>Ga0105250_10000001_pt1 | contig 617357 bp, 549 predicted proteins | sample KBSS54metaG_FD_80425 | JGI IMG/M metagenome (GOLD analysis project Ga0105250, IMG submission 80425) | Switchgrass rhizosphere microbial communities from Kellogg Biological Station, Michigan, USA - KBS S5-4 metaG | ecosystem: Host-associated > Plants > Roots > Rhizosphere > Soil | place...
AGCACAGGCTGCTAAAAAACACGTGAAAAAACACGCTGCTAAGAAGCCAGTTGCTCAGAAAGCACAGGCTGCTAAAAAACACGTGAAAAAACACGCTGCTAAGAAGCCAGTTGCTCAGAAAGCGCAGGCTGCTAAAAAACACGTGAAAAAACACGCTAAAAAAGCTGCTCCAGCAGCTAAGTAATAAGTCTTTGTGAGCAACTCGTCTCACCATTATCAAGACTGATTATTTGACACCCGGTTCGCCGGGTGTTTTTTTCTCCGGCCTTAGACCCCCTAGCGAAATATGAACACGGGGTTATCTTAATTAGGCAATCTTGAGGTATTGATGGACGATGCTGCGACGCTACCTGTTCGAAATTACCCTGAGTTCACTGATCCTGTTAGGCCTGATTACGTTGTTCTTCTACTTCTAGAGGAAAACGTTTTTCAACTAATCCGGAAAGTCAGAACCCATAATTAAAAAAATCCAATTAATACCGAGATAAATTGTTATTACCGAGTTATCTTAACCTCCTGTTACCAATAAGCTCTATACAGCTATAATCATCATCTTATTAATTGACTCTCAGTCAATCCCGCACTTAAGGTCAAAACGATATGCGCATAGCTTTACCGCTTGTCTTGTGCTTCCTCTGCTTCGCCCTCCCTGCTCATGCCGATTCATCAGACTCGGATAGCGACTCAGACACAATCAGCCTTAAAGAAAAAACCGCCCTATTTTTTGGCCAGGATCACCGTACCCACGTCAGCGATGTTAAAAGCTGGCCATGGCAGGCGATAGGTCAGATTGAAACGGCAAGCGGTAATCTTTGCACCGCGACCCTCATTTCCGAGCACCTGGTCCTGACCGCCGGACACTGCGTGCTAGCGCCCCCGGGTAACATCGACAAAGTCATCGCTCTGCGTTTTATCTCTCAGCATGAGAAATGGCGCTATCAGATTACGTCACTGCAAACGCTGGTTGATCCTGCGCTAGGCAAGAAACTCAAAGCCGACGGTGATGGCTGGATAGTGCCACCAAAAGCCGCGCCGTATGACTTCGCGCTGGTGCGTATTACCGATGAAAAACGAAAGTTGCCTATCAAGCCCCTGCCCCTGTGGCAAGGCACGCGTGACGAGCTGACGGCGGCGCTGAAGGCCAATGACCGCAAAGTGACGCAGGCAGGTTACCCTGAAGATCACCTCGATGACCTCTATAGTCATCAGGATTGTTTAATTACCGGATGGGCACAGCCGGGCGTGATGTCGCACCGTTGTGATACCTTGCCAGGCGACAGTGGCTCGCCGTTACTGCTTAAGCAAGACGGTAAATGGACGCTGATTGGTATTCAAAGCTCGGCGCCTGCCGCGCAGGACCGTTATCTGGCGGATAACCGCGCCCTGGCCGTTCCGGCAATCAGGGACGCGTTAGTCGAGTTAAGCGATAACCAGCTGGCGCACTAAGCCAGCTGCTCCATGGTCTGTAAAATACGCTTGTCCGAGATAGGATAAGGCGTTCCAAGCTGCTGCGCGAAGTAACTCACGCGCAGCTCTTCAATCATCCAGCGCACTTCCTGAACCTCTTCACTGGCCTGACGCACCGGCGGCAGCTTGTTGAACCACTGTTGCCACTTCTGTTGAACGCTCTCAACCTTAAGCATCTGCGCGCGATCGCGATGTGCATCCATCGCCAGTTTGTCCATGCGTTTTTCAATAGCCTGTAAATAACGCAAGGTATCAGGTAGACGCTTCCAGCCATTCTGCGTCACAAAACCGCGATAGATAAGGCCCGACATCTGCGCCTTGATATCAGACAGCGCCAGCGCCATCGTCATGTCAATTCGCCCTTTCAGGCGCTTATTAATACTGAATACTGCGGTCAGAATCTGCTCAACCTGGGTGGCAATCGTCACCACGGTGTCGTTGAGATTGGCGCGAACGTGTTCATGCAGTTTGGCGAAACGGGCTTCGTCCCATACAGGCCCACCCGACTCGGCGACCAGTTTGTCGATACCGCAGGAGATGCAGTCGTCTATCAGGTCCAACACCTTGCCGTAGGGATTGAAATAAAGACCCAACTTCGCCTTGTTCGGCAGCTTCTCGTGCAGGTATTTGATAGGTGAAGGAATGTTCAACAGCAGCAAACGTCGCGTACCGCGCCACATCGCCTGTGACTGTTCAAGCTCGCTGTCAAATAACCGGATAGCGATACTGTCTTTTTCGTCCACCAGCGCCGGATAGGCTTTCACCTCATAACCGCCGCGCTTCTGCTGGTAGCAGTCCGGCAAGGTTCCGAAGCTCCAGACATGCAGGTTATTTTGCTCGATACCGTCGTCAGCGACCGCAGAGAGCGTTTGCTGCACCTGTTCTTTCAGCGTTGACTTCAACGCTGTCAGACTCTTGCCTTCACGCAGCGTCTTGTTTTTGTCGTCAACAACGCGGAAGGTCATCTTGAGATGGTCCGGCACCTGGTCGAGCTGCCAGTCATCTCGTGACACCGTCACTCCCGTCATTTTACGTAATTCGCGCTCCATGGCCTCCAGCAGCGGCAGTTCAAACGGCGTAACGCGACCCAGCAGCGCATCGGCGTAGTTTGGCGCTGGAACAAAGTTACGGCGCACTGGCTTAGGCAGCGATTTAATCAGCGCCATGATAAGGTCGCGACGAATACCCGGGATCTGCCAGTCGAAGCCCTGCTCTTCAATCTGATTAAGCAGCGGCAAGGGGATATGTACCGTAACGCCGTCAGCTTCTGTGCCGGGTTCAAACTGATAGGTCACGCGCAGTTTGATATTTCCCTGATGCCAAAAGTTCGGGTAGTCATGCGCACTTATTTTCCCCGCCCCCTCTTTGATAAGCATGCTTTTTTCAAAGTTCAGGCTGTCGACAGGCTGTTTCTTCCACCAGGTATCAAAATGCTTACCGGACACCACCTCACGGCCGATGCGCTGGTCATAAAACAGGAACAGCGTCTCTTCGTCGACCAGAATGTCGCGACGGCGAGACTTATGCTCTAGCTCCTCAACTTCTGCGCGCAGACGCAGGTTGTCGCGGAAGAAGGCATGACGGGTTTGCCAGTCACCCTCCACCAAAGCGTGACGGATAAACAGCTCACGCGAGAGGACGGCGTCGATGCTGCCATAGTTGACGCGACGCGCCATGACAATCGGCAGCCCAAACAGTGTGACCTTTTCGTTGGCCATCACCGCGCCCTGGGCTTTTTCCCAATGCGGCTCGCTGTAGCTGTATTTCAGCAGGTGTTTGGCCAGCGGTTCTATCCACTCTGGCTCAATTTTGGCCGCAATACGCCCCCACAGGCGACTGGTTTCAACCAGCTCGGCAACTATCACCCACTTTGGCGGCTTCTTGAACAGACCAGAACCCGGGAAGATAGAGAACCGTGCGTTACGCGCACCGGTAAACTCCTGCTTCTCTACGTCTTTCTGCCCAACGTGTGACAGCAGACCGGTCAACAGCGCGCAGTGCACGCTGCGATAATCAGCGGCCACGCTGTTGATACGCAGTCCCAGCTCCTTCACCACCTGACGCAGCTGGGTATAGATATCCTGCCACTCGCGAACGCGCAAATAGTTGAGGTAATCGCTGCGGCACAGCTTACGGAACTGTGCCGAAGAGAGCGCTTTTTGCTGCTCCTGAAGATAGTCCCACAGGTTCACGAAGGCGAGGAAATCGGAATCTTTATCCGCAAAGCGGCGATGTTTTTCGTCCGATGCCTGCTGTTTGTCCATCGGACGCTCACGCGGGTCCTGAATCGACAGCGCAGCGGTGATGATCATCACCTCGCGCAGACAGGCGTTTTTCTGCGCCTCAAGCACCATACGGGCGAGTCGCGGGTCAACCGGCAGTTGAGCCAGGCTGCGGCCCTGTTCGGTCAGGGTATAGCGACCGTGCTCGGCAGGGTTAATCGCCCCCAACTCTTCGAGCAGGCGGACACCGTCCTGAATGTTGCGCTTATCGGGCGCTTCGACGAACGGGAAAGCAGAAATATCGCCCAGACCGAGTGAGGTCATCTGTAGGATGACGGACGCCAGATTGGTACGCAGGATCTCTGGGTCGGTAAACTCAGGGCGCGACAGGAAGTCCTGCTCCGAATAAAGACGGATACAGATACCCTCGGACACACGCCCGCAACGTCCTTTACGCTGATTGGCCGAGGCCTGCGATACCGGCTCAATCGGCAAGCGCTGTACCTTGGTGCGGAAACTATAGCGACTAATACGCGCCGTGCCGGGGTCGATAACGTATTTAATACCCGGTACGGTCAGCGACGTTTCGGCCACGTTGGTGGCAAGAACAATGCGGCGTCCAGCGTGCGACTGGAACACACGGTTTTGTTCACTGTTCGACAGGCGCGCATAGAGCGGCAAAATCTCGGTGTGCGGCAAATCAAGGCGATTCAGCGCGTCGGCGGTGTCGCGAATTTCGCGCTCACCGCTCATAAAGATCAGGATATCCCCGTTGCTCTCATGCCCCAGCTCGTCAACCGCGTCAAAAATAGCCTGCAGCTGGTCACGATCGGTATCATCTGCATCGTCAACGACCGGGCGATAACGAACCTCAACCGGATAGGTACGGCCTGAAACCTCAATAATAGGGGCATTGTTAAAATGTTTGGAAAAGCGCTGAGGATCGATGGTCGCCGAGGTGATGATGACTTTTAAATCCGGGCGCTTTGGCAGCAGCTGGCGCAAATATCCGAGAATAAAGTCGATGTTCAGGCTGCGCTCGTGCGCCTCATCGATAATCAGGGTGTCGTACTGCATCAGCATGCGGTCTTGCTGGATTTCGGCCAGCAAAATACCGTCGGTCATCAGCTTGACCAGCGTGTTTTCACTCACCTGGTCGTTAAAACGGACCTTATAACCGACGGTACTGCCGAGCGAGGTTTCCAGCTCGTCGGCGATACGGTTAGCGACAGTACGCGCCGCCAGTCTGCGCGGTTGAGTATGGCCAATCAGGCCTTTGATACCCCTGCCAAGCTCCATACAGATTTTCGGAATCTGCGTGGTTTTACCCGAACCGGTTTCACCTGCGACGATAACGACCTGATGATCGCGGATGGCTTCAAAGATGTCCTGCTTCTTTTGACTGACCGGCAGATTGTCGGGATAGGTGATTTTAGGGCGTGACGCCTCACGCGCGCTGACTTTTTGCAGCCCCTGCTGGAGCGAAGTTTCAAGCTCTTGAGTCAGTCCCAGCAATGCCTGCGGGTCATCTATTTTTTTTGCGCCCTGCAAACGACGTTGCAGGCGTTGTCGGTCACGTAGCATCAGCCCGTCTAGTTGTGCTGATAGTGCCGCGAGCGGTGATTTCACGTTCTTGATTCCTTGATTAGAGGCGGCCGCTGGCCTTGCCTGAATAACGCTATGTTATCACAAGCTATTGAGGTTACTGAAAGTTGGAGGCGGATTTCTCAAGTGCCAGGTTATTCAAAAAATTCGAATGTAGATCTCGAAATATTGCACTATCACTGACGAAGATTTATCAATAGAGTAACAAGCATTGTTGGGACGCCCCGTCCCTGTATTACCCCCACTTACGTGAAGGATTTAAAAATGAGTAAAGTACTGATTCTGAAATCAAGTATTCTGGCTAACTTCTCTCAGACCAACCAACTGGCTGACTACGCCGCTGCTCAATTCCAGGCTGCTAACGGTGCGTCTCAGGTAACCGTGCGTGACCTGGCGGCTAATCCTATCCCTGTATTGGATGGCGAACTGGTTGGCGCACTGCGTCCTTCCGATGCTGCTCTGACGCCACGTCAGGAAGAAGCACTGGCCCTGTCTAACGAGCTTATCGCTGAGCTGCAGGCTAACGACGTTATCGTTATCTCTGCTCCAATGTACAACTTCAACATCCCAACTCAGTTGAAGAACTATTTTGACCTGGTTGCTCGTGCGGGCGTAACGTTCAAATACACCGAGAAAGGCCCAGAAGGTCTGATCAAAGGCAAACGCGTTATCGTTCTGACCAGCCGCGGCGGCATCCATAAAGATACCCCAAGCGACCTGGTTGCTCCATACCTGAACCTGTTCCTGGGCTTCCTGGGCATGACTGACGTTGAGTTCGTCTTCGCGGAAGGTATTGCTTACGGTCCAGAAGTTGCCGCTAAAGCTCAGGCTGATGCAAAAGCAGCAATCGACGTTGCTGTTAAAGAAGTTGCCGCAGCTTAATTATTTACCGTCACTCTCGGCTAACTCATTTTAGAAGCTGATGAGTCACGCTAGAGACGCTGTAATAAACATTGCGCGCCCAGTAAGGCGCGCTTTTTTTATTACAACAATAAAACGAGACTCCAGAATCACGTGAAGCGTGGCTCTATTTCTGGAGCCACTGGCCGTTGATGCCGCGCACGTATTCACCCTTCCCGGCACGCGTCACCAGCTTTTGCCCGGCAAGTTTCGCTACGTCGGCGGTGCTGACCTGATTATTGGTTGCTACGTCCTGATACTGCTGCTCGCGGGCCTGATTAATGCGTTTTACCAGTGCCAGGGTTTCGGGATCCTGTTTCACCGGAGCCAGATAACCCGACAGCGTCTCCCCCACCCGTCCCTGCATTTTGGCCTGTTCGACGGTCAGCGCCAGCGCCGAACCGCAGCATAGCCAGCCGCAAAGCATCACTATCAACGCCAGACCTTTGCCTTTTACCGATTTCATAACCCTTGTCCTTAAAAAAGATCGCTCTTGTTCTTCAATAGGTCTTCGACGTCTTTATCGACCTTGATATGAATCTCATGTTCAATCTTGACGTTCATATTGATGGTTATCGGCGCAGTGGGCGTCGCTATCTCGATGCGCGGTACGCATCCGTTAAGCAGTAGCGTCGCGAGTACTAGCGGTAAACAGGACGGTATCAGGTTCATTGTTCCTTCCTCAATTCAGTATCCTTGGTCGCAGGCGCAAACTGGTTGGTGGCAGAAAGCTGCTGTTGCAACCCTTCCTGCAGGTTGTCACCAAAACGCAGGCTGCGCCAAAGCTGATAAACGTTTTCCTGGTGGGTGTAGTTCAAATCGATTTCACGTTTCTGGTGATCGATATTATTAACCCCCTTAATCTGCGCCGCCATGGTCAGCCCCCCCAGATTGTCGAGGCTCACTTTGGCGTAAGACTTATAGATTTCAAGGTATTGCAGCAGCTTGATGATAAGCCCGTTGGCGATATTACCCTGTGCCATTGCGGCCACAAACTGCGGATCCAGCCTCAGCGTCAGTCCGCCGTCGTTGGCTATCCAACCGTCGTGAATCAGCCATTTCGGATTATCGACGTACAGCGGCAGCTCGCCGTTAACGCGCCCGGACATAGCCAGCTGTTTTGGTTTTAGCGCGGTAATGAGCGCGCTGAGGTCAATTTTTTGCAGCTTCAGCACGGCCGCGTCATGCTGCGGGAGACGCAACTCGGAAAGGCTAATGTGCCCCAGCAGGACGTCCATGCCAACGTGGGTAAGCTTAAGCGGTGCGCTTTCACTCCACGGATAACTGCCCTGCAGTTCGGCGGTAATGTTTTGCATCGCAAACAGGTTGTTAAGCTCGCCAATCCGCAGACTGACCGGCTGCCGGGTACCAAACCGCCACTTCTGGTCCTTGAGGCGATAAGACAGTGAGAAGTTGAGCCCGCTTAGGTCGCCGTCTTTCAGCCACATGCTGCCGTCTTTAACCACCCAGTGCCCTCCGGCGATAAATCCCTGGCCGCGCGCAGCGGAAAACGCTGACTGCGCGTAGAAGCTACCGCCTCGAAGCTTGACGTTGAGGTCTGGCGTCAGCAGCGTCTGGAAGGCGGTGAGATCCTGTTTTGGCCACCACGCCTGACCGCGCAGACGCTCGCCGTCCCAACGTCCATTAAGACGGATAGGCCCAATTGGCAGCGCCGCAAGCTGACCGTTAAGCGTTATGTTCATTGGGCTATCGCCCTTCATCGCCAGGGTGAGTGCCGCGGGGGGCAAATAGCCGCCATTTTCCAGCGAAACCTTTTGCGCCATCAGCTTAATCGCGCCTTCAAAATTCAGCGTCGTGGGCGGTTGTGTGCTGGCATAACGTTCAGGTATCGGCCTCATCCACCTTAGCGGCGTGGTCAGCGTCAGGCGAGGTGCATCGACGTTGACCAGCCCGTAATGCAGGCGATCAAAACCGGCCGATAGCTGCGTCAACGTCAGCTGATTGTCGTTCCAGCTGCCTTTACCGGCGACGTCCCACCGCCCACTCAGCGGCGGGAGATTGCCCTTACCCCAGTAGTTAAACGCCCACTGCCCATGGTCAGGCCAGAAGCTTTGCGATTTACCGTTGAGATGCAGGTCAATGTTGCCCCAGTAACTGTCCTGCCCGCGGATAATGGCTTGCAGAGGGCCACTCACGCCCCCGGCGCTTACCTTCACCCCCGCCAGCGGCCAGCGCGCGTCCTGAAGACTTAGCGTCGCGGTCGGCTTACCCCAGGCACGCAGCAATGCGCCGCTGTGCAACGAAATTTCAGGATTAAGCACCGAGCCGGTCAGCGTGGCGGGAAACGATGCACTGAGTGAAACCTGCGCCAGATTGGCCTGACCGGTTAACTGAAATGCAATACTACTGTCGAGCAGGCCCACGCGGCCCGGCCCCATCGTCAACACCGCGTTGGCCTTGCCGTTGTGACCTTGGGTCAATACGTTCAACCGACCGCTCAGCGTCGTTTGGTTAAGGTTGTCGCTCCAGTTGTTCAGCGTCAGGTTCACGCCACCGGACAGCGGCTGCTGCGCATACGGCCAACGCCACTGCCCGTCGCTAATCTGGATCTGCTTATTGCCCAATTGCCACGGCAAACTGAGCAGCGGCTCGGTTTCACCCTGCTCGACAAGCCGCAGCTCGCCCCTCTGGTTCTGCCAGCTCATGCTGACGTTAAGCGGATGCGGCACCCCGGAGGTGTGCATCTGCCCATGCAGCTCACCGCTTTCCGGCAAGGTGTCAAGTGCCGCAGGCAGAGTCAGCTTGCCCGCTAACTGGATAGGCTCGTCGCTGCCCGGCGGCGTCAGGCTCAAGGTGCTAATTGTCAGCTGCCGTTGGTTGTCCAGCGCAGCATCGAAGCTCAGTGCATCCCCCTGATAGCGCAGCGCCTGAGTTTGCCCGCTGTTGTCTATTAGCAGACTGCCCGCGTACTGTTGCCACGGAGTGATTGAAAGCCTGGCGATGTGCAGTTGGCCTACAGGCAACTGTTTCTGAATATCGGGCAGTGAAAGCGCCGAGTTGGAATTTTTACTGACAGGGTATTGGCTCAGGCAGGCCGTGTCGACGCTCAGGCTTCCCAGACTGAGGTTCCATCCTTTCTGCGCCTTGTCGAGCGCGATGTCCTGTGCGTCGGCAAGCACGCAGTCCTGCGCCAGATAGCGCAGGCCCGGCAGTCGCAGCTGTCCGTCTGACCAGACGGGTGCCGAGGACAAACTTAATGCCGTCCCCTGCGCCAGCCAGTGTCCAGCCAGCGATGGCAGCCACTGCGGCAGCGTTTTCCACAGCAGTACCAGCAGCAGAAGTATCGCTACCACCGCGGCCAGCAGAATCTGTATGAGACGTTTAGGTCCTTTCCTCATGAATTGTCCTGATATTTTCTTTACGTCTGCAAGATATCATAAAAATCACGTTACACTCGCTTACCCTTTGTTTACACGACGCCCAAATGCTAGTTTTAACTATTATTTCTCGAAAATTCCCTTACTTCTTGGAGAATCAGGTATGAAACTTGCGATTTACGGCACCAAGAATTACGACAAAAAATACTTTGAGCTGGTTAATCAGCAGTACGGCGATGAGCTGGTATTTTTTGATTTTATGCTAGGTGCAGCCACGGCGAAGAACGCCGAAGGCTGCGATGCGGTCTGCATATTCGTTAATGATGACGCCAGCCGAGAGGTGCTTGCCGAACTCGCAGCACTCGGTATTAAAACACTGGCGCTGCGCTGTGCGGGCTTTAACAATGTTGATTTGGATGCCGCCAAAGAGTTGGGTATTAGCGTAGTCCGCGTGCCGGCATACTCACCGGAAGCCGTCGCCGAACACGCGGTGGGGCTGATGCTGTGCCTTAACCGACACATTCACCGCGCCTATCAGCGCACTCGTGAAGCCAACTTTTCGCTCGAAGGACTGACCGGCTTTAACATGTATCAACGTACTGCCGGAATCATCGGCACCGGCAAAATTGGCGTTGCGGCCATGCGTATTCTGAAAGGTTTTGGCATGCAGATTCTGGCCTACGATCCCTACCCAAGCCCGCTGGCGCTGGAACTGGGCGCGGAATATGTCGACCTGCCCACGCTGTACGCCCAATCCGACATTATCTCGCTGCATTGTCCTCTGACCGCCGACAACCATCATCTTCTCAATAAAGAGTCGTTTAGCCAGATGAAAGACGGCGTGATGATCATCAACACCAGCCGTGGCGCACTGCTCGATGCCAGCGCGGCGATTGACGCCCTGAAGCAGCAAAAAATCGGTGCACTGGGGATGGACGTCTATGAGAACGAACGTGACCTGTTCTTCGAAGACAAATCTAACGAAGTCGTGCTCGACGACGTTTTCCGCCGCCTGTCTTCCTGTCACAACGTGCTGTTTACCGGCCATCAGGCGTTCCTGACCGGCGAGGCGTTGACCAGCATTGCGGAAACGACGCTCGGTAATCTCTCGCAAATTGCGAACGGAGAGCAATGTCCGAATCAGGTAACGGCTCAGTCCTAATCAGAACAATAGCGAGATTTTTAGGTCTCTTTTCGATATAATGATGACGTTAAAAAGCGCTTAATAAGTTTAAAGCGCTGCCATTTCGACGAAATGAATGGAAATCAACTCAGGTTTCTTCAGGAGAGAAGATGAATAAAAAACTGATTTTAGGCAGCCTGCTGGCCGCCGTTGCGCTCAGTGGCTGCAGCTATCCCCACCAGGACAAACTCACCCCCGAACGCCTGCAACAGCACCCTTATGAACTCGTCAGCATTGACGGCGCACCGATAGCCAGTCAGAGCAGCCGTAGACCGACTCTCGAATTCAGCGAAAAGATGCACGTCTCAGGCGCTATGTGTAACCGCTTTATGGGACAAGGACAGCTCGACAACGATCGACTCTTCGTCAGGCAAATGGCCTCAACGCGCATGCTTTGCGCCGACAGCCAACTCAACGTCGGCGACCGGCTCATCGCCGAGATGCTACAGAATGGCGCGAAAGTCTCCCTGCACGGCAAACAGCTCATACTCCGCGAGGGCGAACACGAGCTGGTCTATCGCGCCAAATAGCGTTAGGACAAGACAGTATTCCTCACAGCCATTAGTGTTGTGGCAAGGCGGCCACAGAGTGAGTCCCGATGAGCTGACACACGTCAGTGATTCGGGTGAGCGAAGACAGCCAACGCAGCCACAGCGCTAAGGGCGAAGAGGAATTTTAGGTACAGGCACCGCTCATCACAGCCGACTCCCCGCATCGACGACCATTAGACATCTGGCACATGCCTACTGAGGTACCGTCGAGTTGGCGTGCGAGCTGTAGCGTGCCTCCGGCCATTGAACAGGCTGCTGCGGCAGGGCTGTTACTCAGGTTACGATGGGCAATATTGAAGCTGTTACCCTGCTGTTGAACTTCCGCACTTTCTTTATTGCTGCTGCAGGCAGCTAAAACCAATGTGGCGCCAGCCAGTAGAAATCGTAACCCTGTTTTCATGCACCCTGCTCCTGGATGATTATTTCGTTAAATTTAACGAGAGTCATCATAGCCGAGCTTTTCTGCTAACGTCGAGTCCTGAAAAGAAGTAAATAGCCACTTTTCTTAAAAATTTATATCCAGAAACAGATTATTTCCGTTTGTTATTTATTCTGCTCATAGAGTGGACGCTTATTAACCCGAAATTCTTCTTAAATCACAAAAAATTCGCCCTTGGGATGAAATAATATAAAAAAGGAGGAAGTCTTTTATGCTGACAGATTTTTTAATCAGAATTGCCGTTGCCGGTGTCCTTGGAGGACTTATCGGTATTGAAAGACAGCTGCGTGCAAAAGAAGCCGGTTTACGTACCCATATTTTGGTCGGCATCGGCAGTGCGATGTTTATGATCGTCTCGAAATATGGCTTTGAAGATATTCTTAATCAGAGCCACGTCAGTTTTGACCCCAGTCGTGTTGCCGCGCAGGTGGTCAGCGGCATGGGTTTCTTGGGTGCCGGTACCATCATTATTCAAAAACAAATCGTCAAGGGACTGACCACCGCCGCCGGGCTTTGGGTGACCGCGGCAATTGGTTTGGTCATTGGTAGCGGACTGTATGAGATTGGGGTCTATGGCACCGTATTAACGCTGCTGGTTCTTGAGGTATTTCGTCAAATCAGCAACCGTTTAATTGGTCATCATCATCTGATCGAAGTCCGCCTGAGACCACAAAGCGTCCCTCAGGTATTAATTGCACTACAGAAAATGCGTATCCGTCCCGGCCATATAAAAGTCAGCCAAAAGGATGACGATGAAGATAAATGTGAGCTTGTTATGGACGTCGTATTATCGCCGCGTCAGAAAATTGAAGCCCTCTATGAGGCCATAATGTCGGTAGACGGTATTAAGCGGGTAGACGTTAATTAAGGCGCACAGAATCACCATAACGCATTGAATTGCAAATGCAAAATTTGAATAACTAATCCCAATCTATCTATATGCGGCAAAGATTTGCCGCATGATAAGCTTTCCCCCTCTCTTTATAGTCGTTATTTCCAACATGGCAATAAAAGCTGCAACAGTAATGTTTGGGGAAGGTGAAGTGTGCCCGCTTGGTTTTCTTTAGCTGTAGATTCTTTTTGGCCCATGCTTTATGCAGGGCTGACATTTACCATTCCACTGACGCTGATAGCGTTTGCTTTGGGATTAACGCTGGGTTTTATTGTGGCATTAATTCGCCTTTATGGCCCCGTGCCACTGCGAAGTTTCGTCCGCTTTTATGTCTGGCTTATTCGCGGTACTCCTCTCCTGGTGCAGCTTTTCCTGATATTTTACGCCCTGCCGAGCGCAGGAATTACTCTCGACGCTTTTCCGGCGGCGGTGATAGGCTTTACCCTGAATATCGGTGCTTATACTTCTGAGGTGATTCGAGCCACTCTATTATCGGTGCCAAAGGGGCAATGGGAAGCGGCCCATTCCATTAGCATGAGCTGGTCCCAGTCTTTGCGCCGGATTATTCTGCCGCAGGCCGCTCGCGTCGCCGTCCCACCGCTGTCGAATACCTTTATTTCATTAGTCAAAGACACCTCCCTGGCCTCGGTGATTACCGTGCCAGAGCTGTTTCTGGCGGCGCAAAGAATTGCCGCCGTAACCTATCAGCCCCTCATTCTTTATACCGAAGCGGCCATCATCTATTTACTGATCAGCTCCGTTTTATCCGCATTACAGAGCCGTCTGGAAATCAGACTGGCCAGAAATACCGCAGTAAAGGAAAACTTTAATGATAACGCTATCCGGAGTTGAGAAAAGTTTTGGACTAAATAAAGTCCTGAACGACATAGCGCTGACGCTCGAAGAAGGCAGCGTAACTGCACTGATCGGGCCTTCAGGCAGCGGCAAAAGTACCTTATTACGCTGTATTAATTTATTGGAAATTCCTCAGGCCGGGCAATTAAAGATTGGGAATGAAGAAATACGTTTTTCCCCAAAGATGCGCATCGGCAAACGAGATATTCGCCGAATAAGCCAGCAAACCGGCATGGTATTCCAAAATTTTCAATTATTCCCTCATCTGACCGTACTCGAAAATATCACCGAGGGATTGGTCGTAGTGCATAAATGGCCGTTGGATCGGGCGATAAAACGTGCCGAAGCGCTGTTGGCCAAGGTAGGTATGCAGCATAAGCGTGACGCCTGGCCTGCCACACTCTCCGGTGGACAGCAGCAGCGCGTCGCCATTGCACGCGCTCTGGCCCCTTCGCCCAAGGTGCTGCTTTGTGATGAACCGACCTCAGCGCTGGACCCTGAGCTGTCGCTTGAGGTGGTCGCGGTATTAAAGCAGCTGGCACAGGAAGGGACCACCATGCTGATGGCCACTCACGACCTGCGCCTGGCGGCGAATATCGCTAATAACGTCGTCTTTCTTGAGGCGGGTGAAATTGTTGAAAGCGGTACCTCAGAGGCTATTTTCACTCAGGCCAGGAAAGCACGAACAAAGACCTATATTTCAACGTTAACCAATACCCTTCCCGATTCATGGGAAATCTAAAACAAAAAAATCAATACTAATAATCTTAAGGAGTCACTGATGAAAGTAATAGCGACGGCATTATTGGCCACGGCACTGCAATTTAGCGTTTCTCACGTTGCTTTTGCCGAATCAGATTTGGCAAAAATTCACTCGGCAGGCGTGATCAAATTTGGTACGGAAGGCACCTATCCCCCGTTTACCTATCACAACACCTCGGGTGAGCTTGTCGGCTTTGACGTTGATATCGCACGGGAAATTTCTAAGCGTATTGGTGTTAAAGCGGAGTTTGTCGAAGGGAAATGGGACGGGCTGATTGCAGGCCTCGACGCCAAACGCTATGACGCGGTGATTAACGAAGTGTCCATCACACCAGAGCGTCAGGCAAAGTACGATTTCTCTGACCCGTATATTGCGTCAAAAGCGGTACTGATCGTGCGCAGCAACAACACCACCATCAAGTCATTTGCCGACCTGAAAGGCAAGAAATCGGCGCACACCTTGACCAGCAACTATGCACAACTGGCGCGTAAATACGGTGCGGAGATTGTCGGTACTGACGGTTTCGACCAGTCCGTCTCTCTTGTTGCACAGGGCCGCGCGGATGCCACTATCAACGACAATCTGTCGTATCTCGACTTCAAAAAACATAAACCTGACGCGCCGGTCAAGATTGTTGCTACCGAGTCAAACGCCGAGCAGGAAGGCGTGCTTATCAGAAAAGACAACCCGGATTTACAGCAGGCAATCAACAAAGCATTGGCTGAGATAAAGTCCGACGGCACTTATCAGCGCATTTCTAATAAATATTTTGGTGCTGACGTTTCCAAATAATCACGTCGTTCCGCAGTGGCATGACTGCCGCTGCGGAGACGTCTTTCCGCCTTCTCCCGCGATTTTACAGGTCAGAACATGACAATAGCCTCAACGCCGGTATTCACGGTGGTACAACCTTCGGCAGTGCTCGCCGATCCCCACATTCTTTCTGACATCCGCGACCGACGCAGCATCATTGACTCTATCTATGATTCTCTGGTGCGCCGCGATGACCATGGACAATTTATTCCCTGGCTGGCGACGCATTGGAGGGTTGAGAATAAGGGACTGCGCTGGTGTTTTACTCTGCGAACAGACGTCATATTTCACAATGGCTCCGCGCTTACCGCGCAAGATGCTGCAGGCTCCCTGCGACGCGCGCTTTCCGCCGACATGCCCGGCGAACTCGGCACCGAAGGGGTTTTGCGTGGCTATCTTGAGGGGGCGAAAATAGCCGCTACCGATGACAGTGTGCTGATTGTGGAAACGTTAAGCCCCTTTGGCGATTTGCTGGATTTACTGGTGGATATTCCCGTCGTAGAGACGTCGTCACTGCCTAAATTAATCGGCAGCGGACCTTATCGGGCCAGCAGCCAGCAGCCCGGCAAGGTCGTTTTGCATGCGTTCAACCCACATTGGGCCGCCCCCCCGCCCGCTCAATCACTGGTCTGGCTCGCTGAACCCGATGCCAAACGTCGTTTAGCCCTGTTACAACAAGGCAAAGTGGATTTAGCCGTCGATACCCCGGCACACTATGTGACAGGGTCACATGATAATTTTCAAATTCTAAAACGTAAAAGCACGCTGTGCGTGATTTTTCTGTTTAACCTCTTTAGCGGCCCCTTGCAGGACGTTCGCATCAGAAAGGCGCTCAATTATGCGATAAACCTGACAGACATCATCAACGACCCAGCGATTGCGGCAGGCCAGGCAGCGCCGCTGGCAGGTCCGCTGAGCCCACGTCACGCGGGAACACCGGCAGACCTCTGCGCTTATGCTTATAATCAGCAAAAAGCACGCGAGCTGCTCGCCGAGGCCGGCTATGCGCAAGGTCTTACGCTTGAGTTTTCATTACCGGCTACGTTCCCCGATGAGTCAATTCCGCTGGCTGAACGCATCGCCCAGCAGCTTAGGGACGTAGGGATCACCGCCAACCTGACGGTTTACCACGACAGGCCAGCCTATGCGCATCGAGTTCGTGACAAGCAATTTGGCGATGTAGCCTGCTTTGACTCAAGCCCCGCCAGCGCCTGGCGCGTGTATATCGAAAAGCTCGACTCCCGTCGTCAAGGCCCGTGGTGGCAGGGATACCACAGTGAAACACTGAACGCCCTGCTGAACGAGATAGCCGCGACACAGCACGCCGAACAGCGTCAGGCGCTTCTGGCGCAGGCATTTACACTTGTCCACCATGATGCGCCGTGGCTTTTCCTCTACGCGCCAGATAACCACTGGACGCTGGGCGAAAAAGCCAAGGGATGGCAACCCACCTTCGAAGGACGCGTACGCATTATTGCCAACCCAGATGGGGGTACTCATTGAGAAGCAAGCACGGCGACAGGTGTATTTTTGATACAGTGATTGACCGCCGATCGCGGCATTCCACCAAATGGCTAGCGGTCAAAGAGGGCTCGACGCCGGAGAATGCCTCGGTCATCCCCCTTTGGATAGCGGATATGGATTTCCGCTCTCCGCCTCAGGTTTTGAGTGCAATGCAGCAAGCGATAGAGCATGGGATCTTGGGCTACAGGGAGTGGCCTGAGGACTTTTTCAGCCTTTTTTGCCATTGGCAGTCCTCGCGACACGGCTGGGAAATTGATCCTGAATGGGTTGTGCCGTGCCAGTCGGTTATTACCGCGATGGAGCTCATCATCCGAACGTTGAGTGAGCCCGATGACGAGATAATTATTCTCTCGCCCGGTTTTGGCACCTTTAACCGGGTCATTCACCATACTGGTCGTCGCCTGGTTGATGTCCCCTTGGTTGAACAGGACCGCCAGTATGGATTGGATATCTCACGCATCGAGGCGCAGATTTCTTCTCGTAGCCGAATATTAATCCTCTGTAATCCCCATAACCCGATTGGCAAAGTGTGGAATAAGCAAGAGTTGGCGCAGATAGGCGACCTGTGTCAGCGTCACGGCCTGCTGCTGCTCTCCGATGACGTGCACCAAGACTTGGTCATTGGTGAACGGCCTTATACCCCTATCATGTTACTCAATGATAAGGTTGCCGATTTCTGCATTACTTTCACCTCGCCCTGTAAGACCTTTAACCTCGGCGGGTTGCCGGTCACTCATCTGGTGATTAAAAACGACGCAATCCGTAGCAGGATTCGCCATGAGCTTTACCAACTGAGCGTGCACAAGCCGAACTCTCTTGGCATGAGTGCCTGCGACGCGGCGTATCGCGAGGGAGAACCGTGGCTGGACGAACTGCTCGGGTATTTAAAGGCCAACTATGCCCTGCTCAAGCAAGGGCTGAACGCAGGGTCAAGTATTCGTTTGTTTCACACCGAAGGCAGCTATCTTGCCTGGCTGGATTTTCGCCGTGCCGGACTCACTCAGCCCGAGCTGGAACACCGGTTGCTGCATCAGGCAGGGCTTTTGCTAGAAAGTGGCCTCAATTTTGGCCCAACTGGTCAGGGATTTATGCGCCTGAACTTTGCGTTGCCCAAATCCGAACTGGAAACAGTGATAGAAAGGCTGCGGCATTATTTTCCGGCCTGACCCTTTTTGTTGATAGGCCAGGCAAGTGAAGCTCCCACGACTTCTGTCCCTATCTCTTGCTTTCCCAAGCCGGCAGCGAGGTCAACCAGGTTTCACGCTGCGCCTCAATGATGGCACCTCGCCGGGCGTTTGCATGATATTCGCCTTTTTCGCCTGGTTTATGAGTGGCTGTCGGTAAACTAAAAGAGGCGGCGCGGATCGGCGACTCATATCTCGGTTGGCCGATGCCGTTATCTGCCCACGAAAGCAGAGGCACGACGCGTACGCTAATACGGTCCAGCGTTTTATACGGCCACGGCTTTGCTTCATTGCTGTACTGCGCCATAAAATCCAATGATTTCAAGACGCTTCCGCCGTCGGGCGTCGTGTAGTGCCACAGGTCTTGCCCCCCCTTCTGACCGTCAGCCTTCTGGTCAAGGATGGCCAAAAGGCTAACAGCCTGCAAATTGAAATAGCTGTAGTGGAATGAACGCGTTCGCGCCAGTTCGAGCGGCTGAGTACCGTCGGGCCGCAGTTGGGTGTCTAGTTTGCTTTCAGTGAGCGCCACCATCTTTTTTATCGTTTCCGGTCGGTCGAGATACCAGGCGATGCCCGCCACCTGCGTCGCGTACCAGTTACCGTGGTTATTTTTAGTTTTACTCTCTTTAATTGCCAGCTTACTGGTCTGCAACCAGTGCAAATATTCCTGCATCCATTGGCGCAACTGGCGCTCATCGTCAGAGGACCAGGCGGCGTTACCGCGCAGCATCAATACGGAATCAACAATTCTTGTTGCAAAATAGCGGCCATCGAGCACGCCCGCGTTTCTGCCCGCAGTCATTCCGGGCACACCTTGGGCAAAGTTAAGATTAGGATTCATGCGCGTTGCCGGCGTGATAAACCAGGTGCGCAACATGCTTGCGGCCTTATCGGCATAGCGCTGCTGCCCTGAAAAATACCAGGCGAGGGTGAGATCCTGAACCTTTGCAGTAAACGCCGCGAGCCGCACGCCGTCACTCTGATTATTTTTACTGGCAGGATTTACTTTGCCGTCTCGGCGGATCCAGGGCTGTCCATCGGTTTTACTCGGATCCGGCCACCAGTAGGCGCTCAGACTCAGGTAGTCGTGTTTAGTCCCACTTGGCGGCGTCATCCCCTTTTCGGTCACGCTTGGGTTCGGCGTTTTCAGCGCCCGATTAGCGGAGGTAATAAGCAGGTCATAGGCCTCTTGGGTGGACGTTGCCGCTTTCCCCTGCTCAAGTTGATGCTTTACCTGCAACAACTGGCTGGCCTGCAAGAATGCCAACGCTTGTGGACCCGAATCGGCAGCATACGCAGCGCACCCTGCTCCTGCACTCAGCATGAAGGCAATGCTTATGGCCACTTTGCAAAATCGACTCATCTTCCGTCCTTCTAATTATTAAATTTAATAATTTCCGAAAAACACCGATAGCTGTTTAACGCCTTGAGGAAAGATACGCGAGCATGGGATTATTTATCAATAGATAATTTAATAGAGTGAAGCCTAATCGAAAATTCTTTATAGAGAGAGATTCTTATTGCACCAGATAAAGGTGCGCAGCTAACACTGGCTGAAATATACGACCAGTAATAATTTCATATAAAAAAGAACATATCACACCACGTCGTTAGTAACGAAAAGGTTAATTAACCGAGAGGTATTATTCAGAAACCCGATCAATAAGTAATTATTTAATCATTTCAATAAACCCCTCTTTTTGGCAAAAGAAAAGATTCAAGAAAATGGCGCACAGTATAAATATGAAATTACCCTGTTCGAAGAAGGTACGATCGGCCCTGAGGAGCCAATAGCCCTATTCATTAAATTCCACATTTCGCTCTACGTCGAAGTATCAGCGCGGCAAACCGCTAATCTTTCTCTTACATATTCGTAGGGAGAGAGAGAATGATCGCAGTGCTTTTTGAAGCTGAGTCCAATATTACTCTGCAGGAAAGATATTTGGCGCTCGCCGCCGAGCTAAAACCGATGCTCGCAGAGATTGACGGGTTTATTTCCATAGAGCGTTTTCAGAGCCTGGCATCAACGGGGAAAATTCTATCACTTTCCTGGTGGCGCGATGAAGAGGCGGTCCTGACCTGGAAAAAGAATATCTTCCATATGAGCGCACAGGCGGAAGGTCGGGATTCTATTTTCACATTTTACAGAATTCGTATCGCTCAGGTCATACGCGATTATTCATCGGAAGACAGAGGATAACAAATGTACGATATTCACGTGATTCTGAAGAATATCCCGGGTGAACTGGCCTGGTTGGGTAAAATACTGGGGCATCACGACGTCGGTCTGGAAGGAGGCGGCATTTTTACGGCAGGTAATGAGTGCCACGCGCACTTCCTCGTTGAGGAGGGTAATAAAGCTAAATGGGTCCTTGAGAGTGAAGGGTTCAGGGTCAAAAGTATCAATGAACCCATCATCAGAAAGCTTAAGCAGGAGCGCCCCGGCGAGTTTGGCGAAATTGCCGCCGCGTTGTCTAAAAACGGTGTTAATATTCTGACTCAGTACAGTGATCATGCCAATAGACTGATTTTAATCACCGATAATCAACAAATTGCAGCTAAAATTACTGAGCCATGGGCTCCGGTTTCCTGATAAATATGCTTAACAAAATCGAAGTCGATGATAGTGATACTCAGCTCGAATCCTCTATGGCGGCCCTCGCGGCCGCCATGTCTGACCCGTCGCGCGTCAAAATGTTGTGTGCGTTGATGGACGGGAGAGCGTGGACCGCCACTGAACTCAGCGCCGTTGCGGATATTGCTTCATCAACGGCGAGCTCTCACCTGAACCGGCTGGTCAATAGCCATCTGATCACTTGCCTTTCGCAGGGGAGACATCGTTATTATCGCCTTGCAGGCCATGAAGTTGGGCAGTTGGTCGAGATGATGATGGGTGTGTCGTGGAAAAGAATTCCCCCGCCTAAAACTCGAACTCCGGTGCAATTGAGAGTGGCACGTACCTGCTATGACCATTTGGCCGGAGAAGTCGCGGTAGAAATTTACGAATCTATGAGGCGCGAGGGCTGGATAAACGATGATGGCACTCACCTCACGGAAAAAGGTCACGAAAATTTTCAGCAAATGGGCGTCGTGCTTGACCCTAAAACCAAACGAAAGCCTTGCTGCGCCTGTCTGGACTGGAGCGAACGACGCTCTCATCTAGGGGGAGATGCTGGCGCTGCTTTTTTTACTCTCTGTGAACACCGGGGTTGGCTAAAACGCGTTCAGGGTTTCAGAGAGGTGAATATCACCTCATCAGGAAAGGCTGCCTTTCGAAAATGGTTTGCTCTGTCAGGCAATCCAGACTGACCCACTACGCCCTTTTATCGCAGGGACTCAGCGGCCTACTCCTGTCAGGCCTCGAGAAATTCAGGCAGATTTACCTTAGTCAGATAATGCCGCTGTATGCCTGCTACAGGAAAATCAGCCCCCCTCAATGATTCCCTCGCTGTTGCGACTATAAACCCCAGCGCCCCCCAGCCGCTCGAATCAATAAATTGTCCGTTACAGCGCCTCAATCGCTTAAAAAGTTCTTCCCGCTCCTGGTCGGTAATCATGTCGGTGACCGTGATATCCAAAAGCACGCCCTCCTTCGAGGCTGTGCCGAAATACTACGGGCATCGCAAAACGGTCCAAAAAAAGCTAACCCGCTTATTCAAACGTGAATCGCTTCACATTAATTCTCCCCAATCCTGCAATATAAAATGCTATACCTTTAAAAATGAAACGTTGTTTCATTTTTAAAGTGTCGGGTTCATCCCGTAACCAGCACAATTTATGTTTTTAGGATGAGAACAATTATGTGGGAATCTAAGGTATTGATTGTTGCGCTGTCATGCGGAATAAGTGCGCAAGTCTTGGCGGGTACTGTGCCTGAAGCGAGCAGTCTGATTTGGCACAGCATCACCTTCGGTCAGTCGACCGACGTTAATTTCGCCACCAATGTCCTGCAGGATAAAATTGGCATCAATGAAACGCTTCTGGCGGACGGGAAATCCGTTCCCACGGCCGGTGTAAAACTTGCCACACCTTTTACGCTGGAAAGTCGAGGCGGTAAAATAGGTAACAGCCATGACGGCCTGACTTATTTCTATACACGACTGCCGGCTGATGTAAATTTCCAGCTGGAAGCCGATGTCACGCTGAATCAATTAGGTCCTGAAAACGGGGCAAAACCTGCCGGACAGGAAGGTGCCGGATTATTAGTACGCAATATCCTGGGCAAGGCACGGCAACCAGTAACCAAACCCGGCGTTGAGGAGCTTCCGGCAGCCTCCAATATGGTGATGAACACGGTAATGGCAATCGGAGATAAGCCACAGGAAGTAGCCTTAATAGCCCGCCAGGGAGTGAAACATCCATGGGGTAATATCGGTATAGGTATTGTGCGCGAGGCCTATCATCCTTTGACAACGCCTACACATTTCTCTTTGCGACTGACTCGGACCGATAAAGGGTTTGAGGCCTCCTATGCGCCAGAAAGCAGCCACCGGTGGGTAAGTAAAACTCTCAATGGCGCTGACCTGATTACAAAGCTGGATAAAACGGGTTATTACGTTGGGTTTTTCGCCTCGCGCAACGCCCGCATTACCGTTAACCATACCAAACTGATACTCAGCGCGGCCGATACCCAACCGTCTCCGCCTTATGTCGCGCCGCCTCTCGAGCCCCATATCGAGATCATGTCATCGCCTGTTGTAGCAAGCCAGAACGGCATTTTCCAGCTGCGAACCAATGAGCGCGGGCAGATACAGATCAAAATGGGTGAACAAACGCTGCTTAGCCAGACGGCTATTGGCGGTGGTGAAGCGGTCGCTGTACCATTTCATCTCCAACAACCCGAGGGCAAAATAAACATAGAATTTATCCCGGATAACGCTAAACCCCTGAGCCGCATTTTCCCTGTCAAACGGGTGCCGGTGAGTCATCCGCAGCGGCTTTACGTTTCAGCCAAGGGGGCAGCAGATAACGATGGAACTCGGCAACATCCGCTGGATTTCGCGACCGCAGTCAACCTGTTAGCCCCCGGCGGCACGCTGTGGATGGCTGACGGTGAATACCCTGCCAGCGAGATCCCGGCAACGGCGAGTGGCACGGCAAAAAAACCTAAAACGCTGCGTCCGGAGAGTAATAACGTGGTGTTCAACGGGCTTACCCTCGACGCAAGCTATTGGCAAATTGAGGGGATCACCGTGACTCAAAAGAGCTTTCACATTGCTGGTAGTTATAATCACATCAACAACGTTAAGGCACATAACGCAGACGATACGGGTATTTGGGTTGCCTCACCGGAGGGTATTGGCCGCGCACTTTGGGCCAGTCATAATCTAATAAGCAATTCAGAATCCTGGGGAAATAAAGATCCGGGGCATAAAAATGCCGATGGATTTGCAGTGAAAATGCGCGTAGGAGAGGGAAATCGCCTCGTTAACTGCTACTCGCACGATAACATCGATGACGGTTTTGATTTGTTCAACAAGATTGAAGACGGTCCGAACGGCAGCGTCACAATAGAAAACAGCCTCTCGGTACACAACGGCAGCAACGGCTTTAAACTCGGCGGCGAAGGCCTGCCTGTCGCTCATGTTATCCGCAATAATGTTGCCGTAGAAAACGGCATGGACGGCTTCACCGATAACTTCAACCCAGGTGCCTTGATCGTTGAAAATAATCGTGCCGTTGACAATAAAAGATTCAACTTCCTGTTCCGTCCTTCACCCTATACCCCAGCGGATAAACAAGGAACGTTTAAAGCCAATATTTCGCTGAGATCCTCAGAGGGCAGATATAACGATGTAGTCAGCGGAAACGTAGACAGCAGCAATTATTTCTATGCCCATCGCAGAACGGTGAATGCTTTGCATCAAGAGATCCAGCCCGACAGCTTTATTTCCACGCGGCTTCCAAGCCCCATTTCACGTCTTCCTGACGGAGAATTTAATTACTCCAATTTTTTAGCAAGGTAATAAAGGCAGTTTCATTAACAGGAAGAGACGCTAAATACCCTAATACTGCTCAATATCTCAGGGAGCTCTAAAATGATAAATCACAGACTGCTGATCTGCGGCCTGCTGCTGGCCAGCGCAAGCAGTCATGCCGTTACCCTTGATATTCGACACGAATGGCTTGATGACAGTAAACAGCATAAAGACCGGATCTTAATATCACACCGCTTTGCCAATGGTATCGGTTTATCTTTCGAAGATAAATGGCGCTCCGGGGATAATAACCCCAATCAACCGTTTAACAGAATGGTGGGTAACGGCACGGAAACGACGCTTACCTATCAATATAAAGCAACAAAGTCGTTTTTTTTGCAGCCAGGATTTGCCGCAGAGGTGAATTCCGGCAATAAAGTCTACAAGCCGTCGTTGGCCGCTGGATACACTTTCTCCAGCGGCATTTATTTTAATACACGCTATCGTTATGAAGAGACACACTATGACAACGGTAATAATGATAAAAAAACTCATCGCGGAGAGATTTGGCTCGGCTATCGCCTTGCCGACTGGCGTTTCGAATATAACTATATTTATAAACACAGTAATCAGATTCTGTTTGATAATGCTAAATGGGACTATGAAGAAGATTTTAAAGTTGCCTACAACATCAATCACCATTGGACGCCCTATGCCGAAATTGGCAATGTCTCGGTTCGAAAAAATACCCACGAAAGGCAGACCCGCCTGCGGGTGGGAATTCAATACAGCTTTTAAGGTTCGGTATAGGAAATGAAGCAAAATCTTGTCGAGTCCCTTTAACACCTCACGACATATCAGAGTACAAGTCTGATATGTCAGGGAATTTTTTGGGCCTTTGCTGCACAGTCTGACTTTAGGTTAGTAGCAAACAGAACTCAACGCAGAAAACTGCCATGCCTTACACAGCATCAATATCCTTAAAAACCCAGCCTAACCCCGCTTAAAACGTGTTGGCTTTCGCCCGCGTAATCCGTAACATACACGCCAATTAACTCCGTGCCGCATTTTGTCGGCTGGCGCCAGCCTGAATATTGCCCCACTGGTGCCCTTTTTAGATCTCGAGTGTCGATATAATGTTTGATAATCAAGAAGTTAGCAAGAAAGAGCAATATAACCTGAATAAACTCCAAAAGCGTCTGCGTCGTGACGTTGGTAAAGCTATTGCTGATTTTGGCATGATTGAAGAAGGCGACCGCATCATGGTCTGCCTGTCTGGTGGTAAAGACAGCTATACCATGCTTGAAATTCTGCGCAATTTGCAGCAAAGCGCGCCGGTCAATTTCTCTCTGGTTGCCGTTAATCTTGACCAGAAACAACCGGGTTTCCCGGCGCACATTCTGCCGGAATACCTCGATAAGCAGGGTGTCGAATACAAGATCGTTGAAGAAAATACCTACGCTATCGTAAAAGACAAAATCCCGGAGGGCAAAACCACCTGCTCGCTGTGCTCCCGTCTGCGCCGCGGTATCCTTTACCGCACGGCTACCGAATTAGGCTGTACCAAAATCGCGCTCGGCCATCATCGCGACGATATCCTGCAAACCCTGTTCCTCAACATGTTCTATGGCGGCAAACTGAAAGGTATGCCGCCTAAGCTGATGAGCGACGACGGCAAACACATCGTTATCCGCCCACTGGCCTACTGCCGTGAAAAAGACATCGAGCGTTTTGCGATTGCTCGTGGTTATCCGATTATCCCTTGCAACCTGTGCGGCTCGCAGCCAAACCTACAGCGTCAGGTCATTAGCGACATGCTGAAAGACTGGGACAAACGTTATCCGGGCCGTATCGAGACCATGTTCAGCGCCATGCAGAACGTCGTGCCTTCGCACCTTAACGATACCAACCTGTTCGACTTCAAGGGCATCAAGCACGGTGATGAAATCGTTGACGGCGGTGATTTGGCCTTCGATCGCGAAGACATCCCAATGCAGCCCGTCGGCTGGCAGGCGGAAGAGGACCTGGTAGTCGAACGTCTTGACGTCCTGCAGATCAAGTAATCCCCCGCCTCTGCGGACAAAATAAAAAACGCGCTGAAGCCTAAGCTTACAGCGCGTTTTTTATTACCTGTGTCGCAAAAAATCAGGCCGTCTGTTCTTCCAGCCAACCGATACGCATCTCTGGCACCGAACGCAGCAGCTCACGGGTGTAATTATCCAAAGGCTCTGAAAGCGTGGTGTTCACCGAGCCATTGCGCACAATCTCGCCTTTAAACAGCACGGCGACTTCGTCGGCAACCTCACGCACCACCTGCAGGTCATGAGTAATAAACAGGTATGAAATACCGGTCTGATGCTGAATCTGACGCAACAGTGCCAACACGTCGCGGGCAACCAGCGGGTCCAGCGCTGAGGTGGGTTCATCACAGACAATCAGCTTGGGTTCAGCGGCCAGCGCGCGAGCAATACAGACGCGCTGCTTCTGCCCGCCCGACAGCGCCGCAGGATAACGGGCAGCCAGTTCAGGACTCAGCCCCACCTGCGTCAGCAGCTCGGAAACGCGCTCGGCACGCTGCTGGCGGGTAAGTTCGGTGAAACACTCGAGCACGCGCGAAATCTGCTTGCCGATAATCTCTTTCGGGTTCAGCGCAGTATCGGGAATTTGATGGATAAGCTGTATATCACGTAGCTGTTGGCGACTGCGCGCCCGCAGACCTGCGCTCAACGCCTGCCCTTCAATGCTCACTTCGCCGTTTTCCGGCTTGTGCAGCCCGCAAATCACTTTGCCTAACGTCGATTTACCGGAACCCGATTCGCCAATAACCGCCAACGTCCGCCCCCGGGGTAGTGACAGGGAAAGATTTTTTAGCACCGGCTGATGATGGTATCGCGCGCTGATGTTATCGATGCGCAACAGCTCGGGCTGATTCATCGGCATCGCCTCGCGCGGTTCACCCTGCGCGGTCAGCAGGCGTTTGGTATAGTCTTGTTCCGGTGCGTGCAGCAGTCTTTCGGTGGTCGCGTGCTCCACCGTCTTGCCGTGCTGCAACACCATGATTCGATTGCTTATCTGCGCCACCACCGCCAGGTCATGGCTAATATAAATGGCCGCCACACCGGAAAGGCGGATGACGTCGGCAATGGCTTTGAGAACACCAAGCTGGGTGGTCACGTCGAGCGCGGTGGTCGGCTCGTCGAAAATCAGTAACTCCGGTCCCGCGCAGAGCGCCATCGCTATCATGGCGCGCTGAAGTTGCCCGCCGGAAACCTGATGCGGATAGCGCTGATAAAACTGCGCCGGTTCCGGCAGACCCAGCAGGGTGAACAGTTCGATAGCTTTCGCCTGCGCCTGTTGACGAGGAAGAATACGATGCTTGAGCGTCGCCTCGATAACCTGTTCGCCGATAGTTATCGCAGGGTTAAACGCCGCGCCGGAAGATTGCGCCACATAGGCGATTTTTCTGCCGCGCAGCGTTCTCAACTGCCGCTGCGACTGTCGGGCCAATTCAGTGCCATTAAATCTGATACTGCCCGACGCGATGCGCATGCCGTGACGGCAGTGGCCGAGAATCGCCAGTCCGATAGTCGATTTCCCCGCACCAGACTCGCCAATTAGTCCCAGCACTTCACCGGCCTTCAGGTCGAAGCTGACATTATCGACCAAACGGCGCTGAGTTTTATCGCTCGAAACCACGACCAGCTGCTCAACCTGAAGCAAAGGATTACCCATGATGACCTCCCCATGAACGCGTCGAGCCGCTCATCAGCCAATCGGCGACCGCATTGATGGCGAGCGCCAGAACAGCAATCGCGCCGCCCGGAACCAGTGCGGCCCAGACGCCAAACAGGATGCCGTCTTTATTATCACGCGCCAGTCCGCCCCAGTCGGCCGTCGGCGGTTGAATGCCCAGTCCAAGGAACGACAGTGCGGACAGGAACAGCAAAATAAAGATAAAGCGCAGCCCAAACTCGGCAATCAGCGTTTGCAGCGAATTGGGCAAAATGACTCGCCAGAGGATCCAACCGAGGCTTTCACCGCGCAGTCGGGCGACGTCCACGAACTCCATCACGCCGATTTCAACCGCCAGCGCACGCGCGACACGCAGTACGCGGGTGGACTCCAGCAGCCCTAGCACCAGCGTTAGCGTTAGAATAGTTTTAGGCAACACCGCAAGCACGATCAGAGCGAAAATCAGCGTGGGGATAGCCATGATCATATCGTTGATGCGCGAGATAGTCTGGTCGAGCCAGCCGCCACTCACCCCTGCGATAAAGCCGAGCGTACAGCCCACGACGAAGGCCAGCACGGCGGCCAGAGCGGTAACGCCGAGCGACACCCGAGTCCCCCAAATCATACGCGACAGCAGGTCACGCCCCAGATTATCGGTGCCGAGACGCAGCGTGGCGTCGGGCGCCTGCCAGGCCATCCCGATGACTTTATCCGGCGCATAAGGCGCCAGCCAAGGCGCGAAGACGGCAATCAGCACGAACAGGGTCAGCCCTGTCAGTCCCAGAATTGCGGTTGGTTTTAATGCAGGCATCTCAAAATTCCTTTAGCAGCACTTAACGACGATGGCGTAAACGCGGGTTGGCAATCAACGCCAACACGTCGGCCAGCAGGTTGAGCAGGATGTAAATCCCCGCCAGCAGCAGCGCACAGTCCTGCATGACCGGGATGTCGCGCTTGCTAATGCTGTCCACCATGTACTGCCCTAATCCGGGATAAACAAATACGTTCTCAACGATGACCACGCCAACCATCAGGTAGGCCAGGTTGATGGCGACCACGTTGATTATCGGACCGAGTGCGTTCGGCAATACGTGACGCCACAGAATGCGTGCCGGCGTTAGCCCTTTCAGCAGCGCGGTGTCAACGTAGGCCGCGCTCTGGGCAGCAATCAGCGCCGCTCGGGTCATGTTGCTCATATGGCCGACAATCGCCAGCACTAAGGTAGCGCACGGCAGCGCGATGGCAGACAGTCTTGCGGTGAAGGACATCGAATCAGACAACGTACTGTTGCTTGGGGCCCAGGCCAGCGTGATGGCAAAAATCAGGATAAGCAGATAGCCGGAGAAAAACTCCGGCAGCGCCACGGCGGCGCGCGCTACACCGTTGAGCAACGTATCGATAATCCCGCCCTGATATCGCACCGACAGAAAACCGATACCCAGCGCCAACGGCACGGCAATCACCGCCGTGCACCCTGCCAGGAACAGCGTGTTGCCAAGGCGGACAAACAGCGGGCCGGCGATAGACTCTCGGCTGGTATAGCTGATGCCAAAATCACCGTGCAGAATGCCTGCAAGCCAATTGAGATAGCGTCCAACGGCGGGTTTATCCAACCCCAATTGCAGGTTCAGCTCACGGATGGCGTCGGGCGTGGCGCTCTGCCCCAGAATCGCCGTGGCGGCGTTGCCCGGTAAAAGCTGAACGCCAATAAAGATAAGCACCGAAACGGCCAGCACCATCAACACGCCGTAGCACAGGCGCAGCGTGACCAGTCGCAGTAAAGATGAACGGCCCGAAGGCCGTTGCGTAATCATTTCCGACATACTTTTTTATCCGCGTTATGGCTTCAGCTTCAGCTCTCGATCCAGACTTTTTCCGCCGCGCGGTTGCCGCTCAGCGGCATCCCCGGTACTGAGGTAAAGCCTTTGATTTTGGTTGAACAGCCGTCGAGGGCGTCAGCGTAAAGCGGAATAATTTCGCTGCCCTGATCGACCAGCATCACCTGAATATCGTGATAAATCTGCCTGCGGCGCGCTTCGTCCTGCTCGCCTCGCGCGGCTTTTACCATCGCGTCAAAGGCCGGAACGTGCCATGCGGACTCATTCCAGGATGACTGGCTGGTAAACACCAGTGACAGCATGGCATCAGCGGTCGGGCGGCTGGCCCAGTTAGAAGAAACAAACACCTTTTTCTGCCAGGTATCGTTCCAGAAAGCGTCATCCGGCACGTGATCGACCTTGAGATCGATACCGGCCTTGGCGGCAGACTGTTGATAGAGCTGTGCCGCGTCCACCGAACCGGGGAAACCGGCATCGGCAACGGACAGGGTTAATGGACCGGTAAAGCCTGACTTTTTCCAGTGGAAGCGTGCCTGATCCGGATCGTAAGGACGCTGCGGAATGTCTTTGGCAAAGTAGCGATTCGACGGGAAGAACGGGTTATCGTTCGCCACGCTGGCGTAGCCGCCGAGCACAGTGTCGATAATTTGTTTACGATCGATGGCGTATTTTAGCGCCAGACGGCCGTCGACATTGTTGAACGGCGCAAGATTAGACAGCCCCGGGAAGGTATAAATTGCGCTGTCTTTCGCTCGCACCAGCTGAATATTCGGCATGTGCTGAATACGGCCCACGATGCGTGGATTAACGCGGTTGATAAGCTGCGCGGAGCCACTCACCAGCGCAGCAACGCGCGCCGTGGAGTCGTTCATCGCCAACGTTTCAACTGAATCAACGTGGCCGCGTTCGCTGTTCCAGTGATTAGGATTACGTTTGGTCAGCGTAGTCACGCCGGGCTGGAATTTCTCGAGAATAAAGGCACCGGTGCCGATACCTTTGTCGAAGCTTTCGTTTTCTGCGGTAATCACAAAGTGTACCGCGCTCAGCAGCCACACAAACTCGACGTCCGCCGCGTTCAACTTGACAGTCACTTCATGGTCGCCGGTCGCGGTAATCGACTCAACCGGGTCAAGATAGCCTTTGACCGGCGAGGTCGACTTTTCGCCTCGGTGGTGATTAAGCGAATAAACCACGTCTTTGGCGGTCAATGCGCGCCCGTCATGAAACTGCACGCCCTGACGAATTTTCAGGATCCAGCTCTTGCTGCCGTCTGCGGACGACCAGGACTCTGCCAGTGATGGGGCCAGTTCGCCCTTTTCATCTATCTCGACCAGGCTGTTGAAAACCTGCGAGCCGACGAAATACATATAGGTTTCAAACCAGAAAGCCGGATCGAGACGGTCGGTGCTGGAGGCATTATCAACGCCGACCACCAGGTGTCCACCCTTTTTAGGTACCGCTGTAACGGCGGCAAAAGCGTTTGAAAACGGCCACAGAGAACTGGTTGCCGCCACGGCAGAGAGAGCCCCTGCGCCTTTGATAAACGAACGACGATCTATCATGAGTATCCCTTAATGAGAGGCACAGCCTCCAATCGCTGATTATTGTTTTTAAGAATTCGTTGTTTTTAAGATTTGCTTGTTGAAGCCAGCGCCTGATTCAGGGCAGCAATATGTTCAGGGCCGATGCCACAACAGCCGCCAATCATCGTGGCACCGGCCGCGACCCACTCCTCGGCAAAGCTCAAATATCCCTGTGGATCGGTATCTTTACGCATCTCGCTGAGACCTTCGTTAGCCCCGCGCTTGTTGTCAGAAGGCTCGAACGCATTGGCATAAACGCCAATGTCCAGCGAGACGCCCTGTTGTTTCAATATTTTGCTGGCTTCAGCGACGGCGCTCGCCATCACTTCCGGACGGCTACAGTTGAACAACACCGCTTGTGCGTTAAGGCGCAACGCGGCGTCTACGGCTGCAGCCACCGATTCGCCAGAGCGCAGCACGGCCTGTTCCTGCGGGTTCAGGGCGTCTTGCAGAGTAAACGACAGCCAAAGCGGGCGTTTATCGTCGCCCAAAACCTCGCGTACCAGCTCCACTTCAGCGACAGAACTCTGCGTTTCAGCCAGCCATAAATCGACGTTTTCATTAAGTCCAGCCACCAGCACCGAGAGCAGCGCTCGGGCTTTCACTGGCTCAAACAGGTCGGGACGATAAGAGCCCAGCACCGGCGGTAGCGAACCCGCGACCTTGACCGGCCTGGGAGCCGCGTCCGCCGCCTCGCGCGCCAGCTTGCCCGATAGCGCGATCAGCTCGGCACCGCGCTGCGAGAAGACATCGTCGCCAACGTGAAATGGCACCACGGCATAGCTATTGGTGGTAATGACCTGTGAACCCGCGGCAATAAAGGCGTCGTGGGCCTGACGAACAAAGTGTGGTGCTTCCATCAATGCTAAAGCAGACCACTCGGGTTGACGAAACGGTGCGCCCATTCGGGCCAGTTCGCGGCCCATGCCGCCATCGAGGATCACAATGTTACTGGTCATTTTTTGTATGTTTACCCACTGGTTACTGTTTAGATGAAGAATTATTTAACCTGGCAACACTGTACAAAAGCGGCGTTTAGATGTCTAGATATCTTTATGGATAGAGGGATGAAGTATGTCAGGAGCATCGGCAAAGAGAGGGAAATGGCGGTGAACTCTCATCAGAATCTGAAAAGCAGCGGTGCGAGGAAAAAAAGAGGGCTGTTTACGGACAAAAACTTGTTCTAAATCAATAAATATCAGCGTGGATTGAAGCAATATCTATTTCGCAGGTGAATGCAACGTCAAGCGATGGGCGTTGTGCTCCATATTGTCTTATTTAGTTATTTAGAATTATTGCATAGCGTTTGATTCGAATAATGCCGGTCTATGACCGGCTTTTTTTTATGCTTTTTTACCCGCTATGTAGGGAGTTACAGCCATTTGCTGCGCTTCATCCACCAGGCGACGCCGCCGACCAATACCACCAGCAGCGCACAGAATATTGCAAAGCTCATGTGGTTGCTCGAGCCAGGAATACCGCCGAGGTTGACGCCGAACAAACCGGTCAGGAACGTGGTTGGCAGGAAGACCATTGCCAACAGCGACATGGTGTAAGTACGGCGGTTCAAGGCATCGGCCATTAACGAGCTAATTTCATCAGAAAGCACCCCGGTACGGGCAATGCTGCCGTCCAGATCGTCAAGCCCACGGCCCAAACGGTCGGCGATTTCCTGCATGCGGCGACGCTCATCATCGGTCATCCACGGGAAACGTTCGCTTGCCAGACGAGCAAACACGTCACGCTGTGGCGCCATATAACGACGCAGAACAATCAGCTGTTTGCGCAGCAGCGCCATCTCACCGCGCTCTGGCAGCTGTTGCTCCAGCAGCGCATCCTCAAAGTCAATTATCTTGTCGTGGAGGTCCTCGATAAAATCGCTGGTGTGATCGGTCAACGCATCACACATTTCAACCAGCCAGCTGCCGGTATCGGTCGGACCGGTGCCATGCTGCATATCATTGATGATTTCATTCATCGAGAACACTTTGCGGTGACGGGTCGAGATAATCATCTTGTCGGTCAGATAAACGCGAATAGTCACCAACTGGTCCGGACGCGCGTTGGCATTGAGATTGATGCTACGCAGGGTTATTAGCGTGCCGTCACCCATACGCAAAACCTTCGGACGAATACTCTCTCCGGCAAGCGCTTCACGCACGCTGTCTGGCAGAACCGGCGTACTGTTAATCCATTTTTCGCTGTCAGGCATTGAATAATCGAGGTGCAGCCAGCAGGGCTTGTCGGTACTGGCCTGACAGTTTTGATCTATGTCCTGTACGCCACCTTTACCGTCTAGCTGATAAGCATAAACAGCATCCGAAACTTGTAACTCTTCACCCTTGATGACTTCCACGGTATTCCTCACTCTCTCTACTATTTAAAATTAGTTTAGCGTTAACTCTTTGAAGCTCCAACAAATCGGCCGAAAATGCTCGGGTAATTCAGGTAATAATGACCGATAAAGCCAGTAATAATGCCATGGGTGGTCGAGGAAGGTGTAAACGCAGCGGGATAGAGTGTTTCAAGATGTGGGACGTGACGTGGAACGTGTTTTTTTGAGCGTATTTTTAGCCTAACACTTTGCATATTATGATACTTTGTTACAAATTCTCATCGACTCATATTGTATAAGTATCACGCCCGGCACACGTGGTGGCTGGCTTAAACATCAGGTTAAACAAAAAATGAAAAAATTGCTTCTGTCATTGTTGGTTGTTGGTTCCATGACCAACGTGGTGCATGCAGCCGAGATGATTGGCAACTATACTGCAGCGGGCTACACCCACTGTGGCGGCATGAAGGTTCTGACCAGTGCTATCACTAGCCAAGACACGATGGTGTTGCAGATTACCGATCCTAAAACTAACGCTTCACAGATTTATTTCGGTAACCGTGACGCCGATATGAGTGACAAGGTGAAGTACGTGTTGTCCACCTATAATCCGGACACTAAAACTTTCACGCCAGACCCGTCAAATACCACCATCCTGTTCGGTATTGACGAGGCGCCAGCGGGTACCAGCGGTGCCGAGCTCTATCATTTGACGATGGCTGGCCAGCAGTATAACTGTACCGCCTATACGGTCTTTAACCCGCTAGAGAAATAATCCCCTTCTCTGGACGCGTTAATCAAGCCCCTGTAGCCCACCGCTCAGGGGCTTGATTCGTTTTATGGAACCCCGTTAGTCCCCCGTGGCCTGCAAATCAATGACGCCACAGTGAAACGCCAGACCGGGTACCACGTCTTTTTCAAGCCAGGTCGGCCCATCGAGGTCAATAAACTTTGCGCCTGTAGTTAATGGCAGCGCGGCCCGCACCGCTCGCGAGGTGCAAAGCATGCAGCCGAGCATAATCTCCATTCCTCGTTCTTTGGCAGCCGACGCCAGCGCCAATGCCCCGGTAAGTCCCCCCGTTTTGTCCAGCTTGATGTTCACCATTTGATAGCGGCCAACCAGCTGCGGCAGGCTCTCGACGGTATGGCAGCTTTCATCGGCGCAAATCGGCAATGGATGAATAAAATTGGCTAACGCATCGTCTTGTCCCACCGGCAGGGGTTGTTCAAGCATCAATACGCCTAAGTCGGCCAGCAGCTGACAGCGTGCCGCCAGCCCTTCGCTCTGCCACGATTCGTTGGCGTCGACAATCAGCGAAACATTCGGTACCGCACTGCGAATCGCCACCATGCGCTCGGTGATGAAATGATCATCGAGCTTAATCTTCAGCAGGGTTGCGCCATTTTGCTGATTGGCGATAGCGGCCTGTGCCATCGCTTCGGGTGTATCAATGCTTAGGGTCTGCGCCATGCTGATGGAAGGCAGCGGCGTGGTGCCAGTGAGCTGCCACAAAGTTTGACCGCTGTGCTGCTGTTCAAGATTCCACAGCGCAGAGTCCAGCGCATTCCGCGCCGCCCCGGCGGGCAGCAGACTTTGCAGTTCCCACCGGCTGGTGCCCTGCTCGATAATCGGCGCAGTGGCACCGAGCTGCGCCATGACCGAAATTTCACTTTCCCCAAAATGCGGATACGGGGTGCATTCACCGACGCCGATCACACCGTTCTCTTCAATTTCAACCACGATGACCCTTGCTTCGCTGCGGCTGCCGCGGGCTATCACAAAGGCCGTATGCAGAGGCCAGGCTTCCGGATAAAAGCGTACACGTCTCATTCACCGCTCCATAAAAGCGCCTTCGGGCAGAATGCAGGGAGGCTGTAGTTATTATAGACAGGGGGGGGCTGTTAATTACAAATAGGCTTTTAATTGCAAATTTTTTGGGGGAAGGTCAAGGACTTTTGGATCAAGAGTGGAAGGCGCTACCTCTTGCCTCTCTGCGCCTTTTATCCATCTTGATACGTGTCGCCGCTCATGTTTGGAGTGCTTTCCAGTGGCACGGAGCGTGGCGTAGGCCGCTGAAACAAACTCATCGGCTGGCAAGACACATGCACCGATAACAAGGCGTGGGGTTCCAAGGGGCCTTGGCTGGTCTGGGTCAGCGCCCAGCGTGCAGGGCACGTGCTTTTGACCCAAAAGCGAATAAGGGCCGCTCTGCCCTCCCCCCGCCCTAATTGAAAAGTTCCCTACCAAACAAATACTTGTTAACTTACACTGTGGAAGTTCGCAAAAACTTAATAACCTGGCTTAATAGCACAAAGGACAAATCATGACTCAGACCGTACATCTTCAGGGTAACCCCGTTAGCGTTGCTGGCCAGCTGCCGCAAAAAGGCGATGTTGCCAAACCTTTCACACTGGTTGCCAAAGACCTTTCCGACGTTGCGCTGAGCAGCTTCGTCGGTAAGCGTAAAGTTCTGAACATCTTCCCAAGCGTTGACACCGGTGTTTGTGCCGCGTCCGTGCGTAAATTCAATGAAGCTGCGGGCCAAATCGACAACACCGTCGTGCTGTGCATCTCTTCCGACCTGCCGTTCGCCCAGTCACGCTTCTGCGGCGCAGAAGGCCTGTCTAACGTCGTTACCCTGTCCACCCTGCGCGGTGACGAGTTCAAACTGACCTACGGCGTTGCTATCACCGACGGTCCTCTGGCTGGCCTGACTTCTCGCGCAGTCGTGGTGCTGGATGAGCAAGACAACGTGCTTTACAGCCAGCTGGTTGGTGAAATTACCGATGAGCCAGACTACGAGTCTGCCCTCGCGGCTCTGAAGTAATTTCGACCAAAAAAGCCCCGTCTGAAAACGGGGCTTTTTCCTGGCAATCGGGCATTGCTGCCGCGGCAATACTGATATCAGCTATCAGCCCGCACTCACGATTATCTCAATTAAGTTAGGCTTCTCGCTGGCAATCGCCGCCTCAATCGCCGGTGCAATATCCTCGGCACGTCGAATCTGCCTGCCGCTCAATCCCATCGACTGCGCCAGCGCCAGATAATCAATACTTGGATTCACAATATCCATCGCGATAAACGTGTTGCTCTGCGACGAAGAGTAATGCGCCTGATTACGCATGAAATTCTTCAAAATATTGTATTCCTGGTTGTTCATGACCACGTAAGTGATCGGCAGGTTCTCGTGTGCCGCAGTCCACATTGCCTGCGGCGAATACAGGGCGGCGCCGTCACCGACCAGACAGACCACGGGTTGCTTGGCCAGACCTAGGGAGTAGCCGATAGCCGCCGGCATCCCCCACCCCAATGCACCGCCGCGCATAAAGGCGTACTGGCCTGAATGATGGCTGTTAAGGAACTTGCGCATCAGCGATGAAACGCACAGTGCCTCGTCGACAATCGCCACATCTGGCCCAATCGCCCTGACCACCTCATGAGCGGCAACAATCGGAGCTATCACCGGTAACGAGAATTTTTCGGCGACGCTGGCCTCAAGCTGTTCGCGGGCATATTTTCGTTCATCAGCCGCGCGGCTAATCAGCGCAGCGTAACGCGACCGATTTGCCGCCGTGGCCTCTTTCAACGCCGGTATAAGCGCCTTGAGTGAGGCACTGATATCACCGACGATCGACAGCTTCGTCGCATACGAACGCCCCAAATCGTTGACGTCCGCCGACAGTTGATAGACCGTGCAACCCTCAGGAACTGCGGGTCCTTCGCTGTAAAGGATAGTGATTAGCGATTTGCCGCCCAGCGCGAAAATGGCCTCGTAGTTTTTGAGAATTTCGGCGATGCTGGCCGCCGTCGTCGGCATGTTGCCCCGCCACAGCGCATGTGAGGTCGGATAAGGGATACGTGAGGGCCAAGAGGACCCATAAACGTGCGCGCCCAGCAGCTCCGCTACCGCAATGGTTTCCTTCGCCGCCTGACTGTGATGAATTTCGTCACCGGCAATAATCGCCAGCTTGCCGGGCGAGCACTGCGCCAACGCCTGCGCCAGTCGTGGCAGTGAACCGCCTATCGCCTTGCGGTCTATCTCGGAGCGTTCGCCAATATCAACTTCACTGAGTTGGTCCATGATGTCCATCGGCAGTGAAAGAAACACCGGGCCACTCGGTGCGGCGTTGGCATCGTGAAACGCGCGACGCAAAAGTACCGGAAGTTGCGACGCATTGGAGACATCCTGCGCCCATTTGACCGCCGGCTCCGCAATGCTGACCAAATCGTCATACAGCAGCGGATCGCTTATCGAATGGCGGGTATCCTGCTGCCCCGCCGTCACCACCAGCGGCGTTTGCGACACCTTGGCATTGAGCAGATTGCCCATCCCATGCCCCAGCCCTCCCGCCGTATGCAGGTTGAGGAAACCAGGCTTACCGGAGGCCTGTGCGTAGCCGTCGGCCATTGCTACGGCGCTGGCTTCCTGAATCGCCAGAATATATTTCAGCGACGGATTACGTAATAGCGCGTCCATCAACGGCAATTCCGTGGTCCCTGGATTACCAAAAATGTACTCGACGCCCTCGCTGTGCAGCGTTTCAAGCAGTACGTCGGCACCCCGTCGATTGTGTAGACTGTTTGCTCGGGTTACAGTCATGACAGTAACTCCCAACGATTATTGTTTTTAGCCAAATCTGGCAACAGGAAGGACAGTTTCTTTTTGCGATCGTCCGCCGGTGACTGACTAATACGATATTCCAGCGCAGTAATCTTGACCAGTATAGATCTCAACGCTTCGCCGAGCCTTGCGTAGCCGCCCACAAAATAGAACCTTCCGCCTTTACGGCCGATCACGCCATGTCGTTGTAAATATTCAAAGAGTGCGACGGATGAACGCGCATCATAGTTCTCTTTCGGCGGTGCCTGCAGGGGATAACGAATCAAACGTTCTGCAAGAATGTACTGAATCGAGGCACGCAACACGGGGTCGTTGGCGTGTAAATCCAGCAGCGCCAAAATGGACAGGATATCCACCCGCAGCTCCTCCGCACCCGCGCCATTACGAGAGCTTTTTTCTTTGAGATGTTCAGGCAGCGGCAGATAGCCCGTTCGGTGATAATACTCATGCAGGTGCACCCATATCGCACTGGCGCGGGTGAGTAAATCATCGTCGGCGGTGATGACATCGGGAAACGCGGTCGGTGACCACGTCGCCTCGATAGCAGGTCGGGTATAAGATTTAAAGCGGTCGACAAATTTTTCTATCAGGTAATAGGCTTTATGGTAAGGCTTAACCTCGGCATCGCGAAAGTTTTCGGCAAAGATGGCAACCGATAGCGGATTTTTAAACCCATCAGAACAGCAGTGAAGCAATACCGGCAACGCTTCCGATTCAGGAACAATATCTAGCACGTTTTGTGGAATCGCAATGGCTTCAACGAAAGCGGCCTCAAGGAAGGCGTCCGGGTTATAAGGCACCTCAAAAAAGCCCAAAATAAAGTCAGGATCGTCGGTAAACGTTAATTCCAATAAATTATTCGAACCTAATTGATGATTTTCCATATTCTCTAATAAAAGCTTTACGTGCGCGTTATCACTATGTCCCTCAAGGGTTTTCCGTACGCATTGTGCGATACGAACAGGGTCCGAGGATGCGCCCTCCGAGAGAATTTCTAGCCGACAATGATTTATCTCTTCAACTATTTTTATTTTATGCTGCATCTTCTCGTTCCTTGCTGTGAAATTAAAATCATTCATTGCTTTTAAATAGGCCTTTATAAGCCTTGGACTTTGTTTTTTAAGAAGGTGTCGGCCCCTGCGTCACGGAATGTTCATTAGCCGTTCGGGCAATGAATCAAGATGTTGACGCAGGGATAATTTATATCTGCTGGACACTCTTGCATCGTACAATCCCTGAAGCAGCAGGTCGCGATAACGAATACTCGGCGCCGCCTCATCGTTTAACGTGACCAGACCAAAATAGGCAAACGCGGTGGTATCCTGCCCCTCGGTAAGCGTTGTGACACCTACCCGTTGTCGCTTGTAGCGTCCCAGCGGTACACCTTCTCGGGCATCAATAATGTCGAGAAATCGAGTCGGGAGTCGATACAGCGCGCCCTCCACTCGATGACCGTAGTCAGGCCGAATATTGGCGCAACAGACAGGCTCGTTTAATGAAGAATAATTAAATATCAACCGATGATGGGCCAACAGAGCGGGCCCGATAAAATAAGCTTTGGCATCCGTTAATAACGTTTTTGAAAGACTTTCATGATTCATACAGGAACCATAGGCGAACAATTGGAAATACTCGTCCTTTAGAAAGCAGGAATCATTAGGCATCTCTTTTTTCTCACGGATAGATTCACCAGGATGTGTCTCTCTCTTCGGGCTATGGCCTGTTTAATGACTCCAGCACATAGTTGTCATAAATGGCCCCTACGGTTTTAATCGAATTCAATTCAAAATCGCCAATAGGGATCTCCCGGCTTAATACTTCCTCAAGAAAAATAACAAAATGCACAACCGACAATGAGTCGAGAAAATCATTATCAATCAGGTTAGTATCAACCTCTATGGGGTGACACTCACCCTTGCCGTGCTTAATAAAAAACCCGTTAACGTTGTCGACTAAATTCCCCAGACTGATTAATGCCATAAATCCCCCAGATTTCTTCGGATGATGCGTTTATATGAAATAAATACCTGCACTCAGCCAGCTATGGTCCTGCCCGTGAATTAATTCCCGATGACAATCTCTTCCGTGGCTAGCGCTTTCTGAACGGCAGGACGTTGAAGCATGCGTTGAGTATGAGCAGCCCAATGACTAAACTGATTCATATCAAGCTCTAATAACGTTCCCCACCTGAAGTAAATTAATACCACGGGATCGACTATCGAATACCCTTCCTTTAGCGCCCATTGATTCTCGGCCAGTCGATGATTAATCTGCTCGAAAACCTTGATAACCTCGAGACGCCCGCGCGCCTTAATACCGTTGAAAGATTCGACCTCATCGGTAAAACGCGAAGGATGAAAATTGAGCGCAATAACGCCCGTTAACATGCAACTTAACCAGTTGAGCCACTCAATGGCTCTGGCGGCGCCGACGGGAGTCGGCGGGAGCAGCCCGCTTTCCGGATGAGACAGCGCGAGATAAAGCAAAATAGCCGAGGACTCGGTGAGAATTTCATTCTCGGTGATTAACACCGGGACCTTGCCTTTCGGATTTAGCTTCCTGAAACTTTCCCGCTGAGTATCGCCCGCTTTTATAGAAAGACGAGCAAGTTCGAAAGGCTTGCCCAACTCGTTTAACACGACGTGAGGGGCAAAAGAGAGGTGTCCGGGACAATAATATAAAGTGGGATACTTTTTCGGTTTTATTATATTCATTACAAGGCTGCCTTTTTATTTACGCTATTGCCATTGCCCCCAAAGACCCGCTCATGTCATCCTTGACATATCAATAAAATCCATAATAAAAAACGCCACTCCTGGAGACTTCCGATGAGTTAATTAACTCAATCAGGCTTTACCGTGCCCTAATGAGAATGGACCTTTAGAAAATTCACCGAGCGCTTCCTTGTTGAGTTCAAAACCCAGCCCCGGCGCCGTGGGCAGGGTTAATTTTCCATTGTCCCAATCGGGTAATCCTTTAAAGAGTTTCCGGCAGATATCAATCACCACAACGTGCCACTCGACCATTCCGCCGTTGGCAACTCCGGCGTGCAAATGCATATTTTGGAAAGGGAACGTGCCGCCATTGTCGATGGGAACACCAAAGGACCTTGCGAGGCTTGCGGCACGAAGTCCCGCCGAGTATCCACCGCAGATACAGACATTTGGCTGCAAGATATCGACAGCGCCGCGGGTTAACATGTCGCGAAAACGGAACAGCTGCCCTTCGCTCTGCCCGGCGGCAACGGGGATTGAAATTCTATTGCGCAGATCGGCAAGTTTTAGCGGATCGTTGTCTGCAATCGGCTCTTCAAAAAAGGCGATATTACAATCGGAGATATTCTGTGCCAGACGCAGGGCGTGATAATGATCCAGGCCACAGTTGGCATCGATGTAAATTTCCACCTCATCGCCAACGGCTTCGCGCACCGCACGCACTCGACGGGCATCGTCATGAATAACATCGTCCAGCGAACGGCCCTGGTCGCGCCGCGCCAATGCATGATAGCCCACCAGCATTTTAAGACGCTTATGCCCCGCTTTTACCAGGCCCGAAGCGGCATGCGCGAGCTGCTCTTGATCAAGAGAGCCAAAACCGAAAGTGGTATATAACGAAACCTCTGAACGCGCCCCGCCCAGCAATTGCCACACCGGCAGCGTGGTCGATTTGCCGATAATATCCCAGATCGCGATATCAATGGCTGAAATGGCATGGCTTGCGTAGCCGGTTTGGCCGCGTGGGGTGAGTAACCAGTAAAGTTTTTCCGAGATGGCCTCACGATTAATGGCGTCCATGCCTAATAAATTCGGTGTCACGACAGAGCGAATAATAGCAGCGATGACTTCTTCATCGGTCACCGCGGTAAAACCGTGTCCGATAATACCGCCAGCCGTTTCAATCTCAACGATAACGCCCGAGAGTTTTCCGGCAATGGTTAATCCCGCAACGTCAACCTCGCCCGGTACAAAAACAGGCGTTGCCTCGATTCGAATGATCTTGTGTAACATACGTCGCTCTCTTATATTTTTTGAATAATTAACGTTTAAAAGATTTAATTGCGCTCAGCGTTAGCTTTAAACAGGTAAAGCATGGCGATCCCCACCAATAGGCCCCAGAACGCACCGCCAATACCGAAAAATGCGTGACCGCCAATGGTTACCAAAAAGGTCACGATTGCAGCATCACGGCTATTTTTATCGTTCAGGGAATTAACCAGTGAATTTCCCAGCGCTCCCATTAATGCAAGCCCTGCCACTGCCTCGATAAATACCGGCGGTGAGACGGAAATCAGTTGCGTAGCGGCACCGGCGGCCAGGCCGTAAATAATGTAGGCCGCACCGCATACCACGCCGGCCCAATAGCGCCGGGCAGGATCGTCTCCCGCCTCTTCTCCGGCACAAATCGCTGCCGTGATGGCTGCAAGACCGATAGCCGGGCCACCAAATGGCGCAGCCAGCAGACTACACAGGCCGGTGCTGGTAAATAATGGCGTAGCGTCGGGTTTATAACCATTGACGTTTAGCACCGCGACACCGGGAATATTCTGTGAAGCCATGGTGACAATAAAAAGCGGTATAGCAATGCTCACCAATGAAGAGAGATTAAATACCGGTGATGCCAGCATTAAATGTGGCAAGATACTGCCCCGCGTTATATGGCTCAGGTCTGAGGTCAGATAAATAATTACCAGCGTCGCAATGGCGGCACACGGAATAGCCAGAATCCTCTTCACTTTGAGCATAATTAGCCAAACCAGCAGCACGGGCGCGAAATAAAGCGGGTATTGTGCCATGGCATGAACAGGCGCGACGCAAAGGTTAAGAATAATGCCCGCCAGCATGGCATTGGCCACCGAAGAAGGAATTTTGGAAATTACCCGGCCGAGAGGTTTACATAAACCGGCCAGAGTCAGCATGACCCCGGCCATAATGAGCGCGCCAATGGCAGCAGGAAAGCCTCCTTTGACCGCGCCAATGCCTAATAACAGTGCTGCACCTGGCGTTGACCAAGCCACGCTAACCGGCATTTTATTCTTGATACTTAACGCAATACCCGCGACCCCCATCGCGATAGACACCGCCATGAGTCCTGAGGCCGCTTCTTTCTGAGTCGCGCCGACGTTTACCAGCGCCTGAACGATAAGTGTAAAGGTTGACGCAAAGCCAACAAAAGAAGACAGCAAGCCTGCCCCCGCAGCATGCCATGAAAAATCGGCTTTATTTTTTCTGATTACTATATTCGTCACCGTAGAAACTCCTGAAATAAACTTTGCTTAATCCATTTTCAATAACACTGTCTTTGCCCAGCAATGAATAAGGGGATCCCCCTCATCAAATAACAAGGTAAAGACATAACGCGATATCAGTATTCAAAGGAGGACAGTAATTAGTTATCTAACGGGCTGTTGGGCCTTGGCAAACCGATATTTTCCCTTAGCGTATTCCCGGTATATTCTGTTCGCATCAGGCCGCGACGCTGTAATTCAGGAACAACCATCGTTACAAAGTCGTCATAGCCATCGGGCACGGTGTGAAATACGATAATGAATCCGTCACAGGCACCGGTCATTAACCACTCCTCCATTTGGTCGGCAATCTCACTCGGTGTGCCCACCATTTCGCCGGTCCCCGACTCCGCTGCCCTTTTCGCCAGCTCACGCACGGTGAGTTTTTCCCGGCGTGCGAGAGCCACCCATTCACGCTGATTTCCTTGCCCCTGTTCAGTCACCGGCAGTTCGGGTAAAAGTTTGTCAGGGTCGAATTTGGAGCAATCGACACCGAGACGAATGGAAAGGTTGGGAATATTGCTTTCAACGTGAACCAGGTCATCCATGCTGCGTTTTTTAGCGATTGCCTCTGCGCGGGTATGTCCCACATAAACCTGATTAGCCGGAAGAATTTTAATATGGTCGGGGTTTCGTCCAAACGCCACGGCGCGAGATTTCATGTCCTGATAAAAACTGCGCCCGGTCTCGATACTGCGGGCGTTGCCAAATACCAGGTCTGCCGACTTAGCGGCCATCTGCCGCGCACCTTCCGATGCTCCGGCCAGCGCAACGACCGGCCACCCTTGCACGGGGCGCGCAATATTCAGCGGCCCTTTTACCGAGAAATACTTGCCTTTATGATTAATCGGCCGGATGCGCTCTATGTCTGAAAACACTCCGCTCTCTTTGTCCATTTTCAGCGCATTGTCCGACCAACCGTCCCACAGCTTGGTCACCACCTCAAAAAACTCGTCGGCACGCTCGTACCTTTGTGCATGCCTCAGCGCCGTTTCCAGACCGAAGTTCAGCGCGGCTTCGGGATTCACGGTGGTCACAATATTCCATCCGGCGCGACCGTTACTCAGGTGATCGAGCGAGGCGAAACGCCTTGCCAGCAAATAAGGGTCTTCGTAACTGGTTGACCCGGTCGCTATCAGCCCAATACGGTCGGTGCAGGCCGCAATGGCCGAGAGCATCATCAACGGGTCAAACGAGGTGACCGTCGCGCTTCTCTTTAACGCTTCGGGCGGCATCGGCATCAGGGCAAGATGGTCAGCGGTAAAAATGGCGTCAAAGCAGGCCCGCTCGAGTTTCTGAGCCAAAGACTTGATGACCGGCCAGTTAAAATTGGCGTCAGCGGGGGCTTCGGGATGTCGCCACCACGCCGTGTGTAAGCAAATCGGGCGCATAAAGCCCCCAAGACAAAGTTGTTTTGTCATCTATGTTCATTCTTGTTGGAAATGGAAAGATCAACGCGCATCCCATGCCGCGTTGAAGCGCACAAATCCAGCCTCAAGATCGGCTGTTAAATCATTAACATCCTCAAGACCAATGTAAAAACGCACACAGGGGCCGACGGGTTTTCGTGATGAGGCGCTGCGATAGGCGGTGCAGTCAAAGGGCAGCACCAGGCTTTCAAAACCTCCCCAGGAATAACCCAGGCCGAAATAGCGTAATCCTTCCAGGAAGGCAGACACCGCCTTGTTCGATGCGGGCTGCAGTACTACGGAAAACAGGCTCGAGGCTCCGGTAAAGTCCCTCGCCCACAGGGAATGGCCAGGGTCGCCTTCGAGTGCGGGATACCAAACGCATTGCACCTCGGGTCTGGTGGCTAGCCAGGTGGCAATGCGCAGCGCATTCTCCTGATGCTGGCGAAGGCGTACGCCCAGGGTGCGTAAGCCGCGAAGCGTCAGCCAGGCATCATCCGGGCTGACGCACATACCGATTTCTCGATAGTACTTTTGCAGCTGCGCCAGCGCGCGCGGCGAGGCTGAGACCATGCCAATCATCACATCCGAGTGCCCACAGATATATTTCGTGCCCGCCTGCACCACCAGATCTGCCCCGTGCCCGATAGCATCAAAGAACAGCGGCGTTGCCCAGGTGTTATCCATGATGACCAGAAGATTAAACTCGCGCGCTACCGCCACTATTGCGGCAATGTCAGAGACCTCCATGCTCTGTGAGCCGGGAACCTCCAGATAGATGGCTCGCGTTTCCTGTCGGATTAACCGGCGCAATGCCTCGCCGCTCAGTAAAGGGTCAAAGTAGGTTGTTTCAACGCCACTGCGCCGCAGAACGCCCTCGCAGAGCGTGCGCGCTGGCCGATAGGCTGCGTCCGTCATCAACAAATGATCGCCCGCGGTCAGGCACGACATCAGCGCGGTCGAAATCGCCGCCAGGCCGGAGGGACACAGCACCACTCCGGCACTGTTGTCCAACGAACGCAGGGTTTCCTGCAATGCCACCGTCGTCGGACTGCCGAGGCGGCCATAAACGAAGGGCTGACGATAGCCCAGTAAGTCATCGACCGTCGGCGCAAGGACGGTTGACCCACGGTAAAGCGGCGTATTGACGAACCCCTGATTCGCCGCGGGACAGCGCCCCGCGTGAGTTAGCCGGGAGTCGATGCCCGGCGCAGCGTCCGTTTCTCCCAGGCAACGTTTCATTCATCCTCCTCGATGATGCGTACCGCCCCTTTGGCGGCGCTGGAGGTCATTGCCGCATAGGCTTTGAGCGCAGAGGAAACGCGGCGTTTGCGCGCCCCCGGCTTCCAGGCCTGACGCCCGCGCAGCTCCATTTTTTCACGGCGCAGCGCGAGTTCAGCCTCTGTCACCTTGAGTTGAATCGAGCGGGACGGGATATCGATTTCAATCAGGTCGCCATCCTCAATCAGGGCAATATTGCCGCCCTCGGCGGCTTCTGGCGAAGCATGGCCGATAGAAAGCCCTGAGGATCCGCCCGAAAAACGTCCATCGGTGATCAAGGCGCATTTCTTGTTTAACGCCTTGGACTTCAGATAGCTGGTCGGATACAGCATTTCCTGCATACCCGGTCCGCCGCGAGGCCCCTCGTAGCGGACAATCACCACGTCGCCCGCTTTGACAACGCCGGAAAGAATGCCCTCTACTGCTTCGTCCTGCCCCTCAAATACTTTCGCGGTGCCGGTGAAGCAAATCATGCTTGGATCAACGCTTGCCGTTTTCACAATGCACCCCTCTTCGGCGATGTTGCCAAACAGCACGGCAAGGCCGCCATCGCGGGAGAAGGCGTGCTCTGCATCACGCAGACAGCCGGTGCGTCGGTTGGTGTCCAACGCCGGATAGAAGTTATTTTGGCTAAAGGCCACCTTAGTACGCACACCGCCTGGCGCAGCGCGATAGAACTGCCTTACGCTGTCCGAGGTGGAGGTTTTAATGTCCCACAACTTCAGCGCCTCACCCAGGGTGGCAGAATGCACGGTCGGCAGGTCAGTGTGGAGCAGGCCAGCACGCGCCAGTTCGGCCAGAACGCCCATCACCCCTCCTGCACGGTGTATATCCTCCATGTGCACGTTTTCAACCGCCGGTGCGACCTTGCACAGAACCGGCACTTTTCTCGACAGACGATCGATGTCAGCCATCGTGAAATCAACTTTGCCTTCATAGGCGGCGGCCAATAAATGCAGCACGGTATTGGTGGAGCCGCCCATCGCGACATCCAGCGCCATGGCGTTTTCGAAGGCGCTGACACTCGCGATGGCGCGCGGTAACACGCTTTCATCCTTCTGCTCATAGTAGCGGCGGCACAGCTCGACGATTTTACGTCCTGACTCTAAAAACAGTGATTTACGCAGGGCATGCGTCGCCAGCATTGAACCGTTACCCGGCAACGCAAGCCCCATCGCCTCGGTCAGGCAGTTCATCGAGTTGGCGGTAAACATGCCCGAGCAGGATCCGCAGGTTGGACAGGCGGCCTCCTCGACGGCTTTCACCTCTTCGTCGGTCATGCTGTCGTCGGCGGCAACGACCATGGCATCAATCAGATCGAAAGAACGCTTTTCACCGCGCAGCGTCATCTTGCCCGACTCCATCGGCCCTCCTGACACAAAAATAGTGGGAATATTTAAGCGCAACGCCGCCATCAGCATGCCTGGGGTTATTTTGTCGCAGTTGGAAATACAGACCATGGCATCGGCACAGTGTGCGTTAACCATATACTCGACGCTGTCCGCAATCAGTTCACGCGAAGGAAGGCTGTAGAGCATGCCGTCATGCCCCATCGCAATCCCGTCATCGATGGCAATCGTATTGAACTCTTTGGCAACGCCACCGGCCTCTTCAATTTCTCTGGCAACCATTTGCCCAAGATCTTTTAAATGCACATGCCCTGGGACGAATTGCGTAAAGGAATTCACGACGGCAATAATTGGCTTGTCAAAGTCGCCATCTGTCATACCTGTGGCTCGCCATAAACTTCTTGCGCCTGCCATATTACGGCCGTGGGTTGAGGTGCGTGAACGATACATTTATAAGTTGCCCTGTCTTAATAATAAAGATTATGTGGAACTCATATTAGAATCGACAAAACTCCCTGTGAAATATATTCTGCTATAGCAATTAAGTTACTGGGGATATTAGTCATGGACACGAGACAGCTGAAACATTTCGTTACCGTCGCCGAGACACTGCATTTCGGTAAGGCCGCCGAACGTCTGAATATGACGCAGCCTCCGCTAAGCCAATCAATAATGGCGCTGGAGAAAGAACTTGGCGACGCACTTTTTTTGCGTACCAAAAGAAATGTCTCGCTGACCCCTTTCGGAGAACAATGGCTATTCCACGTCAAAAGCGTTTTGAATAGTATGAACTCATTGCCTGAGATAGCCGACAGATTGCGTAAAGGTGAATCAGGACAGCTCATGTTATCGTTTATTAGCAGCGCCGGTTACAATATCCTTCCCCAGCTAGTGAGCCATTTCAGAGAGCGATATCCGGCGGTCGAACTGGTATTAACGGAAGCGACCACCGATGTGCAAACCACCGCGATTATCAATGAAAAAATTGATGCCGGGATCATCATCCCGCCCGCTGACAAGCAATTCCCTGCTATTTTGAGCTACAAAAAAATCATGTCGGAACCGCTGATTGCTGCCGTTCCGGCCTCATGGCTGGCCAAGGATAGAATCCATCTTACCCAGGGTAAGCTGTGCCCTAACATGGTTATAGATTCACCGCTTATTATTTTCCCTCAGCAGGTTGCACCGTCTTTTTACGCCCTGGTCATGAGCTATTACGCCTCGCACGGCGCCCAGCCAAATATCATTCAGCAGGCTATTCAAATGCAAACGATAATAAATCTCGTTGCATCGGGAATAGGTATTGCATTAGTCCCTTGCTCTCTGCGCCATTTAGCCAGAACCGGGGTTGTTTATCTTGATTTACTTGAAACGCCGCCTCAGCTTGAGGTTGGGATAATGTGGCGAGAAAACAATAACTCCGCCATTCTTCAAAACCTGATAAAAATAGCCACTGAAACGGAGTGATTCATAAATATCAAAACTTCGTTTCATTAAAATAATTATTAGGTGCAGGGATTAATACCGACTCTCGCGTGAAATGTTTTGAAATATTTTATGGGAGAATATCCTATCCCTTATTTAATTAACTGAAACATCAGGAGGGTTTATAAACGCAGGCAGGTTATTTTAATCAACTTAGTTCCTGTTATCGGGAGATAATTGAAATAACGCTCGTTTCTGCACACTTGCTGTTTCCAGCTTTCCTGACAGGGTCAATCTTATAGAACATTGCTAGCGATGCCCGTGAAACGGCTTTTATGCAAAGAATTTGGCAGATACTGCCAGCCGCCCTTCGTGCTCAAGAGGCCTTATCGATTTCAGATTATGACACCGCGCACATGATGTGCGCCGGTCACAGGCCTCGTAGTGAAAAGACAAAGGGGGCTTACTCGTCAGAATCGCCCTCAGGCTTGCGGGTACTCAAGCCGTATTCGCGCAGCTTGTTAGCAATGGCGGTATGCGAGACGCCCAAACGTTTCGCCAGTTTGCGGGTGCTCGGATAAGTGCGATACAGCCGCGTCAAAACCGAACGCTCGAAGCGCTTGCTGATATCGTCGAGCGAACCATTGAGCGCTTCTTCACCCAGCGTAACCTCGACGTCAAAGTCCGGCAGCGCCAGATCCTGCGGGCGAAGCTCATTGCCTTCCAGCTGGGTTAACGCACGATAAATCGCATTCTTCAGTTGGCGCACGTTGCCCGGCCAACCGTAGTGCGTCAGATAGCTGCCCAGCTGCCCGTTCAGCTTCGGACGCGGCATGCCCTGTTCGTCGGCAAAGCGCGCCACAAATAGCTCGGTCAGCGGCATAATATCGGACGGACGTTCGCGCAGCGGCGGCAGCGTCACGGTCAGCACGTTGAGACGGTAATAAAGGTCTTCGCGGAATTCGCCGCGCTGCACCAGTTCGACCAGATTCTTCTGCGTGGCGCAAATGACGCGCACGTCAACCCGCACCTCATGCTCCTCACCCACCCGACGGAAGGTGCCGTCATTGAGGAAACGCAGCAGTTTTATCTGCATTCTTGGCGACATCTCGCCAATCTCGTCGAGCAATACCGAACCGCCGTTGGCCTGCTCGAAGAAGCCTTTCTTGCCTTCAAGCGCGTTCGGATAAGCCCCTGGCGCGTAACCAAACAGCTCACTCTCGACCACGTCGTCAGGCAGCGAGGCGCAGTTAAGACCGAGGAAAGGATTCTTGCCGCGTGAACTGCGCAGGTGACAGGCGCGGGCCAGTAAATCTTTGCCGGTACCGGTATCGCCAACAATCAATAGCGGGGCGTCGAGCATCGCCAGCTTCTTGGCCTGATCCAACACCTGACGCATCTTCGGACTCACCGCCACGATGTGGTCAAACTCGCGTTCGTCGTTGATGGTTAAATCTTGCAGCTGACGACCCATACGCGCCGCCGATTTCAACATCACCACCGCACCAACCACTTCGCTGGCCTGATTCTCGTCATCGAGTTTGATAGGGGTGAGATCCATCAGGAAGTCCTGCCCCTGAATCACCACCCGTTCAGTGTGCGGTTTGTCACTGTCGTGATCCAGCCAGCGGGTGAAGTTGTAGCCGCTGATGAGACTTGCCGCGGTATGATTGCGGATTCGTCCTTCATCCAGTTCGAAAAGGCTTTGAGCGGCAGGGTTTGCCTGCTCGACTTTGCCTTTCATATCGATGGAGAAAACCGGTTCTGGCATCGACACCAGCAGCGCACGCAGGGCGCGGTGCTCACGTTCGGAGGGCATAAATGGCACGGTTCGGACGTCGGTCACGCCTTCAATGCGGCGAATTTCGGCCATCAGTGCGCGGAAGGTGTCAAAATCCAGCTGTGAAAAGTTGAGGTAGATACGGCCAATCGACGCAATTTCTATCCCATGCAAATCAATACTGCGCAGCACTAATAAATCGAGCAATTCTCGGGCAAGACCCAGACGGTCCTCACAAAAAACTTCCAGGCGCATCAGTTTTGACCTTATTCAGAAAACGCAAAAATTCTTGCACTTATAATACCCTGTCGCGACCACTGTAAAAAGAGACTGTCACAATATGTTGACAGAAAATTCTCTGCCTGCCGAATTCGTCACCAAATCAGCGCCATCCCGCCTTGTAAGATGCTGTTAACCTGGGTTCACAGGCCCCTCTTCGAGTGACATCGTTGACAAAACTCTGCTAACATCACTGCCTGATTTCAACGCCAAATGGTTCCCGACTATGAAGTTCGTCTCTTTTAATATCAACGGATTGCGTGCCCGTCCCCATCAGCTTGCCGCGATTATCGAACAACATCAGCCAGACGTCATCGGCTTGCAGGAAACAAAAGTCCACGACGACATGTTCCCGCTCGAAGAGGTCAGCCAGTATGGCTATCACGTCTATTACCACGGTCAAAAGGGTCATTATGGCGTTGCGCTGTTGACCAAAGAAGAGCCGGTAGCGGTGCGTCGCGGTTTCCCAACCGACGAAGAAGACGCGCAGCGCCGTATCATCATGGCCGACATTCAAACGCCACAGGGTCTGTTGACCGTGATCAACGGCTATTTCCCGCAGGGCGAAAACCGAGACCATCCCACCAAATTCCCGGCCAAACAGCGTTTCTATCAGGATTTGCAGGACTATTTACAGCTGCAAATGTCGGTAGAGAACCCGGTGCTGGTGATGGGCGACGTCAATATCAGTCCGACGGACCTGGATATCGGTATCGGTGAAGACAGTCGCAAACGTTGGTTGCGTACCGGTAAGTGCTCGTTCCTGCCGGAAGAGCGCGAATGGATGGAGCGCCTTAAGGGCTGGGGTCTGGTTGACACGTTCCGTCACGCCAATCCTGAAGTCAACGACCAGTTCTCATGGTTCGACTATCGTTCAAAGGGTTTTGACGACAACCGTGGTCTGCGTATTGATCTGGTGTTAGCAAGCACGCCGCTGGCGGCTCGCTGTAAGGCAACCGGCATCGATTATGCGATTCGCGGAATGGAAAAACCGTCGGATCACGCACCGGTGTGGGCAGAGTTCGACCTGAAGTGAACGGCTTAAAAACGGTCGTTGTGGTCGCCGCGATAATAGAACGCGACGGCCGCATTCTGCTGGCCCGACGCGATGCCCAGAGCAGCCAGGCGGGTATGTGGGAGTTTCCCGGCGGTAAGGTTGAATCGGGTGAAACGCAGCCCGAGGCACTGCGCCGCGAACTGCTTGAAGAGCTGGGCATTGAGGCGGAGATTGACCAGTGGATTGCCAGCAACGACTGGCAACAGGCAGAACGCATCATCGAGCTGCATGCCTGGCGGGTTGGCGACTTTCGGGGTGAGATAACGTTACACTGTCACAGTGACGTGCGTTGGGTCTTGCCGCAGGAGGCGCTCGAGTTTGCACTGGCGCCTGCCGATATTCCTCTGCTCGACGCCTACATCACTCAGCTTTCCTCCCCGTAGTCTCGCTATTCCCCGGTTTGCGCCGCCTTTGACGGTGGGCGTTTCCGCTTACCTGCCGCCGCAGCTTTCGGCTTCGACGGCAGGCTGCGGAACATCGGCGAGACGCGATTCTGTCTGGCCTGCACGATCAGGTCCTGCAATGTAGTGACCAGCGGCTGCATAAAGTCCTGATAACGGCAGTTTTTCTCACTGATACGCGTCAGCGTTGATTCCCAATCGGCAGTCATGTCGGGTCTGGCGGCAATATCGGGAAGCGAGTGAATCAATGCCCGACCGGTATCACTCGAATGAATGTAACGTCCTTTTTTGTACAGAAACTCGCGGCGGAACAGCAGCTCGATAATCCCGGCGCGCGTCGCCTCAGTGCCCAGCCCATCAGTGGCACGCAGGATCTTCTTCAACGCCTTGTCCTGCACGAAACGTGCAATGCCGGTCATCGCCGACAGCAGCGTGGCGTCGGTAAACGGCCTCGGCGGTTGAGTCTGGCGCTCGACCACTTCACCGCGTTCACATAAAAGCTCATCCCCCTTGGCGACCACCGGCAGCGGCGTCCCTTCGTTTTCCTCGTCACGCTCTTTGCTGCCCAGCAGCGTGCGCCAGCCCGCCTCGGCCAGAAAACGCGCCTTGGCAACGAATTTTCCACCGGCGATTTCCAGGTCGATCACGCATTTGCGAAATACTGCGTCGGCGCAGAATTGCATCAGATATTGACGCGCAATGAGGCCATAAATTCGGCTTTCATCTTCGGTCAAATTCACCTTACTGCTGCGCGCGGTAGGAATAATCGCGTGGTGAGCATCGACCTTTTTGTCGTCCCAGCAGCGGTTGCGTTTATCGACATCGAGTGCGGGCTGCGGCAGCAGATTGGGCTGATGAATACCGATAGCGTTGAGCACCGAATGACGTCCGGCGAAGTGCTCCTCTGGCAGGTAACGGCTGTCGGAACGTGGATAGGTAATCAGCTTATGCGTCTCATACAAACGCTGACAGATATCGAGTATTTTCTGTGCGCTCAAACCGAAGGCTTTTGCGCCTTCGATTTGCAGCGTGGAGAGCGAGTACGGCAGCGGCGCAACTTCAGACTCGCGCTTGTCGTTATAGCCAGTGACGATCGCCGGTTGGCCCCCTATCCGCGCGACAACGTGGTCGGCAAGCGGACGATGCAACAGGCGGCCCTCTTCATCCTGATAAGGTTCACAGGACTCACTCGGCTGCCACAGCGCCACAAAACGCTCGTCGGCGGGGGTTACGATGTGAGCCTTCACCTCGAAGAAATCTTTCGGCACGAAGTTTTCAATCTCTTCGTCACGACGAACCACCAGCCCAAGCACCGGTGTCTGCACACGGCCGACCGACAGCACGCCGTTATAACCGGCGTTGCGACCGAGAATGGTGTAGGCGCGCGTCATATTGATGCCGTAGAGCCAGTCGGCGCGGGAACGCGCCAACGCCGAGACGCAAAGCGGGATGAAATCGCGGTTGTCGCGCATTCTCGAGACCGCACGCTCTACCGCCTGCGGATTAAGGTCATTCACCAGACAACGTTGCACCTGCTGGCGCTTTTGCGGATTCAGCTCAAGGTAGTCGAGCACTTCATCGACCAGCAGCTGCCCTTCTCTGTCAGGGTCGCCTGCGTGAACAACCTCACTGGCTTCAAGCAGCAGCCTCTTTATTACGTTCAGCTGTTTCGCCACCGACGGACGTGGTTGCAGCTGCCATTTTTCAGGGATAATTGGCAGGTCTTCAAGCGCCCAGCGCGCATAGCGGCTGTTGTAAGCGTCGGGCTGCGCCTGCTCCAGCAGGTGCCCAACGCACCAGGTCACCACGTCCTGATTGCCACAGGCAATAAAACCATCTCCGCGCTTATGCGGTTTAGGTAATACATCAGCGATTGCTCTGGCAAGGCTGGGTTTTTCGGCAATAAACAATCGCATCAGGCATGGCTCACAAACAGGGGGCGACAACTTGTCCTTTAGTTTACCTATGTTAGCCGCTAGGCAGAGAATTGATAAGTCGCTATCGCCAATCAGCCGGGACGTTCGCTCACAAAAACGGCGAAAAAGGGAATTATCGGATAAATCAGGCCACGGTAGCGCCTTCGATAAGCGGATAAACCACCGCCGCGATGAGCGCCTACCATGGCCTGTGGTGTTGAAACCGTCTGTTTCCAGACGCGACGCCGCCTTGCTCTCCAGCAGCCCCTGGGGGATTCAAGTTTGATGAGCGTCGCGGCAATGCCGTTTCTTGCTTCCTGAACGGCACGCCTGTTTAGAAGTAGCTGACAAACGCAGCGCTGTCGGCAGGAATAACCTGGGTATTGGATTTCAGCTGTGGCGTACCCAGGTACAGGAAGCCCACAATTTGGTCGTTCTCGGCGCAGCCAAAGGCGTGTCGTACTGCGGCGTGCTCGGTCCACGGGCCAGTTCGCCAGATACCGTTGAAGCCCTGAGCCAGTGCGGCCATCTGCATCGCATGCACGGCACAACCGGCGGAAACGACCTGTTCCCACTTCGGTACTTTCGCACTTTCTTTATAGTCTGCAATGACGGTAATAATCTGCGGGGCGCGCATCGGTGCCAGCGTGGCTTTCTCAATGGCTTTCTCGTCCAACCCGTCTTTCTCGGCGGCGCTTTTCAACAGATGGCTAAAACGCGTCAGGCCGTCGTTCTCGACAATCACGAAGCGCCACGGCTGAAGTGCGCCGTGGTCCGGGGCACGCATACCTGCATTAATGATATTCTGCAAAACCTTGCCAGACGGCGCAGGTGCCGTGAGGCGTGAAGCGGAGCGGCGGTTAAGCAGCAGGTCCAGAGCGTCCATAATTCTCTCCTGATAATGAGTTGTATTCACCTTACGTTAACATAACCCCCTGTATTGTGGCTATCAGACAGGGTTAAGGCTATGGGGTGCCTGAGCCGCCTGCCAAATTATGAAATGATTTAAAGCTGACATTTTTCTGGCAGGTCATTAGGATAGCAGCACTAGTCGCTCTAAATGGAGAGAACATGCGCATACTGTGGCGAATCATCGCCGGATTTCTTAGGTGGACCTGGCGTCTGCTTAATTTTGTCAGAGAATTTATTCTTAATCTTTTCCTGGTGTTGATCATTTTGGTCGCCGTCGGGATTTATTTCGAGCTGCAATCCAAGCCTGTCGAGACACCGACCAAGGGTGCACTGTTGGTGAATCTGAGCGGTTCGGTGGTAGATAAACCCACGGTCAACAACAAGGTTCGCCAGATTGGCCGCGAGTTGCTGGGTACCTCGAGCAATCGCCTGCAGGAAACCTCGCTGTTTGACCTGGTTGACACTATTCGTGCCGCCAAAAACGACAGCAACATCACCGGTATGGTGCTCTCGCTGACCGATTTCACCGGCACCGATCAGGCCTCGCTACAGTATATCGGCAAGGCGCTGCGCGAGTTCCGTGACTCCGGCAAACAGATTTACGCCGTGGGTGATAGCTATGACCAGTCACAGTATTATCTGGCCAGCTTCGCCAACAAGATTTATCTGTCCCCGATGGGGACCGTTGACCTGCACGGTTTCGCCACCAACACGCTTTACTACAAGACGCTGCTCGATAAGCTGAAAGTGACCACCAATATCTTCCGCGTGGGGACTTACAAATCAGCGGTTGAACCGTTAATGCGCGACAACATGTCGCCTGCGGCGCGTGATGCGGATACCCGCTGGGTCACCGGCCTGTGGAACAACTATCTGAATACCGTGTCTGCCAACCGCCAATTGACACCGGAACAGCTGTTCCCGGGCGCGGCGGGCATGCTGACCGGTCTACAGCAGGTGGACGGCGATACTGCCGAATACGCGTTGAAAAACAAGCTGGTTGATGTACTGGCCTCACGCGGCGAAGCTGACGATGCGATGATTAAGGCCTTTGGCTACAACAAGCAGAAGAAAGACTTCAACTACGTGAGCCTTGACGACTACTCGCCAAAACAAAAGCAGGATGATAACGCGCCACAAATCGCGGTTATCTTTGCCAACGGTGCGATTGTAGACGGCGAAGGTCAGGCGGGCGACGTGGGCGGCGATACCACCGCTGAGCAAATTCGTCAGGCGAGACTCGATCCTAAAATCAAAGCCATTGTGTTCCGGGTTAACAGTCCGGGTGGCAGCGTAAGCGCCTCAGAGGTTATCCGTTCCGAACTGGCTGCTGCCAGAGCGGCAGGTAAACCGGTGGTGGTCTCTATGGGCGGAATGGCGGCGTCGGGCGGTTACTGGATCTCCACACCGGCCAACTATATTATCGCCAGTCCGAGCACCCTCACCGGCTCTATCGGCATCTTTGGGGTGATCAATACCTATCAGGACACGCTGGGTCAGTTTGGCGTGCACACCGACGGTGTAGCAACCTCCCCGTTGGCCGATATCGCGACCACCAAAGCGCTGCCTGCGGAGTTCTCGCAGATGATGCAGATGAACATTGAGCACGGCTACAAGACCTTCATTGGCCTGGTTGCCAAGGCGCGCAACAAGACGCCTGAGCAGATTGACCAGATTGGGCAGGGCCACGTGTGGATCGGTACCGATGCTAAAAACAACGGTTTGGTCGATCAACTGGGTGATTTCGATGACGCAGTCAAGAAAGCGGCCGAGCTGGCAAAATTGCCAAAATGGCAGCTTAACTGGTACGTCGATCAGCCAAGCCTGACCGATATGGTGTTCTCGCAGATGAACGCCTCCGTTCATGCGATGCTCCCGGCCGTCGCGCAGGCTTACCTGCCTGCTCCGGTTGCCGACGTGGCGTTGAAAATGAGCTCACAGGCGGACCTGTTCAATAATCTGAACGATCCACAAAATCGCTATGCGATGTGTCTCACCTGCGGTGACGTGAAGTAATTCACCCACGCAATAACGCTTAATTTCTGAACGAAAACCCCAAAATGGCCTCTTTTCTGAGGCCATTTTTTTAATCAATTCGCATTCACATTTTATTCCTGCCCCAGTCGCTTTATAATCGCCCCACCTGGCCTGTCTGGCTGATTAAAAAAGAATTGTTCAAATGACTAAAAAATCGATTTACGTTGCTTACACCGGCGGTACTATCGGCATGCAGCGTTCAGAACAGGGCTACATTCCTGTATCCGGCCATTTACAGCGCCAGCTGGCGTTGATGCCCGAGTTCCACCGTCCTGAAATGCCTGATTTCCATATTCAGGAATATTCACCGCTGATGGATTCGTCGGACATGACGCCGGAAGACTGGCAGCACATCGCCGACGACATTCAGGCGCACTATGACCAGTACGATGGTTTTGTTATCTTGCACGGCACGGATACCATGGCGTTCACCGCCTCTGCGCTGTCTTTCATGCTAGAGAACCTCGACAAGCCGGTAATCGTCACCGGTTCGCAGATCCCGCTTGAGGCTTTGCGCTCGGACGGTCAAATCAACCTGCTCAATTCCCTGTATATTGCCGCTAACCACCCGGTTAACGAAGTCACGCTGTTCTTCAACAATCGCCTGTATCGCGGCAACCGCAGCACCAAGGCGCACGCCGATGGTTTTGATGCCTTTGCGTCTCCGAACATGGCACCGTTGCTCGAGGCCGGGATTCATATTCGCCGTCTCGCTACGCCGTCTATTCCGGCAACCCACGGTCCGCTGCGCGTGCATAACATTACGCCGCAACCGATTGGCGTGGTCACGATTTATCCGGGCATTTCTGCTGAAGTGGTGCGTAACTTCCTGCAGCAGCCGGTGAAAGCGCTTATTCTGCGCTCTTACGGCGTTGGCAATGCGCCGCAGAAAGGCGACCTGCTGAAGGAGCTTAAAGAGGCCTCCGAGCGCGGCATCGTGGTGGTAAACCTGACCCAGTGTATCTCCGGCAAGGTGAACATGGGCGGTTACGCAACCGGTAATGCGCTGGCGCACGCGGGCGTTATCAGTGGTTTTGACATGACCGTGGAAGCCACGCTGACTAAGCTGCACTACCTGCTGAGCCAGCCGCTTTCGCCGGAAGAGATCCGCGAACAGATGCAGCAAGACCTGCGCGGAGAGTTAACTCTTTAAGGGGATAAGATGAAATCTGCGCTGTTGCTTATCGATCTGCAGAACGATTTTTGCCACGGCGGTGCCTTGGCCGTGGCCGAAGGTGATGAAACGGTCAACATCGCCAATCTGGCTATTGCCGCCTGTCGTCATGCCAATATCAAGGTCGTGGCCTCGCAGGACTGGCACCCGGCAGATCATCGCAGTTTTGCCCTGAACTCCTCGGCAGAGCCGTGGACGGTCGGCGAACTCGAAGGCCTGCCGCAGGTATGGTGGCCGGTACACTGCGTGCAGAACACGCCAGGCGCAGACTTTCACCCCCAGCTCAACACTGCCGGACTGGACTACATTGTGCATAAAGGTCAGGACGCAGCGATTGACAGCTACAGCGCCTTTTTCGATAACGGTAAGCGAGCGGCAACCGCGCTGCACCCCTGGCTGCAACGCGAGCAGGTTGAGCAGCTGATTGTTATGGGGCTAGCGACCGATTACTGCGTCAAGTTCAGCGTGCTCGATGCGCTGGCGCTGGGATATCAGGTGACGCTGTTAAGCGACGGCTGTCGCGGCGTTAATCTTCAGCCCGATGACAGCAAGCGGGCAATCGAAGAGATGCAGCAGGCGGGGGCCAAGGTACAAAACCTCTCTCAGCTGGTCAGCAACCTGCACTTTACCCTTTAAAATTCACGACGTCGGGTGACGGCCCTTTCCCGCCCCGATTCACTACCAAAAGAAGTCGATTAACTATGACTGTAAAGATTCATACCCAGCAGGAAATCGAAAAGGCGCGCATCGCCGGTAACACGGCGGCAAAAGTGCTCGAGTTCATCAAGCCTTACGTCAAAGTCGGCGTCACGACCAATGAAATTGACCAGCTTTGCCACGACTACATCGTTAACGAGCTGAAGGTAACGCCCGCTAACATCGGCTACCACGGCTACACCAAAACCTCGTGTACCTCGGTGAACCACGTGGTTTGCCACGGCATTCCGGCCGATAAAAAACTGAAGGACGGCGATATCGTTAACATTGACGTAGCCATTATTCAGGACGGGTGGTACGGCGATACCAGCCGCATGTACTACGTCGGCAAACCGACCATTCGCGGGCAGCGTCTGGTTGAGGTGACCTATCAGTCGATGGTGGCAGGGATTAAAGCGGTGCGCCCAGGTGCCACGCTAGGCGACGTCGGCGCAGCGATTCAGCAGATTGCCGAGAGCAACGGTTTCTCTGTGGTGCGCGAATACTGTGGCCATGGCGTGGGCGAGGAATACCATACCGAGCCGCAGGTACTGCACTACGGTCGTCCGGGCGAAGGTCTGGTGCTTGAAGCGGGAATGATTTTCACCATCGAACCGATGATCAACGCAGGCAAAGCGGCAACCAGCGTCCTGTCTGACGGCTGGACCGTCGTCACCAAAGACCGCTCGCTGTCGGCACAGTGGGAGCACACCATTGCCGTCACTGAAACCGGTTATGATCTGCTGACTCCGTGGCCAGAAGGTACCGGCGATTACGACGCCCTGTAACGGCATCGCCATTCTTTCTCCTGCTTAAATAAAAGCAGGAGAAAGAATAATTCATAAATAATACCCCACCCAATATTTATATATATTCAGACTGGAAATACTTAACGAAATAAATAAAAAACCTAACTCATAAAATTACGACGCCGATCAAGTTCTGATTAAAAAAACCAATAAATCACTCACTAAATTCTACGCAATGGGCTAGTTTTGATTTCGCCAAACTTAATAATTATTTTATTTTTGGCATGGTGAGTTAACGACAGGAAATAACCTTCTGCTTACGTTAACTCTGAAATTATTTTCCATTAAGGATTAAGGAAACTTCCATTGAATAAATTCAAATCGCTCGCTGCCGTAGCCGTACTGTTTAGTGCCGTTGGTTTCAGCTCTGCGGCTAACGCCGACCTGCTGCCTATCCCACCGATTACTTCCCCAGATATTTGCTCCACGCTGCACAGCCTGGTGCCGGTGGGCACTCCTGCCGACCAAATAGAAGCTGGGGAAATTCTTAAGGCTTTGGGACTATTGCCGGCGGATACCACCGTCGGACAAATATCTGCATGTTATAATTAAATTTCACCCCCCCCTCCTGCTTTTGGGAGGGGGGTTATTTATAATCTTCAACAATATTTCAATATTAATAATTCACCCAATAAATATATAAGCCAGAGTTATTACGAAGCGCACCTTGAAGGATCTTATAAATAATGCCACCGCGCCTACCGCCTAAAAAAAACATAAAATATAAAAAAGAGATTGGCGTAATTATTTTACTGCTGTTGTTAGCCTTTTTATTCTGGGGAGATGGGGAAGCGTTTACCGCGTCTCCTGCTCCGCCGCTGACCGTCAGGGTCACCCGGCAAACGCTCGAACTTACCGTCATGGCCAGCGGCATTCTCCAGCCGATTAAACGCATCGACGTCGGTTCTCAGGCCTCGGGGCAGCTTAAAACCCTAAGCGTCACGCCCGGAGACTTTGTTCATCAAGGTCAAGTGCTCGGCGAGATTGACCCTACCCTGTCCCAGAATACCCTGCAGGATGCCGAGGTTGCGCTCAACAGTTTACTGGCGCAAAAGAGGGCTAATCAGGCGCTGGTGAAGCGCTCTGCCCTGTTGCTCAAACGCCAGCAGGCAATGTATACGCAAAGCGCGGCCTCGCAGCAGGACGTGGAGTCGGCCGAGGCGGATATCGCGGTGCAGCAGGCACAACTCACCTCGATGAATGCACAAATCCACCAGCAGCAAATTCGCGTCGATACCGCCAAGACCAATCTTGGCTACACGCGGATTATCGCGCCGGTTAGCGGCACGGTGGTGTCGGTCAATACCCAAGCTGGCCAGACAGTCGTGGCCTCCTACCAGATACCGGTTATTTTACAGATTGCTGACCTAAGCATCATGACCGTACGCGCGCAGATCCCCGAGGCAGACATCAGCCGGGTAAAACCTGGCCTGCCGGTGTGTTTTACCACCCTTGGAGCCGACACTCGCCCGTTATGTAGCACGCTTCGCACCCTCGAACCCGCGCCGGAGACCATTAACAATGCCGTTTTTTATAATGCCCTGTTTGACGTCGCCAATCCGCAGGGCACGCTTAGGCCTGAGATGACTGCGTTGGTCAGCGTTGTGCTGCAACGCGCCGATAACGTGCTCACGATCCCCGTCACCGCCCTTGGCCCGCAGATTGACGCCAGCCACTATCGGGTCAACCTGATGGGCACCGAGGGGAAAACGGTCGCACGAACCATCCTGACCGGCATTGACGACGGTACGAGGATTGAGGTCAAGGAGGGTTTACAGGACGGGGAGGCGTTGGTGATAGCGAGCCTGCCGCCGAGCGAGACGACGAAATGACGCCGCCACTGCTCTCTCTGACCGCTATTAGTCGCCGTTTTCAGAACGGAAACGCGGAAGTCACGGTGCTCAATAACCTTTCTTTGGATATTCATGCCGGCGAGATGGTGGCGATTATGGGGCCGTCTGGCTCGGGAAAGTCCACGCTGATGAATATCCTTGGCTGCCTGGACCGGCCGAGTGACGGGGCTTATCGCATCGATGGGCGAGACGTTCAGCATTTTGACAGCAACGCCTGCGCGCGCCTGCGCAGAGAGCGGTTCGGGTTTATTTTTCAGCGTTACCATCTGATCCCGTCGCTGTCGGTAGCCGATAACGTCGAGGTCCCTGCTCGTTATGCCCGTCATCCGCGCGCGCTGCGGCGTGATAAAGCCTTGCGTCTCCTGAGTCAGTTGGGTCTGAGCGGCCTGGAGACACGCGGCGTCACTCGCCTTTCTGGCGGCCAGCAGCAGCGTGTCAGTATTGCCCGAGCCCTGATTAACGGCGGGGAGATTATTCTGGCCGATGAGCCGACGGGCGCACTGGACAGCCAAAACGGCCGTGATGTGATGCAATTATTACAGCAGTTACATCGTCAGGGGCACACGGTCATTATCATCACCCATGACATCGAGGTGGCACGCTATGCCGGGCGTATTCTCCGACTCTGCGATGGACAGCTCTGCTCAGACCAACCCAATCAGGCCGAAAAATCGGAATACGTTGAAAAATCGAAAGACGTTAATGCGCCCCCTTTAGTTGCTGGAACCCAGGGAGAGACGCCTCACCGGCGGCTCACTCGCTGGGAAGCCATCACCGATAATCTACTCGGCGCCTGCCGCACGCTCTCGGTTCACAAGATGCGTTCCGGCCTCACGCTGCTGGGCATCGTGATTGGCATTGTTTCCGTCGTCTGTCTCAACGCCGCCGGTGAAGGGGCAAGACGCTACGTTCTGGATACGCTCGCCACGCTGGGCGGCAACGTCATCACGCTGCATCCGGGCAAAGGTTTCGGTGATGATGAGGCCGCAAGCCGACGATCGCTCGGCCCGAGAGATCTCAAGCTACTGCTGGCCCAGCCCTGGGTAAAAGCCGCAACGCCCAACGTTAACGCCAGTCTACGTATTCGCTGGCAGCGCGCAGACACCAACGCCAGCGTCAACGGCACCAGTGCAGAATTCCTTGAAACCAGCAATCTTGAGACACTGGCAGGCCGCAGCCTGCTGCCGCGTGACGTGGCGCAAAACGGCTCTGTGGTTATCATCAATCAGGCCTTGCAGCAGAAACTTTTTCCGACGGGTATAGACCCGCTGGGTCAAATTATTCTGGTCGGCACACAGCCGTGCCGTATCGTGGGCGTCATGCGCAGTACTTCAGCCTACAATAACGGGGCGCTAACGCTGTGGATGCCCTGGACCACCGCCAGCAGCCGGCTTCTCGGTCAGAACTGGTTCAGTTCAATAGCCGTTTCACTGGAAAACGGCCTCACGTCAGAATCGGCAAAAAAAGCGATACAAAGCCTCCTGACTCGTCTGCATGGGCGGCAGGACTTTTATATGCAGGACAGCGCGGCTTTCGTGAGTTCTATTGAAAAAACCAGTTTTGCGCTAACGCTGTTTTTATCGCTGATCGCCCTGATTTCACTGCTGGTCGGGGGTATTGGCGTGATGAACATCATGCTGGTCTCAGTCACTGAACGCACCCGAGAAACGGGGGTACGTATGGCGGTCGGTGCGCGTCCGCGCGATATCCAATGGCAATTCCTGACCGAAGCCGTGCTGCTCTGTCTGATAGGTGCCGCGATTGGCGTTACGGTGTCACTCGGCCTCGGCGTTGTGCTGGCGCTGTTTATACCCTCGTGGCAGATGGTATTTTCGTTGAAGGCCATGCTGATTGCCGTGGGCTGTGCGGTCGTGGTCGGCATGCTTTCGGGTTGGCTTCCTGCCTGGCAGGCCGCCCGCTTAGACCCCGCAGAAGCGCTGGCTCGCGAATGAGAAACCTGCGCAGGCTTATGCTGTTGAGTATGTTAATCCCGTTAAGCGGCTGCGGCCTGCTGCGAAGTTCTCCGCCCACGCCGCCTCATCTCCCCACGCACTGGAGTATGCCGTCCCCTGCGACGAAAGAGCAGACCGATTTTTGGGCCTCTCTGGGTGACGCGGATCTGCCCGCAGTATTGGCGCAGGCGCTGCGTCAAAACGACGATATTAAGCTTAGCGCGCTGCGGGCGAAGCTGGCACAGATTCAGTCGTCATTAAGCGGGCTTTCACGCTGGCCCTCGGATTCACTGGGATTCAATGCCGGCGTCAGTCGCCCAATGAACTCCCCCGAGGGTTTTGCTCCTTCCACTTCGCGCTTTGCGGGGGGAAATTTCACGTTGAGCTATCCGTTGGACATCTGGGGGACAGCGATGGCGCAGCGCGAAGCGGCCGAACTCGATGCACAGGCGAGCGAAAACGACTGGCGGGCGGCACGTCTGGCGATTTGCGTTGCCGTTGCGCAGACGCGTTGGCAGCTTGGTTATTTGCATCGTCTGCGCACCCAGGCGTTCGCCGACCTGCATGACGCGCGCAGTACTCTGGAGCTAACGCAGATTCGCTATCGCGCTGGGGCAATTTCGGGAGGGGATCAGGTATTTGCCCGGCAGTCGGTAGTCAGCCAGCAGGCAACGTTATCGCAGCTTGAGCAGCAAATTGTCGAGACCAGACATGCGTTTGCGCTACTGATGGGCGCGCCACCGGAGTCACCACAGCCCGAGCTTGATGACTTGCCGGACACTGTCTTGCCTGTCCCTGCGGCAGGATTACCGGTGGACCTGCTCTCACGGCGTGCCGATGTTCACGCCGCAGAACTGAGGGTGCGCAGCAGTCTGGCGGATGCCGATGCCACGCGTCTTAGTTTTTACCCTTCCCTGACCTTGACCGGCAGCTATGGCACCTCAAGTCCCACGCTGACGCAGTATCTGGCCAACCCCATAGGGCAGTTGGCCGCCGCGCTCACCCTGCCATTCGTTCAGTTTAATACCGCCCGGCTCAGTAACCAGAGTGCTCGCGTGGCCTATGAAGCCGAGTCGGTCAGTTTCAGAAAAACGCTGTATCGCGCGTTGCAGGAAACAGAAGACGCACTCTCCGCCCGCGTCCGTTTGAGCGAACAGGCACAGTATCTCAATGAAGCGCTGGCCCTGACGCAGGAGGCTGAACGCGTGACCTTCTCACGCTGGCAGCTTGGGCGCACAGACATTCAACCTTGGCTCGACGCAAAAGGCGCTCGTCGACGAGCGACGTTGAACCTGATGCAAAATACGCTGGCGCGCCGAAATAATGCGGTCCAGATCTATGCGGCGCTCGGCGGCGATTATCACCAGCGCCAATGACCTCGCCATGTGAACAATTAAGGGTTGGGACTCGTCCGGTGCCAGCCCCTGTCTCTAGAGATTGGTCAGAGGAACACCGGTTTACTGTCAGGAACCATTCTTAATCTTGATCAAGCTTTCCTGGAGAAACTGGTGCTTAAGCTCTTGCTTACTCTTTGTGACTATCTGGCCATCAGTACCCACCGTCATATGCTGGGCGTCAACGTTATGGCGTGCCTGATAGAGCATGACGACCTGAAGGCTGTGCTCTTTTTGCTGCTCGGTCAAACGGACGCCGTCCGGCCATTTGCCCAACTCGACGGCCAAGGCGAGACGTTGGTAAATTTCAGGGGTCATGACGTCGACAAGTTCACGAATTTCCATTCAAAACACTCCCACGCTTCACAGAATTATTCCAGCTTGATGAATAAATGGCTGAATCGATTTTGTTAAATGTTTTTAATATTTCCCTGCGGCAGACCCGACGCGGAACTTGCCGGGTCTGCCGAAGAAATTAGCCTGCAGTCTTCTCGCCGTTCTCGCCATCAATGAAGCTCATTGACGCGGAGTTCACACAGTAACGGTCACCTGTAGGCTCTGGGCCATCAGGGAAAACGTGGCCCAAATGCGCGTCACAGTTGGAACAGCGGATCTCTACGCGCTCCATCCCATGAGAATTATCGGTAAGATAGCGAATAGCATCATGCGTCACCGGTTGATAGAAGCTCGGCCATCCACAGCCCGCATCAAACTTGGTGTCCGAGTAAAACAGCGGCGCATTACAGCACAGGCAGTGATAGATGCCGTCACGCGTATTGTGCAGCAATTTTCCGGTGTAGGGGCGCTCCGTGCCGCGCTCTTGCGTCACATAACGTTGAATTTCAGTAAGTTCTGGATTTTGAGGGGTATCTTTGAATTCGTTGGCCATGGGTGCCGTTCTCTTCGAGATGAAAAAATCAACTAAAATAACAGTTAATAATAACAAAAAAGTAACAACGAGTCAGCCGGTTTTGGCTTAAACTCTATGCCATTGGTGCGGGGCGCAGACATGTGTGATGGTGATCACATATTTGATCTGCGGCAGTTTAAACCCCGTAAATACGCCCCAATATGCGTAACAGCTGATAATGAAACGGAACGTACAATAAGCGAACAATAGTAGGTGCAAGGTTTGACTTACCGCAACAATTGTTGCGATTCCGCTTGACGCTCACCAAGGTTTTTGTAATTTTACAATCAACCTTTATTCACTGAAAAATAGCTGGTGGAATATATGACTATCAAAGTAGGTATCAACGGTTTTGGCCGTATCGGCCGTATCGTTTTCCGTGCTGCGCAGGAACGTTCTGACATCGAAATCGTTGCTATCAACGACCTGTTAGACGCTGACTACATGGCATACATGCTGAAATATGACTCTACTCACGGTCGTTTTGACGGCACCGTTGAAGTAAAAGACGGTCATCTGGTTGTTAACGGCAAAACCATCCGTGTTACCGCTGAGCGTGACCCAGCTAACCTGAAATGGAATGAAGTGAACGTTGACGTGGTAGCGGAAGCTACCGGTATCTTCCTGACCGACGAAACCGCACGTAAACACATCGAAGCTGGCGCTAAGAAAGTTGTTCTGACTGGCCCTTCTAAAGATGACACTCCTATGTTCGTGATGGGCGTGAACCACAACTCTTACGATGGTCAGGAAATCGTTTCTAACGCTTCTTGTACCACCAACTGCCTGGCGCCACTGGCTAAAGTTATCAACGACAAGTTCGGTATCGTTGAAGCGCTGATGACCACTGTTCACGCAACGACTGCAACTCAGAAAACCGTTGATGGCCCGTCTCACAAAGACTGGCGCGGCGGCCGCGGCGCATCTCAGAACATCATCCCTTCTTCTACCGGTGCAGCTAAAGCAGTAGGTAAAGTTATTCCTGCTCTGAACGGTAAACTGACCGGTATGGCTTTCCGCGTACCTACCCCTAACGTTTCCGTTGTTGACCTGACTGCGCGTCTGGAAAAACCAGCTTCTTACAAAGAAATTTGTGCAGAACTGAAACGCGCTTCAGAAAACGAGCTGAAAGGTATCCTGGGCTACACTGAAGATGAAGTGGTTTCTACCGATTTCAACGGCGAAAAACTGACTTCTGTATTCGATGCTAAAGCAGGTATCGCTCTGAACGACAACTTTGTGAAACTGGTTTCCTGGTACGACAACGAAACTGGCTACTCAAATAAAGTTCTGGACCTGATCTCTCACATCGCTAACAAATAAGTTAACGTTGTGTTGGACTGACAGAGGGCGACGATAAGTCGCCCTTTTTCGTTTAGCCCAACGTCTGTCAGTTCTTCCCTGTCGTAGTTTTCACTCGATATTGCACAGGACTACACCATGAGCGAACAATTTTTCACGCTTCCCGTGACCAAACAAATCTCTCCTTCTATCAGCCAAAGCCAAATTGCAGACCTGCCATTGCTGGTTATCACGCATCCGAAGGGTCGTGCGGCCATCACGCTTCAGGGCGCACATCTGGTGAGCTGGCAACCGACTGGCCAGAAACCGGTCATCTGGCTGAGCAGCGAAACTGCCTTCGAGCCGGGTGTTGCCATCCGAGGCGGCGTTCCCGTGTGTTGGCCCTGGTTTGGGCCCGCAGGTAAACCCTCTCACGGCTTCGCACGCAACCTACCCTGGCAGTTAACCGCGCACAGCGAGAATGATTCGGTGGTCAACCTGACCCTTACGCTGAAAGACAGTGAAGAGACGCGCAAATATTGGCCGCACGCCTTTACCTTGCATGCACATTTCTCTTTCGGCGATCAATGCTCCATCGAACTCGAGTCGCACGGCGACTTTGAGACCACCAGCGCCCTGCACGCCTACTTCGAGATTGGTGACATTAGCGAGGTGAAGGTTGAAGGTTTAGGCCAGCCTTATATCGATAAGGTGGCCAATGGCGAAACCGCGTTGTTGCAAGGCCCACTGACGTTCAATGGCTTAACGGATCGCATCTTTACCGATCCCGAAAAAGAAAGCCTGATTGTCGATCCGGTGCTCAAACGTACCCTTAGCGTTAAACATCAAGGCAATAGCGACGTGGTGAGCTGGAATCCGGGTGCGGAGAATTCCGCATCGATGAAAGACATGGCCGATGACGGCTATAAAACCATGGTTTGCGTCGAGACCGCGGCTATCTCACATTCCCAGATAAGCACCGCCGCGGCACCCGCCAAACTGGCGATCGTCTTTGGTATTAAATAAAAGCCTTAGGTTTTAAATAAAAGGTAGCGCCAAAAAGGGACGACCTCTGTCGTCCCTTTTTTTAAACGATATCCAGTGGAGTCTTTTGATTCGGAGCGGGGAACGCCTGGTCGATAAGCGCAAGTTCGTGTGCGTTGAGACGCAGGTTAAGTGCGGCGGCATTCTCTTTGACGTGGTCAGGCTGTACGGCTTTCGGAATAGCAATCACGTTATCGAAACGCGTTACCCACGCCAGCGCGATTTGCGCACTGCTGACGTTTCTTGCCCTCGCCAGCTGTTGCATAATGGGATGATGCAACACCTCCTGACGGAGATTACCCGCCTGTGCCAGCGGACAATAAGCCATAATCGGCATCTCATGGTCGCGACACCAGGGCAGAAGTTGGTGTTCAATCCCGCGAGAAGCAGCATGGTAAAGCACCTGATCGGTCATGCACTTCTGTCCCCCCTGCACCTGCCAGAGCTCGTCGAGATCATGGGTGTCAAGATTCGAGACACCCCACTGTCGAATTTTACCGGCTTTTTGCAATAACTCCATGGCAAGCACGGTTTCTTCCAGTGGGATCGATCCACGCCAGTGCAACAGATAGAGGTCGATACAGTCCGTTTTAAGACGGTGCAAGCTCTGTTCACAGGCTTTCACTGCGCGAGCGCCCCCTGCGTTCTGCGGATAGACTTTCGAGACCAGGTAAACTTTATCCCTGCGACCGGCAATCGCCTCACCCACCACTCGTTCAGCCCCACCGTCGGCATACATTTCTGCGGTATCAATCAGGGTCATCCCCAGGTCAATCCCCTGCTGTAAGGCATTGACTTCAGAGCGAAAGGCCGACTCTCGCTCTCCCATAAACCAGGTACCCTGTCCAACGGCGGGTACCCGTGTTCCATTAGGAAATTCTACGGTTTTCGCGTTCATCATTTGCTCCTGTCCAGGTCATTATTATTCGGTGTGAAAAGCGTTAAGAGTGTGCAAAGCCTCTTCACCTTTAATACTGTGAGGCAGTTCTCAAAATCAATGACCACGTCGCCGCTGCCCTCCAGACGTGCAAATGGGGCGAAACGCCCCATTAAGTAGCAAAATAAGCACCAAATTAGTGCACCTTGATGCTTATGCCGTCATTAGAAGGTATAGCTTACTCCGGTCATCAGGACGCCAGTATAAGATTTATCTACCATAGGGCTGTCTTTGATTTCATCAGCCAGGCGGATGTAGCGACCGGTCACGAACGCCTGCCACTGTGGGGCAAAGCTGTAACGTGCTGAAACTTCAACATAGGGGTTAACGCTGTCGCCAGGCTTGTAGCTGTTCAGGCCGCTACGGTGAGACTCGCTACTGTTAATGCCGTAGTAGTATTTGTTCTCGTTAGCACTGTCCCACATCACACCCACGCCAGGGACAACGGCCCATTTGTCGCCATGGAAGGTATAAAGATAAGCCAAATCGCCGACAATGCCATTGCTGTAGTTCAGAGTATCGCCGGTCAGCATGGCACGAAGGGTGCCCCACTCCGCATCATGATTATAGGCTACGCCGGCCATCAGTGTGCCGCGACGACGGTTTAGACGTTTCATCTGGTCGTCGTCACTGTCGCTCGGTTTAAAACCGAAAGGATTATAACCTGCTACCAGACTCAGCTGATTTTGCTTGTCTTTCCACAGATAGTATCCTCCCATCAGCGAATGGAAGTAGAAATTGTCTCCTTCGTAGTCGATAACAGGGATCGGATAAACTTTAGTGTCGTATCCGCGATAAACGCTGGAGCTGCCGAGCGCAGCTGCGCCCAGAGACAGGTCACCCGCATAGGCGGACTGGCAGAGCATTGCTGCAACGGCAGCGAAAGGCAGAGCCTTGAGAAAGACAGTTTTCATTACATTCATCCGTAAGTTTTGAAATCGGCGACAGTGTAAAACATCTGTAACGAAGCGTCAGGGAATTCGCACAAAAACCTAAAGCAACCGAATAATTTATATGCGGATTATGAAATAATTATGACTAAAAAATGCTCATTATTCCTGCACCCCACGTCCTGCAAGGCCTGAAAGCGGTATTCCAATAACTGAGTCCTTGATATGGCTTAAAAAACTAACATTTCGCACAGGAAATTTTTGCAAGGTCAAACTACGCTTATATATAGGAGAAAAAACTTGCTGAGGATGTAACCTGTACGTGTTGCTCATGACTGACCATGACTCTACTTAAATTAAATAGAGCAACAATAAGTTGGCATAAGGGTTGCTAAATCTTTAACAGATAGTCAGTAAGGGGAATTTTCTTCCGGGAGCTGTATCACCGCTTTATTGGCTCTCTTTAACCTGTGCTAAATAACGAAGGACGGGCATCTATGAACATATTTGACCATTATCGCCAGCGCTATGAAGCTGCCAAGGATGAAGAGTTCACACTGCAGGAATTTCTTACCATCGCTCGGCAAGATCGCAGTGCTTATGTTAATGCCGCGGAACGCCTGTTGATGGCAATAGGTGAACCCGTCATGGTCGACACCGCGCTTGAACCACGCCTGTCGCGTTTATTCTCCAACCGTGTTGTCGCACGCTATCCAGCCTTTGAAGAATTCTATGGGATGGAGGAAGCAATCGAGCAAATTGTCTCTTATCTCAAACATGCCGCTCAGGGCCTGGAAGAGAAGAAACAGATCCTCTATTTACTCGGCCCAGTCGGCGGCGGTAAATCATCCCTGGCTGAAAGACTAAAAGCGTTAATGCAAAGGGTTCCGATTTACGTCTTGAGCGCCAACGGTGAACGTAGCCCGGTCAACGACCATCCTCTGTGCCTGTTTAATCCGCAGGAGGATGCCCATATTCTTGAAAAAGAATACAACATTCCAACCCGCTACCTCGGCACTATTATGTCGCCCTGGGCGGCAAAACGTCTGCACGAGTTTGGCGGCGATATCACCAAGTTCAAAGTAGTTAAAGTCTGGCCGTCAATTCTCGAACAGATTGCGATAGCCAAGACCGAACCCGGTGACGAAAACAATCAGGATATTTCGGCGCTGGTGGGTAAGGTCGATATCCGCAAACTTGAAAACCACGCGCAGAACGATCCTGACGCCTACGGCTATTCAGGCGCACTGTGCCGTGCAAACCAGGGTGTGATGGAATTCGTCGAGATGTTCAAGGCGCCAATTAAGGTCTTGCATCCGCTGTTGACCGCGACCCAGGAAGGTAACTATAACGGGACTGAGGGGATCTCTGCCCTGCCGTTTAACGGGATTATCCTGGCACACTCCAACGAATCTGAGTGGGTGACCTTCCGCAACAACAAAAACAACGAAGCCTTCCTTGACCGCGTCTATATTGTGAAGGTGCCTTACTGCCTGCGCGTGTCGGAAGAGATGAAGATTTACGACAAACTGCTTAGCCACAGTGAACTAGTGCATGCACCATGCGCACCGGGAACCCTTGAAACCCTGGCGCGGTTCTCTATCCTTTCACGCCTGAAATCACCTGAGAACTCAAGCATTTTCTCCAAAATGCGGGTTTACGACGGTGAAAGCCTGAAAGATACCGACCCGAAAGCCAAGTCGTATCAGGAATACCGTGACTACGCCGGCGTTGATGAAGGAATGAACGGCCTGTCTACGCGTTTTGCCTTCAAAATTCTGTCTCGCGTATTTAACTTTGACCATGCAGAAGTGGCGGCCAACCCGGTTCACCTGTTCTACGTACTGGAACAGCAGATTGAGCGTGAACAGTTCCCGCAGGACGTGGCAGAGAAATATCTCGAGCACCTGAAAGGCTATCTGATCCCTAAATATGCCGAATTCATCGGTAAAGAGATCCAGACCGCCTACCTTGAGTCGTATTCGGAATACGGACAGAACATTTTCGACCGTTATGTCACCTATGCCGACTTTTGGATCCAGGATCAGGAGTATCGCGACCCGGATACCGGCCAGCTGTTTGACCGTGAGTCCCTGAATGCCGAGCTGGAAAAAATTGAGAAACCGGCAGGTATTAGCAACCCTAAAGATTTCCGTAACGAAATAGTCAACTTCGTTCTGCGAGCCCGTGCTAATAATAGTGGTCGTAATCCGAACTGGACAAGTTACGAGAAGTTACGCACGGTTATTGAGAAAAAAATGTTCTCAAATACCGAAGAGTTGCTGCCAGTTATCTCCTTTAACGCCAAGACGTCGACCGATGAGCAGAAAAAGCACGATGACTTTGTCGACCGAATGATGGAAAAAGGATATACACGTAAACAGGTTCGCCTGCTTTGTGAATGGTATCTGCGCGTGAGGAAATCATCGTAACAAGCACTCGGAGTCAAAGCGGGGATCGTTGGCAACGTTGTTTGGGGGCTATATGACGTACTTTATTGACCGTCGACTGAATGGCAAGAATAAAAGCGCGGTTAACCGCCAGCGCTTTTTGCGCCGCTATAAGTCGCAAATAAAACAGTCGATCGCCGAGGCCATCAATAAGCGTTCGGTTACCGACGTTAGCAGCGGGGAGTCCGTGTCGATCCCCGTTGAAGATATCAACGAACCCATGTTTCATCAGGGCCGCGGTGGGTTACGCCACCGCGTTCATCCTGGCAACGATCACTTCGTGCAGAACGACCGCATTGAGCGCCCTCAGGGCGGAGGCGGTGGCGGCAGTGGTCAAGGCGATGCCAGCCAGGATGGTGAAGGTCAGGACGAATTCTCTTTCCAGATATCGAAAGACGAATATCTCGACCTGCTCTTTGAGGATCTGGCGCTGCCGAACCTGAAGAAAAACCAGTATAAGCAGCTTACTGAATACAAAACGCACCGCTCGGGCTTCACCTCCAACGGGGTTCCGGCCAATATTAGCGTCGTCCGTTCTTTGCAAAACTCGTTGGCGCGCCGGACGGCGATGTCGGCAGGGAAAAAACGAACGCTGCGTGAGCTGGAAAGCAACCTTGCCGAGGTTGAGAACAGCGAACCTGCCCAGCTGTTAGAGGAGGAACGGCTGCGAAAAGAAATTGCAGAGTTGAGGCAGCAAATTGCCAAAGTGCCTTTCATTGACACCTTCGACCTGCGCTACAAGAACTATGAACGTCGCCCCGAGCCTTCGAGTCAGGCGGTGATGTTCTGTTTGATGGACGTATCCGGTTCGATGGATCAGGCCACCAAAGATATGGCTAAGCGTTTCTATATCCTGCTCTATCTGTTCCTGAGCCGGACCTATAAAAACGTCGACGTGGTGTATATACGTCACCATACTCAGGCGAAAGAGGTCGACGAACAAGAGTTCTTCTACTCTCAGGAAACGGGGGGAACCATTGTCTCCAGCGCACTGAAGTTGATGGATGAAGTGATTCAGGAACGCTACGACCCTGCTCAGTGGAACATCTATGCGGCGCAGGCGTCGGACGGCGATAACTGGGCCGATGACTCACCGCTGTGCCACCAGCTTTTGGCGCAGAAAATTCTGCCGATGGTACGTTATTACAGCTATATCGAGATTACGCGTCGTGCGCATCAGACGCTGTGGCGTGAGTACGAGGTTCTGCAGCAGCATTTTGGCAACTTTGCTATGCAGCACATCCGTGAACAGGAAGATATTTATCCTGTATTCCGCGAACTGTTCCACAAGCAGGCTCAAGAGTAGTCAAATTTAATCTTTAAAAACAGCCGGTTAAGTCACTTTTCCCGGCTTTTTACCTCCATTCTAAGTACACCATTCCTTTTAAATAGATCAAACACTTACACTTCGTTTTGGGGAAAAGTTCTTTTCTCTCAAGCCATTCAGGACCAAGCCATGTGACGCAACAGCGGGCGGAAGTAATCACGTTAATCAATTGAATTAAATAACAAAATTACCAGTAATGGCATCAAAGTAAGTGCATTAAAAGCTGTTTGTAACCGAACGAATTAACCAGGAATAAATTTAGTTTTGCAGAAGGCTTTTGTTGCGCCGCCCCCCGCTTATTTTCTTAAATAGGTATTCGCATTTTGCTTGACTGCTTGTTCGCAAATTATTTTTTCGTTTCCAACAAAATTTTAAAAAGCTGAGTGGAAGTTGACCGGCAGCTTTGAGCGTGGAGCAGGTCAGCCAGGGCGCAAACCTGTTCTGGCTGGCTTCACAAATAGGTAACCGAGGACCAGAAATGCTCTTTCGGCACTATGGGTCATACCTCGAGGAATATAGCAATATAAATAAGGAAATACTTAAAAAGGGTATAGAATAATAACGCTGATAAAAGGATGCTCATGCCTCATAGCAATATTCGTAAGCATCCTGAAGTTTTACTGAGTTTATTCTGTCATATCCAAAAGTGCGTTTTTCTTCTCAGGAAAGGCTGAACGTTAAAATATCTTTTCTGTTATGTAAGTTCCTGTCCTGGCGCCTTTATGAGTTAGGGCTTAAGAAGCGATACAACCTGCTTCGCTGTCAGTTTCGCTGAAAATGGGTTCTGCCCTGTGACCAAGAGCCCGTCAACAAGGACGTTTGGCATAAAGGGCAGTACGGCTTTCTCATATCTGGCACCTCTTTTTTGCATCTCTTGCTGCGCGTTGTAAGGCATCTCTCTGGACACGCCTGCCAGAACCTCTTCTGCCCATGAAAATCCGGTAATCCTGCGCGCCTTAACTAAATGTTCCCCATTTGATAAGCATGTATTTAGCAGGCCACAATAGCCGTGACACACAGAGGAGACAATTCCTCCCCGTTCATATATATCGCGTGTTATCTGCTGAAGGCCAATGCTGTCAGGAAAATCCCACATGACGGCATGACCACCCGTGAAATAAATGGCGTCATACTCCGAGGAGTCCAACTGCTCAGGACTAAGAGTATTATCAAGAAGAGCCATTTTGGAGGGATCGTTAAGCCAGCTTCGAACAGACGAATCCAAAAAAGGCCATCGGAGTGAACGAGGTTCTAAAGAGGACTTTCCTCCCGCGGGGCTCACTATTTTTTGTTTGAAGCCATGAGCAGCAAAAATCTCGTACGCGTGAGTGAGTTCCGACAGCCAGAGTCCGGTTTTATGTTTGGGATTACCAAAATGAGATACATTGGTAACAACGTGCAAAATAGTCCTGTTCATGCAAATACCATTATGTGTGGAATCTCATAAGAAATGGGGCATTTTTAAATAACCATCTTGTTTTATTTATCTTTTTTCACAACGAGTATATCTTTCCCTTCAGAATAAATGGTTTCCAGTCCCTCACGGTAAGTTGTTACTCTAAAATACGGGAATTGCCGCTTAAATTTGGTGGAGTCAAACAGGTTATCATTTTCATAACGTGGCAGGAGCTCCCGAAGCTCACGTGGCCCTTTCGAAAATAGGCCCGCAATGTATATGGCAGGTTTGCTGAGGACGGTCCAAGACGTTTCTTTCCCAAAAATACCACAGGCCAACGAAACGAACTGCGCATAGGTGAGTCGTTCATCGCAGCAAGGCAGGTGCCACGTCTGACCATAGGTGTCTGGACTATTGCCAAGTAGCGCTAAAGCCCGGCTGGCATCAGGGGTCCATATGAGTGTACGTAATGTATCAGCATTTAACGGTACGCGCGGTTTTTTTCCTGACTTAAGTCTGTCTAAAATCAAGGCATTAGTAAAACTCTGGGTTTTCCCCGGCCCATAAAACTCAGGTGCTCGGCCGATAAGAACAGGAATGTCACCTCGTCTCATCTCATCCAACACCATATTTGCCATCAGAGCACGGACATGTCCTTTTCTACCTAACGGCAAGAAGAGTGTGTCCTCAGTCTGTAGTCTACTGTCCTGTGGGTACATATAAGTATTGTCAAAATAAACAAAACTCGCGCCCACTGACCGACACGCATTCAGTGCATTCTGCAACATTACAGGAAAGTTTTGTTCCCAGAGTTTGGCATCTGGCGGCAGGCCCGCTGCAAAATAAACAATGCGACTTCCTCTAACTGCTTCCAGTGTCTGAGGAGCGTCCAGCAAATCAGCTGACATAAGGGTATCACTGTCATTTACCTTATGTGGATTACGGCTTACAAGCCTAAGTTCAGCTCCATAAGAATGCTTTAATTCTCGAGCAAGTTCCCGGGCAATTTGTCCACTTGCCCCCAGAATTGTTTGCATCTCGCTTCCTCTTCTAAAATTTCAGACAGGTGTCCCGGCCCATTGACATAGTTCAAAGTATAAGCTTAAAGTTAACTTTAATGTCAATAGACCCTGCGAGGACACAATGAGGATAGGCGATCTGGCAAAAGCGACTGGGCTGACACCCTCCCGTATTCGCTTTTATGAGGCCGAGGGCTTGATCACTGAACCACCACGACATAGCAATGGTTATCGTAATTATCCGCCTGAGACAGGACTGATATTGATGCTCATTGACCGTGCACAGCGTTTTGGTTTCTCACTTGAGCAAATTCGTCAGGTATTACCTCATGGTAAAGGAACCTGGAACCATGAAGGATTAGTTGCATCACTGGAATTACGTGTTGAGGAAATCCGTCTTCTTCAGCAACAACTGCAGGATAACCAGACGCTGATACTGAATTTAATCGCTGGTATCGAAAACAGGCCGGAGGGTATTTCATGTCAGGACAACATGATAAGGGTAATGGAGCTTATGCAGTTTAATGTTCCCGAACTTCCTTCCATTAAGAAAGCTGGCTGAGTGGATGAATGGCTGTTTTGTTGTAAAGGTATTAGATATGCAATAAATGTTACCTTGGAAATCTCATTAGCGGACAGGGGTTCTTTGGTAAAAACTATCACGAAAGATCCGAAACCTATCTAGGTATCGGATCCTTGAACACTAATGTTCGAACAGCAGGCTTAACTGTTTATAAATGCAAGAAGATCAGTGTTAACCTGATCTGCATGGGTGGTCGGTATGCCGTGAGGAGCACCTTTATAAGTAATGAGCTTCCCGTCTTTGACCAGTTTGGCGGAGAGTAGCCCGGAATCCGCATACGGGACAACCTGATCATCATCGCCATGTATCACCAGTACTGGGATTGATATTCCCTTCAGATCCTCAGTAAAGTCAGTTTGCGAAAATGCAACAATACCATCGTAATGAGCTTTTGCACTTCCCATCATACCCTGACGCCACCAGTTATAGATGACAGCTTCTGAGGGGGCAGAACCCGAGCGATTAAATCCATAGAATGGCCCTGCGGGAACGTCATAATAGAACTGAGCACGATTGGCGGCCAATTGTGCCTGCATGCCATCGAATACTGATTTTGGGGTACCTTGTGGATTACTGTCTGTCTTAACCATCAGTGGCGGCACCGCACTGATTAACACGGCTTTTGATACTTTATCTTCACCATGCCTTGCAATATATCGCACGACTTCGCCGCCCCCGGTCGAATGGCCCACATGCATTGCCCCCTGAACACTGAGGTGTTCTACGACGGCTGCAACGTCGTCCGCATAATGATCCATATCATGGCCGTCCCATACCTGCCCCGAACGTCCATGCCCGCGTCGATCATGCGCCACAACGCGGAAGCCTTTATTAACGAAGAACAGCATCTGGGTATCCCAGTCATCACTACTCAGAGGCCAGCCATGGTGGAAAAAGATAACCTTTCCATCATGTGGTCCCCAGTCCTTATAAAAGATTTCAACACCATCGCGAGTTGTTACATAGCCCATGTCATTTCTCCACTCAGTTGAACTGTCAAAGGTTGGGGGCTTTTCCTACTCATGAAAGGCAGAAAGAAAATTATCAGCACCACCCCTGTTTACGGCCGTGTCTAAACCGTGACTTCAGTATAAGTTTAAAGTTAACTTTAATGTCAATGGCCGTTTCTATGTTTCCAAGCTGTTTACGGACAGGTGTTCAAGTCAAATGCGGATGGGTTATCAATTGAAATGTATACAACCATGTGGTCAGTATAATTACAGAGCGGATACTGTAAAAGAGCCGCAAAGAATACGCGGCTCCTTTGAAGAGAAAAACCTCTGCTAACCCAGAGGTTTTTTTCGCGCCTTGTGATCGTGCTGCGCAAACCCTCCATTGTCTGGTTATCAGGCTTAAAACAACCGCATCCACCAGCAGACCACTTATTAAGCGCAAAAACACACTTTCTCGCTTTAATGGGCTTTCCCAGGCATTTAGTTTCCCTTAACTAACTAGAATTAAGTTATCTGTGAAACAACAGAGAACTTTGTTGCTCCCCTGAAAACTTGATAGTCATTAGCCCGTGTCCATACGGGCTTTTTTTATGGCGAAAAGTTTTAACTGCTCCCCTTGTCAAGCTCTCTGTTCAAGCGGACTACCTTTGAGGACTTAGTCTCATCTGTATAGAGCACAGTGAGGACTTCACGATTTATTACCTTATTTGCAAAATAAAGATCATACCGATTTTGAAGACTCATCCAATGCTCAGGCGTTTCTCCCATAACAACTGCTAATCTAATCGCAAGTTCAGCAGAGACTTTTCGCTCGCCGCGGAGAAGTCGAGTTATTGCTGAGGGAGATATAGCCATCGCTTCAGCAAGTCTACGAACCCCTATATTCCAATCTTTCATCCATAACGCGATCACTACGCTCGGATGTAAAGGTTCGTTGATATCCATTAACCTTACCTCATAACTTAATCATAAACTTAAGCATAAATTCATAATTCCAATAGTTTTCTATTTCTAAATTAAATAATCACTCCTCTACCAACAACCTAATAATCCTTCAGTGCTTGATATTAATAAATTCCGCCTTAAGATAGATTTTATTCAGTATGATAATCATTAAACAATAGGACAGACATTCAATGAAATTTAGATTTTTACCACCAGTGATAGTGCTATTGGGTGCAGCAGGATTTATGATCTGGTTTTTTGCAAGCGGTGCTGCTGCTCACGGCGGGTGATATGAAGACCAGCGATAAATTGTAAATAATTATAAAAATCATTAAAATACGAAAAAATACAACCCAGGGTTTTGAGTCAATGATACTAAAAGAATTAGCCCAATCCTAATAATAAAACCGATGATGACTTTAGCTGTTTAGCCGGTTCCTCCACCGGCTTTTTTTTGCCAAAACCTGGCAGATTGGACCCGATAAGAGTTTATTGCCTGTCCCAATTTCGCAACAATTGAAAACAATGATTTTTAGAGGTAAAGTGAGATTGGAATTTTGTTTTGATTTGATTGATAGCATACATCTTGTATGGCCTGCGGTTATGCAGGCTTTTTTTAGTGTCTTGTTCTTCACTATTGCTTTCACCCTGATAAATTCCCAGTATTCCTTTTTCTAGAAAAATGTTTTATGCTTTTCGGGTCTAAGAAAAATCTTAGTTGACCCCTCTAAATTCGATCATCGTGAATAATAATAATAAGACCTTCAGTAGCATTCCTTAATAACCGACGTCGCAGTCGGTTTTTTTTATTAAAACTCTTATGATAAAAAATTATGCTCGTGCTTGGGAATCGGGGTTTACTTCCATCCCCTACACTGCAAAAACTCTAATCCATAGCCTGTCATTAAGGGGAGCCGTGAGGCCCCACCATCCCCACCATAATGAAGGCTACACCCACTTTGTATCCAGCCAGGCAATACGTTGGGCGATCCAGTTATACATAAAGGCCGTCGTTTGATAGTCCTGCGCCATGGTCCCCCACATTTTGTTGTCTTGCGCGTAAGAGTAAGAACTCACCACATTGGCGTATTTGCTGTAAAACTTGAATACAGCATCTTGGCTGATCAGGCCAGCTGCCCGCAGCGCCTTATATTTAGCGGTGATCTGCGGTTGAATAACTTCCAAAATATTATTCAGAAAAGCATCCTGCCGAATGATGCTGCGGTCGTAGGCAAGCTTACTTCCCGCATAATTCAGCCCCATAGTTCGGTCCATATCGTAGGCACATAACGACCAAATCTTTCCTTCCCAGGTGACCACACTGACGTTATTGCGGATCCCATCATTGTTTCCTACCAGCTCGGCATGGAGGAAATAATCGACCCAACTCGGTACATCGAGATACTGGCCGATAGTTGACGCAACAATGCTCTTGTCCGCCACGACCTGAGAAATCCAGTCAGTAAAGCGGGTAATATGCGCGGCTACTTTCGCATCCGGGATAGTGGCATCCCCGTCGTTATAACCTTTCATGTCAGGGCTGTTGACCGTCCAGTAGGTCTGATCATAATTCGCCCAAGAAGCATAAGCCATATGGTTACCGTAGTCAGGTCCCATCGAAATCATGTTCGAGTTGCTGTCATCCAACAGGTAGTCTTCGGGATTGGCTCGGCTACGGAGAGTATGTACACCGAGAAATACCCCCCCGATATAGACGTCCATAGGGTAGCCCTGCGTGGAGAACGGTAACTCCATGAAGCTTTGCGGGAGATCGCTACGTGACAATAGTGAAGCTTGTCCGATGAAATTGGACGATTGCTTACGGATGAAGCGCCACAGATCCGCAGATCCTGAATCACGCGTTTGTGTGCCTTCGACGTAATATCCTTTAATCGAAAGCTTATGTGAGGCATTCATATTCCCGGCTTTGACTCGCAGCTTGCTGCCGTCAAAGTTAGCGAATTTGAAGTTATACCCTTTCTTTAGGTCCGTCGCAGTACCGGTACCGCTGATGCTCATCTCGATAGCCCCCACGAAAAGGATACTGTCGCCCAGGAGCAACTGAGCAATACCGTATGTCGTTTTGACTTTGCTGGTATCGGTAGGCAGATAACCATTCACAATATTCAGGCTTAACCCAGGTACCAGCGGGATATTCTCAAACGCTTTCTTGGTCGGGACGGCGAGTCGGTTGTACTCATCCTCTGTCAATTGCTGGCAGTACATTTGATAGTTATTTTTCGCCCGGGCTATTGCCAATTTATCCGCGGCATTAACCGTGGTTGAATCAATGGATGCGGCGATCAGGTAACCATCAGACGGGGCCTTGTAATAGTGCTCGACCCCCTGATAGGCGACGGCCGTGTAAAAAGATCCTGAGCTGTCCACACAATCAGGATAAGAGATAACCCCGGTTTCCATGTTCCAGAAATAGAAATAGGAAGAGGGTGTCCACCAGACCGAATGTGCCACTTTGTACATGTTGCCTTTCGCAACTGGGATGATTTGTGTTTTGGTATCTGCAGCGCCCAGCAGCGTCAGCGGTTGTCCCGCCTGAGCATTCACCGCATGGGTCGGATACCTGGGGACAACTGTTCTCACCAGCGCAGAACCCTGATTTCCCCGCTTTGAGACAATTTTTACCGGGAAGCTTTTCAGGATATTGTCGCAGGGAAGGAGCACCGGCGTGGTATTCGGTGCTCCGGTAGGGTCAACGCCCGGTACCATTGCACTGAGCGTGGCGGTGGCGTTTACATAGCGCGCATCAGTATCAATACCTGCCATGTAGGTGAAACCTACTCCGTCAACAGGAGCATCATAGGCATTCGCCGCGTAAGGCGGGGTAACCGTGATGGTGACACTGGGAACACTCGAGAACAGCTGCGTAGCGGCAGTCCCATCAATAGCAGGTAAAACCGCCTTGTGCTGCCACCAAGTGCCAAGTTTGGTCGCTTGAGCGTATTCGTCTTCGAAAGTGATCAGCCAGTTTGATGAAGCTTGGTTGTAAGCGAGCGTGAGCCCAGATGCATTGGAGGTTCCGCCGCCGAACTGCATGCGGGGAATAGACACTGTATCGCGATAATTTTTATACTGATTTCTATCAGAAAACACCTCAAGGATATATTCCTGCGGCGCATCACAGTTCCCATTCAGAAAGACCACCATGTCCGCTTCCGGATTCGTGAAATGTACTTCCGCAGCATTGGTCGGTGACCACCACACGCCCGGCGCATACCCTGCCCTGTAGTTGGCGTTGTATTGTTCAATCGGATACGCAGGCGGCGCCATAAGGTAAGAGCACCGAGTGGTGTTCGCTGCACCGGCCATAAGCAGCATGCCCCCCAATGGATACGCAAATCCCACCAGCGGGGATTGTCCGCGGGGGATCCGGTAAACCATCACATCGCCCGCACGCAGCAATACCGGTTTGAAAGTCACCGCTTTGTTGTTGTACGTGGTTTTGTTGAGTGCGTTAACGGTCATGAGACTTTGCACGACGGTGCTGACGAAAGGCAGCGTTGCGGTACCGTACATGTTAGTTGGCGCGGTATCTGTGAACCAGCCGGCGCTGTCTAACGTTTCTAGCCGGTCGCCGGACTTCACATAGTTGCGTTTGATTTTTGCCACCTTGACGTTTGTCACCGCTAAAGTGATGAAGTAGCCGACGGTCGAATCCACTTCCATACGCACAAAGCCGGTAAACGGTGAGAGGATGTTAAAGCCAATGTGTTTCTCAACGGAGTCCGAACAAATCATGTAGCCTACGTCCTCAACGTATCGCGCCTGGCCAAGATAATTGTCATCTGCATCTGTAAAAATGAGCGGTGGTCGCGTCGAAAATGAGGTGCACATAGCGTGAATATACTGGCCAGCATTCACAGCCACCGGCTTCGTCAGGAATGTGTTGCCATCAGTTTTTGTCACCAGCGGCATACCGACCGTCTGCACATTAATCGTGGCCGAAACGGAATCAATGCCAATAACCGCAGAGAACAGAATATTTTTAAACGGTTGCAGGTCAACGCCAGAATTCAGCACAACCGCCTCTTTGACAAAGGTGTCCCAACTGACTTTACGGACCATGAAGGTACCGAAGCATTTTGCCGTGTCGGCATAAATATCGTAGGTTTGTTGAAACGCGACATACCCATTTTGCGGAATACGCACGGGGGTACGGTAAATTTGAGACTTCCCTTTGTAATCCTCGCGATCCTGATAACCTTTATTAAAACCGTAAAGATACTGGCTTGGGTTCGCTTTTCCCAAAAATCCGACAAACTCTTTGTTCTCATTGAACAGCACGACGGAATTAACCATATTCTGTAGGTCCGACGGTGTTTGGATAATGAAGCAGTCTCCCTTATTCACTGGCAGAAGGTCAGTCGCGGCGTAGTTGCGTAACGTGGTGACTGGGTTACCCGCCACATCGTAAGAGCGACCTTTGATAAAGGCATTTGCATTGAGCATGACTGAATCAGCCAGGCCCAAGGTAGTTAAAATGTTACTGGACGCATTGATCACATCATCTGATGAGGCTAAAGAAGCCACTTCAACCGCCGTCGCCACGCTGTTAACCAGCATATTTCGGTAATAAGTGAAGCCTTTTCCCAGACCTTGAGGCACACGGAAATATTGTCCGTCCGTCGTGCCATTCAAGCCTGTCGTAATATCTGAAAAAGTAAATGAGGCGGTATCAAGCGAAGTGATGACTTTGCTGAATTTATTCTGCATCGCCAGCCATGGAACAAGGTCTTTACCGGTTCTGCCCTTAATGCTTTCTGACGTGTCGTTTAACAGTAGGTCATACACTTTTACGTTGTCTTCAAAGTCTTTGAATGCCGTAGATGGAACACTATTCCCAGTATTGTTAAGAGTCATTGCTGAACCTCATAAAATAAAAAACCCGCCGGAGCGGGTTATTTTTAAGTTTATCTTTTAACTGACATCGCCGGGGTAAGCGGCATCGTCGTCCTCATAAAACAAATCACGATATTGTGCAGCAGACACCGAACAGGTTCCGTCAGATCCAGGTGTTATCTCCGAAATCATGGCGTCGTACCCGACTTTTGAAGAGGAACAGAACACAAGCCTTGGCGGTTCGATAACCGGGTCATCCATTATCCATGAGTCAAAACCGACTGCATCATTCAGCGGGAGTATCAGCGTGTAATCGTCCACTTTATTGGGGGTCAGTAACGTCGATGCCCGGCCGTCTTGAAAACGGATCAGGCAGCGCGGATTGTTAAAACTCCAGTCCAGGGTTCGCTAACCGATACCGTAAGCGTTGACTGTTCGGCATCTTCAATAGCCCCCATTATCAGGCAACTGATAGTCTCACTGCCGGGGATATCGTCCGTAAGCACGATGCGGTCCATGTAGTTATAAGCTAAAGCATCAAGCTCCGTAGACGTTGAGTGACTTAACCGTTGATAGGCATACTTCCTTAAACGCCGCATGCCAATCCTGTAGGCGCGGTCCTGATCAATCACCCCATCCAACGTGTAACTCTCAATTTTTCTTGGCGTCGGATTGCCGGGCAATCGGCATTGTACTGTCTCCTCTGCCCACGTTGTGCCATTGATATAAGTCACGTCTACACCGTCATAGTCATCATCAGAAGGCACAATGAAAGATGTCTGCATGGGCTCGGTGGTTTCCTGCGGGCTGATAATACCGGTCCAGGGCTTGATACCTTCGCGACCTAAAGACGTGAGACCATCGGAAAGCAGAAAATAGCCCATTCCCGCATTCGCAATCGCCTGAAAGATATCCAACACAGACTTATCTGAACTGACCGCTTCAAAATCGAAATACTCGCCCCGTGGCGTCCAATACTTGGCCTCTAAGGCATCGACAGTCACCTTATCCAGATCGCTTTCACTGAAGTTAATTGAACGCGCTACGTGGTAGAAGGCGCCAGAAATTGAACGGTTAATACCGGTGTCATAGAGCCGGGTGGCCACAACATTAATGCGCCTGTCAGACTGGGCGGCTAACTTGCCGCCGGTCACCACGCTGAGCGCCATAGTTGTCACTTTCGGGTAAGACGACGGTCGTGTCGCGAGCCGCCCACGCAGCGCCTGCCAGAATGCATTGTCGCGCGCATTATTGCTGCCCTGCTCGTTTTGCCTTCTTACCCGAACTTCCACCAGCCCAGGCATGGGAAGATTAATCCTGTGTGTAAACCCCAGCCCGCTCACATTTTTCTGAACATAAGTGAAAGAGGCAGTCGCCCATGAAGTTTCAGACCCATAAACACGATACTGCACATCAACGCCCGTGTGCCTGTCTCGTTTATTTCCCTTGCTGTCAAAGCCACACAGGCCACTTGGATAGGCGATATTGATTTCGAAGCAATCCACCTTTTCATTTGACGGACATGCTAGGAAAGGTCCTATCCAGTTATTACTTTCATTAATGCCTGAGGCATAAAAATCCAGAGCGGTACGCCATGAAAAGCCGGGCCAAGCTTGGTCTACCACGCCATTTATGAGCCTTGATACCGTGACTGTGCTACCGTCTGTCGTGAGTAATTTGTACTCGGCGCCGCGATGTGCGATCGAGACCCTTAGCTCTCCGGTTGGGAGACCATAAAACGCCGCTCCTGTCGCGCTGGTATAGGCCAAAGTGAGATTCGGGGCCACCGCTCCCGACGCCACAACGGTCGCAACACCGTCTGTCGCGCTGAACGTCGAAGCATCAAGCCCTTCATACAGAATCGTACCGCCTTGATAGGGGCCCACAGTTTCGTAAATTTTGATCCTGTCAGACTGGTCTGCGGCTGAAAGCCCGATAGCGTTAAGTTTGGTGTTCAGATAGTTGATTAGGGTATACATGTCGCCATGGTTGGTACTCAACGTCACAAAGACAAAGCTGCCATTAAAGGCTACACGCAAGGTCACCGGCGACGCACTAAAATCATATGAACTCAATGCCGCATTAGCAGTCAAAATAGCTGGACTCCCCTCTACTCCCGCGCTGGCAGCACTGCCTGAGCTGTATGATGCGATGTAAAGATCATAGGTCGCGCTGTTATAGTCCAGTTGAACCGGCATACCGACAAAAGGCATCAATTCGGTCAGGCTGTTTCCAAAAAATCGGTTATACAGGCCATCTGTGGAAATAGTTAACGAGTCCGGCACGGTGATTTCGACCGTGGCCCCGACCACCCAGCTATCAGGCAATTTGTTATCATCCACATCGTTGTCATTGCCATCATCTTTATCAAGTCCGTTAAAGGTCAGTGATGGCCCTGCGACTGTGACCGAATTCGCCAAAATTGCCTGTGCTTCTGGCCCTGTGTTTCCAATGTCAAGGCCGCTTCCATTCGACGTGCCGCCCACTTCGGTCGATGAATACCAGTTTTCTGTCCGCTGATCGACTGAGACGTCTGCTCCGGGAGAGAAAACGGCATAGCTGAAGTCACTGCCGAGGCTGCTTATTGGGGTATCGCCGACCCGGATGTCCCCGCCTGAGAAAGAGAAATTCCCCATACCCAGGCAGACATACAGGTCCATCCTGTAATTTTCAGGATTATTGGGATCGAAACGGCCCACCGGCTGGACCAGATAGTCAGGATAAATACGACGGCGACCAAATACCTCACGAATCGGGTCACCCAGTTTCGCACTGTTGGCCTTGGCCGGGTTTAAATCCAGGCCAGTGCCCGTGGACGAAGAATACCCCCCTGCAGCGCCCATCTGGCTCATCATCAGGATTGAGTAGGCAGCTGAGCCGACCGCCACGGCCACGGCAGCCCACGCTGCGATTTCAAGGCCGGTACCTTGAGGTATCTCGTAAATCCGGACATCGGTGTCGGGCTTAAGGATATATTGTGGCCATTCGGTAGGTTTCATGACACAGCCGTCTATTTCTACGGAAATTCGCTTTCTCTTTGCCGCTTCATAGCCTTTAACATTCCTGCGAAACCACGTGTCCAGTTTGATGGTTTGGTGCTCGTATCTCTCCAGCGGCTCACCTTCAAGCCTTGAGGGGTAGAGGCTGATCGTCATTTCCAGAACTCCACTTTAAGAAACCGATGTCGTATGAACCGCGCCAGTGGCATAAAGGTGACATTAGATTTAGGGTTGCACTCGGCGACGTAAAGTAAGCCGTCAATGTTGACCACAATCCCGACATGTGTAACGGTGCTGCCCGTATAACACTCGACGCCAGCGCCTTCGCAGGGGTCACATCGCGTAAGCTCCCTTGTGAAATTTTTGGCCGCCTTATCAAGACCTTCGTCATCTTTGGTCACCCCGTAAAAATCCGGCCACGCTGGCAGCGCCAGGTCACTGCGGATCTCTGCGATTACCCCGTAGCAGTCGAGATGCGGAAATACTCGCCCGCCCTTCTGCCACGTGACAGAACGGTATTTATCAGGATTAAACATGGGTATTCCTTAAGAGATATATCTCAAGCCCGGAAACTCAGGAAGCGTATAGCGGTTGCGTGGCCATGCTGTGTCGAGAACATTTTTATAGCCTGCCGTGATCTGAACTTGTGTGGCGAGCCAATATCCCGATTTAATCGTGAGCGTGAACGGTAATGCGGCGGGTGCGGATAAATCCTTATCAATAAAATACCGATAGGTTAGAGAAGCGCTTTGCAAGTCATCCATTGCATCTCTAATAACCGTGGAGACCTTACCCTCAATATTACTGATTGAAAATTTCAGGTCCTGCGTACCGTTGGCATTTCTGGCCGGCAGCGCTAAATTGATCCCACAGGCAATAAAGGTTTGTGTAGTCTTATCTTCAAGCGTCGCCGTTATATCTTCATAACCCTGAGTCAACCAAAAGACTTTATCTTTAATATTAATCTGGAGGGTAGGTATAATTACTTCCTCTCCGCTGGATGAGAATATTCTATCCAAGACCGTCATATATACTCCAAAAAAACCGCCCAAAGGCGACCTTTTCTTTCAGAATAAGCATTTCAGAACATCACAGCGAAGGCCAGACTTTGTTAATTACAATATCAAAGGCGCTGCTATAAATAATATACTCACCGTATTGTGCATAACCTGACTGTAATACAGGCCTGTCCCACAACTCCAACGTTGCACTGTATTGCCAGAATCTTGGCGACATAAAATAAGGACCGTCATAAATATCGATGAACCGGCATTTATAAAATTCAACCCCCAATGGGGTTTTTAATTTCATATAAAACCAGCTAACCCCGTCGTATAAAGTTTCCCGATACCATGCCTCAAAATACTGGGCTTCCGACTGTGTACGGAACCTCCATTTAACGCTGCTCTGGGTCGGTACCGAGGTATACATCCTCCGCTGCCTGGCTCGTCCAGACGTCAGGTCCGTGCGTTTAAGCGGACTGATGGGCTTAAAACCATATTCACCAGTGGGAGAAAGCAACGGGGCCGGAAGATATTCATGAGGGTAGTAAATATCTGTCATCAGGTTCGCCTCCGATTCGGGTAGATTGTTCTCAGCGCATTGCCGAATTGCCTTTGCGGATTGAGAATATCTGACGTTAAACTCTGCTCGATCTGCTTTGCCATTTTCCGGTTACTACTCTCAATCGCCCGCATGGTCGCATCATCAGGCTGTCCGGAGTACGAGGTATGAAAGTGAATATCCCCAACTTTTTTCGTGTCGCCCTGCCGTTGCTGTTGCACTTTTTCAAGTGTCGCATCCAACTTGGCTGATGTACTTGCCGTGGTCACCCGCTCCCCTTTTTGCAGAAGCCAGGTTCCCGTTTCTGGCACGGCGTCGATACCATCGTGAGCCATCCCAGTGAGTGCAACTGACTGGATATTAGAAACAATACTTGCCGTCGCCGCAGCGACAGAGGCCATTGCTACAAGATTATAAGGGAACGGATTCGCGGCAGCTTGTGCAATACCCGTCTGAATTGCCAAAATAGACTGGGCAATGGCATAGGCTTTATCAGCAATGAATGCGGTCTTATAAATCGCTGATTTTTCGCCAAAGGCAGTTCGGGTTATATCCACCATTGAGCCCAGGCTCGACTGTAATGCAGTATTCACTATCTGATTTTTCTGCAGCTCAATGTTCTGTTCTGCTTCGGCATGCTTTTTATGCAACACCTTCTCTTGCTCATCCCACTGAGCATTCAGATCGGCACGCTGCTGCCGGTATTCAGTCAGGGCGGATAAATTGCTCTGATACCATTTCTCAAGTTCGGTTGAGTGCTGTTGAAGTTGGGTCAGCTGACTTATATCCCCCCCAAAGGTTCCCGACAGGCCGCCTCCAAATTCAGTCGATTTACGCATCGAGCGCTGAACATCTTCTGGCAAGTCTGTGATGGATTTTTTGGCAACATCCCTGGAAGTCTTCGCATAGTCCTGGGGGGAAATTCCACCGCTGGCTTTGAGTCGCTCGAGTAGGTCAAGTCTCTGCTTTGTAAGGGTGAGCGTTTTTTCTTCTTTTCCGCGCAACTGTTCCTGAAGTTTCGACAACGCCTGCTGAGCAACTATTTGATCTCCCAACTTGGCATTGACCTCTGCCTGAGCAAGGATCTTATCCTTATCAGCCAACAATGACTGTTCGGATTTGCTCAATGTCCGGGTCTGAGCTGCATCCTCAAGAACAGAAAATTTAGCCTGTGTTTCCCAGAGGTTTTTTCGCTGCTGACTGATCGCCTCATTCATTCCAATGTGCTGCTGCAGAACTTTCAGTTGCGTCTGAAGTGACAGCGTTTCGGCATTAACGCTATCTGACGTTCGGTCGCCGGCAGAGACGCTGACATTTTTTGGCTTAGGTGCCTTCGGGTCTTTGTATTTCTCCTCTATTCCCTTTTTAATCTGGGCTATTTCATCATTGCTCAACGCCTGGTTAAGTTTTTTTCGCTCAGCGATATACTCGTTTAACCGCTTGTATTCCGCACTTCTTTGCTGTTCCTTTGTCAGACCAGCATCCGAAAGAGACTGGAAATGCTGTTGATTAAGCAGAGAGCTCTGCTCTAAAGTTGCCTGTTTTTGCTTCTCTTCCGTCTTTTTCTGCTCAGCGTGTAACTGATCGGTGAGAGTATTTACTGCTTGCCTTGCCTGGTCCCTAGCCGTTTCGAGGCCAAGACGCTGCTGGCCCTGAGCGCTTGTGTTGCGTAAAGCCTTGTCCAGGTCATACAGCTTATCGGTGGCATCGGATAACTGGGATTGCAGCGACTGTGCTCGACCGATACTTAGCAGGCCGTTCCACATCGATTTAAAGGCATCACCGACCGCATCTGCTGCCGTCTCGAGCGACCCCATGTCATTTTTGATGTCGCCGGCCATAGAGCGGAAACCCTGAGTAGCAACACTATTAGCATAATTCAATGCTTCAGTATATTTGCCAGCATCCTGCAACGCCTTTACGTAATCGAGTTGCTGCGCCGTCACATTGCCGAACTGCTGCGCCATCGCCTTGAGGCCACTTTCCGGATCAGCGGTTATTTTCCCGAACACTGCAGCCAGTTCTTCCACTTTCGTCCCAGTCGCATCAGAAAGATTGGCAATATCCGTCGCCACCCCCTGATAACTGGCCCCTAAATTTGCGCCAGCTTTCGCCAGTGCCATCAGAGCTTCTTGACTGCTTCCGAAAGAGGTGCCGTTTTTGTCCATCGCTTCGGCTATAAAGAGCAGATTATTGGCCGTCTGGCCTGCGCGGTCACCTGTCAGCACCAAAGATTTATTGAATTCGCTGGTAATGGCCTGTCCGGTTGCGAAGGAGTAAGCCAACGCGCCAACAGCAACCGTTAACCCTGCCACACCAACCATTACAGGGTTAAGTGTCCCCATTAAGGCGGTGAATGTTGGACGAAGCCCACCGAATGAGTCCTTAATCTGTCCCCCCTGCTGCAGCAGAATTAACCACGGACTCTGGCCGCCCGCCAACTGTGTGGCAATATCAGTAAACTGGGCAGGTAAAGTACGCATGGCAGCCTTGTATTGACCTACCGAAATACCGGCCCTTTTAGCAGCTAATTCCTGCTTATTGAACGCATCGTACCCTTTTTTTCCTGCAATATCGGAATCATTACCCAGGCCGCCCAACTGCTTACGAGCAAACGCCAACTGTTCATCAAACTTAGCCGCATCAGCATCAAGACGAACAACCAAATCACCCACTGACTGGGACATAACGCACTCCTCCACTTACACTTTCAGCGAGTGACATCAACTGCTCTTCGCTCGGTTCTGGATCTTCGGTGTGTTGCCTCAAAAGGCTAAAGCTTGCTGGCGTCAGATCATGCTTGCTGCACATCAGTGATACCGCCAGATGGCTCAGATTTGAGAAATGCGCATCCACAAGGCTTTCCTGAAAATAGTGATCCTTGTAAAAAACAGCCCACTCACTTAATTCTGTGGAAGTCATGCCGGCAAGCATCATGCGCCAGTCGGGGCGGTTAAATTCTCGAGCAAGGCGCATGACGAATCGCAGCTCGCCGGCTAGGACTTTTCCACGGAGGCGGGGAGGATTTCAGTCTCTGAACCTGCCTCACTTTCGGAAGTCGCTTCTTGAATCAGGCCAGAAAGTTTTTTTACCCTGTAGTCAGCCTCTCCAATAGCGGTCACGGGCCAACTGGAAAGAACCGTATCGTTCAAGTCCTGGACCGAGGATCCTTTGATATCGTTATGCCAAAGAGACATAGCCAGCAACATTGCGCTGTCCCGGATAGTCTTTTCTACTAACTCAGCCTGAATAATGGCAGCCTCTTTGACCTCCTCTTGAGATGCAGCCACTTCTTTTGAAAGATATTTCAGGTATTCAATTCTTTGCAGTGCTGATAGTTCGAACAGGGTGACGGTTTCACCGTTAAAGGTAAAAGACTCGCTTTTTAGAAACATAGAAGTCTCCGATATGAGGGGGCAATGCCCCGCTAATGATTAATGGGATCAGGAAGAAGCGCCGTCGGTGTCGTCTTCTGCCAGCTGTGGGTTACCTTTATTCGTCACTTTTGCAGTGCGCGTAATGATTTCATTCGCCGCCACCGCTTTGCCCAGACTGCTTACCCAGCCAGTGAAAACGTCTACAACACCGTTTGGATAGCGGATCTTGTAGGTCTTGTCATCGCCATCTTTGAACCACTTAACTAGGGCTTGCTGGCCGGTTTCACCCGGTTTCCATGCCAGCGTAAAACTGGTGTCTCCGGCCGACTTCTGGCCCTGAATCGTTGAGGACCAGTCAACGTCGTCATCGTCCAGATAGCTGTCGTCAAACGAATCAGCCGTCATTTCGGCCGGTGTCAGATCTTTAATTTGGGCTAATCGCTCCCAGCCGTCGTCTAACAGGGGATTAGTGAAAGGATTTCCGGTACCGGTATAAATCCAGAGAGTGGTGCGTGCGCCCTTGGTCGGCGCGAGGGGATTAGGTGTGGTCATAGTTTCCTCACATGAAATAATTTATGGAATAACGAAGGTCTGCAGATCCCCACGTCGCCATCTCATCGTCTCGCTGGTAGTCGTAGCCTTCCGCTGCCATAGATTCGAGGAGCTGAGCCAGTGCGGGAATATCCTGTATCGCCGGGTAGATTCTTTCTTCAACCCAGCTATCCAACGCCGAGTCGGGACTGACAGCCTTGAGAAAAACCTCGATGTGAAGGGTCGCTGACCACTCATCGAAATCCAGCGTTTGCCCCGTCGGTGCGGCATCGCTGATATAAACGGCCACCACTGGCAAATCATCCGCCTCGATAAATGCGGGCCGGCCGTCATACCAGGTGACCGGCTCGTCATTGATGGATTGCTTCAGGACGTCCAGGACGGCTTGACGAATAAGCGGATGTTTAATCATCGTGAAATAATTAACCTCAGCTGGTTGTTGAGCGCGGCCCTTAACTCTTTAGGCATATCACTTGCCAGCAGCGCGTTGGTCTCTTCTCTGTAGGCAGAGGTAAGCGGGCTGCTGAGCGGGATCTTAACGACATCAATGGGATAACGCGTTTTCCCGCTTCGCTGCATGACCTGCCAGCGGCCGTTCTTGAGTCGCTGAATAAATGCATCTTTGAAGGTGAATTTACCTATCTTGAGCACGCTGCCCATTCCCCGCACATTGCCTTTCTTGCGAGAGATCTGCATTCGGACCGCGCCAAGCTTGATGACGGGCAGGTTTCCCCGGTTGATTTTCAAGGTCGCGATGGGGCGACGCATCGTTGCCTTTTTAAGGCGGGCGCGCTGTTTGACCAACTTTTGGGGAACCTTGGTTTCTTTGGCTACCCGTGAGCTGCTGCGGCTGACGGCACGCCCGGCGACGCGGTTGACCGCCTGCGCCGAGGCTTTTGGCACGGCGGTGTCACTTATGCGACTCAGATTCACCAGTGCCTGTTCTAACCCTTTGATTGACATGTGACCTCCCTACTCAAGCCATATGTGAGGTTTGCCGTTAAACAACTGGTTGCGGGTGACAATATAGGGTTTTCCCAGATACGAAACGGCATCGTTTTTTCGGGGTTTATAGGCGTCAGAAAACACCACAACGGACAGCCCATCGCCAATTAGCGCCCCCATTTCCGGCAAGAAATGGGCTTCAACGGCAACAACGTCATTACCGTTGATGGTTATTGGCTTGCCGAAACGCTGCAGCGTCACGCTGTCCATCCGTGCCGCGAGCACATCAAAGGCGTTAGCCATTGATTTTCACATCAATCACGGTGTCACCGGCGCCGGCAGCCTCCCACGCATACCCCGCAAATACGGCGTCGGTCGCCTCAAGCTGAACCGTGCCGGACGCAAGATAGACTTTGGCCCCGGCAGGCACGACATCCGCCGACAGCTTAGGCAGCTGGAAAACGCCTTTAACCAGCCCGTCACCCACGCCCGAACCCGGGATATCGGTGACTGCCACGGCAATAAGGTCACCCACGGCAACCGCGCTACCGCTGACGATGTCTTCGTTACCGTTGTTGGTGATCGAGATAGTGTTACCGTCCTGAATGAAGTTCTTAGCCATTGGAATTTCTCCATACGGCCCTGTACGGGCCGGATTTTAGGTATAAAAAAAGCCCTGACGGGCGGCGGTAAAGCGTAAGGGAGGAGCCGATTACTGGCCGGTAGATTTGGTCAGCCCGCGGTAGTCGAGCGGCGCGACACCGGCATCGATGCGGACTTTGGTCGCGATACCGTCAGTGGTAAAACCCTCCATCTGGTCGATATAAGGCAGGTCAACACCGTTGAGATAAGCGACCTCGATGGTGTCCATACCTTGCGCAGCGGCCAGGTACCATTCTTTCGCACTTTTATCATCCAAGCGCGCTTCGGCAATAACCGTGGCAAAGTTCTGGATCGGGTTAATGATGCCGGCATTCACATCGGCGCCCTTAACGCTGGCAGACTTTATGGTCTGATTGGCAGCAGTTTCAAGCGCGGTCGGGACCAGCAGAAAGGCAGGTCGAATGTTCAATGAACGCCCAGTGCTGGACTCTTTCTGCGTGCGCATCATCTGGCGTGCTGTATCCAGACTGGTGACATCCATTCCACCCGTTCCCAGGTTCTTATGGTCCGCGCTAAACAACGCCTTTCCGTCAGACAGTTTAGGGTTGGTGGTCAATACGGCATACACCAGATCGCCAATGGTTCCTTTAGCCGCACGGCCCATCTTGAGCGGTACATCCGTCATCTGGTTCAGGTCATCATTAATGATGGCCTGTCGCGTGATTGAGAAGATTTCACCATAGGTGGCCAGCGCAATCTGCTCGCCGCGGTCAGACGTGGTGACATATTTGTATTCTGCGCCCTCGCGTACCTTACGCAGCGCCGGGAAGCCACCAAGACCTACGCGGTGAGCTGTTTTAAAGTCGCTAAGTTGCCCTTTTTTGGTCCAGTCTTCGAACGTTTCGCCCGCATCTTCCCACCCCTGTAGCAGAGACTTATTCGCGACATCGAGAAGAATATTGCCAAAGTCCGACGTGCTGTGCGTCATGGCCATCCCTATCATTTGCATCGGGTTATAGGCTGCTACACCCACACCTCGCTCGGTAAGGGACATTCGGGCCCACTCACGCAATGTCATGCCGTTATAAACGTTATCGTTCTGGCGGTCTTCATAGCCCGCGCGGGACATCAGCGCCTGACGAATACCGTCGCCGGTGAAGTTGCCATTTCCTGCATGGATGTGCACATTTCCGTTTTTATTGGATGGCGTAGTGTCTTTGCCCAGCATCGTCAGAAGCTTGTCCTTGGCCTGCTCTACCGTGCAATCGATATCTTCGACGCATTCAGCCTGCAGTTCCTGATGGCGCCCACCAAACATTGCAAACAGATCTTTGATATCGGTAACGCGCTGTTTTTGCGCGGCCAATACCTGATTACGAATAGTCGCTTCGTCCAGATTGGACGGCTGCGGGGCTGGCTGTGGCGTCGGTGCAGGGGCAGGCTGCTGAACAGTGGCCTTCGGTTTAGTGATCATGCTTTTCAGTGAGTTTGGCATAGCGTCGAATTCCTCGATACGTTTTGAATTTATGCGGGCCATTGCCTGAACCGCGGTAGATATTTCGTCGGCAAAGCCGTGTTCCAGGCACTCCTGTGCCGTCATCCAGGTCTCTTCCCCCAGCATGGCGGCCAGTTCTTCGGTGCTTTTGCCCGTTTTTTTGGCGTAAGACGGGATAAGCACGTCCTCGACCTTATCCAAAAGGTCGGCATAGTCGCGCATATCGTTGGCGTCACCCCCAGTAATGCCCCAGGGCTTATGGATCATCATCATGGCGTTTTCAGGCATGATGATGGGATTACCTACCATCGCGATAACTGAGGCCATAGAGGCCGCGAGACCGTCGATATACACCGTTTTTGACGCCGGATGGCTATTTAGCAGGTTATAGATAGCAATACCGTCGAACACATCCCCACCCGGAGAGTGAATATGCAGGTTGATATGATCCAAATCCCCAAGCGCTTTTAAGCTGTTGGCAAAGATTTTGGCCGTGACACCCCAGTAGCCAATCTCGTCGTAGATAAAAATGTCCGCGGACTTCTCGCCGCTGGCTTTCATTCGGAACCAGCTCTTGTCCGCGGCTGAGGCATGCGGCGCCATAAACGGATTACCCTTTTTTGTCTTGCTGTTGCTCTTGCGCACTGGCTGCCCCTTTATCATTTGCCGGGTCCGTGTCGAACACCAAATCCAGCTTTCTGTTTTCATCAACTTCCGCCTTGCGGCGACGTTTAACATCCCCCGGATTCGCACCGCGGGCGCGGATCCAGTCCCCTTCTGTCGCTGCACCGCCGCGCAGTAGCACGCGCCATGAGTTAGCCTCTTTTAGCGGGTCAATCCACGGCATAACAGGGCCGCTGTACACGGCATTGAAGAGCGTACTCCTGTCAACATCGACCGGGACCGTGATCACTCCGGCACTGATCGCCATTTTCAGCCAACTGCGATACATCGGGCGGGTGACGGCGGCGATAAACGCATCCTGCAGTATGCTGTAGCCTTCAAATGACTCCACCAGCTCCTGTCGCTGAGAGCTGTAAGTTCCGTTATAGTTGCGGGAAATGCTGGAAAAACTGCCCCGACTGCCCGCGGCTACGGCGCGAAGCTGGCCGTTTCGAAACGTCTCAAGGTTAGGGTTAGGTCGGTCAGATTTGATCATCCCGATGTCTTCACCCGGCAATAAATCGTCATAGAGCATGCCAGGCTCTATATTGACCTCCCTGTCGTCATCCTTGGTTTCGTCATAAGACTGACCGTCCCCTTTCTTGATGTACATGCCCAAGGCGGCGGCGATACGCGCCGCGGTTAACTCCGAATCCTCATACTCCTTGAGCGCACTCAAGCGGATCAGGATCCCTGAAAGCAAACTGTTACCGCGAACCTGATGCAGGCGGCGCGTAAACTTGAGATGCAGCATGTTATCGGCCGAGATGTCTTTGGTGTTCCCCAGTGCAATTCCCGACGTGACGAGGTTTTTATAAACCATGTATTTGGTCGGGCAACCCCAGTCATTCAGGTAAACGCCCTGACAAAGCCCTTTCCCCGTGTCATTCGCTTCAAGTGGGACATAGTCGGGTTCAAGGGCTTCGATCCAGAAAGGTATTTTTGCCGAGGGGGTTAACCCCTGTGCATTGCCGGAGACAACCTGCCCGAACACCTCGCCATCTCGTAGCCAAGTCCGTGCCATGAGGCGCTCGAGCACAGGGCGGGTAAATTGTCCGGTGACCTCCGGTGAAACGGACCATTCAGCCCATGCGGCCCTGATCTGCTTGGAGAGGTCATCCGCCATCAGTCCTGTTTTAAGGAGGGGCTGCGGATCGACAACAATCCCCCGTGAACCCACAACGCGCTCCTCCAGTTTATCCAGCAGGCCAATCACTAAATCATGATTGCTGTCGAGCCACCGCGCCTGCTCGCGTAGAGAACGCCCGCCGAACTGATTCATCTGATTGGCGTTGCGATTTTCCCGCTTGGCCCGATGGGTACGCGTTGGCATGGCCGCTTCGTAGGCATGGATTTTCAACTGAGATTGCAAACGTGCTGCCTTCCACTTCGGCGAAAACAGACCTATTGCATCATCTAGAAGACTCATCGTGGAAACCTCGCCAGCTTGTATTGCGGCCGGCGACGCTTGGCAGACATAAGCGCACTCAGGCGCCGCTCCCAGCTTTCACGGCCGTTGCGTATCTCACTGAGGTTTTCCATCGTCATCGACTGCCCGTTGAAAGTGATCGACTTCCCTTGCAACACAGCTTTCTCAGCATTCAGGTACTGCTGGATCATGTCTTCAATGTCGGCCTGATTCATACCCAGCCTCCTGTTGGTGATGTTGCCCATGCGGAGGGATTATCCTCTTTAGGGGCCTTCTGTTTTTTGGGTTTAGATACTTTGGTCTGGGGGATAACGGCGGGCTTTTCTACTGCGGCAACTTGAGGTAACGCTTCAACCGGCTGCGCCCAGGGCGGCGGTTTATCCCAGTTGATCCGCTCATAGCCGCGCAAGATAACCAATGCGTGGGCATACACCATCAGGTCAAACGCCTCGTTAGCCCCTTTCCCAGGCTTATGCCACTTGCCGTCCGTGTCACGCTCTTCGTAGGTCAATTCGTCATAGAACCACTCTCCCAGCCAGTCTGGAAAATGCACATAGTTAGCGCCCAGCGTTTCGCGTTCGAGCGCGTTACTGATCCGGTCTTTGAGTGCATTGGTTTGCAAAAGATATAAAGGCACATCGCCTCGCGCCTCGGCGCGACGGTTCGGTCTGTCGGTGTTATCTGGCAGGGTTTTAGTTATCAATTTACTGCGCGTCGTGCTGTCTCCTTTAAACAGGTACACGCGTTTGTGAACACTGTCTCGGCGGCATCTGCGCCAAAAATCGTAGGCGTTACCCGTGACCCCATCCTCGCCGCCAGAGTCAACCGCCATCGCCAGAACAGGTATACCAACATCGGGGTTGCTGTCCATTGGCCAGACTTTGTCGAGGACATCCGTTCTGAGCAGATCCCAGTCCTCCAGATATCCCGCAGGGTCAATGGGCAGGCTCTCTCCGTTAGGGCCGAACCGCATCGATTGACGTATGTTGTAGCGGTCAACAATCCAGCGCTCACCTTGAGCGCCATACCCGACCACCTGAACAACGAAGCGCCGATTTTTACCGCCCTGAACGTCAACCGTGGCAACAAGGAAGCGCACACCGTCGGGTACACAGCGCTTAGTCACCGGCTCTGAACGTGCCATCAGTGTTTCTGATTTGCGCTGTTCCAGGCTGGATTGAGGAAAATACGGCAGACCCCAGTCAGTGTTAGTGACCGCCTTCAGCGTTTCCTCGCTGCCGTTGATAGCATAATCCTGCTGGGCAGACAGCAACTTATAAACTAACTGAGAAAGCGTTTGATAGGCGGCGGCTGGGCCTTCCATCCAGAACGAGGCAATGCGCGAACGGCGTGCTACCCCGGTCTTAATTCCCGCGGAATTAATTCGCTCCCCTTCACGCAGCCAGACTCCCTTTATATTCAGTGCGCGCTTTTCGCTGGGCATGATTTTTTCCTGACAATGCGGGCACTCAATGTAGGCCGACTCACTGGCGATAACGGGGTCGTTAATGCCCTGATATCCCTGAACGACGTCCTTATTCGGTTGGAAATGTTCCCCGCAGTGCGGACAGGGCCAATACCAGCGGCGACGGTCACCTCGATTGTATAAGGATAACCCTCCGGTAGTCGGCGGAGCCTCATGGGGAGAACTGCGTTTCCATTTAGTGTTTTTGATATCTCGGCCAGGTGAGGTCTCCACCAGCGTCATGCCAGCGGACATAAACGTCGTGGTACGCTTCGAACCCAGCGTGAACCCGTCCCCTTCGCCGTCGATATCTTCAGGGAAGCGGTCATAGTCAGTTAGCGCTACACATTTATAGTCAGACGAGGACATAATATTTATCGATGGCCAGCCGATTTTCAGATAGTTGCCAGCGCGAAAGGTTCGGTCGTAGACGTTGTTGTCATTGCGCCGTGGGCTGAGCTTTTTGGCGACTTCCGGGCTATTACGGAATGTGCGATCCAGACGCTTCTTGCTGTGCTCACGCGCTTTTTCCTCGGTCATCTGGACAAGCAACATATCTGAAGGGTCGCAGACCACGTTATAGACAATCCAGCCATCAATGAGACCGATAGTTTTACCGGTTCGCGACGGTCCGATGAAAACCACAGCATCGTACTCTCGCGATGCCAGGCAGTTCATTGGCTCAATAACGTAGGGGGCCAGATTGGGATCCCAGGGCACCGAGTTTCCCGCCCCCATCGGCACACGCATATACTGACTAACCGCGTCGGCAACCTGCATGCGGCGCGGTGCTCGAAGTATACCAGCCACATCTTTTCGGATGTCCCTGGCAGTCGCCCGCTTTGCCATCAATCCTCCTCAGTCGCTTCCTCCTCCTGTTCTGCGTCAATGACCTTTTGCGCGATTTGGTCACGCAGATCGTCAATGATGTTTTGCACCCGCATGACTGCCGCCGGCGCCAGCGCACAATCGCGCTCCAGAATGTCCGGCAAGGTCTCGAGTACCTGAACAACGGCCTTTGCCATCATCGAAAATTCTCGAGCGACGTCTTCGGCTGGAATAAGTTGCCCGACAGTCCTCTCAAATTCGATGCGCTCGTTTTCAGCTTTCCAATGAGAAAGCCGATCGGACGGTGTCATTTCGTTCACATCACCCGAGACTGTGGGGATCATTAATTCGGTCAACACATCTGTCACAGCAAAGAGCTTCAGTTTTGCATTGCTGCCCGGTGCTGGCTCAACATTTTTAAGGCGCACGGCGACCGTTTGCCTGTGCACGCCCGTTATCCCGGCGAGCTGGTTAATGTTGAGTTTGAGAGACGCGATTTCTTGGTCCATGATGGTGAACACTTTTTAAACGATTCGACATCTTGCGAAAACAGGCCATTTTAAAATCAATAACCTGCGCGGATGATGATGATGACCCTGGATAACGAAAACTAGTCGTTTTCCGCGAGTTCGCCGCCCCGTGGCGAGGCCCTCCTCCGGAAGGACCCATGCAAATAATAATGATTATCATTTGCATGAATATTCACCCACAAGCACCAGCAAATGAGAATTAATATCATTTATTGTGATATAATTACATATGCAACTAATCAGCTTGCTCCATTGATATTGGTTTTCATTATCTAGCCCGCTCGCAAGTGGGCTATGGAATGAACGCTTTAGGAAGTCGTTGATTGGCTTGCGGTCGATGATGCAGAAGAGATATCAAACAATGCATATGCCTCTGTGGCTTCTTGCACGGCTTTGATTGCCCGTGCTACTGGGGTTGTTTCGGTTGTCACGCGGTTTAGTTGTTGAATAAAGAGTGAGTTTTTTAGCGGGTCATCCTGCACAAAATCGATCGCCTCTTTTGCAGCGGCCGTGTCATAACTGACTGCTGCCAGCAGCGCTAATCGGATTGTTTGAGATTGAGTAAGATTTGAATCTGCCATATTTTTAACCCTATTAATTTACATAGTTCATAAGATTTACATACACGTAGTTAACGAAGCACGCTAGGCTTAACCATTGTTTTAGAAGTGATTTATCATTCTAAACTTTGATGAATTCACTATGGAGACCATCTATGTTCGCTAACTTTGCTCTGCTCGGGCTTGCACTTGTACTTGCATTGATTGGTATTTATTTCGGGGTTTCAGCATTTCGAGATTACCGAGCTAAAACCAGGTCATTTAAGAGACGTTAATTTATTGCCGTTGAGCACAGCTAATGAGGCTTTGTAATGATTACGATGATTTACCTTCCATAATTGTCACCATGTCAGGGTCAATCTGTTCGATGATGTTTTCGCGGGTTGTACTAAGCATTCTCTTACGACCACCTACACCCCAGCGATTCATCTTGCGAGCGCTTTCGCTTACCTCTTTAGACTCGTTAGCAATAAGCAGATCAAGGCGGTTTAAGCGGGTCATGTTTCCGATACCGTTTAATACGGCTTCACGGAAGGTTTCATACACGCTTATTTCAAATACTGGATTAATCCATGCGGCATACCTGATAGCTAGCAACTCAACACCCCAAACGCCAGGATTATCGCCACCTCTAATCACGTTAAGTGGTTGAATTTGTTCCAGAGTGCTTTTTTGCGCTTTGGATTTCAGGGCTTTAAGGAAGCGATTAACCTGAGCGCTTCTCAAGAACTGACTTGGCCTTTGCTGCTCAGTAGCCTCGCCTTTGATTACGGCAGCTGCGTGAAGGTCATTTAGGTTATAGCGCCCTTCTCTGTCCACTCGCACAGATACGCCGTTTACGATTACTGTTGGATATGTCATAGCGTTTACCTTTTAGAAAAGTGAGCCTGGTCGCACAGAAAAGCCGCCCGAGAGAGGTCGCCACCTATAACGGCTGTTCTCAGGCTCAGCTTTCTGAAAGACTCTCGATGAAATGCGCTGCGACGCGCGGGTTACTGCGGGAATAAAAAAGCCCCGCTATTGCGAGGCTCTCGATGTTTCTATCTGGCGAATACCGTCTAACTGGGCATTACAGTTCTGCAAGTCTGTCAGCAGCAGCTCATTCCACAGCACGGCGCCTCCATAAGTCAGCGGGGTATCAGGTGGCGTGGACGGTTCGCACTGCGCCAGTAGGCTTTGTGGTATCGGTGTTATTGGTACCGGTACGAATTGAGTTGTATTGCTTGAGCAGGCTACCAGCAGCGGCAGCAGGAACAGGCTGTAACGCGCAGGTGTCAGCTTTGAGCACCGTTTTGATAATGACCTGCCTGTCCTGACTGGCAGATACGTTAGCCTTTTGAACATCGAGGGTTGCTCCGGAAATCTGGTTGAATATGCTGACACTCAACGCCTGTGATTTGGTAATCAATTCGGCTTCCTTCTTTTGCTGCACAGCAGTGGCCAGTGAGTCAGCTTGTGCCACGGACTTGCCGTAGTAGTGGAAAGCAATGCACATCAGCAACCCTATGCAAGCCAGCATCACCAGGGTGACTATGCGATAAATTTTATCTGCCATCTAACCCCCAACATGTCAGTTCGCTTTCCTGGTCGCGGCGCAATACCTGTCCATAACAGTTGTTAGAGCGGATGCGGCAATCTTTACCACCATCGAATATCCAGCGCTTTATTTCGTTGCAGGCACCCAGCCGATCGCCAGAATTCAACTTTCGATAGAATGTTGAGGGTAAGCATTTAGCAGGGCCAATGTTCCACGGGCAAAACGATGCTATGCCGACTTTTTGCGGTTCCGTCAGCGGTACGTGCACATTGCGCTCAACCCAAGTTAAAGCGCTTAACTGCTCAGCCTTATCAATTGCATCGCATTGTGCCTGCGTTAACCGCATGCCCTTTACGACTGGCCTACCATTTACACGCGTCACACCTCCACAAATGGTCCAGACGCCGCCAGTGTCAGCGTAGGCATTAAGCCTTCTGCCTTCCTTTTCTTTCAGCAACTGGTCCATCATTACCGGTGCAGAAGCGCCAGCGGCAATTAGCATAAGCATGGCTGCACTGAGTTTTGTTTTCAGATTTGCCATTAGGAATCAGCCTTAGCCGCAGCATCTGAAAGCACCTTGATAGCGCTATGTCGTTCTTCTAACGGAACCTTTCTCGCCTCATTTGCCATGTCTTCAATTATCTTTGTACGCTTGGCTTCTTCACGCTTTTTGTAACGAGCATCAATTCTCCCCAGAACAAAAGATAACAATGAAATAACCACGCCTATTGCACCAAAAATGAAATATACAAAGTCCTGCGTTGTCCATCCCAGTGCCGCAGCAATGGTTGCCAGCCACGCAAAGAACTGAGTGACAATGTTTCCAGACTGTTGATTCATCTTCATAGTCTCCACCTCCAACAGTTGTTGGCTGTGTGCTGTAGTCGAAAGGGTTAGCGCCGGAGTACGAGGCGACACGAGGTCAAGGATGTTTGAGCACTCGGCGCTAAATTTGGGCACAAAAAAAGGCCACCGAAGTGACCCTTTGAATTTGATAGTATTTGATATTTAAGACTTACACTTCCAGATTCATTTAACGCTGCAGCTTTATTTATAAGCTGCGCCTCTTACTAAGATTTTGCACAGGCGCTAATATCTGCTGCAACCTTGTCCAACGCTTGCACAGTCTGATACGGTCCCGCACCTTCCCATGACCCGATCGGATTGAATCCATTGTTAGCCACAGTCCCAGTATTTTTTTGCGCCTGTTTGAGGTTACTGAACGTAAACTGCGGACCTGAATTTACTGGCATAATATCGACGGTAAACCTTACTACACGTTCAACATTCATAAGCCCAGCATTATAGAAATATGAAGTTGTTCCGTTAGCAACTATGGCAGCTTCTGTCGAGGCTGAGGAAATGACCACGTCCCCGCCACGTGAAACGGTGGATTTATCGACGTTATAATATTTCCCACTATAAGCACCGTAGAAGCTCGCGGATGAATCACTCAGTTGAACATCATCATTAGATATTGAACGGGCAATACATACTTTGAGTTTGCTCGGGTTGATATTTCCATCAATTACCTTTTGATAGCTTTTCAGGACTTCATAAGAACCGTTATTCTCAATAGTAATCCCTTGGACAGAATTCAATCTAGGATCTCTGACCTGATTTACCATCGAACAGCCTGAAAGTATTCCAACAAGTGCCAAACCAACTATTACTCTTTTCACATCCCTATCCCCATTGGTAATTGTTGTAACAAATCCTAGAGTGAAGTAGGCCGAATGTGAAGCAAAAATCCTTACAGATTCTTAACACAAAAAACCCCGCCGGAGCGAGGTTTTAAGATTGTCTAAGCTTTGTGACTACGCAACCACTCTTAACAGATTACAAGAGTTTTTGCGTAGCGCACTAGAACTTTTTACGCAGCAGCGCAAACATTTATTTTCTGCGTATAGCTGTCCATTTCAAGCACAACATCGACAATCGATAGGCATCCATCAATGAAGCCTTCTGCAACCTGCATCTGCTGTCTGATACGAGCTTCGTTAAGTTTAAGCCTCCTTCCAATTTCTCTCTTAGATAAGCCATAGACATAATGCAGCATTATCAGATTCAACTCCTCAGGTTGCCTTACAGCCTTAAGCCGACCCACAGCGCCATCAATAATAATACCGTCGTTATCGCTACACGATAGCCTTGACTTGTTACTAGGGGGAATAAGTCCTTTAAATCCCGCTGCTATTGGTGACCATCCGATATCAGTACTCAGTGAAGCCCACGCGCCCCATCTTTCTAAAACTTGCTGTATATCTCTCATATGTTTACCTCAAAAAGTTTTTGAGGTTCGGAGTTAACGGCCTGCAAACCATTTAATTCCATAACTTTCGCCTCCACAATTACCTGTATGTACATACATAACTTTGTAATCATATAATGAATGCGTAGCGCTCTCAATGAGAAACAACTGGATTAATATTCATCCAAATTAGATTTACAAAAATTCTCTTAAATAGTAAGAAAACTATTATCCCAGTAGAAATGCGGCTTCCCAGCCATTCCCGTAAGTTTCTGCTTCATTTTACGTTCAATACATACATGTTGACCGCTTGATACTTCAAGTCACTACATTTAGTATAATTAAATCAGCATGTGCTCTGATTCATAGGAGGTAAAAAGATGATTGCTATCAGATACCGACGACATTTCGTTGTCGATAAACCTGCGCCAGGGGGCGTGTATGAAAAAACCGAAGGTGATATCAGAAGTTTACGTAAACCATAAAAAAAGCGACAAGAAAAATTCTCGTCGCTTAGTTTATGCGAGGGCGGTACTTAAGTTTGTGTTAATACATTTACTTATATCTTTACCTTCAGGAGTTAGCCCTCCTTTGGTAGAGATAAACAGCCCGCTTGTATTAATCGTACATAACAATCTCTACTAGTAAACCAGACGCTAGCGCGTCGCAAACGCTAGCGTTTTTTAATAATACCAACGGTAGATTAAACTGCCAGTTTTTTTTTGACATTCGTGTCAACTTTTTGACTTTCACTTTAAACGAAAAAGTGAGATTCCTTTTTTTTCAATCAGTTTCCCTGCTTTTTCATACTCACTTTTTCATGCAAAAACCCCAACACCAATAGAATGGTTTAAAAAGTCGAAAAGTAACCATATTTGACTACCATAATCTTGCTCCCACGCTGTTATGTCACGATGCAGTTCATCATGATGTTTTCGACATAACGGAATAGTGAAAAGGTCATGCGTTTTGGTGCCAGTACCACCGAGTCCATGACCTATCAAGTGGTGGGGGTCATCGGCCCGCATGCCGCAACAGACACAAGGCTGTGACTTAACCCAGCGGGTATACTTATCGTTACGCCATGGTTTAAGCTTTGGCTTCAGCATGAATGACTGGGGAGGCTCTGGGTCGATTTTGAGCTCAATGACCCTATTGACCTGTTCAACATACTCTTCGAGCATCTCTGAGGGCGAAAACTCTGGTTGGATATCCGCCTCTCGGCCTACAGGCTTTATCTCAGGTCGTTCCGACCAGCGTAGCGCTTTGCGTGCAGCACTGTCAGGAAGGGCGTCGATTATCCCTTTTGAGCAGGCCCACCAGCACAATTCATGAAAACTCACGTGCTGGTCATCAGGTATCTGAAGCTCAATGCGAATGGAATCCAATATCCACGCCGCTCGATTACGTTCAGCAATGAGAAAAAACTCCTCTAGCACCATATCCCTGAATTTGTGCTCATGATGCCAGCACAGGCGCGCATAGCTTCCATCGAAAGGATGAACGGTCAGATTTTTATCATGATATCCGTCTGCTGTTTTATCCCACTGGCAGGCTGGCAAGCGCTCAACCCAGCGTTCTAACGATGAAACACCACCAGCGGCAAGAATCACACGTCTATCTTTGAAAAAGTCGGCCAGGCGCTTATCGTCCACCAGCTTTTGAGATACCGAAGGAATTGCCCCGGATGGCAACTCGCTCAGTTCTTCCGGTACTGTGGTAATCAATAACCGTTTCTGGCCGAAGAGCGGGAACAGCTCACTCCCTGGCTTGAATATCACAACGCCCAGATCCTTCTGAACGTATGGAGTTAGCAAAGCACGCTTCATGCAACGATCTCCTTGATAGTGACCTCTGCCCTACCGTTCTTAGTGATCGGACCCCAGTGAGCCGCCAGCGCTTTAATTTGGCTATCGTCTTTCCATACTCCGGCATGAGTTAACGCATCCAGTAGCGCCTTGAAATAATTATCCAGATCCCGTTTGTGATTAGTCGGCGGGTAAAGCACGATGGAAACAGCCAGGTCCGCAGTCAGGGCATTCGGTTTTCGGTGCAGCTGTTCCAATACTGAAGCCAAAGCATTAACCCTGAAGTTACGACCGGCTTCACTGATTAACGTCCTGCCCTTTAAAGCCCCTTTATTGGGGCTCCTCCAGTATCCGTTTACGCTTGGGGGGAATGGTAAGGTGAGGATCATTCTTTCACCCCACGCAATTTCTGCACTTGCCCAAAACGTTCAGTCAGGAACTTAAGTTCCTTATCTGCCTTATCAGTTTCGGTACGCAGATCATGAAGTTTAAAGCTTGCATTCTTGATTCTCGCCTTGCAGTTAACCTCTTCGCGCTTTAGCTTCTCCAGCCCTTCCCTGTGGTCTTTAATCTCGCCACGGAGCAGCCTTAGCTCCCAATCTAGCTTTGTTTCGCCCTTCGCAATGCTTAGAAGATAATCGAACGCTTCTAGAGCTGCGCCGCAGTTCCGGCAAGTTACCTTCCTTTCAAATTCCGAGACTCGGACATTGGTATGGGAGCAGTGCTGTTTCGGTTTATCGTCCTCTACGAAATTACGCATTTCTTTGATGTCCGAATTGGCATCAAATCGCTTGGTGAAGGCCAGCACGTTATCGCTGTTATCAGTAATATCTGTTGTCTCTGTCATGCGGCTTTCTCTCCCCTTACCTCTGAACCAATCACAATCAAATCATCACGCGATATGGTGGTGAACATGCAGCGCGGTTTGATGAATGGACGCCAGATAAATAACAAGCTGCCCTTGCTGTTGCCGTTCTTCCCAGGCTTGCCGGTACCGGCGTTGATAAATCCAATCCTGCCGTCCGTGACAAAGCGCACTTCGTCAACCGTCTTGAGTGCCTCAGAGAACCACCCTGTTGAGGTATCGGCTGGCAGTAGCATCACTACCGGCTGGTTCTGGGCTTTGCATTGCTCTGCAGCTTTGCTGACCCAAGGGGTCACAGCACTGTATGGCGGGTTACACCAGATAGCACCGTAACTCACCCAGTCGCAGCTCAGAGAATCGTCATACTCAGTCAGATAATGCGAACAGAGTGCGTTACTCAGGTCTGCCGCTGCGTCGAGATAAAAACCGAATTCCAGATCCAGTGCGTCGAAGATTTCAACCGGCGTCTGCCAGCGGTCTTTATGCTCGGCTGGGGTTTGGCTTTGTCCCGCGCCAATGTAGTCAGATTTCATGCTTCACGCTCCGGTTTAGGAGCTGTTGTTGAGGAGCGATACATCACAATGTTGAGATTGGCTTTGGTGGCAACACGCATAGTGCTGCCCTCTTTCAAGTCGTCAAGCTCGAAGGCATCGTATAAATCGTTTACCGCTTTCTGCTGCAGGCCTTCTTTCCTGCTTTTTAGCCATTGCTTTGCTATTAACCCGACGACCCATGCGCATGATTTAATCACGATGAATAAGTAGCCAATAAGTGCAATTCCAACGCTCATCCAATCTGATATTTCTTTCATTTGGCCTCCTGTTTAGGCGCGGCGGCGAGAATGGCTTCGTAAATATCCAGCGCTACACCACCACAGCAATGAGCCTGGTATGCAATGGCCTCGGCAATGCTGTCTGTGATTTCTTTCGGCAACAAAACCCAACCTTCCGGAATTTCCGGATAGTTCGATTTCATGGCAGCATCCCAGCCGGTACGCATGTCAATTACGGATGCTTTGAAATGATTAACCATTTCTTCGTCATCCTCATCCTGAGGCTCGTATTCAAAAGCCATTCTGTGTGTGGAAGTGAAGTTTTCTTTTAACCAAACTTCAAAATCCGGATTAGCCTGCTTAGCTGCCAGCGCTATCTCTGCGAGGTCTCCCACCCAACCTTCAACGCAGATTCTCTTATCGTTAATCAGCTCTTCGAGACGCTCTACAGTAAAGCGATCGAGTAGGTTCATTGCGCCTCCGGCTTAGGTGCTGCGGCGAGCATGGCAAGCCAGCAAAGTTTTGCGCGTTGTGCTGCCTGCTGGCATCCACTCAGGTTTTCAAAATATTCATCATCGTCTTCTGGATCGGACTCAAAACCCTGAATGACCATAGCTTCTGTTGGCTCTATTGGTACCAGCTGCCAGCCTTCAGGAACGACCATTTCGATGTGATCAACGTTATGGTGCTTGATGATGGTTATCCCCCTGAACTTGCCCGCTGACAGTTTGATAAAGCCCTTTTTAACCAGGCTACGCAGGTTTTCATCAGCTGCATTCGGTGACTTAAATCCGAAATGCTCAGCTATCTCGCCTCGGGTGGGAGGGAAACCGTTCTCCGCCAAGAAAATTTTCAAGAACTCCAGAACCTCACGTTGCTTCTGTGTGATTGTCGATAAATTGGCTGCGCTCATGCTGCTTTATCCTCATATTTGGCCGCTACCAGGCGGTAAAACCACACCTGCTTACCTGAATCCGGATCCTTCACCATGCGTTTATCCTTCCGCAGGCCATGAACCAGTGGATCTACTTCACGAAGCCGCGCACTGATTGCCGCCTGCGTGTCTGCGTGGCCGAACATGTTCAGCACCACCAATTCCAAGTCGCGCAGGGTGTACCATGTAGGCCCCATCGCTGCATGCATGACGCGGTAAAGCTGGGAGTTTGGTCGGTTGAAATCACCACTGAGTATCACCTTGCGGACGCCTTCATTGATGGCCGCACGCTCGAACTCATCTACCTCTAAACGAAGCTTTTTCATGCTTTACCCCCTTTGCGACTGCGGAAACTCTTCCAGGTGAACGGTACCCACATGCCGCCGTTCGTCTGACGGTCCATGATTCGCTCACCCAACAGGCCAGCCATTTCAGCGTGCGTCAGGTTGGTGAGCATGCCGGTAGGCTTAAGCTGCAACTGGCGGCGGTCGATAATCTGGCTCAGCAAGTTGATTTCGAAATCGTTGTTAGTGGTCTTCTGCACCCCGACTTCATCCAACACCAGCAGGTCAAGGCGGCAGATATCGCGCATCAGGTCGGCTTCTTTCACCGGACTGCTCTTGTCGAAAGTGGCGCGGAATTTCTGGCACAGTTCCGCAACGGTGATGATTGCAGCCGCTTTGTGCTGCTCAATCAGGTTGCGCACTATCGCCGTGGCCAGATGGTTCTTGCCGGTGCCAACGTTGCCCGCAAAGACGAAGCCGCCATGCGTGTTGCCGAAGTCCTTCAGATAGGCTTTAGCCATGCCCAGCGCCTGCTGTTGCTCTTCGGTCTCTGCCAGGTAGTTCTTAAAACCGCAGTCTTTGTGCAGCAGTTGAATGCCAGAGCGACCAAGAATTTTTTCAATCCGTGCCTGCCGATTCTGGTCTGCAACGCGTTTAGCTTCCTTCTTGCCCTCTTCCTGCTGCCAGGCCATGAGCTCAGCGCCAGTTTTGCAATGTGCTTCAACGTGTGCCGGTTTCATAGCCAGGAACCGCGCCATCACGTCAGCAGATTTAGATGAGACCATCATCGTTGCCTCCTTGGGTTGGTGCTGCAGGTAGGTTTTGGTTAAAGCCTTCTGGAATGTCGCTGGTTGCTTGTGTCAGGCGGGAGTTGTGCACCCACTTGCCATTCACACGGGCCGGGCGACCTTTTTTATCCCAAGCCTCGCTAGAACCCTGGTAGCCAGGAAACTTGGTAGGCTGGAAAAGCGTTGTTGGGCGGAGGAAATCACACATTTCCTCGTCGTTGCGCCACTTCTCGACCATGTAATCAACGGTCAGAATGAGTTGTTCAGCAGTAAAACCTTCGTTCAAACGGCCACGGATACCGCTCAACGAGGATTTACTAACCTGCCAACGACGATTGGTAAGTTGATTCAGGTGATGTAAAACCGATTTCGCATCGTCTGTGATTTGAACTTCACGGTCGGTTTCCGCAGGAAGCTGACAAGAAGTCTTTTTAACTGATGGTTCTTCTTTTGAACTTACTAACGGATCCCCCCCAGATTCTGGCGGGTGAAAACCTGCTTTTTTGCTGGATTTTGAGGGGTCAGATTTTGATGCGTCGGATTTTGAGCCGTCGAATTCTGATGGGTCAGATTTTGACGTGTCAGATTCTGACGCCTGAGAAGCAGCGCGAAGTTTTTTGACGTTTAACTGATAAACGTTGGTCGCGTTGCGGTTTCCCTGGCGGCGCTGGCGACTAGTCACCCATCCATCAGTCTCAAGCTCTTTCAGCGCTGTACGTACCGTGCTCTGACCGGCCCCAATCTGACGGGCGATAGTCTCAACTGAAGGCCAGCTTAGCCCCTCATCGTTAGAGAAGTCCGCCAGGCGGGCCATGATTGCAACCTTGGATATTTTCATGCCGGAAGCCGCGCAGCCGTCCCAAACATAACTGGAAAGTTTTACGCTCATACTCGCCCTTCCTGCTGACGGTTCTGCCAACTTTGATTAGCTACCATCCAGCACGCGAACGAGTAGTTGATGCGAACCCACTTACCTTGTATTTTTTGAACATACCGGTAACCAACACCGGCGCCGCAGATAGGCAAACAGCGAATTTGCGGTTTGGATGGCATATCAGATAGACTGTCCATGCGTTGGGATCTCCACAAAGTAGTTTCAATGCAACCGGGTGTGCGGGCTGCAACCTGCACACCTTTTCTCTCAGCAATCATTTCTTACCTGCCTTACCCGACTTCGAATAAAGCCGAACAATTGACCTAACCTCATCCTCACGTGCAGCAAGATGGCGATGGTGATACGTCATGATCTCTTCAGCTTCTTCCGCCGTAATAACACCGTCTTCCAACGACTCACCAATCATCTGATCAACGTGCCCACGGTTCGCAGCAGTACGGACAGCTTTCTCAAACAAGCAAACCTGGTCGAGTTCTTCAAACGTCGGAATTTCCACCAGCAAAGCACCGCGACGACGAGCAAAATACTCGGCCAACAGGTTGGTACCCGATAGGTCTTCCATTGCTTCCAACTCATGATGCTCGAAGAAGCGACAGCCGTTCTTCTCGTAGAGGTTGTTGTTGAAGTGCGCCAGCGTCATGCCAAGGGCAGCGGCCATTGCTGATCTGCCGCCAGCAAACTGCTTGCACATCGCTTTTACCGTCTCTTTGATGTCTACCATGTTGTTCTCGCCTTAGTAGTTTCTATAGGGTTGTGATTGGCGTAACTTCAGGCTTTGGAAAAACATCGGGTAAGTCAGGACGTAGTTCATATGCCTGTACTTGACCTTCTGTAGCTCTTACAACCGACATGACGTTTTTGGCATCTACCCGGCCACCGTGTAACCAGCGCCAAACCGTTGGTTGTTTCACGCCACAAAGTTCAGCCAGTTTTTGCTGACTTCCGGCTAAGTTGATGGCCCTTTGAATTACTGCATTGGTCATTTTATTTCCTCGTGAATTGAATTTGGAGAAATAATAGCAATGACTATAGTTATTAGCAATAGCAATGAGCATTTGACGCTTTATACGCCTAGCTATAAATTTACTGACATGAAAACAACTCTCTCAGAACGTTTGAAAATTGCGATGGACCTTCATGGCAAAAGAATGTCTCAAGGCACTCTCGCAAAGCTTTCCGGCATATCTCAGCCGACGGTAAACAGACTACTAACTGGAAAAGTTAGTGGGTCGGGGCACCTGATCCAAATTGCCAATGCTTTAGATGTTGACGCCGAGTGGCTTGCAACTGGTAAAGGGGAGATGCTTAAAGGAAAAATGACCCCAATAGCTGAAAAGTTAGAAAGCCTAAAGGCTGTCCCTTTATGGAATGCTGAGGGTAAAACTGAAGAAGCGGTTATCTGCCCAATCGGAAAACCGACTAGCTCTTGGCGAGCATATGTTCTTGAAAAAAATAGCGGATGCAGGGAGGCTACAGCTGGATCTCTAATTTTCGTTGACACCGAAGCTTCGCCAGGTACAAAGGATTATGTGGTAGCTAGGGTTGGAAAAGATGTTTCAGTTTATTCATATTTATCTGGGGGGGCTAAGGGATATTTAGCTGTTGACGATGAGCGTATTCCGCTTGTTGATTTGTCTTCTACAGGCGAACTGATTGGTGTTGTGCAATTTATACTGCGCGATATGCGTCGATAATCTTCAATGCTTTCATAATTTAAGAAAGTCTCGACATATTCCCCTTCCCCAATCCTTGCAATAACACTAATCACTTATACCTCCTCGCGAAGTTAATTGAGGAGGTTTCTCACAACCCCGCCAATCTGTATATCCATACAGTTAATTTACACTTTATCTTACTTTGTAAAAAAACCAATCCTAAGTTTTCTTTGGTTACACCCTAAAAAAATTCACTCAACTATTAAATTTTCAAAATTATTTCTTTGCAAAACGCCAACTTATAGTGAAATGCATTGTTTTTCTACCTATAGTTATTGCTATAAAAAATACATAATGCTATTTTTAATTCATCCAGTGGCAAGCATGTATCACTTTGTTTGCACCGCTCTTTAAAAATCCAACAGATTCAACTCCCGCAGCCGCGGGTAACTGCGAGGCCAGATTATGTGAATCAATTGAGTGTCATTACCACTGCCCTTGCGTGCGAGGGTTTTGGCAAAGTCACTGTTTTCGAGGTAGTTAGAATGGAAAAATTTGAACCAAGAATTATTGCGGGTGACCTGAGCAACGAAGGTTTGCTTAAGTGGATGCAGGAAAAAGTTTGGGCGGCGCAGCAACTGAAAGAAGCGCTTTCTCTCAAAGAGCATTATGAGAAAGCGCTGAAAGAAACTAACGAACGAATCGAAGAGCTTACCAACCACGCTGCTTTGGAACTGATTGATAAAGGTCAGGATCCCACTCTTCTTCGCTGATTTCGGGAAACACATACTTTGCGCGGTGTGCATTAAAGAATTCAACCATCTTCATTGCATCTTCAGGAACATTTGCTGTGTTTAGCTCCTCCTGAAGGAGAAATATTGAATCCTGAAGTGAAAGCGAGCGTATTTCAGATAATGGCCATTTGTATTTTTGAACTAGCAAATGATGTAAAGCGCTCCTTCCCAAGAGTGGACTCCACTGGGTAGCAAACTTTTGTCTGTGGGCATCAAGAATAGCTTCCAGGCAAAAAATAAGTGCCGCACGGTTCTGTACTTGAGTGTACTCCGGCTCGTTGACATAGCCTTGCATTGCAACACCATGCAATTCGGCGATTTTATTTTGGATTAGGTAATAAAAATCTTGGCTTATCACAGACATAAAATTCCCTTCTTGGTTGTGTGAGAACACCAAGATAACACCGCTGCCTGAGGTGGGAAAGTATCAGGTATCTGCCAGCACATCATGTGGCGGTCCCAAACCTGCTGGCGTAGTTCCTTCATCTGGCCACACCCGGATGTCACGCCAGAGAACAGGAAATGATGCAGCCGAGGCCTTTTGTGTCCTTACGAGCAGTTAACCGCTGCGGCGATCAGGTTTGACAGCCGGAAGAGACGGCACAATCAGAATTCCCATAGAGAAGGGGCCAGCGGTTTAACCCTTAAACCTTTATACAGTATAAGACCCGTTGACCCCTTCTCTATGTGGAGTACCTATCCAGCACCAGCTTTTGCAGAAGCTTGGTGCTTTTTTTTTTAACTGTGGAGACCTAACGATGAAATTAGCGCCAATCAAAAACGCTATTGTGTACAAAGCTACCCTGCCAGATGCAGACGCTCTCGCCGAACACCTCAAAGAGGTGTTATTCACTGACCTAGGGGAGTCGGATGTGCGGCGTGCTGGTTTCGTTCCGAACCTTCTAACGAGCGAGCTGGTGACGCCTTACCAGGGCGGCTTATCCGTATCATTAAGGATTGATGAAAAGATCCTCCCACCGAAGGTTATTTCCAGAGAGTTAGCCGAGCGCAGGGCCAATATGGAAAGAAATCTTGGACTTAAGTTGAAGCGCGCCGAGGTTCGGGATCTTCGTGATGCCGTCATTATGGAACTTGTGAAACAGGCCTTCGTTAAAACGACCATCATCAACGCGTATTACAGCATTGAAAATAACCTCCTGATCGTCACCACTGGTAGCAAGCCATTTGCCTCTCTTCTGGTTTCTTACCTTATTAGGGCTGTTGGTTCAGTCAAAACAGAAACTATCCACATCAGCGATATCAAACATGGCCTGACGACCAAACTTAAAGCCTACCTTGACGGTGATAAGGCTGCTTTCCAGGGATTTGAGGTCGGTGATTTCATCCAGTTGTCACGTAAGGCTGACCAGAAAGAAATCATCCGATATCAAGCCGAGGTGGAAAGTATCACGGATGAGCTGCAGGAAAACCTTTCGGTCGGGTATATCGTAGATTTGATAAAAATTTACCTATCCGACGTTTCTTTCCTGCTTACTGAAAACTTCCACTTCAAACGCATAGACCTGCGCGATGCGCTCGATACTGACGAAGAAGATACAGAGGATATCGCCTGGCGCTGGCGACACGAAGCGGCTGTAGCCACCCTACAACTGACTAATGTCGTCAATACACTCTGTATTCTGCTCAGTTACAAACCAACCGAAAAAGAAATCAATCCTCAGTAGCCCTACCTTAAGTCACCCGGCAACGGGTGGCTTCGTGAAGTGTTACCGACGCTTGCAGGCGTCTTTTTTCTTGTGGAGATTTCTATGACATGGCTACAAACCTTTACGGGTAAACACCTGGATTACACCAATCCTTGCCCTCACGTTTTTGATAAAGACAGCATCGCCCAAGGCCTCTCTCAAGAGTGCCGGTTTAACGGGCAAATCTTTCAGTTCTACAGCGTTGCTCAGCATTCCGTTTTAGTTAGCCACCTGGTGCCAGAACATATGGCCTGGGAAGCGCTGCTTCATGATGCGACAGAGGCGTTTATCAAAGATATTCCAGCGCCACTAAAGTTGCTGCTGCCAGATTATAAGCGCGTTGAAGACCGGCTAGATAAGGTCATTCGCTTGAAGTATTGCCTACCGCTTTCAATGAGCTCGGAGGTGAAGAAAGCAGATTTAATCATGCTGGCCACCGAACGCCGAGATTTTGATATGGATGACGGGACCGTGTGGCCAGTGCTGGAAGGCATAACGCCTGCTGATTTCGCTATCTGCCCCCTCAATCCAGCCCAAGCCCGCGCCCAGTTCCTCAATCGCTGGGAAGAAGTAAAACCTTTCTAAACCTGTTTGCAGACAGGAATTGTGGAGATACCCATGACAGTGAACGTAATCACCATCGATACCGAAACGATGGACACCGCCCATACGGCACTAATCCTATCGATTGGCGCTTTTGCATTCGATGTAACCGACTTGAACGCAACACAGCAGGCAATCATGGATGTTACCAAAGACGCTGAACTGCAGGACCATTCGCAGTTTGCGTTTTACCGGCGTACCGATTCTTTCGACCAGTTAATTTCAGGTCGCACAGTTAGCGTGCCCACTCAGGAATGGTGGAAGAAGCAGGGCGAAGAAGCCCACGAAGCACTTACCGGCGAACGCGTCAGCTTAGGTGAGGCGCTATCAAAATTAAAACAGTGGATAGCCCAGTATCCAAACGCACGCATATTCTTTCGCGGTCCTGACTTTGACGGATCCATTCTTGAAAACGCCTATCGGGCTCACGGCATTGAATGCCCGTGGAAATATAACGGTAAGCGCGATATCAGGACCTATATCGATGCAATGGTGCGCGGCGGTAAGGGTTACATCAAAGGCCACCAGCCCTGCTTTCCCGTTGTTAAACATCACTCGCTGCACGATGCAATGAACGACGCAGAGCAAATGGCCATGGCCTACATGATGAACGACGGTAAAACAATTCCCGCACCTAACCTCAAAAGGGTGACGGCATGAAAATTGAAACCTCACAAATCACTCGACTCCGCTTAACCGAGCCTCAATTTATTTTTAACCTATTTTTATAATTATCCTCTCTGGCTTTAGTCCACCAGCAGGTAATTAAATATCACCCTTTGTGCAGCAGGTAAATTAAATATGTGGAGGTTCTTATGGGCCAACTCGTACCTTTGATGGAATGGGCATCCAGTCCAAAAGGGTTTAAATATCCACCAGCGCCAGCAACACTTCATCGGTATGCGAAAACCGGTCAGATCACCCCTGCCCCCATCAAACAAGGCAGTAAATGGGTGGTCGATGAAGATGCTAAATATGTTGGCGTCATTGCAAAAGCTGAGATCCCGAGTCACCTACCAGCTTCTGTCAGGGCTTTACTGGAGAAAACAATTAATGGCAGCCAGACCACGCACACATAAGGTCAATATTCCAAACCTCTATTGCAAGTTAGATCGCCGTACGAGCAAGGTTTACTGGCAGTACAGGCACCCCATCACTGGCAAGTTTATTGGTTTCGGTACTGACGGCGATACAGCCCGTGAGGCGGCAATAGCCGCCAACACCATGATCACCGAGCAGCAATCCAAACAGATAAACTTCCTGGTGGATATGACGGTCAAAAACACCACTAATAAAGATTCAGGAATAAGGGTAGCTGACTGGGTTAATAAATATTTGGAAATACAAGAAGAGCGCGTTACACATGGTGAAATTCGAAAGACAACATTTAAAACAAGAAAATCATGCGCTCTAGTTCTTGCGAAAAGACTGCCAAATATACGACTTAGTAATTTAGACACCAAAACTATTGCTGCAATTCTGGATGAATACAAAGCAGAGGGGAAAACGCGTATGGCGCAAATACTCAGGGCAATTTGGGGGGATCTGTTTAAAGAGGCACAACATTCCGGTGAAGTTGAACCCGGCTTTAATCCAGCTTTGGCAACCAGGATCCCTAAAGCTAAAGTCAGTCGTGCTCGTCTTAGCTTCATTGAATGGCAGGCCATTTACGCAGCAGCTGATAACTTTCAGCCATATGTGAAAAACTCAATGCTTATCGCCCTTGTCACTGGCCAGCGACGCACCGATATTTGCAATATGAAATTCTCGGATGTTTGGGATGGGCATTTACATATCACGCAATCAAAAACCGGTAGTCGCCTTGCGTTACCGCTGACCCTGCGGCTTCCCGAGCTGAACATGACACTCGGCGATGCAATCAAGCAGTGCCGTGACCGCGTGGTCAGTAAATATATAATCCACCATACCCGGACTCATGGTTCAGCAATGCCAGGAGATCCGATTGGAGGGAATGGACTAAGCCGCGTATTTATGGAGGCTCGTAACCTGGCTGGGTTAAAATTTGCGAAGGGGTCCACACCTCCATCCTTTCATGAGCAGCGTTCTTTGGCTGAGCGGCTGTACAGCGCACACGGAGTTGATACCCAGACATTGCTGGGCCACAAGACTGCATCGATGACAGAGAAGTATCATGACGACCGTGGCGCCGGCTGGACCACTTTAGCAATATAAATTCAAATTGCGCTACGTGAAAAATCGGGATGGATTACCCGCAGCGTCATAAATTTTTCAAAATTCATTTTGGGGGGGAGTTTTGGAGGGATTTTGGGGAGGGGTTTTTTAACAGTATAATCAATAAGTTGCAGCTTCGCAATCTGCTCCACAAGCAGACGACAGAAAACTAATCTTCATTGCTTATTAAAATCACAGCCGGTAATTAACCTTACTGGCTGTTTTTTTGTAATTCAACCTGGAGTGTTTACTCTGCCGTCAGTAACTCATAAATATAATAAACGATACAATGTCACACTCAGGGTGTAGTCTATTGATCAGGCTATTTTGGATCATCCCGGTCAGCGCGTCATTCTCATCCCTCTGACAGCATTTGAGGTAAGCACCCTCGTTAGAATGGGAGTTCCCATGGATCCGACAAGGTTTATTTCATTCATTCACGCACACGAGCGCGGTATCAATAAATGAATACTGATCTTACACCAGAAACAGAAGTTTGCCCCTTTTGCCACACAAATTTAGAAGATAAATCAGACAGATGTAAGCAATGTGGTGCCGAGAGAGTCGTTGGCCACATCAATGCCCAGCAACGTAAAAAGCTCAATTTATTCCGTGCTGCATTATTCATTATTCTCTGCGGGTACTTTTATTTTCAACTGCAGGAACCCGGTAGTATTGTCCTGTTAGTCAGCGTATTTATCGTCGGAATAATACTGATCGTTATTGTTCCACACCTTTATTACAGGTTTAAAAATAAAAATAACATAATCTGGAAAAGGAAAAGCAGCCCGACGTAAACATGATAATGCCTCTTTTGAGGCATGTTTACCCTCTCCCTCTCGTCATACTTCCCTCTTCATCCCTTAAGGTATGTCTCTCTACAGCGTGCGAGCTCTGCGCGCGCCTGCGTGCCTCCTTCAAAACAGGGTCTTAAAAGCCCATCTCGGATTTTTTTTATGTTTTAGGTTTGCTATAAAGCGCGCTGGTGTTCTAAACTATTGACACAATAAGAGTATTTAATTACATAGCTTTACTATTAATAATCATTTTACTCCATGCCAGCGTATGGAATGCTTTTAACAGTTCAAACTTACGACTACGAAGCGGTATAACGAATGAATAATAAACTCAGGTCCGATACTAACACCTGCTCTATTTGTAATACGGAAATGCCTGCAGACGTGACGCATTGTTCAAACTGCAAGGCTCATATGATAAAAGGTTATATTGATGCATCTGCAAGAAAATCGAGGCGGATGGCTGTGATTACTCTTTTAATTGCAAGCGCACTGACTTTCTACTATTTGTATCCTACTACCAGTAATCCTCCGATGCTTTTCCTGGCATTTGCCTTATCTATTGTGCTTTCATTCATATTTCCCTATATCTATTACAGAGTAAAAAATAAAAACAACATTATCTGGAAGCGTAAAGCACTCTAGATAATCAACTCTTCGATGGTACGGGGACGGCGTTGCCTCCCCACGCTCATTGCTTATCTCAAACGCCTCATGCCCGCTGCTTTTTAGGACTAAACCTAAATCACCACCACTTCTCAACCTATTGATTAAAATAATAAAAAATCAAAAAAAGCACGAATAGAACCCACTTCGTTCAAGTTTAAGCAAAATCCTATGCCGCGGTTGTGAAATACTCATGCCGAGTACTTATACTAATAAATGCGGTAACTTTTATGAACAACATGACGAACGAATCTCTTTCACCAGAGAAAAATCATTGTCCTTTTTGCGAAAGCGAACTTGTTAAACAACAAGACCGCTGCATTCAATGCGGTGCGGAAAGAGTTAAGGGACACGTGAGTGCTTCAGAAAGAAGGAAAATACGCTACCTGAGAATTGTGCTGGTCGCGATTTGGGCGGTCATTTTTTCTGCTTTTTATCCTGCCTCAAGCAACTTTGCGCTTAAAGGGCTACTGTTCATCGTCGCCATTGCGGCGTCGCTGATTATTCCCGCTTTATACTTCAAAATTAAAAATAAAGACAATGTCATCTGGAAAAAGAAAGCCATTCCCTGGTAAAAAAAGAATCCAAGGCATTAGCTAAAGATTTCATGTAATTTTAGAGAAAGTGACCTGCTGAGACTGGTGACTAATGGCGTTAACCCATTATGCTTTATCATCAGGATGCTTAGCAGGTCCTTAGTCGTGTTGCCTTTCCTTACTTATGCTGTTTGGGGTAGATTCGTTTTCAGTGAATGGCGGCATACAAGCCAGCGGCAGCCAGCGACATCCAGAACAAGGTGCACACTGCAAATATCCCTAACCAAACCTTTTCATTGTAAGTCATCATAGTCTTTCCCCTACTTATTGCCTGTTCACAACTTAATCACGCCTCGTTAAATAAATGTTGTCATAATATAGTTATCAAAATAGTGATGAAAATCTCATACTTAAAAAGTGAGAGGACACTAAATGGAGGGGATTTAAAAAAAGGTGATGAAAATCTCATAATTTAGCGTTTGAAATCCCGAATGGATTAATAATCAACCAACCGTTAACCTCTTTTCTAATACTCTGTCCCCTAAAATATTGCACAAAAGGAGTGCAATATTAGCTATCTTCATACTCCATGATTTATATACTGGGCAATTAACAGACTTTGATATCCAACAATATGAATTAAGGTTTAATGACTCGAGGTGATGCCGTACTCTCACTCATATCCATGTTCTTTCCCTCTGTGCTCTGTGATTCATCCACACGATAAAATCAGTTTTTTAATAATTCGATTACAGGATCCTGACATTCCGCCGCTCTACCCCGTGTTACCTTAGAGACGTGCTATCTAAGCATGTATGTGTAAATATTGGATTTTCTTTTAGCTCGCCACCATGGCGGGCTTTTTTTTGGACAGTAGAATGAAGGGTAAAAAAAAAGCCAACCCTGAGGCTGACTTTTTTAATTAAAAACTGAAACTTACAGACCGTAGACCAGGTTAATTGAGGTCACGGTGTCGGTTTTATTAGGCGCGCTTGAAGGCGGCTTGGTGTTGTAAGTCACGTCATAAGCCACTTTCAGAGAGAAGTCCTTGTTAATAGCAACTGACAACGCCGTTTCGGAGTTCACGGTCGTATCGTCTGCCGCTAAAACAGAAACACCTTCGCTAAATTTCGCGGTATCGCTTATCTGGTATGAATAGGTACCAGACGCATAGGCGATAGCTTTAGTGGTATTGCCACCTGCGGTGAATTCATCATGACGAACGCCCGGACCGGCTTCAAGGTTCAGGGTATGAACTGGGCCATTCCAGATCTGACGACCATAACCCAGGGTCGCAGTATCACGCGCGTGATAACCGTTGAAACGGTCAGTCAGCCAGTTAGCCTGACCAAACAGGTAGTTCACATCAGAAAGGTTGTAACGTGTACGCCCCCCCGCCTGATATTTTTCTGAAGAACGAACGCCTGAAGAAGAGGTGTTAACCGCTGAGCCCCAAATACTGTAAGCCGTATTAGGCTGGAACCAGGTCATAGTGGTATTGGCATTGAGGTTATTGCTACTGCTATTCCCCGTTTGCGCGCTATAACCGGCCTGAACGTTACCGTCGAAATTTTTCTTCGCGGTGGCTGGGTTATCTAACGCGGTGAAGACATCAGTATCAGCAAGACTTGAAACACTAAACAGCGCAGCACCACATACGATGGCACAAGCGGGTAAACGACGAACAACCCTGAAAAACATTTGGTTTCCCCAATAGATTTAGGCGAATAAAGGCTAATAGCCAGTGGAATAATTATGCCCATCACTGCATTTGCATATATGCCTTTGCAGTTTCTACTGCTCAGCATTCTGGCATATTACTAAGTCAACAAATATACAACACCAAGCCAGTAATATCCCTGCCACCGCTGGTTTTTTAGAGCATTCTTAGGGTTGTATATTTCCTGAAATATATACATACAAAAACATTACGCTTCGGTTCGTTGATTTCATACTTTCAACGGTTACGCGAAGGAAATACGCGTTGTTTGACTCCGCCCTTCGATCTGCATCTTCACTACTGTCCTTCTCGCCATCAACAGCGCAGATAAAATGCTGTTGCGTTCGCAATTTCCTGCTAACCCTCGTCGAACCTTGTCCTTTTCTCCGGCGCGGGTTAGTTTTAAACTATGTTTTAAAACATAAGTCTTTGCCGCGGTTTTCGCTGGCAGCCTTCAGGAGGAATGTTCATGGCACTTCAGCAAGAGATAATCCAGGCTCTGCACGTCAAACCACAAATCGACGTGGAGCAGGAAGTTCGCGTCAGCGTCGATTTCCTAAAAAGTTACCTGCGTGCTCACCCTTTTATTAAGTCTTTGGTACTTGGCATAAGCGGCGGGCAGGATTCTACTCTTACCGGCAAACTTTGCCAAACGGCAATTAACGAATTACGCAGCGAATCTCCGGATGCAGGCTATCAGTTTATTGCCGTACGCCTGCCGTATGGCGTTCAGGCAGACGAGTCAGACTGCCTCGACGCTATCAATTTTATCAAGCCTGACAGTGTGTTAACCGTAAATATCAAAAACGCCGTGCTGGCAAGCGAGGCAACGTTACGTGATATTGGCATCGAGTTAAGCGACTTTATTAAAGGTAATGAAAAAGCACGCGAGCGAATGAAAGCGCAGTACAGCATTGCCGGTATGAAATCTGGCGTGGTGGTCGGCACTGATCATGCGGCCGAAGCTGTCACCGGATTCTTTACCAAATACGGTGACGGTGGCACCGATATCAACCCTATCTTCCGCCTAAATAAGCGCCAGGGTAAAGCATTGCTGAAGCATCTGGGTTGCCCGGCGCATCTTTACACCAAGGCTCCGACGGCCGATCTGGAAGACAATCGCCCCGCTCTTCCCGATGAAGCCGCACTCGGCGTGACTTATGAGCTGATTGACGACTACCTTGAAGGCAAAACCATCGAGCCACAGTATGCGAAAATTATCGAAAACTGGTACCTGCGGACCGAGCACAAACGTCAACCGCCGGTGACCGTGTTTGATGACTTCTGGAAATAATCCCCTGCAATAACCTCAATACGTTCGGGACATCGCCAGCGGTGTCCTGATTATTTTCCAATTTTCAGTACACCTCATTCACCGCGTCTCTTTCTATTTAGTAACGAAATCATTACTCTTGTACCCTTTTTTAGAATGGATGCGCGCAACGCTATGCAAAAATTCCTTTTCTTATTATTAACTCTGGTTTTGCTCGGCCCCTTGGGTATCGACCTCTATCTGCCTGCGATTCCAGCAATTTCCCGCGGACTGGACAGCAGCGAGAGCGTCATTCAATCGTCGATCTCGCTGTTTATTCTGGTGCTGGGCCTTGGGCAACTGCTCGCCGGACCGCTGGTTGACCGCTACGGCCGTCGCCCGATGGCGATTGCCGGTATTTTGCTGTACATGATAGGCGTCAGCGTCGCCGCCACCTCGGTTAACGCTGCGATGTTTATGGCTTCCCGCGTTGTGCAGAGTCTCGGTGTCTGTTGTACCTCAGTGGTGCTGTTCAGCAGCGTGCGCGACAGACTTTCAGGCGATGACGCCGCGCGCGCCTTTGGTTTCCTCAACGGTACCCTGAATATCGTGCCCGCTCTCGCGCCGTTAATCGGCGGGCTGATTGCCCAATATTACGGCTGGCGCGCGCCTTTCTGGGCGCTGCTTGGCTATACCACCGTAACCCTGCTGCTGGTGCTGGCCTTCCTGCCGGAAACTCGCCCTGCGCATACTCGACAGGTCGGCAGCCTGCCGTTGCGTCAGTATTGGCGCATCCTTAGCGACAGCAACTTTCTTATCTTTGCTTTGGTCAACGCAGGGGCAATGGGCATGGCGCTGACCTACGTTTCCCTTGCGCCAAACGTGTTGATGACCACTGGCGGGCTCTCTCCGCTGCAATTTTCGCTGGTCTTTGGCGCTAACGGCTTCTGGATTATGCTCATGAGCTACATCGCCAACCGTATTATCCGCAAGGTTGGCCGTCCCGTTTGTCTTGCGGCCGGTGGCGTATTTATGCTGTTGGGCGGCACGGCGCTGTATACCGGTATCGCATTTTTGCCCGCACAAACTCAGCTGGAGACCTGGGTATATATGCTACCCGTAGCGAGCGCCTGTACCGGATTGGCTTTCGTCATTGGCCCGGCGACCAGCTACGCGCTTGAGCCATATTCGAGCGAGGCGGGAATTGCTTCAGCATTGGTAGGATTCGTGCAGATGGCGGGCGGCGCGGGCCTTGGACTGCTGGCAATGGCGTTACCGATGCAGCCTAAGGCCTGCTTGGGCGTGGTCATGCTGACGGCTTTCGTGCTGGCCTGGTCAGCGAAACGTCGCAGCAAAAAGCTTAAAACAATCCTCACCGCCCATTCATGATAACTGGCCCTCAGGGACCAGGCAGTCTATTTCACGATAACCGGGACGCGAGGCGCAAGCGCGGTCAGTAGCTCATATCCCAACGTTCCCGCCGAGGCGGCAACGTCATCAATCGGCAGGTTATCGCCCCACAACTCAACCCCGGTACCAATCTGCGCATCGGGGCACGGCGTCAAATCCACCGCTAGCATGTCCATCGACACCGTCCCCAGCGTCACCGTTTGCACGCCGCCCACCCTAACCGGTGTCCCGCTCGGCGCATGACGTGGATAACCATCGGCGTAACCGCAGGCCACCACGCCAACGCGATGTTCACGCTCAGCGCGGTAGCGTCCGCTATATCCGACGCGGTCGCCCGCCACCAGTCCCTGCACCGCGATAATCTCACTGCGCAGCTGCATCACGGGCTTAAGACCCGTATTGGCAATGTCCTGCACGCTACCGCTCGGCGACGCGCCGTAGAGAATAATACCCGGGCGCACCCAGTCGTGATGGGTCTGCGGGTGCCATAGCGTCGCGGCAGAGTTGGCAAGCGAACGGGGACCGGGGATCTGCTGCGTCCCTTTCTCTATATTATCCACCTGCCAGTTCACCCCCTCGGGACTGTCGGCAGTCGCGAAGTGGCTCATAAGCGTGATTTCACCGACCTGTGGCATGGCGCGAAGCTGACCCCAGACATCAGCGGCCTCGTTCGGGTGAAAGCCCAGACGGTTCATGCCGCTGTTGATCTTCAGATAAATATTGACAGGCTTGCTGGCCTCAAAGGTAGACAATGCCGCCAACTGCCAATGGCTGTGAACACTCGTAGTCAGACGGTAGCGATCGATTTCCTTGAGATCGCCGGGGTTGAAAAATCCTTCGAGCAGCAGAATAGGCCCCTGCCAACCGGCCTCCCTCAGCAGCACCGCCTCGTTGAAGTCGAGCAGCGCGAAGCCGTCGGTACTTTGCAGACTTTGCCAGATACGGGCGATACCGTGCCCGTAGGCGTTGGCCTTTACCACCGACCAGACTTTGCTGTGCGGCGCGTGGCGACGAACCACCTGTAGGTTATTATCTAAAGCGGACATCGACAGGGTGGCAGAAATCGGGCGTGGCATGAAAACTCCTGGAGTAAACCTCACTAATGCCCGCCGCTCGTTGAAGGCGGGCATCTGCGTCTTTTATTATGGTTTTGAGGGATTTCCCGGCGTATTAGCCGACCGGGTGCATCTTGTGAGTGTCAGCCTGTGGCACAAATCCTGCGCTGTAGCGCGCGACCGACAGGTCGTCAGACGGGATAGCCGGCGTCACGCCAGACATAATGTCGGCAAGTAGCTGGCCAGAACCGCAGGCCATTGTCCAGCCCAGAGTGCCGTGCCCCGTGTTCAGATACAGGTTTTTCAAGGTAGTCTTGCCAACGATCGGCGTGCCGTCTGGCGTCATTGGACGCAGGCCGGTCCAGAAGGTCGCGTCTTCTACTCTGCCACCGTTTGGATAAAGGTCCTTAACGACCATCTCCAGCGTCTCACGGCGAGCCTTTGCCAGCTGGGTGTTGAAACCAACAATCTCGGCCATGCCGCCTACGCGAATACGCTGGTCAAAGCGGGTAATGGCAATTTTATAGGTCTCATCCAGCACGGTGGAGAACGGTGCAGACGCCTCGTCGGTGATGGGAATAGTCAATGAATATCCCTTGAGCGGATAAACCGGGATCGACACTAAATCTGCCAGTAATGCGGTTGAGTAAGAGCCGAAAGCGACGACGTAGGCGTCGGCCTTGACGACTTCGGTGCCGCAGAGCACGCCGGAGATCTGACCGTTGTCCACCAGCAGGCGGTCAACGCTCTTGTTGAATTCAAAGGTCACACCGGCCTGTCGTGCCATGTCGGCCAGCTGACGGGTAAACATCTGGCAGTCGCCGGTTTCGTCATTTGGCAAACGCAGTCCACCGGTCAGCTTGTGAGCTACCTGAGCTAGCGCCGGTTCCGCATTGGCGAGCTGGCTTGACTCCAGCAGCTCATAAGGTACGCCCGCCTCTTTGAGAACCTCAATATCCTTATAGGCGCTGGCAAACTGCTGCTCGGTGCGGAACAGTTGCAGCGTGCCCCCCTGACGCCCTTCATACTGAATGCCAGTATCTTCGCGCAGCGCTTTCAGGCAGTCACGGCTGTATTCGGCGATGCGTACCATGCGGCTTTTATTAGTCTGGTAGTGGCGCATGTCGCAGTTGCGCAACATTTGCCACATCCATTTGAGCTGGTTACTGGTGCCGTCGAGGCGAATAGCCAAGGGGGCATGGCGCTGGAACATCCACTTAACGGCCTTCAACGGGACGCCTGGAGCTGCCCACGGCGCGGCATAGCCGGGTGAGATCTGTCCAGCATTACCCGCGCTGGTCTCTTCAGCCGGGCCGGCCTGACGATCGATAACCGTCACCTCATGCCCGGCCTTTGCCAGATACCACGCACTGGCGACACCCACTACACCACTGCCTAAAATCACCACTCGCATACTCGACTCCAGTTTGACGCCATATAAAGCATAATATTCTGGCGCAGAAGTTAACCTGACAGCGGCAAGATACCAACTTTCACCGCCAGAATTGTGAAGAATTTCACAAACATTTATCGTTGAAACTGAATAACTTTTCAATAGGGGCGATTAAATAACGATATAACGCAACATCTCATGCTGATTGGAAGAAATTAAACGGATTTTGATAGCAATGCTATCATTGCTATCACTCAACTCTGAGCCAGAAACACCGCCCCAATAAACAGGCATTAACACTGCACTTTTGGGGTAAAATCAGAATATTACTCCAATAAAAACCAGCAAAGGAAGATTCTCTGTTTTAGCTTCGACTAACGTGGCTTTGCCGCTTTGGAGAATTATAATTCTAATACTCTGCTAACACGGCACAGCCTGACAAACTCTCGCCTAGGCTTGCCGGCGAAATTCGCTTGGCGTGGTCCCTAAACGCCGCCTGAAATGATGACGTAACGTTTCCGCTGAACCAAAACCAGACTGCTCGGCAACGTGCTCTATGCTCAACGTCGGATTTTCGAGCAATCGACAGGCATTTTGCAGCCTGATCCCCAGCATCCACTCGCCCGGACTGGTACCGGTAGACTCCTGAAAACGACGAAGAAAGGTGCGGCGACTCATTCCCGCTTCGCTGGCCAGCTCGGCAATAGCCAGCGGCCTGTCGAGCGTTGCGCGTAATCTGTCGAGCAACGGAGAGAGACTTTTACCCTGCCGCGCGGTGACCGGCTGTGCAAGATACTGCGCCTGTTCGCCCTCACGGTGCGTCGAGGTCACCATCCTGCGCGCCGCGCGATTTGCGACCTCGGCCCCGAAATCACGTCGAATGACGTGCAGACATAAATCAACGCCTGCGGCACCGCCCGAAGAGGTAATAATGCTGCCCTCATCGACGTAGATAACGCCATGAATGACCTGAATTTTTGGATAGCGGCGAGCCAGTGCTTCGGTGCTATTCCAGTGTGCGGTGGCGCGTTTTCCGTCAAGTAATCCCGCCTCTGCCAACACAAAACTGCCCGCGCAAATTGACACTATCCGCGAGCCGTTTGCATGGGCACGGTGCAGCGCGGTAATCAGCTGCGGCGATGGCGGTTCATCAATACTGCGCCAACCAGGAATAACAATCGTGCCCGCGCCGTCGAGCAGCTCTAATCCGCCGTCGACGACGAGGCGAATCCCACCCTGCGCGCTAAAAATTCCGCTTTCGACCGAGGCCACCACCATCTCATACAGCGGTTCGCCGGTGACCTCATCAGCACGGCCAAAGGCTTCGACGGCGGTACCAAACTCGAAGGTACAAAGGCATTCATAAGCGAGAAGCACCAGGCGTCGATTCAACGCAGGCGCGCCTGAAAAAGTTGGCATAAATCACACTCTTTAAGTTGGCATAATATTGACGATATATGGCACGGGCGCATATTTCCAGCGCGGAGCAGATCTTTCATGCTGGCTGCCTCTAAAGTGACATAGGACTTTCTTATGGCCGTTTCCCCGACCACAAAAAACAGATTGGCATTAACCGCCGTATGCCTCGCAGCCATGATGAGCGGACTCGAGATATCCAGCGTACCGGTCATCCTGCCAATTCTGGAAAAGCAGATAGGGGCCAGCTTTGCCCAACTGCAATGGATCATGAATGCTTATACTCTCGCCTGCACCACGGTACTGATGGCGACCGGCACGCTAGCGGACCGCTTCGGACGTAAACGACTTTTTCTTATCAGTATTTTCGGCTTCGGCGTCACTTCATTAATGTGCGGCGTCGCACAAACGGCCTCGGTGATGATAGTGGGTCGGTTTCTTCAGGGGTTAAGCGGCGGTGCGATGCTGATTTGCCTGATTGCCATCCTCTCGTCGCAGTTTACCGAGGGTAAAGCCCGCAGCCGCGCCTTTACCGCCTGGGGAATGGTGTTTGGCTTTGGTCTGGGATTTGGCCCTATGATTGGTGGGATTATCGTGACGCAGGCCAGCTGGCAGTGGGTCTTTCTGGTACACGTTTTTATTGCGATGCTAACCTGGTTACTGGCTCGCAGCAATGTGCTCGAGTCGCGTGACACGGAGGATAAAAAGCTGGACGTCGGCGGACTCGTGACGCTGTCAATTACAGTGCTGGGCGCTACCTTCTATATTACTCAGGGCGGGCAGATGGGTTATAGCAGCTTAAACGCCCTAAGCATTCTCGGCGGTGCGCTACTTTGCGCCATTATCTTTGTCATCATTGAACGGCGTCACCCGCACCCGATGTTTGATTTTTCGGTTTTTAAGAACCGTTCTTTCTTTGGCGCATTATTGGGCTCGGCCGGCATGAACTTCAGCTTTTGGCCCTTTATGATTTACCTGCCTCTCTATTACCAGAGCTTGCTTGGCTTTGACATTATCTCGGCGGGCGGATACCTGCTTGCCTATACCCTGCCCACGCTGCTGATGCCGCCGGTTGCAGCACGACTCGTTCATCGCTTTGGTGCCGCCAGAATTATTCCCGCAGGCTTATTCGGCATCGGCATCGGGTTTCTGCTGATGAGAGTCGGCATCAGCCAGGCGTTCGGATTACTGCCCGGTGCCCTGCTGGCCGGTGCCGCGCTCGGACTGACCAATACACCCGTCACGCACACCACTACCGGCTCACTACCGGTCAGTCGCGCGGGGATGGCGTCAGGGATGGACATGAGTGCGCGATTGATAACCTTGGCCATCAATATCGCGGTTATGGGCAGTCTTCTGGTTGCCGGCATCGGTCATTATTTGCGTGATAAGTTGCCCGCTCGGCTCGATGCCGCACAATGGCAAACGCTGGCGGAGCGTATTGCTGGCGGCGAGCAGCTCGCGGGCGCGCCAGACACGCCATTCGTCTCAACGGCGCTGGCACGCGAGGCGCTTACCGCAGGCTATAGCAACGTCCTGTTGTATGGCGCGCTGGGGGTTTGTCTGCTGGCGCTGGCGAGCCATCTTGTCTTCGCCTCGCGCAGCCGCACACCGATTTGTGTCGCCCCCTCGAAATTATAAAAGATGTTTATGGATAGAAGGTGCGCAGGGTGATTGACACCCTATCGCGGAAGGCTTATTAATTGAAACAGAGGGGCGAATATTCGCGCCCTCTGTGGCCCCGGAAACAATCATTAAATCGTTAACGCAGTAAAATTGTCTTGAAAAACATGATGCACGGTTAAGATTGAACTACGATTAGCAGTGGATGCATATTTTCTCAAACTATGTTGCGTCCGTAACTGACTGAGGGTGCGCTGATGACGACAAAGACCCAGGAACACAAAACTGAAGACAAACGTTTGAGTGATGGACCAGACTGGACGTTTGAATTACTTCAGGTTTATCTGGAAGAGATTGACCGGGTTGCCAAGAGTTATCGGCTGGAAACCTACCCACATCAAATCGAGATAATTACCTCCGAGCAGATGATGGATGCCTACTCCAGCGTCGGCATGCCTATTAACTACACGCACTGGTCGTTCGGTAAGAAATTTATCGAAACCGAGCAGCGCTACAAACATGGCCAACAGGGCCTGGCCTACGAGATTGTGATTAACTCCAATCCTTGTATCGCTTATCTGATGGAAGAAAATACCATCACCATGCAGGCGTTGGTGATGGCACATGCCTGCTATGGGCATAACTCCTTCTTTAAAAACAACTATCTGTTCCGCAGTTGGACCGACGCTAGCTCAATCGTCGACTACCTTATCTTTGCACGGCGCTACATCAGCCAGTGCGAGGAGCGCTATGGCGTAGAAGAAGTCGAGCGCCTGCTTGACTCCTGCCATGCGCTGATGAATTACGGCGTTGACCGCTATAAACGCCCTCAAAAAATTTCCTTGGCAGAAGAGACCGCACGTCAGCAAAGCCGTGAAGCCTATCTGCAAAGTCAGGTAAACACACTGTGGAAGACGCTGCCGCGCCGCGACAAAGAGGATGCGCCGGAGCAGGTCCGTCGCTTCCCTTCCGAACCACAGGAAAACCTGCTGTACTTTATGGAAAAAAATGCGCCACTTCTGGAACCGTGGCAGCGCGAGATTTTGCGTATCGTGCGTAAAATCAGCCAGTATTTTTATCCGCAGAAACAGACGCAGGTCATGAATGAAGGCTGGGCGACGTTCTGGCACTACACCATCCTTAATCATCTGTACGATGAAGGGAAAGTGAGCGACCGCTTTATCCTCGAGTTCTTGCACAGCCACACCAACGTGGTGTTCCAGCCGCCGTACAACAGCCCGTATTACAGCGGAATCAACCCTTACGCGCTGGGTTTCGCCATGTTCCAGGACATTAAACGCATCTGCCAGTCGCCGACGGAAGAAGACAAATACTGGTTCCCGGACATCGCCGGTTCCGACTGGCTGGAGACGCTGCATTTTGCGATGCGCGACTTCAAGGACGAAAGCTTTATCAGCCAGTTTTTATCACCGAAAGTGATGCGCGATTTCCGTTTGTTTACGGTATTGGATGACGATCACAACAACTATCTTGAGATCTCCTCAATACACAACGAGGCGGGTTATCGGGCCATCCGTCAGGAGTTGTCTGCGCAGTACAACCTGAGTAACCATGAGCCGAACATCCAGGTGTGGAACGTTGACCTACGCGGTGACCGCTCGCTGACGCTGCGCTACATTCCGCAAGACCGAGCCCCGTTGGACAAGAGCCGCCGTGAGGTAATGAAACACATTCACCGCCTCTGGGGCTTCGACGTCTACATGGAGCAGTTGAACGAGGATGGTAGCATCGAAATGCTCGAACGCTGCCCGCCGCGCCCTTCCGCTCTTTAAGCGTTGCTCCATTGAAAAAGGGCGCCGAGGCGCCCTTTTTTATTGTTACTTTTGAATGTTTAATCAGTGCTTATTCTCTCAACGACGCTGATCGGTCAGGTCGTGAGGTACGCCACTTTGCATGCTGTGCCAAATAGCGCCACTGTTTTTACCGTAACTGCGTACGCAGTCAACGATGCGATCAAACTGCTTCTCTTCACAGATGTTTGACAGCGTCTTGTAAAAATCGACCGCCAACTTACGTGCTTCTGGATTAGAGAAATAATAACGTCCTACGCGAGTATAAAGCCCACGCAGGCCATTGATAATCAGCCCATAAATCGGGTTGCCGGAGGCAAAGGCCAAACCGCGGAAGATGCCGTAATCGAGTTCGGTGAAGGCTTCTGAGGTGTCGTCGGCAACCTCGGCCTTGGCCAGAACTTTTTGAGTCTCTTCTGGGTTCGAACGCATCGCTTTGCGGATAAAAATAGTCGCAATGTTGGTACGCACGGAGAGGAGGTTGTCGATGAGCTGCGGGACGCTCTCGTGATCCAGGCGGGCGAGCGTTTCGAGAATATTAAGACCGGACGTTTCCCAGAAGTTGTTTACCTTGGTCGGCTTACCGTGCTGGATAGTCAACCATCCGTCACGCGCCAGACGCTGCAACACTTCACGCAGGGTGGTACGGGTCACGCCAATCAGTTCAGAGAGCTCTCTTTCTGCTGGCAAAATAGACCCCGGAGGAAATCGACTGTTCCAAATACTTTCAATAATATATTCTTCGGCAAAACCGGCAGGACTCTGTGCCTTAATAACCATGTTTGTGGCTTTCCGTAACAGCTTCTACAAGCTGCCTATTCAGAAGTTATAATTCGGCTCATCATACCAGATGAAAATCACAGGTTATAGCGTCTGTTTAGTCGATATGTTGAAAATGTGCATGCCTTTGCAATTTTATGTATTTTCAATCATTAAGATGCTTCATCACTATTTTAGTCATGTTTAAGCACTGTTTCACCGGTTAGATTCATATTAATAAAAATCGCCAGATTATCGACTTAAATGCTCTTTTTGGCGGAATTTTTCCTTAACCTGCTGGCACTTGGGATATTTTGGTTTACACTGCCAGTCGATAGCTTACTGCATGGAAAATAAACCTATGTTGCAATATCTTAACCGATGCTCGCAGGGGCGCGGCGCATGGCTCTTAATGGCACTGACCGCGTTAGTCCTCGAGTTGGTTGCGCTCTATTTCCAACACGTTATGTTGCTAAAACCTTGTGTAATGTGCATTTATGAGCGCTGCGCACTGTTCGGCATTATGGGTGCAGGCCTGGTGGGCGCAATTGCCCCGAAAACTTGGCTGCGCTATGGCGCAATATTGATTTGGATTTACAGCGCCTGGGAAGGTATCCGCCTGTCGTGGGAGCACACCATGATCCAACTCCACCCGTCACCTTTTGCGACCTGCGACTTTGCGGCCCGTTTCCCGAGTGGGTTACCGCTGGATAAATGGCTGCCAAGCGTCTTTGTTGCCACCGGTGACTGCGCAGAGCGATCCTGGACTTTGTTCAACTTGAGCATGCCACAGTGGTTAGTCGGCGTCTTCGGCGTGTTTATGCTGATAGCCGTTCTGGTTGTGATTGCCCAGTTCGTAAAAACCCGACGTCGCGAGCTTTTCGCGCGCTGATAGGTCAGGCCATACCCGATTGCGTAAAAGGCTTCTCCGTTGAGAGGCCTTTTTCGTTTACGGCAAGTTACCAGACGCGGAATACTTTCCCGTTATCAATTCCGTCAACGCTTCGCCGATAGGCCAGCGCAACCCGGCTCGCAGACGCACTTTCAAATCCTGGGAAAAACGGCGCATATTTATCCAGCGCCTCGGTCACCACGGTTGGGCTAACCGCATTAATACGCAGGCCTGCAAGTTCATTCGCGGCGGCAAGCACAAATCCCTCCAGCGCCGCATTGACCGCCGTCGCATTCACACCGGTACGAATGGGCTGATGCGTCAAAATGCCGGTAGTTAAGGTAAATGAACCGCCCGCATTAAGATGTTCTTTACCTATTAACACCAGCCTGACCTGCCCCAACAGCTTGTTCTGTAAACCCTGGTTAAATTGCTCTGCGGTCATCTCCGCCAAGGGTCCAAAATGAACGCTGCCCATGGTAGCGATAATCGCATCAACTTTACCGCTGCGTTCAAACAGCGCCTTCACGCTTGACTCCTCGGTCAGGTCAACCAGCAGATCGCCACGGCTTTTGCCGACACGAATAATTTCATGATCCTTTTCGAGATTTTCTGCCACTGCACGTCCAATAATGCCGCTGGCACCAATTATCATCACTTTCATCGTATTCTCCTCTTTGAATGAGATTTCATACTGACACGTTGCAATCAGGAGAAAAATGCGCAAATAATTTACACATTAATAACTAAAAGTTAGTAATCATGAATAAGATACGTTGGATGGAAGTGTTTGTGGCGATCGTTGAGACGGGCAATTTTAGCGAAGCGGCCAAAAGGCTCGATATATCCTCGGTAATGGTCGGCAAAATGGTGGCGCAAATGGAAACCCATTTGCAGGCCAGTTTGCTAAAACGCAATACGCGCCGACAGACGCTAACGCAGGCCGGTAAGGCCTGGTACGAAGAGAGTTTGCATGTACTCACTGCCCTGCGCAGTGCGGAAAGCCGTATTGCCAGTCTGAGACGCTTTCCGGCCGGAAGCCTGCGGATATCCGCGTCGACAACGCTGGGGAGTTGTGCCATCGCCAGACTCTGTAGCGAGTTTCAGTTGAGCTTTCCTGACGTTGTGATTGAGCTCGACCTCAGCGAGCGTTTCGTTGATATCATTGCCGAGGGGTTTGACTTCGCTTTCCGTATCGGCGATTTGCCGGTCGACACGCCTCATGTTGCCCTGCGTCTGGGAGACTATCAGATGACTATCGCGGGCTCACCGGCTTATCTCGCACAATACGGCGAACCACGAAGCCTTGAGGAATTAGCCTCTCATCGCTGCCTGCGCTATAGCAACTGGAACAAACGCAACGCCTGGCGCAGCGGAGACGCCTTAATATGGCCGGCGAGTGCGACGTTCAGCTGCAACGATGGGCAAGCACTGCGGCAGTCTGCACTAAGCGGTACTGGGTTGATTTTTCAGCCTCGCCTGCTTTTAGCTGAAGACATTGCGGCGGGAAGGCTTAAACCTCTCCTGGCCGACTGTTTACCTGCGCCACGGCCCATTCACCTCATTTGGCCACAAGACCTGCACTTTAGCGCCAAACATCGCAGCTTTATAAGCTGGATCACTGAATTTGGGCCTCCTGCAATGGCATGAATTAATCTCGTGTCTTTGATGAACGCTTACACAATTCCTACACTGGCGATAATAACGCGAGGATATGATCACAACCGCTATCATTAGCCTATGTGTGTAAATTTTAGATATTATTTCTGCCCGTCTCCTTGGTGGGCTTTTTTTATTCTTATTTTTTTAGGATAAGGTTGATAGATTAAATCCGGAAACTGCCGGATACTTACCTTATTAAAGAAATGGAGGTAAGGCATGAAAAATACATTAAAGATGCTTAGCATTCTTGCAGTCGTTGTTTCGCTAAACGGCTGTATCTGGCCTGGCTATTATCACCATGACCACGGCTATCACGGCGGTGGTGGCTACTACCATCGCGGACCATAATCCCACTCAATAGAGTTAGGCAATCAGTGTGCTACAACCTGTTGAGATAGCGTGTAATAACTAAAACCCATCTTTGATGGGTTTTTTTATATTCAGCGTCATGCCTATGGTTCACTTTATTATAATCACTTGACCGATTGTTAGGATTGGGTAAGCTTGTTACTGAGTGTATTTAATGCATTCAATAACTCAAGAGAACATACATGAAATTAGATAACGATGATGCGTTCAAACTTGCGTCCAAATATATGGATAGCCAAGCTGAACAAATGACCGACGTTGGCTATTTTGTTAAATTTATCGAAGCTTATTTGCGATTCGAAGAATGGTTAGCAGCAGAAGATCCGATTGAAGCGGCGAAAAAGGCCAAAAAGCCTTTCAGGGTTGGACTCTAACAACCTGTTTTTTAAAGCTTCTTTATAAAACCAAAGCTCACCTCCTGGTGAGCTTTTTTATGCAGCCCGTCGCATAATCATGTTCCCTTGAAAGATAATTTTGACTCTGTAGGTGAGTGCCGAATACCGCATATCCTGAGATTTTCATCGCTACGACGCAGGATCGGCAGTTTTAACACCATAGGTAAGGTATAAAGTGCATCTTGCTTTCTCATATATTTCCCCAAATATTCTAAATTTTTAGTTAATGCCTTGAGATTGAGGAGCCTTTCCGACTCCTTCTTTATCTGTAAGAGGTGACAACCGAGAACGTTGAATCACTGCATCAGGCCAGTCTCCCGAGTGCGCTCTGCCAGCGAGTGCTGGACTGAGGCCGACGCCTGCGTTCTTCGAGATAGGCTGAAACGCACCATGAGAGACGGTCTGGATTAAGCTGCTTGCGGGTCTGGATATGACGGGCGTGGTACTGGAGGATTAGCTGTTCGGCTTCGTCGGTGCTGAGGTTATCGTGTAGAAACCAGCTTCGCTTCATGCTGCCTCCGACACCAATACGCACAGGTTGAAATCGGTACCCCGGTGATGGCCACAATCTGCCGATAGGACTTGCCCTCGCCCTTGAGTCTGACTACCTCGTTGACCGACGCCTGAGTGTGCTGATTGTTAGGTCCGCGGCTAAAATAGATGCCGTTGCGGCTTGCGAAAGCCATTAATGCGGCTTTGGTTCTGTTCAGAGTGTCTGCAATTTCCTGCGGAGAATACTGACCGGCCATCTCTTTAATCTTCTTGATGTCGCCGGTGGTGTATTCCCGCTTTATAACTTTTTTACCTTGTCCCTCTGACTGATAGTCATCAGAACGCCATTAATCACGGCATGTTCCTCAGCCTTTCGGTCATTAACATATTTCTTGAGAGTTAGACGACTAACGCCCAGGATCCTCGCCAGTTGAGCCTGATTACCTCTGGTCGATACCAGAAGGTCGGGAATTGTTTTTACGTTGATGTCCATACATTGCTCCTTCTAGAGTTGTCGTGCCCAGCGAAGATAAATCTCAACCACTTCTTCACTGCGCCTGATAATTGCGGCACACCGCTCTGCGGTGCTGACACGAGAGATCCAGCTACGGTCATGGTTGGAATAGATGTCGATGACCAGGAAGTCGGTAGAGGTGATTTTCATAAGGCGCCCCTTAGGCCATGTTTGGCTCGAAGTTCAGCGATTTTGTTGAGTACTTAACTGTGTAGTGTGAGAGTCTCTTCACGGACGGAATGCATCCATTGGCATGCTGACGGGCAATATCCTTGATAGATATCACCCTAACCCTCTGATATTCATTAATTCGCTTTGCAGCGACGTAGGACAGTACGTCCATTGTGAAAAGAGCAAGATGTCTTCGGTGGCTAAGCAGTTTTGTAATTAAACGCTGAAAGCCCTTCCTTTTCGTACTTTCAGTACATATTATTATTGAACTGAAAGTTTTTGCAAGTGGTTTACTATCGTACTCATGGTTCAAACTGAAAAACTGCGTGAAGAATTTGCTCAGAGGCTGGCGCAGGCCTGTAAAGACGCTGGGCTTGATGAACATGGACGTGGGATAGCCTTATCCCGCGCGACAGGTTTGTCTTCAAAAGGCGTGAGCAAGTGGTTAAACGCAGAATCGTTGCCGCGCCCTGCCGTCATGGCAGAGCTGGCCAAGTTTCTCAAGGTTGACCCCGTCTGGCTGCAGCTGGGAATCATCACCGGTGAAGGCAGCAACGTGTCCAACCCAAGGCCTTACACCCGAGGTACCCAATATCCGGTGATAAGCAAGGTCCAGGCCGGTGCCTGGAACGAAGCCATTGAGGCTTATAGCCTAAAAGATATCGACCAATGGCTTGAGTCTGACGCGCATATTCAGGGCGAGGGATTTTGGTTACTGGTTGACGGTGACTCGATGACCGCCCCCATGGGGCTCAGCATTCCTGAAGGGACCTTTGTCCTGTTTGACACCGGCAAAGAGGCCACCAACGGCAAACTAGTGATCGCCAAACTGACCGATGCCAACGAAGCGACGTTCAAGAAGTTAGTGATAGACGGTAACCAGAAATACCTTAAGGGGTTAAATCCCGCCTGGCCGATGGTTCCGATCAATGGCAATTGCCGCATCATTGGCGTCGCCGTCGAGACTAAGTTCAGACTGCCATAATCCGCGCTATTAGATTAACGATACCGCCTAAACCCAGCCTTGCTGCTGGGTTTTTGTACCTGCCGTTCATTTTCATCCTCCTCCCCCGTTATTTGTTCAACCAATGACATCAAATATTTTTGAAATAAATCTCTTTACCCCTCAACAATTTAAACCAAAAGTACGAATTTTTCATGCGATTATGTACTTTTAATTCTTGCGAAACTCGTACCACTAGTTCAATATTTATTTTCAAACCGGCCTGGAACGCGACTATAGAATCCTGTGCTGCCCGCTCTTTACAACGGTGCCTGACGCACCTACGTGGCTGAAAAGCCGATGAAACCCCGCTTGAACCTGGGCATATTGATAAATAGTGCCCGCCACATTCAGGAGACAGGTATGACACGCAGAACGCCTTTTAACGGAACCGCTGCCACGCGCCGTCGCGAAGCGCGCCAACATTTACAGACGCTCGCAGTCAATGACTTCAGCAAAGAGCTGGACGTAACACCCGCGCGGCCAAGTCGGGTCGAGCTAAGCTGCAAACGCAGGCCGGTCAGTCGGGTGGACAAGGCACTGTCGGTTCGTGAAACGCGCTACTACCCAAGCGGCGATAACCTTTGCCTGCCACAGGTCGCGCTATTTGCCGTCTCGCCTCGCAAATAATGCGGTATTGCAGTCCCAGACATCCGCACAAACTTAAAAACCTTTAAGCCGCCTCGCGCGGTTTTTTTACGCCCACATTTTACGTCGACACAATGATGAGGATGGAACTATGAGTACGGACAACGGTGGTCAGGCCTTTCCCCGCCCTTACAGCAAGGACGACTGGCTGGAGGAGCATAACTACGCGCAAGACGGTATGAGCCTACGCGATTTTCTGGCCGCGAAGGCCATGCTGGGATTGGTTATTTCCGAAGGTAGCGCCAGCGCGGCCAACGGTTACGCCGATCTGAGTACGGCATCCTATGCCCTGGCTGATGCCATGTTGGCCGAGAGGAGCAAATCATAAAAGAACATCATCGGGCCTCGTTAATACGGGGCTTAATCCCCTTTTAGAATCGAGGTTCGTATGAGCAAATTCGATGATTACATGGATGAATACGTTGAGGATATTGCCGGTATGGCAATCAAGAGAAGACACACGATGAGCCTGCCCCGCGTCGATTACATCAGAAAGATCTTTGATGAAATCTATCAACGCGGTTATGACGAGGCAATGGAAGAGACAGCATATAACAAGCAACCCAGGAGGCAGCACAATGGCTGATATCATCGACCAAGCAATGGAAGAATTTGAACACCACCTCAACGCAGCAATCGCCAACCGAGCCAAACCTGTCCCCCCTTCGCTGATTTGTAAAAACGGCGATTGTGGGCAACCCTCGCTTCATGGCACCCGCTATTGCAGCTGCGAATGCAGAGAAGATCACGAGAAAGAAGTCTGGTCGATAAAAAATCGAAAAATATCACGCTAATTGCTAGCCAAATTTTACCCGTGACCGTAAAAATGCATTTATTTACTCACGGGTAGTTATTTTTATTTTAAAAAATTACTTCAAAGCTCGAAATTAAATAATTTAACTTATAGAGTGCAATGGGTTTTAAGATTAATTAATAAAAACCTAAGCCAAATCTCATTACCCCCGCATTACTTTGACAAAAATTGCTATCAATCGCTAATTTGTTAGGCTTTCTCAAGAATTAAGGCTAAGTTAATCCCGCTTAAAATTCATAAAAGGGATATTTTAATGAGTAAGGTTCAGGTCAAGAGCTTTAGTGAAGCTCAGGAGTTACTGTCTATCGGTGACGAAATCGATATCGAGCTGGTGTTTGACGTTACCACCGACGAGTTTTTCACCCTCGCCAAAGAGTGGTGCTGTGAAGGAGTAAAAATTAAAAAAGGCGATAAATTCTTTATCGTATCCAGAAAAAACTTCTTTATTCCCGCAATGAGTTAATGCCTGATTGACGGCATAACTTATCTCTCTACCTCGATGATTTAACGGGCTTCAGAAAATAGCGTGAAGCCCCGACTTTGGACATTCATTTCTGCAAAAGCTTCATATCAACAACAAAAAACCGCCCAAATGAGATTCTAAATTGCTCAATATGAATCGTTAACCCAATAAAATACATTTTCTAGCTAATTACCCAGCCACTGAGAATTATTTAAAATAAACATAATTTTCAATAAGATGCCGCATAGAACTAGCAAGACCCACGATCATCTCATCGCTTTTGTCGCATTTGAAGTGTTTTTTGATGAGCTGATGCAAAATACCGTTCCCCAAACAGACTAGTTATACTGAGTTATAACTGAATGCCTCTATTTTGAGCCCAAACATACCCGATAAAAGTCAATGTCAGGCGCGTTCAAAAGAGACGTGCTTTCACAACGGCATTGTTGCCTTTAAGAGGCTGGGAAAAACGATGATTGAACTCAATATAGTTTCGCTTAACGCCATATTACAACAGGGGCTTTGAGTAGGTATTTTTAGGGGGAAATTATACGACTATCCAAGAGGGGCTGAGATCCAAACGAAAGAGGAAAAACTTAATAGACTAACAGTAAAAATATCACTAACCCCATTCGGGCGAAATAAGCTGCTGCGTGGTAGCAAGATACCATGGCTTATTTTTTGATAGCCAAGACGGTTTTTTGGGGAAACAGCAAACATCTCGTGATGTTTAAAACACCGAGATTGTAAGATAGTTGGATAATGAATTATTTTTTAGACTCTTTCTTCTCTCAGACAACGAGCCAATCGCTTAACGATTGCTGAATTGATGGAAATTCCATCCATTGCAGCCATTCGCATAATTTCTTCTTTCATTCTTTCGGGCAAGCGAATCATAAACTGTTCACTTTTACTTTGCGTATGCAATAGGCTCATATATTTATAGCTGATCGAGCCAAAGTGAACGGCAGGTCAATGAATTCTGAAATATTGCAAATGATTGACGATAGCATTTCAGGTGCCTCTCAGACCGCTGAAACGGTAAAGCACTATGATGAACACTCCAGGATCATCATCGATCAGCAAAGAAAAATGTTAGCGGATCAGAATGCGCTATCCCGTTATCTGATGGGGGAAGTGACAGCAATACTCAAAGGGCTGATGCCAGACGCTGCAATTACAGAAAAATACAAATCTGCCCTCAAAGGGCTCGAGGATAATCAGGTGATTTTTGATAAAGAAATGGAGAAAATCACCCAAAGATAACCTCCGGAAATACACATCTCACAAGCGGCTAAAAACCTCTCTCCTATTGACCATTAAATAAATATTATTAAGATCTTTAGGTTGAAGAGACTGATGTTAAGGAGGCGAGGTGATAGGTTGGAAATTACTTGTGAGCCTGCTGGCATTCGCGGTCGTTGGACTTGCACTATTTGGCTTTATTTTTTCATTTCTGCAGATCAAGTAAAGCGAGCAAACTGTATTTTTAGTCGTTGATTTACCTATTCCCTATAACAAAAAACCCGCTCAAAGCGGGTTTTTTTATCACTGTCACTTATCTGCTCAGGCTCAGGCCTTCATCGCTATCGTAAGTGCCAGCGAAATTATCGACAATTAAAGTCCGATAACATTAGCAGCAGAAGGACCCTTCGCGCCGTTCTCGATAGAGAACTCCACTTTTTGACCTTCGTCTAAAGTCTTAAAATCGCTGCTCTGGATAGCGGAGAAGTGCACGAACACGTCCTTGCTGCCATCTTGAGGAGTGATAAAACCGAAGCCTTTCTCAGGGTTAAACCATTTTACTAAACCAGTCATTTTGTTAGACATAGAGACTTCCTTTCATTTTTTTGAGCCACTTGCGTAGCGAACATGGCATGTTTTTCAGCATGTTACTTATTGGGGACTTAGGAGGAGGCTCATGAAGAAGGGTATCTAGTGATAACACTTGAAATGAGGACTGCTTTACTAAAACTGCTTTCATAAGGTCTGTGTTACAAACCGATAACAACATAATAGACCTGGTTTGATTTATTAAGCAAGGTTTAATTTTATTGATGTTTAAATGAGCCACCAAGGTTCCTTGAGCCAAAACATGCGTAATGGGGTGCTCCAGACCCTTATCATTGAGACATAAACAATAAAAGCCCTGACCATTGCAGTCAGGGCTTTTAAGGTACTACAGACTTAATATTTAACATTAATGGACTTAATCATTATTACTGCTAATGATACTGCATTTAAATGTACACGTTTACTAAAGATAATATCGGGTATTGATTTTTACTAAAGCCTCCCTAAATTTACCGTTAAGTTTTCTAACAACCCGATGATGCAATTCAAAAATAGCATCTTAAACAAGTACACTCCCCCTCGCGACATAGACTCTTGATGCGTGGCCTTACTTTCGTTGCGATTATCACACTCAATTAATCACGAAACAATATCGCAAACAATCACTTGTGTATCATGGCCTTACATCGTCGCGCTAACATCACTACTTTGCGATGACAAATACCGACTACATGGCCTTAAAACATTACCAATATTAAAAGAGCTTACTCTTAAAATCGGCAATCCCATACAACACACTTCGTGGCCTTTATCGCAAATACATCTTCAACTTAATTGATCTATCCAATTTAAACAGCAACATTGCCGCTGTTAAGTTCTAATTTACGGATTTAAAAAAAAGTGTCAATACTGTTTTTAATAACATGTTTTTATTACCAGTGCTCACAAATACTATCGGTTGAAACCTGTCATTAGAATATTTCCATTGCACAATCTTCTAATAGACTTAGCGACGTAGGCTCTGATAAATGACTATAGAGAGTAGTGCCAGGACAAGAGATTCACTGCCTACTGTAAATTCAAACAGTGTCAGAGAGTCTGATGCTAACTCTAAGACATCTTAAATGGCCTAATTTTATATGAATTTTATGATTAATTATTAATAATCAGAGACTTAACCCATAATCACGCGGGTGGTTTATAAATTTTCAAAAAAATATTACAAAATCGATTTAAATCTAACTCTTTTTGATTACTTAATAATGCTATAGTCATTTTTGTGCTAAAAGCACATGTGTGTAAATATTACTGATTTGTTTGCCCATCTCTTGATGGGCCTTTTTCTACATCAACGGCAATCACAAAACTCTTCCCTGCACGCTTTGTTGATGATGTCTAAGGCTTGAAGTCACCCACTTTCAAGCTGGGCACGGGTATGAGCAGCCATTGAGGCATTGCCAAATAGCGTTAACAAGATATAGAAGAATAACCAAAGCTAGCAGTACACATCTGGAGTGGTGGAGAGGGAAAACTCGAACTGATGAGCGCACTATCGTATTTGTAGCGCGGCTGCCCATCAAATGGGCCATACTTCAGCCCAGAGGATTTATGACCTTTACGGCAAATGGATGAGCGAAAACAACTCAGACCAATGTCGGTTATGAATTCTGGTTTCAATCATTCTGTCCCAGATATGCCTCAAGCCCCAAAAATTTGAGTCACAAAAGCTTATACTTCAGAAACCTACCTGGCCCACTGCGGCTTATTCAAGATATGATCCTGCCAGTCAACAACGTCGTCTTCGCGTACCGCAATATTACGCACCGAGATGCGGGCGGCGTGCATGGCTGACTTGGACTCTTTATGCAACAGAGGATGCCATGGCAGCAGATCCTTGCCCTCACCAATCAGGCGATAGGCGCAGGTCGGCGGCAGCCAGTCGAACTTGGTCAGGTTCTCACGGGTCAGCTTGATGCAATCTTCTTCGAGCGCAAAACGATTCTCGTAATTGCGACACTGACAAGACTTGATGTTCAACTGGTTGCAGGCAACGTTGGTGAAGTAAATCTCGTCCGTGTCTTCATCGATTAGCTTATGTAAACAGCATTGCCCACAACCGTCGCACAGTGCTTCCCATTCATTATCGGTCATTTCAGACAGCGTTTTTTGCTGCCAAAAAGCGGGTTGAGACATAGTGACATCCGGTTTTAATAAAAATGAGGCTGACTATATAGACGCTTTAGCCTCGAGATGCAAGCAAAGCGACCCATAATAGCAGCCGCGTTGTGGTTGCGCCCTGTCATTCAACCCGCCTGTCAGATGACGCGGGTCGTAATTGCTTTGCCGTTGAGAAAGATTTCAAGAGCGTCACCGGCAGCTATTGGCCCTACGCCATGCGGCGTGCCGGTAATGATGATGTCGCCGGCGCGCAGTGTGAAGAATCGGCTCATGTAGGCAATCAGCGGCAATATTGGGGTGAGCATGTCGCACGTGTTGCCCTCTTGCCGCACCTCACCGTTGACCACTAATTTTAGTTCAGCCTGCTGTGCATCACCAAACTCGCTGGCAGAAATAAATCCCGACACTGGGCAGGAACCATCGAAGCCTTTAGCCTTATCCCAGGGCTGCCCGTGCTTGATAAATTCGCTCTGCAGTTCGCGCAGAGTCAAATCGAGCGCAACGCCATAACCTGCAATCGCCTCACTCACCCGCTGCTCGTTTGCCTGCTTTAAAGGTGAACCGATTAATACGGCAAGCTCTACCTCGTGGTGAACCACGCCGAAATCCTTGGGGATGGCGACGGGTTGCAAAATATCGCACAGCGCGGTTTCCGGTTTGATAAACACCAAGGGCTCTGTCGATGCTGCGCTGCTCATCTCTTTGATATGTTTTGCATAGTTATTACCTACGCAAACCACCTTACTCACGGGATAATCCAGAAACGCGCCATGCCAATCACGATGCTGATACATTGGGCTCTCTCCCTTGCCAGCCGGTTGTTGCTGGCTAAAATAGGTCGCTATTGCACGGAGGCTCCGGCGATATCATCTGCCATCATGCCAACGCTGATAGCGAAATAGTAAGAGCGATTCCAGTGCATGATGGTCCTAAAGTTATCGTAAACCATAAATGCGCGCCCCTGATCGGAGTCTGGCGTAATAATCCAGGCACGCGTCACAGAAGCAGGTAAAAGTTTACCGTCCAGCGACAGCACGCCCTTTTGCTGCCATTCTGCGGCACTGTGCGCCTGATCGTTTTTCAAACCAACCTGCGTGGTGTCGAAACCGGCGGGTAATTTGACCTCCATTCCCCACCCCTGATTTGCCTTCCATCCTTCAGATGACAGATAGTTTGCCGCAGAGGCAAAGACGTCGGAGGTATTGTTCCAGATATCAATCTTGCCGTCACCGTCACCGTCAGCGCCATACCTCAGGTAAGAGCTAGGCATAAACTGCGTCTGCCCCATCGCGCCGGCCCATGAACCTTTCATCATCTCACTGGTTGCCTTACCTTGTTCAACAATAGTCAGTGCTGCGATTAATTCATTGGTGAAAAATGCTTCCCGGCGACCTTCAAAGGCCAGCGTCGCCAGCGCCGAGAATGCGTCATCTTTGCCCTGTATCTTTCCGTAATTACTTTCCATGCCCCACAGCGCGACAACATACTGTGGCTGTACAGCATAGCGGTCACTGACTTTTTGCAGTTCGGCCGCGTGTTGTTGAGCCAGAGCCTGGCCCTGCTGGATTTTAGAGGTAACAAGTACGCGGCGCAGATAGTCGTCGAGGGTTATCTTGTTTTCAGGCTGATTTTGATCGAGGCTGATAGCTCTGTCGACGAAATGCACGTTGGCAAATGCGCTATCGAGGGTTTTCTGGCTTATACCCTGCTGTCTGGCCTTTTGTTTAAGCTGTTCAACGTAGGCAGGAAACTCTGCAGGATTGCGTCCCTCGGCGGCTAAGGTCGTTTGGGCAGGTTTGGCGGCAGCAGGCGCCACAGTGGCAGCAGGAACGCTTGCAGGGGCAGACTGGGTCTTATCGTTCGCGCAGCTGCTTAATGCCACAGCGCCCATCGCCAGGGTGATAACCGATAGTTTTAAGCTCATCGCGTGCTTCCTTTTCGTGGCAACCTTTATGGCAATGCTTCATTGCAAATGCATTGTGCTTCTCATAAGGGCTAACGTGCAGGAGCGCGAGGATGAATGCAAGACTCCCGCCTCTCATTTTCATAAAAGACGGGATATGTCAGATTTTCCCTAGAATAATCTGATTATTTATTGTCTGAGCCGAGGTGGATATTTAATAGACTCTCGGTCGGAGGTGGCACCTGCAGGTAATAGCCGCGCTCGGTCAGCTCTTGTTTAACTTTTTCAATATCTGCGGTCGCAAGCTTCTCGCGCGTGCCCAGGTTAACCATCATAGAAAACACCGGCTTGCCGAAACTTTTCATCAGTTCTTCAGGAACCTGAGTGAAATCGTCTTTTTTTTCGACATACAGGTAGGTTTGATCACGTTTATTACTTCTATAAATTGCACAAAGCATTTTTTTAACTCTATTTTATTGGAACGGTGGCTTGCCTAGATATAGCTGTAACTATACCATGCATAACGTACATCGGAATATCGCCCCCCGTGTGGTATTCCGGGGATTTAAAGATGCTGAGACTGAGTCAGGATAGATGTCACAATCGCCAATAGAACTAAAAGGCAGCAGTTTTACCTTATCGGTTGTTCATTTACACAGTGCACAACCCGAGGTTATTCATCAGGCATTACAAGAAAAGTTGGAGCAAGCTCCTGCATTTCTGAAAAATGCCCCTGTTGTTATCAATGTTGCAGCACTCACCGGTGATGCAGACTGGAAAAAAATTCAACAGGCTGTCGTTTCTGCAGGCTTTCGCGTTGTAGGCATCAGTGGGTGCAAAGATGAACAGCAAAAGCGTGCGCTTTCGCTTACCGGTTTACCGCTGCTAAGCGAAGGACGCGTCAAGCGTGCCCTTGCAGAGCCGCCGGCCCCGGTTCCGGTGATACCGGATAATGCCCCTGCCAAAACGCGGATTGTCAGTACGCCAGTCCGTTCAGGTCAACAAATTTATGCCCGTAACAGCGATCTTATTGTAACCAGCAGCGTGAGTGCCGGTGCCGAGCTTATTGCCGACGGCAACATTCATCTTTATGGCATGATGCGCGGTCGTGCATTGGCCGGCGCTGCGGGTGATACGAATTGTCAGATATTTTGCACGCATCTTGGCGCTGAGCTAGTCTCTATCGCAGGCCAGTATTGGCTGAGCGATCAAATCCCGTCCAACTATTTTGGACAGGCTGCGAGACTTCGCCTCCAGGATAACGTGTTAACCGTACAACCTTTATATTAAGTTTCTGCGCCTCTTTTACCCTCTGGGGCAGACACTACGACCTTTGACAAGGAATCTTTACATGGCACGCATAATTGTTGTTACATCGGGTAAAGGGGGCGTTGGCAAGACTACTTCAAGCGCAGCCATTGCTACCGGCCTTGCCCAAAAAGGCAAAAAGACCGTCGTCATTGATTTCGACATCGGTTTGCGTAATCTCGACCTGATCATGGGTTGCGAACGTCGCGTTGTGTATGATTTTGTCAATGTTATTCAGGGTGATGCCACGCTGAATCAGGCACTTATCAAAGATAAGCGCACCGAAAACCTCTACATTTTACCGGCATCACAAACGCGTGACAAAGACGCGTTGACCCGTGATGGCGTTGAAAAAATCCTGAAAGACCTGGCCGATATGGACTTTGATTTCATCGTCTGTGACTCTCCGGCAGGGATCGAAACCGGCGCGCTGATGGCACTGTATTTTGCCGACGAAGCCGTCATCACTACCAACCCTGAAGTCTCTTCTGTTCGTGACTCCGACCGCATTTTGGGCATTTTGTCTTCAAAATCCCGCCGTGCGGAACAGGGTCAGGATCCTATCAAAGAACACCTGCTTCTTACCCGCTACAACCCTGGCCGCGTTAGCCGTGGCGACATGCTGAGCATGGAAGACGTGCTGGAAATCCTGCGCATTCCACTGGTTGGCGTGATCCCTGAAGATCAATCGGTGCTGCGTGCGTCCAATCAGGGCGAACCGGTTATTCTGGACCAGGAGTCTGACGCAGGTAAGGCATACGATGACACGGTCAGTCGTTTGCTGGGTGAGGAACGTGCGTTCCGTTTTATTGAGGAAGAGAAGAAGAGTTTCCTGAAACGCCTGTTTGGGGGATAAGCCATGGCATTGTTAGATTTCTTTTTGTCCCGCAAAAAATCGACAGCCAACATAGCCAAGGAACGGCTACAGATCATCGTAGCTGAACGGCGTCGAGGGGACAGTGAACCCGCCTATTTGCCTGACCTGAAGCGTGATATTTTAGCGGTCATCTGTAAGTACATTCAGATTGACCCTGAAATGCTCCACGTGCAGTTCGAGCAGAAAGGCGACGATATATCGGTGCTTGAGCTGAACGTGACACTTCCTGAGTCAGAGTCGGAAGAAGCACCAAAATGATCGGCTTTGAGTAACCCTCCCCTGTTCCTGGAACAGGGGATAATTTTTTCCGCCCGTTGACGTTCTGACGGTAGATATTCACGACTTTTACTTTTTGAAATGACCAGAATGCTTGAATAATTGTATTCAGGTATGTGACCTGAAAAATAACAGGCAGTGGTTTTGGGGTAGGGTCATTGAATAGTTCGAAATCCTGTTCGGAATTAGGAGCGGTTTCCCTTTCTAACCGCCAAATAAAACGTCCAACAAACCCTCGGTTGCTGAACGTTGCTTAAAATGGATTTATCAGAAAGCGCTAGCGATTATACGATACCGTATTTTTTCTCAGTAACAAATTTAGGTTCTTTCCAGTTCGGGCCTTTTACGATTTTCCCATTTTGATCAGCTAGTACACCTTTTCTAAATAACTCATCGTATTTAGATGAAAGCTCTCCACAGGTAACTACACCATATCGGTTGTATGTAAATAACTTATCTAACTTTGGATAGTCAGACGTTGGTCCTAAAAATGTTAATATATCCTCTACACTTTCATTTTTGATTATATCTTTTAAAGACATTGAATTATCCTCCCAAGGCATCTTTTAGTTCCTGTTCACAATCGGCTTGTAGGGTCTCATCAGTATAAAGGCTCAGTTCTCTTTCGTTTATTTTATAATCCTCTAGAGTTGCAGCATGGGTATTATTCCATTGTTCTTTTCGTCTAGAAATGCTTTGAGAAACTTCTCCATCTTTGATCCGCTATATAGCAATCGCTGTTTCCAAGACTGCATAAGACCCCCCCCTGTTTTTATCCAGGGGAGTATTTATCTGATTGGCAGCAAGGCTAGCGGAGAAAAAGACCGCCCTGTCTTAAAACAGATATTTGAATCTCAGCCGTGCGCCATAACGAGGTTGATGATTGCCCTGCTCTTCAGAGGAGGCATTTAGCCAGGACGTGTAGGCACCCAGATAAATATTGAAGTTAGGCATTGCCATAATATCAGGAAGCTGCCAGGAAGTATGCAGAGTGTGAATATCATAATTACCCGGCGCCAGAATCGAACATTCATTATCACAGCTTTCATTAACTCCAGAAATATTAAACTCGGAAATCTTGTTGTGAGCATAAATATATCCCAGCTCGACGCGATGCCAGAGCGCATTAACGCCCGCACTGAAGTCCTTCTCCTCTTTCGCATTCATCATGGCGGTGTTGAGGTTAACGACCATCCCATTCTCGAGATCGTTTTTCAGCGTATTCCACGTCATGGTTAAGCCATAGCCCGTGCGCCTGGACTGATCGTTCCATTTCCCGTTGCCGTCGTTATAACCATAGGCATTCTTGACCAGATTGCTTTCCATCGCCGCCGCAACGGAGTAAATACCGGATTGCCACGCCACAACCGGACGTGTGTACACCACATTTTTTTGATTTTCCAATTCCGTGCCGTGGTAGCGGCTGTCGACATACAGAGAACTGCCATCCTCGACCAGGTTATTGAGCTCAAAATACCAGTTGCCAAGGGTTTTGCTGACCAACAGGTTGCCACCGCTGTTGCTGCGGCCGCGCGCCTCTTTCATCATGTAAATATAGCCGTAGCCGTCGCTGTAGAGATTGTTTGCAGTATTACCGGAATACTCGACAAAAGTGTCCTGATTCAGCGGGAACATATCGTAGGCCTCAAAACGCCCGACTTTCATCTGCCAATCGTTTTGTTGGCCAAGGAAGAATACCGCATCGTCAAGATTCATCTTGCCATTCATATCCGCCAGCGGCTGAACGTTGAATCCGGCGTAACGGCCAGCGGTCGACCTTTGCATCCCTTCCAGACCTAACAATATACGTCCATTAATATCCCAACGCTCCTTATTACCCGGTGCCCAGTTTTTATTAGCGCTAGTTTTTAACGAAGTTAAACTGCCCGTACGGCTTGCGCCATCGAGATTAAATTCAACGTCACCATAGAACTTTAGTTCTGCATTAGGATTTGATTTCACTAAAGGGGGACTTTCTCTTTTAACCACGGCGACGATATTCTCTTTTATTTCACCCGCCCCTTGCTTTAGCTTTATAATTTCCGCCTCAGCTTTATCCGCGCGTTTTTCTGCGGACTGTAACCGCTGTTCGAGTAACGCAAACCGCTGCTCTAATGTGAGAGAGGATTGTGCAAGAAGATCACCAGAGAAAATACTGAAACACAGCACCAGTCCGACTTTTTTATTCATCGAATTAATCCTTGCCGAAGGGTTATATTTTATTATTGATGTGAGAAACCCGCCCGTTTATTACGGGCAAGGTCATTATTTACAAATTATTTTAAATACCAGGCACCACTTTCATTGAGCACGGCTTTACCTGACCAGGCAAAGATATGCAGCTTTCGTTGGTCGGGATAAATACGACTGCTCAGGCAGGCTTCCCCATCATTAACAAAAACCTCAACGGAGGACTTGTCGAAAAAGACCCGAAGTGACAATGCTGCCGTCTGCGGTAATGGCACGCTGCGTTGGCCACAGAGTCCAAACTGCGGATAATGACGTTCCAGGATCAGGCGTTGGGCCTGGTTATCAACATACAGCCGCATCCCCTCCTCCAGAGCAATACCGTACTGCTCTGCATCACTCCCCACCCTGTCCCACTCGAGAATCACCTCCGTCGTTTCGCAGTGGTCCATCACGCACAGCGCCTGATTATCCAGAGTCTGCGCCGACCAGCTTGAGAAATCCTGACGCATTGCTTCGACCTCTTTTACGGGTCGCATTTGCAGACGATTTTCCGCCGTCAGGGTAAGTTCACGAGGTAAAGAGAGCATTCCCGCCCATCCGTCACGCTGTTCCGGCATCGGTGATTCCCACATGGCCAACCATCCAATCACAATGCGTCGACCATCGGGTGCCAGGAAACTTTGTGGCGCATAAAAATCGTGCCCGTGGTCTAGCTCCTGAAACGCGACTTCTTGCACAAAGTTTTCTCCCGGTTGCCAGTGCCCCACGATAGACCCGCTCTGGAATAAGTTCCGATTCGAATATCCCTCGGCTTGCATACCTTGCGGGGAAAACATCAACACCTGTTTGCCCCGCAGCGTGAAGAAATCCGGGCATTCCCACATGAATCCCATGCCTTGCGGGGCGACAGCAAGCACCCCTTCATCATGCCAGTGGCGAAGATCCTCTGAGCGATAGAGCCTTACCATGCCGGTATCTTCGGTGCGTGCGCCGACAACCATGTACCAGCTCTCGCCCTCTTTCCAGACTTTAGGATCGCGGAAATGGTGCAGTCCGGCCGGCGTATCGAGCACCTGTCCCTGTCGATTAAAATGAATGCCGTCCTCGCTGGTTGCCAGGCATTGCACCTGATAAAGGTTATCGTCGCTCGCAGGACAGCCGTGAAACTTATGCCCGGTATAGACGAGGGCTAGCTCGTTACCGTTGACAACCGCAGAGCCTGAGAAGCACCCGTCTTTATCTTCCGGTCCTTCTGGCGCGAGCGCGACGGGCAGATGTTCCCAGTGCAGCAAATCGCGGCTTCGTGCGTGGCCCCAATGCATAGGCCCCCACTGCGTGGAATAAGGATGATGCTGGTAAAATGCGTGATACCAGCCCTCAAACCAGACCAGGCCATTAGGATCATTCATCCAGCCTGCTCTTGCCGCCAGATGATATTCGGGGTACCAGCGCCTGTTCAGCTGTTCACCTTTAACCCTGAGTGCGTGTTCGGCTTTGTCTATTAATAACGTCATATTCATTCACTCTTATTTCATTCAAACGGCAGAAGGTTGTGACAATAAATCTTCTGGAGAGGGCTTATTGCTGCGTAAAAGAAAGATTGAGATAAAGGTGGTGCTAAATACCATCAGCCCCATGATGAGATAGGATTGGGCAAATCCATATTTTTCATAGCTATAGCCGGCCAGCGGAGAGAGGACCGTCGCAATCACCGAGCTGGTGCAGGCAAAGCCAACAAGATAGAGGGTTGAGGAGAGACGTTTATCGAAGTTGAGACTGTTATATTTAAAGATGGAAACCAGCAGAACGGGGAGTTCTACGGCATGCAGCAGTTTGGTGATGGAAATGAGCAGCGGCCCTTCCACCAGCCCCGAGGCAATCATGCGCAGAGCCATCGTCATGCCAGCAAAGATCAATCCGTTTTTGGCCCCCACGCGATTCACCAGCCATGGGGCGCAGAACATCCCGGCCGCCTCCAGGAAGACCTGGAACGAATTGAGATAGCCGAACATCGCATTCCCCTGATGCAGGGTGGCAAACTGAGAGGCAAAATAAACCGGAAACTGCTGGTCGTAGACGCCGTAGATGCAGGTTCCAACCACAAAAAACACCAGTTTCCAAAAGCGCGATAAGGTCAATAATCTCAGCGCGTCTTCAAGCGTGACTTTCGCCATCCCCAGTTCGAGTTTCTCAAGGCTCGCTGGCGTATTCACTTTTAAACGTGCCAGCAGACCAAAGAACACCAGCCCGGAGCATGACGCCACCAGAAAGTTGAGTTTTGGATTGATATTGAACAGAATGCCGGCAAAGAAGGTCGCCACTGCCCAGCCCAGCGACCCCCACATGCGAGCCCTGCCAAATTCAAAGGTGCTTTGACGCGCCACCCGCTCGGTGTAAGACTCGAGGACTCCAATCCCCCCGTTAAAGGTCATTCCGACAAACACGCCACCGAAAATACTGCCCAGCAAAATATTGATACCGAGCAGATAACCGAACAGCAGATAGGCTGGCCCGGAAAGGAACAGCAGCGCGGTGATGTACCACAGCAGGTTCTTGCGTAAACCGAGCCGGTCCTGAATAAAGCCATAAAAAACCTGGGCACAGAGCGCCGAGACTGACATTACGGAAAAAATAATCCCGGTATCCATGGCTTTCAATCCCACCTCCTGATGTAACCAAATGGAAAGCAAAGAGCCGGAGGATGACCAGCTCACAAAAAAGAAGAACAACAGCGCACTTAAAAGCGAGTAACTGCGAGAATGATGTTTTTTCATCATAACGATCTCTATGAGGGATAATGATGAAATGGTAACGTTAACAAATCATCACCCTCACCTTCTTTTGCGGCGATACATGATGTTAATCACACAAGTTAACGTTAACATAGTGCAATTGGGAGCATGATCAAATTTTAACGTCATGTTTAAAGACTCCTCAGGGAGATGACGGTGAACAAAAATATCGCCGCATCCTTTTACATCATAAAGTGAGTTGTATAGCCTGATGCAGACAGGGGCATTGGCCAGACACTTTCCAATCAAGACAGGTACTCATGGCGTCGTTAAAAGATGTGGCAAAGCGGGCAAACGTATCGTTAATGACGGTATCGCGGGCCTTAAACAGTCCAGAAAGGCTCAGACCTGACACGCTTGCCTGCGTACAGGCCGCAATTAACGAATTAAATTACGTCCCCGATTTGTCGGCCAAAAAAATCCGTGGTGCACGCGCCACGCCCAAAACGATCGGTGTGCTGGCGCTGGACACGGTGACAACCCCCTTCTCGGTTGAGATAGCCTTATCCATTGAAGAAACGGCCCGCGCCCACGGATGGAACAGCTTTGTGGTCAACATGTTCTCCGACGACAGTCCGGAAAAGATTGTCGATCTGCTGCTCTCCCACCGCCCGGGCGGGATAATTTACACCACCATGGGCCTGCGACAGGTCCCGGTTCCCGCCAAGCTCCTGACGCTGCCCTGTGTGCTGGCAAACTGTGAAAGTCTGCACCAGCCGGTGGCCAGCTATATTCCTGACGATGAGCAGGGTCAGTATGAAGGTGTCAAAGCGTTGCTGAAGGCGGGTTATCGTCGCCCCCTGTGCCTGCACCTGCCCTTTGCCCGTCTGGCAACCGTTCGTCGCCAAAAGGGGCTGACTCGCGCCGGTCTCGAGGCGGGTCTAAATCCCGAGACGTGGATACATTGCTATATGCAGGACGGTGACGCTCACTACCAGGACATTCCGGCGATGATCGAGGCCCAGATGCCGCAGGGCAAACCCACCTTTGACTGCGTAATCTGTGGCAACGACCGTATCGCCTTCCTGGTTTATCAGACCTTGCTTTCACACGGCATCCGCATCCCCACCGATGTCGGCGTGCTGGGCTATGACAATATGGTCGGCATTGGCGACCTTTTTCTGCCGCCGCTGTCGACCGTACAGCTCCCCCATTATGAGATTGGTCGCCTGAGTGCGCTGCACATTATCAACGGAGATAGCCATCGCGAGACGGTCCGCGTGGCGAGCCCCTGGCTGCATCGCGCATCGATTTAAGGCTTATTTAGCGGAGTTCGGCCGCTTCATGCCGCTGGTAAATCCTTGCCTCATAAGGCCGCAGTTTTTGGCTTTCTCCCTGATTCGAATAATTCCCCAGCAGCGGCTGCCAGCCTTCCAGCGCTAACTGATTCGCGTCAACATCCTGAGTCAAGGCACTGATATTGCACAGCACCAGCAACCGTTGGTGGTCCAGACTGCGGGTATAGGCGTAGAGATAAGGATGATCGGCCAGCAGAATTTCATAGCGGCCATAAACCAGCACCGGCTTCTGGCGACGCAGGCGTATCAGCGCACGGTAGAAATTGAGTACTGAATCGGCATCTTCTCGCTCACGCGCAACGTTAATTTCACGATAATTGGCGTTCACCGGGAACCAGGGCCGGGCGGTGCTAAACCCCGCGTTAACGCTCTCATCCCACTGCATCGGCGTGCGCGAGTTGTCGCGCGCATTGCGGCTCAGGAACGACAGAACCGCCTTCTCATCGATCCCCTGCCTGAGCATTTCAGTGGCACGCCTTCTGGCCGCAACGTCGTTAAAATCATCCAGACTGGCAAAATGCGTATTGGTCATGCCCAGTTCCTGCCCCTGATAAATAAAGGGCGTCCCCTGCATCAGGAAATACATCGCGGCAATTGCCGTCGCACTTTCCCGCCGATAACGCGACACCTCGCCCCAGCCGGAAACTACCCGCGGCAGGTCATGATTCTCAACGTACAGCGCATTCCAACCTTTGTTTTCGAGCAGCGTCTGCCAGCGGGTAAAGATGTTTTTCAGACCGCGAACGTCCAGCTCCGGCTCGCGCAAGCCTCCCTGGCTGTCCTGCCAAAGCTTGACGTGCTCGAACTGGAAGATCATGTTCAGCCTGCCACGCGCCTCGCCCACCCAGTCTTCTCCCTGCTCGGCCGAGGCGCCGTTCATTTCCCCTACCGTCACGATGTCATACCGTTTGAACACCTGCTCACTCATGTCGTCGACGTAATCAAGCAGCCCGTCGTAGTTGAGGTGGCGTTCGAATGAGGGCACGAAATGCAGCCCCAGCGGGTTGGGCATGTCGCTCATGGCCGGTTCTTTTTTCATGTGGCATATCGCGTCGATGCGAAAACCATCAATGCCTTTGTCCAACCACCAGCGCATCATCGCGTATACGGCCGAACGGACCTCCGGGTTCTCCCAGTTAAGGTCCGGCTGGCGTTCGGAGAACAGGTGGAGAAAGTACTGTCCGGTCTCCGGACTGTGCTTCCAGGCCGAGCCGTTGAAAATGCTCTCCCAGTTATTCGGCTCTGCGCCATTTTTGCCGTCACGCCAGATGTACCAGTCGCGCTTCGGGTTATCACGCGAAGCGCGTGACTCGATAAACCACGGATGTGCGTCCGACGTATGGTTGACCACCAGGTCGATGATCAACCGCATGCCGCGGGCGTGAACCTGCGCAAGCAGGCGGTCAAAATCCGCCATCGTGCCGAACTCGGTCATGATGTCCTGGTAATCGCTGATGTCGTAGCCGTTGTCATCGTTAGGCGATTTGTACATTGGGCAAATCCAGATAAGGTCGATGCCCAGATCCTGTAGATAATCGAGCTTCTCGGTGATGCCGTTCAAATCGCCGATGCCATCACCGTTGCTGTCTTTAAAGCTGCGTGGATATATTTGGTAGGCCACGGCCTCTTTCCACCAGTTCGCCATTACGACCTCTCCAGTAATAAAGCAAAAGATTCAAAAGGTTGCAGCTCCAGGCTGGCTGGCAGCCGCACGCGCGGTGAAGAGTTGGTGATCAGGCAGGTCCCCTGTTTTCCCTGCATCGCCTCAGGCACGTCGAGCGTGACGGGCTCGGGGGTAAAATTGTTGATGACCACCAGCGTCTGACCGTTGAACCTACGCAGCCAGCCAAAGACCTGAGGATGGTCGGCGAAGATCTGCTGGAAATCACCGTGCACCAGCAACGGCAGTTTTTTTCGCAGCGCCACCAGCTTCTGGTAGTGGAAAAAAATAGAGTCGGGACAGGCCAGCGCCGCCGCCACATTCACCTGCTGATAATTAGGATTAGCCGCAATCCAGGGTGTGCCTTGAGTAAAACCGGCATGCGGACTGTTGTCCCACTGCATCGGCGTTCGCGCATTGTCGCGCCCATTGGCGTAGATGCCTTCCATCATCTGCGCATCGCTGACGCCAGCCTCCGTCCGCTCGCGGTAAAGATTCAGGCTTTCAATATCGCGATAGTCATCAATGCTGGCAAAGCGCACGTTTGTCATGCCAATCTCTTCGCCCTGATAGATATAAGGCGTGCCTTTCAGGCAGTGAAGCGCGGTCGCGAGCATTTTTGCCGAAGCGACACGATAGCGGCCATCATCACCAAAGCGAGAAACCGCCCGCGGCAGGTCGTGATTGCTCCAAAACAGCGAGTTCCAGCCCTGATGGGCCAATGCCCGCTGCCATTTGTCGATAACCTCTTTGAAGCGCAGCAGATTGAAGGGTTTATTGCACCACTTGCCGTCATGCTCGTCCCAGAACAGTTTGATGTGCTCAAACTGAAACACCATCGACAGCTCTTCGCGTTGTTCGGCGCTGTAGAGCAGCGCATCTTCCGGCGTTGCGCTCCACGTTTCACCGACCGTCACACAGTCGCGATGCCCAAAGGTGGCGCGGTTCATCTGGTGGATGAACTGATGCAGATTCTTGCCGTTGACCATCACCTGTCTGTCAACGTCTTTACCAATCAGGTCGATAACGTCCATCCGAAAGCCACTGATCCCCTTGTCGAGCCAGCGATTCATCATCGCGTGCACTTCTTCTCGTACCTGCGGGTTATCCCAGTTGAGATCCGGTTGCCGTTTGGAAAATTGATGGAAATAGTATTCACCGCTGGCAATGTCGAACGTCCAGCCACTGCCGCCAAAGTAGGAGCGGAAATCGTTGGGCGGTCCGCCGTCTGCTGCGGGTTTGCGCCAGATATAAAAATCCCGATAAGGGCTGTTCGTTGACTTTAGTGCCTCGAGAAACCACGGATGTTCGTCGGAGGTGTGATTGACCACCAGATCCATTAGAATACCCATATCGCGCACTTTCGCCTCGGCGATCAGGCGTTCCATCTCCTGCAGGGTGCCAAACACCTCGGCGATGTCCTCGTAGCTCGAGATGTCATAGCCGTTATCGTCCATCGGCGAGCGATAAACCGGTGAGAGCCACAGGAGATTGACGCCCAGCTGCTGCAAATAATCGAGCTTGCCAATAATGCCAGCCAGGTCACCAATACCGTCACCGTTGCTGTCCATAAAGCTGCGCGGATAAACTTGATAGACCACCGCCTCTTTCCAGGCTTCCGCCGTCTTTCTATCCGTCATAGCGTGAGGGCCTCCGGGACCGATGAGTGACTTTTTACCTTGATACGCTGAAACGCCTGCCCCTGGCTGTCGAACAGATAACAGCACTCAACCGGCAGCCGCACCCCCACCGTCGCGCCCACGCGAATAGCAGAGCGTTCAGGATGGCGCACCACCCAGGGTTCGCTCGCGTTGCCGTTGTCCAAATACAGCAAGGTTTCATTGCCCATTTGTTCAACAAACTTCACTTCCCCCTGATATTCGCACTGCGCGGCGTCACCGCTGCGAATATGCTCAGGGCGAATGCCGATGTTAACGCTTCGACCCTGTGCCGACGCCGGGGTCGCGACAGGCAGCACCAGCGTCTTGCCGTTGTCCAGTTCGACCACGCTTTGCCGTTCACCGGACTGGCGCAGCGTTGCCGGAATCAGGTTCATTTTTGGCGAACCGATAAACTGAGCCACGAACTCGTTAGCCGGGTGGTCATAGAGTTCAAGAGGCGTCCCGACCTGTTCAATTTTCCCTTTGTTAAGCACCACAATGCGGTCAGCCAGCGTCATCGCCTCCACCTGATCGTGGGTAACATAAATAATGGTCACGCCCAGCCGCTTATGCAGCGCCGCGACCTCCATGCGCATCTGCACGCGCAGCGACGCATCCAGATTCGACAACGGCTCATCAAACAAAAATAAACGAGGCTCGCGGACGATAGCTCGCCCAATCGCCACGCGCTGGCGCTGGCCGCCGGACAGGTCTTTCGGCCGCCTTTCCAGCAGCTTCTCCAGCTGCAAAATGCGTGCACATTCCCGCACGCGCTGGTCAATCTCTGATTTGGAATGGCCCGCCAGCTCGAGGGCAAAGGCCATATTCTGGTAAACGCTCATATGCGGATAAAGTGCATAGGACTGGAACACCATGCCGATACCGCGTTCGGCCGGGCTGTCATCGTTGACGTAATGGCCATCGATATACATGCCGCCACCGCTTATCTCCTCAAGCCCCGCAATCATGCGCAACAGCGTAGACTTGCCGCAGCCGGAAGGCCCGACCACCACCATAAACTCCCCGCTGTTAATATGCAGGTCGAGCTGGTGGATAACCTCCGCGTTGGCACCGTAGCGTTTCTGAATTTTGTCTAACGTCAATTGCGCCATATTGTTCTCCAAATCCATGATAATGAAATGCCGGCCGTCCGCCGGCATGGGTGCAGCAATGCGGCTTATTTCAGGTAATCGAGCCAAGGACTCTGGCGCGAGATCATGACGTCCACCAGCTCAGGAATCGCCCTGCATTTGTCGTTCACCGAATCCACCAGCAGCGCCTGTATCACTAAATCGCGCGAGCCCTGAAGCACGGCCTCGGCAGTCAGGTCATGGATGGCTATCTGGTTACTGAGCAAGCCGCCGATGCCGCTCGGGATGTCAACCTTGATGCCGTGAATCCCCTTGCGGTCAACGGTAGCCGGAACCTCAACGGCAATGAATTCAGGCAGCTGCTTAATAAAGCCTTTATTAGGAATGTTGACCGCAGACTCTTCATAGCCGGAATCGGTGAGGATCCCTTCCATGATAGGCACCACTCTTTCCTTCAGTTTTAGCTCAATCTTCGGCTGTACCTGCCCCAGATAGTTGCGGTAGAAGGTGTAGAAATCGAGGATCCCGCGATGGTCGCTGACCTCGTTAGCCCAGCGAATGTATTCGCCGAAATGGCTGTCGCCAGTGATTGGCAGATGGTGGAACTTCTCAAGGATCTCTTTAAAGAGAGTTCGGTCTGCCCATGGATAGGCGCTGTCGCGGCCTCCGAGCGCGTCACGCTCTGTGCTGCCCTCGGTCTCCACCAGACGCCCATTTTTACGGGTGTAAGCCAGAATGTCGCTATAGCCAGGCAGAGTGGAGAAATAGTCTGGCGCCTTGGCGCGCACGTCAGGATAGGCATCGTAGCCGCTGTCTTTATAACGAGCCTCCAGCAGTACGCTAAAGTGGTTGAGACCGGCCGCACGCAGGGAGAGATTGTCGAATGAGGTGCCCAGCATCTCCGGCAGGTAGCGCTCAAGTGAAGCAATTTCGTGGCACATTCCCACAAAGTTTAGCTCCGGGAAGCGGCGATGTACGGTGGTGCAGATACGGCTCATCGGGTTGGAATAGTTGAATACCCAGGCGTTGGGGCAGACTTCGGCCACGTCAGCGCAGATGTCAAGGATAGGCGGAATGATGCGCAAGGAGTGGAACAAGCCGCCGGGGCCGCCGTTCTCGCCGTAAACCTGCTGAATGCCGTACTGCTGCGGGATTTGCCAGTCCAGATCCCACAGGGCAAAGCGGTCGCCTACCTCAATGGAAATAATAACGAACTCAGCGCCGCGCAGCGCCGTCAGGCGATCGGTGGTCGCCGTCAGGGTAAACGGCAGGTCCTCTGCCGCCAGAAAATCACGGGCGGTCTTTTCGGTCGCCGCCAACGCGGTTGGATTGATGTCGAGCAGCACAATCTCACTGCCATACAGCGTTGTGCTCTGGAATATCTCGCCCAGCGTGCCGTAGCCGAACTGTGCGCTGCCCGCGCCTATCAAAACGATTTTGGTAGCCATAGTTGATTCTGCTCTCCTGCAAGTTGTAATTCGGGCATCAGCCCTTGACTGCGCCATGGGTTAATCCACTGACGATTCGTCGCTGGAAAATAAGCACCAGCGCCACGATGGGTAAGGTGACTATCACCGAGGACGCCATGATGGTGCCCCACGGAAGTTCATACTGAGAGGAGCCCTGAAGCATGCCTATCGCCACAGGAACCGTGCGTTTGCCGCTGGAGATAACGAACGTCAGGGCAAACATGAATTCGTTCCAGGCGCCGATAAACGCCAGAAGTCCGGCGGTGACCAGTGACGGCCCCATGATCGGCGCAAAGATGCGACTGATAATGGTCCACGTGCTGGCACCGTCAACGATGGCGGCCTCTTCCAGCTCGGTGGGAATCGCCTTCATAAAGGTGGTCAGCACCCAGATGGTGAACGGCAGTGAAAAGGTGGTGTAAGACAGCACCAGTGCCCCGAGTGAGTCGTAGAGCCCCATGAAACGCACCAGCTCGAACATGCCGGAAAGCACCGCAATCTGAGGGAACATCGACACACAAAGGATGGTGAACAGCAGATACTTACGGCCACGGAAGCCAATGCGTGCCAGCGCAAATGCTGCTGTAATCGACACCAGCAGGCACAGCCCTACCGTCAGGGTCGCCACTATCGCCGAATTGAGAAGGCTGCGAGCGATGCCACTGTCCATCAATGCGGTGACATAATTGCCCCAATTCATCTCGTTGGGTAACCAGCCCACCCTGAACAGGTTTTGCCCCGAACGCAGTGAAGTCAGGATGGCGTAATAGAACGGGAAAAGGCAGATAATGCAGGCTAGGGCTGCGCTGGTGAAAATCAGCACGCGCTGGGCCATTTTTTGTCGTTGCAGTTTCAGGCTCATCATTTCGCCTCCCCGCTGTTACGGCGGCCAATCATCAAGAAGCAGGCAGCGATGCCGGCGACCATCATAAATACCAGCACCGAGGCGGCGGAGCCGGATCCCATCTCCTGATAGCTCACCAACAGGTCACGTGCGTAGCCGGACACCGAAAGGGTCGATTCACTGTTGGAGGTCAGGATATAGATAAGGTCAAACACCCGGAGCGCATCCATCACGCGGAAAATCAGCGCCACAATCATCGCCGGCATAATCAGCGGCAGCGTGATGCGACGAAAACGCTGCCAGGCATTAGCGCCATCAATCCGCGCGGCTTCGTATAAATCGCGGGGAATAAGCTGCAGTCCGGCCAGCAGCATCAGCGCCATAAAGGGCGTGGTTTTCCATACGTCAACGATAACCACGGCCCACATTGACAGCTTCGGTTCTGCGACCCAGGCCAGCGGCGTGCTAATAACGCCCATCTTGAGCAACAGGTCATTCACGACGCCGTACTGGTCATGAAACATCCAGCTCCACATTCTGGCCGAGACGATGGTCGGGATTGCCCAGGGCACCAGAATGGCGGTTCGCACCAGTCCCTGACCGCGGAATTTTTGATTCATCAGCAGCGCCAGCAGCATACCGAACACCAGCTCAAACGAGACCGACAGCAGGCTAAAGCGCAAGGTGTTGCCGACGGCAAGCCACCAGAGCGGATCGGCCAGTACCCCGTAATGGTGGCCTCCCTGATTCAGGTCAAAATAGTTGGCAAAGCCCACAAAATGGTAGTCATCGGGTGCGTCCAGCATGGCGTCGGTAAAACTGTAAAACAGCGTGCGCAACAGCGGCCAGCCTGCGGTGGCTACCAGCAGAAGGAGGGCCGGTGCCACCAACAGCCAGGCAATTCGGCTACGACGCAGCCGGTAGCTTAGCTTTTTGCGTTTCGCTACGCGGCTTCCGGCCTGACTGCCGGGCAGGGATAACGAGGTGATTTCTTGCTTCATGCATCAGACTCCAAACCGTGAATTCCGTTAAGGGGGGACTGCATTCAACGCCATCCTTTGGCTTTAATGATTTCCAGCCGCTGCTGTAGCGCCACGACGGCGGACGCCCCGTCACCGTTGCCGCTCAAGACGTTGTAGGTGGTGTTGTAGATTGCGTTGGATACCTGAGCGTACTGACGGCGGGTTTGCGTGGCCGGACGCGGCAAGGCGTGCATGAAAATCCCCTTAAAATCGGCAAGGAATGGGGCCTGCGCCAATACCTGAGGATCCTCGTAAAGTGCAGTACGCGAAGGTGCCCACCCCATCAATGCCAGCGCCTTTTTCTGCGACTGAACGCTGCTGACAATTTTTAACAGTGCGATAGCCGCCTGGGGATTCTTGGTATAGGCGCTGATGGCCCAGTGCCAGCCACCCATCGCACTGACAGAAACCCCGTCATCGCTTTTCGGTAGCGGCATCACAGCCACCTTGCCTCGGATAGGACTGGTCGGGTCTTCAGCCAGGGTGTAGGCATAAAGCCAGTTGCGCATAAACAGCGCATCGCCGTTCTGGAATACCGGTCGGGACTCTTCCTCCATGTAGCCCAAAGCCCCGGGCGGCGAGATTTTGCCTATCCAGCCTGCGGCCATGTCGAGGGCCTGTGCGGCGCGCGCATTATTGATGGTGATATTGCCTTGGGAGTCAATAAACGACCCGCCGTTCTGCGAGGCCACCCACTCCAGCGCATTGCAGGTCAAGCCTTCGTAGGCTTTGCCCTGAAAGACCAGCCCCCAGAAATTTTTATGTCCCGCATCGTGTTCGCCCTGCTGAATGCGGGTCGCGATACGCGTCAGGTCGCTCCAGGTGACAGGCGGCTGTTCGTGATATTTCTCCAGCAGATCTTTGCGGTAGTAGAGCGCACCGGTATCCATATAAGCCGGAATCGCCTTGACACGACCATTGACGACATCATTTTGCAGGGCCGCAGGGAAAACCTCTGTGCGCAGACTGCTCACGCTGTCGGTCAAATCCAGCAGATGCTTGTTCAACACGCCAATCCAGACGGTATCGGCCAGAAACAGATCGATAGCCCCCGAATCTTTGGCGGCAAATAGCTGTTGAAATAAGGATAGTTTTTCATTTGAAGCTGGCGGGAGATCGATAAATGCCAGGGTATTACCGGTCTGGGCCTCAAACTGCTGCTTAATCTCGTTGCAGAACTGACGACCTTCCTTGCTAGGTGGACATTCCATTCGCAGCGTATCAGCGTGCGTCAAACCCGACGTCAGGGCCAGCGCGGCAGCAATCAGTCCCGGGATCACTCTTCTCATGGCTTCTTCTCAGGTGATGGCGGGAATACCGTCATGCGAGAAAAATAGCGAAGCGGAGACATTGGCGGAAATTGATTTTCGCCTCTACGATATAGAAATACTCTATATCATCAAGGGAATGTGTGATCGTGGATAAAATTCTTCGGCAGTTTATCGAAGTGGCTATGTTCAAAAATGTGAGTCATGCTGCAAACAAATTATGTCTTAGCCAACCCACGCTGACGCATAACATGAAGAAATTGGAGGAAAATCTTGGCGTTCCTTTGCTAGAACGCACCTCGACCGGCGTCAAAACCACCGAGTATGGCGATCTGCTGCTTGAGCAGGCGCAAATGATGCAGAGGATTTACGACAACACCCTGGCCAAGTTGGCCATTATCAAGGCGCGCCAGGTGCAGAGTCTGCGCATGGGTACCGGCCACGCCTGGTGGCACATGTTTATGCGCGACAGCTTCAACAGCTACCGGGCGCTGCATCCCACCGTGAATATTCATATCGATCAGGGTAACCACCTCAGGCTGATGGACCTGCTGCTCGGCGGCGACATTGACTTGTTTATCGGCCATGAAATTCAGGGGCTTAATGCCAAGGCGGGGATCAGCTTCCTGCCGCTGTTTGGGGTCTCCGACAGCCTGTTTGTGCGCCGTGGGCATCCGCTGTGCAGCCGGGTGATCGAAAATTTCGATCTACAGGACTATCCTTGCGTAGAACTAACCCCGGATGAGGGGCGTTTTCAGCATATGGTTGAAGATATGCAGCCAAAGAGGCTGGCGCGTAACCGGATGCATCTGCAAGAAAGGGTTATCTGGTCGACCAACTCGATGATGGCCGCCGTGGACATGATCAACGAGTCTGATGCGGTGATGCTAAGTTATCCAAGCTGTATGGCAAGCTACTTTGCCCGATACAACATCGTGGCGCTGCAAACCACGCAGCAAAGCCCGCGCTACAACGTAGGCATCTATTTAATGCGCGAAAAAGCGGATGCCGCGCATGTGGTACAGATACAGGAGCTGATGTACCGACATATTGAGCAGATCCGCCATTTGTTGGTTTAATGCATAGACTTTATCTATGCCCTCTCTCATCGCAGTCTTTGGGCTATCAGCACCATAAGCGCCTTCGATTCTGCTCATGGAGTTAACGATGGGTTTAGGTCCCACCTCTACACAAAATTCAACCGCAAGTCGTCGCGGTTTTATTCTCGGCTCCCTGAGTTTGCTGCTCTGCGCGCCCTTTATGGGTAGCCGACTGTCCTTTGCCGCCGCCCCCTTTTCACCCTTGCGCCAACTGGCGAAAGATAAAGGCATTGCCTTTGGTTTCGCGGTAGACCCGAAAAAGCTCGACGCCGATGCGACTTACCGTGACGTCGTCGCCCGTCAGGCAGACATTCTGGTCCCGGAAAACGCCCTGAAATGGCAGACCGTTCACCCGGAACCCGAGCGCTACGATTTCAGTCAGGCCGATACCCTCGCCGCCTTTGCCCAGGCCCATCAGCAACGCCTGCGCGGCCACACTTTCTGCTGGCATCGCGCACTGCCCGACTGGGTCTACAAAACCGTGACGCCGACTAACGCCGAGAGCTTGCTGAACGCACACATCACCACCATTGCCGCCCATTATCGCGGCCGAATGGCCTCGTGGGACGTCGTCAACGAGGCCATTCAGTTGGAAGATGGCCAACCCGGCGGGCTGCGCAATGCCTTTTGGTATCAAATGCTTGGCCCGCGCTATCTCGACGTTGCCTTTCATGCCGCCCATAAGGCTGACCCCGGTGCCGTATTGTGCTACAACGACTACGGGCTGGAAAAAGACACTCACTATGGAGAAAGCAGACGTGCCGCGGTTCTGACTCTGTTACAGGGCCTGATAAAACGCGGCGTGCCAATTCATGGGCTTGGCATCCAGTCGCATTTACGCCTCGGCGACACCTTTGGGCCGGAGCTTGCGCGGTTCATCCTCGCGGTACGTGCGCTGGGGTTGGCGGTTTATGTCACCGAGCTGGACGTCGATGACAGCCAGTTTAACGGTTCGATGCAAGCCCGTGACGATGCGGTCGCGGCGACCTATAAACGCTATCTCGAGGCGGTTCTCGCCACACGCGCCGTCTCCACCGTCATTACCTGGGGCGTTTGGGACAGCCCCCATATTGCCGGTGCCGTTCAGGACCATGGACGACCGGCCCAACGGCCGCTGGTGTTTGGTCCTCAGGGCGAAATCAAGCCCGCGAGTTGGGTCGTCGAGCATGTTTTTGAAGGCGCACAGCCGCCGCGTCTTTAGCCGAGACGTATCGACACCTCAACGTCATCGCCGAACGGAACCGACAGATAACCGTTCGCCGCCGAACGCACATAGGCCAGATATTCGGCGTTGTAGCTAGCATCGTCAGCGACGATGATGGCCCCCACCCTCAGGCGACTCTCGAGCAAATCCAGGATGTCATCGTAAAGCGCCTTCGCGCCGTCGAGCACCAGCAGATCTATCTTCTCCGGCAGAGAGACCGCCAGAGTTTTCAGCGCGTCACCTTCACGGACTTCAACCAGATCCGCCACGCCGCCCTCGACAAAGTGTGCACGAGCGCGCTGTACCTTGGACGGCTCAAACTCACTGGTAATCAGTTTTCCGCCGCCGTTATCACGCAGCGCCGCGGCCATGTGCAGAGTCGACAGACCGAATGAAGTGCCGAATTCTACGATGTTTTGCGCCTTCGAGGTCCGCGCCAGCATGTACAGCAGCGCACCGGTGTCACGCGAAACGGGCAACCACAGGTCTTTTAAACGTCCATACAGACTGAGGTACTCGGTCTTACTGTGCATCAGTCGGTCACGCTCTTTGGCAGAGACTGAGGTCAGCACTGTGCTGGTCACGCTGTCCGCTTCAGCAAACAGGCGGTCGAGCAAGGGAGCTAGGGGGGACGTTGTTAAGGTAGTCATGGTTATCCTCTTGGGGTTGAGCACCTGTGAGTCACAGGCTAAAATGTGATGAATCATTCATATTTATAATGTGATGAATTCATCACATTTTCTAATCGCATTCAGTCCAGGGTTCAGATATCACCATGACGCATCGCCCCATCCCGCGTGTTTCCTCGCGAAAACAGCCACAGCAGGCGCGCTCTACTGAGCTGGTCGCCGCCATTCTTGAAGCCGCTGTTCGCGTTTTAGCTAAGGAAGGCGCAACCCGTTTTACCACCGCACGCGTGGCAGAAACGGCGGGCGTCAGCATTGGTTCGCTCTATCAGTATTTCCCCAATAAGTCAGCAATACTGTTTCGATTACAGAGCGACGAATGGCGGCAAACCACCGAGATGCTCTGCCATATCCTGCAAAATCACGCGAAAACGCCCACCGAACGACTGCGTAAGCTGGTGCATGTTTTCATTCGTTCAGAGTGTGAGGAAGCCGAGATACGGGCGGCGCTCAGCGATACGGCACCGCTTTACCGCGATGCGCCCGAGGCGCGGGAGGCAAAAGCCACGGGAGAGAGGATTTTTAATGAGTTCATGCAGGAAGCGCTGCCGACGGTGCCCGCCGAGAGTCGGCAGCGGGTCAGCGACCTGATTGCCACCACGCTGAGTCGCGTTGGCAAGTCATTTTCCTCTACCCCACGCAGCGATAACGAAATCGAACTCTATGCCGAGGCTATGGCTGATATGTTTTGCGCCTATTTGAAACATGCGCAACATCGTTGAGACGCGGCAAATATGTTACCTTGAGCAATCATTTTCAATTTTGCGGCACGGAGTAACCCTCTTTTGATTAGCATTCCCCCAGGCCATCGGCATAACTTGCTGTTAGCGTTATGTTGTTTGCCTGCCATTATCATTATTATTGCCGTCGGTTTTTATTTGAACAAACAGGCTCCTGCGATGCTTATTGCCAGCGGCGCGCTTTCATTGGCGTTTGGGGCCAATAAGACCTGGCGAGATTCCTCTTTCGTCGTGTTATTTACCACCGCGCTGGGGCTAATGGCTGCGTCGTTTCTGGGCAGCCTGGCAGGTAATTTCCCGCTGCTTTATTTAGCGGGCGCGCTGCTGGCAACCGGGCTATATATTGTTATTTTGGATATTAACGCCAATCTGGGCTGGATATTTTTGCAATCTGCAATCGCCTTTATGGTCTCAGGGTTTTTCCCGGGGAAACTCGAGGCGGCAACTACCCGCGCCACGCTATTAGGCTGCGGCTGTATTCTACAGATATTCAGTCTGGGACTGTTCTTTAGCGGGCTGCGTTTTAATTTCCGTGAAGTGACCTCCCTGAGAAAAATTAAATTCTACGAAGGCGTAAAGCAGCTAAATCAGCAATATATTCATCTCCGGTGGTCAATATTTTTCGGGGTGATCGCCATGTGCTTAACCATTACCCTTGACCATCATTTCAATATTCAGCACAGCTATTGGGCCGAAATGACGCTGTTAATCTGCCTGCGCAGCGATTATCACGAATCTCTGCTGCGCGTGCCGGCACGCATCATTGGCACACTGGTGGGCGTATTGGCGGCGGGTACGTTAAGCACCTATCTGCACGACGATTTGCTGATAATCCTGGCGTTCTTTCTGTCGGCAGGTATCGCTATTTTTATGTCGTATTCTCTCACCTCGAAAACCTACGCCTTTTTTGCGTTCTTTATTACCATGATGATCATCTTCATGCTGTCAGGCATTGGTCTGGTACAGGGGAATATCGGCGTACAGCGGTTGGAAGCGACGACGCTGGGAGGGATTTTTGCCTTACTGACGGTGTTTATGACCCGGCTGGTGACCTATATTCACATCAAAAAGCCTGAGCCTTCGGTCTGATAACGCGCTTCATCAACCGGTTAGCATCAGTCAAAAAGGATACGCGCAATCTCTGGCGTATCCTTTTTAATGTCGTTAAATGCTTAGCGCTTAACTCTGTTCCAGCAGCGTGACTAGCCTCTCGCGAAGCAATGCCCCGCGCCATCCGCTCACCAACTCCGGTTCATGTTCCTTGGTCTTCAACTGCCAATGCCAGTTCAGCAACTGGTTTATCTGGCGACGTGACGCCAGCAGCTCTACGCTGAGCCCCGTTTCTTCACTTACCGTCTGAATCAGTGCCTTGATGTCCTTGAAGACTTTCTTGTAACCAGGCTGGTCTATCAGGTTAGCGATCGGTGCGGGCAGTGCCGACTCGTCCAGCGTTTCGGCTTCAGCGACGAGCGCCAGCAGCGTGCGGCCGTGATAGCGAATCTCAGGACCGCTCAGGCCGAGCGCTTCAAGCTCACCCAGAGAATGCGGCTGATAGCGCGCAACCTGCCACAGGTTCTCTTCACGCACCACAAAGTTGACCGCCAAATCACGCTGACGCGCCTGATTCAGACGCCACTCGGCCAGTTTCTGCAAACACGCCAACTGACGTGGACGCAGCTGCCAAGCGTTGCCGATTTCGAGGTAAGCCCGTTCCGGCTGTAGCACTTCCTGACGGCGGCGGCAGAGCGAGACACACTCGTCCAGTGCCGCGTCTATCCAGCCCGCATTAATGGTTTCCTGCTCGAGCTGACGTGCCAGCGGCAGCAGATAGAACACGTCGGCAGCGGCGTAATCACACTGCTTCTGGGTCAAAGGTCTGGCCATCCAGTCGGTACGCGACTCGCTCTTGTCGAGTTCCACGCCCGTTGTCTCGGCAACCAGACGCGCAAAACCGCAGGAGAGCGGACGCCCGCTAAAGGCCGCGAGGATCTGGCTGTCAATGAAAGGCACCGGCAGCACGCCAAAGGCATTCAGGAAGACCTCGAGATCTTCGCTGCCCGCGTGCAGAAACTTGACCACATTGGGATGGATCAATAAGTCGATAAATGGCTGCCAGGCAGTAATAGGTAAGGGATCAATCAGCGTTAAGGTTTCACCATCAAAGAGCTGGATCAGGCCCAACTGCGGATAGTAAGTACGGGTTCTGACAAATTCGGTATCCAACGCAATCTGGCTAAACTGTTGCGCCTGCTGACAAACCTTTGCCAGATCTTCATTGCTAACGATCAACTGATAATTCAAAGCTTTTTCTCTTTTCGCTGTTAAAAACCGGATCGGCCTGCATCCTGCCGCCGGGCATTAGAAAACAAAGACTACTGCTTCGCGTTACGCGCATTATAACGTGAAAACGCCGGACTTAATCCGGCGTTGAATGAAGGAGGCCTTCAGTTGATGAAAAATACAGCATTATTGGTTCAGGCTGCGTTCTGCCGGTCGGGCGCGTTGGCCTTTACGGCCTCGTCACGCAGCTCCCTGCGCAAGATTTTACCGACGTTCGATTTCGGTAGCTCATCACGGAACTCGACAATCTTAGGCACTTTATAGCCGGTAAGATTGCGACGGCAGTGATCGAGTATTTCTTCTGCCGTTAAAGAAGCATCGCGCTTAACCACGCAGATTTTGACCTTCTCGCCGGTAGACTGACTCGGTACGCCTATGGCTGCGACCTCAAGCACTTTCGCATGCTGCGAGACGACTTCTTCAATTTCATTAGGATAAACGTTAAAACCTGACACCAGGATCATATCTTTCTTACGATCGACGATGTGCAAGAATCCCTGCTCGTCCACTGTAGCGATATCTCCGGTCGAGAGCCAGCCGTCTTTTAACACTTCATCGGTTGCATCAGGACGTTGCCAGTAGCCCAGCATGACCTGCGGACCTTTCACCAGCAGCTCTCCGGCCTCGCCCTCGGCTACATCGTGTCCGTTTTCATCGACTAAACGAATGTCGGTCGATGGCACCGGTAAACCGATGCTGCCGCTGTAATGTTTGAGGTCGTAAGGGTTGCCGGTCACCAGCGGTGAACATTCGGTCAGGCCATAGCCCTCGAGGAGATGCAGCCCGGTGAGCGCCTCCCAACGTTCCGCAACGGATTTTTGTACCGCCGCGCCGCCGCCTACGGAAAGACGCAGGTTGGAGAAATCGAGTTTTTTGAAGTCTTCATTGTTGAGCATCGCGTTGAACAAGGTATTTACGCCGCTCAACGCCGTGAACGGATAACGTGAAAGTTCTTTCACCAGGCCAGGAATGTCGCGCGGATTGGTAATAAGCAGACTGCTGCCACCCAGCTCGATAAAGAACATGCAGTTAATGGTCAGCGCAAAAATATGATAAAGCGGCAGCGCGGTGACCACCAGCTCCTGCCCCAGACGCAGCAAAGGCCCATAGGACGCTTTGGCCTGCTCGAGGTTGGCCTGCATATTGCGGTGGGTCAGCATTGCGCCCTTGGCGACGCCGGTGGTCCCCCCGGTATATTGCAGGAAGGCAATGTCATCGTTAACGACGTTGGGTTTCACATACTTCATGTGCCGTCCCTGATGCATTACCGTGCGAAACGATACCGCGTTCGGCAAATGATATTTCGGTACCAGGCGCTTGATGTATTTCACCACGAAGTTGACCAGAGTGCCCTTCGCAGCGGAAAGCTCGTCGCCCATGCGAGTCAAGATAACGTGCTTAACCTGCGTATTGTGTACGACCTTTTCCAGGGTATGGGCGAAGTTTGAGACGATGACAATGGCCGAGGCACCGCTGTCGGTAAGCTGGTGTTCAAGCTCTCGTGGGGTATAGAGGGGATTAACGTTGACGACCACCATACCGGCGCGCAGCACGCCAAATAGCGCGATGGGATACTGCAACAGGTTAGGCATCATCAGCGCCACGCGATCCCCTTTCTTCAGCCCAAGCTCGTTCTGCAAATAAGCAGCGAATGCGCGGCTGCGTTCTTCAAGCTTGCGGAACGACATCACCTCACCCATGTTGATAAACGCCGGATTGTCTGCGTAACGCAGTGCCGCGTTCTCAAACATCTCAACCAACGAGCTGTAGCGGTTCGGATCGATGTTTTCTGGAACATCCGCCGGGTAACGTTTTAGCCAGACCTTTTCCAAGGTTACACTCCTGATATCATTATCTCACGCGCTCTCAATAACGCACTTTTACCACACCCTTAACAATATTTTAACTCATCTTACCAGCTAAGCTTTAAACAATGTTTAGGTTGAGAGGCAGGTCACTAATTTCACTCACTAACCTCTACGGCACAATAAAAACGCCATCGAACCAAAATCTATAAAGTCTGATAAATCATTTATTTATTGAAGTATAGCGGCTAAATTCTTTTGATGCCATGACAGACGCCCTGGCAAAAATTCATTATCAGGCATGCCAACATAATAACCTTGAGAAACAAAATTTCATTGCGACTGGATATAAACCCTTACGAATAACGTATTAACGGCCTTAACTCACTCGGCGCACTCATAATTAATCCGTGAAAATGAAACAAATAAAAGGCGGCCAAATGCCGCCAAAGAGAAACAGCTCTATATTTAATTATATTATTAGGTATGTTTATATCATGCCAATCAATAAAGATGGTTAGCATTTACTAGAAAGCGTAACAAAAATAAATTAGTGATTTACCATACCGAACGGCGTATAGGTTCCGCTTTCAATATAGGTTAACCAGGTCTGGAGATTCTCAATCATTATTTTGGCCGTAGAGATATCAAGCGTCACGATGATATCTTTCGCCGAGGGCAGTTTTTCCCCTTCATCAAGACGATATTCGAAGTGCAGTCCCAGGAAAAAGTCCGTTGCGTTTTGAGTATCTTCCGGCGAAACACTTACCGTACTCCATGAGACAGGCAGCATCATATGTTTGAATGTATTTTTATTCATTTTCACGTTCCTGTGAGAGAGGAGGAGGGCCTGTATTATTCCAGACATTAGCAGGCGCAGGTTTATTATTGCAGAAAACAGGAAATAAACGCGAAACGAAAGTGAGAAGTTAATTAAAGCTTGATGAAGGTCAATATTAACGAGTGCATAACCTACGGAGCCAGGCTGCCGTAGGTTAATGCTTCGCCTACTTTCTCGCAGGCGGAGGGGGGAGCATAGGCACCGTATGTGACGGATGATTCTGCACGGGTGGTGAGGCGTGCGGCGGTGGCCCCCCACGTGGAGGCGGCGCGCCGAGCGGCGGCGGGTTATTCCGTAACGACGGTCTCGACTCTGGCCGGGCCCGGGTCATATCCCCATGCCGGGCCGAAGCCTCGCCCCCAACGTGGATCATAGGGGCCTCCATATCCCCAACCCCATGGTCCCATAGGCTGTGGCGGCATCACCACTTCCTGCACCTCGCGCCAGCGTTTGAAACTGTTCACGCTGACAGTAACAAAACGATAAGGCGTTTGGCCGATGCTGCCGTTTTCAGCGCCGGTGATCGGCCCCACCACGGTTATTAGCTGATTTTTGAAATCAACCGGGTCGAGGAAGCCGTTGTAATAGGCCGCAAGGCGTCCAATAGAAGGTTCACCCAGAATTGGCGAAGCGCTTGAGTCTAACGGCATCGCAGCTATCTCGAGACGCGTGCGGCTGCCTTCATTGGTCACCGAGACGACACGTCCACCAAATCGCGCTTCCTGACCGACATAAATCTGCGGTGCGCCCTGAACCGCCACCAGGTTCATCTGCGGTGTTGCCGTCGTGCCGCGGATAGCGGTCGGCACCGTGACGCATCCTGACAGCAACAGCACGCTTAACCCCACCGCCAAGGCCACACTTTTCTTACTTGTGAATATCTTACGCATGGTAAACACCCCTGGGTACATTATCTATTTCGACAACTTTTTCTTTCACAAGTTGCCGTTTTTATCGGCCAGGCAGCTTCTTCCAGGTTACCTCATTACGTAAGTAAGTCGGTTCCGCTTCTGCGGCATTGACTCTCACCCCACGCTCCCACGCGGCAATGGCAAGAGGTAACATATCTTCGGCCTGTGGCAGCAGCATATTACCGTCCACAAGTTCAACGGCTGTTGAACTTAGCAGTTGAGGATAGGTTTGCCAGCCGGTACCCACCGTGAACCAACGGCCCTGAATCGCGGCTTCGCGCTCTGCCAGCTGTTCAGGCTTCAGCACGGCCTCGCTGGACTCCCCTTCCCACACGCCCTCGGATTGACGGGTGAACTGCCCCCAGTAAACCTCACCCATGCGGGCGTCAATCGCCGCGAGAACGCGTTCTGCCCCCGTCTGACGGTAGGCACCCTGTGCCATAGTCTGTAGCGTAGAAATAGGCAGCAGCGGCAGATCGGCACCAAAGGCCAGCCCCTGAGCGATACCAATACCGATACGCACGCCGGTGAAGCTGCCAGGACCACGACCAAAGGCCAGCGCATCGAGCTGATTGAGCGTGAGGCCGGCCTCTGACAGAATTTGCTGAACCATAGGAAGAATACGTTGGGTATGCTCGCGGGCGCAGAGTTCAAAATAAGCCAGCTTCTCGCCGTTTGCGGCCGACGTTGCCGTGTTATATAGCGCAACGGAACAGGCTTCGGTTGCCGTATCAATTGCTAAAATTCGCGTGGACATGCCAAACCTCAGGCGGGGAATAAAAAATAGAAACAGTTTGCGGATAATAACATAGTTGGCGTTGCTATCGAAAAGAGTCGTTACGCTGAATAGCGGCCTGCTTCGCCAATACGGCGATGCAGGCTGAAATGTTAACTTTTCTGCAAGAACGCCATCGCTTCACTGATGGAACGCGTACGCGGCGTTGGCGGCAGACTGTTGAGAAACACTTCGCCGTAAGGTCGCATGACCAGTCGGTTGTCGCAAATGACCATTACGCCTCGATCATCGGTATCGCGGATAAGCCGCCCCACTCCCTGCTTGAGCGTGATGACCGCATCAGGCAGTTGCACCTCGTTGAAGGGATCACCGCCGCGCAGGCGGCAGTCTTCAATCCGCGCTTTGAGCAGCGGATCGTCTGGTGAGGTAAACGGCAGCTTGTCGATGATAACCAATGACAGCGTTTCACCGCGTACGTCTACTCCTTCCCAGAAGCTGCTGGTCGCCACCAAGAGCGCATTGCCCGCCTCGACAAACTGCGCCAGCAGCTGACCTTTGCTGGTCTCACCCTGGACCAGCACCGGCAGCGTCATGCTGGCACGAAATTCTTCAGCCAGCTCGCGCATCATCTGGTGTGAGGTACAGAGGAAGAAGCAGCGCCCCTGGTTAGCCTCGATAAGCGGGCGCAGCATCCGAGCCAGCTGGCGCGAACCGCCGCGCTCGTTGGGTGAAGGCAGATAGCGTGGCACGCAGAGCAGCGCCTGATTGGCGTAGTCGAACGGACTCGCCAGCAGCAGCGTTTGCGCGCCGTCCAGCCCTAGCCGCTGGGTAAAGTGCTCGAGCTTTTCGTTAACCGACAGCGTGGCCGAGGTAAAGACCCATGCCCCAGGTTTATCGTCCATCAATTCACGAAACTTATCGGTCACCGACAGCGGCGTCAGTGCCAACACGAAATGACGTGAGTTACACTCATACCAATAGCTGTAGCCTGGAACGCTCACCTCTTTTAAGCGCTTCAGGCGGTTGCGGTACAGCGTGGCGCGCTCGAAGGCGGCATCAAGCAGCGCCGAACGCCCCAGTGAAAGCTTCATAACGTCGTAGCAAAGCTCGAGGGCGTCGTCGAGCAGCAGCAGCGCGCGCTGGATGTTGGTGTCGGCCAATACGTCGCGCAAATTGCCGCGAAAACCGGGTTCGCCAAGCGCCAGACGAAAATCCTGCGCACTCTGGCTCAGGCGGTCAGCGCTTTTTTGCAGCTGCGCTGAATCACGCACCTCGGTGCGATAGGCGATGGTGATATCTTTCGACAGATCGAGCAATTGGCGGCTCGAAAGCTGCTGCCCAAAATATTGGCTAGCAATGTCGGGGATTTGGTGCGCTTCGTCGAAAATCATGACATCGGCGGTCGGAATAAGCTCGCCGAAGCCGCTCTCCTTGACCACCATATCGGCCATGAAGAGGTGATGGTTGACTACCACCACGTCGGCGTCCATCGCCTTACGGCGCGCCTTGACCACAAAGCACTCTTTGTACATCGGACAATCACTGCCGAGGCAGTTGTCATTGGTGCTGGTGACCAGCGGCCAAACGTAGCTGTCTTCAGCGACGACGTTGCAGGTGCTAATATCACCCTCTTCGGTTTTGGCCGACCAGCTGCGCAGATGCGCGAGGTCACTGAGCGACTGGCTGGCCAGTTCACCGCCCGCCATCGATTGTTGATCGAGGCGTTCGAGGCACAGGTAGTTGGAGCGCCCTTTCAGCAGCGCCAGCTTGCCTTTGAATTTTAGCGCGTTGGCTACCTTGGGCAGGTCACGGGAATAGAGCTGGTCCTGTAACGCCTTGGAGCCGGTTGAGATAATGACTTTTTTGCCAGAGCGTAACGCCGGGGCCAGATAAGCATAGGTTTTACCGGTTCCGGTTCCGGCTTCTACCACCAATCCCTGCTTATTTTTAATTGCCAGAGCCACCGCATTCGCCATCAGACGCTGGGGTTCACGGGGTTTGAAGCCCTCAATTTTTTGCGCCAGTGCGCCGTCTGTTGCGAAATCGTCTATCACGCTAAACCCACATTAATTGAATCAGCGCTGATTATGCCAATCCTTGCCGCCGCGTACCACCACCATCTGTCGGTCCATTGTCGGCTCACGATGTGTTACCCTGTTGCCTATCATTAAAACAGCGACTTTCAGGAGCACTCTTTATGTCAATTCAACGCATTAGACCCGAGCCACGGATGTCGGATATCGTTGTCCACAATGGCACCGTTTATTACACCAGCGTTCCGGAAAACCTCGACGCCAACGCCAAAGATCAGACCGCCGAAACGTTGGCGATTATCGATGCGGCGCTTTTGGAAGTCGGTTCAGACAAAAGCAAAATTCTGGATGCGACCATCTTCCTGGTTGACGGCGATGACTTTGCCGCGATGAACGAAGCCTGGGACGCCTGGGTTTCACCGGGCAATGCGCCGGTTCGCTGCACTGTGCAAGCTAAACTGATGAACCCGAAGTACAAGGTTGAAATCAAGGTTATCGCCGCGCTTTAAGTCTCGGCTGGATAGGCCATAAAAAAAGCCTCCTGACGCAAATCAGGAGGCTTTTTCTTTACCTTTACATCAACAATCAGGCTTTCGCGCCCGCCACCGCTTCACGCGCCAGCTCGGTGATACGGGCATAATCACCTTGCTCTAGCGCATCCGCAGGCACCAACCAGGAACCGCCGATGCAAAGCACGCTTTTCAGCGCCAGATAATCACGGTAGTTGCCCGGAGTGATACCGCCAGTTGGGCAGAAACGCACCTGTGGGAAAGGCCCCGCGATGGCTTGTAGCGCCTTGACACCGCCGTTAGCCTCCGCAGGGAAGAACTTGAATTCGCGCAGACCGGCATCCAGTCCCAGCATCAGCTCCGACACGGTGCTAATCCCTGGGATAAGCGGTATTGGACCCTCATTGGCCGCCTTTAGCAGCGGCTCGGTCAGGCCCGGGCTGATAGCAAACTGCGCGCCTGCCGCGGTCACTTCCGCCAGCTGTTGCGCATTAAGCACGGTTCCTGCACCGATAATGGCGTCCGGCACCTCATGAGCGATTGCCTTGATGGCATCAATCGCACAGGCAGTGCGCAGCGTCACCTCAAGCACGCGAACACCGCCCGCCACCAGCGCTTTGGCCAAGGGAACGGCATGTTCCAGTTTGTTAATCACAATGACCGGAACGACCGGACCCGAGGTCAGGATCTGTTCTGCGCTTGTTTTCCAGTTCTTCATCTTTGTCTCCATTCATCCCGCTAAGCGGTCCAGTAAACCTCTACCGGAGTCTGTTGTTGATGCAATACTGCCCTGACGGGCATGTTGTTTTGATCGGTGCCTTTCTCCGCACGCTCGTAAACTTCGCGTTTGGATTCACCGGCCAACAGTAAATAGATTCGCCGACTGTTGAGCAGTACCGGCAACGTCAGCGTCATGCGCTCAAGTGGCGCGGTCAGCGGCGTAATCGCTACGCAGCGCCGCGTCGTCTTGAGGTCAAGCGCCCTGGCAAGATTGACACTGCCGGGAAACAGAGACGCGATATGTCCGTCGTCCCCCATGCCCAGCAGCGTGATGTCCGCAGGCAGTTGCAGTGCGGCCAGCGCCGACTCAGCCGTCGATTCACCCTCGGCGGCAGTCCCGGCACCGTTCTTGAGGGCAATAAAGGTGGCTTTCGCCACCTCACCCTGCAACAAACTGTTTCGCACCATTTTCTCGTTGCTGGAGCCGTTGTCGTTGGTAACCCAACGTTCATCGGCCAAGGTAATGGTCACGCGACTCCAGTCGAGCTCCTGGCGAGACAGCTGCCTGAAAAGTTCGAGCGGCGTTCTGCCCCCCGAAACAATCAGCGTTGCCTGTCCTCGGTCCGCAATGGCGCGGCGCAATGCGTCAGCCATTTTACCGGCCAGATTTTGGTTGAGCGCCGCTGCACCGGAAAATTCGACGAAATTGGCCATCTGTTGCCCCTTACCTGACGTGCCGTGAAACTACGGTGGATTAGCCGAACTCATTCCATGAACGGCCATCACGGGTAATCATCGCCACCGAGGCAACAGGTCCCCAGGTACCCGCCTGATAAGGCTTAGGTGCTTCGTTTTCTGCGGCCCAGGCGTTGATGATGCCATCAACCCATTTCCAGGCTTCTTCCACTTCGTCACGACGAACGAACAGTGCCTGAATACCGCGCATGGTTTCCAGCAGCAGACGCTCGTAGGCATCGGCAATGTGTTCTTCGTGGAAGGTCTCAGAGAAGCTGAGATCAAGCTTAGTCGTTTGCAGACGGTGCTTGTGCTCAAGACCAGGAACTTTGTTCAGAACTTCGATTTCGATCCCTTCATCCGGCTGTAGACGAATGGTCAGCTTGTTCTGCGGCAGTTGCTGGTAGGAATCACTGAACAGGTTCAGGGCTGGAGTCTTGAAGTAAACGACAACTTCGGAACATTTGGTTGGCAGACGCTTACCGGTACGCAGGTAGAAAGGCACACCCGCCCACTGCCAGTTGTCGATGTCCACGCGAATGGCCACGAAGCTCTCGGTGCTGCTGCTCTTGTTCGCGCCTTCTTCTTCAAGGTAACCAGGAACTTTTTTGCCCTGCACGAATCCCGCCGTGTACTGACCGCGAACGGTGGTTTCGCGCACGTTGGTCTGGTCAATACGACGCAGAGAACGCAGCACTTTCACTTTTTCGTCACGGATACGGTCGGTGCTCAGATCCGCCGGTGGAGACATCGCGATCATGGTCAGAATCTGCAACAGGTGGTTCTGAATCATGTCACGCATCTGACCGGCTTTGTCGAAGTAACCCCAACGTCCTTCGATGCCCACTTCCTCGGCCACGGTAATCTGCACGTGATCGATAGTGCGGTTGTCCCAGTTGGAGGCAAACAGGTTGTTGGCAAAGCGCAGCGCCAGCAGGTTCAATACGGTTTCTTTACCCAGGTAATGGTCGATACGATAAACCTGGCTTTCATTGAAGTACTGCGCCACACCGTCGTTGATTTCCTGAGAAGACGCCAGGTCGGTACCGAGCGGCTTTTCCATGACAACGCGGGCTGGCTCTTTATTCAGACCCGCTTCGCCCAGACCTTTACAGATAGCTGAGAAGGTGCTCGGCGGCATGGCGAAATAGTTGATGGTGGTACGTTTTGACGTATCCAGCATCTTGCCCAGGCGGGTGAAGTGCTTGATGTCGTTAACGTCCAGATTACAGAATTCCAGACGGGCGCTGAGTTTTTCCCACAGTTCAGGATCCAGCTTTTCTTTCATAAAGGTGGTTAGCGCTTCTTTTACCACTTCGGTATAAGCCGCTTTGTCCCACTCGGCGCGACCTACGCCGATGATCTTGGTGTCGTCGTGAATGTGTCCAGCTTTTTCCAGCTGATACAGGGAAGGCAACAGCTTACGGCGTGCAAGATCGCCTTTAGCACCGAAAATAACCAGGTCACACGCCTGGGCTGGTTGGTTTACCGCCATGTTCTTCTCCTTAGAGCAGGATTTACCCTTTTTGCCTGGAAATGCAGCGCCGAAGCGTTTGCATCTCAAACGTTTAGGTAGATTGTAATTTTATTTCAGCAGGTTTTGCGTTTCCGCCACAATGTACTCTGATTAGGCAGAGTCAGTAAACCAAGATCTAAGGCATTAATAAATGAATAAAAAACCACATAATTTGTCATGATTGTTAAATCGGCTAAGCTTTACGCTAACCCTGATGTAATTTTATGACAAATTTGAGCATTAATTACCATATTGAAACTTAGATCTGGCTCATGTTCTGGAAAAAAAGCTTGGATTTCACCAGATTGTCCCTGCCACCTCATTCAGCGCCGTAGTATATTTTCATCAAACTGACATGATTTCTCCTTTTCGTTGAAATCGATGAAACCTATTGAGTAGCCGCCCATGAATACGCTGGAAAAAATCCTCAGCTTTTTGGACATCCTCAGCAAATCTGAAAGAAAAGTTGCTGAAGTTATCCTTGCCTCACCACAAACTGCCATACATTCCAGCATCGCGACATTAGCCAAAATGGCGGACGTCAGTGAACCTACCGTCAATCGCTTCTGCCGCCGCCTTGAAACCAAGGGTTTTCCTGACTTCAAATTACAGCTTGCCCAAAGTCTGGCTAATGGAACGCCATACGTAAACCGCAACGTCGAAGAAACTGACAGCGTTGAGGCTTATAGCGCGAAAATCTTTGAATCGACGATGGCCAGTCTCGAGCAGGTGAAAAATACGCTTGATATTTCGGCAGTTAACCGCGCTGTCGATCTCCTGACCCAGGCGAAGAAGATCTCGTTCTTCGGACTTGGTGCGTCAGCAGCCGTTGCACACGACGCTATGAACAAGTTTTTCCGCTTTAACATCCCTGTTATCTATTTCGATGATATCGTAATGCAACGCATGAGCTGTATGAATTCGGGCGAAGGTGACGTCGTGGTGTTGATTTCTCACACCGGCCGCACGAAAAACTTAGTCGAGCTGGCGCATCTTGCCCGCGAAAATGACGCAACGGTCATTGCTATCACCTCCAAAGACACACCGCTGGCTCATGAAGCGACCCTTTCCCTGCTGCTCGACGTTCCTGAAGACACCGACGTTTATATGCCGATGGTCTCGCGTTTGGCGCAGCTCACGCTGATAGACGTGCTGGCGACAGGATTTACTTTGCGTCGCGGGGCTAAATTCAGAGATAACCTGAAGCGAGTCAAAGAATCATTACGCGATTCGCGTTTTGATAAAGGGGTTTCTGCCCCCCCACGATTTGAATAAATCCGTAAATTGACGGATGTTTTTATGCCGTCACGTTTGTTACAATGTTGTTAAATACTAGGGGTCTGGCCGTCAGGAGTGGGCTTTCAATCCTCTCCGACAAGAGCCAGACAAAATTGCCCGGATAACATTTATTGGGATAACAACGAGTGTCGAGCAGGCCACGCGCCTTCTCTCTCATGGGTGCAACAATTTTGTATTAAAATTACAATCAACCTCCCTTATGTTGTTATCCCGTAACACGTTATTCAGGTTTAGCAGCGCAAATGCTTCACAAGTCAACGGAGTAATGCATGTCCAGACGGCTCAGAAGAACCAAAATTGTCACCACCCTCGGCCCGGCAACGGACCGCGATAATAATCTTGAAAAAATTATTGCCGCCGGTGCAAACGTCGTCCGCCTTAACTTCTCTCACGGCACCCCGGAAGATCACCAGCTTCGCGCCGATAAAGTTCGCGAAATTGCGGCTAAACTCGGTCGTCACGTGGCTATCCTCGGCGATCTCCAGGGCCCAAAAATTCGCGTTTCCACCTTTAGGGAAGGCAAGGTTTTCCTGAATATCGGCGATAAGTTCCTGCTCGATGCCAACATGAGTAAGGGCGAAGGCGACAAGGAGCGCGTTGGGATTGACTACAAAGGCCTGCCTGCCGACGTGGTCCCCGGCGATATCCTGCTGCTCGACGACGGACGTGTGCAGCTCAAGGTTCTCGAAGTTCAGGACGCGAAAGTGTTCACCGAAGTTACCGTTGGCGGTCCGCTGTCGAACAATAAAGGCATCAACAAACTGGGCGGTGGACTTTCGGCTGAAGCGCTGACCGAAAAAGACAAAGCCGATATTCTGACTGCGGCAAAAATTGGCGTCGACTTCCTTGCCGTCTCTTTCCCACGCACCGGTGAAGACCTGAACTATGCACGCCGACTGGCGCGCGATGCAGGCTGCCATGCGAAAATCGTCTCGAAGGTTGAGCGTGCAGAAGCGGTTGCCAGCGATGCGGCAATGGATGACATTATTCTCGCCTCTGACGTGGTCATGGTGGCGCGTGGAGATTTAGGCGTCGAGATTGGCGATCCTGAGCTGGTGGGCATTCAGAAGAAGCTTATCCGCCGCGCTCGTACGTTGAACCGCGCCGTGATAACCGCGACCCAGATGATGGAGTCGATGATTACCAACCCGATGCCGACCCGAGCGGAAGTTATGGACGTCGCTAACGCCGTGCTCGACGGTACCGACGCGGTGATGTTGTCAGCAGAAACGGCGGCGGGTCAATACCCGGCAGAAACCGTGGCGGCGATGGCACGCGTTTGTCTTGGCGCTGAAAAAATCCCTAGCATTAACGTTTCGAAGCACCGTCTTGACGTCGAGTTCGACAACATTGAAGAAACCATTGCTATGTCCTCAATGTATGCGGCCAACCACCTCAAGGGCGTCAGCGCGATCATCTCACTCACGGAGTCAGGCAGAACGCCGCTCATCATGTCGCGTATCAGCTCTGGCCTGCCTATCTTCGCGATGTCTCGCCACGAACATACCCTGAATCTCACGGCGCTTTATCGCGGCGTGACGCCGGTATTCTTTGACAGCAACAACGACGGCGTCGCCGCGGCTGTCGACGCGGTTAATCTGCTGCGTGACAAAGGCTACCTGCTGTCCGGTGACATCGTCATCGTGACCCAGGGTGACGTGATGAGCACCACCGGCACGACCAACACCACGCGCGTTCTGACGGTTGAATAAGCCGTTGACTGAATCGTGACACCCCGCGGTCGCACCTAGAGTAGAAAGTAAAAAACCGGCCTTGGCCGGTTTTTTTGTGCCTTACCCCTTAGCGTGGGTAAAGTTCGTCACGGGTGTACGGCTCCTGCTCGCCCGGCTTGCGGGTTTTAAGCAGTTTAAGGATCCAGGTGTACTGCTCGGGATTAGGCCCAACCAATACCTCGACCTCTTCGTTCATACGACGCGCGATGGTAGCATCATCAGCCGTTGCCAAGTCGTACATCGGCGGGCGGATGTGGATATCAAGACGATGTTTTTTGCCATCATACACCGGGAAAAGCGGCACGATTTCAGCGCGGCACACTTTCATCAGCCTACCGACCGCCGGTAGCGTAGCCTTATAGGTTGCAAAGAAATCGACAAACTCGCTGTGTTCCGCGCCGTGGTCCTGATCCGGCAGATAATAGCCCCAGTATCCCTGACGAACCGAGCTGATAAACGGTTTTATCCCGTCATTGCGCGCATGCATACGGCCGCCAAAACGACGTCGTACGGTATTCCACAGATAGTCACTCAGCAGGTTCTTCTGGTTATGGAACATCGCCGCCATCGGCTGACCGGTCGCCGCCATCAGCATGGCAGGAATATCCACCGCCCAACCGTGAGGCACCAGAAAGATGATGTTCTTCCCTTCTGCTTTCAGGCCATCAACTATCTCCTGATTGTGCCAGTGAACGCGTCCAAGCAGCTTTTTCGCATCGCCACGGCAGGCCAGTTCGGCCATCATCACCATCGACTGCGGCGCAGCGGCAAACATGTCGTCAATTATCTCTTCACGGCGTGCTTCGGGCAATTCAGGCAGGCAGTAAAGCAGGTTGATGCGCGCACGGCGACGGGCCCCTTTCGCGAACTTTCCTGCCAGACGACCGAGTCCGCCCAAAATCGGGTCACGAATCGGTGCCGGAACGTAAGCCATTGCCGCCATTGCGCCAACGCCCAACCAAATGCCCCAGTAACGCGGATGATAAAAGGCTTTTTGGAACTGCGGGATAAACTCAACGTTCGATTTTTTTTCTGATTGCATGCGTTAACTCATAAACTTTTATACTAATTATAAAATTCAATCGTCCAATGATAGGTGCAGTGAATTATTTTGCAATGAATAGTGTCGCCCGCAACGGCAGACGACGCTATTCAACCAGAAGAAAACGAAGAGATTTTATTCGTTGCGTCTATGGGACACCTCAGAGTTTCAGCTGCGGCATCACTTCACGCACCGTAGACAGATAGTCTTTCAGGTCCTTGCCGCTGAGGCCTTCGGAGCGCGGCAGCTTGGCGGTCAGCGGATTGACGGCGACGTTGTTGATCCACACTTCAAAGTGCAAATGCGGCCCGGTTGAACGCCCGGTATTCCCTGACAGTCCAATACGTTGACCACGCTTCACTTTTTGTCCCGGCTTAACCAGCACCCGGCTGAGATGCATATAGCGGGTCATATACTGACGCCCCTGACGAAGCGCAACGTAGTTACCCGCCGCGCCGCCGTTCTTGGCGACGATCACCTCACCGTCACCGACGGCCAGTACCGGCGTACCGATAGGCACCGCAAAATCGACGCCGCGGTGTGGCGCAATACGGCCGGTGACCGGATTAAGGCGACGTGGGTTGAAGTTGGAGGAAACGCGGTACTGTCTGAGGGTTGGGAAACGCAGAAAACCACGCGCCAGCCCGCTGCCCGAACGGTCATAGAACTTTCCGTCTTCGGCGCGAATGGCATAGTAATCTTTACCGCCGCTGCGCATATGGACGCCGGCGAGTTCGCTCTGCTGGCTCTTGCCGTCGAGCATTTCGCGCGACATCAACACCGAGAACTGATCGCCTTTACGCAATTTTTTGAAGTCCATCTGCCACTGTAGGGCTTTGACCACCGCGCCGATTTCGGCATTGGAGAGACCAGCTTCCTTAGCGCTGCCGACGAAACTGCCGCCGACGGTGCCTTTGAGCACCTGGTCTTGCCATTCGCCTTTCAACATTTCGGTTGAGGCCTTGAAGCCGTTGCCGCTGCGGTCAAAGGTCACCGTCTCACGGCGCGACTTTTCCCAGGTCAGACGCTGTAAATCACCGTCGTCGTTAACCGTCCAGGACAGCTGCTGGCCTATCTTCAGATTACGCAGGTCACTGTTTGAGGTTGCCAGCGCGGAGATATCAGACATGTCGATACCGTACTGATTCAGAATGCTGCTGAGCGTATCGCCGGTAGAGACCACATACTCGTGAACGCCCTTTTCGTTCTCGGTTTTATCATCGAGTTCATCTTTAGGGATATCCGCGGCGGGTGGCGAGTCACTGTCGTCGAGAGGTTCGCTCGCCTCAGGCAACAGGGAACGCACCTGTTGCGCGTCGAGAAGGATTTGTTTGGCAATAGGCTTTTGGTGATAACCGTCGTCATCATTATGATATACAAAGGGTTTTGATATCGCCATGGCCAGAGTTAGCGCGGTCAGTGACCCCAGCATGATACGGTGGGGTCGTGGAAGACTGTTGAGCGCCAGAGCGATCGATCGGGGTAGTAGCTGCACTTAAATGGATCCTTATAGCTTACTTCAGGCAGCTCACGTACTGAGAAGTCAGATGTGACAGGAAGTTCACATAGCTGTCCTTGGTCAGTGCGATACCGCCTCCCAGCGGATCCAATGTGCTCGTACGCACTGTTGTTCCCTGGGCAACGGCATTAATTATGGCCGGCCTGAACTGTGGTTCAGCAAAAACGCAGACCGCTTTCTGCTCAACCAGCTGTGTTCGAATTTGATGTAATCGCTGTACTCCAGGCGGGATTTCAGGATTCACAGAGAGGCGCCCCATCGGCGACAACCCGTAGTGTTTTTCAAAATAACTGAATGTATCCTGAAAAACAAAATATCCCTTTCCCTGAACAGGTTGCAGCATCTTACCAAGCTTTATGTCAGTTTTTGTCAATCCGGCTTCAAACTGGCGCAAGTTGGCATCTAATTGGTCCTTCTTTTGCGGCATTAGTTCCAATAATTTTGCGTGAATTGCGATAGCGGTCAGTTTCGCAATATCCGGGGAAAGCCACACCGACATGTCGTAGACGGCAGTTTGCTGATCGTCGGCGATTTTATTATGCGCACGAATGTCATGTTCACGCTGTTCTTGGTTATCCGCCGCCATAAGTAGGGGTTTCACTTCCGGGATTGCCGAGAGGTCGACGACGCGATTAGGCGGTAATTGCGCCACCGATTTGCTCATAAAGCTTTCCATGTCCGGCCCTACCCACACCAGCAGATCGGCGCTACGCATGCGTTGCAGGTCGGAGGGATGCAAAGAATAGCCGTGGGGAGACTGACCGTCCGGCAGCAGGACATCCGTTGGCGTAACGCCATCGGCAATAGCGGCGGCGATAAAACCGAGCGGGCGCAAAGACGCCAACACTGCCGCCTGAGCGGTGGTGACCACGCTTGCGGTCAATAATGATGCGGCCATCACGGCGCGGATCAAGAAGGATTTTTTCATTTTGATCATTTTTTCTGTTTCACAATAGGCTTATCGTTTTTATCGTTCTTAAGCCTGTTTTCAGACTAAGCATTTAGGTATTGCAGCAGTCTAGAATACTGCGCCCGCAGCCTGCCTGTCGGCAAATAGCTGAGAGCAAAAGAGAACTTTTGACTGGAGTTATCATTATTTTGTCAGAGGGGCGGCATTATACCATTGGAATTGAGTTTTAATTTCAAATTTGATCTTTTTAGGGGAGTACAGCAGGGACGGGAGGAACAAAATGGAAAAAAGGCGCAGAGAGGCAAGAGGTACTGACTTCCCCCTCTTGCCCAGGTTCGCTGCGGTGGCCTATCGAAGCCGATAAGCCATAAAAGCGACTCGGCGTAGATTGACGTTGGCCTTAAAGACAATCTCCACAAACAGCGCCGCGGGCCACCAGCCAAAAAAACCTTTTACTCAGGCCGGGTCATCCCAAAATGCCGGTAAGCATGATGGGTCGCCATACGCCCACGCGGTGTGCGTTGAATGAATCCCTGCTGAATGAGGAAGGGTTCAATGACGTCTTCAATGGTTTCGCGCTCTTCGCCAATCGCCGCCGCGAGGTTGTCCAGTCCAACCGGGCCGCCGGTAAATTTGTCGATAATTGCCAGCAACAGCTTACGGTCCATGTAATCAAAGCCCTCGGCGTCGACGTCAAGCATGTCCAGTGCGCCGTTGGCAACGTCACCGTTGATGGTGCCGTCGCCTTTGACCTCGGCGAAGTCACGCACACGGCGCAGCAGTCGGTTGGCGATACGCGGCGTACCGCGTGAACGGCGAGCGATTTGATGCGCGCCCTCCTCCGACAGCTCAAGCCCCAGACAAGACGCGCTGCGCCCCACAATGTGCTGCAAATCGGCAACCTGGTAAAACTCCAGGCGTTGCACGATACCAAAACGGTCGCGCAGTGGAGAGGTCAATGACCCCGCCCGCGTCGTCGCACCGATCAGCGTGAACGGCGGCAGATCGAGTTTGATAGAGCGCGCAGCCGGGCCTTCACCAATCATGATATCCAGCTGATAGTCTTCCATTGCCGGATACAGCACCTCTTCGACTACCGGTGAAAGACGGTGAATTTCATCGATAAACAGCACGTCGTGAGGTTCGAGGTTGGTCAGCATCGCCGCGAGGTCACCCGCCTTTTCCAACACCGGACCCGACGTGGTACGCAGGTTTACGCCCATCTCGTTAGCAACAATGTTGGCCAGCGTAGTTTTACCCAGTCCGGGAGGACCGAAAATCAGCAGGTGATCCAGCGCGTCGCCGCGCTGTTTGGCCGCCTGAATGAAGATCTCCATCTGCGAACGAACGTGCGGCTGCCCAACGTATTCGGACAACAGTTTAGGACGAATCGCTCTGTCGATAACTTCTTCTTCGCTGATAACACCAGCAGAAATAAGACGGTCAGCTTCTATCATCTGTTACCTCACAGAGCCGCGCGAAGCGCTTCTCTAATCAATGTCTCGCACTCTGCGCCGGGTTTGGCCACTTTACTGATCATTCGGCTCGCCTCTGGCGGCTTATAGCCGAGAGAAATGAGTGCGGCAACCGCTTCGCCTTCGGCGTCAGACTCTTTCGCCTTCGAGGCAGCAGCAGGCAGGTTAATATCGACCGGATTGTTAAACAGGTCGCCGTTGAGCCCTTTAAAGCGGTCCTTCATTTCAACCACCAGACGTTCGGCGGTCTTCTTGCCCACGCCAGGCAGCTTGATGAGCGAGGTGATTTCTTCTTTCTCTACCGCACTCACAAACTGCTGCGCAGACATGCCAGAGAGAATAGCCAGCGCCAGCTTCGGCCCTACGCCGTTGACCTTAATAAGCTCGCGGAACAGCGCACGTTCCTGTTTATCATTGAAGCCGTAAAGCAGCTGCGCATCTTCACGCACGATAAACTGGGTGAAGACCACCGCTTCTTGCCCCAGCTCCGGCAGTTCGTAAAAACAGGTCATCGGCATGTGCACTTCATAACCCACGCCGTTGGTTTCCAACAGCACTAACGGGGGCTGTTTTTCCAGAATAATGCCTCTGAGACGACCTATCACTTTTACCTTCCTTTGCCGATGAATCCGCCAGCAAGGCCAGCGGAATGACGAAAATTTTTATGGTTTATATCATAGAAAAGAGCTGGATAGATATCCAGCCTTAATTAACGCATTCTCCCCCGCGCCAACTGGAGCCTGTCGCTGCTTAAGCGAATCGCATTTTGGCTGACGTGACAATGAGTTATGGCAATAGCCAGCGCATCGGCGGCGTCCGACTGAGGATTGGCAGGCAGCTTGAGCAAGGAACGCACCATGTGCTGCACCTGACTCTTTTCCGCCGCACCGGTACCGACGACGGTCTGCTTGACCTGTCGCGCCGCATATTCAAATACCGGCAAATCCTGATTAACCGCCGCCACTATCGCCGCGCCGCGCGCCTGACCCAGCTTGAGCGCCGAGTCGGCATTCTTGGCCATAAACACCGATTCAATGGCAAAAAAGTCCGGCTGAAACTGGGTGATAATTTCGGTAACGCCCGCATAAATCAGTTTCAAACGCCCCGGCATGTCATCGACCACCGTGCGAATGCAGCCGCTGCCCAAATAGCTGAGCAGCCTGCCCTGCTGGCGGATAATGCCATAGCCTGTGACGCGTGAACCGGGGTCAATCCCCAGAATGATAGCCATCGCTTATTAATACCTTATCTTATGATAACGCTGAGCCTGTCCGGGCAGAGGACCGGTTGGCGTATGAAATGTTCTGTTGGCAAGTTTGTCTTGAATTGAAGGAAAAAACAAACCGGACTGAGGATGTCCGTAAAGCCGGGCGAAAACGCGAGCCTGTCGCGCCTTCGCCCGTGAGGAAGATTACAGGGTTTCTGCGATCTCGTCGGAGATTTCACCGTTGTGGTAAACCTCCTGCACATCATCACAGTCTTCCAGCATGTCAATCAGACGCAGCAGCTTAGGCGCGGTCTCGGCGTCCATATCGGCCTTGGTAGAAGGGATCATGGTGACTTCAGCCTGATCGGCCACGAAGCCAGCGGCCTGCAACGCGTCTTTTACATCGCCCAGGCTTTCCCATGCGGTGTAAACGTCAATTGCGCCGTCGTCATAGGTCTGGATGTCATCAGCACCCGCTTCGAGCGCGGCTTCCATGATAACATCTTCGTCCTGGCCTGGAGCAAAGGTGATTACGCCGGTTTTGGTGAACAGGTAAGCGACGGAGCCGTCGGTCCCCAGGTTACCCCCGGTTTTGCTGAAAGCATGACGCACTTCAGCAACGGTACGGTTACGGTTATCACTCAGACATTCAACCATCACGGCGGTGCCGCCCGGGCCGTAGCCTTCATAGATGATAGTTTCCATGTTGGTGTCGTCATCGCCGCCCACGCCGCGCGCGATGGCGCGGTTCAGGGTATCGCGCGTCATGTTGTTTGACAGCGCCTTGTCGATGGCCGCACGCAGACGTGGGTTGGCACCCGGATCGCCGCCGCCCAGTTTCGCAGCGGTAACCAGCTCGCGAATGATTTTGGTGAAAATTTTACCGCGTTTAGAGTCTTGTGCTGCTTTGCGGTGTTTGGTGTTGGCCCACTTACTGTGACCTGCCATAAAAGATCTCCATTAGCCTTATACAGGCTGAACTCATTTTAGATAATCAACGGCCTTGCTCCGAGACTCAATGACTCTGAGACCGGCCTAATAAATAACAAATTCTTCAATCGCCTGCTGATTGCTCGGTGACTTGGTCAAAGCGGCCGCGGCCTCTTTGTCCAGCCAACGATAGGCGTGGTGTTCGGTCAGAACAATGCTTCGCTCTTCCGGCAATGCCAGACAGAACCAGTGCTCTTTGTTCCAGCTCACGCCAGGGGCATAGCGATAGCGCAGGTGCGCAAACAGTTCAAACTCGACGCAGCGTCCGCAGTCCTGTAACAGCAGATTTTCGGCAGCGATATCGATGCCAACCTCCTCCAGAACCTCACGCTGCGCAGTTTGCGCGGGTGACTCGCCGTCTTCCAGGCTGCCGGTAACCGACTGCCAGAACTCCGTATCGTCACGCCGCTGGAGCATCAGCACCCGGCCGTTGTTTCTGGCATAGATGACCACCAGTATCGACTCAGGACGCTTGTAGCTCATCAGTTATTCTCTGAATCTGTGTTTGGGGTCGCTTTTTTAGCGATAACGCTAATCCCTAGCTCAACCAGAGACGCCGGATTGGCGAAGTTAGGTGCTTCGGTCATCAGACAGGCTGCCGCCGTGGTTTTCGGGAACGCGATAACGTCACGGATGTTATCGGTGCCGGTCAGCAGCATGACCAGACGGTCAAGACCAAACGCCAGACCCGCATGCGGAGGCGTGCCGTATTTCAGCGCATCAAGCAGGAAGCCAAACTTCTCGCGCTGCTCGTGTTCGGTAATACCCAGAATGCTGAATACCGCCTGCTGCATCTCACCACGGTGGATACGTACGGAACCGCCACCCACTTCATAGCCGTTGATAACCATGTCGTAGGCGTTGGCGATAGCGGAGGTTGGGTTCGCGGTCAGCTGTTCCGCCGTCATTTCTTTCGGTGCGGTGAACGGGTGATGCATGGCCGAAAGTCCGCCTTCGTCGGTGTCTTCGAACATTGGGAAGTCAACCACCCACAGCGGCGCCCAGGCGCCTTCGTTGGTGATTTTCAGGTCGCGACCCAGTTTCAGACGCAGTGCACCAATGGCATCGGTGACAATCTTGGCACTGGCGGCGCCGAAGAAAATCATATCGCCATCCTGTGCACCGGTACGCTCTATCAGCGCACTCAGCAGTTCTTCGTTCAGGAACTTGGCAACCGGGCTCTGGATACCTTCGAGGCCTTTAGCCACTTCGTTGACTTTAATGTAAGCCAGACCCTTGGCGCCGTAAATTTCGATAAACTTGGCGTATTCGTCGATCTGCTTACGGCTCAGCTGGGCAGCACCCGGCACGCGCAGCGCGGCAACGCGACCTTTCGGGTCGTTAGCCGGATCGGAGAACACTTTAAACTCGACGGACTTGAACAGGTCAGCAACGTCGACCAGCTCCATCGGGTTACGCAAATCAGGCTTGTCGGAGCCGAAACGACGCATAGCATCGGCGTAGGTCATGATCGGGAAATCACCCAGATCGACGCCTTTAACCTCCAGCCACAGCTCGCGCGCCAGCTTCTCCATGACTTCGCGAACCTGCTCTGCGGTCATGAAAGAGGTTTCAACGTCAATCTGAGTGAATTCAGGCTGACGGTCGGCACGCAGGTCTTCGTCACGGAAACATTTAACGATTTGGTAATAACGGTCAAAGCCAGACATCATCAACAGCTGCTTGAACAGCTGTGGGGACTGTGGCAATGCGTAGAACTTACCTTTATGTACGCGGCTTGGCACCAGATAGTCGCGCGCGCCTTCCGGCGTGGCCTTGGTCAGCATCGGCGTTTCGATGTCGAGGAAGTCATGGGTGTCCATGAAACGGCGTACAAAGCTGGTGATGCGTGCGCGAGTTTTCAGGCGGTTGGCCATCTCAGGGCGACGCAGGTCCAGATAGCGGTATTTCAGACGCGCTTCTTCGGTGTTGTTGTGGTTGGAATCCAGCGGCAGCGGTTCTGAACGGTTGATGATGTTCAGCGCGCTGGCAAAGACTTCAACTTCACCCGTTGCCATGTCTTTATTAAACTGGCTTTCAGGACGCGCACGAACGGTACCGGTTAACTGCACGCAAAACTCATTACGCAGTTCTGACGCCAATTCGTACGCTGCGCTCTGATCCGGATCGAAAAATACCTGCACGATGCCTTCACGGTCGCGCAAATCGATGAAGATCAAACCACCCAGGTCGCGGCGGCGGTTAATCCAACCGCACAAAGTCACTTCCTGACCAACGTTGGACGAATTCAGCTTGCCACAATATTCAGTACGCATAACGGTATCCCTTTGATCTCACTGCCTGTGAGCATCGGATTAATATGGGTCGAAAAAAGGCGGTCATTATAAAGGAATTTCGTTCGCAGGATAAGTGCGAACACGCAGTTGATGCACCTGAAATTCGCTTTGGCGCGCCCTCACATATAATTTAACAAAATTATCAACAAACCCTACCCTAACCTGGATTAGACTCTTACGGACTATTAGTGCCCTAAGTAATTGCCGTCGCACGGAGGCTGCGCAACGACCGTGGGTTATTTAAACTTATAAAATCGCGAGCCTACCTATTATGTCTCTAACACTTGATCCTAAAACAACTGCTCTGGTGCTGATCGACTTGCAGAAAGGTATTCTGCCTTTTGCCGGGGGGCCACATACCGCTCAGCAAGTCCTGGATAAAGCAACTGAACTGAAAACCCGCTTCAACAAACTTGGCGCGCCGGTATTTATGGTTCGCGTAGGCTGGTCTGCAACCTTCGACGAAGCGCTGAAACAACCTACCGACATCTCTGCCGGTGGGGGTAGCCTGCCTGAAGACTGGTGGGAATTCCCAGAGCAACTTAACGTTACCGATAAAGACCTGCTGGTAGTAAAACGCCAATGGGGCGCGTTCTACGGTACCGACCTCGAGCTGCAACTGCGCCGTCGTGGTATTAAAACCGTCGTTCTTTGCGGCATCTCTACCAACATCGGCGTGGAGTCCACCGCGCGTAATGCGTGGGAGCTGGGCTTCGAACTGGTGTTCGCTGAAGACGCATGCAGCGCACACAATGCTGACCACCACGGTTCAAGCATCAACTTCATTTTCCCTCGCATCGGTCGCGTTCGCTCCACTGACGAGGTACTTGCTGCCATCGCCGAGTAAGGTTACCCTGCCGATATCAGCCAACGCCGCCTATGGGCGGCGTTTTTCATTTTAGAAACGGAACAACAATAGGGAAACGGCATGTATATTGGACTTCCCCAATGGCACCACAGTGCATGGAACAGCATCGGCCTGCACGATTTGGCCGATTACGCCCGTTACTTCAACTGCGTGGAAGGCAATACGACATTTTACGCATTGCCCAATGCCGAGGTTGTTATGCGCTGGCGCGACATGACCCATGATGATTTCCGTTTCTGTTTCAAATTTCCCCAAACCATTAGCCACAAGGCCGCGCTGCAAAACTGTCAGCGGGAAATCGATGCCTTCTATCAGTGCATCGCGCCGCTGGGGAACCGCATCGGCCAACTGTGGTTACAGTTACCCTCCACTTTCTCACCTCAGCATCTCGACCGCCTGTGGCAGTTTCTTGATGCCTTGCCTACCGGCTTTGATTACGGCGTAGAAGTCAGGCACTCACAGTTTTTTGAGAAAGGTGAGGAAGAGCGCGCATTGAATCGCGGTCTTCATGAACGTGGCATCAACCGGACCTTGCTCGACAGCCGTCCGGTGCATCACGCCACCAGCACCACCCACGCGGTGCTTGAGGCGAAAAGAAAGAAACCGATGCTGCCGGTGCACGCCGTGGTCACTGCCACGCGTCCGATAGTGCGCTTCATCGGAGGGGACGACATTTACGTCAATCAAAAATGGTTCTCGCAGTGGATAAAAAAGCTGGTCGACTGGCAGCAACAGGGGCATTCCCCTTACCTGTTTATTCACTCTCCCGACTGCAGCGATGCTCCGCAGCAGGCACAGGTCCTTTGGCGAACGCTGAGAGGCCATCTTCCGGCGCTGCCGCCTGAGCCCGATTGGCCCGAGCAAAACTCGCTGTTTTAACAACCGGGACCCGGCACGCGGTGCTTAGGCTGATATTTTTCGAGTATCCAGCGGGCGGAATCTGCTAAACTCCGCCCCCATAGCAGCAAACCGACGATTTTTGCTCCCCTTTTTACTTTTTTTGGTCTGATTCAGCACTATGACTAACCAAGATAAACTTTTTTCTGCACCGATTGAGAAACTCGGCGACTGGACTTTTGACGAGCGCGTAGCCGAAGTCTTCCCCGATATGATCCAACGCTCGGTACCTGGCTACTCCAACATCATTTCGATGATTGGCATGCTGGCCGAACGCTTCGTGAAACCCGACAGCAACGTCTACGATCTGGGCTGCTCTCTGGGTGCAGCGACGCTTTCAATGCGCCGTAATATTCACGTCTCTGGGTGTGAAATCATCGCCGTCGACAACTCCCCGGCCATGGTCGAGCGCTGCCGCCGCCACATCGACGCCTTCCGCGCCGAGACGCCGGTGCAGGTTATCGAAGCCGATATTCTTGACGTCGAGCTGAAAAATGCCTCGATGGTGGTGCTCAACTTTACCCTGCAATTCTTGCAGCCCGACGATCGCCAGCGCCTGTTAAATCAGGTTTATCAGGGCATGCGTCCGGGGGCCGCGCTGGTCTTGTCGGAGAAATTTAGCTTTGAAGATGTCAACGTCGGCGAACTGCTGTTCAACATGCATCACGACTTTAAGCGTGCCAACGGCTACAGCGAGCTGGAAATCAGCCAGAAACGCAGCATGCTCGAAAACGTGATGCTGACTGATTCGGTTGAGACCCACAAGGCACGCCTGCAACAGGCCGGTTTTGAACACGCCGAGGTCTGGTTCCAGTGCTTCAACTTTGGCTCACTGATTGCCATCAAGGCAGATGAGACAGCAGGGGACGCGGCGTGATTGAATTTGGGGATTTTTATCAGGCTATCGCCAAGGGTCCGCTAAGCCCGTGGCTCAATACTCTGCCTTCACAGCTGACGGCCTGGCAGAAAGAGTCGCTGCACGGTAAGTTCAAAATGTGGTTCAACGCCGTAGACAGGTTGCCGTTACTGCAACCCGAACGCCTGGATCTGCTGCACAGCGTGACGGCCAATATGCTTGAGCCGCTGCCGAAGGGTCAGCGCGAAGGCATGGAAAACCTACTGCGTAACCTCATGCCGTGGCGCAAGGGTCCATTCTCACTGTATGACATTGAAATAGAAACAGAATGGCGTTCTGACTGGAAGTGGGACCGCGTACTGCCGCACATTTCTTCGTTGGCGGGTCGTACCGTCCTCGACGTCGGCTGCGGCAGCGGTTACCACATGTGGCGCATGCTTGGCGCAGGCGCGAATTTTGTGGTCGGAATCGACCCAATGCAGCTGTTTTTATGCCAGTTTGAGGCCGTTCGCAAGCTGTTGGGCGGCTGTCAGCGCGCTCACCTGTTGCCGTTGGGCATTGAGCAGCTCCCGGAACTGAACGCCTTTGACACTCTGTTCTCGATGGGCGTGCTTTACCATCGCCGCTCCCCGCTCGACCACCTTCTACAGCTTAAAAATCAGCTGGTTAGCGGCGGTGAGTTAGTGCTTGAAACGATTGTTATCGAAGGTGACAGCAATCAAGTGCTGGTCCCGGGCGACCGCTATGCGCAGATGAATAATATCTACTTCATTCCTTCCGCCGAGGCGCTAAAAGGATGGCTCATAAAATGCGGCTTCATCAATGTGCGCATTGCCGATGTTAGCCTGACTACGGTGGAAGAACAGCATCGAACCCCGTGGATGACCAGCGAATCTCTGGCAGAGTTCCTCGACCCTAATGACAGCAGCAAGACCGTTGAAGGCTACCCTGCCCCACGCCGCGCGCTGTTAATTGCCAACAAGCCTTAATCTTTACCCCGCCCCCCTAACGTCTCCGGGGGCGGGTTTATCACCAAACTCTTCCTCTCGTTCTGCACGATGATAAAACCTCTCGGTTAGATTTAAAACATTGCACATCAATGTGTTAACCGCGTAAATTGTGCACACTTAAATTTTACAGTTGCCCTTTCTGTCATTAATATTTTTGAGTCATTCAAACAAAATCAAAAATTAACGCTAAAATAGCCTCTTGGAATTCAAATAATTCGAACAATTTCACTGAGTGTTATTTCTTTAGAAATCAGAAAATAACCCATATCTTTTTTAATTTAACAGCATTTGTGTAGCAATAATCTGATTTTAAGGACGCTGACAAAGAATGATTAAAAATCAGTTAGAATATAAGTAATAGTCAAGGAGTGAGAAAATCACCCACAGTAACAATAGCATTTATTGTTAATTCGAAGATGAAACCTGCCATTCATTATATTGAGGATGAATGATGAAAAAGATTCACTATTTGATTTCTTCCTTACTTTTTTTAACCAGTGAAATTTTTGCAGCTACAAATACTCCTGATAATGCGTGTAAAGATATGAAGGCTAATGATCCTTCAGCGGTTATTTCCTGCTATCGCCAAACGCTGGCATCGCAGCCGCTTAAATATTGGTTTTTGAGCAATCAGGTATATGGCGATGTCGAAGTTAACCGCTATCAGATGATTTCTCAGTCCTGGTCTCCTGAAAATCTGGTTTCGCCTTCACAGTGGCTTGAAAATGTGGCGATTGGTATTCCCAAACACCCTAAATCAACCCGTGCGCTTATCGCCGTCGATATGGACGAGGGAACCCTGTTAAAGGTGGTGCAGGAGACAAACACTATCGTCATTTCGCTCAAGACGATCCCGAACAATAATCTGGTGTATCAGAACGACAACAAAGTGCGCGTCGAGGATGACAGCATTGCACGCACCTGGAAATTATTCACCGAAGACCCGGCGCAGCGCCAACTTCTGCCATTGCATGTCCCGATGGCGGCCACAATATCCCAAACAATAAGGCTAGCAAAAAAGGAATTGGTGCGCTGGAATATTGATCAGTTCATCGTGACCGGTGCGTCGAAACGCGGCTGGGCAACCTGGCTAAGTGCCGTTTCAGATCCCAGCGTGGTGGCAATCGTTCCCTTTGTCATTGACGTACTGGACACCGATTCGGTGATGAAGAATATCTATCGCTCGTACGGTGGAAACTGGCCTGTGGCTTTTACACCCTATTATAACCAAGGCATCGATAAGCTGGTTAATTCCTCGAACTTTATCAAATTGATGAAAATAGAGGATCCATTGCAATATATGGATACCCCCTCCGAATCACGCCTGGCTATTCCAAAGTATATCGTTAACGCCAGCGGTGATGATTTCTTTGTTCCTGATAATACAAGATATTATTACGACAAGCTGCCGGGAACCAAATCATTACGTATTGCGCCAAATACCGGCCACATCGGCATTCAGGATGATTTCGAAAAATCACTGGTGCCGTTTATCAATCGAATTCAAAACAACAAAGCATTGCCAACGCTAGCCATTGCTCCCTACCGTCAAAATAACAGTAACAGCCTGAATATCACATTTTCCGAAAAACCGCTGAAAGTATTACGTTGGACCGCCACTAATCCTGCGGCACGTGATTTCCGCTTTGCATGCGGCATCAAATATATTGCTAGCGACATTACCATGAACGGTGGAAATAATGTCTCCGTGCCGCTGAGCTATCCAGGCCCGGGTTGGCAGGCCACCTTTGTGGAGGCGACGTTTAGCGACGGCTATATCGCCACCTCGCAGGTTTATATTACGCCTGACGATAAATACCCTACCACCCCACCGCCAGCCAACGGCGATGCATGCACTACTCTGGCAGGACGTGGTTTATAAGATGTGTCTGATAACACGCGTATTTTGTGGCAGAGGATAACAATTCTGGTTTTCTCTGCTAACCTTATCTAACCAATCAAAAGGAGATAGCGTATGTTTAATCAAGCACAAGACAAAGTAAAAGAAGTTGCGGGCGCTGCACAGGAAGCTTACGGCGATCTCACTGATTCACCCGAGCATCAGGCCAAAGGCGCAGCACGTAAATATGCCTCTCAAGCTAGCTATGTGGCTAAAGATGCAGTATCGACTGCCGTCGATCAGGTTAAAGAAAATCCTTTCGCAGGCGTTGCAGTTGCAGGCGCGGTAGGTATTCTCATCGGTTATCTGCTCGGCCGAAAATAAAAAAACGTCATGAGTTATGCTAGCCACCCTAATTAGTGTGTGGCAGAGGTTTGGAAGGCTGTGTGAAATTTCTTCAGCGGGCTTGACCTAGTGCTTATTAGGTATACAATTTTGTCCGCATAATATTTACACACAGCACGTTCTACCCATAACTATATAGAAGTCGTTTTTATTGAGCCATCAGCGCAAGCTGATGGCTCTTTTACTCATTATGTAAAACTTTTTTCCCGCCCTTATAACCCCTCCAACAACCTGACAACCTTAAACTATTGCGAAATGTGCAGTCAGTTGAGTACGCTGATAATCACAGGGATAGAGAGAGGTGTGATATGACACATGAAATAGCAGCGTTACGCGTAGCGGCCTCAAGCATTACAAATAATCTTAAGTCGGCTGACGGCATCTTCGCGCCCTGATTGCCAAGCCTGAGAGGCTAAGCGCAATCAATGCCGCCTCAGGGCGGCATTGTCATTTAAGACGCCCACCCTCCGTTTTCTCGTTTTATTCTCTGATTCAAAATCATAAGAAAAAGACATCCGTCCTCCTCTCCTTCGCCCCATAAACATCAGCAAATCTCATCTTTATAGTGCATTGCTATCTTTTGGTGCGCACAGCCTCAGAAACTTCTTGTTCATTCTAATTAATGATTTAACTATAAAATTTCATATTTTTTATTTAATAAAAAATATGAGGTCGATTTAAATCCGCGTCGGACAAGGATTTAAGTCGAACATACATAAGATTATGGAATGTTTTATTTTTGGGGTGGCATGCGTTTTGCTTATATAAAATCTCCCATACAATGATGAGGCAGTATTACCACTATGAATGATTCTAGACTTCGTTCCGGGCTTTCCCTGTGGCAGGTTGTGATAATCGGCATCGCCTATATGACCCCAATGACCGTGTTTGACACCTTCGGCATCGTCTCCGGCGTGACCGAAGGACGCGTGCCGATGGCCTATTTGCTGGCGCTGGTGGCGGTTCTGCTCACCGCACTAAGCTATGGTCGCCTGGTCAAGCTTTATCCTGAGGCCGGTTCGGCCTATACCTACGCCCGAGGCACCTGCGGCAGCCAATTTGGGTTCCTGGTGGGCTGGTCCTCTCTGCTCGACTATATTCTGCTGCCGATGATCAACTCCCTGCTCTCGGGGATTTATCTGAGGTCGCTGTTTCCGCACATTCCCCCCGCCCTGTTTATCATGGCTTTTACCCTTCTGGTGGCCTTCATTAACTGCCGCAACATCAAACTGCTGGCGAATCTGAACGTTATTTTTGTCGGATTGCCGGTGATATTGATGGGCATCTTTATTTATCTGGTGATTCAGGGGGTGAGCCATCATGCAGGCAGCGGCCACGTCTGGACGTTAGCCCCACTGCTCAACGGCAACGCCAGTGTTCTTCCGCTGATAGGCGGCGCGGCGATGCTCTGTTTCTCGTTCCTGGGCTTTGATGCCGTGACCACCCTGTCTGGCGACACGCGTAATCCTGGCAAGGTTATCCCCCGCGCTATCTTCATTACCGCACTGAGCGGTGGACTGATTTTCTTCGTCGCCGCCTGGTTTATTCAGCTTTACTACCCCAACAATGCGCAGTTCAAGAATCCGGACGAAGCCATGCCGGAAATCGTACTTTACGTCGGCGGAAAATTCTTCCAGTCGGTATTTCTGGTGGCCATTCTGGTGAATACCTTTGCCTCTGCGTTGGCCTCCCACGCAAGCGCCGCGCGACTGCTCAACATCATGGGGCGAGACAACATCTTCCCGCAGAAATTCTTTGGCTATAACCATCCGCAAACCCACAGCCCTCTTTACTGCATTCTATTCGTCAGTGGAATCTCGATGACCGCAGTTTTCTTCAATCTCGATACCGCTGTGTCATTGATTAGCTTCGGTGCGCTGGTGGCCTTTAGCTCAGTGAATATCTCGGTATTAATGCATTTTGCCGTACTGAAAAAGCAGATCAACTCGCTGCGTGAGGGAATCAATAACGTCGTCATGCCACTGTTGGGGCTACTCACCGTCGCCGTAATGTGGTTCAACCTGGATAAAGACGCGCTGGAGCTGGGCCTGACGTGGGCAGCGCTGGGTGCAGCTTATCTGGTCTATTGCAAACTGACTAACAAGGTGGTGGTGCTTTCCGAAGTGTAACCGGTAGTCATTCCCTGAAGGTGTCCTCAGCGTGTCTTCCTGAAGGACTGTGATTAACTTATTGAGAAAATGCCATGTCCCTAAAAACGGCTATTAAGAAGCCTGCGTTAACCCATGACGCAATCTGTATCCAGACCCAGAACGAGATAACTCACGGTGACTGGAACTGGGTCAACGACAAAAAACAGACCGAAAATCTGGACCCTGGAAATCCCGCTAATTACTACGAGTCGACACTTTCCCCATGGGAAAACTTCCCACCGCTTATCGAGGACAAAGAGTGTGAACTGGTAGTGATTGGAGGAGGTCTGCTGGGCGCATCTGCCGCTCTTCACCTTTCAGAATCGGGCGTTGATACCGTACTGCTTGAAAAAGACAGGATTGGTTCTGCCGCCTCGGGGCGCAATGGCGGACAGCTCACGCCCGGGCTGGCGCGTTGGGAGGCAGAATCAATGTTGGAAAATCTCAGCTTTGAGGAAGCACGCCGCCTGTGGACCTTTACCTCGTCGGAGTCGATGTCGCTGATTGACGAGATAACGGCACGCTATGGCCTTGAGGTCGATCGCGGACGCGGCCATCTAACGGCGGCTGTTCATCCCGGGCACCTCAACTCGCTGGTCAGAGAAGCCGATGCAAGGAAGTTTCTCGGTGACGAAAACGTGACCATCCTCGGAGCTTACGAAATCAAGAGTCATATTCAGTCCGATATCTACCACGGTGGCGCGCTGGACATGCTTGGAGGACAGGTTCATTCACTGGCCCTGACGCGAGGCCTTATTTATGGTTTTGTCACCAACGGGGGTACCGTGCACGAGCAGAGCGAGGTGATTCGCCTCGAGGAAACGGACAAGGGCGTGAGAGTACACACCTCACAGGGATCGATTCTTGCCCGCCGAGGCGTGATCCTCGCCGTGCACAGTGCCACTTACACTCTGCTGGCGCAGGACAACTCAACGACAATCCCTTTCTATACTTACGTCGGCACCACCTGCCCGGTCGAAGGCGGTACGCGTTCTCTGCTGCCTACCGGCAAAGCGGTCTACGATACACAGTTCCAGATAGACTATTATCGCCCGGTGAGGAACGAACGCCTGCTGTTTGGCGGTCAGGGAACCGGGATGCGCTGGCATGACGATAAAACCGTAGATTACCTTACCTCTCGCCTGCGCGCCGTATTTCCTGACCGGGATGACCTTGAGCTCGAATTTGCCTGGAGCGGTACCACCGATTTAACGCTTAATGGCGCAACCGACTGCCGAAAACTGGGAAAACGTGCGCCCATTTATGCCGTACACGGCTGGAGTGGACACGGCATTGCGCAGACGGTGAGGATAGGCAAGGCTATCCGTGATGACGTTTTGCGACTCAATAATGACTTCAACATGTTGACCACCATCAAACATCGCTCGTTGATGATAGGCCGTCAACTTGCCCCGGTGGCTATCCCGATAGCCAAAACCCTGATGGGCATTGGGACTCGCCTGTCGCCCGGAAAAATGGTCTCATTCTAGGCCTGCTCGGGCTGCCCGTGCAGGGCAGCCCGATTTTTATCGGCGGGTGGGATTAATAAAGGCCAGCGCTTTGTTGCTGGCCAACTTGAAGTCGTCATCTTCTTTGTGCAGTAAAAAGATGATCATCACTACGCCCGCATTCACCGCGTTGATGTTTGACAGCGTCTCTCCGCCCAGCGAATGGCGAATCGGATTTAACGTGTTGCGTTCCCACGCTTTGAACGCCTTACCATAGCCCGCATTGCTCACGGCTCTGAAAATGTTGTGTTTCTGCGTATTGGTTAACACGTTCTGTGACGCAGCGATTTCGATGGCGTGTTTAATCAACTCTTTGGCCATCTTGTTTTTCGAGATCCGTAATGATTTCTCATAGGACTCATACCAGCTTGCAAAATTGCGCTTGAGCGACTGGCGAGACTTGATAGTGTTAAACAGCCCAACTACCGCGACCAATGCGAGCATCACCAATAAGCCTGTCATGAAATACGTCATAAAACGTTCCTGTATACGATGTGTCTGATAAAAGTGAAAAATGATGAGTTAATTGAAAACTCAGGAATTTCGTCCCGGCAGTGTCTGACAGGTTTTTCCTGCCGAGAGGGGAGCCGTAACGGGATATTTCGCATCGGGAGTGATATAAACCTGTGAGGTTGCCACGTAGCCATCGGCAAAGGTGGCCTCAATAAACCTCGCCTGCCAGCCAGCACCGGCATAGTCCAGCGAGAGATTCACCGTATTTTGCGGGCTGGGCGTAAGGCGTGTAGACGCGTAACGAATGCCGCAGGCGTAGCGGAAATCTCGGGAATCAGGATTTGTGGCGGTCCATTGCAGCACCTTCACCGGCTTCTCGGAGAAACTCACCTGTCGATCGACGTCGCTATTGGCCGAATTTGTGACGGTCACGGTTGGCAGCGGACGGGAGTCCTGCAAACGGTTGATAAACGCGACCAGCGACTGCTGCATGACGTTCACAATCCCGAGATGATCGCTGTTGGGCACGATACGCAGAGATTTTTCACCGGGCAGTGGATCAAAGTAGTAGCGCGTATCATCCGGCGGAAAGAAGTCGTCGCCGCTGGCGTTGATGATGTATTTAGGAATCGCCAGTCGAGACCTCGCGTCAGTCGCCAGATACTGCAACGGATCCTCAATCTTCATCAACTGCTCAAAGGCGGGCGTGCCGAGCTTGAGATCGATCTGATTGTCGTAATAGGGTTTAAAGGCAATGGGCCAGTTCCCGCCGTAGACCCGGTACATGTGCTTCACAATGTCTTGCGTATTCAGTGCGTCCGCCACGAAAGGCACAATGGCTTCCACCGACGGGTCTGAAATACCGGCAAGCCAGGTTGCCCAGCCGCGCTTGGACGCGCCGGTGACAATAAATTTGTCAATATGCCAGGGTCTCAGCTCTTTTTTAGCCAGCCTGATGGTTTGTGAAATAGCTTCGGCCATCGGCACATGCAGTGGCAGCAGTGCCCGGTTTTGCGGACTTTGCATCGTTAATTGCCAGCTGCGCGCAATACTGTCGTCCTCAACGCGTGAAATTCCATCGTGCTGATACTCCAGTCCGATAGCCGGAATATTATCCAGAGAAACAACAATCGTATTCGTTGATTGTGCAATTTCGGCCATCATCTTTTCGCTAAGATCGACGGCAATAAGCGCTCTGGTGCCCCTAGCGTTTTTGGGAATATAAATATTGACGTCATGATGCCATTGGCCAGGAGTGACCAAACCGTCAGGTGACCAGTGTTGTGACAGCATTTGATATCTATTGATCTGAACGGGCGGTTTGCTGGGATCAATAGCATATCGGGCGGGCACGATATCGTTTAATAAATACCGATATTCGCGCGGATACGCCTGGTTGCTGACAAAGCGGTAGTCAAGCCTTTGCTTCGCGAGCGTTTCGCGATAGCAGGCAATCATATTGGTATTACTCACCTTGCTGTCGATACTATTACAAGCATTGTCCAATAGCCGCGTTTGGGAAAAAACACACGCCGGCAGTAACAGCAAAGAAAAGAACGCCAACTTAAATATGTTCATATATTACCCTGAAAAAAATTCATACAGAATTTAAATGCACACTAGAATGTTTCTAATATTTATTTATTAACCTATTGCTAGCATCATTCCTGACAATCCTCTCGATAGCAGGGTCTGAAATGACACTTTTTTATTGATTCATTGCATGCATTACGATCATCAAGGTTATAGTCACCTGCGTAAATTATTTGAGTGAATAATTTATCTAAGCAGAGTTTATTTTTATCGATTCGCGGTAGGATCATCGTACAATAATACCTCAAAAATTGGGCCTATTTTTGAGGTCATTAAGGTGTTAATTTTGCCCATAATTTAAATTCAAATTCTCTAAGAAAATTCCCACTCAGCACTGAAGATCGGCGAATAATTATTTATCCGCGCACCTTTTCCGTTATCTAAATATGTTCTTTACAACCCTTAGACAGCCTGGGTTTAAAATAAAAAAAACCCTACCGTCCGTCTTGAGGCGCATAAAGTTATACAATTTTCCGTGACCTGTACAATATTTTTGATCAAAAAATTTGCAATTTAGTTTAAGGAAACTAGAAAATTAACCATAAATATCTGTAAAATAAGGATTTAATAGATTTTATTGGGTTTTTTTATAATTTAAATTTTTTTTGTTTTTAGGCCTGGGATTGACGTAAAAACAACCTATTTTCATGCGCCTGAAAAATTATCTCCCTGAAGTAGACTCGCCCCCTCTTCTCGTTATTTCCAGCCTCAGTAAAAAGATAAAAAACGTTATAAACGCCTTTTTTGATGTGATCACATCAAAACTTTGATTGACATTTCACTCGCCAAAAACGCAGAAAAATGGCTAGCACAATCTGCCGAATTATTAATGATGAACACCTTAAAAAACACACTAAATGCCACACTTAAATAAATTTTCACCACCAAAATTCACAAGAAAAATACTAAATTAACATCTAATAAAAATCCCCATCCCTGTTGCGTCAATTCAAGGAGTCAATGTGAAACGTAGAAAAGTCCTAAAAGGCGGACTGGTGCTAATTGCCAGTGCGACCGTTGCGTCTGTCTTTCGCCCCGTAGGGGCAGCAATGAAAGTATTCACCGGCGGTGAAACATGGGTTGCGCCACCAGGACGTATTCCTGAAATAGTCGATGGCAGCAAGCTGGTGTATTTCACCCCACGCGAAGCGGCGCTGGTTAAAGCTGTTTATGACCGTTTAATCCCGGCCGACGAGCTCTCCGTTAGTGCGTCGGAAGCCGGTTGCGTGACCTTTACCGATAATCAGTTAATGGGTCCCTTTGGGTCCGCACAAAATCGCTACAAGCTAGGCCCCATTGTTAAAGGTACGCCCGAACAAGGTGAGCAAACCATTATTACGCCTGCGCAGGTTTATCGAACCGGGTTGGCGGCGATGGAGGCACATTGTCAAAAAACAGTGGGCAAAAGCTTTATCGACCTTTCCGATGAGGAAAAAGATAACTATCTCGAGAAAATGGAGTCAGGAAGCTTCGACTATGGCGAATTTAACGGCAATAAATTATTTAGCCTGATGCTGACCAACGTTAAAGAGGGTTTTCTGGCCGATCCTTTGTATGGCGGCAATAAAAACATGGTCGGCTGGAGGATGATTGGTTTCCCAGGTGCGCGCTACGACTACCGTGATTATATAAATATTAAAGGTAAAAGAGTCGAATTAGAGCCTATCAGCCTGATTATGATTTGATATTTTTTTTGAATTTTTATTTTTTGGAAATATGAGCATGGAATATAAAAGACCTAAAGCAGATGTGGTTATTGTCGGACTTGGCTGGTCAGGTTCAGTGATGGCCGAGGAGCTGACCCGAGCCGGGCTTAACGTGGTTGCCATTGAACGCGGAGCCTATCGCGAAACCAGTGCAGACTTCCCGACGACCAGCGATCCTGATGAATTACGCTATTCCGTACGCAAGGAGATCCTTCAACCTGCATCGGTTGAAACATACACCATCCGAAATAATGTTAATCAAACCGCCTTACCCGGACGTGAGTGGAATAACTGGACGTTAGGGATGAACGTAGGAGGGGCTGGCACGCACTGGGCAGCCGCCTCGTGGCGCTTCCTGCCGTACGATTTGCAGGTTGCTAGCACCGTCAAAGAACGCTACGGGCTCAAGCAGCTGGTCGATGGGCTTATCGTGCAGGATTTTGGGGTGACTTATAACGAGCTGGAACCCTTCTACGATCGGTTTGAGAAAATAGCCGGCACGTCAGGCACTGCCGGGGTTATTAATGGCGTTAAACAGCCGGGCGGTAACCCTTTCGAAGGGAGCCGCAGCCATCCCTATCCGACCCCTTCACTGGTGCGCTCCCGCTGGAACGACATTTTCGACCAAACTACCACCAAAATGGGCTATCACCCGTTTCCCGTGCCCGCAGGAACAATAGGCGCAGCCTATAAAAATGCGCTAGATATCGAGCTGGCACCCTGTACCTACTGCGGCTACTGCCAGCTTTACGGTTGCGGTAACTGGTCCAAGTCTTCGCCAAACGCCTGTGTTATGCCGGCACTGATGCAGCGTAAAAACTTTACTATGCTCACCGAATGCGAAGTCCTGCGCGTTGAGAAGAGCGCGGATGGTAAAACGGCTGCCGGTGCAACCTTCATCGATTCTGACGGAAATTACGGCTTCCAGCCCGCCGATATCGTCGTTATCTCGGCCTATCAGCTCGATAACGTGCGCCTGCTGATGCTCTCCAAATTTGGTCAGATGTATAATCCTAAAACTGGCGAGGGCACGCTGGGGCGCGCTTTTAATTTCCAGACGCTTTCCTATGCGTTTCTGAATCTTGAAAATGAATTCCTGAATCCATTTATGAATACCGGCGCATTAGCCACCCAGATTGACGATTTTAACGGCGATAACTTTGACCACACCGGGCTCGGCTTTATCGGAGGTGCGGGGATACAGGCGCTGTCAAACACCGGCTTGCCTATCAGCCTCTCTGACCAGATACCGGCCGGGCATCGCCAGTGGGGCTCAAGTTGGAAAAAAGATTTTCAGTCAGGGTATCAAAACTGGGCGATGGTGCAGGGTCAAGGAACCAGCTATTCACATCGCGAACAGTTCCTCGATCTCGACCCGACCTATAAAGATCGCCACGGGCAACCTTTGCTGCGTCTGACCTACGATTACAACCTCAATGACCGTCGTTCGGGTGCCTATATTCGTGACCGCTGTCGTGAGATTGCCGAAGCCGTGGGGGGCAAAAACATTCGCGCCGTTTCTTTCGCCGACGATCATTACTCACCTTATCGCCCGTTTGACAGCTCGCATACTATGGGCGGTGCGGTAATGGGGCTGGACCCGAAAACGTCGGTCCTTAACCGTTTTCAGCAGCACTGGGACGCACACAACCTCTTCGTTACCGGCGCATCTTCCTTCCCCAACAATGGCGGCTATAACCCTACCGTCACCATTGGTGCGCTGACTATCCGCACTGCACGCGCCATTATTGAACGCTATATTAAATCACCAGGTTCACTGGTTTAAGAAAAAAGGGATGAACCGGCAACCGGTTCATCCCTGACTTTACAACCCCGTGGGTGTGATTGCGCCGCTATCCCTGACTTTTTTCTACCAGCCTCGAGCTTTGCCAATCGATACGCTCAAACAAAATGACCGTCACCACCGCCATTAACAGGTTGGTGACAGGAAACGCATACCACAGGCCGGAAACGGCGAGGGAAGTATAGTGGGACAGCCCCCATGCCAGCGGGATCTGCACCAGCCATTGCGAAACCAGCGCCAGCGTCATCGTGGTCATGGTGCGCCCCGTCGCGCGAAAAGCCCCGCTGAGTGCCATCTGTAAGCCAATCAAGCCGTAGCTAGGCGCGATAATATGCAGGAACCTTTCCCCATGACCAATGACCGGCGTCTGATTAGGGGCAAAGAAGGCCACAATATCAGGGGCAAAAGTGAAGGCGAAGACGCCCACCAACGTCAACGCGAAAAATGATATCAGCGCGCTTAAACGCCCAATCGCCCTCGCACGTTCAAAATTTCCCGCGCCAATATTCTGCCCAACCAGCGTCGCGGTGGCTATCGACACGCCAATGGCCGGAACAATCACCAGCGCATTGATGTTGTTGACCACCCCATAAGCCGCCGTGACCGCCGTTCCAAGCACCGCCACCAGCGACATCATGCCGCTTGCACTCAACGCATGGGCGCACAGTTCGATTGACGAGGGCACCCCGAGTTGAACCACCGACTTAAAAATATCCAGGCGAGGTTTCATCGCCCGAAAACTTACCTTCAGCACCACGTGACGCGAATGCAAGACCAGCAGCCCCGCTACCACGGCAATACCCTGATTGATAAGCGTTGCGATGGCCGCACCGGTCACGCCAAATGCCGGGATAATTCCCCAGCCATAAATTAGCAGCGGATCCATGACAGCGTTAAGAATCAGTGTGCCCAGCGTTATCATCAGCGGGATGCGGACTTCGCCAGAGCCCCTCATCAGGGACTGTAGCATGGAAAAACCGAAGGTAAATATCATGCCGCTGACGATGACCCGCAGGAAGCTGAGCGCCAGAGGAAATACCTCTTCCTGAGTGCCGAGCGTTCGCAGCATCCAGGGCGACAGCCAATAGGCGCCTACTGAAATCGGTAGGCCGAACAGCAGCGCCAGCATAAACACCTGTGACGCAATGTTACTCGCCTCGCGATGCAGGCGAGCCCCGATACACTGCGCAACCAGCGTTGTCCCCGCGACGCTAAGCCCGATGCCCAACGCAAAAACGAGAAAAACGATGGGCTGACTTACCGATATCGCCGCCACGGCCTTGTCGCCTAAACGCCCTACCCAAAAGGCGTCCACCATGATGTAACCTGACTGCAAGAGGTTAGCCAAAATAACGGGCACGCCAATTTTAGTCAGTGAACGTAATATCGAACCTTGCAGCAGAATATTTGCTGTGTTGTCGGAAATATCAGTGGCCAAGAATTGATCCCTTCTTCAAATAGTGACGCAACGCTTATTGTTATGTTCAAAAAGCCCCAGAGGATTGACTTACCCGAAAGATAAGCAGCTTACCGACGAGCTCTTGACGTACTTTATTATCCTGACCGACCGTAGATATATGAATATTCACCCTGGCTCTGTCCGGCCTTGCGGGGGATATTGTGATTTCGGTAATTTTGGCATTGATTCGCAATATATCTCCCGGTCGCGTCGGTCTGAGCCAGTTAATTTTCTCCACGCCGGTGCCAATAATCCCATGCGCCAGAGGCAGGCTTTTCACCAACAGATTCATGGTGATACTGACCGTATGCCAACCGCTCGCGGCCAGGCCCTTAAAGATGGAGTCTTTCGCCAGTTCGTCGTCCATATGGAAGGGTTGCGGGTCATATTTGGCCGAGAACTCGGTGATTTCATCCGCACTGACATAATATTCCGCGCTGTGAAAAACCTGCCCGACCTTAAGGCCGTCTAAATGTAATTTAGGCGCGGCAATGTCCGCGACCTCCGTTCCTGTAGAGTATTTGTCGGCGCTATCAAAATGATTGTTTGAAGAACTTTCATTATACATATTCACAAGTACCCCTTTTATTCTCCGGCGGGTAACAGCTTCGTTTCCCTGCCCGCCGTCAATTAAAAATTAGAGACAAAACCTGCTAGGAAAAGGCCATCCATCGGCTCTTGGCCTGACCAGGCCGCAGTCGAAACTTGATAAATGCTTCCACGTTGTCGAACGATAAATAGACGTTATAGCGAAATAGCCTCTCAAACGTTAATCCAGGCGGCTGAACATAACTGTGGCCGGGATAAATCTGTACCTTACCGGGCAACATCGCCTTAAGACGTTGAAGACTAGAATACATACGGCTTGCCGCGTCACTGTCAGGGCAAAGGCCGCATCCTTCGATGAACAACGTATCGCCCGTGAACAGATGGTTACCTATCCAGTAGCAGGCACTGCCCGGCGTATGGCCTGGAGTGATTATCGGGCGGACAAGCATGCCTGCGGCCTCCCACGGCTGCTCATCGAAGGTACGCAGAGCGGCAATGCTGAAGCCGGATGACGCGGCCTCCCGACGAGATATCCACACAGGGCAGCCATGCTCATTTGCCAACGTGTCGGCAAGGTCGATGTGGTCGGCATGAGCATGGGTTAACAGAATCCCCGCCAACTGGGCGTTAGCCGCCTTTAGCGCGGAGTCGACTGTCTCCCTTTCCCACGCTGGGTCGACAAGCAGCGCCTGCCCGGTCCGCCGATTAAGCACCAGATAGTTGTTATTGATAAAGCGGCCGCCGCTGACTTTCAGCGCCGTTACCGCGACGTTGTCTGTTAAAGCCGCAAGGTGCTGATTCAAAGAAAACCCCAGTGCTGTAATTCAGAAATCGTGTTATCTACCCCATTTTCCTGATTGACCTGCTGCCAGAGCTTTTTAGCCCGGTTTACCACCTCGGTCGAGAAACTCTTGTTCAACGCGTTTTCAATGTCATCCTCTCCGACGCGCTTCATGTCGAGGCTGCCGCCGCTCACGCCAAGCTCTTCAAGCTGCCATGCCCAATAAAACTGGTCATAGATAAACGGCATGATCACCTGGGGCGTTCCCGCTCGCGCCGCGGCGGCAACAGTGCCGCCGCCGCCGTGGTGGAACACGGTTTTTACCCGAGGAAATAACCATTCATGGGACACGCTGTCTACGCAAAGCACGCCCGGCAGACGAGCCGACGCGATCATTTCCGCGCTGATGGCCCCACCGCCGCTCATGATGACAGCACGCACACCTGAACGTTTGATGACGTTGATAATTTTTTGTGTCAGCCCCTCAGGATCAGAGCTGGCCATGCTGCCGAAACCCACGTAGATAGGCGACTCCCCTTCGGCGATAAAGCGCTCCAGTTCGGGTGAAACTGTCTGCGTACTGCTGACCTCCCCGAACCAGTTGCCGGTTATCTTGATAGTCTCTTCGGGCCATTCCTTCGGCCTTGGCACCAGATGCTGGCTAAAGGCATAGAGTATCTTTCTCGAACCGTTGCTTTTATCGGACCACGGACCGCTCCAACGCCAGTCGGGGAGCTCAAGGCTGGCACGACAGGCGGTAAAGGATTTCGCCACAAAACGCCACATCACCAGGCGCAGCAGTTTCCAGACCGCGAGATTGATAAACCCCGGCAGCCTGACGATTTTTTTCAGGAAAAACGGCGGTATCGAGCTCGACGGCGTCAGGGGCGCGAAATAGGTGGTCACCACCGGAATATCGAACTTCTCGCCGACGGACATAGCCAGCGGAACCGCCTGATTGGCGGCGATGATCAAGCGGCTGTCCTTAGCCGCCGTCACGGCTTGTTCTACCCACAGCGACATCAGTTTCTCGACCACGCCCGACATCTTTTTCGCCGCCTTGCGAGCCGAGTCACCGTCCATCAGCCCCTGCTCCACCTGGCGAGCTTCTGGAAGATCGAGATCCCATCGGTCGTAACCCAGCCCCTCCTCGGTGACGATTTTTTCATTCCTCTCGCCCGACATGATGGAGCACTGATGCCCCATCTGTTGAAGTCGTTTGCCGAGCACGATAAACGGGCGAATGTCGCCCATCGAGCCGGCGGTGAAAATGGATATTTTCATCAACTCACTCCCCCACTGGCGCGGCAATCCCTTGATGTCCTTAACTTCAGCCTCCTGACTCGCATGGGCTCATCCTTTTGGAATAATGACGTTAAGATTTTCAAAGCCGTGCAAAAAGTTGGAGTAGTTTCGCTCCGGTTCGCCCAGCACGTTGATTCTGGAAAAGCGTTTGAGGATCTCTTCCCAGATAACCGAGAGCTGCATTTCTGCCACCCGGCTGCCGATACAGGCGTGGACGCCCACCCCGAAGGAGAGATGCCGACGCGCGCGGTCGCGGTCAATGCAGAAGGTATCAGGGTCTTCAATCGCCGAGGCGTCGCGGTTGCCGGACAGGTACCACATCAGGACGCGATCCCCCTGACGGATATTCTTGCCGCGGATCTCCACGTCGCGATTGGCCACGCGGCTCATAAAGCTGATAGGCGTCTGGAAACGAAGCGTTTCGGAAACCATCGACATCACCAGTTTCGGATTGGCCTTGAGCTTGGCAAACTCCTGCGGGTATTTGTCCAGCCAGTAGAGGCTGCCCGAGATAGTGTTACGCGTGGTGTCATTACCGCCGATGATCAGCAGCACTATGGTGCCGCGAAACTCGTCGAGCGTCATGTCACAGGTCTCAGGATGGTGCGCGAGCATCGAGATAAGGTCATGGGTTGGCGGCTCGTTGCGGCGTTTCTCCCACAGCGCTTCAAAAGCCTGATAACACTTTATGGTCTCCTCGGCCTTGTGTTCCCAGCTCTTCACCGGCCCGCGTCCCGGCTCGCACATCAGCATGTCTGACCAAAACGTCAGCTTGCGGCGCTCTTCAAACGGAAAATCGAACAGCGTCGCCAGCACGGTCGCGGTCAGCTCCTTGGAGACTTTATCCACCCAGTCAAAAGGTGCGCCAATCGGCAGGCCGTCGAGAATAATGCCCGCACGCTCGCGCAAGACAGGCTCCATTCGCGCCAGGCTGGCCGGCCCCATGCCCGGCGTGACCGCCTTGCGATGTTTGGTATGCTCCGGCGGGTCCATGGTAATGAAGCCGACGTTTTTACGGCGTTTATGGCCGAGCGCCTGCAACGCGGCTTCAAGATTTATCTTTTCTTCAATCGATTTGAGGTCGATGTTCTCCGTCGAGGTAAAATCGCGATGGTTACTGCCCACGGCGCGAATATCGTCCCACAACGTCAGTGACCAGTAAGGCCCAAATTCACTTTCCGGGGTGTAATGCACCGGATCCTCACGTCTCAGACGTTCAAATACCGGCAGCTCGGTCGCATTCGCGAAACGATCCCTGCGCGCAGGGTTAAGCTGTTCTAACGGGACCGCATTAATATCTTCAAAAACAACGTGTGATAGCTCAGTCATTTCCACTCACTCATTATATTTTTCGATAGTGCTACAGCACGAACTGAAGCCACCTTTGCACAAGCTCGCTGACGTGAGGCGTTTTCAACAGGGTAAAGTGCTGAGCCGGTCCCGTCAGGGTCTCAAGTTTTTCTGCCCAACGCGCCCAGCCCGCGGCATCTTCGTCACGACGCTTGAGACACTCCTCGAGGGGCATCCACGGGTCACGCACCTGAATCAGATAAAGCGGATTCGGGTAGTGCGATGTCGGGATATAATGCGTTTGCCGCGCGGCATAGAAGGTTTGCCACGGACCTTTCAACAGCCGGGCAGAGGCGTTGGCCGGGATTTTCCCCAGACGCTGAAGATGCTGGTGCACGACGTGCAGCATCTGTTCAACGTCGCCGTTGGCGTAAAGCGCGCTGTCGATATCCAGCTCGGCGTCGAGATTAAAGCCGATGCTTTCGACGTATTCGCGCATACACGCCGCCAACGTGCGCGTTATAACGGGGTCTTCCGCGCTCCGGGGCGCTTCGCTATCGAGCAGAGTCAACGACGCCACGCGATAACCTTGCGCCTGCCATTGCCTTGCCATCTCGAATGCCACCTGCCCGCCGAAAGAGTGACCCAATAGATGAATCGGTGTCTCGGCGCCAAATCCGGCCTCATGAAGCGCGAGCAAGTTGCGGGCCGCAGCGGCTTCAACCGAACGCTCTGGTTCATGCATGCCATCGATACCCTTGTGCAGCAGGCCGTAGACCGGCCAGTGAGCGGGTAATGCCTGAATGAAAGGCAAGAAGTCGGTAACCGTTGCGCCAGCGCCAGGAACACAGAAGAGAGACGCCGCGCTGGCCGCCCCTTTTTGCAGCACTAACAGCGGATTAAAATCGGCTAGCGCAACCGCGGCTGAAGACGCTGACGACTGGCGAATTTCCGTCTGCGCATTGCCGACTTTCAGCTCGCTGACCCGAGCATCCGGAGCCGCCACCATCGCCTCAAGCGTGGCGAGATAGCCTGTCACCAGACGTTCGGCGGTTTCACGGCTAAACAAGTCGACGGCGTATTCCAGTATGCCGTCCATGCCCAGTGGCGTGCCCTCATCGCCGTAATTCTCGTACAGCATGTAGTAGAGGTCCCACTTGGTGTTGCCGCTGTGGGCCGGAAACACGCGGGCGTCGAGGCCAGGCACATCGAACATTTCCGCAGGCGTGTTTTGCAGAATCATCATCGTCTGGAACAGCGGATAGTGCGACGGTGAACGCACCGGCATAAGCTCGCTGACCAGCTTGAGATAGGGAATATCCTGATGATCGTAGGAGGTTAACGCCTGCGTACGCACCCGCTCAAGCACCTCGTTGACGCGCGGATTACCCGAGGTATCGACGCGCATCACCCACTGTGTCAGGAAACATCCCACCAGCTCGTTCAGCGCCTCGTCACTGCGTCCCGCCAAAATGGCCCCCAGCGGAATATCCTCGCCCGCACCCAGACGGGTATAGAAGATACCCAGAGCCGCCTGAAGCACCATCGATAGCGTCATGTTGCGCTCGCGCGCCAGTCCGCTTAAACGCTGGTGCAGACCGGCGTTGATTTGCAGCGGCAAGACTTCCCCACGATAGCTCGGCTTTTCCGGACGCGGAAAGTCTTGCGGCAGGGCCAGCGTAGCAGGCACGCCGTTGAGCGTTTTCTTCCAGTAGGCCAACTGTTCGGCATACAGGCTGTCCGGCTGGTTAGGATCGCCGAGCAGCTCACGATGCCACACCGCGTAGTCGGCATACTGAACCGGCAACGGAATGAATGACGGTGCTTGACCGGCGATGCGTGCCTTATAGGCCTGCGTCAGATCGCGTGTCAACGGCGCGAGTGAAAATGCGTCACAGGCAATATGGTGGAACAGCATCACCAAAATATGCTGCCGTAGACCGACGCGTAAAATCGAGGGACGGAAGGGGAAATCAACGGCGAGGTCGAAAACTCGCCTAATCGCCTCAAAAACGGTGTGATTCACCTGCTCAACGCCGACGTCGATGCAAGGGACGTCGAGTTGAACGTCAGCAAGGGGTGAGACCACCTGCACCGGCTGACCATTCACTACCGCAAAACGGGTGCGCAGCGTTTCATGGCGTTCCACCAGATCGTACAGCGCGGCCCTTAACGCCGCCAGATTCAGGTCACCTTCCAGCGAGACGACGATCGGCGTGTTGAGCGAGGAGTTATCCCCGCGAGTGTTCTGACCGACCCACATCAGCTGCTGGCTGTAGGATACCGGCAGCGGCGCAGGACGGGGCTTAATCTGGGTTAACGGTTGACGAATTCTGCCTGGCGTATCGAGATGCCTGGACAGACTCGCCACCGTTGGATTCTCAAACAGAACCCTAACCGGCAGCTCGACGCCCAGACGGGTACGGATGCGCGCAATCAAACCGGTAGCGAGAATCGAATGGCCGCCCATCGCAAAGAAATCATCATCAATGCCAATACGCGGCTGCTGTAGTAGCTCGGCGAACAGTGTGCAGAGTGTCTCTTCCTGCGGGTTACGCGGTGCACGATAGGCCGTGGTTTCGCTAAACTCCACCGCAGGCAGCGCCTTGCGATCCACCTTGCCGTTCGGCGTCAACGGGAACTGCTCAAGCGTGACGATACGGGCAGGCAGCATATAATCCGGCAGACGCTCGCCCAAATAATCCTGTAACTCCGCCTCAGGCACAGCGCTGACCGCGTAAGCGACCAGGCGCTTGCCGCTGCCACTATCGAGCGCCAGCACCCGCACTTTCTCAACCTGAGGATGCTCGGCCAGACGTGCCTCGATCTCTCCCAGTTCGATGCGAAAACCACGCAGCTTGACCTGCTGATCGTTGCGCCCCACGAACAGCAAATTGCCGTCTTCCCGATAACGCACCAGGTCGCCGGTGCGATACAGGCGCGCCCCATCGTCGGCAACAAACGGGTCAGCCACGAAGCGTTCAGCGGTCAGCTCCTCACGATTGAGATACCCCAGCGCGACGCCGTCGCCGCCAATGTACAACTCGCCGACCGCACCTAATGGCACCGGCTGCTGGTGTTTATCCAGCACATAGGTGCGAGTGTTGCCAATAGGACGCCCAATGGGAATACCGGTAGAATTGGCGGAGGCCGCATCAATCGCGTAGGTTGTCGCGAAGGTGGTGGTTTCGGTCGGGCCATAGCCGTTAACCAGCTTCGCTGCCGGAGACGCACGCAGTACCTGAGCGATAATCGTCGGGTCGAGTGCGTCTCCGCCGACAAACAGCGAGGTGAACTGCGGGATAACCGGTGCCAGCTCGCTATAAAGCTGGTTGAACAAGCCCACCGTCAACCACATCTGGTTCACGTCATGCTGCCTGAGCACGCGCACCAGCGCGGCCGGAGACAGCAAGGTATCCTGCGGGATAACCACGCAGGCCCCGCCGGTCAGGAGCGGTGCCCAAATCTCCAGCGTACTGGCGTCAAAGGCGGTGTTGGCCGCCAGCGCCATACGGTTGCCCGGCTCGAAAACGCCCACGCCGCTATTAATCACCAAACGATTCACCGCACGGTGCGGCACCATGACGCCCTTGGGTAACCCGGTCGAGCCGGAGGTGTAGATGATATAAGCCGCCTGGCTGGCAGAACTCGGGACCACGACAGGCGTGCTACTGGCACGCGCAACTTCATCGCTTTCAACGTCAATCACCGGCAGGCGCAGGCCCGCAGCCAGCGGCTGACGGGCATCGCTTATCACCAGTCGCGCCGCGCAGTCATCAATCATCCAGTTCAGACGCTCCTGCGGGGCAAGCGGGTCCAGCGGTACGTAGGTCGCGCCCGCCTTGAGAATGGCCAGCGTCGCAGCCAGCAAGGCGCTGCCGCGCGGCAGCAGCAGGGCCACACTCTCCCCCGGTTTGACGCCTCGGGCAATTAACGTTGAGGCCAGGCGGTTAGCCTGCTGGTTTAGTTCGAAGTAGCTTAGCTGCGTGTCACCGTCAATCACCGCAACGGCCGCAGGGGTACGGGCAGCCTGCTGCTCGAACAGGCGATGCACGGTCTCATTCGACGGATAAGACGCCGCGGTATTATTCCAGTCGACCAGCAGTTTACGGCGCTCACCGGCAGGCAGGATTTCCAGCGCCGACATCGGCAGCGCCGGGCTGTTGTCCAACGCCTGCGCCAGACTTTTCATAGTCTGCTGGAGATAGCCCATGATGCGTTCGGCGGAGAACTCTGGCACCGCGAGCACGTTGAGTCGCAGCGTATCGCCAAAGTCATCCACCGAGACCGTCAGCGGATAATCGGTCCGCTCCTCGAAGCCGTGCCACTCCACCGCATCGCGTTCGCCGGTCGTATCGACGAACTCATCCTCCGCCTGCTGGTTGTGGCGATAGTTAAACAGCACGTTGAACAAAGGCGTTGGCGGCGCAATCCCGCTACAGCGCTGGGCCAAACCGAGCGACGCATGCTCACACTCCAGCAAGGCAGCCAAACGTTTATGCGTTTCGCGCACGCTTTCTTCGACGCCCACGTTGCCGAGGTCAAGACGGAGGGGCAGCGTATTGATGAACGGCCCCATAATCTGGTTGGCCCCCTCGCCCGCCTGCAAACGGCCCAGCAGGATGGTACCCATTACCACCGTATCGCTGTCGCTGGCGCGCGCCATGACCTGTCCCCAAACCAGATGACAGAGGCTGCCCATGCTGACGCCAAGACGGCGCGCGTGGGCACGCAGGCGGTCAACCAGGGTCGCGTCGACATTGCGGCGAAGTTCGACCACCGTCGCGTTGTCTACCGCCACGTTCGCGACGCCAAACGGCAGCGTAGGCGCGTCGATATCGCTCAGCATCGCGCGAAAGAACTGCTCGTGCTGGGCCTCGGAGGCCGATGACCGTATTTTGGCAATCAGGCGGCGGAACGGCGGTGGCGCAGGTAACAACTGCCCACGCCCGAGCATAAAGGCGCGGATATCCTGGATCATTATCTGCAACGAGGCGATATCGTCGATCAGGTGGTGTTGCAACATGATCATTTCCCAGCGCCCGCTGTGCGGGTCCTGGGCGGTAAATAGGCTCAGCAGCGGTGCCTGAGTCAAATCAACACGGTAGTGCGCCGGGTCATAGCGCTTGACCAACTGGTCCATCACTGGGCCATTGGCCGGGTCGAGCTCAACCTCGGTTAACTGCACGGGCGCATGACGCAACACCACCTGCGCCGAGGTCGACAGTCCCTGCCAGAGAAACGCGGTACGCAGAATATCGTGTCGATTAATGGTCTGCTGAACGGCCTCGACGTACTGCACCAGCACCTCACGGTTTGCCAGCGAGACCTTGGCGAACTGGAGATAGGGATCCCCTTTACCGCTCAGCCGATGCAGGAAGAGAATGCCCTCCTGCAACGGCGTCAGGGCGTAAATATCCTGCACGTTCGCTACGCCGCCTGGAATCTGGGCGACAATGTGCGCGATATCGTCCGGCGTCAGGTCAATCAGCGGCAGCATATCCGGCGTCAGGTGGGTCGTCTGTGGAGTTATCACATTCACCGGCACGTGTGAACCGCCACCTCCCCCCTGAGAGGAGAAATCTCTCCCCTGTTGCAGGGCATCGACAAGAGCCGGTTTGTGCTCTCGCAGTGCCGTCTTGATATCAGGGGTCAGAGACCCCTTGGCTGCCTTGATGACCAGAGATTCGCCATCAAGCGACAAGGCAATGTTGGCCTCGTCAAGTGCCTGCAAAAGGTCATCAAAATCCATCATATTCTCATCTCATCGAGTTCAACGGTACGCTCAGACAGCTCTGCCAGGGTCGGGCTTTCGAACAACGCGCGGATCTCGATACTCAAATCGCGCTGGCGCAGATGCTCCATCAGCTGCACGGCCAACAGAGAATGTCCCCCCAGTTCGAAGAAGTTGTCGTGACGACCGATACGCTCCACGCCCAGCAGCGCCTGCCACAGCTCTGCCATAGCAATCTCGACATCGCCCTGCGGCGCGGCGTAGGTGCGGCGGAAGAAAGAGGAGTCATCGGGCAATGGCAACGCTTTGCGGTCCAGCTTGCCGTTAGCGGTGAGCGGAAGTTGATCAAGTTTGACGAAGGCGGCGGGCACCATGTAATCCGGCAACTGGGCGGCCAGGCTGTTTCGCCACTGTGCGATGCGCTCAGACGTACTCAGGCCTTCTGCGTCTGCGCGTGCGTCGAGCACCACATAAGCCACCAGACGCAGGTCGCCTTGCGCATCATCACGGGCTACCACCACGGCTTCACGAATGGCCGGCTGTTTCTGCAACGCGGCGTCAATCTCGCCCAGTTCGATGCGGAAACCGCGGATCTTGACCTGATTGTCGTTACGTCCGAGATACTCGATGTCACCGTTATGCAGGTAGCGCGCCAGGTCACCGGTGCGGTACATACGAGCGTTGGCATCCGAGGCAAACGGGTCTCTGATAAAGCGCTCAGCCGTCAGATCCGGACGGTTGAGATAGCCACGCGCTACGCCTACGCCGCCGATATACAGCTCACCCGCCACGCCGAGTGGAACCGGGCGCTGGTGCTGGTCGAGCAGGTAAATACGCAGGTTGGCGATAGGACGCCCAATCGGCACAATCGCCGTCGCCGGTAAATCTTTGGGGCAGGTCCAGGCCGTCACGTCGATAGCCGCTTCGGTCGGCCCATAAAGGTTGTGCACCGCCGTATCAGGCAGCACGCGGTGGCAGGTGGCAACGCTTGCAGAACTCAGGGCCTCACCGCTGCACACGATGCGGCGCAGATAGCGGCAGGCCGTCGCGCCGTCGCTGGCCAGGAACAGGTTCAGCATCGACGGAACAAAGTGGATGGTGGTGATGTTGTTCGCCTGAATAACCTGTGCGAGCGCCTGCGTATCTTTGTGCGCGCCCGGAGGGGCTACCACCAGCGTTGCCCCGACGGAAAGCGGCCAGAAGAACTCCCACGCCGAAACGTCAAAGCTGAAGGTGGTTTTCTGCAATACCGCATCGCTGCTGTCGAGCTGATAGGCATCCTGCATCCACTGCAGGCGGTTGATCAGACCACGGTGTTCGTTTTCCACGCCCTTTGGCTTACCGGTCGAGCCAGAGGTGTAAATAACGTAGGCAAGATTGTGCGACGTCAGGCCCAGTTCGGCAGGCGATAACGGCTCGATGGGCAGCGAAGAGGTTGCCAGAGACTCGGCGTCAAGGTCAAAGGTCACAACACCGGTCGTATCTAGCCCGGCGGTGATTTCGCGCCCGCGTTTGTCGAGCAACAGCAGCTTCGGCGCGGAGTCTTGCAGGATATAGGATAGGCGGTCTACGGGGTAATCAGGGTCAAGCGGCACATAGGCGCCCCCGGCCTTGATAATCCCCATCAGGCCAACCACCATCTCGATGCTGCGGTCCAGACAGATAGCCACGCGATCGTCCGGTTTTACCCCTTTTTGGTGTAAGAAGTGCGCCAGTTGGTTGGACAAGGCATCCAGCTCGGCGTAGCTCAGTTTGCGATTCCCAAAGCGCAACGCAACCGCGGAAGGCGTGCGTTTTACCTGCTCCTCGAACATCTGGTGGGTATAGGCAACCTCAGGATAAACCTTGGCAGTGTCGTTCCATTCATTCAGCAACAGATGGCGTTCTGCGGCAGGCAGAATATTGATCTGCTGCATCGGTGTGTTGGGGGCTTCGTCCAGCGCTTTGGCGATATTTTCAAGCGCGTGCTGCATATAGGCAAACAGCAACTCGGGATCCAGTGAATCGACCACCTGAATATTCAGGCCGAGCGCGGTGCCATAGTCGTCAACGGAGAGCGTTATCGGATAGGTGGTACGCTCTTCAAAGCCGTCCCACTGGTCTGCCTCAGGGACCACGAAATCCAGCGATTTACTCTCTGATTCGCGGTTATGGCGATAGTTGAACAGCGTATTGAACAGCGGCGTTGAGCCGGTGATGCCGCTGCAACGCAGTGCCAGCGCCAATGACGCATGCTCGTGGCTGAGCAGTTCGGCCAAACGTTTATGCGTTGCACGCACACTTTCCTCAACGCTCGCGCCGTACATATCCAGACGCAGTGGCAGCGTGTTGATGAAAGGCCCCATGATCTGGTCTGCGCCTTCACCGGCGTGCATACGGCCAAACAAAATGGTCCCGAATACCACCGAGTCCTGACCGCTGATGCAGGCCAGCACCTGCCCCCACGCCAGATGGCAGATACTGCCGAGGCTAACGCCCAGACGACGCGCATAGCCGCGCAGCACGTCGTTGAGACGCTGTGGCACCTTGCGCGTGACCTCAATAATTTCGGAGTCATCGAGCAGATTGACTAGACCATAGAGTGCGGTCGGATCATCGATATCACCTAAGGTCGAGCGGAAATAACGCTCGTGCTCTTCCGGGCTTTTGCCCAAACGGACCTGGGCAATCAGACGACGGAACGGCTGCGCCTCTGGCAGCGTATGGCCGCGCCCTGCCAGGAAGGTGTGGATTTCGGCAGACAGGATCAGTACCGAAGTGATGTCATCAATCAGGTGATGCAGAACGCGGAACATTTCCCAGCGCTCATTGCGCCTGTCGTAAGCCACGAAGGCGTGCAGCAGCGGCGGTTTAGCCAAATCGATGCTGTAGTGTGAGGGGTCGAAACGCGCGGCCAACTGCTCGGCAATCGGGCCGTTCGCCGGGTCCAGCTCAACGTCCAGCACGTGCAGTTTTGCGCGGCGTTGCACCACCTGACACGGCGTGGAGACGCCTTCCCAGTAAAAACCGGTACGCATGATGTCGTGACGGTCGATAACCTGCTGCACCGCCGCCAGATAGTTATCGACTTTTTCGCGGCTATCGAAGGTCATCTGACCGGTTTGCAGATACGGGTCACCCTTGCTCGCCAGCATGTGGTGGAACAAGATCCCTTCCTGCAACGGGGCCAGCGAATAGATGTCCTGAATATTGCTGACGCCGCCCGGCACCTGATCGACCACCTGATCGATGTCCTTCTGCGTAAAATCAATCAATGGCAGCAGCTCAGGCGTGATAGTGGTCGTCTCGGGGGTAATCTTGTTCGCCGGAACCACCACCTCAAAGGCGTTGGACAGGCGTTTGCCGTTGCGCAGCGCGGTCACCATCGTTGTCTTGTGCTCACGAAGCGCACTTTTAATCTCACTGGTAAGCGCACCCTTGGCTGCCGTGATAACCAAATCCTCGTTATCCAGCGAGATCGAGATTTTTGCCTCTTCCAGAGTCAGCAGTAACTGGTCGAAATCGCTCATTATTTGTTCTCCATGATAATAGCTTCTATGCGAGGGTGTTTTGCGTAATGCAAGGTGATGCAACAGGCACTGTCGTTTTGCAAAAATATCGGGAATAACGTCTTCACAGTCGGGTCTCCGCGAGCTCGATGGTTTTGGCCGCGAGGTCGGCCAAAACAGGCGTATCAAATAGTGTGCGTATTTCGATGCTGAGCCCTCTGCGGCGCAGCTGTTCAATCAGGCGTACCGCCAACAGCGAATAGCCGCCGAGTTCGAAAAAGTTGTCCTGACGGCCAATGTGCTCAATGCCCAGCAACTCTTCCCAAATGGCCGCCATGGTGATTTCCAGCGTGCCCTGCGGTGCCGCATAGGCGCGACGGGTGAAGGACATCTCATCCGGTGGCACCAGCGCATTGCGGTCAATCTTGCCGTTCGGCGTCAGCGGTAAAGCCTCAAGCATCACGAAGGCCGCGGGAACCATGTAGTCCGGCAAGGCGTCCTGCAGATGCTTACGTAACGCCTTGCGGCCAAACAGCGTCTGAACCATGCCTTTCAGCTTCGCCAGATGCTCCAGCGCCGACAGCGGATCTTGTGGCTCAATCCAGTCAATCAGGCAGGCCACCTCGTTCACCCCAATCTCCTGCAACTGCTCTGCCACTGACAGCGCAGACTCCGGCGTACCGATAAACGACAGCTCGCGGGTATAACGCTTGAACGCGAATTCCAGCATGCTGCGTTTGTCTTCGCCCGGCAGCGATTCGAGATTGATGTTCTGCTCCCTCAGCCAGCCAGAAAGCAGGCTCAGATGCCCCTCCAGGTAGTCGAAGAACGGCTGCTTAGCCTGGCTTAGCACGGCGTCGAGATGTGCCCCAAGATAGGTGTGGACCATCACCGTCACCTTGCCGCTGCGAGGATCAAATCCGGCTTTTTCTCGTGCGGCACGGTAAAGCGCGATATGGTCAGCGAGCCCATCGATACTTTGAGTGAGCAGATGAGTGAGCACGTTCGCCCCGCTGCTGCCCGCATACTCGAAGGTTTCCGGCGTACCGGCGGCGGTTAACCAAATCGGCAGCTCCTTCTGGACCGGCACGGGATAAATCGCCACCGAGACGTCGTGGCCTTGGCTGTCCTGCCGCGTCACGCTGCCGCCCTGCCACAGTGTTTTCAGCTCTTCAATGCCCTGACGCATCACGTCCCGACGGGGGCCGTAGTTTTGCGGAGCCAGCACGAAGTCCTTCTGGTTCCAGCCTGAAGCAATGCCAATCCCGACGCGACCGTTCGACAGGTTGTCGACTATCGACCAGTTTTCTGCGATGGAAACGGGGTCGTGCAGCGGCAACACCACGCTGCCGGCACGCAGCTTGATGTTGCGGGTTCTGGCCGCCAGCGAGGCCTGTAATAACGCCGGATTGGCATACAGTCCGCCGACGCTGTGGAAGTGTCGCTCCGGCGTCCACACGGCGGTGAAGCCGTGTTTATCACCAAACTCTGCCGCCTCGGCGTAATCGCGATATCCGCGCTGGGCATCGGTATGGGCACCAAAGAAGAACAGGCTAAAATCAAGGCTGGTACTTTCAACCGGAATGTCTTCTGCTCTTTCTTCACAGGAACGTGGCACCACATAGGCCACCAGACGCGCCTCACCGGCCATGTCCTCGCGTGCAACGACCACGGCCTCACGCACCAGCGAATGGCTCACTAAATGCGCCTCGATTTCCTGCAACTCAATCCGATGCCCGCGCAGTTTGAGCTGGCTGTCGGTACGGCCAAGGTAAACCAGGCGTCCGTCGGCCAAAAACTGTGCGAAATCGCCGGTGCGATAGAGGCGCGCGGCAGAGTCACTTGAAAACGGGTCGGCAATAAAACGCTCGGCGGTCAGTTCGGGACGCGCGTGATAGCCCCGTGCAACTCCCTCACCGCCAATGTACAGCTCACCCATCGCCCCCATCGGCACCGGGTTGCCGTGTGCGTCCAGCAGATACACCTGCGTGTTGGCAATCGGGCGGCCAATCGCCTGGTTGTAGTGCGTGACGTCCTCTGCCTCGACGCGATGACAGGTTGACCAAATAGTGGTTTCGGTTGGTCCGTACAGGTTCCACAGCGACTCACCAAAAACGTGCAGACGCTGAGCCAAATCCCTTGGCAACGCTTCGCCGCCGCAGAGAATTTTCAACTGCGGATGAGGCGTTGTATCGGCATCCACCAGCGATCGCCAGGTAGTCGGTGTCGCCTGCATCAGGGTGATCGGGTGAGTGTGCAACAGCTTGAGCAGCGCATGAGGATCCATGGCCTGACTGCGGCTCGCCAGCACAATCGACGCGCCGGTCATCAGCGGCAAATAGAGCTCAAGTCCGGCGATATCAAAGGAGATACTGGTGACCGACAGCAGGCGGTCCTTCGCGGTCAGATTGAACAACGCCTGCATTCCGCTCAGGAAATTAACCACCTGACGATGCTCAACCATCACCCCCTTCGGCTTGCCGGTTGACCCCGAGGTGTAAATCACGTAAGCCAGATGGCGTGGATTCAGGGTGACGACCGCAGGATTGCTGACCGGCAACGCCTCCCAGTGCGGCCCGTCGACGTCCAGATTGACCACCGTGAGAGTGTTGCCCGGCTGCTCGCCAAACAGCTCACGCCCGCGCCCGTCCACCAACAGCACTTTCGGACTGGCATCGTCGAGAATGTAGGCTAATCGTGCCGTCGGATATTCCGGGTCGAGCGGCACGTAAGCGCCGCCAGCCTTAAGCGTGGCCAACAGCGCGATAAGCATTGTTGCGCCACGTTCGGTGCACACGCCCACCCGCGTATCCGGCGTAATCCCTAATGCGACGAGATAATGGGCCAGGCGATTGGCGCGCTGGTTCAGCTCGGTATAGCTGAGACTCACCTCGCCCGCCTGGAGCGCCAGCGCCTGCGGTTGCAGCGTGACCTGCTGCTCGAACAGCTGATGTATGGACGCCGTGGTCGGGAAAGAGACCGCCGTATCGTTGCCGGTTTTGAGCAGATGCTGACGTTCTTGCGACGGCAGAATCTCGAGCTCATACAGCGGTATTTGCGCCGGGGAAGGCGGAATATCGGCCTCAAGCGCCGCCACCAGACTCAGCAGGCTTTGCTGGAAGTAGCCAAACAGGCGTTCGCTGGAGAGTGACGGCAGAGTCTGCACGCTGATGTCCATCGCCTCGCCAAAATCATCTACCGAGGCGGTGATCGGATAGTTTGTCCGCTCCTCAAAGCCGTGCCAAACCACGCCGTCGAATTCGATATCCCCCAGCACATCCACCTCGGTAGGACGGTTGTGACGGTAGTTGAATACCGAGCTGAACATCGGCGTCGGAGGCGCTATCCCACTGCCTTGCTGCGCCAGCGACAACGTCGCGTGCTCGTGTTTGATAAGCGCGGTGAGGTGCTTATGCGTCTGGCGAACGGCATCGACGGCCCCGATGGCACCCACCTCAAGACGCAGCGGCAGCGTATTGATGCAAGGCCCCAGAATCTTATCGCTGTCCTTGCCCTGCATCCGCCCTGAAAGCACCGTGCCCAGCACCACCGTGTCGCGTCCACTGGCTGCGCCCAGCACGCGCGCCCAGCTTAGATGACACAGGCTGCTCAGGCTGACCCCGAGACGGCGAGCCTGATGACGTAAACGCTCTGCCAACGGTGCCGCAAGCGGTTTACGGGTTTCGGTGATGCGCTGCCCGTGAAGGTGACCGGTTTTGAGATTAAACGGCATCGTCGGTTCTTCAATGTCCGCCAGCATCTCGGCAAAAAAGGCGCGCTGCTGTTGGCCGTCGGCGTGCAGACGCAGCTGCGCCACGTGTTGACGGAATGCGGTCGCCGGAGGCAGGCTTACGCCGCTACCGCTGAGAAACGCCTGAATATCACCGAGGATAATCTGCAACGAGGCGAGGTCTTCCACCAGATGGTGGATATACATCAAGGCTTGCCAACGCGCCTGCGTTTCATCATAAGCCACTAACATATGCAGTAACGGCGGTTGGGTCAGGTCAATGCGGTGGACGTCAGGGTCAAGACGCGCCTTCATCTGCTCTACGACGGCATCGGCATCCAGCTGAAGCTCCTGCACATGCAAACGCGCCTGACGCAGGACGACCTGCACCGGCTTCTCCAGCCCTTCCCAGATGAAGGCGGTGCGCAGGATGTCATGGCGTTCAATCACCCGTTGAAGCGCCGCAAGATAGTTATCCAGCGTCTCACGATGGGTAAACGACAAATGTCCACGCTGTAGGTAAGGATCGCCCTGCTCCTCGAGCAGGTGGTGGAAGAGAATGCCTTCCTGTAGCGGTGCCAGCGCATAGATATCCTGAATATTGGCGACGCCTCCCGCGACCCGCGCCACGATGTGGTCTATCTGCGGTTGCGTAAGCGAGACCAACGGAAAATGCTCGGGATGCAGCGCGGTAGTCGACGGCGCAATCAGATTTGCCGGGACGGCAAACGTCGATGCGGAATCCTCTTCCCGCCTGATGTGTACCGCAAGCTCGGCCAGCACCGGATACGCGAAGACCGTCGGTACATCGGTATACAGGTTCTGCTCAAGCAGTTTCGCCTTCAGCTGCATCGCCAGCAGCGAATGGCCACCTAGCTCGAAGAAGTTGTCCTGACGACCCACCTGATTAACGCCGAGCAAGGTCTGCCACAGCTTTGCCAGTACGGTTTCCGTTCCGGCGCGTGGCGCGTCGAAGTCACGCTGAAGGTAAGCGCTGTTATCCGGCAACGGCAGCGCTTTACGGTCAATCTTGCCGTTGGCGGTCAGCGGTAACGAGTCCATCACCACGAACGCCGCCGGGATCATATAACCAGGCAGCTGGGTGGCGAGCACCTCACGCCACTGCGCAATCACCTCATTCCCGCAAGGTTTTTCCGCGACGACATAGGCCACCAGACGCGCCTCGCCCGACTCTGGCAACAGACCTATCACGGTGGCTTCCTTGATTTGCGCCAGCGCCGCAATGCGCGACTCGATTTCACCGAGCTCGATACGGTAACCGCTCAGCTTGATCTGGTGGTCACGACGCCCGAGGAACTCGATGCGGCCGTCTTCAAACCAGCGCCCAATATCCCCGGTGCGATAGACCCTAGCGCCCGCCACCCAGGGGTCGGCAATAAACTGCTGGGCCGTCAGCTCAGGGCGATTAACGTAGCCCACCGCGACACCCTCGCCGCCTATCCAGATTTCGCCCGTCATCCCCGGTGCACAAAGCTGCCCGAAGTTATCGACGACGTACATCCGGGTATTGGCAATCGGTCGCCCGATGCTCAGACGACTCTCCTGAGTCTGCTCAAAGCCCCGCATCCATGCCGAGGACATAATAGTGGTTTCGGTCGGACCGTAGCCGTTGATATAGCGACAACGCTCGCTCCAGCGCTCAATCAGCGCCAGAGTGGGGGCTGAACCGGCAGTGAGCAGCGTCATGCCCTCTGGTACCTGCGTCGGGTCGAGATGCGCCAGATAAGGAGGCGGGAAGGCCGAAAAACCAATGTCGTTTTCAACCATATACGCCGTCAACGCGGGAGGATTTTGGATAAGCGCATTCGACAGGAGGTGCAGTTCGCAGCCACGCGTTAGCGTGCCAAAAATCTCCCCTGCTGACGCATCGAAGGTATAAGGCGCAAACTGAGTAATGGGCTGCCCGGCGCTGAAAATGCCCAGGTGTTCGCACCAGGCGCAGAAGTTGATCAGGCTGCGCTGCGCAATCTCGACGCCTTTCGGCGTACCGGTGGTGCCCGAGGTATAGATGATGTAGGCAATGGTGCGTGAATCGATGGCGTCAACAGGTTCATCCTGGTCCTCGACCTGACCGAGATAATCATCGACGAACAGCAAAGTGCTGCTCTCTTGCTCGGCGAAGCGGGGAGCATCCGCCCGCGTCGTCAGCGTCCAGCGTACCTGCGCGTCGTTGATGATAAACGCACGGCGCTCGCTCGGGGCGTCCAGAGCAATCGGGACATAGGCCGCTCCGAGTTTGATAATCCCCAGCATGGCAGCGATCAGCTCCGGCGACTTGTCCATGCTCAGCACCAGGCGATCGCCCTGAGCGACACCCACGTGGCGCAGCCCGGCGGCAATCTGTCTGGCTCGGTCGGCCAGCTGCCGATAGCTGAGACGCACATCGTCCGCCACCAGCGCTGTTGCCTCGTTTCTGGCCGCGACTTGCTCGGCAAACAGCGTGTAGAGTGAGCGGTCCAGCGCCACGTCCAGCTCGGTGGCATTCCACTGTTCAATAACGCGGTCGATTTCATCGCGGCCGAGCAGAGACTGTTCGCCAAGGGTGCGCTTTTCGCCCTGCGTAAAGCAGGTCAACAGCTGCTGTACGCGATAGAGAAGATTCTGTGCATCGGCATCGCCGAAGTCGCTCGCCCCATAACGCAGCTCCAGCGACAGTTCGCTACCGGCATGCAAAATCAGCTGCAACGGCGCGGAGACGTATTCTGTAGACGCGGCGCGATGCACACTGATCAGCGATTCGAAAAGCGCTTCGTTGGCCTGCACACCGGCAGGCAAGGCGTCGGCATGACGCTGATGCTGCTCGAACATGTCGGCAATATCATTAAACCAGTCGCTCAGGGCGAGGTCGGCATCGAGGTGCATCCGCACGGGAAACGCCTGGCTCGCCTGCGCTTCAGCATCTGAAAACTGTATGCCAAACAGCACGTCCTCTTCGCCGCTGTACTTGCTCAGCAGCAGACCCCATGCGGCCGACAGCAGAACCTCCAGCGACAGTGACTCACGCTGAACCTGCGACAGAAGCGCGGTGCTCAGCGCCGCCGGAACCGGCGCAACAAGCACACTGACGCGCGCCTGCGGCGACGAAGAGGCCGCGTTTGCCGCCTCAGTGTCGGCGGCATTTGCCAGATTGGCGTTCGCTGTTCTTTGCGCGCCGCTCAGGTACTGTTCCCAGTACGCCAACGCCGTCTCTTCGCGCGGCAAGAGCATATTATCCTGCACCATAGTCATTGATTACGCTCCCTCCGTGACAGCTTGCTCGGAATGTTTTTTAAGCTCATTCAGTAAGTTAGATACGCTTTCGACGTTCCTGCCGAATTGATTGATAGCCGTACCGTGCTGAATAAGCGTTGGAAAACCGTATTTGAGGAAGGTTGACAAGGTGCCGCTCGGGCTGAGATCGACAAAAAATGCGTCGCTGTTCTCGCTCAAAACCTTCATCAAACTGAAGAAATCGACCCTGTCCCGCAGGACTCGCCAGAAATACTCGTCGTCCCACCGCGCCACCGACGTTCCTGACATGGCGGAGTACACCGGCAGGGACGATGTCTGTATGGCTAACGTCCCCACCAGCGCGCGGAAATCTTGTTCGATGGCGGCTATCCCGGCGGAGTGGAAAGGCTGCTCGACCGGCAGCAGCATCGAGATAATCTGTTGTTGGGTCAGCTGTTCCTTCAGTGCAGCAAGACGCTGGAGCTCCCCGCTGACCACAAAATTTTTCTGGAAGTTGATGCTGGCTAATTCGGTGTGCTGGTACAGCGCAGAATGGGCGTGGAAGTGATCCACCGGCGCGAGCACACTCATCATGCCGCCGCCGGCGGTTTTTTCGCTCAGCAGGCGCGCCTGATTCACCAGCAGTTTCATGGCGTCGTCCAGCGTCAAAACGCCCGCAACCACCGCCGAGATGCACTCACCGAGGCTGTAGCCCACCACTGCGCCGGGTTCAACCCCTTCCGCGCCAAGCACGCGGGTCAGACTGACGCCCACGCTCAGCAGCGCCGCATTCGACAAGACGACATCGGTGAGCGGCAGGTGGCGGCGTGTCTCGTCATACAGCGGCTCCAGCAGGCTGTGCCCCGTGTGCTGGCGATAAAGTGCATCGCACTGGTCCATCTGGCTGCGAAAAGCAGCGTTGCGTCGGTAAAGTTCAGCGCCCATGCCGTAATACTGCGCGCCCTGCCCGCCGTACATAAACACCACGCGCGGTTTGGCGGCGCTGGCCGCGTTTAGCCCCTTTGGCTCTGCCGACAGCGTCATCGGCTGGGCCTTTATTTTGGCGAACAGGCTGGTCAATACCTGCCCCGGCCCAATCTCCTGCTGACTGACCTCGCCCTGCGCCAGCAGGCGAGAAATACTCTCGTACCAGCGAACCGGATGACTTATCTGCCGGGTTAACAGAGAGAGATAATCGGTCTGCGGATAGTCGAGCGCCGTGTAGTTTGAAATAACCCGCGCATTGAGCGGGTTGAAAGTGAAGCTTTGTGCAAACTGCTTAAACTGTTGTTCGATATCGCGCATGTAGCGAGAGTGGAATGCTGCACTCACGTTCAGCTTCACGTAGCGCGCTCCCGCCTGCGTAAAAAGCGTTTCGCAGGCAACGATGTCGTCATAAAGCCCGGAAATCACGATTTGCTGCGCACAGTTGACGTTGGCGATGTCGATACCGTTAAATGCCGACCCGGCGATCAGTTCGGCCACCCGCGCCTGCGTGAGACCGACCACGGCCGCCATCGCCCCCCTCGGTGCCGTCGACATCAACCTGCCGCGCTCTTTCACCAGCGCGACACCGGTGGCGAAATCAAACGCCCCGGCGGCAAACAGCGCGGCAAACTCTCCCAGGCTATGGCCCGCATAGCACTGCGGAGCCGCCAACCCGTCCTCACGTTGGGCCAGCAGGCCGAGCGCTGAAACCACGAACAGCGCGGGCTGGGTGAATTCCGTTTCGCCCAACACCCCGTTGAGATCCTCGAGGCACAGCTCGCGAATCGAATAACCGAGAACCTCATCAGCCTCGTTGACCAGGTCGGGGAAGCGCGCAAACAGCGCCTCTCCCATCCCTTTGTGCTGCGATCCTTGACCAGGAAATACCCAAATTGAAGAAGACATAAGTCGCCTATTACTGTTTCCCAGGATTGTCATTTCGTTCAGGATTTGACGGCTTCGGCAGGAAGATGCGCTTCAATCTTGCCAATCAGGTCACCGAGCGTGTAAATCGCCCGCTTTTCGCTGTCGTTAACCTTGATGTTCAGCTTCTTCTCAATCTCGTACCAGGACTCGAGCATCTCGACGGAATCCACGCCCAATTCCCCCCCAAGAAATGCCTCTAAATCCACGACCTCAGGGGTAAAACCGGTGTTCTTGATATCGTTAATTGTGTCGAGAACCACGCTCAGAATGTCTTTTTGATCCACTGTTTTTGTCTCCCAATCCACTCGATTACAGCGCGTCAAATTCGCGCGCAACTTCGGCAATAATCTCGACAGCCCTGTCTATCTCGTCACGGGTATGAGAAGACATGACGGAAATACGCAGGCGTTCTTTGTCGGGCGGCACCATCGGGTATTCCATGATGTTGGCAAAGACACCGCGTTCAAAAAGACGGCGATTGATGTTGCCCACCACGGAGATTTTTTCGAAGAAAACAGGAATGATCCCGGACTGCCCGCGAAGGATGTTGAAGCCTTTCGCTTCGAGCTGGTCCTGCATGTAGCGCACGTTGTCATGCAGACGTTCAATGCGCTCCGGCTCTTTTTCCATCACGTCCAGCGCAGCGGAAATCGCCGCGATCGTCGGCTGGGCCAGGCCGGAGGTAAACAGGTAAGGATAAGCAAAGTGGCGCAGCATAAAGATGTACTCGCTTTTGCCGGAAACGAAGGCACCCTGTGCGCCGAGCGATTTGCTACAGGTGGACATACGCAGGTCAACCTGACCCAGCAGATCCAGATGCTCAAGCGTTCCCTTGCCGGTTGGCCCCACGGTGCCCAGACCGTGCGCGTCATCGAGGATAGTGATAATGTCGTGCGCGCGGCAGATTTCGATGTAACGCCTGAGGTCGATGATCGAGCCGTCGGTCGAGCGCACGCCTTCCACCGTCGAGAAAATCTGCGTGCCCGGTTTGGTGCGCTCACGAATCTTGTGCAGCATCTGGTCGAAATCCTCCAGACGTTCCGGGTCAAAGGTGTAGAACGGCACGCTGGTCATTTTGATGGCGTTGATTACGCTGGCATGACTGTTCTGGTCGTAGACGATGATATCGTTGCGATTCATCAGGCCATTGACCCAGCACAGGTTGGCCATGTATCCGCTCGGCAACAGCACGGCATCTTCATGGCCTGCTAACGCCGCCAGACGCTTTTCCAACTCTTTGTGCTGTCGGGTATAGCCCGAAAAAGCCGGTGAACCGCCGGTGCCAATACCGAATTTCTCTACCGCCTCGACCACCTTATTTTTCACGTAAGGATGGTTGGCCAGTCCCAGATAGCTGTTTGAGCCAAACACCAGCACGTTGTTGAAGGTGTCGCTGTGCAAATCCTTGTAGTACATCTGCGCATCGACGGGTCCGTCGCCCTGACGTCCAAACATAAAGCCTTTCTCTAGCTCTTTCAGATAGGCGCTGTAGCGCAATTTCACGCGCTCTTTGAAAGGCTTACGTTCCAGTTCTATCAGCTCATGGAAATCCATTATAAAAACCCCCTTGGTTGTCTATTCTGTCACTGCGAGAGATTCCGACGGCGCGGAAGCAATAAAACCGTTAGCCCTGTACCAGGTGGCGCACTCCTCCACCATCTGACTCAGGGAAGCAGGCTGATAGCCCAGTTCACGTTCTGCTTTGGCGCTGCTGAAGTAATAGCTTCCTTTGAACACCCGCAGGCGATAGGCGTCTAACACCGGTTCGCCGGGGATCAGTCGCGGGAATTTTTCCTGCAGCCACGTTTTGAGATAGAAATACGAATACGGGGTCTGGGGGAGAGAGACCTGACACTGGGTGACCGCCTCAATCGTCTTGATGAGTTCGGTATAACGCACATTCACACCGGCGATGATGTAACGCTCGCCTGCGGTCCCTTGGGTCAATGCGCTGACGTGTGCTTCGGCGACGGCTGCTGCGCCACAGAAGCTGGCCCCGCCCGGAGGCATAAACGGCAACTGATTGTAGGTCACCGCCAGCACCATACGGCCCCACTGCATAGAGTAGTCGTAGGCGCCCAGCACTTCGGCAGGATTGAGAATGACGGCGGACAGACCGCGATCGCAGGCGCGATAGACGCACTCCTCGGCCTGTAATTTGCTTTTGGCATAGGGATTATTGACGCGAAAACCGCGCAACGGGGTTTCCTCGGTCGACTCGACCTGAGGATTGTTGCGCGCCCCTATCGTCGAGGTGGTGCTGGTGAACACCAGGCGAGCTATCCCGGTTTCCCGCGCTGCGTCAGTCACCCGGCGAGTCCCTTCGATATTTACCGCCTCGAGAAGCGGCCAGTCGCGGGGATTGCTGCTGGTATTGCCCGCCGTATGAATGACGGCGTCTTGCCCAGCCATTGCCGCGCGTAACGCCGCACTGTCGTGCAGCTCGCCGCGTACCAGAGTGACGCCGAAAGGCACCAGAAAACTCACGTTGGAGGACGCTCGAACATAGGCGGTCACCTGATGCTGTGCGGCGACTAATGCTTTTACCACGTTAAGGCCAACGAATCCGTTTGCGCCGGTGATCAATACTTTCATGACAGTTGCTCTTGCTGGTTAAGTTGTTCAAGCGTTTTCCAGAAGGCCTTGCGTCCTTCGCCTTTGCTGCGCATCGGGAGTGCGGCAGGATTTTTGTCCAGGTGAGTGGCTAAGCCCTCAAGCAGAGTGACCCACTGTTCGAGCAGTTGATTCAGATTATCTTCCGTGGTGTCTAACCCACGACAGTCAATACGCAGACTCAGGCTGTGCGCCTCGACGCTGACCAACAGCGCCAAATGCAAATCCGGCTGCACGGCAAAGAGCACGGCGACGGCATCGTTCACGTTGACAGTCGCGCTGTCGTCGAGGATGGCCACCGCGCTGTCAAACAGCGGCGCGTCATCAACCCAGTGCTCTATCTGCCCAAGGGTGGCGGCCGCATGCTCAAGATATTTCTCCAACTGCTGCTCAACGCTGCCGAGCCATGGCCCGACCTTGTGGCGTCCTACTACCTGAATGCGTGCAGGGATGACCCGCAGCGCTTCATTGTTGAAACCGCGGATCACGCCAAACTGAGAGAGCTTGACGCGCACGTGTCGGTTAGCGAGCAGCGCCCAGCCCGCAACCACCAGCGTTTCGAGAGTTACCTGTAGGCGTTGGGTACAGATTTGCAGCGCATCAACCGTGTCCTGGCTGATTTGTCTCTCGACGTTAATGAGAGGCTGCTCTGCGTCCTCGGCGTCCAACGCCTCTGCGCCACCCAACAGTGCCGGGGCAATCAGCGAACCTACATCATCTTCGGCGTGGAGTTGTTCAGCCCAGAAAGCGTGCAGCGCCTCGTCGTCAAGCGCGGAGGCCTGGCACTCGGCAATCGTGCTGGCAAACCACGCCTGCGGTACCGCTGGGAGTACGTTCTCTGCGGCACGTTTCATGGCCTCCAACTCACTGTTGCGGGCTTTACGGCGCGAGATATCGAGCGCCAGCGCGGCGTTGAGGTCACAAGGTTGATTGGCGAACGGATAGCCTGGGAAGGCCACGCGGCGGCGTGAGGCGTTGAGGTGCAGCAGGCTCCAGTCAACCTCGCAGCCACGGCACCACAGAGTGGCCACTCGGCCAAGCTGCTGGCTTTGCAACAGCGCCGTGATGAAATGCTTACCGGCCTCACCGGCAACAAGCTGCGAGACTTCTTTAGCGTCGTGAACGTTGCCGCTGTGAATGTCTGCATCACCGTGCGTGGCCTCAGGATGCGCAATAAAACGCTCAAGCTTCGCCAGCAGGTCGGCGGCGTCGACGGCCACAATCGCCAGGCGATTTTCAAGCATGATGCGTCCAACCTGACTGGTATAGGCAAGGTCGGCGAGACGCAGCGTACTGCCCTGTCGCTCGACAAAGTCGCGCATCTCGGCGGCGTAGGCCAGCAGACGCTCGGCGCGCTGGGCAGACAACACCACTATTTGCGGCGCATTCTCGACGGGCGTCGGACGAGGGCTTTGCATCAACACCTGCTCCGCAGACTCGACCACCACAAACGCCGTTGAGCCTCCCATACCGTAGGAGTTGATCCCGGCGATACGCGTGCCGCGACCGTTGGTGTCCCAAGCTCGCGCCTCGTGCGGGAACAGGAACGGTGAGGTCTGGTGCTCGAACGAAGCATTGACGTTTTTAAGGTTGACGCACGGCGACAGGCGGCCATGCTGCATGCTCAACAACACCTTGATTAATGAACAGATACCCGATGCTGCTTCCATATGCCCGAGGTTAGCCTTGGTCCCCAGTGCGCAGAATTGTTGCGCCTCGGTTTGGCGGCGCAGCGCGTTGGACAACGCCTTCAGCTCAATAGGGTCCCCCAACTCGGTCGCCGCACCGTGGCTCTCGATATAGGTCAGCTCATTGACATCAATGCGCGATTCTTTCAGCGCCCGCGCGGCGGTTTCTTCCATCACCGCCAGATTGGGCAGATATTGCCCCGCGCCGGTTCCCGCATGACCGATGCTTGAACCGCGCAGCACGCCATAGACGGTGTCACCGTCGGCCAGCGCCGCGCTCAGGCGTTTTAGCACCACAATTCCGCTGCCTTCACTCGGGATCAGGCCGCTGGCGCGCTCGTCAAAGGTGTGTTCTTTGCCATCGGAAGACAGCACTTTCATGTCCTGCAGCAGCATGTATTTGCTGGGGTGCAGGCTCAGGTTGATGCCACCGGCCAACGCCATATCGCACTCGCCGCCGAGAATGGCTTTGCGCGCGATATGTACGCTGGTCAGCGATGAAGCACAGGTGGTCGCTACGCTAAAACTCGGGCCATGCAGGTCCATCAGGAAAGAAATACGGTTGGCGAGCTCGCTGACCACCGAGCCTGCGCCCGGATAATTCCCGGTGCGGGCATAGTATTCGGACATCACCCAGGTGAAGTCTTCATTCATCGCGCCGACGTAGACGCCAACCTGCTGGGATTTGAGCGCCGACGGCGTATATCCTGCATCTTCCAGCGCGTGCCAGGCGGAACGCAGGAGCACGCGTACCTGGGGATCGAGGCGGCTTGCCTCCTCGCTGCTCATGCGGAACATGTCAGGATCGAAGACGTTTGCCTTGTTGAGGAACCCACCGCGATTGACGTAGCGTGGATTGCCGTTGTCGTCCTCGACAGCGGCCCAGCGCGCGGGCGGAATAGCGGTCAGATTCTCTTTGCCAGCCTGAAGCGTTGCCCAGAAGTCGGTCAAATTGTCGACGCCGGGGAACTCGCCCGCCAGACCGATAATCGCCACGGCGTCGCTGTCTGCATCGGCGGGCGTTGAAGAAAGCGAGGCCGCACGAGCAAAAGGCGAACCCGAGACGTTAACTGTCGCAGCGGTGAGTGCGCGTTTGAATGCCGGTGCCGCTGTTGCGCTAGCCGGACGGTGATTGACCGTGGCCACCGAAGGCGTCGACTGCGTGACACCGTAACGCTCGCACAGGTATCCGGCAAGCTTGGCGGTCGTGTTGTACTCGAACGGTGCCGTTTTCGACAGTCCCGGGTACTCCTTCTCAAGCAACGCACGCAGCTCCATCAGCATGATGGAGTCCATACCGAGTTGCTCAAAGGTGGCATCCACGGCGATATCAGACGCCGGGATTTTGGTGACGGTAGAGATGTGTTGCCTCAGCGCAGTCTCGCTGTGCAGATAGGCGCTGTCATTGTTTTTTGTTGGCTCAACGCGAGCGGGCGCGCTGTTCACGGGCAACGATGGCGCAACGTCGACCACGTCGTTGAACGGGATGCGCAGCGCGCGGGCCACCTTATTACGGTCTCCCACCGCCACCAGCAATTCGGGGCGCTGTTCGAGCAGAGCGCGCTCCAGGGCAATAATCCCCGCCTCTTGCTGCAAGGCCGCCATGCCCGAGAACTCAAACAGCGAAGCGTCCTCTGCGGCAATATTCATTTGGCCGCTGGCCCACAGCGGCCAGTTAACGGACAGGCTCTGACCGGACCGCCGCCCTTTGCTGACTTGTTGATTACGCCACAGCGCATGGCTATCCATAAAGCGATTGCCCGCCGCGTAAGCCCCTGAACCCAAATCTCCGAGCACCGCAGAAACGGAGGAGAAGTTGATAAATACCGCCAGTGGCTCCTGCGCCGTGGCGCGGTCAAGCGCCACCAGCCCGTCGATTTTAGGGCCAATCAGTGCATTGAACTCAGCCTCTTGCAGCTCGGTCATCGGCGTATCGCTGGCAACACCGGCGCAGTGCAGCACGCCGTTCAACGCACCAAATGCCGCTTTCGCCTCAGCCAGCAGGGACTCTGCCTGCCCGTAAAGCGCGACGTCCGCCGCGACATACAACACCTCAGCGCCTTGCTCGCGCATCGCGGCAATCTGCTGTTGAACCTCATGGTTTATCTGGGCTGAACGACCACTCAATACCACCCGGGCCTGATAACGAGACGCCAGATAGTGCGCCATCAGCAGCCCCAACTTGCCCGCACCTCCGGTAATTAAATAATGCCCGCCGCGTACCAGAGGCAGTGGTTCGACAGACCCCAAGCCCTCGGCTTTCGGCGGCACGATTTCGGTGAGCTGGCGCTGGTGGCGTTGACCCTGCCGGTAAGCCAGCTCAAGTCCAGGGAGCGAGGCCAGACGCTGTACAAATTCCTGATAGACTTGCGTCGCGAGCGCCGCCGCAGTATCGGCATCGCTGCGCAGCGTGAAGAGTTCAAACCGGTGATTGATGGTCAACAGCGAACGCGCATAGCCACTGATAGCATCATGCTGTGGCTCAACCTGAGAGGACTGTGCGCGATAGACGTTCACACAGCGCATCACCTGCCTCGGCTGCGCTTTTTCCAACGCCACAAACAGATGGCGTAACGACTGTAAACCAGCGTGCAGTATGGAAGGGATCCCAGACTCCACCAAATGGTCAAAATGCAGGTCAGCGCCCACCGCATGCACGATATGCGTCGGCCACGTTTGCTGGGACTTCAGCTGTGCGCACAGTGCCTCAAGGCTCGACGGAGACTGAGTATCGACGCTAAAACGACTGACGTCATGCTGCTCAAAGGCAGCGCCGTGGGTCACGGTAATCACACTGCCCCGCTCGCCGTAAAGCTCGCGCAGGGCGTCGGCCAGTTCGCTATCATCGGCCAGCACCAGAACCCGCGCCGCCTCAACGAGCGGCGTCGAAGCCACTAACGGTGACGGCTGCCAGTCATAGCCATAATACTGTACGTCCTGCTGCGCCGGGCGTGGGGTTGCAGTCGTTTCCTTTTCAAGACGGCGTGCCGCAAACTCTTTCAGGCGTGCCAGCACCCGTCCGTCGGTATCAACCAGCGTGATGTCATGCTTTTGAACATGGCTGTCTGTAACCGTCGACTGCGTTCGGGTCACGTAGGCGTAGCACTCTCTGCCAAGCGGATGGCGGAATTCCAGTTCGCCAAGATAAAACGGCACAATCGGGGTCGCGTATTCAACCGGCGTCAGTCCCACGGCCAGGCAGGTGCGCAGTGCGCCGTCCAGCAGTGAAGGATGCAGATAAAACGCATCGGCCGATGACACGGAGTCAGGCAGGCGCAGATAACTCAGCGCGGCGTCTGCAAAACGATAGCGTTCGTGGGTCACCTGATAGCTTGGACCATAGGCGAAGCCCATTTTCGCAAACTCGGCATACAGGGCGGCGCGATCGTTTTCCAACAGCCCCCGGCTGCGCAGCGCGTCAAGATCGATCCATTCATCGGCAATCTCGACCTGTTGCGAGCGATACACCAACTCTGCCTCGACCGACAGCACGGCGGTGTTGAGGTTGTTTACCGCGACTTTGACGCTTTCACCGTCCAGATGAACCAAGTCGATAGCTATCTCAACCGGTTCGGCGTCCACCTCGACGGAGTTCATCCACATCAGGTGGCGAATAGCGGCGACTTTCCAATCGTTTTCAATGGCTAACTGCCCTGCCGCATGGATCATTTCAACATAGGCAGAGCCTGGCAGAATCATGCGCGCTTTATCGCTGCCAATCAGGTGGTCGCGCAGATAGGTTTCCTGACCGGTCAACTGCTTGCTGAATTTCTGCTGAGACAGCGTTGAGATATTCTCGTCAATCAACGGATGCAGCGAGTTAACGCGGCCCTGCAAAGCCTGTTCGGAAGGCTGCGCCAGCCAATGACGCCGCGTCATCAGCGGCAGAGGGGGGAAAGAAACCCGACGCACGCTTCCCGCAGTTTCCGGGTTATCACAGAGCGGTCTGGCGAACTGCTGCCAATTGACATCCAGCGTGGTGGTCCACAAACGCCCCAAACGCACCAGTTGGCGTTGCTGCACCAGCCCGGACACCAGTTCATTGAGCTGCGTGCCATCGAGAATAGTATCCAGACGGTCTTGACTGCCCGCGATGCGCCCACGGAAAAGCTGTTGCGCGCTTCCCTCGTCGCGGTATTGCTCAAGCTTGCCGAGCAGATCGCCCAGACTGCTTGCCACCACCGCAAGACGTTCGGTCATCGCCTCACGGCCGATTAACGAGGAGAACGCCAGAGAGGCCAGACTCGGTGCCGTCTCAGGGGTATTCACCGCCTTGTCGAGGAAGACAATCATATGTTCCACGTAGCGCGACAAACGCGTTTCGCTATCCGCCGAGAGAACCCACAGGTAGGATTCGCCGGTAGGTAACGCGTTTGCGGATAACGTCGGCGCTTCTTCTATTAAGACCGAGGCGTTCGAACCTCCCGCGCCAAAGGCACTCAGGCCCGCACGACGGGGAGTACCCGGTGCAGAGGCCCAGTCTTCAAGCGATTGCACCACGCGGAAGGTTGAGGTCTCAAAGTTGATTCGGCTGTTTAGCGTCTGTGAATGCAGTGACGGCACAAACTGGCGATGGCGCATTTGCAGCAGAATCTTGGTCAGTCCGGCAATGCCTGCCGCAGACTCAAGATGGCCGATGTTGCTTTTCACCGACCCGATGCGGCAGTGACCCGGCGTCGGAAAGCCCTGAATACCCTTTTCGGTGTTGATGCGTGCGAAGGCTTTGGACAGGCCGGAAATCTCGATAGGATCGCCAAGCATGGTGCCGGTGCCGTGCGCCTCGATGTAATCGACCGAGGCAGGCTCCCAGCCCGCGCGCTCGAAGGCGTTGCTGATAACGTTGCTCTGCGCCGCTTGATTCGGCACCGTAAAGCCGCTTGTTTTGCCGCCGTGATTAATCGCGGTCGCCTTGATAACGCCATAGATTTGGTCACCGTCAGCGAGGGCTTGTTGCAGGGGTTTAAGCAGCACCGCGCCCATTCCCTCGCCCGGCACATAGCCGTCGCCGCCTTCACCAAAGGCGCGGCAGCGACCGTCGCTCGACAGGAACTGGCTCTGCCCGAGTTGATAGTATTTCATCGGGTGCACAATAAGATTGACGCCACCGGCGATAGCCATCTTGCAGTCGCCGCTCTGAATAGCCTGACAGGCCATGTGCAGTGCGGTGAGTGACGACGAACACATGGTGTCGAGCGCAACGCTCGGGCCATTCAGATTGAAATAGAATGACACCCGGTTCGCCACCGAGGAGTGCAACGACATCGGGAAGCCGGTTTGATACTGCTCGGCGGTGGTTTCAATAAACTGATACTGACCCCACATCACACCGACATACACCCCGACCCGCGACTGGCTCAGCGAGTGGCGCGAATAGCTCGCGTCAGACACGCACTCCCAGGCGGTCTGTAAAAACAGGCGTTCCTGAGGGTCGAGCAGCTCCGCTTCGCGCGGGGAAATATTAAAATACTGGCTGTCGAACTGCTCGATATCATCGATAAAACCGCCCCACTTGCTGTAAACCTTGTCTTTAGGCCCACGCTGCGGGGAATAATGTTTGCGGTAGTCCCAGCGGGACAGCGGGATTTCGGTGACGCTGTCTACGCCCGCGGTCAGATTGGCCCAAAACTCTTCAACGTTTTTGGCACCAGGATAACGGCCGCTTAGCCCGATAACGGCGATATCGTGCTGCGTATTTTCCGCATTCGACGCCCCCTGGAGACGGCGCTGACCGGCATCGAGACGTGACCCGTTAAGCAGGCTCGCCAACGTTGGCTGCACCGGCGGCTGTGGGTGCTGCGCCATCACCGCAGGTGCCTGCGTTGCCTGAAGGGCCATGGCCCACTCGACCAGGGTGTTATAAAGGAAGACCGAACGGGCATTGACGCCATTGAAACGGGCGTCCAGCTCGTGCTGCAAACGCATCTGGCTGACGGTATCCAGCGGCCATTGATGCAGCGGCATCAGCGCAGAGCAGTTTGCCGCTGCCGCACCGATGGCGGTTACCAGACTGTCGAACAGCCTATCGCTGATTGCCGACACCTCTTGCGCATCCGCCATATTGGTAGCAGCTTGGCCGCTATCTGGCAGCAACGGTGGCGTTGCAATCACCTCAACCGTCGCTGGCTGCAAGGCTGCGGCCTGCCGCGGATAGCTCTCGCAGAGGAAATCTGCCAACGAGTCGATATCCTGATATTCGTAGAACAGGGTTTGCGACACCTCGCCAAAAGTGGCTGCCAGCTTCTCGTTGAGGGCTAAAATCATCATTGAGTCGAGGCCGTAATTCGCCAGTTCGGTGGCCGGTTGTACCTCGTCCTCGTCGAGTCGGGTCACCGCAATCACGCCAGCAATCAAGTAATCCAGCACGCCGTCACGCACCGAACGGCTGACTGGGGCATTAACGTTGCTCGGCAGCGAGGCTGTCTCCGTTAAAGGCGCGTCATATTGCGGGTGTTGTTCAAGCAAATAATCGGCCAGCGATGCGAGGTCTTGATACTCGTAGAACAGCGTCTGAGAGAGGTTTTCAAAGGCGCTCGACAACCGCTCGTTTAGGGCCAGGATCATCATCGAATCAAGACCATATTCCGCGAGCGGCGCGGTAGCGCTGACGTCGCCCGCGTCCAGCCTGGTGACATCAATAACGTGGCTAATCAGCGTGTTAATCAACGCCTCGCGTGAAGATATTGCGAGAGGCTGGGCAGAGACCGGGCTGGCGGTAAACTGAGCCGCAGGTTTGGCACTCTGCGCCATGGCGCTCACTTTCATGCCTAACTGAGGCACCGCCTGAGTTTGTAGCCGGGTGATGCTGACCACCACGTCACCGACGCTGTCCAGCAGACAGATATCGTAGCTCGCGGTCATCGCCGCCGCGCCAGGCTCGACGTTACGACGGGCATAGGCGTAGCGGATACCCGCCACCGGTTTGCAAACCTGCAAGCCCGCCAACGCGACCGGGACTTCGAGCGTTTTCACGCCAGCGTAAAGACCACCGATGCCGAGCGCGGTGCGGAATGCGCCGTCGAGCAGTGACGGAGGCAGAATAAAGGGCTGAACCAGCGGAGTGTTTTGCAGATAGTCAGGGAATTTCAACTCCGAGAGTGCCTCATCGGCCTGCGTATACAAGCGTTCAATCACCTGAAACGCCGGACCGAAGCTAAAGCCACGCTGTTTAAAAGCCGCCTCAATATCGTCACGCTCGTAAAGCTGACCGCGCGTGAGCAGGCGTTGCAGTTCGACCGGTTTTGGTGATGGCGCGGTCTCTTCACACAGGCGACCGCTGCCGAAGACATGACGCTTCTCACCCTCGTGGCGGTAGATGTCAAAATCGAGACCGCCCTGCGACGGAGTCAGCGCAATCTCAATCTCCAGCGCGTCGCCGCTCACCAGAATAGGCTGACGCCATGTCAGGTCATGGACTCGCGACAGCACAGGTTTAGCACCGGCCTGCGGCAGCGCATTCCCCAGCAGGGCAAGCTCGCTGGCGCTCAATGCCATCTCGATAAAGGCCGCAGCGGGCAGAATTCGATTATCGCCAAGACGGTGATCGTTCAATAAAAACTCGCTGGCGCGTAATGATTTGCGAAACGCCTGCGAGGCCAGCGTGGAGACATTGCTGTCGATCAGCGGGTGCAGCGCGGCGGCACCCGGCAAAAACGAATCAGTACGTTCGGCGGGCAAGGTCGGTGCCCAGCAGTCCTGACGCTGAAACGCATAGCCCGGCAATGAAACGCGGCGGCGCAGCTGTGCCGCATGCAGCTGAGCCCAGTCAACCCCGTGTCCATTGGCCCAGGCTTCGCCCAGCGCGCCGAGGCGGCCGAGCGTGATCCATTCGGCCAGCGGAGGCGTGTCCGTCGCCTGACGGGCATTGTCGCGATGGCCGGTCATGATTCCGGAAAGCTGCTGTCTGGCATAAGCCCGCAGCAGGTTAACGGCATCGGCGGCAACTTCCGCGACCAAGGCCACGCGGTATTCGTGCGCCACGCGCCCGACCTGTAGGGTGTAAGCAATGTCCTGCAACGAGAGGTCGGCGTGCTGTGCCATAAAGTCTGCCAGCTGTTCGGCCATGGTACGCAGCGCCGTTTCACGACGGGCAGAAAGCACGATTAACGCAGGTTTTCCCTCGTCGGCAGGGTCGGCCTTCGGCTCAATGTACTCCTCGACTATCAGGTGCGCGTTGCTCCCGCCCGCGCCGAACGAACTGATGCCCGCGATGCGAGGAATTTCTTTGGTCACCGTCGAGCCGCTGGACTCGGTCACGGCAAGAACCGGACGCGGCCACGGCTCCAGCGATTGCTGAATGCGGAACGGTCCGCTCTGGAAGTCAATAAACGGGTTCACGGCCTTCGACTGGATGGACGGCACCAGCGTTTGGTGTTTCATTTGCAGCAGCACTTTGGTCAGGGCCGACATGCCCGCCGCTGCCTCCAGATGACCGATATTGGCTTTCACCGAGCCGATGGCACAGTATTTGGTGCTGTCACCGGCAATCGAGAAAGCTTTGTTTAAGCCGCTGATTTCGATCGGGTCGCCGAGTTTGGTGCCGGTCCCGTGCGCCTCAACGTAGCTAATGTGACGCGGATTAACCTTGGCGGTGGTCAGCGCATCCACAATGAGGTCAGCCTGACGCTTGGCGTTGGGCACGGTAAAGCCTGACGTTTTTCCGCCGTGGTTGACCGAGGTGCCGCGAATAATGCCATAGATATGGTCACCGTCCCTTCGCGCCTGTGAAAGCGGCTTCAGCACCACGGCACCCACGCCCTCTCCCGGTACGTAGCCGGTTCCGCCCTCGCCAAAGCTGCGGCAGCGACCGTCCGAGGAGAGGAAGTGCATATTCGATAACAGGTGGTATTTGTAAGGATGCAGCGACAGATTGACGCCACCGGCGATAGCGACCGGCACATCGCCGCTACGAATGGCGTTACAGGCAACGTGAATCGCCGTCAGGGACGATGAACAGGCGGTGTCCAGTGCCATGCTCGGGCCTGAGAAGTTAAAGAAATGCGAAACGCGGTTGGCGACCGACCAATAGGATGAATGGGAGGTTGTCCATTGGTCCTCAGGGCTGGCGTGGGCGTGGAGCTGATAGTCTCCCCACATCATGCCAACATACACGCCGACGCGATTTTCACGTCCGGCCGTTGAGGGGGTCAATTTGTCTGCCGTGTAGCCAGCGTCTTCAATCGCGTGAGTGACCGTCTCGAGGAACAGCCACTCGTTGGGATCCATGATTTCCGTCTCTTTCGGCGAAATATTGAAATAACGCGGATCGAAACGTTCAACGCCGGAAAGGAATCCTCCCCAGCGGCTGTAGCTTTTCCCAGGCGTTGCGGCCCCTTCTTTATACCAACGCGCGTTCCAGCGCTCGGCAGGCACCTCGATGACGCAGTCACGCCCTTGCGCCAAATTATTCCAGAACTGTTCAAGGCTATCGGCTTCAGGATAACGTCCGGCGATACCAACAATCGCGATATCGTCATCGTTATTCTGCACACCCGACTGGCCGGGAGAAACTTCGCGCACGAAATCAACGGCAGGCGTTGCGGCACGCTGAGCCGGTACAACCCGAGAAGACGCTAAAGGTGCGCCCACCAGCCCGCGACAAACCTCATCATAGTTTTCCAGCAGGAAGCGGCTCAGTTCCTCCATGGTCTGATGTTCGAAGAACAACGTCATCGGCAAGCTGCTGCCGAACGTCTTCTTCAGCTCGTTGACCAGCTCAATCACCACCACCGAATCGAAGCCGTAATCACGGAAGAAACCATGGCGTTCAAAATGCGCCGGGATCTGTAACTTTCTGGCGAACAGCTCGGACAAATAGCGAATCACAATGTCCTGCTGCGACTGGCCGCTGTCTGAGCGCACAGCCTCTTCTGGCGGGGTAATATCGACAACGCCCAGAACCTCGTTGATGCGGGCGGCCTCTCCCGGCATCACCACCATCTGTGACGCCCCGCTTTGCAACGCATAGTTAAAGACGGCAATACCGTCGTCGGTCAGCAGGGGGACAATCCCGAATTGGTTCTTGAGGAAGCCTTCTTCTTTGTCGGTAAGACGCATGCCGCCGTCTTTCCAGTACGGCCAGTTTAGCGAAAGCGCCTTGCCGCTACGCTCGCCGCGCTGCTGTCGCGCGTTACGCTCGCGGGAGAAATCATCTTCGAACGCATTGCCAAAGGCATAATCGCACTGCCCCATATTACCCAGTACGCCGGTAACCGAGGAGAACAGCACGAAGAAGTCAAGCGGCAGGTCGCGCGTCGCCTGATCCAGCAACCAAGTCCCGAGGGTCTTCGGGGTGACGACCCGCTCAAAGGCCTCGCGGCTCTTGCGCAGAATAAAGTTATCTTCGATGACGCCAGCGGAATGGATAATCCCGTTCAGGCGATGGCCAGCTGCACGAATAGTTTCTAACAACGCCTGCACGCTGGCGGCATCGCCAATGTCACACGCGACATACAGCGCCTTACCGCCCAGTTCACTTAGCGCATCAAGCTGCTGCTGACGAGATTCATCCAGTGCAGAACGACCGCTCAGGTAAACCGTTGCGCCGTAGGTTGAACAGAGGAAGCGGGCAAAAATTAGCCCCAACGCCCCCATTCCGCCGGTGATGAGGTAAATACCCTGCGGACGCAAAGCCGCAGGCGCTGAGCCTGAAAGGTTGAGCCCGGCGGCGTTCGCAGCCGCCACAAATCGGCGCACCTGACGCGTTCCCTTGACATAGCGCACGTCGGCATCTTTCGAGACATCGGCGAATTCACGGTAGATAAGCGCCGGCAGCGGGTGAAGATTGAAGTCATTGTCGCAGTGAACCACGCGGCCGATATAATCGGGCTTTTCGACGCGCAGGGTACGGTAAAAACCGCTGATGGCAGCGACGTCTGGCAGGCTCGCGTCGGCCTGGTGGAAATGCACAAAATTCACTTTCTTGACCTTGCGCATCAGCGCCTGGGTCAGGGCAAAGAGGCTGTAAGGACCGGTACTGAGGCGAAGCGCGAAATCGTCATTGGCCAGCTCCGCACTCACCCAAAGCACCTGCCTGAAGGTGGCACCCTGTGCCAGCAGTGCGTCCACGGCGGCAACGAAATCGTCGCTGTTGCCCGGACGAACGCGCGCAGTTTGTGGGTCAGCGTTGATCTGGGGCGCGGCGGCAAACAGGATCCGCTGGATGCGCGTCGCCGCCTGCGACTGCGCGATAAGCCTGGCAAACCGCTCAACGTCCTGCTCGCTGCCTACCAGCACAATTTGCTCGACGGATGCATCGGCCTCTGGCAGCGCTTTTTCAACCCAGTGAGGCTGATAAAGGTGGGCTCCCTGCGGGGGAACGTTTGACCGCTGCACGGTTTTCGTCGGTTCTTTAGCGGCCAGACCGTCATTGAGCACGCGCAGGCATAAACCTTTGAATATCAAAGCGGTATTTTCAGGGTTGTGGGCTTCTGTCAGGTGAATATCCACTTTGATCACCTCGTCACGCAGCGTCGTCTCGCCTGCCAGCGTAACGGTCGCCGTCATCGCTGCGCTGCAAGGCTGCAACAACGCCAGTGCTTCCAGTGAGAAAGGAATGACTAAAGGCCCCTGCTCAGTCGCCTGTTGCCCGCTGCGCAGCTTTTCACTCACCCAAACCACGGCGGCCTGCACGGCACCGTCTGCCATCGAAGGATGAATGATAAAGTCGGCAGGCTGTGCGGCAGGCAGCGTCAAATTGGCGACGCCGGCATGCTCATCAAACGTCAGATGGCTTATCGACCTCATGCCTGCGCCATAGCACATCTGCAGACTTTCGAGCCGCTGATAGCAAGCCGTTTCATCAAGCGTGCGGGCGTCGTCAGCCATCGTCGCCACCGGCACTGCGGGCCTCGCCTCTGAGGAAAGACCCACCGTGCCGTGGCAGTAAATTTTGTCATCGCTGCCGAGGAGCTGGAATAACCGCTGCTCCTCCGACGGGTGTGGGTCGAGCTGGATAATGATATCCGCCGCCTTACCCTGACAGGTAAAGGGTCGCAACCAGGTCACCTGAGAGAAGGTTAATGCGCTGGCATCGGCGAGAGTCAGCGCATCGGCGAAGGCCGCGCGAACCCATTCCAGAGACATCACGCCCGGCAGTATCGCCTGACCGTCAATCTGGTGATCGGCAATAAAAAATTCATCGCTTTGCAGCACGGTCTTATAACGCGAACTGCCGACGTTTACGACCCGCTGCGGCTGGGCACGCAGTGCAGGTTGAGGACTGGCTGCATTATCCCTCGGGGTTATCCAGAAAGGTGCGTGAACAAACGGATAGGTCGGCAGCGCAACACACTGCGGGTCAGCACCCTTGAATAGCGGCGACCAATCCAACGTCGCGCCACGGGCATAGCATTCACTCATCTTGAGCAACAGCGGGGTTACCGCAGAGGCGTCCGCGGTACTGATAGCCTCAAACAGAACGGCAGCTTCGGCTGCGGCTTTTTGTGCCTGATCCGCCGCCGCAGGGTGTTCCAGACTTAGCGGCCCCTCGGCGACGGATTTTTCCAACTCACTGATAATATGATGAATATCTCGACCCACGCAGCCATAACGATAAGCAAAATGTTCGCGACGGGTTAACAGTGTCGCGCTCACATCACCGAGCGAGGCTTTAGGATTTTCGCGCAGCCATTGGATCAAATCTTTTTGACGCTGTAACAGCGCCGCCGGGCTTTTGGCAGAAAGCGCAATAAAATACCCGTTGCGCGAGGCAGATTTGCCCTTTGCTGGCCTGCGGCGCACAGGTTCTGGCGCTTCCTCCAACACAACGTGAGCGTTGGTTCCGCCAAAGCCAAATGAGCTTACGCCTGCGCGGCGCGGCGTAGCGGCGTCGATGCGTTGCCAGTCTTTTTCTTGTTCAACGAAATAGAACGGCGTTGAAGCGGCATCGATACGCGGATTTAGGGTGGTAAAATTTCTCAGCGGGGGCAGCTTGCGGTGCTTAAAGGCCTGCAAAATCTTAATAACGCCCGCGACACCGGCCGCCGCTTCGAGGTGACCAATGTTGCTTTTGACCGAGGTTAAGCCGCAAAAAGCGTCATCCAACGTCACGCCCTGCTGCTGCGCCAGTGCGTTAAATGCCTGGGTAAGACCTTCAAATTCAATCGGATCGCCCTTAGGTGTGCCTGTCCCATGCGCTTCAACCAGACCAATGGAGTTGACCGGTACGCCGGCTTGCGTATTGGCGGCCACAATAACTTCGGCCTGCGCGTCGGCGCTGGGATACGTTAACGTATACGACGTTCCGCAGTGGTTGATTGCACTGCCTTTCACCACGCCGTGAATGACATCGCCGTCGGCCAAGGCCTTTTCCAGTGGCTTCAATAATAAAACGCCGGCCCCTTCCCCACGGACATAACCATCGGCGTTGCTATCAAACGAGTGGCAGGCACCGGTAGGCGATAACATGCCCATTTTGGCAAAAGACTGATGCCGGGTTGAGGTCAAAATGAGATTAACCCCACCGCTAATGGCCATTTCACAGTCGCCTTGGTTTATTGCCTGAATAGCCGCGTGCATCGCATTTAGCGAACTTGAACAGGCGGTATCAATAGCAATGCTAGGACCATGAAAATCAAAGAAATGTGAAATACGGTTGGCAATTATGGAGGTCGCAGTTCCTGTCGAATGATGCGCCTCGACTGGATTATTAGCATTTTCCTGGAGTTCTTTATAATCGTTATTGAACACACCAATAATAACGCCGACTTTATTGCCGCGCAGGGTCGACGGCATTATCCCGGCATCTTCCAAACAGGACCACGTAAGTTCCAGCATAATCCTCTGCTGCGGATCCATTGTTTCAGCGACTTTGGGAATAATGCCAAAAAATTGGTTATCAAAACCGTCCACGGTATTAACCAAGGCCGCCCATCGATTTTCACTGGCATCAGGCCACTGTAATGACTCTCGACTCAGCGATGCCGTTTCTTTATCAACGGCGGCAACTTTAGTGACCGAATTACGGTGATTAACGATATTGCCCCAAAATTCGATGTAATTTTTGGCATCAGGGAACTGACAGGAAACGCCGATAATTGCAATATCCATATGTTTTTAATTTCTCGAAAATTGATGTAACTATCACTCCCAAATCGCTTCTTCAACGCTTGGCACATCGGTAGGTTAAATAGAAATCAACAATTCATTAATATTAAACATATTAGAGTTTCTATCACAACCATAATTATGCTGACAAATTAATTTATTTTTTTGAGGGGAGCCATGATGAAAATGAGTTGCATTTAGACACTCGCGAGCAGGGTTAGACAATACGGGGAAATGCCTTTAACGAATAAGAGAAAATGCGCCACGGGCCGCGCCACGGCTGGGATTATCAGTATTTTTATTGAATTTCCTTTCGACCAAAACTGCATTTTTTGCATAGAAAAACTCACTCCCCCTGGCGCCATTCCCGTTATTTATGACAGCTTGCGCACAGACAAATAATAGATATACATTTGATTTTTATTCACATTGTACTAAGGGTTGCCCGACGCGCTTGCGTCATAAGTTTTAGCAATGACTTTACCCTACGAAGCATAATGACAATGCCTTGCGAGACCATTATGTTCCTAAAAAGAATTATTTATTACAGAGATAAAATCGAAGTGTGATGGCTTTTTTACCCCTCCGGCACACAAAGATAGCGGTTTTTTCGCAACCTCTAAGTCTGGATTGGGAGAGGCAGGCTTGTAGTTTAAATGTCACTAAGATAGGATAAAATATATAAGCTTTACTGGATTATGGTAACTTCACATTATTCAAGACCCAGCAGTAAACACCCTTAGCGATAAGAATTTCTACACTGTAATTGATGATAAACAGCATCTTTGATATGGGAATTATTATGTTAGAAATTGTAACAGGAACACCTACGTGGGTATTTGTACTTTTAGCCGTCGTCACAGGTTATTGCTTAACGTTTTGTTTTGAAAAAGTCGTCAGTATTAAACTTTTATTACTTATACCACTCTGCTTTATGATTTTTTCTTTCGTTTCTTTGCTACAGCAAGGCGATATTTTAGCTTCAAGTTTAACGTGGGTTATTGGATGCGTGATTGGGGGGATCGTTGCTAATAAAATCTTTGGACCGCGAGTTTATCGTCTCGGGCGCAAAGAAGGCACTATCACTGTGCCAGGCACCTATTCAATTATTATCATCTTCTTAATATACTTCCCTCTTCGTTATTATATTGGCTATAGCCAGGCAACGTCCTCGACTCATCACCTCAGCGCTGCACTGATTATGCTGCTGGCTGTTTCTTCAGGCAGTGTCGTCGGGTTCTTCACCCTTCGCTCATACATTATCTATCAGCGTTATAAGCAATTAAGCGTTGAAAAAAACCGCGTCGCCTGGTAGCCCAGCGTTATCCTGCGAGTTAGCTTTAAACTCCCTCTTACAGGCAGCGTTGTTCACGCACAACGCTGCCTGATTTCGTTGTTGCCAGGATGGCGGTAACGACGTTTGCCACATACGATGTGCCTCCCGCGATCCCCTTCCCCGCTGTTTGATTTGCTTCCCACTCAGATAGTCAGACTCAGCTCTCACGGGCGACAACAATTTTTGCGCACTGCCAGTGACGTTGTCTCGCTCGGTGACTTTATGAAAATTGGATTTTTATTTACGCTCACTTACATTTTGTAACTTATGTCAGTTTCCCGTAAGCGAATTGTTATGAGCGCACTGCAAAGAAAACGTTAAATCATAAAAAATAAGTTTTCCCGTCATTAAAAATTCATCTGCTGTGATTACTTTGCTCACTTTTGTTTTCAGGATAGGAAATCACGGATGAAAAGGGTTTTTATTTTTTCAGCTTTACTGTTTGGATTGACTGACAACGCGCACGCTCTGGAACTGGACTACGTTCATAAATATGAAGACGTCACGCATCAGCACACGGATGAATTTGAAATAGAACATGATTTTGAGTCGGGGATAGGCATAGGTGCCAAGGCAAAGTTTCACCCGCAAGAACAAGCAGATGGCAGTTCGGGAAAGGCCTTTACCCATGCCAGACTCGATGAGAAGGAGTTTAAAACCGACGACACTTTTCATGTCACAGACCGTCTGAAAGTCGTGCCGGGCATGGAATGGGCGAAAGAAGAGAATAAAGATAAGTACAAACCCTCGCTAAAACTGAAGTACTCCCTCTTTGAACACACCAGGCTTTCGGCGCAATACCGCCGAGAGATAATCCACCGGGGTAACAAGTCGACTAAACTTACCAACAAGTATGAGGGCAAGATTGCTCAGAAATTCGGCGATTTCACGCTAGCCTATGCTTTGGTCTATTATCACAGCAATGTAGACCTTTATAACAACCAGCCTCATGACTATGAATATAAAGTTAAAATTGGCTATCAGGCGACCCGCCATCTCACGCCCTATGTTGAAGCGATGAATGAATCAGTGGATGACGAAAGTTCTCGTCGTCAGACGCAGTTCAGCGTGGGTGTCAATTATCGCTTTTAAAAAAGCACAGAAAACGGCCCAAAGCAGCTCAAGCATTGATATGAATATTATGCGGTTATAACTTCTTCGACATTGTGCTGGCATGTAAATGCCCTCCACACAACGTCTCTCGCCCTGACTATAAGGAAAAATGATGACATCTACACCTTCAGCTCTGATTATCGGCGCCTCACGGGGAATAGGTTTAGGCCTGGTTCAACAGCTTTCTGCTCGTGGCTGGCAGGTTGCGGCAACCTGTAGAGGGGAAATTCCATCAAAAAGTCCTTCTGACGTTCAGTGGCTTACCGTTGATATTAATCACAAAGACCAAAGACAGGCTCTAAAAAGCCAGCTTTCGGCGCACAAGTTCGACCTGATTTTTATCAATGCCGGAGTCTACGGCCCCGCCCATCAGGACATTAGTCAATCAAGCGATGAAGACTTGATGGCACTCTTTATGACCAACGCCTTTTCTCCGGTGCGCTGCGCCGCAGAACTTTTGCCGCTGATAAAATCCCAAACCGGGGTAATGGCGCTGATGACTTCACAATTAGCCAGCTTAAACGAGAACGGTTCGGCGACGTATCCTTTATACGCAGCCAGTAAGGCTGCACTCAATATGTTAACGCGAGGGTTGTTGGATACGGCAAAAACGCAAAATTGTACCCTGCTCTCGGTGCATCCTGGTTGGGTACAAACCGATATGGGGGGGCAAAATGCCACCTTAACGATAGAGCAAAGCACCCAGGGTATTGTTGAACAGATCGAAGCCTGGAGCGGAAAAGGCGGCCACCATTACGTTGATTACTCGGGCCACACTCTCCAGTGGTAGGGAAAACATTACCCTGAGACTCTTCTTCGCTCCTGCGTAGGCGTTAAGCCGAAGGCCTGCTTATAGGTCGTTGTGAAGTGATTACTGTTCGAAAAACCGCACGTAAAAGCGACATCTGTAATCGAGTCTTCGGTATTTTTAAGCTTTGCTCTGGCAGAGACGAGTCGCAAACGCTTGAGGTAATTTTCAGGTGTCATGCCCGTGGTCTGCTTGATATGGCGGAACAGCGTTCTTTGGGTGAGGAGAAATTCATCCGCGATTGCCGCCCAGTCAATTTCATCCAGACAATGCTCCTGCAAGTGGGCCAACAAGCAGTGAAGTTTGTACTGGGTGTTATGGCGATAATTGGTTTTGGGGTGACTCAGTAAACTCATGATCAGCTGAAAGAACAGCCCTTCCTGTTTCAGTGAACGCAGATGCTTGTCATCATTACCTCCTGCGTTAAACATCTGGCTGACCAACTTGCTACACTCCTCTTTCACCTCCGGCAACAACCAACCGTAACGAGAACATTCACTCGCAGCAAGGCCTGCCAGAAGGCTGTCAGTATCCCGCAAGAATTTGAATTCACTGTGTGGATTAATCAATACGTTAGTGAGTTTTAGCGTCCCTAGCTCTTCATAAAAATGGTAATCGTTCTGTCGGATAAGAAAGACGTCCCCTTCCTGAATGAAAACAGGCTGGTCATTAATCACGTGCAACCCGTGGCCACTGTCAACAATCACCAGCTCATTAAAATCGTGGCAGTGTTCTTTATTATTGTCCTCGGGATCGCTCGAATAAACCGACAGCTTTTCTGTAAAGGAGGGGAAAAAGTCTTCGACTTTCAGTCTTTCCATGGTTCGAAACGTCTCACACATTTGATTATCTATTAGGTAGCTAACGTAAAGTAATGTTCGGCAAGCTGCGAATATGTTTTCAAAAATTGTGATCGGCTCAGACGTAATCACACTGTGGCTGCCAATTTCTGTTCATCGGTGGCAATCTCGGAATAGCGACCTCGGCTTGACTCACAGAGACTGATTTGCGGACCATTATCAATCAGGAAATCAGCATGTCTCAGGGAATGCAAAAAAATATCGAATTAAGGTTTACACGTAATAACGCTTTTCTTTCAACGGCCACTGGCCTCCTACCGACTTTGCAGTACCGCTGTGTCGAACCGCTCAATGTGGTTGAGACAGTTTGCGACGCGAACCTACCTCTTGGCTGGAAAACCCTGCCGCTAGCGCCAGCCACCAGCCTGGGACAAAGGCTGCTGGGGCCGGGTGAGGAAATCATCGTTGATTTTGGCACCCACTGCGTGGGTTATTTCGGGCTGAGATGTGAAGCCGTAGGCAGTCCGCCCGATGCCCCCGCCCATCTTAAATTCACCTTTGGTGAAACCCCTGTCGAAGTCGCAGAGTCCTTTGAAAACTACTCAGGCTGGTTGAGCAGCAGTTGGCTGCAACAGGAAGATCTCTACCTGGATGTATTACCCGCAGAGGTTCGCCTGCCGCGCCGTTATTGCTGCCGGTACGTCAAAATACAGGTTATCTCGACCTCGCCAAAATTCAGCCTGCGGTTAAGAGATTTACACCTCAATACCGTGACGTCCGCCAGTAGCGAACCGGCACTGTTAATGCATTCAAGCTGTCCTCTGCTCGAGAAAATAGACAGAGTCAGCCTGTTAACGCTGAAAAACTGTATGCAGGAAGTCTTTGAAGACGGTCCTAAACGCGACCGACGCCTTTGGCTTGGCGACTTAAGATTACAGGCTTTGGTTAACTATCAAACCTTCGGGCAAAATGATTTAGTGAAAAGGTGCCTGTATTTATTCGCCGCCGTCACAAGAGAGGACGGCCTTGTTTCGGCCAACCTGTTTATGAAGCCGGACATTATTGCTGACGACACTTTTTTATTAGATTACTCGCTGTTTTTTGTCGCGACTCTCGAAGATTATATTGATGTCACCCACGACCTTCAGACGTTGCATGAATTATGGCCAACCGCATGGCGACAGATTGAATTGGCGCTTGAACGTATAGGATCTAATGGCATTGTTCGAGACAGTGAAGACTGGTGGGCATTTATTGACTGGCATGAATCACTCAACAAACAGGCTCCTTCACAGGGAGTGTTTATTTATTGCCTTAAGAAAGCGCTCAGGCTGGCAGAAAGAGTGGCGGATAAACAATCACAGCAAATAATCGTATCCGAAATAACTCGCCTGAAAAAGGCGGCGATGAAAGAACTGTGGAATGAGGAAAAAGGATTTTTCACTAGCGGATCACAACTGCAAATATCCTACGCCTCACAGGTTTGGCTAGTGCTGGCAGGCGTCGGGGATGCGCTATTTCGCGCCAGCCTGATGCGTCGATTACTCGCTGAACCGCCTGAAATAAAAATGAATACCCCTTACATGATGCACCACTTTATTGATGCATTACTCAGCGTCGGGCAGAAAGAGTGTGCCATAGAGGAAATAAAAAAATATTGGGGCAGCATGGTCAAAAACGGAGCCGATACTTTTTGGGAACTTTATGACCCAAGTCACCCTGAATTCTCACCCTATGGCAGCAAATTAATAAACAGCTATTGCCACGCCTGGAGCTGTACCCCGGCTTATTTTATTCGTAAATACCAACTTTAAATAACTATAACGCTTTACCCTACAGAGAAAACATGATGCAAAATACAACTTATTCCCTATGGCGGCAGCGCCTGGGGTACGGCGTTGCCGATCTGTCCTGTAACCTGGTGTGGCAGTTAATATCGCTCTATCTGATGTTTTTTTATACCGACATAATGGGCCTACCCGCCTATTATGCTGGCTTAATGTTTTTAGTCACCCGCCTGGTTGATGGCGTCGCCGACGTGCTGATGGGGCTGGTCATTGATAATACGCACACAAGATGGGGTCGCTGCCGCCCTTATCTACTTATTGGCGCGGTGCCTTTCGGCCTGTTGTGCATGATGGCCTTTTACGTGCCGGACTTTGGGCTGGCAGGCAAGCTGTGGTACGCCTTTCTCACCTATCTCTGTTTATCATTCCTCTATACGCTGGTGAATATTCCCTTCTGCGCCATGCTGCCTTTTATTACCAATGACTCGACGGAGCGCACCACGCTTTCGGCAGTCAGGATAGTGATGGGCTCGGTAGGGTCGACGGTCGTGGCCGTTGCCACACTTCCGTTGGTACATTCATTGGGCCATGGCAATCAGCAAACAGGGTTTCTTTATACGGCGCTAATTTTTGGCAGTATTGCCATTTTCTTCCTCCTGCTGAGTTTCGCTAATGTAAAAGAGGCTATCAACCAGCAGAGTGAAAAAATGACCTTGCGTCGGGCGTGGACCAGTTTGCGTCATAATCGCCCCTGGTTTGTATTCGCGGTTAATATCTTTCTGATGTGGGGTGCATTCTTTTTCCAGACAGGCGCACTGGTCTATTTCTTTAATTATTATGTTTGTAATACCACCATTACGGCAATAGCTGCGGGAATATCGACCTTCGTCCCATTACTGGGCACATTAACCGTCCCGTTTATGGCAGCAAGAATGAAAAAGCGTCAGGTCTATTTGTTCGCCAGTACCGTTAATCTTGCAGGCATGCTGATAATGATAGTTTCCGGCACCCATATTTTAGGCTTGTTAACCGGTGCAATAATATTATCGATGGGTGCCGGTCAGCGCACGACTATCTATTTTTCCATGCAGGCCGATCCGGTGGATTATGGTGAATGGAAAACGGGGATCAATACTGCGGGAATTTTGACCTCCGTTAACGGATTTCTGGGAAAAGTCTCTATGGCGGGTGCGGGGGCAATAAGCGGTATACTGCTGTCTACCGGAGGATATGTGGCGAATCAGGCACAGAATCCTCAGGCACTGCTGGCAATCAAGGCCTGTTATTTGTACATCCCGGCGGCACTTATTTTATTATCCATGATATGGATGGGGCGTTATTATCGTCTCGATGATACTTATGAGGAAATAAAACGCGAACTGGATGAAAGAAAACGTTCTGCGAATGAGCACTTCACCCCACCACCGATGAAAAACCCCATTAATACCGTTTAACTTAATATTGTAGCTTAATAAAAAACCAAATAATAAAGGCTCCCTATGCGTTTAAATAATATTTACGCAGGGATGTCATGCCTTTTTATTGGCATGGTATCTCCAGCAATAAGCTTGGCTGCAAAAAATACCTTAACGATTGAACAGCGCCTGACGCTGCTGGAGCAGCGATTAAACAGAGCGGAAAACGAGGCCGAACAGGCCAAAATTCGTGCCACGCGAGCAGAGCAACAGGTTCGAGATGCAGATGAACGTGCACGGATAGCAGAAAACCGCGTCCAGCAGCTAGAGAATCGCACCACGTCGGTGGAGCAAAAGACGGTGCAAACAGAGAAAAAGGTCGACGCCACGGCGCTCGCCTCTTCAGCGTCGTCCCCCGGGGACAATGGCTTTGAGTTTGGCGGTTATGCACGTTCCGGGATGTTGATTAATGGCAACGGCCACGGTGCACACGGTGGGCCAGGCGTTTCACCAGCCAGTTCAATCGGTGGAGATGCACACGTTGGTCGCCTGGGGAATGAAAAAGACAACTACGTCGAGTTAGGTTTTATCAAGCATTTACGCTTTGATGATGGCTCGAAAGCGCGCTTTAAAGCACAGCTTGCCGACGGAGCCAGTAACCCCGATCCCTGGGTGGAGGATAATGACAGCCACCATGTAAACGTGCGCCAAGTTTTTGTGGAGATGACCGATTTATCAAGCTTTAGCGGCCCCGTAAAGAATGCCACCTTATGGGCAGGTAAGCGTTTCGACCGCGACAATTTCGATATTCACTTCACCGACAGCGACATCATGTTTCTCGGCGGCACCGGCGGAGGAATTAATGACGTGCAATGGACGCCGCATTTCAAAAATGACTTCTCAATTTATGCGCGAAATTTCGGTGATTTGGGCAGCGATCGCTATAACGATAATGACGTACAGAACGTTCTCCTCACTGCCAGCAGCTTTTACGACAACTGGCAGCTCATGCTCACTGGCATGGTGGCTCAGGGCAATGATGAACTAAAAGACCAAACCTCCAGCACAGGCAGCTATGCAATGCGCAGCGATAACACCGCGCAGCGCGGATACTATGCGATGCTGGCCTATCATGACAAAAATCGGTTCTACGGTCTGCTTCCCGGCTTATCCGAAAGCGCACTTCAATTCGGTCGTGGATTGGGGGCCGAGACACGACAGCCCGGCAGCGACGGCGACCTGACGAGAGATGCGAGGTCGGTGCGCTTGGCCTCTTACGGGATTGTCCCAGTTTCCAAAAATTGGGAACTGGCGCCTTCCGTGATAGCACAGCATAGTCAGGACCGTTATCGAAACGGTGACCGCTATGACTGGGCTACTTTTAACCTGCGCGCTTCTCAGGCCATCACGCAAAACTTTGCCCTGCTCTATGAGGCTTCATGGCAATACATGGACCTCGACCCCAACGGACGGACTTATCTTAACGACAGCGTAAAGTATGCTTATCAATCGGTTAAGGGTGACTTTTACAAGTTGACCTTCGCCCCGACCTTCAAGGTCGGTGACGTATTTGATATCAAGGCTCGTCCTGAGATTCGTTTCTTCGTGACCTACATGAACTGGAGCAAAGATTTAGATAAATACGCGGTCAATGACGACTTTGGCAGTGCTGGCTTTACTTCCGGGGGCAACTGGAGCTTCGGCGTACAGTCTGAAATATGGTTCTAAGATTGCGCGGTAAAGATGACGACGCCAAACCAACATAACCCCTTTAAATTCAGTTAAATAAAGAGAAATAGCGGTTTCTCCATTTACTGTGTGATGATTTTTAAGCAAACAAACCTGTACACAAACCCTATTGTTGTATAAGTTTTAAAAACTAGATGAGATCATTAATCAATCAATAGATGGAGAAACATCATGCGTACTGATGCTCAAGGCGTTTTGACGTCTACACCGATTTCAACCCTGCCAAACCCGCAAAAACTCTCTGAAGACATCACCATGGGAAGAATCGTGGTCGAATTGTTGGAGGCAGGAAAAAATCTGAACCGTAAAGCACTATGTTCTAAACTATTGCAACGTATTGAGTTTGCCGCCAGTGCAGAAGAAGAAAGACACTACCAGAAGCTTCTCCACCTGGTACTTGAGCGCAATGGCTAAGGTGTCGGGTGTCGTTAATGCATTGACAGGCTTCTTGCCCTCATGCGTAGACTTTAATCAATAAGGACAATTTACCCAGAGCAGTGACTATGCAACAAATTACCGATGAACGATTGAATGACTCTCTTATTGGCGACGCTGTCCTCAGGCTTCTGAGGTCAGGTAAACCCGTAACAGTGGCTGAACTGATTAAACAACTACAAGAAATTGCGGACAGTTCTGACAGCGAAATCATCAAGCAAGCCTGCGAACGAAACATTGTGGAAATAAGGCATAGCCGTTCCTCGACTCAACAAACGAGTTACCGCAATTATGACGTTCGAGACACAAAAAACGTTCTCCACCACTTTACCGTTGAAGGGCAAACCGATGGGAAAAAGAAACACTGAATCAGAGGCTTCTGCTGTGATGTTGAATGCAGACTCATTTAGACCCCACGGACTTGAAAGCTCGAAAAACTCCAGTGATGGTGGAAATATTGTTGAAAAAGTCACCCCCGATAGTGATAAATACGTCAGTGAACGACAAGCGATCGGCGCAATTGTTCGGGATCTTATCGCGGCACGTGGCTCTATAACGCATAAAGATATTATTCTGCGACTCGTCATGCAGATCGAACAAGCAGGAAATACCCGGCAGCAGGAGATGCTGCGAAACGCTTTACAATGGGTTGTCGATGTAACACGTGACGACAAGTTCTACTGTGTGTCCGCTGCACCAATGCAGCGGACATCTTCAAACGATGGTCATGATAAATAACTGTTCACAGGTTGACGGGTTATTTTACCCATCGTTCATTTCAGGCCAGCGGATAGTGGGAAAACGATTAAGCTGGGGTTCAGAGAAGAGATGCCCCTGAAAATTATTAACGCCAGCGGCCTCAAGCCACATCCATTCTTCCGTTTTCTCAACGCCCGAAGCGATAACAGAAATCTCTAAGGAAGTGCAGAATTTTATTATTGCTTGAACAATGGCTTGCTTAGGCCCCTGGCGATGAACATCACTCACTATATCTTTATCAATCGTGATTTTCTCAGGCTGGAATCGTGTTAAAACCAGTAAACCGCCTAACCCTGCCCCAAAATCATCAATCGCTAAACGCATTCCCGACTGCTTAAGACGCCTGATAGCCTTAATAAACGCCTCATCTCGGCTGATAAAACCATTTTCGGTGATGGCGATGACTACTTGTTCCGCAACCAAGCCACTTAACGCAATTTCATTAAGAAGAAATTCCACCGCATCAGGCATGGCGATAAGCGACATTGGCAGGAGTTTAACGGTAAGCGTTTTTTCACCCAGTCCTAACCTGCTAGCCTGCCGAAAAGCAATCGCCTTAGACCTAAGGTCTACCTGATACATTTCTTCATCTGATATTGCAGAAAAATATGACGATGCCGAGCCGCCATTCACAGTGCGCATTTCGGCCGCATAGGACAGGATATGTTGAGATAGTGGATCTATAATCGGCTGAAACGCAAAACTGTACTCCGTGACATTAATATCGCTATCGCTTAGAGAGGCAGCATTAGAATTATCGGCGACAAAACGCCAGTGATCTTTAGAAGGTATTTCAAGATAATTTTCCTTTTCACGCCCCTCAACGAAAGTGCACATAAACTGTAAAGCGCGATCGTCGTACGTCAGTTTATAAGGTGAGGTTCCTCTTTCAAGTACCGCCTGAAGAACTGACTCTTCATCATGTTGGCGAAGATCAAAGAGTTCCATACCCACATTGCCGAATTTTCTGCCTGGGGAAAAATCTTGCATCAGTTCGACAAGATTATCATGCCGCTTATCCTGGGAGATTTTTTTGTAGACCTGCAACACTGCATCCTCAGGCCCTTCCAGCAGCTGGAAAAAATGTGTTCCATCGAACAGAAGGATCCCGGTAACACCCACACTACTGTTGTGGTCGTTCGCCTGTGCAACCATATTAAACATCGATGAAAAGGTCACACTGCTATTAAAATGGCTTCGATAGATGAGGGTTGTAAGCATGACATGTTCCGAGTGAGGGTTGGAGGTAGCAACTAAAAGCGAAGAATGCATAATAAATGACATTATCACTATTAGATATGCAATAAATAATCAAACTGTATTTAAGACAGGTGTGACAAAAGCCCGAATTTTAAATAAAAATAACAAAATTCTTAAGAAGTTAAAATTAATCTATTCATTAAAAGCCAAGGTTTTTAATAATTAAAGACCACGGCATCAAGATCCTGCTTTTGTGTCAAAACCCCTGGCTCGCTTTAAAATGCAGGCAGCCTCTGCGCTGATTTAAACTAACCCTGAAATGCTCAACCTCTTTACAGCTCAGGCGGTGCTCACTTTCACAACAATATAAAATTGCAGACCCTACTTTTCATGTTAGGTTTTTCTAACAAAATCATGCAATTGATTGATCTTTAATGCCATTTAAAATGGTAGCTTTACCTAAAAAAAATAGCACTTTTTGCTACACCTAAAGTTGTACAAAGATAGATATGTTGTATAAGTTTAGTGTGTCCTTCTAGTCACAAACGTAACGAAGGTGCCTTGCACCGCCCCTGAAGGGAACAAAGGATTTCATCTCTCTTCAGGGGATTTTTTCTGTTAAGCAGAAACTATTTTCAATTTAAAGACTTCATGGTGAAAACATGCTGAATAATATCGGTAGTGAATTTGAACTTCTTCAATACCTGGAAAGTACGGAATTTACATCAACCAGTGAGCAAGAGATAATTTCTGATGCGTATTATTCAATTTACCAAAAAAAAGGCGCAGTCACTAACAAAGCGATAATTTTGCTTTTACTTGAACAGCTTGAAGTTGAAGATGATGAAGTCCGAAAAGATATTTACCGAAATGCATTAGAGATTGTAGTCGCTCGAACTTCTGACGATTTTTAACATGCATTCTATTACGAACCCTGCTCTCTCTAGCCCATTATTTAATGGGCTAAGATAAAAAAGACTCTTCACTTTAATGAGCTATAAATAGAGTGCTTTATTCAATCATTATTTTTAACGAACCGTAATTTCGTCTCAACGGCAACGCCAATAATTTCGCAGCCGTCATCAATTTGGATCAGCGGCCAGGCAGGGTTTAATGCCTTTAGAAATTTATGTTCTCCATCCGTGACAAACTGTTTAAAAGTAATGCTTGCGGATTTATTTAACTTAGCGAGAACAAAGTCACCGTTGACCGCTTCTCTACTGAAGTCATATAGCACATAGGTGCCGACAGGAATACTGATACCCACTGGCGCGGTCATAGAATCATTATCGACCAAGGTCCAGAAACCGTCTCCCTCTAAGGGTGCGTCAGATTCGAACCACAGTTTGATGTCCTTCAGCGTATTAACATCTAATGGATCTTCCAGCCTGCTTGCCTGTAAAGAAGTAAGGACTGGATATCGAATGCAGAGCGTATTGGGTTGTACCTCGGCTTCAACAGAATCGAAATCAATACCATACATAAGCCCAGTCGGTGAGCACTCTAATGCAAAACTTAGAGCAATGAGGTTGCTTCCACTCGGCTCACTGTCTCCGTTTTCCCATTGAGATATCGTCACGTGTGAAACTCTAATGATTTTTGCTAAATCTCGCTGAGTCAGTTTACGCATTTTTCTGAGAGCAAGCAGTCGCTCTCCAAGAGTTCCATCTATTTTAAAACGCTTAGACAGAACGTTCCTTTTTTTTGAATCCATTTTCAACCCCCACCTAATAGTATTAATTAAGACAGATTTACTCAAAATAAAAACACTATTCACAAACTAACAACAGAATAAAAAACCGTAACTTCGCCCAGTTGATAATAGTGACTATGCCAAGTCATTTTTTGCCGCCCCCAGGATTATTGGATAATTTTAAATCATTGCTTAATTTAATCAAGACCGGAAAACAAAAAAGGTGTGACCTCATTGGAACGTTACTTTTAAAGAAAACAGTGAAAACTAACTAATTGATTATTTTACATTCTGTTTGCATAAGATTTCGGCGCAATAAATGAAAGCACTTCTTACACCTGGCAACCGTTTCGCTTACTGATCAGTTCACTCGTCGTTTAAAATTAGGTAATTAGAATTGGCTTAGACACATAAATTAACTTTTTTAGCCGTAAATCTATCAAACCGAGAACGTAATCCCCCCTTAACATTGTTAGAAACAATAAATAACCCGCGTGACCTTAACAAGGCAATTACTCAGCACAAACGCAGCCATCTCATGAAAATCATGATCGCACTGACTTCAATATTGATGTTGGCAGGGTTAAAGGACTTAAAGATCCTGTTTCTGACAGAACCCCGACATGATCAACATGCTCCCTAGCAGAGGCTGTGCAGATGAAAAATCGAACCTGACTTTGTTGATGGATTTTATCATCGATGTACTGGCCGCCGAATCGAGAGTCTGATTTACGTAAAGGATTTCACTAAGGAGTGCCTGGCGTAACCTACCTACCGGTTTCATGCCTGTGGCTGGCACTTTCCTGACACCGGTAAGGATCGATGTCGGCAATAATTGATCCTGTCAACTCGACAAATCACCTCCTTTAACTATAATTTATAATATTTATTAATGTTAGAGAATCTTACAATGAGTACTTCAGCAACCACTATTGCTTTAGCAATGTTTAAGCAACGCATTGTTTTTGAAGACTATAATGATTACTGCTCGCAGCTATATGATAATTATTCGAGGAATGATATAGATTACAACCTCATAAGGTTACGAGATGAAACGCGGAAATATAAAGAATTTCTTACCAGTCCTCGAGCTTCCACTGCAACCCAGGCAAAAGCTGATATTCTTGAAATAGACCCCAATACACTTAATGAAAAATTGCATCTCGTCGGCTACAGCATAATTGAACAACTCATTGATGAAGAGACGAAATTACCGTTACAGGACGACTGGATCGAGAACGTCTACAAAGAAATTGCCTCTTACTATGACTTCCAAAATGAAGGAGATCTAGAACTGACTGATGAGGTTAAATCTTTGGCAGCCTATTTTAATCTTCAAACTGACCTTTATATGCAAAACAGTTATGAGATTAAAAAACAGTATCACTCGCTGATTGGTAGTTTTCGGGGTCGCAGCAGCACCTACATCACCGACAGCGGATATTGGTATTGGTTGTTTGTTGAGGGACTTGATGGTTTTCTGGGTATCGCCCAAAAGCAAGACTTTAAGGTCAATGAACTTTCCTCTCAACTACATAAATGTCTCGGTTCAGAGCGCTTACTGATTACTATTCTGGGACTTGATGCATCTGAAAATCAGCAGGTTGTGACCTTTGCTCAGGCCTTTGAAAAAGACGTGCAATACTTCTCAAGGACAGGCACCTTTTCCCACACCATTAGCGACGGCAAAATAGCGCTGAAGGTAACGATTCAAAACCTCGGGGACAATGAAGCCCTGCTTTATAAAAATGGCCAAAGACAATATTGGCGATTGGGCAGTCTGATAACCATTTAGTCGAACGGGCTGTTAACACGCAACTATTGAATTTTGAGGCCTAAGCATTGGCTAAGACAGGCCTCAAAATCACGTCATTCAGCTGTAATCCGCTAAAGATTTTAGATTATCTGCTTCAGAATTATACTCATCCCCAGGCTCCTGATTGATAATAATCCCGCTATTTGCAGCGGGCACCTGAGCATGGTGTGGCTCTCAGCGAGAGTGACAAGGAGTTCAAAACATAGCTAAAAGAAGGTAATGATGCTGATTTATGACGTATTTGGACGACACATCGGGGTTAAGCGCAAAGATGATAAGTGCTCGTAATGCCCTGCCTCAGGCACTAATCAGCCCCTACAAAGCCTCATTTCAGCGGTGAGAAATGCATAAAATCAAAAGGTAGAAGTATCAATATTGCAACATAACGGTCCGTATGTTGGGTTGCAGTCAACACGAGTCACCACTTAGTTACATTTACACATAATTGCACGCAATTAAGTTACAAAAAATGCCGGGTGACGCCACCATCAAGGGTATACAATTTATTTTTAAAATTTACATGATTTGTTTAATAGAATGATGTTGCTTATCAAAAATGCCGGCTTGTCTTCGAGTAAAACTAGCCCGGCCGTGTTTCGAGCACTATTTATCGCTTCACGATCAAAGCTTGAAAATCCAGTCTGGCGCGCGGCCTCAGTATTTATAATTCCCTGGCTTAAACCTGCATCTTCGACCTCAAAGCGCGTATTTTGCATCTTTATCGGATTATCATATGCAGTTCTTATTTCCTCTTTCCTCCGAAGCAGCAGGCGCTATATCACTTGCTCTTTAGCATGACTATTTTCGTTAAATTATTTCGCTATCATAAAATCTTTATCCCTAATGGAGGGCTAAGTGAACAGTAACATAATACGCGATATTGTGGCTTGGGTTGAATGTCATCTTGAAGACCCCTTGCCACTTGACGATATCGCGGAAAAATCTGGATATTCTAAATGGCATTTACAAAGGGCATTCAAAGAAAGAACTCAAATTACCCTGGGTACCTATGTGCGCTATCGCCGTTTATCTAGAGTAGCAATAGAATTAAGATTAACCAATAATAGTATGATTGATATTGCTGCAAAGTATTGCTTTGACTCTCCTCAATCCTTTTCCAGAGCCTTTAAGCGCCGTTTTAAAATGTCCCCCGGAGTCTATCGACGCCAAAAAAAATGGATAGTCCATGGAATTTTACCCGCTCTTTACTTAGAGGGTGATATTCCCCCCTCCCCTGAGTACATTCAATTGTCACTGACTTCAGGGTTGAACTCATTCAATTTACTAAGCTTACCCTGTTCTAAAATTCGAGCCAGCCCCTGTGACTTTACTCCTTTGAATTTTTATTAACTCAATAGTCTTCAATGGGTTAATACTTCATAAAAATAACCACACTAGCGACTTGAATGAAAGAAAGAGCCATAAGTGTTAATTTTACGATAGGAAAATCGTTGATTGCTTTTATACAGAGGCCTATGATCAACCCGCAATCATTGCACAAAATCATAGTTAATCATCGTGGTATTTTCAAAAATGAAATCTGTACGGTTTGTGGCAGTCGCAGTAGCTTTACTGACAATCAGCTCAACATCTTTTGCAGCAGCAGAAATTAGCAAAGATGAATCAACGGGTTTGAAAAGCATGGGAAGTATTAGTGTGATACAAAATATGGGGAATATTTATGACAGTGAAATTTCCCGCAAAGCAGATTCAAAAAATGCTGACTTTTATGTTATTACATCATCCGGGTCTATTGGAAATGGGTCAAATAGCGTAATTAAAGCTGATATATTTTCCAAAAACTGACCACTTGGTCGCCGCTGCACAGTAATATTGTCTCAGTAAGAATCCAGCCACCTGCGGGTGGCTTTATGTTTTATGACATTTTATTGCTGACCTGCCACTCATTATAACAACGCGCTAATGATTCTAATGTCTGCTTTTGGCTCATATCTGGCAGGAGTGAATATTTTCCGTCTGCCATGAGCGAAGAGATGACCACACATTCTGGTTTAATGAGCAATAGGGAATGGGTTACTTCATCTAATACGAGTAAAATATTTAAAATGAAAAAAATTATAATTGATTACATATCGTCTCCCGTAAACAAAGTGAAAAATCTTTCGAGACGCAGTATCATCATGTAGTATCAACTTGTAAATAAATATGAATTGGCATCGTAAATATTATGAATACAGATCAGAGCTTACGAAATAGAGTTCTTAATGAAATGCTAGTTTGGATAGAAGGAAATCTAGATAAACCGTTATCCCTTGATCTGCTTGCCAATAGATCTGGATATACTAAATGGTATCTTCATCGAATCTTCAAAGAATATACTGGTTTGTCCTTGGGTGAATATTGTAAATTGCGCAGATTATCTCGGTCTGCGGTTTTGTTAATGTTAACTCAGACACGAATTGTCGATATTGCTAATGAACTTTGCTTCACATCTACTCAGGCATTTTCCCGAGCTTTTAAATCCCAGTTTAGTAAAACTCCAAATGCTTTTAGGCTATCAGACACCTGGGATATCAGGGGATTCTGTGGACCTCATCACAATATGAGGGAACTCATGCCTACACCTCAAATTTTAGATCTAAAAAGTATTAATGTTGTAGGTATTGGATATGAGCTTTCATGTAAAGTTGAAGAAGAAACAAAGTTCGATTTTTCAATACGCGAATCCCTGCTTGAAAGAAAAACCGCCAAATCCACTAACAATATTATTATTGGTTTGGTCGATTATGTATCAAGTGGCGATAAAATTAACTACAGAATTAAATATACAGCTGCAAGTTTGATAAGCGAAAATAGTGCTAACACTAAATCTGAGAGTATTATTAATGTTAGCGGCGGAAAATATGCGAAGTTCGAGTATGTTGGTTCGAGTGAAGGCATGAAGGACTTCATTTATAAAATCTACACCGCTTATTTACCTGCTCAGCACATCATCAGAAGAAAAGGTATTGATGTTGAAATGTATCAAAGACAATCAAAAAAAATTAAGAAATCAGGAATGATAAGCCTTTGGTATTTCATCCCTATCTTATAAAAAATCTAAAAACCATAATGTTGCATTTCAAATTGGCCTCCCAAATTTCACTCTTGTAATTTACTGTCAAAACCAGGTCAGTCATAACTTAACCCATTGAAAGTTAATAATAAAAAAAACAAAGTTGTATCATTGCGTGTGGTTTTCATGTTAAAGAGCCCTCAGTAATTGTCATGCTTTCTCCAACGGTGCTAAGTTTTGTTGAAAGAATTTAGAATGTTTAAAAGGAGTAAAGGGTGGAAGCTGATCTATTTTTGGCAATTGACCTGATAGGTACATTTGTCTTTGCTATCAGTGGGGCATTAGCGGCAATAAACCGCCAGCTTGATATATTTGGTGTTTTTGTTGCGGCTTTTGTCACAGCATGCGGAGGTGGAGTTATCCGTGACCTGTGTATTGGTTCAACACCGCCTGCGGGCCTGATAAACATTGAATATATTGGTGTTATTTTTTTTGCTGTAATTTTATGCGCCGGGTTTCAAAATTTCTTACTCAAGTTTACGCAACCGACGCTTTTTTTTGATGCTGTAGGGTTGGGATTTTTTTCTGCATTTGGTGCTCACAAAGTTTATCAACATATTCATAATATTGAGCTGGCAATTTTATTAGGGATCGTTACAGCTGTAGGCGGAGGCCTTATTAGGGATATCCTTCTTGGCCGGGTGCCAGTGGTGTTAACTAAAGAAATATATGCCTCTGCAGCTCTACTTGGTGCGGCGGTGCAGTTGTTTGGTGAGGTGCATATCATTAATCCACGTGTAAGCCCATGGCTTGCAATAGCACTTTGCACACTGATTCGAATGCTATCCCTTAAATACAAATGGAATCTACCGGCAATTAAAACCAATACTTAATACTCTGAAATAAAAATCAGCCAACGCTTTTTTAACCTCACACATTTTTGGCTTTATATTTTTTTGCTTATTTTTTTATAATTGCGATCTTGTCACCCTTATTAAATTAACTTATTTATAAGAAACATCACTATAATCGGAGAATCTATGGATACGTTACCTAGAAATCAAGTGTTATCAAGAATGTCTAATGACATCATTAAATTATTGCCCTCACTTGAAGAAGTTTATAAAGATTTTCATGCTAATCCCGAGCTTTCAATGCAAGAGGTTCGCACTGCCAAGATTGCGGCAACGTTGATTAAAAAATTTGGATATGAAGTTCATGAGCAAGTCGGGGTTACGGGTGTTGTGGGCTTGCTGAAAAATGGTGAGGGCCCTACCGTTATGCTACGAGCAGACATGGATGCTCTACCGATGGCAGAGAAAACAGGCCTGCCCTACGCCAGTGATAAAAAGGGTAAGACTGCCGATGGTGAAACGGTAGACATTTCTCACATGTGCGGCCATGACCTCCATGTAACCTGGCTTATGGGAGCGGCATAGCTTCTGGCCTCTCATCGTGACTTATGGCGCGGGACTTTGATGGTGGTATTTCAGCCAGGCGAAGAGATTGGTGCCGGTGCAAAAGCCATGATTGATGATGGAATGAAAGAACGTTTTCCCAAACCAGATATCATCCTGGGACAACACGTTATGGTTGGAGAAGCTGGAACTGTGGGATATCGCGCCGGGGCGATTTTATCAGCCGGCGACAGTATGCACATCAAAATGTATGGCCGAGGAGCTCATGGTTCAATGCCCCAAAATGCGATTGACCCGGTCATCATCGCTGCCTCTACTGTTATGCGACTTCAAACGATTGTATCTCGAGAGCTCTCTTCACTCGAAAGCGGCGTGCTCACCGTCGGCGCCCTGCAAGCCGGTACAAAAGAGAACATTATTCCCGACGATGCAGTAATCAAACTGAATATGCGAACTTATGATGACAATGTACGTCGTCGAATGATCGATGCTGTACACAGAATCTGCTATGCCGAATGTCAGGCTTCAAATACTGATCATCCACCAAAATTTACCACGATTGACAGTTACCCTGTCACAGAAAATGATATCAACGCTACGGCTACTCTTGCAGCTGCTTTCAAAGACCATTTTGCAGAAAGAACCTATGAAACCGCACCGGCAGCAGCCAGCGAGGATTTTAGTGTCTTTGGCAGAGAGTGGAAGGTTCCGTATGTATTTTGGTTTGTAGGATGCACAGAAAAATCAGCATGGCAAAAAGCCGTTGCAAGTGGCGACATTAACCAAATCCCTTCTAACCATTCATCTAAGTTCAGCCCGCAAATTCATCCGACATTGCAAACGGGATTAGAGACGATATTAGTTGGCGCATTGACGTGGCTTGAGAAGGCGTAAAGAGGTTGTGTTTATTAAAGTAAAAACTTTCGATGGCTTCACGCCTTAAATTGAAGCCATCGAGTATTAATTTAATGCTGATGAAAAGTGATGATTTACCCAAAATGCCCTGAAGCAGGTCGAGCTGGCTACGACAGCGCTGGATGCCTGGGCGGCATCAAATCACTTTGTAGATCTCAGAAATAACCTGCATCGTTGCGTCTTCGATAACTCCTTCATTACGGCATAAAAACCAGCCGCGATCTGCAATTTCTCGCTCGAACGCCTGGGTGCAAGCGACATGATCTTCCAGCTTATGAATCACAGTACTGCTTAGCCCACGCTTTCGGGCCGCGGCTCTTGCCCAGGAAATATCCGGCGCAGTGACAACCCCGACATGCAGATCTGGCGTTTGCACGTTTCGTTCGATGTTAAGCCGTAAAATCTCAGCAAAGGAAACCCTTCGGCGAAACGCGGCATCCGACGGGTACCAACGATCGATCAAGATAATGCTGTCCGGCGGCTGTTTAGTCAGCACGTGCTGAGAAATCCAGGCACGACTATCAGCTAAGCGCGCACAAACCTCCCATTCCAAATCCAGGGAAGGATTTCTGGCAAGCTGGTTAACCAGGAGCATTGTTTCCCTTCTGTAGGGATCGCTTTTTTTCTCGCAAAGTCGGATGACCTTCTTGTTGTCAGCCCTTAGTACTTTCGTAATGGCTTCCAACAGTGTGGTTTTGCCGGCGCCCTTAGGCCCATCAAGAGAAACAAACAGTGGACGGCTCATTCTTCAAATGACGATTGATATACGGTTTTTGTAAAGCTCAAATCTTGCAAAAGCATCTTAATTCCTTCGTATGAACAGCTGCCCCCTCTTCGTTCGTTGGAGCCGCTTGACGCATCAGCGCGAAACGAATTGAGGGCGCTTATAAATAGATACTGATGAACATTCTGGCAATGTTTTTAACTCATAGTCTACAATCCAAGACTACAGCCGTTTAGGGTCATTGCTCCTATGTTATGACCTGCGCGGCGTAGTTTAAGGGATCCGTTTAGAAAACGGCAAACATCCCACCTTAAGCTTTTTTTTAGGCAGGCAGGCGTTGATGGGCAGTTGTGAGCGAAGAACAGACGTTAACCCCACGGAGACAATCAGTGTGTCGGACACTCTTTAAAGATGAAAGGTTCGGATTACAGGAACACTTTGCTTTCGAGTGCAGTAATGATTGCGGCTTCCATTTTTTCAGGGGTAGAGATCGGTGCAAAACGCTTGAGCGGTTTGCCGTCGCGTCCGATCAGAAACTTAGTGAAGTTCCATTTTATCCGCCCGCCCAGCACGCCGGGCAATTCATCCTTAAGGTAACGAAACAGCGGGTGCGTTGCGGCTCCGTTGACCTCCACTTTTTCGAACATCGGGAAACTCACACCGTAGTTGATGTAACAGGTTTGCGCGATTTCGTCGGCACCGCCGGGTTCTTGCTTACCGAACTGGTTGCATGGAAAACCCAGTACCACCAGGCCCTGGGCTGCGTACTTCCTGTAGAGCGCTTCAAGGCCTGCGTATTGTCGCGTGAACCCACAATGGCTGGCGGTATTAACCACCAGAACCAGCTTGCCAGCGTAGTCGGCCATAGAGAGGGGCTGGCCACGCAGGCTGATGGCATTAAGTTGATGAAAGGGGGACATGTCGTGATCCTCAGAGCAGAACCCGTTCGACGTCGACATTGCCACGCAGCGCATAGCTGTATGGGCAGACGGCGGTAGTGGAGGCCTTAGCCTGATAGAGGCTCTTCATAGACGAGTTCCTCTGCTGTTTTTAAGTGATTAAATCGTGTGATATACCTGTGTAAAAGTCTAACAAAAAGCACAACAAACTGGCGACTTTTGCCCATTGATTAAGTATACCCCGATGTGAGTAATGCCTTCATAAGCCAACTGAGGATGTCACGCCAGAGAACGCGAAATGCACTGACGAGCAAAGCATAGAGTCTGGTTCTATTCCAGACGACAAACTTGAATGTTTGACGATGGGCAGGGAAAATTCCCTATGAAGAACCTGACAGTAGTTAAAAAAGGGAGGCTTAAACTTAATTAGCAAGTTTGCCACACAGATATTCCGTGCGTCCGTTTTCATCCCCTGCATGCCTGCGACCAATCATGACCGAATTATCTGGGCATTCAAATTTACTACTGCTTTCTTTAACTGCATCGGACCAATTACCGATAATTATGCTGAGGATTTCACCATTTTTATTAATCGGTGTTCCGCATTCGTAGGAGGTAGTCCCATTTTCGTCACCTGTGTGTTTACGGCCAATCATTACTTTTTCTTGCGGGCAACGATAAGCGGTTCCATCTGACTCCTTAATTGAAGATGACCATTGTTTATTTTTGCTAGTAATAGTTCCCCCATTTTGCACTAAGTTTCCGCATTTATAACTAGTATTACCATTTTCATCCCCACTATGTGCACGACCGACCATGAAATTATCAGTGGGGCAGGAGAATTCTGAATAGGACTCTTTTTCTCCTTGCGACCAATGACTATTATTAACCTTTGCTTCATCGGCAAATATAGAGCCAGACCAACCAGAAATTAGCACGGCAAAAATACTTGTAGTAATTAACTTATCTTTCCAATTGCGATTTTTATTATTAGGTGATTTTTTCATTTTCTATCCTTACCTCATAGGTTTCATGTTAAGCATATTTAATAATAAAGCATGCTATACCACGAGAAAATAAATTAAAAGCTTTAGATCTTGCGGTCGTAAATACCTTAGCATGCAGACGCATATCACCAAGCAAAATCCTAATTAATAAGAGTTATATTGTAAAAAATAAGACCAAATAAAAAGAATTAACATCGCGCTTAATCCCCCCAGGAGACTTAGACGTGAATAGTCCATTGTTCAAGAGCGTCCTTATTTACCGTCTAAGCCAGCAGCGTCTCGATAACGTCATTCGCTCGAAGTACCGCCTGCCGTTAGATATAAACACCGAGGTCATAAAAAGCTGATCTCATCATGCTGGAAACAGAACACCGTGATTTTGATATGGACGACAGGACGGAATGGCCAGTGCTGGAAGGGATAACCCCTGCTGATAAGCGTGAACACAACATTTATATTAATGGCTGATAATGGCTGAATTCGAAACCGCTACTGTTCCAGTTTCGGATAGGGGTGAGACAAAAGACTCCGCGAATGATCCACATAATCGACCTTGCAGAATACATCGACAAACAGCGGATGAAAGGCAGAATCCTCCCCGCATCGATGAGAAGCAGCCAGGCAACGTGATGATTTAACTGGGGTATTTTGGCCCCAATATTCTACATACCTTTACGCGGTACATTCCCGCTCACGCTATTCCTTTGTAACATCCCTAACCCCCTCAAAACCCCAACACAATGATTTAAATAAAAAAAGCCCCGCCAAAATGACGGGGCCTGGTACTTGCGCAGGGCGACGCAAAAGGGTCCGGAGACCCGTTAAATCTTTGTGCTTTAATCCGAAAGCCGAGGGGCGTTTTATGCCGTCCGACTCACCGAATCATCAAATTCCAACGCATTTTTCATTGCGGCCACTATATCGCCATCTACGCAATAACGACTGAACTCGTCAAAGTCGGTGTCGGAACTCATGGTCACACCCGCCTTTCGGTAGCGCATGGCGGAAAATACCTGACGTCCCGCTGAGCTGTGCAGCTCGGTAAGTCCGATATCAATAAACTTTTGCAGATTGGTTAAACGTACACCTGCACCTGCCATAATGATTGGACCACGCGTCAGGTTATTTAGTTCACGCAACATCGAAATACCTACCTCGGCATTTTGCTGCTGCCCTGAAGTCAGAATGCGCGCGACACCGAGCTGAGTCAATTGCTCAAGCGCAACCTTCGGATTAAGGCACATATCAAAGGCACGGTGGAAGGTCACCTGCATGTCACCACACAGCGCCATCACCTCCCACATGCGTGGAACGTCGATATGCCCTTCTGCGTCGAGCATTCCCACGACCACGCCGGGGAAACCCAAATCACGTATGCAGGCGATGTCACTTTTCAAGACATCAAATTCACTCTGGTTATAGAAAAAATCGCCGCCGCGCGGACGAACAATAGGATGAACGGGAATACCTACCTTTTCTCTGGCGAGCTTTAAAGTTCCGTAGCTCGGCGTAATGCCGCCGTCCGCCTGACTGGCACAAAGCTCGACGCGATCGGCCCCGGCCGCCTCGGCCGTTAACGCACAGTCCACGCTGTAACAGCACACTTCTAACTTCGTCATGGCTCTCTCCTTAATATGACCCCATGCTACAACACTTGTTTGTGAGGGGCTATGTCGCGTAGGCTCATGCATGAGCATCCTGCCCAATTGCCTGCTTAGGAAAGCTAACTATGACATTCAATTTTGATCAATGGGTCGACCGCAGTCACAGTGATAGCGTTAAGTGGAACAAATATCGCGACGCCGACGTTATTCCTCTGTGGGTCGCCGATACGGATTTTTTGTCACCGCCTGCGGTCATCAATGCGTTGCAAAAGCGTGTTGCTGAAGGGGTTTTTGGTTATGGCTCACCGCCGAAAGAATTAGTTGAGCTGATGGTAGAGCGCCTTCGCGAGCGCTATGACTGGACCATTCAACCCGAATGGATAGTCTGGCTGCCGGGTTTGGTCTGCGGGTTAAACCTCGCCGTTCGCGCCTTCACAACGACGCAGCAAACCAGCATCATGCCCTCGCCTATTTACCCTCCTTTTATGCAGGCCGCGCAGTCCGAAGGCCGCGAGTTTCGTCACGTTCACGCCAGAGTGCATCACCAGCGTTGGATAACCGACTTTAACGAAGCCGAATCTACGTTGACCGGCAGCGAAAAACTGCTGTTGCTGTGCAACCCCTACAATCCGGGCGGCACCGTTTACCGTCGTGAAGAACTCTTGGCGCAACAGGAGTTTGCCCGCCGCCATGACCTGTTGGTCTGCTCGGATGAAATTCACTGCGATTTGATTCTTGAACCCGGTCTGCGTCATATCCCATTCGCTTCTTTAAACGAAGATGCAGCGAACCGCAGCGTGACGCTGATGGCACCGTCCAAGACCTTTAATTTAGCGGGACTGGGTGCGTCGTTAGCTGTCATTCCCAATCGTGAACTGCGGGTGAAGTTTGCCCGAACCGGCCACGGTATCGTTCCGCATGTCAACATACTCGCCTACGTTGCGGCGACGGCGGCTTATCAAGACGGTGATGACTGGCTTAAGGCGCAGCTAGACTATCTGCGCGCCAATCGCGACCTGGCTTTTGAGCGCATCAACGCAATGCCCGGCCTAAAGATGCTGCCGATCGAGGGCACCTATCTCGGCTGGATAGACGCCTCCCAGGCGCAGCTGGAGTCACCTTATCGCTTCTTCCTGAAGGCCGGCGTTGGATTATCTGACGGCAGGGAGTTCGGTAACGCGAACTTTGTCAGAATTAATCTCGGATGCCAGCGCGCTTTGCTTGAAAAAGCGTTAGACCGCATGGATGCGGCGCTGGCTGCCCGTTAGATTTACTCGGCTTCACGCTCGCTGGCGACAATTTCACGCAGAGTATAAGGGTGGAATTTTAAGGTGATGGTGCCATCGGTAATCGCCAGCGTCGGGTTCGGCAATCTCTCATGCTCGCCCTTAGGCGAGCTTTGCTTGAGCTTAATGCCCGGTGCTACCAGCGCCTCGTCGGCCAGCTGCGCCAGCGCGCGGGCATAAAAACCCTCCGCACCACCGGTCAACACTAACTCAACGTGCTCCCATCCTTCATGCGGATAGCGTTTTTCGCCCGGATACGGCAGCTCAATCAGGTCAATTTCCCAAGGTCCCACGCTCAGAGGCGTAGACAGGTCGAACAGACAGATAGGGCGTCCGTTGATTTCTGTTTCATTAAGTAGTGAACCGCATTGGGAAAAACCCTGACGCCAACGGTCGGCGGTGGTGTTCTGATGACAGCGTACAGAAATATGATCGGCATAAAAATCGGCCAGATTCAGACACAGTTTTTCTGCAAATGCATTTAAAAGTTGGTTAAAGCGCGGCAGGTCTGCCACCAAATCCGCCAGTTCAGGCACGGCGTTAATTGTGGTCATTATTTTTCCTCTCTCGGTGGCCGGGGGGCTTAATTTACACAACCCGCCGCCCGGTTGCCAGTTCAACGAATCCGGTGAAAGATGAAGGGGATAATGCAGCGCTCATTACTGACTCAAGTTGGCTAATATGATATAAATGCGCATCATTAAAGTCAGGGGTGAACAATGGGACAACAAGTGCTCAAAGGTCATCCATGCCAGTCAATCAAGATGGCACCTTTACGGTGTTATACGTTTAGTCATTAAGGTAATCCGGTGAACATACAGGCCCTTCTTTCAGAAAAAATTTGCCAGGCACTCGTTGCCGCAGGTGCCCCATCAGACAGCGAAGCACAGGTTCGTCAGTCTGCAAAAGCACAGTTTGGTGACTATCAGGCCAATGGCGTGATGTCCGTTGCTAAAAAATTGGCAATGCCACCACGACAGCTGGCAGAAAAAGTTGTGGCGCTGTTAGACCTTTCCGGTATCGCCTCTAAAATCGAAATCGCCGGTCCAGGCTTTATCAACATCTTCCTTGACCGCGAATTTGTTGCCGCCAACGCCGACGCCGCGCTGGCCGACGCCAAGCTGGGCATCGCGCCGGTTGAACCGCAAACCATCGTCATTGACTATTCTGCTCCTAACGTAGCAAAAGAGATGCACGTGGGCCATATCCGCTCCACCATCATCGGTGATGCTGCGGCGCGGACCAATGAGCTGCTGGGCCATAAAGTTATCCGCGCCAACCACGTCGGAGACTGGGGCACGCAGTTCGGTATGCTGATTGCCTACCTCGAAAAAGTGCAGAACGAAAGCGCCGGTGACATGAAACTGTCCGACCTCGAAGAGTTCTATCGCGCCGCGAAGAAGAACTACGACGAAGACGAAGACTTCGCCGTGCGTGCCCGTGGCTACGTAGTGAAACTTCAGGGCGGCGACGAATACTGCCTGCAGATGTGGCGCAAGCTGGTTGACGTCACCATGACGCAGAACCAGATTACCTATGACCGCATGAACGTAACGCTGACGCGCGACGACGTGATGGGTGAAAGTCTGTACAACAGCATGCTGCCGGGCATTGTCTCTGACCTGCAGGATAAAGGCCTCGCGGTAGACAGCGAAGGCGCCGTGGTTGTCTATCTTGACGAGTACAAGAACAAAGACGGCGACCCGATGGGCGTCATCATCCGTAAAAAGGATGGCGGCTATCTCTACACCACGACCGACATCGCCTGCGCAAAATATCGCTATGAAACGCTGGGTGCCGACCGTGTGCTTTACTACATCGACTCTCGTCAGCATCAGCACCTGCAACAGGCCTGGACTATCGTGCGTAAAGCCGGTTACGTGCCTGATTCAGTGACTCTAGAGCACCACGCATTCGGTATGATGCTGGGCAAAGACGGCAAGCCGTTCAAAACCCGTTCAGGCGGTACCATCAAGCTGTCCGATCTGCTGGATGAAGCCATTGTCCGCGCGCGTGAGCTTATCGTCGCCAAGAACCCGAACCTGCCGGAAGACGAGCTGAACAGCCTGGTCAACGCCGTGGGCATCGGTGCCATTAAATACGCTGACCTGTCGAAGAGCCGCACCACCGACTACATCTTCGACTGGGACAACATGCTGGCCTTCGAAGGCAACACTGCGCCGTATATGCAGTATGCCTACACCCGCGTGGCGTCAATCTTCAAACGTGCTGACATCAACGTAAACAGCCTGACGCAGCCAATGGTGCTGACCGAAGAGCGTGAAATTACGCTGGCAACGCGCCTGCTGCAGTTCGAAGAAGTGCTGACTGCCGTTGCACGCGAAGGGACACCGCACGTCATGTGTGCCTATCTGTACGACGTTGCAGGCCTGTTCTCCGGCTTCTACGAAGACTGTCCGATTCTGAACGCAGAAGACGAAACCGTGCGTAACAGCCGCCTTAAACTGGCGCTGCTGACCCAGAGAACCCTCAAGACCGGTCTTGATACCCTCGGTATTGAAACCGTTGAGCGTATGTAACTCGCTCTACCGTCAGAAATCATAAAGCCGCGAAAGCGGCTTTTTTATGGCTAAACAAAAGGCCCCGAAGCGATAACATCGATTCGGGGCCTTATGCTATTTTACCTTGGCGTCAATTAGCTGCGCGCATAGTCCCTGAGCTTGAAGCCGAGCAGACCAAGCGCACCGAAGTAGACAATCACGCCGACGACCACAACGGCCGCGAGGCGCAACAGACGCATCGCCATGCCGCCTACCGACCAGTCAGGCATCACGTACATCATACCCACCAGCGCGGCAGCCATCGCCAGAACGGCGATAATCAGGCGGATGAGGAAACTCGTCCAGCCCGGCTGAGGCTGGAAGATCTTCTGTTTACGCAGCTGCCAATAAAGCAGTGAAGCGTTCAGACAGGCCGCCAGACCGATAGAGAGCGAAAGCCCCGCGTGCTTCAACGGGCCGATAAACGCCAGGTTCATCAACTGAGTCATGATGAGTGTGATAATGGCAATCTTGACCGGAGTCTTAATGTCCTGACGCGAATAGAAGCCCGGTGCCAATACTTTGACCACGATAAGCCCCATCAGCCCTACCGAATAGGCCACCAGCGCGCGCTGGGTCATTGAGGCATCAAACGCGTTGAACTTACCGTACTGGAACAGCGCAACGGTCAGTGGCTTTGCCAGAATCCCCAACGCCACGGAGCTTGGCAGCGCGAGCAGGAAGCACAGCCGCAGGCCCCAGTCCATCAGGCGGTTGTACTCGGTATGGTTACCGCTGGAAAAGCTGCGCGCCAGCGAAGGCAACAGGATGGTGCCCAACGCCACGCCCAGCACGCCGGACGGGAACTCCATCAGGCGGTCGGCGTAGTACATCCACGACACCGAGCCAGACACCAGGAACGAGGCGAAAATGGTGTTGATTATCAGGGAAATCTGACTCACGGAAACGCCAAGAATGGCTGGGCCCATCTGGCGCATCACGCGCCATACGCCCGCATCCTTAAGGTTGAGGCGCGGCAGAACCAGCATGCCGATTTTCTTCAGGTGCGGAAGCTGATAGCCCAACTGCAAGACGCCGCCTGCCACCACCGCCCACGCCAGCGCCATCACCGGTGGATGGAAATACGGCGCGGCGAACAGCGCAAACACCAGCATGCTAACGTTCAGGAACGTCGGTGCAAATGCCGGTATCGAGAAGCGATTCCAGGTATTAAGGATAGCCCCCGCCAGAGAGGCGAGCGAAATCAGCAGGATATAAGGGAACGTCACGCGCAGCAGCGCAGTGGTCAGCGCGAACTTATCCGGCGTGTCGGCAAAACCGGGTGCAGTCACGTAAATCACCCACGGCGCGGCAAACATGCCGGCAATGGTCACCAGCGCGAGTACCAGCGTCAGCAGCCCGGAGACATAAGCCACAAAAGTGCGCGTCGCCTCCTCGCCCTGCTGGCTCTTATATTCGGCAAGAATTGGCACAAAGGCCTGAGAGAATGCGCCTTCGGCAAAAATACGGCGCAGAAGATTGGGTAGTTTGAAGGCAACGAAAAAAGCATCGGTGACCATCCCGGCCCCAAACACGCGGGCAACTACGGCATCGCGGGCAAATCCAAGTACCCGAGAAAACATCGTCATAGAACTGACGGCGGCTAAAGACTTCAGTAGATTCATGTGACTTTTTCTTGTGGCCGGTAAACTCCCTGTAGAAGCCCCGGCAAGGTTCGAAAGTGCGTATAGTCTACGTATCAAAAATACAATAGCTACAGGCAGTTGTTATATATTGTTTCCCATTGGAAATTATCGGATTAATCGTTGTTAGCGCAACAATTTTTCGATAACACGCTGCGCCAGCAACGCCTGTTCACCGCTGGTTTCGGGGGCCGTTTGGTGGCTAACACAGTCGATAAAATGCCGAATAGCCCCCTCGAACCCGCGCTGAGCCAGCGTCGTCTGCCAACCGGCGACCGGCTGCTCAACCCTGCCCGCCAGACTCTCCTGAACCCAATGGCGCATATCGTCCACCTGATACAAGGCACCGTCACAGACCGCCTGTATCGACTCGCGCTGGGTTCCGGCACGACGATGCATTGCAGTAGTCATACGCGTCTTACCCCGCGTGAACTGATGCTCGGCATAGATCAGCTGATTTTTCTCATTACAATCAATCTGTCCGCCGACCAGCAGACTGTCGCCATTGGCTAACCACAGCGCGGTATCGACCACGTGCAAATAGTCGTCCAGCAGGGTAAATGCTGCCTCATACGGACCGATGCTGTCCGCACGGTGCTTGTCGATGCGCAGAGAAATCGGTGCATCAACCTGTGCGGCCAGCTGCACCTTGAGCTGTTGGTACAGCGGCGAAAAACGGCGATTAAACCCGACCATCAGCGTTTTGCCGCGACGTTGCGCCAACTCGACCAGCTGCTCGGCCTGTTCCAGCGTCGCCGCCAGCGGTTTATCGACGTAAACATGCACCCCGGCGTTAAGCAGGTCGCTGACCACGCTGAAATGTGAGTCGGTGCTACTGTGGACGAATACCGCATCACAGGCGCCTGCCAGCTGGTCAAGCTGCGAAAAACAGCGAAAACGGTAGCTGTCGCAGACCGCCTGCGCCCGCACCTGACTGGGTGAAAAACCGCCCTCAAGCGTCCAGTCAGTCGCCTGACTGAGCACCGGTAAATAGGCCTTCTGCGCAATGCCGCCCAGCCCGACCACCCCAATTCGAAGTTTACTCACCCTCACTCTCCTTAGTCGGCCAATCGTTCCAGCAGGTGCTCGAGACGCTCTTTCAGCTCGGCAACTTCGGTTTCAAGCACGTTGACGCGCTCTGCCAGTTCATCACGCGGGGCGCTCTGCGAACTTGCTGGGCTGAAGATTTCGTCCTCACTGGCTGCGTCACTGACTTCACCGCTGAACAGGTGCATATAGCGGCTCTCGCGCTTGCCCGGCTCGCGCGCCAGTCGCACGCAGAATGGGCCATCTTCACGGCCTGCCAACGTATTGAGAGTCAGCTCCACCTCGGCGACGTCGGCAAAGTCGTGCAGACGGTTGGTCCGGGTACGCAACTCACCCGGCGTTTGCGCGCCGCGCAGCAGCAGCGTGCTGATAACCGCCACCTCGGCAGGGGAAAACTTGAGATTGCCAAATTCGGAGTTACAGAAACGGTGCTCATACTTCATGGTACGGCTGCCGCTGAGCGAACGAATAATGTGCTTACGCAATAGCAGGTCCAGCGTCTGCTGGACCTCGGACTCGCTGAGCTCCATTACCGGCTCGCGGTTGGTTTTCTGGTTACAGGCGGTGGTAAGACTGTTGAGGCTCAGGGGATACTGTTCCGGTGTCGTAATCTGTTTTTCAAGCATACAGCCGATGACTCGCGCTTCTTTGGCGCTGAATTCATACTTCATGGTTTTCCTTTCCTTATCATCGCGGTGGCTGCCACTGTGGGTCAGTCAGCGCCATCAAAACGTGGTCCTGCCATTTTCCGTCAATCAGCAGATAATCTTTCGCATACCCCTCGCGCTCAAACCCGAGACTTTCGAGCAGGTTACCGCTGCGGTGGTTGTGCGGCATGTAGTTCGCCATAATGCGGTGGATCTTCTGCTGGCGCTGCATGTAGCGAATCAGCGACTGCAACGCCTCATACATCAGCCCCTGCCCTTGCCACTGCTCACCCAGCGAGTAGCCGAGGAAACAGGCGTGAAAAGAACCGCGCAGCACGTTGCTAAAGTTAGCGACGCCGCGAACGTGATTCTCATCGGGGTCGAGCAGGATAAAATAGTAGGCCGTCCCCTGTTTTTGCATCTCGTTAATCAAACCCAGTCGCGCCTGCCAACCGGAAGGATAGCAGTGGCTTTCGTCCCTGATAGGCTCCCAGGGCTTCAAAAAGGCGCGGTTTTCCGTGTAATAATCGGCCAGGCGATGGGCGTCGCGCTCGTACACCAGCCGCAGTACCATTCTGTCCGTAGTAAGCCGCACTTTAGGTGCCGCTGATCGATAGCCAAACATCCCTTCCCTCCACATTTTGACCGGCTCGATAAGAACATTTTATAGGAAACAGAGGCCGTTCTTTGCCGTGGACTGCTATATTGCGCACGGCTTCTCTTTGCATCATAGTCGAGCCCACCACTCTCTGTGAATCAGCCGTTAAATTATTCAGGTTTTTCAGCGCTGCGTCTTTGATTTTGCCAGTCCTAAAGCGTCTTGACGATAAAAAAATATTATCTATAGCGCCCTATCTAATTGCCTGTTTGAGGTTCAGACTAAGGCGGTTAATATCATCTCAGCATCTTTCGGAATGGATGCCAATAATCGCTCAGGGTGACGCATGTCTCTGGTATCGCAAGCGCGAAGCTTGGGAAAGTTTTTCCTCTTGTTTGACAATGCCTTGGTAATTCTCGGCTTTTTCGTCGTTTTTCCGCTTATTTCGATTCGCTTCGTTGACCAGCTTGGCTGGGCGGCGATGGCCGTGGGGCTCGCGCTTGGGCTACGCCAGCTTACCCAGCAGGGGCTAGGGATCTTTGGCGGTGCCATTGCCGACCGTTTTGGCGCCAAGCCAATGATCATCACCGGCATGCTGCTGCGTGCGGCGGGGTTCGCCACCATGGCGCTGGCAGACAGTCCGTGGATTCTCATCTGCTCATGCGTCTTATCCGGCCTTGGCGGCACATTGTTTGATCCGCCCCGCACTGCCTTGGTTATCAAGCTGATCCGCCCTCACGAACGCAGCCGCTTTTTCTCATTATTAATGATGCAAGACAGCGCCGGTGCGGTCATTGGCGCGCTGATCGGCAGTTGGCTGCTGCAATATAATTTTCATTTCGTCTGCTGGGTTGGCGCAGGACTGTTTGTGCTCGCCGCCGCATTCAACGCGGTCTTCCTGCCCGCCTACCGTATCTCGGCGGGCCGTGCGCCGATGCGACAAGGCATGATGCGAGTGATGCGCGATAAACGCTTTATCAGCTACGTCCTGACGCTTACCGGCTATTACATGCTAACCGTACAGGTCATGCTGATGCTGCCTATCGCGGTCAATGACATGGCCGGTACGCCTACCGCGGTGAAATGGATGTACGCCATTGAAGCGGCGCTGTCGCTCACTTTGCTCTACCCGATTGCCCGCTGGAGCGAAAAGCGCTTCAGCCTGGAAAAACGCCTGATGTGTGGTTTGGCCATTATGACCCTTAGCCTGTTCCCTGTCGGTATGGTCAGTGGGCTGAATCCGCTGCTGCTGTTGATTGGCCTGTTCTATATCGGTTCGATTATTGCCGAACCGGCGCGAGAAACCTTGGGCGCCTCGCTGGCTGACCCGCGTGCACGCGGCAGCTATATGGGTTTCAGCCGCCTTGGGCTGGCGATTGGTGGTGCGATTGGTTATACCGGCGGTGGCTGGATGTATGATACCGGTCGCGCACTCGCGCTGCCGGAGCTGCCTTGGATCCTGCTCGGCATCGTCGGTCTGATCACGCTGGCAGGCCTTTACTGGCAGTTTCAGCTGCGTCGTATCGAACCCGCGATGCTCGGCGAAAATTAAGTCGCCGAAAGGCCTCGGCTTTGGCTGACTGCGTTTGATCTCAGGGAGAATCTTCACCATACTCACAGATTGAAACATCTCTGGTGACAGAAGAGAAAACGGCTAATCGACCTTCCCTACACCCCGGTTAGCCGAGTATAAAAAGGAGCCAAGTATCATGAAGTTATTTGTTTATGAACACTGTCCTTACTGCGTCAAGGCCCGCATGATCTTCGGCCTTAAGAATCTGCCGGTTGAGGTGAAAGCCCTGCTGAACGATGACGAAAAAACGCCAACCTCGATGGTCGGGAAAAAAGTGGTCCCAATCCTGCAAAAACAGGACGGCAGCTTCATGCCTGAAAGCATGGATATCGTTCAATATATTGATAATTCCGACCATAAACCCCTGCTGACCGGCCCAATTAGTGCGGCGGTAGCAACCTGGTTGCGCCACGTCTCGGAATATACTGAAAAGCTGTTCATCCCGCGCTTCGCCGCCGCCCCCTTCGAAGAGTTTGCCACGCCGCAGGCACGTCAATATTTCACCGACAAGAAACAGGCAAAACTGGGCGATTTTAAGGAACATCTCCAACATTCGCCCGGTCTGGTAAAGAAAATCAATCAGGATTTGCGTGACCTTGACAAACTCATTCAAGAGCCGAATGCCGTGAATGGCGAGCTCTCCGAGGACGACATTCACCTGTTCCCGGTCCTGCGATCGCTGTCGATCGTCAAAGGCGTCGAGCTGCCTACTCGTGTTTTGGCCTATCGTGACAACATGGCGAAACAAACGCAGATAAACCTGCTGACCCGCCTCGCGAGTTAACCTTTCCTTAACCCAAGGGTTGCACTTTCGGTGCGACCCTTACCTTTCTATACGCTGTAACCCTTCCCTCACCTTTCCCAAACAGGGCATACTGTGCGCCTTGGAATTGTCATCGAGGAAGTCATGAGAAAGTTATTTTTAGGGGCCGCTGCCCTGATTTTTGCCGGCCTGCTTGCCGGATGCAACCATCTGACTCAGTACACGCTGAGTGAACAGGAAGTGAATAATTACCTGCAAAAACACAATAACTTCCAGAAGCAGCTCGGTGTGCCTGGCCTGGTAGACGCACACATTACCCTGACCAACCTCAGCAGCCAGATTGGCCGCAGCGAGCCGGGTAAAGTGACACTCTCGGGCGATGCCGACATCGACGTCAGCTCGCTGTTTGGCGCTCAGAAAGCCGACCTGACACTGACGCTGAAAGCGACGCCGGTATATAACAAAGATGAAGGTGCTATCTATCTGAAAGATATGGAAGTGGTCGACTACACCGTTAAACCGGAAAAAATGGATTCGATCGTTAAAGGCCTGATGCCTTACCTAAATCAGTCACTGAAGTCCTACTTCGACCAGAAACCGGCCTACGTGCTGAACGGCGAACACAGTGAAGGCGAAGCGATGGCGAAAAAACTGGCCAAAGGGCTGGAAGTGAAACCGGGCCAGCTGGTTATCCCGTTCACTGACTAAATTCTGCTGAAAGAAAAACGCCTGAGTGCGTGACGCCCCTTGTCGGGCATCACCTTCAGGCGTTTTTTATGTCCGAATGGCGTGATTACTGCTCGTCTTCTTCGCCGTTCTCGATGTCTTCCGGCAGTGCCTCTTCCAACTCGTCGCGCATTGCGGTGATCGCTTCGCGGCTTATCTCAGACAGCGTGCGGTAAAAACCGCTGGTCGAGTGGGCCTCTACCTTGCCGAGAAACTTGCCGCACCATGGCAGCATGTACTCGTCAAACAGCGCAATTTGCGCCGCGGCTTCGTCTTCCTGCGACTGATCTTCAAGCCATGAAGCGGCAAGCAGCATTGAACCGAAATGGTCGGCCGGAGATTCGCCCAGCGGCATACCGCGCTGCTTGAGGAAAGTCCGCACTTCCTGCTCGGAGTCGCCTTCCACATAGGCGCTGCGATAAGGCGAAACCGCACAGCCGGTACCGACGAACAAATGGTTAAACTCGGCGGCCAGCGCCTGTGGATCGGCACTTTGCTGTAGACGAAGCAGCAAGGCGTCTTGTTCCAGCGGCCAATGCTCACGCAGTTTACCTTGCTGGATCAACCCAAACAGCGGGACCAGCAGCGGGTCCTGCGGCTGGCGATAAAACAGCGTGCCCAGCACGCGGCATACAATCGAAAACTCATTCATAGTCAGAACCTGATTAACGTTGGCATAGCAAAAATTTGCGTGACAATGTCACAGTTCACTAAATTCTGCAATTGCCGGACGACCACGCCTTTGCAGAAAGTCCAGAAAACGACGTGGGCTGGCATTCAGAATGCGCTCGTGCGGGAATCCCACCTCGTCAATTATACGTTCACAGTGCTCAAAACCCCCCAATGAATAGGCAATGTGTGAATCAGAGCCCAATGCCAGCCAGCCGCCCGCCTCTTTCACTGCGGCGACAATAGCCCGACAGTTCGGCTCACTGCCCTTGCGTGAATGAGTAAAGGAGGAGTTGTTGAGCTCCAGCGCCACCTCGTATTCCGCCGCCGCAGCGGCAATCGCGGGAATATCGACCGGATACCTGGGGTTGCCCGGATGACTGATAATATGCACATCGCCACCCGCCATCGCGGCAATCATCGCCTGCGTATGGGTCTCTTTATCTACCGGCGGCATGACCGGTTCATGGAATCCGGCAATCACAAAGTCTACGGCGGTGAGCATCGGTCCGGTGCAGTCGATATCACCGTTGATGTTTTTGATGTTCGCTTCGATGCTGCGCAGAATACCCACGCCGTCAACGACGCGCGGCCAGACGTGCATATTCATAAAGTGCCAATAATGCGGTGCGTCGGCCATGTCAGGGCCGTGATCGGTGATGGCGAAAAGCTTGATGCCTTTTTGCTGAGCTTCATCAATGTAGTCGTGCAGCGTGCTGTAGGCGTGGGTGCTTGCCACGGTGTGCATATGTAAGTCGACCGGAAACATGACTTCTCCTGAATTTTTGGCCGCCTCGGTAAGGGGCCGGGCGGCAATAAAAGCTTAGCAGATCTGTGTGGCTGACTCGGCGTGGGGTTAATATCCGCGCGTGAGGTCAACCTGCCCAACCGGTTTGCGCCCTGCCTCGATAGCCTGAATGTTGGCGACAATGTTGTCCATCGCCTCGTCCGGCAGGGTATCGGCACCGATATGAGGCGTGATGCTAACACGCGGATGTGACCAAAATGGGTGCATGCGCTGAAGAGGTTCTTCAATAAATACGTCGAGCGTGGCAGCCGCGATTTGCCCGTCGTCGAGCGCCTTTAACAGGTCGCCGTCCACCAGGTGCATGCCGCGTCCCAGATTGATCAGATAGCTGCCCTTGCTCAGGTTGGAGAACAGCTTTTTATTAAGGATCCCGACCGTTTGCGGTGTATTTGGCAGCAGATTAATCAGCAGCTTGCAGCCGCTGGCGAAATCATCGAGCTGGTCATCGCCGTAGAAACTCTCCACGCCGTCGAGCACTTTTGGGCTACGGCTCCAGCTGCGTACCTTGAATTTAAGATCGATAAGCTTTTGCGCGACTGCGGTACCGAGAATACCGGCACCAAGAATACCTATCGTGAAATGGCTGTGCTGATGCGCAGGCAGCGGTTGCCACTGTTTCTGCTGCTGAAACAGCTGATACTCGTCCAGACGACGGAAGTAGCGCAGCACGCTCGCCAGCGCGTACTCCTGCATTTGCAGCGCCATGCCGGTGTCTTCGAGACGGATCAACGGCACACCCGCAGGCAAGGTACCCGGGTGGCGATGCTCCTGATTAAGAATGGCGTCGACGCCTGCGCCCAGCACGAAAATGCCTTTGAGGTCGCTGCGTGGAGCCAACATTTCCTGCGGGGGATGCCAGACTAGCGCGTAGTCGGCGGGTGCGGTATCGCCACGGTGCCAGACGCGGACGTTAGCTTCGGGAAGTCGGTGGCGAATGCCCTCAATCCATGGCTCTGAATCTGTTTTAGGGTGATAGAAGATGATGTTCATGTTGTAGCCTCCTTTGCCCTGTTAGATTTCCTCTAAAATCACCGTGATGCAACCTTTGCTTGCAAAAATTGTTTAAAAAAAAGCCCTGATTGTCAGGGCTTTCGGAAGCAGAATTTACGCAGGTACGCGCTGGATCAAGCGGCGCAGCAGCGGGACAAGCAGCATCAGCACGACGCCGGTCGCGACCGAGCCCCAGCCCAGCACGTTGAACACTTCACTGTAGCCCGGATTGGTCAGCAGCGGCGTGCTGCCGGTATTGGTGGGCATCAGGCCAGAGATATAGCTCGCCAGCACGGAAGCGACGCCGGTCACCATCATCCAGCAACCCATCATCACGCCCTGATAACGAGCCGGGGCCAGTTTGCCAATCATCGCGTAGCCGATAGGTGAAATCATCAGTTCGCCAATGCTCTGGAAAACGTAGCTAATAACGATCCATTTGAACGCCATCAGGCCGTCACTGCCGGCAAAATGAATCCCCAGCGGCAGCACCAGCATGCCCAGTCCGATGCAGAACAGCGCGCCGGAGAACTGCATCGGGATATCGATACGCCAGCCACGCTGACGCAAATGCTTGAACAGCAGTGCCATCAGCGGCCCGCCGACGACGATGACCACGGTGTTGATGTCCTGGATCCACTGTGGCGCGACGCGGAAGCCGTAAACGTTGAGGTTGATGTTGTTCTCGGAGAACAACATCAGGCCCATCGGCGCGAGCTGGTAGAGCGTCCAGAACACCAGCGAACCCGCCGCCAGCAGCAGGTAAGCCTTCATGCGGCTTTTTTCATCCTGCTGACGATGGCGAGCGGTCACCCTGCCCATGATGATGAAAATAATTGCGCCAAGCACAACCACAAAATAGCTGCTAAAGGCGGCATGAGTCAGCAAAACGCGAATGACAGGTACCAGCACCACCAGAATCGCGATGCCCACCAGCATGCGCTGCATAAGCTGACGTGAATTGACCTGGTTAAGCGGCGTATTGATATCCTTGAGGATATTCCAACGCGATAGGGTCAGCACGATAGCGACCGCATTGCCCAGCGTGGCAAACAGGAACAGCGCACGATAGTTTTCCGTCAGCTGATAATAGCCCGCGACGGCAAAACCAATAAAGAACCCGAGGTTCATACCTGCATAGTTCCATAAGAACGCGGCTTCACGGCGGTCATCTTCCGGCTTGAAACGCTGAGTCAGCATCATGTTCAGGCAGGTCACGTTCAGTCCGCTGCCGGTCAGGAACATCGCCAGTCCCCAGTAAAGCCCGGTAACGCCTGCCAGGGCAATCAGCGCACAGCCAATGACTTGCAGCACCATACCAAGCACAAACAGGTTACGGTTGCTGAGGTAGCGTCCGCCAAGATAGCCGCCGAACATATGCAGGCCATAGTTAAAGGCACCGAAGACGCCCATGATGGTGTTGGCTTGGCTTTCGCTGAATCCCAGACGTTTAGTGGCATAGAGCACCAGCGTGGAATAAAGAACCGCAAAGCCCAACGTCGAGAAAGTCTGGATAAAGAACAGTGCGCCGGACCCCTCAGGTACCACCGAACGATGGTGTGATGTGTTTTCTAAATAACTCAAGTCAAACCCCTGTACTGCCTTGTTGAACAATCGAAAAATGCATGGATGATGGCTGCTCAAAAACGCGGCGGTTTTTTATGCTCTGGTTTTTAAGTGCCACGATGTTATACCGATGTCGTTAGCAAAATTCCTAGCATTTCTTTGAATAAATTGTTTCTTTTAACCACACGATGCTTTTCCCGCCAAAACGGGCAAAAATAGAAGAACAAGCCGCGGCTGAAATAGGGGTAAATCACCCCGAGGCTGTCGTTATATGAGCCTTTTTGTTCTGTAAATCAGCAAATTGCTTTAAAAATCGCTAAACGAACCGGAAAAACTAAAAGAGTGTTGACGCTGGGGGCAGAATTCCCTACATTAGCGTCCGTTGAGCAAGCACAGTGTGTTTGTCCAACTACGGTGAGGTGTCTGAGTGGCTGAAGGAGCACGCCTGGAAAGTGTGTATACGCGAAAGCGTATCGAGGGTTCGAACCCCTCTCTCACCGCCATATTATGCGAAAGGGTCCAGATGAAAATCTGGACCCTTTTTCGTTTCTGCTCGCCGCAGCACCCTAAGCGAGTAATTTATCAGCAGATTGCTGAACTCCTAAGCACACAGTCAACATTTCGGAAATAATCCTTGACCCAAAATGGTTGTCTCCCTATAGTAGCGCCCCGTTGAGCTGCTACAGCAGAGCAACGCCACGGTGAGGTGTCTGAGTGGCTGAAGGAGCACGCCTGGAAAGTGTGTATACGCGAAAGCGTATCGAGGGTTCGAACCCCTCTCTCACCGCCAAATTTAAAAAAAGGCCCTGATGAAAATCAGGGCCTTTTTTTCTGCGTTTCATGACGGTAAAATTAGCAAAACGCAGTGGGAAAGTTTAGGGAGTTCAGTTGCACAACGTTGCACGACTCTCGATCAGTTTTTCACCCGTGAAATTCTCGATCATTTCCTCACCTGCAATCCACTCTCCATAACCCGCTGCGGTATTCATATGCCCTGCTTTTGAGATGACGGTTATTTCGCTTCCCCACGCGGCGGCCAAGGTGTGGGCTTTGTCCAGAGAAAGATGCTCATCGTTATCACTGCAAATGAGCAGTGTCGGAAAAGCGATTCTCTGTGCCGGTAATGGCCTCTGTTGACGGATTTCTTCAAGTGCAGTGGCTGAGTCAACGTCGGCAGGCGCCACCAAAACGGCGGCCTTGACTCTCTGTTCCGAATACAAGCTTGCCCACTGCGCAACCGCGACAGCCCCACAGCTGTGGCCTACCAGCACAATATTGCCGGGTGTTTGTTTTATAAAAGCGTCCAGACAGGCAACCCACGTCTCTTTATCTAGGGTATTCCAGTCATCTTGAACAACACGGCTAACATTTGAGTATTTTCTTTCTATATAGGACTGCCAATGTTCAGGACCTGAATTGGTATAACCCGGAACGATAAGAAAGCTTGTTTCCATTTATATCTCACGAGTATCGATAACATTAAAAAGGCGACCCCAAGGTCGCCTCTCGTTAACTGACATCCATATTAAGGCGTCAGCAATGCTTATTTGCTGGTATCCAGCGCCGGGAAGCTTTTCACCAGGTCGTCAATGGCTTTCATCTGCACCAGGAACGGCTCAAGCTTGTCCAGTGGCAGCGCAGAAGGACCGTCACACTTGGCGTGAGCCGGATCTTCGTGAGCTTCAATAAACAGGCCAGCAATGCCCACCGCCATGCCCGCGCGCGCCAGCTCGGCAACCTGCGCGCGACGACCACCAGAAGCAGCACCGAACGGGTCACGGGTCTGCAATGCGTGGGTCACGTCGAAGATAACCGGATGGCCGCCAGTGGCGTTAATCATCACGTTCATGCCCAGCATATCGACGACCAGATTGTCATAACCAAAGTTGCTTCCGCGATCGCAAAGAATAACCTGATCGTTGCCGCCTTCCTTGAACTTGTCGACGATGTTACCCATCTGGCCTGGGCTAACGAACTGGGGTTTCTTGACGTTGATAACCGCGCCAGTCTTGGCCATAGCTTCAACCAGGTCAGTCTGACGAGCCAGGAAAGCAGGCAGCTGAATCACGTCAACCACGTCGGCAACCGGCTGTGCCTGCCAGCTTTCATGAACGTCGGTGATAATTTTCACGCCAAAGGCCGCTTTCAGGTCCTGGAAAATCTTCATGCCTTCATCAAGGCCAGGCCCACGGTAAGAGTGGATGGAAGAACGGTTGGCTTTGTCAAAAGAGGCTTTGAAAACATAAGGAATGCCAAGTTTGTCGGTCACTTTCACGTAGTGTTCGCAAACGCGCATCGCCATGTCACGTGATTCCAGCACGTTCATGCCGCCAAACAACACAAACGGCAAATCGTTTGCTACGTTGATGTCCTTAATGCTAACCACTTTATGTTTCATGCTTTGGCCTTAATCAATAAATTAATGGTACAAATGTAAGCGTTATCGCCCGGTTCACGCCGAGCTCATTAATGTAACGTTATCTGCTTTTGTTCAATAGAGTGAATCTGAACTTTAATCACTTCGGAAATCGGATCTTCCGGGCACTGCTCGACGAAATAATTCAAATCCGAGATGGCCACGTGATTGCAGTCGAGCTGCGCATAGATAAGCCCGCGATCGCGAATTTCATAGGGATCGTCGGGATCGAACTCGAGCACTGCTTCGCTGGTGCTAAGCGCCAGCTCCATCTGTTTCTCTTCCATCAGTGCGGCTTTGAGCGTGTCGAGCATCTTGCGGATAATCATGGTGTGGTCGGCCTCTTCGAGGTCTTCGTCCTCTATCTCGGCGCTAACGCCAAGATTGCCTTTCAGCCACACTTCTAAAACGTGCTCGCTAAGCGTTTCACCGTTGAGCGGATTGACCAGCCACATCTCTTCGTCAAGCCAGTCGGCTCGTAGGATAAGCTGGGTCGGGAAAATGACCGGCATCAGCGGCAGCTCAAGCGCATGGGCGATGTGCAGGAAAATGACCCCCAACGACACCGGCGTACCCTGACGCGAGGCCAGCACTTTGTCTATCCAGATTGCATCGGACAGGCGGTATACGCCGCCTGCTCCGCCAAAACCCCAGGTGCGATAAAACAGTTCAATCAGTACTTCCAGCTGCTGATCCTGACTCAGGTTTTCAGGTACCTTACTGCGGGCTTCGTCGATCAGCGCCTGTAACTGGCGATTGACATCGTCGGCCTTAAAATCAAAGCGGATTGCCTGCGTCACCAGGATGACACCTGCACTTAACGGCGCAGTGTTAAATTCAAAATCAGCAATGGTGCTCATAGTTATCCCATTAGCAGCGGTATTTTTGTTATGGCTAGCTTAACAATCAAATACAAACAACCCAAGGCCAGAATAAAAGCCACCCAGCGCGTCTTTTGGCTGCGCAAGCCGTCCTTGCCTGACCCTAGAGCCACAAATCCAAGAGCGATATAGATGATAACGCCAAATAGCTTTTCGGTCAGCCATGAACCTTGTGGGGAGAAAGGATAAAAGTGGGTAATGAAGACCAGCCAGATGCCGCTTAACAACATAAAGGTATCAATGATATGCGGCGCAATCTTGACCCAGCGCTTCTGCATGATGTCGGCATTCGCCCATTTCCAGAAAAAGCGCAGCACAAAGAGCGCGATACTTAACGTAATAAACACGATATGGAAATCTTTTACCCAAATATATGATGACATTACTGCTTCCTTTTTTATTAGGTTAGCCGAAAAGGCTCAATTATTGCGGGATGTCCCTCATACCTGCGACACTTTAGGACGAAATTTTCATCCAAAACAGGCCGAGGGGGTTTTCAAAATCAGGGCAACTCGGCCTGAGACAAAGCGGGCCATTGTCCAAGAGTGATGCGATCGTTATCCCCATAGTCTTTGACCGTCTCAATTGCGTTAAAACCGGCTGCCTGAAGGATAGTTCTGACAGACTCTCCCTGTTCCCAACCGTGCTCGAGCAACAGCCAGCCGCCGGGCACCAGAAATGCCGGTGCCTGAGAGACAATATAGTCAATGTCGGCGAGACCTTTATTGTCTGCAATCAAGGCAGTAGCGGGTTCAAAGCGTACGTCACCCTGCGCAAGGTGCGGGTCGGTGGCGTCAATATAGGGAGGATTACTGACGATAATCTCGAAGGATTGCCCCCCGACCGGTACAAACCAGCTGCCCTGCAAAAATTGGGCATTGGGGATAGCGAGTTTGCTGCCGTTGTACTGCGCCAGCGCCACGGCGTCGGGCTGTAAGTCAACGCCCGTTATCTGGCAGTCGGGCCTTTCGCTGGCGATAGCAAGCGCAATAGCGCCGGTGCCGGTGCCTAAATCCAGCACTCGCGCAGGGGAAGGCCCAAGGCGCAGCAACGCCTGCTCAACCAGACACTCGGTGTCGGGGCGCGGGATAAGCGTGGCGGGAGAAACGGACAGCGGCAAAGACCAGAACTCACGCTCGCCGACCAGATAGGCGATGGGTTCGCCCTTCTCGCGTCGGCTCAGCAAAGACTCGAGCTGTAGCCGTTGATCGTCGCTAAGCTCTGTTTCGCCAAAGGCCATGATATAGGTGCGGGTACGACCGGTGACGTGCCCGAGCAGGATTTCAGCATCCCGCTTCGGGCTATCACTGGCCGCCAGACGCCCAACGGCTTGGGTCAACCAGCGGCTAAAGTCCATTATTCCTGCTCGGACAGCGCGGCGAGCTGGTCGGCCTGATATTCCTGCACGATAGGTTGGATAAGCATATCCAACTTGCCTTCCATCACTTCGTCCAGACGGTAGATTGTCAGGTTGATGCGGTGGTCGGTCACCCTTCCCTGCGGGAAATTGTAGGTGCGGTTGCGGTCAGAACGGTCGCCGCTGCCCAGCAGATTGCGGCGCGTTGAGGCCTCTTCTAACTGACGCTTTGACACCTCAGCGGCACGAATACGCGCGCCCAGCACAGAGAGTGCCTTAGCCTTGTTTTTGTGCTGCGAACGTTCGTCCTGACACTCAACCACGATGCCGGTCGGCAAGTGGGTAATACGAATAGCCGAGTCGGTGGTGTTAACGTGCTGGCCGCCCGCCCCCGAGGAGCGGAAGGTATCAATACGCAGGTCACCGGCGTTGATTTCAGGCATTTCGGCCTCAGGAACCTCAGGCAGCACGGCAACAGTACAGGCAGAAGTGTGGATACGACCCTGCGATTCGGTCTCGGGGACGCGTTGAACGCGGTGGCCGCCGGACTCGAATTTGAACTGACCGTAAACGCCGTCACCGGTCACCTTGGCGATCACTTCTTTATATCCGCCGTGCTCGCCGTCGTTGGCGCTCATGACTTCGACGCGCCAGCGACGCGTCTCGGCATAACGGCTGTACATACGGAACAGGTCACCGGCAAAAATCGCCGCCTCGTCACCGCCGGTTCCGGCGCGGATTTCAAGGAAGGCGCTGCGCTCGTCGTCGGGATCTTTTGGCAGCAGCAGCAGCTGGAGTTCTTTCTCGAGCTCTTCGAGCTTGGCCTCACACTGCTTGATTTCGTCCTGTGCCATCTCGCGCATCTCGGGATCGTCGAGCATCTCCTGCGCGGCGACCAGGTCTTCCTGCGCCTGACGCCAGGTCAGGAAGCAGGCGGAAACATCGCTCAACTGAGCATATTCGCGAGAAAGATTGCGGAATTTTTCCTGATCGGCAATGACAGTCGCGTCGCCGAGCATCGCCTGAACTTCTTCATGGCGCTCTTGTAACACTTCCAGTTTGGCAACGATAGAAGGCTTCATGCGTAGTGTTTTACCCTGTGATAATAAGAACTATACCCGCGTCCATCCAGACGCAGGTGTGGTGGCCGCCTTCAGGTACTCGACCTTTCGGGTATTTTACTGATCTAGACCGAGACTATCGCGTAAAATTTGCAAACGCTCAACATCACCATCGCTGGCGGCCTGTTGCAGTGAACGGGTTGGGGCATGAATAAGGCGGTTGGTGAGTTTATGGGCCAGTTCGTGAATAACGCTTTGGACGTCGGCACCCTGCGCAATTGCCGCCAGGGCTTTGGCTTCCATATCGGCGCGGACGGTATCGGCGCGGGAGCGATAATCGCGGATAACTTCAACGGCGCCCTGAGAGCGCAACCAGGCCATAAAGTTGGAGCTTTCCTGCTCGACGATAGACTCTGCCTGAATCGCGGCGGCCTTACGTTGGGCAAGATTTTTTTGAATAATGCTGTGCAGGTCATCAACGCTATAAAGGTAGGCGTTGGCGAGTTTGCCGACTTCCGGCTCGATATCACGGGGAACCGCGATATCGACCATCAGCATCGGCTGATTGCGACGCGCTTTCAGCGCACGCTCGACCATGCCTTTACCGATAATCGGCAGCGGACTGGCGGTAGAACTGATGATAATATCGGCATCGGCCAGACGGGCGTCGATGTCTTGCAGAGAAACAACCTCAGCGCCAACTTCATCGGCAAGCACCTGCGCACGTTCGCGGGTACGGTTGGCAATCATCATATGACGGACGTTGTGTTCGCGCAGATGACGTGCGACAAGCTCGATGGTCTCACCCGCACCGACCAGCAGCACGTTGACTTCAGCGAGAGATTCGAATATTTGACGCGCCAGCGTACAGGCGGCGAAGGCAACGGAAACCGCGCTGGCCCCGATGTCGGTTTCGGTGCGCACGCGTTTTGCCACTGAGAAAGACTTCTGGAATAAACGCTCAAGCTCACCCGACACCGCATGACCGTGCTGCGATTCGGCAAAGGCTTTCTTCACTTGACCGAGGATCTGCGGCTCGCCGAGCACCAGCGAATCCAAACCGCTGGCGACGCGCATCAGGTGACTGACTGCGTCGTTATCCTGGTGCCAGTAAAGGCTTTTCTTGACCTCTTCCGCGCTCAACTGATGATAATCACATAACCAGGCAACCAGCTGCTCATGCACATCGCCCTTTCCCGCCAGCTTTTCCTGCTGCTCGACGCTGAGATACAGCTCGGTGCGGTTACAGGTTGACAGCACGACGCCGCCCTGCACCAGCGGTTGCTGAAGCAGACTGGAGAGCGCCTGTTCGATAGTGTCTGGCGAGAACGTGACCTTTTCACGCAGAGATACCGGGGCGGTTTTGTGATTAATACCTAATGCAAGTAGGGTCATGGGAGCGATAGTCGAAAGAGACTTTTCTTTGTATGGGTTTACGTCTGAGGCGCATTCTACAAGATGAGTGAGATCAATAAAAGCCACACCGCACTATCTGTCCGGTTTTTGTAAAAAGCTGTGATTAACGGCACCTGGCAGTAGAGATTGATAATCATTTACACCAAAATTGGCCGCTTTTCCCAGACAAAGCTGATTACATTAACCTGCTGTCAAAGGCAAAGTGATTCCCTCATCATCGCGTGATTTTTCAAACTTCAACGCTGGGCAGCCTCCGCCTGCAAGGTGTGCTAGACTCCCCGGAAGATTGTTTTAATGAAAGGACCCGACTCGTTATGCCAATGCATAAAGCCAACCTGCTTCGCCTGCTTCCTCTCGCCAGCCTGGTGCTGACCGCCTGTTCGACCTTCTCGCCGACCACCGGTCCTTCTACCAGCCCGACTTCGCCGCAGTGGCGTCAGCACGAACAGCAGGTTAAGCAACTGGATCACTACCAGACCCGCGGATCCTTCGCCTATATCTCAGACAGTCAGAAAGTGTATGCGCACTTCTTCTGGCAGCAATTCTCGCCACAGAGCTATCGCCTGCTGCTGACCAATCCGCTGGGCAGCACCGAGATGGAACTGAAAGTGCAGGACGGCAACGCGCAGCTGACTAATAATCAGGGTAAACAATACACCAGCAACAATCCTGATGACATGATTCAGAAGCTGACCGGCATGTCGATCCCGCTGTCCAATATGCGCCAGTGGATGCTGGGCCTGCCGGGCGACAGCAGCGACTTCAGCCTCGACAGCCAGTACCGTCTGCGCCAGGTCAACTATAAACAGAAAGGCCTCAACGGCAGCGTCAGCTATCAGAGCTACGACACTACCGTCACACCACCGCTGCCGAACCGCCTCGAGATGACTCAGGGCACGCAGCGCATTAAGTTAAAAATGGACAGCTGGACGCTAAACTGAGATGACGCTTTTTTGGCCATCTCCGGCTAAACTCAATTTATTCCTGTACATCACCGGGCAACGCGCCAACGGCTATCACAATCTGCAAACGCTGTTTCAGTTTGTTGACTACGGAGACAGCCTGGCGTTTACGCCCCGTGATGACGATAAAATCACGCTCAGCCCTTCCGTCGAGGGCGTGCCGGATGAGCAGAACCTGATTATACGTGCCGCGAAACTGTTGCAGGCGCGTATGGCGCAGCAAGGCCTGCCGTCGCCGTGTGGTATGGACATCCAGATAGAAAAGCGTCTGCCGATGGGCGGAGGTCTCGGTGGGGGCTCCTCCAACGCGGCAACCACGTTAGTGGCGCTCAATCTGCTGTGGAATTGCCATTTCAGCGACAGCGAGCTGGCGGAGCTGGGCGTTACCCTCGGGGCAGACGTGCCGGTGTTTGTGATGGGACACGCCGCGTTTGCCGAAGGGATCGGGGAAGTGTTACAGCCCGTTTCACCGGCGGAAAAATGGTATCTGGTCGCGCATCCTGGCGTCAGTATTCCGACACCGGCTATTTTTGGCGATCCCGAACTGATTCGAGATACGCCAAAACGCTCGATTGATGTGCTATTGCACACAACTTACACTAATGATTGTGAACCTATTGCAAGAAAACGTTTTTGCGAGGTTGAACAGCTTGTTTCATGGCTGCTAGAATACGCGCCGTCGCGCCTCACCGGAACAGGGGCCTGTGTGTTTGCCGAATTCGACACAGAGGAGTCCGCCAACGAGGTGTTGAGTAAGGCGCCGGCATGGATTAACGGTTTTGTCGCCCGAGGCGTTAACGTCTCGCCGCTGCACAAAACACGTGCCGAGCTGATGAGAGCCGCAGCCAAAGCGTAGAGAGTCACAAGTTCCCGCTATTTGTGTCTGTTCTTTGCCAGCCTCTCGGAATTTTTTAGATTTAATCTGTATACCTGACCGACTTCAGCCCGCGGAAACATCCGCCGCTCGCTGAGGGACGAAGGGTAAGTTGTACGTATGTATATTGCTGTGGTTTCGCTCACCGCCCGGTGAAATCACAAGCCGATATCTTCTCTGGACGCAAGCCTGAGGTTCTTCTCGTGCCTGATATGAAGCTTTTTGCTGGTAACGCCATCCCGGAACTAGCACAACGTATTGCCAACCGTTTATACACCAGCCTAGGTGACGCCGCCGTCAGTCGTTTTAGTGACGGTGAAGTAAGTGTGCAAATTAACGAAAATGTACGTGGCGGAGATATTTTCATTATCCAATCCACCTGCGCGCCTACTAACGACAACCTGATGGAACTCGTGGTAATGGTCGATGCACTCCGGCGCGCCTCTGCCGGCCGCATCACGGCAGTTATCCCCTACTTCGGTTATGCACGTCAGGATCGCCGCGTGCGTTCAGCGCGTGTACCGATCACCGCCAAAGTCGTTGCCGACTTCCTTTCCAGCGTAGGCGTTGACCGCGTTTTAACCGTTGATTTGCACGCAGAACAAATCCAGGGCTTCTTCGATGTCCCGGTTGATAACGTGTTCGGTAGCCCAATCCTGCTCGAAGACATGATGCAGCAAAATCTCGAAAACCCAATCGTGGTTTCTCCAGACATCGGCGGCGTTGTTCGTGCGCGTGCCGTTGCTAAACTGCTGAATGACACCGACATGGCCATCATCGATAAACGTCGCCCTCGCGCAAACGTTTCGCAGGTGATGCACATTATTGGTGACGTAAGCGGTCGTGACTGTATCTTGGTTGATGACATGATCGACACCGGCGGCACCCTGTGTAAAGCCGCTGAAGCGCTGAAAGAGCGCGGTGCCAAGCGCGTCTTCGCCTATGCGACTCACCCAATCTTCTCCGGCAACGCCGTAGAGAACATCAAGCACTCCGTGATTGATGAAGTGATCGTGTGTGATACCATCCCGCTGTCTCCTGAAATTCGCGCCCTGAAAAACGTGCGCACTTTGACGCTGTCCGGCATGCTGGCTGAAGCCATCCGCCGTATCAGCAATGAAGAATCGATTTCAGCGATGTTCGAGCATTAATCCTTTTAACCGTGCGGTATAAAAGCGATTAACAATAAAAAGCCCCGGATCCCCGGGGCTTTTTAGTTTCTAACCTTAAGTCAGCGTGCTTTCGCTTCACGCAGCGGTTAGGGTCAGGAGTGGCGATGATTTTTACGGCAGCGAGCGTCGTAATGACGTACCCAATAGTAACGATCGGCGACGGCTTCGCGTCCCCCGACCCGTGCCCCGGTTAACCACAGCAGTGCACCGATGAATATGCTCATGACGGCACCGTGGGTGAAGAAGTCAGGCATGCCAAGGTTGGACACCTGGCTGAGTACCGCATAGGCGATACCGCCAACCATGATAACCAATCCTACTCCCATCAACAGGTTACCGCACAGGGCTGCGTTTTTACGTTTCATTCGTCACCTCCTTAAATCCTTTGCATTTTCCTTTGCATTAAGCAAAGAGCGTCACTTCATCCTGTATAAATTATAGCCGTCACGTCGGGGAGGGGTTGCGGGCACGATCACAGTGTGGAGATGCAAAATGACAAATCTTTACGCTTCTTTGGGGATATCTCATTGAAAGGTGAATAATTATAAAATGTAACTATTCGATTCTGAAGTAATGGGGGGCTTTATTTACCGCACGGTTTGGCACGGCGGCAAAGCACGGGTAAACTATCGGCCAGATTATTCCCTCGAGAAGCGAAAAGAACGTGAGCAGCATTAAATTAATCGTTGGCCTGGCGAATCCCGGAGCCGAATATGCCCAGACCCGCCACAATGCCGGTGCATGGTATGTGGATCAATTGGCCCGTCAGCATAACCAACAGTTAAAAGAAGAGAGTAAATTCTTCGGCTACACGGCGCGTTTATCAATGAATGGGCAAGACGTACGTCTGTTGGTGCCGACCACCTTCATGAACCTGAGCGGCAAGGCGGTCAGCGCCATGGCGAACTTCTACCGTATTGAACCGGCCGAAATTCTGGTCGCCCACGACGAACTGGACTTCCTTCCCGGTATCGCGAAGATCAAACTGGGTGGCGGCAACGGCGGCCATAACGGTTTAAAAGATATTCAGAGCAAGCTGGGTAACAATCCAAACTTCTATCGCCTGCGCATCGGCATCGGTCATCCTGGCGATCGCAGTAAGGTCGTCGGTTTTGTGCTCGGTAAACCGCCGGCCAGCGAACAGAAGCTGATTGATGAAGCCATTGACGAGTCGTTGCGCTGTACGGATATTCTGATGAAAGACGGGTTATTGAAAGCGATGAACCGTTTGCACAGTTTTAAAGCAGAAGGTTAAGCGTTTAAGGCCGCTTCACCCGGCGTGGGGGAAGCGTGAGAGGGGTAACTTACGCATAGCCTCTCTCACCCACGTTGTTAGGTTCTTACCCTAAACGTTTCTTTTCCCAACGATTTATCGTCAGTCTGGTAATTATCTTCCGCAACGTAATAGTCTGGGTCGTCCAGCTCGTGGCTACAGAATGGCCCCGCCTTGGCGAGTAGCCTCACGCAGTCGGCACTGAGGTGGCGTAAACGGATAGTCTTGCCCGCCTCGAGATAGCGACCGGTGATTTTATCAATCGCCTCGACGCCGCTTGAATCCATCACCCGCGTGGCCGAGAAATCCAGGATCACATTTTGAGGATCCTGCTCTGGCGTAAACAGCTCGGCGAAGGCGGCGGTTGAGCCAAAGAACAGCGGCCCTTCCAGCTTATACATCACCAAATCCCCCTTCTGCTGACGGCTGCGAATGCTGATACGCGCGTGCTGCCAGGCAAAGACCAGCGCGGAGATAATCACTCCGCTGATGACCGCCACGGCCAGATCGGTGAAAATAGTAATCAGGGTCACGGCCACCATCACCAGCGCGTCAGACTTCGGCATACGGCGCAGACGGCGGAACGAGCTCCACTCAAAGGTGTTATAGCACACCACCAGCATAATGCCCGCCAGTGCAGCGACCGGAATCAGGCCGATATAATCCGCCAGGCTCACCACGAAGAGGATCAGCAGAATAGCGCCTACCGTGCCGGAGATGCGACCGCGACCGCCCGAGGTGAAGTTGATGATCGACTGCCCAATCATCGCGCACCCGGCGAAGCAGCCAAACAGGCCGCAAAGAGTATTACCGGCACCCTGCGCAATACTCTCGCGGTTACCGTTGCCTTTCTTGCCCCCCATTTCATCGAGCACCGTCATGGTCAGCAGCGATTCGATGAGTCCCACCAGCGCGATAACCACCGCATAAGGCAGCACAACCTTCAGCATATCGAGGGTAAAGGGCGCAGCCGGCAGCGAGAAGCTCGGCAATGCGCCAGAGATGTCCGCTAAATCACCGACCCGCAGCGTGTGCAGGTGAAAACCTATCGCGACCGCAGAAACGATAATCAGCGCGGCCAGCGACGAAGGAATAACGCGGGTAATTTTCGGAAAGATGACGACCACGGCAATCGCCAGCAGCACCAGCCCGTACATCAACATCCCCTGTCCGGCAATCATGTGCAGCTGCGCCAGCATAATGACTATCGCTAATCCGTTGACGAAACCGTGAATAGCGGGAAGCGGCACCAGACGAATAAATTTGCCCAGCCGGAACACGCCGATGGCAATCTGAATCAGTCCGGCAAACAGCGTAGCCCAAATTACGTAGCCCATGCCGTGCTGCGCCGCGAGGCTCATTAATACCACCACTATCGACCCCGCCGCACCTGACACCATGCCCGGCTTACCGCCGAACAACGCGGTGACGATACCGATGATAAACGCGGTATGTAACCCGACTATTGGTGACAGGCCTGCCACCAGCGAGAAGCCCACCGCTTCAGGGATCATTGAGACAGCAACTACAAAGCCGGCCAATACGTCATTTTTGACGTCAGCCGCCCTGAAGTTCTTCAGAGTTAACATGCGAATATCCAATACTTTGAGTTAAATAAAACAAACAAGGCGACAATAACAAGAGTGGGGGCATTTTACCTTAAAAAGATGCGGATCGAGTTCAACACGCAAACTGTGTATAATAAGCGGAATTATGGTCATTACATCAGGATGATTACTTTAAGCTCCTGATTATTAAGATATTAAGGTGATATAAAACATGGGATTCAAATGCGGTATCGTCGGCCTGCCGAACGTTGGTAAATCAACTCTTTTCAATGCGCTGACCAAAGCAGGTATCGAAGCGGCCAATTTCCCGTTCTGCACCATCGAACCGAATACCGGCGTTGTACCAATGCCCGATCCACGTCTCGACAAACTGTGCGAGATAGTGAAACCTCAGCGCGTTGTTCCAACCACCATGGAATTCGTTGATATCGCCGGTCTGGTTAAAGGCGCGTCAAAAGGTGAAGGCCTGGGTAACCAGTTCCTGACCAACATCCGTGAAACCGAAGCTATTGGCCACGTTGTCCGTTGTTTCGAAAACGACAATATCATCCACGTTAACAACAGAGTTGACCCGGCTGATGACATCGACGTGATCAACACCGAGCTGGCGCTTTCTGACCTCGACACCTGTGAGCGCGCGATTCACCGCGTACAGAAGAAAGCCAAAGGCGGCGATAAAGACGCAAAAGCTGAACTGGCTGCGCTGGAAAAATGCCTGCCGCAGCTTGAACAAGCGGGTATGCTGCGTGCGCTTGACCTGTCAGACGAAGACAAAGCGGCCATCCGCTACCTCAGCTTCCTGACCCTGAAGCCGACCATGTATATCGCCAACGTTAACGAAGACGGTTTCGAAAACAACCCGTACCTCGACAAAGTTCGCGCAATCGCTGATGCCGAAGGTTCAGTTGTGGTTGCCGTTTGTGCCGCCGTTGAATCTGATATCGCCGAGCTGGAAGACGAAGACCGCGCTGAGTTCATGGCTGAACTGGGTCTGGAAGAGCCGGGCCTGAACCGCGTTATCCGCGCAGGTTACGAGCTGCTGAACCTGCAAACCTACTTCACCGCCGGTGTGAAAGAAGTTCGCGCCTGGACCATTCCAGTAGGCGCTACCGCACCTCAGGCAGCCGGTAAGATCCACACCGACTTTGAGAAAGGCTTTATCCGCGCACAGACAATCGGTTTTGACGACTTCGTCACCTACAAAGGTGAGCAAGGCGCGAAAGAAGCCGGTAAAATGCGTTCAGAAGGCAAAGACTACATCGTTAAAGATGGCGACGTAATGAACTTCCTGTTCAACGTTTAATTATCCATCTTTACGGTTGAATTTAAAAACCACGCTCCGGCGTGGTTTTTTATTATCTAGAATATAAAAATCCCTCGCCCATGACATACCCATTTTCTGCATTACCCTTAAACTAAAGTTAATCCTAACGCCAAAAACAGGCTAAATAAGCTCACTTACATCCATTAATGCATGTAAGTATATGCAACCAAATACGTCAAGACCTGATATCTCCCCTCCCCTTCTGTTGTTATTCCGGTGCGTAAAACCCCATAAAAAGTCATTCCATTAGGCAATTCATAACCTGCTCCGTTGGCATTCATAACCAGTCAGCCTGTGTTTTTTGTGATTACCCCATGCTATAAGTCTGCCAACGCAAAATATGTAACTTTATTTTAACTTTTATTTATTTTTTATAACAATAAGTTGAGGTCGGAGATAATGAAAAAAGAAGAGGGTGAGATTGTAAACTCTCGCAGAAAATTCCTTCAACGTTCCCTTGCGATATTGCCAGTTACCGCCCTTTCAGGAACTGTTATTGCAAAAAGTGTTTCAGCCGCTGAAAAAAATAAAGAGGATGAATTCGTCTATCAATATGTACCGATATTTTTTAATCACGAGGAATGGCGCTTCATTATTTCGGCCACCGATCGGTTAATTCCTCAGGACGATAATGGTCCCGGTGCGGTGAGCGAAGGTGTGCCTGTCTATATTGATAAGCAAATGGAGCTGCCCTACGGTCACGGCGCCTTGTGGTATATGCAACCGCCGTTTGAGCAAACCATTCCAGAGCTGGGATATCAAACTAATCTGGTGCCGCGTGATATATATCGCAGGGGAATTAAAGCCACCGATCAATACTGCCAGCAAAAATATCAGAAGAAATTTGCAGACCTGGAAAATGCCGAGCGAGAGGGGGTATTACACGCGCTTGAGGCGGGTCACATCCAGCTTGCCGATATTTCTTCCAAACTGTTTTTCGGCCAGCTGTTGGAGAACACCAAAGAAGGCTATCTCGCCGACCCTATTCATGGCGGAAACCGCACCCAGGCATCGTGGAAAATGATCGGCTTCCCGGGCGCTCGCGCTGATTTTGTTCAGGTAATGGATAATCCCAACACCCATTACCCGCTGGGTCCGGTGAGTATTTCAGGTAAGAATGGCGCATAAAAATGACGATAAAAAAAGAGCAAGTTGATATTGTTATTGTCGGTTTTGGTTGGACCGGCTCTGTAATGGCAAGAGAATTATCCGAGACTGGATTAAAAATTGTTGCGTTAGAACGCGGCGAACAGCGTGATACCTACCCCGACTTTACCTATCCACGCATCGTTGATGAATTAACTTATGGGATAAGGCTTAAGTTATTCCAGAACATTTCGAAAGAAACGGTCACTATCCGCCATACCCCAGGAAGCAAAGCCTATCCCTACCGCCGTTTGGGCTCATTCTTACCCGGCGATGGCGTAGGCGGTGCTGGCGTTCACTGGAACGGTTTGTTGTGGCGTCCGCTTGAAAGCGACCTGAAAGTTAAAACCACTATCACTGAAAAATATGGCGCTAAATTTATTCCTGCTGATATGACCGTTCAGGATTATCCCTTTACCTATGCGGAAATGGAGCCCTATTTTGATAAGTTTGAGAAAATTTGTGGCGCTTCAGGCCAGGCGGGGAATATTCAGGGCAAAATTATTGAGGGAGGCAACCCCTTCGAAGCACCGCGCAGCGGCGACTATCCGAATAAACCGCTGAAAGATCAGTATGCGGGCCAGATATTTCGCAACGTAGTCAAGAACCAGGGTTATCACGCCTTTTCCGGTCCTGCGGCCATCAGCACCGGCGGCTATACCAACCCCTACGGCGTTCAGATGGGGGCCTGTAACTACTGCGGATTCTGCGAAAGATTTGGCTGTTTCAACTATTCCAAGGCGTCACCGCAGACCTGTGTCATACCGGCGCTCAAGCAGTACAGTAATTTCGAATTGCGCCCCCACTCCCACGTACTGCGCGTACTTACCGATTCCACCGGAAAGAAAGCCACGGGCGTGACCTATATCGATGCCAATGGCGAAGAAGTTGAACAACCTGCCTCGCTGGTTATTCTCAGCGCTTTCCAGCTGCATAACGTTCGCCTGCTGTTACTTTCTGGGATTGGAAAACCTTACAACCCTGACACCGGTGAAGGCGTGGTGGGCAGAAACTATGCCTATCAAATCGATGGCGCAGCCAAACTGTTCTTTGGCAAAGAGGTGTACTTCAACCACTTTGCCGCGGCGGGCGCTTCGGGGGTCTATATCGATAATTTCAACGGTGAAAACTTCGACCACTCCGACGTAGGCTTTATCGGCGGCGGCAGTATTTCGGCCCACGCCACCGGCGCAAGACCAATTCAACAGATGGTATTACCTAAAGGTGCACCTAACTGGGGATCGGGTTGGAAGCAGTCTATAAAAGACAACTATCTGCATAATATGAGCGTCGGCTCCTCGGCCTCGGTGATGCCGTATAAGCAATGCTTCCTGGATCTCGACCCAACCTATAAGGACGCCTACGGACTCCCGCTGTTAAGGATGACCTACGACTGGCAGCAAAATGAATTAAAACTGACCCAGTTCCTGGCCGGAAAAGTCGAGAACATCGTCAAGGAACTCAACCCGCTGTCTTACAGCATGGGCTTTAAAAACCTGGATTCCCATTACGATGTCCGCCCTTATCAATCCACGCATACTACCGGCGGTGCGGTCATGGGCGATGACCCTCGTACCAGCGTTGTGAACAAGTATTTGCAAAGCTGGGATGTGCCCAATGTTTTTGTTCTCGGCGCATGCTGCTTCCCGCAAAACATTGCCTACAACCCGACTGGAATCGTTGGCGCGACCACGCTGTTTGCCGCTGACGCTATCAAGTCGCAATATCTTAAAAATCCAGGGCCTCTGGTTCAGCGTTAACTGAGGCAATAAAGACATGAAAATAAAACAACTCTCGTTATTTGTTGCTGCATTTATTTCCTGCAAATTCGCCATGGCCGCCCCGGAAAACTTTCAGGAAAAAGTCGCCAGCGGTGAATATATCGCCACCGCAGGGGACTGTGCTGCCTGCCATACCGTCTCCGGTTCCGCGCCTTTTACAGGGGGGTTGAAAATGGTTACTCCGGTGGGGGCAATTTACTCGACCAATATTACGCCAGATAAAGACACCGGTATCGGTAATTACAGCTATGAAGATTTCTCACGCGCGTTACGCCAAGGGATCGCAAAAGACGGTCATCGTTTATATCCCGCCATGCCATACACGGAATATGCCAAAATAAACGATGATGATATGCACGCCCTTTATTCTTATTTGATGAATGAGGTTAAGCCGGTGCATCAGACAAACAGAAAGAGCGATATTCCATGGCCGTTAAATATGCGATGGCCACTGGCAGCGTGGGACTGGGCCTTCCACGATAGCGATGTCTATAAGCCCGACCAGACGCAAAGTGCAGAATGGAATCGCGGGGCTTACCTGGTGCAGGGCCTTACGCACTGCGGAACCTGCCATACGCCGCGCGGACTGGCTTATCAGGAAAAAGGCTTTGATCAGCACGATAAGCGCTTCCTTAGCGGCGGTCAGCTAGCCGGATGGTCCGCGCCTGATCTGACGGGCAATAGCAAAACGGGGTTGGGCCGCTGGTCGGCGCAGGAGATTGCCGAGTTCCTTAAGACAGGCCACACCGACGGGAATGCGGCATTTGGCCCCATGAGCGAAGCCATCGAGAAAAGCACGCAATATCTCACCGATGCCGATCTCAGCGCCATTGCAACTTATCTTAAATCATTGCCGTCGTCCGATGCCCCGGCCCAAGCCTCTGCAAAAGCGGATTCGACTAGCGCTGCGCTGATAAAAGGCGATATGTCTCAACCGGGATCTCTGCTTTATATGAATAACTGCTCCGCCTGTCACCGTATTGATGGCAAAGGGTATACAAAAAGCTTCCCTGCCCTTGCCGGGAATACCGCCGTGATGGGGGATGATCCGTCCTCACTGATCAACATTGTTCTGGCCGGCGCTAAAACCCCGGTAACCCGCGAGTCCATCACCGGCCTGACTATGCCAGATTTTGCATGGCGGCTGAACGACCAGCAGGTGGCAGACGTGGTAACTTTTATTCGCAGCAGTTGGGGAAATAGCGCGTCAGCCGTTAATGCCGAGGAGGTGGCAAAACTGAGGAAACAGAGCGTCAGCCAGCCTGAGGTGAAGAAATAGCCCGCGACAAGAAAAGCGCTAAGGGGTGTGTTTGCACCCCTTAGCGCACTCCGACAAAACTTCCTGCCAAACCCGGGTCGATTCGCACTCTGATGTGTTAATCCAGCGCCCATAAGTTTAATAAAGTTTTTAAGGCATTCCGTAAGCTGGACAGCGTACCCCCCCCCCCTAAAACCTGACTGCATCCACGCTGAGGAACTCTCTAAATGAAGGTACAAAAAATTGGACAACCGGCCTCTATCGAGGCGTTGGAATCCTGGGGAAACGTTGAGGGACTGCCCGATACCCCTGCCGTTAAGCTTTCCGGCCTGCAGAAGGTCATTCCAGGTAAGGAAGACATCGACAGCGGTATCTTTGAATGTACGCCGGGCAGCTACCGGCGTTCGGTCAGGCAGGCGGAGATCATGCATTTTCTCGGTGGCAGCGGTTCATTTACCCCAGACGGCGAGGCAACATTGACCTTTACGGCCGGAGACTCGTTTTTCTTCGAGGCCAATACCGAGGGCACCTGGGTGGTTGAGACCACTATGCGTAAGCTGTACGTGATTTTTGACGCTGCCTGAATTGCGTTGAAAGAGTTAAGCTGAACAACCACGCGCTGCCGTGGTTGGGGTTCAGTAGGTTGAGGTAAACTTCCCAAAGCTGGCAACCAGACTGTCGATAAATACCCGGGTTCTTGAGGGCATCAAGCGCCGTCCGGGGAATACCGCCCACACGGGAACGCCGGGACACTCCCAATCTTCGAGTACCCTCACCAGTTCTCCATTTTCCAGAAATGGATGGGCGAAATGCGTCGTTACACTGGTTATCCCGGCCCCAAGCCGGGCAAGATTGATTAACACACTCGGCGAGTTGGCCACCGCGCGCATCGGAGGGCTGCCCTCCCAGGACTCGTCTCCCCGGGTGAGTTGCCACGGGGAAACCTCTCCTCCACGCGTTCGAAGCCTTAGCACGGCGCGATGCATCAATTCCTGCGGATGCTTTACTGCCCCGCTCTTTTTAAGAAACTTGGGCGAGGCGTAGAGCGCCACGCGAAAGGTGCTCAGCTGTCGTGCCACCAGCGTAGAATCATTCTGCAGATTGCCCATACGTAGCGCGACGTCATAGCCCTCACTGATGATATCAACCCGCTGCTGGGAGGAGTCGATATCCAGCGTCACGTCGGGGTATTTTTCAATGAAGTCCGCCAGCAGCGCTCCAATCATGTTCTGCGAGAAATCACCCGGCATCGATATTCTCAGCAATCCGCTCGGCTTGGCCTTACGGTTTTCGGTGAGTGCCAGCATGGACTCCATTTCGGCAGAAATCTGCTGGGCATGGCGCAGCACCGCCTTACCATATTCCGTAATCACCATCTTGCGGGTGGTGCGAACCAGCAGGCGCTCACCCAGTTGGTTTTCCAGCGTTGAAATCCGTCGCGAGACGGTTGAGTTCGGGATGTCGAGACGTTCTGCTGCCCCCGAGAAACTGCCTTCCTCCACTACGCAGGCAAACAGGACCATATCCGCTGGGTCAAACTTCATGATTATGCCACTTATGGGATTATGTTGTTCATTTACGGAGTTTATGCGCAATGACGAAAGAGTTAAAGTAACTTTCAGTTTATAAATTAATTAACCAGGAAGGCACTTATGCGTTATTTTTCCGTTGCTAAATACAGCGATGTTATCATCCTCGTGGCTCGTGTTCTGCTCATGCTTTTATTTGTTATTTTCGGTCTGGAGAAAATAACCGGCTTTAGCGGTACAGTGACTTATATGAGTTCGGTAGGTGCGCCGTTCCCAACCGTCGCGGCGATTATTGCCGTAGTGATGGAGTTCTTCGTCGGCATTGCACTTATTTTAGGTTTTTATACTCGTCCGCTGGCGCTGATTATGGCGGTGTATACTCTGGCAACCGGTTTAATTGGTCACCCTTTCTGGGGTCTTACCGGTGCGGCGCACTATGCCAACGAAATCAATTTCTATAAAAATATTGCCATCGTAGGGGGATTATTACTGCTCGCCGTGACCGGACCGGGTAAATTTTCTCTCGACCGTAAATAATCAACCCGTTAAATATCCCCTATCCCGCGGCAATAACGGCCCTTCATGCCGCTTCATAGCATGAAGGGTTTATTTCATCCCCCCAGATCGCTCAAGAATTTACGCGCCGGAACAAAAAAGGTCACACCGGAAACGGCGGTAGAGAAATCCAGAATACGATCGTGCAGCGGCGGCGGATTGCCGATAAACATCCGCTCTAACATTTTCTCAATCACCCATAAATAACGGCAATAGCCAATAAAATAGGTGCCGTATTCTCCTTTGCCCGGCACGGCAAACGGCATATTGTCGCGCAAAATATCGTACTCACCCTGACTGTCCTCAATGGTGCACAGCGTCTTATGCGACTTTTGCCCTTCGGTTGCGTCCGGTAATTCGACATTGTCAAACTTGGTACGGCCGATGATGGCCTCCTGCGTTTCGACCTTCTGCGCGCGCCATGCCGCCATGTTATGCAGGTATTTCTGAATCACCACGTAGCTGCCACCTGCATAATCAGGATCCTCATCACCGACGATCGTCGCCTCGGGTAAAGCAAGGCCGACCGGATTGGCGGTTCCGTCTACAAATTCCAGCAGGTCTCGGCCGTTGAAATAGCGGAATCCGGCGACATCATCGAGGGCGGTCACGCTGTCGCCAAAGGCTTCCAGCAGCAGTTTTTCAAACTCGATAATAAGGTCAGCCGAGCCCGCGCGGATATGGTACAGCAGGTCGCCTTCGGTACTCACCGCGGTATGTTTAGCGCCCTTGATTTCCTTGAACGGCGCAAGCTCTTTAGGCATCGGTTTACCGCTCAGCGCGTTCCAGATGCGAGAGGAAATCCCGACATTGCAGGTAAATTGCACCTCGATAGTTCGCACCTGCACATCTTTAATCAGATCGTCGGTACTGCCGATGACCGAGCGAACGGTCGCGAGCGAATGACTGTCGTCCTTAACGGCGAGAATCAAAAAGGCAGCGGCAGAGGTCATCGGTGAATTAATATATTGAGGCTCGGTCTCAAGGGCGCGCCGCCCCATAGACTGCGGGGAAGAAGATGACTGGCTCACAAATACCTCCTGCAAGGCGTTGTTTTTATCATTATGACGTCTAATAGGTCACATTAACCGTCACCGTATCCGCATAGTTACCGGGCGTATAGTTGGCGCTGGGAACGGTGGCATAGACAGTATAGCTGGTTGCTGAACCGTTTCCTGTGCCCGCGACCTGGTTGGTTGAGGCGCTTCCCCACACCGTACCATTAGGCCCCGCCGTTGAACTGAGTTGATAAGGGACCTGGTCGCCGTTGCTCGGGCTGGTGACCATCACCCCACTCCCCGTGGTGCTGCTGTTTGATGGCACCAGTCCTACGGTATACGCCGTGCCGTTGCTACAGGCGACGCTTAACGTGTTGCTTGAGGTGGTATTGGTTGCCGTACTATTGACCGACCCCATACTGATGTTGCCATTAGGGGTAACCGTACACTGCTTGGCAACCGTCGCCAGGACGTTGAAGGCAAAGGTAGTTGCCACCGTCGTTCCACAACTTCCCGGTGGCACCAGAAGCCCGGTATTGCTGGTGACAATCGCAGTAGCGGAGGAATAGATATCCTGAAAACTGCCGGGGATGGCGGAAATTTGCGGCAGAGGCAACACCGCAGCCACGGTCAGACTGCCGGTTGAGGGAACGCCGACGACCAGCGAAGAGAGGTTGACCATCGCGGGCGTGGTGCCCGCCACAAATTGGCTCCCCCACACCGTGCCGCTCGACGTCCCCTGATAGAGCTGGTAACTCAGGGTATTGGAGGACGTGAGGGTATTCGCCATGGTGCGCGTCGTGACCTGCCCGCTGTTGGACGAGGCACCAATGTTAAAGCACAGAGTGACGGCGGTCAGCAGGCCGTCCAGAACCCCTCGAGTACAGCTGTAGCCAAAAGTCATGCTGGTGCTGCTACTGGAGGTCGAGAGCGGATTAACCGTGCCAAAATTGATGGACTGTACGTTGGTTACCGAACAGGCAAGCGCATAACTCATTGTTGGGCAAAGCCCCAATCCTGCCAGCAGCAACAGATTTCTACACCGCATCCTAATCACTCCTTGACCTCGCTGGCTTTACTTACAGGCCAGCGGGCCAATCTGTGGAATACCCTCGGTTTTCGCCGGATAATCGAATTGAACGGAACAGGTACCGGAATTGGTGGTCACCTGCAGCGTATTGTGTTGTTTCAGCGTATCAAAATAGGCCATACCGTCGAAGCCCACCGGCACGGTCTGACTTTGGTCACCGTTGAGTCGAACCTGACTGCCTTCAGGGATAACCTTGCCGCGCGCGTCGGTCAGCACCACCTGGGCGGCACGAACCGACTCAATGGTAAAGTTCACCAGCGTTCCCGAACGGTCACCCGGCGTCGCGTTGGCCTCAATGCGAGTGATACGTGTGTTGGCCGGTAGACTCATCGGGTCGATACTCAACAGGTTCTTTTGATAGCTGTTCAGCGGCGTCACCAGCAGCAGTCCGCTGTTATTGGTGGTGCCAACCGGATTGTTTTGCAGTTTCACCGGGACATCAGGCACGCCGTCGGTGGAGACCACCGCAAACCCATTGGTGATTTCCCGTGCAGCAAACAGTCCGCCGCCCATCATCACCAAGGAACCACTGGCCCCAGCATAACCATAATGGTTATCCGGCATGTTGTTGAATCCGGTGTAGACATTACCGTAACGCCCCAGATAACCCACCTCACCCTGCCCGCTCTGCTGAGAATCCTGCTGGTCGGCGGCCACGTTCCAGCCCCAGCCTCCCTCAGACGGCTGCGACTGACTGGCGTTAACCTGATAGCCGGTCTGATTGTTGGTACGCTGCACGGTGGTGCTGGCGGTGATGCGATTATCCAGCGTTACGGAGACCATCAGATAGACGCTGCGGTCGCTCTTGTCATCCATATTTTGGCTATAACCGGCGCTGAGATAGACATTTTCTGCCACCGATTTGAACCAGTTGGCATTGGCGTAGCGAATGGCGCTTTCCTGCGGATAGCGAAACTGCAGGTAGCTTAGGCTGACGTTACCCAGGTAACCCGTGTCGTAACCCACCACGACGTTGCTGTTAAGTGCGGGAGGCGCAGTGCCATAATGCGTCGCCACGTCGTGATAATTGCCGGTGGTCGCCGTTGTACTGGCCCCAAAGCTGAAACGGGTTCCCGCCCAGCGGTAGCCCACGCTGTAAAGGGAACCGCTCTGCCCCCGATCGGTGCTGAAGGCCAGCGAGGTGGAAATTGTGCCGCTCTGCGAACCGGGGATCCAGTCGCTGCTCACGCCGCCGTTGGCCAGCCCGTCTGTCGCCTCGGAGTGTATTCCGGTGGTCAGGGTGTTGCTCACGCCGTAGCGCCAGGTGCCGCTCGCCGCCGGCGTGCTGCCATAGTCGTTGGACGCATAACCGTAGTTTTTACGCACCACGCCCACTTCCGCCGACCAGTCCTTGAGTCCTTCACGCAGCAGCTGCTGGTCGTTATAGAAAGAAAAATTCTGTGTCGTCGTTCTGCCCAGCGCGTCCGTCATCACCACCTGTGCGTTACCGGCGCCGCTGATATTCGGCATCGTATTGATGGCAAAATTACCCGACGGCACCTGTCCGTTATAGTACTTCATGCCATTAACAAACAGTTCGACGCTGGAGGGCAAGGTCGCCGAACCGAGGAACGTCGGCAGCGGTGCGGTGCGCAGATAGGGTTGCAGGCTGTAGTCGGTGCCAATCTGAATACCAGCAATGCGCGTGGGGCGAGACCAGGAGAGCGAACTGGTTAGGGTATCCCCGACGGTGACAGCCAGTAGTTTGTCGGGGAATGACGATCGCCAGCTGGTATCCAGTCGGCTAAACTCGTTGCCCTGAGAACCGCTGTTAGTCTGCTCGGAATAGCGGGTAAGCTGAGTCGAACTGAATACGCCCTCGGAGTTAAAGGCACGAAATTCAGTAAAACTGTTGGCCGTGGTGCCGTTTTGCTGCGCGGCATAAAGATCGTAGTTGAGCAGCATGCCGCGCGATTTGGCTGCCGCAGGACTTTGCATATTAAGCCCGTTGAGCTCGGTGGTCGCGGAATCCAGCTGGCTCAACGGCACGGTCATATTCAGCGTCTGTTGCTGAACGTCGTAATCTATCTTGAGTTGGTCAATATTATTTAGGCTAACGGCGTCGGTTGCCTCTTTAGGCAGCCGAAATCCCAGCTGCCGCAGGGTATTTGCGCTGGCGTATAATTTCCCATTGGCATCGCCAAAATGGGCTAACCCCAAATGATTGCCATTTAGGGTTACATCAAGATACAGGTCAATACCAGGAATACGCGCTGTGTCATTAATAATACCGTCAGGCTGACCGCCGGGAGTATTGACCTCCGCGATGGCCCCTGACGAGATTAATATTCCATGCAGTAAAAAAACCTTCACCAGATGGCGCGGGTTATTACAAATCCTGTAGCGTTTTTTCGCCATTTATTGACACTTCAATTTTGCTACCGCGATTAAGATACTCGTTAGAGACGGGTAGTATCCAGCGCATGGTCATTCCAGGAAGAACGTAACCTAATAATCCAGGGGTGATGACTTTGCGCGCACCATTAGGGCTTATATAGGTAATCGCGGATAGCTGAGCATGGCTATTTCCCTGATTATTAACTTCCAAAAAATCACTATTGCCGATATGTCTCAGCGTCCATTGCAATTTTACCGAAGTAGGAGGATTGCTTGCCGGTTGAATAAAAACGGGTAACGAATAATGCAGTACAAATTCCAATTTATTTTTTTGCAGCGTGGCAGGAGGAAGTTCATCAATAGCCAGCCGATAGGCGTCTTCGACATTATTTGGCGGTGCGCCCACGCGAATAATACGGATCAACTGTCGAGCGCCGGGTGCCAGTGTCAGCATAGGCGGACTCACTACCAGTCCCTGAGAAGAGGACAAGGTATCGGCAAAATTACTTTGGCTCCAGTGATAGACACGTACCTGCGCGTTAACAATATTATCTCCCTGATTGCTTAACCACAGGCCGCCGGCATTCTGGTTGCCTGTCAGTGTTAAACTTACCGGGGAAACCTGCAGGCCGCTGGCCGCAGCCTCGGTTCCCCAAACCGCCGTCCCTAGCAGGCATGCAAAAACAAACTGCCGCACAAGCAATTTCAACGTCATCTCCTTTCCTGGATTGAACCTTTTTGAATCAGTAATTCACGTTGACAGTGACGGTATCGGCGTAGCTGTCAGGGGCAAAGTTAGTGCTGGTTGCTGTCGCGTAGACGGTATAAGTTTGTGCAGCCCCGGTCCCTGTTCCGGCCACGCCATTACCGACATTCGTCGAGGTCGCTGTGTTACCCCAGACGGCACCCGTTGCGGAGGTCTGGTTCAACTGATAGGGCACTTTGTCGGTGTTGGTTGTTGAGTTAGCAACCGAGGACATAGAGCCAGAGCCGGTGGTTGTTCCGCCATTGGTACTGGAAGGTGCCAGACCGATGTAATAAGGCGTGGTTCTTGAGCAGTCCACAGAGATAGTGCTGTTGCCTGCGGCAGCCGTTGCCCCCGCATTGACTGAGCCAAGGTTAATGTTTGAGGATGCCCCTGCCGTTACGGAACAGGATTTGAGGATGGTAATCAGTACCTGAAATGTCCCGGTTGCGGTCGCTGCGTTTGCAGAGGGGATCATGGCCAGAGCCAAACAGGACAAAAGAATGCGTGGTGCCATTTTTAATTTCATATCTAACCCTCATGATGGAAAGCAATTTTTTTATGATATGGAGCGAATGAACACATTAGTAAAGATAATGTAAAATTATGTGTAATGCTAGATTGAATTTGCCTTAAGAGAAGGGGGAGATTGAAGTGACTCTCTGCTATTGGGATCGCAAGCACACTTTGAAAAAACAGGGCTGTTGCTACAATCTCCTCCCCTGTTCCAAAAATGGGACGCCACGCCTACTCTCACAAGGGTTAGCGATTAAAACTGTCGTATACCTTATCAATTAAGTCAGGCTTTATATTTTTTTGAGTCATCGCTTAAATAAGCGCAAATTAGCAGGACAAGCTCGCGCCGCACCGCCGACGCATTTAATTCTCCCCTTCTCGAGGCGTCGTGTATCACTTCCTCTAGGGCATTGTCGGGTTTACTGCAAAAATATTGTCGCAATAAAATTGTCGCGAATACGGTCCTCCGCCTGTCCGTCCCAGGCGATACCCACCTGCCAAGCGGTGGTTTCACCGCTAATCGGCACCATCGTAAATCCCGTCGGCGCAATATGGGCAACGCTTTGCGGCAGCAGCGCAACGCCAATGCCTGCAACCACCAGCGCGACGATAGTCTGGATGTCCTCTACCTGTTGGCTTGAAGACGGATGAAGCCGATTGGCCTGCAAAAACAGGTCAGTTTGCAGGTTCAGTCCACGGCCTCGTTCGGTGTAAAGCCTGAGTAACGGCAGTTTTGCCAGCCACTGTTCCACGTTTAATGCGCTTTCTTCCGGCACGGCGAGCACCAGCCTATCCTCGAACAGCGCGCGATACTCCAGCGGTGCTTTCGGCGGAACGCGAACAAAACCAACCTGCAGCACGCCGCTTTGCAGCATTTCTTCCTGCTGCGAAGACGGCAGATCCTCCAGCGAAACGTTTACCCCAGGGTAATGACGCCGAAAATGCGCAATGCACTGCGGCGCAAAGGTAAAGCTCGAGAGCCCAAACCCTACTGCCATCATGCCCTCTTCACCCTTCGCGACACCCTCGGCACGCTGCAAAAATAACCCCGCCTGTTTGAGCACCTTCTCAGCCTCGGGCAGCAGCCGTTTCCCGCCCGCAGTCAGTGAGGTGCCCTGCCTTCCGCGTGAGAAAAGAGCCACATTAATCGTCGACTCGAGCAGATTGATCTGTTTGGTCAACGCCGGTTGCGAGACCGCCAGCGTCTGCGCTGCGTCGGCGTAATTCCCCTTCTCTGCCAGAGTCACAAAGGCTTTGAGCAACCGCAGATTCATTTTTGCATTCCAATAAGTTATCAGGAGACGAAAAGCTTTCATTATAAAGTTATCAGCCGCCCTGCTCTACTACCGGTGTAAATAATCCCTCTCACTGCCTTAGGAGAACAGAAATGCGCGAATCAAAGTCTTTAAAAGCTGCCGTGGTACAGTTTCAGCATCAGGCGGGCAATAAAAAATACAACTTATTGATGATGGAGAAATTTATCGAACAGGCGGCGGTTCAGGGCGTGAAAATCCTGACCTTCCCCGAGATGTGCATCACGGGATACTGGCACGTGCCCAAACTGACGTCGGCGCAGGTCCACGCGCTGGCTGAACCTCTCGACACCGGCACCTCGGTGGCATTAATTCGCTCTCTGGCAATCAGGCATCAAATGCTGATTGGTGCCGGGCTAATTGAGCGCGCGGATGACGGGCGCCTTTATAATACCTACGTCGCCTGCCTGCCGGACGGTACTTTGCACGCCCACCGCAAGCTGCATGCTTTTGAGCACCCGGCCATCAGCAGCGGCGACAGCTTCACGGTTTTTGATACCCCATGGGGCGTGAAGGTGGGAATACTGATCTGCTGGGATAATAACCTGGTCGAAAACGTGCGCGCGACGGCGCTGTTGGGAGCAGATATCCTGTTAGCGCCTCATCAGACCGGTGGAACCCACTCGCGCAGCCCTCACGGTATGAAGCCTATTTCGGTCGCGCTGTGGGAGCAGCGAGAAAGCCGAAAAGAGGAGATTACCGCCGCCTTTAGAGGCGCAAACGGTCGGGAATGGCTGCTGCGCTGGTTACCGGCCCGTGCCCACGACAACGGACTGTTTATTTTATTCAGCAACGGCGTGGGGGCTGACGATGACGAAGTGCGTACCGGCAATGCGATGATTTTAGACCCTTACGGCCGCATTATTGACGAAACCTGCGCGGCAGCCGACGCGATGGTCTGCGCCAGCCTCGACCTGTCGTTAATGGCCATGAGCACCGGACGCCGCTGGATCCACGGCCGTCGTCCAGAGCTTTACCACATTTTGACCGAGCGACAAGGCTATGAGCGCGATGCCATTACCGCCCGGTTCTCCGAGGAAGTGCCGGAGCGGGGAGACAAGCCTGGCGAATAATCGCCTTTTTAGACCGGTGAAAGCACGCCGCTGCCGGTGAAATGCCCCTCAAGATTGGCGAGGAACAGACTCAGCTGCGCCTGCGTCGCCTCAGGTGACCAACCGGCGAGGTGCGGCGTAATCAACAGATTGTCGAGGTCCAATAATGCCTCGGGGCGCTGGGGTTCGGTCTCATAGACGTCGATTCCCGCCCCCGCAATCACCCCGTCGCGCAGTGCCGCGGCGAGGAGAGACGTCTCGACCAAACTGCCGCGCCCGATATTAATCAGATAACCCTCTGGCCCGAGTTTTTCCAGCACCGCAGCATCAATGCTGTGTTTGGTTTCGGCACCACCCGGGGCAGCGCAAACCAGAATGTCGCACCATGCAGCGAGGTCGAGCAGGTTATCAAAATAGCGATAGGCCGAGTCTGCCTTGGCGCGCCGATTGTGATAGCCAATCGCCATATCAAACCCCTGCGCGCGTCTGGCGATTTTCTCGCCGATGGTGCCCAATCCGTAAATTCCCATGCGTTTACCCGACACGTTGGTCGGCTGAGGAATGGAGGTCCGCCAGACGCCGTCACGGCAGAGTTTGTCGAGTCTACGGAAATTACGCACGGTGGCAATGACCAGCCCCATCGCGTGGTCGGCCGCACAGTTATCATTCGTGCCACGCCCGTTGACGACCACGATGCCGCGCGCTCGGGCGGCCTCAATATCAATGCCTTCGTACCCCGCGCCCATGCAGCAAATAATCTCCAGCTTCGGCATGGCCTCCATCTCTTCACGCGTCAGGCCAAGCAGCCCAATGGTAAGCACGGCCCTAAATTCAGCGCCCTTCTCCCGAATAGCGGTAGCGCGCGATTCGTCGGTCTGCGCAAAGGTGGCGTCGCAGGCCTGCGCCACCCTCGCCTGATGTTCTTCAGTAAGGGTATTTAAAACCAGCAACGCAATCTGTGGGGTCATTAAATTCATTCCTTCGAGTCGCGCGGGCAAGGGCGCGAGATAGAGTGATTGTTATCGCAATAAACAATAATGTCTTTGTAATCAGAATGGAAACACCTGCCCTAAAAAGGCATAAAAAAGCCGGGCATCCGTTGAATGGCCGGTGAATCAGGCCAACATAATGCCAGAATGACGTTATTCCTTCTAACAACAACTCCCCGGCGAACCGTCGGCGAATTCCTTGCTCGCCTCACAAAAATTGCCATCAGAGGCTGCACTTTTCACGCGCCTCTGATACACTGTACATAATTACAGTATAAGGAGTGAATCATGGCTGTTGAAACAAAATTTGTTGTCGTCAGAAAAGGTGAAGAAAAAATGACTTTTGCCAGTAAAAAAGAAGCCGATGCCTATGACAAAATGCTCGACATGGCCGAAGCGTTCTCAGACTGGTTATTGCAGAGTAACCTTGAGCTAGACGAAACGCAGGCAGAAAGCATGGGGTTGTTCTTTGCCGAGCAGAAAGAGGCGGTTCAGCATATTCTGCGCACCAGCAAGGTTCCTGATGCTGATGCCAACGCAGAATCAGACAAAGCAGAAATCCAGCCCGCTGCCGAGCAGCCTGATGCTGAAAATGCCGTTAGCGAGAAGAAAATCCGTGCGGTAAAAGCCGCCTGATTGCTATCATCGTTGAAAATGAACACCCCCTTCCCTGGCGCTAAAGTATTTCCGGCGTCAGGGAATAAAACCTCTATTCCTCACCCTCAATAACGTAAACCTAAGCTTTTTATTTTCATTCCTAAGCAATTATTGTGATTTTACTCATAAAACCCGCTCATCAATAATAATCCGTCTCTTTGAATAAGCCGTAATTACCATGATTAGCTCTTCTTATTTATCACCCTCGGGAATAATTGCCTGATCTTTTGATGAGAACTTTATGAAATATTCAATAAGTGCAATTTCTTTACTCGTTATTTCCGCCCTCCATCCTCTTTATGCCGCCGATAATTCCCCGCAAACACCGCAACAGGGCGGAGATTTTATCTGGGGCATTGAAACCAACCCCACGACGCTGAATCCACAGTTTAACGGGCAGACCAAAGTGGAATTAGTTCAGCGAGCGGCGTTTGAATCGCTGTTGGCGCGTAAAGCCGACGGCAGCTATATTCCATGGCTGGCAACCGGCTATGAAATCAGTAAAGACCATAAAACCTATACCTTCCATTTACGCCAGGACGTGAAATTTTCGAACGGCGAGAAATTTAATGCCGCAGCGGTTGCCGAGAACTTTAAAAATCTTCAGAACCTGACCTATTGCGCCGGCTCAACAATGTGCGTGATAGGCTCGCGCATTGCCAATATTGCAACGCCGGACGATTATACCGTGGTGATCACCCTCAAGGCGGTCTATAGCCCGTTCCTGTCTTATATTAGCTGGTTGAAACTTATTTCTCCGTCCTCGTGGAAGGCGGCAGATTTGAAGTCGGGCGGTACCGATATCGCGGGAACCGGGCCCTTTATCCTCAAGCGCTGGGACAAGAATCAGCAGATTGTCTTCGTACGTAACCCGGACTATCACTGGTCCTCCGGCAATGCTGCGCATCAGGGACCGGCTTACCTCAACAGCATCACCTACCGCATTCTGCCAGAGTCGTCGGTGCGTACCGGTGCACTGCTCTCCGGTCAGGTGGATGCCATCGAGGGTATCTCCGGTAACGACGCCGGAGAGTTCATTGACAACCCAGACTATAGCTATCAAAGTGCGCCGAATACCGGCACGCCTTACTCGCTGTTTTTGAACGTCAAAGATGGCCCAACGCAGGAGCTGAACGTGCGTCAGGCGCTGCTGCAAGGGCTTGACGTTGCAGGTATTCTGACGTCTATTTATCGCGGCCACCGCATTCACAGCTGGGGGATTACTTCGCCCATCGACCCGCTTTATGACAAAAGCATTGAAGGCAAATACGGCAACAATCCGCAGTTGGCGAACAAACTGCTCGATGAAGCAGGCTGGACGACCAAGGGCTCAGACGGCATTCGTACCAAAAACGGCGCACGTCTGAGCATTCTGGTTGTCCAGTCTCAGGTGACGGTGCGTGACCAGCGCGACGTGCTGCTGGAGGCGCTACAGGCGCAGGCCCGCCAGCGTCTAGGGATTGAGCTAAAGATCCGCTACGTCGATCCCGGCACCTACTTCCAGTACATCAAAAACGGTAACTACGGCTCCATCGCCAATTCCCACGACGATACCGACGGTCTGGACATCGAAAACCATTACCTGCCGATCAACGCCGGAGGAGCGATTAACTACAGCCGCACCGACGATCCCAAAGTCTCGGCATGGCTCAATGAAGCGGCACAAACGCTAGACGAGGCTAAACGTAAAGCCATTTACAGTCAGTTGCAGAACTATGCCCTCCTGCAACAGGCGCTGGTGATTCCACTCTATGCTCCGGACGACGAGATTGCCGCCGCGTCCTATGTACACGGCATTGGGTTCCGTACCTTCAGACAGATCCCTGAAAACGCCTACGACGTCTGGGTGAGCAAGCATTAACAAAAATGAGTGAGGCATCGCTGCCTCACTCATTAATCGGGGTTAACAATACACGCCGCACAGGAAGTGCGGCGCTTTTACGCGTTTATTTCAGCCGCTCAATGGCTGCCGTGATGCGCCGCCCTGCCTCTTCCACGGTGGCATTGTCGGTAGCAATCGACAGGCGGAAATAAGGCGATAATCCGTACGTGCTGCCGCCGACGCCTGAGACACCGTTCTCAAGAATATACTCGACCACGTCCGCCTCGCTGGCTAAAACTTTGCCGTCTGGACGTTGGCGACCGAGCAGCCCTTCACACTGGCAGAATACAAAGAACGCCCCCTGCGGCGACAGCAGCTTCAGGCCCTCAATTTTCGACAACGCGTCAACCAGCACGTCGCGACGGTACTGGTAGGCGGCGACCTGAGGCTTAAGGAAGTCAAGGCCGCTGTCAAAGGCCGCCACCGCCGCGGCCTGACTCACCGAGCTGGCGCCCGACGTCGTTTGCAGTTGCACCAGCGCCAACGCCTGCGCCAGCGCTTTCGGACCCGCAGCGTAGCCGATGCGCCAGCCGGTCATGGCATAGGTTTTAGAGACACCGCCGACTAATAGCGCACGCTCGCGCAGGTCAGGGGCAACGTTAAGCAGGCCGAGATGCTCGCGCTCGTCAAACAGCACGTGCTCATAGAGTTCGTCGAGCAATACCCAGACCTGCGGATGGCGGCGAATAACCTCCGCTAGCGCCGTCAGTTCGGTCCGATCATAGACCGCCCCACTCGGATTACTGGGGTTATTAAAAACAAGCCAACGCGTTTGCGGCGTTATCGCCTGTTCAAGCTGTGCGGGCGTCAGCTTGTATTCCTGCTCAACCGGGCAGGATAGCAATACCGGTGTCCCGCCGTTAAAACGCACGCTATCCGGGAAGCTGGGCCAGAACGGTACGGGAATTAATACCTCATCTCCCTTATTCAGCGTAGCGGCGAAAGTGTTAAAGATAATCTGCTTGGCCCCGTTGGCGATAACAATCTGGTCGATGTCGTACGCCAGATGGTTTTCGCGTTGAAGTTTGCGCTGCACCGCCTGACGCAAAGGCTTGATGCCTGACACCGCCGTGTATTTGGTTTCACCACGCTCGATGGCGGCATAGGCCGCCTGCTTGACGTGATTCGGGGTGTCGAAATCGGGTTCGCCCGTGGTCATATCCAAAATATCGACCCCCGCCTCCTTCAGGCTATCGGTAAGCTGTTTGGCCTTGGCAATCCCCGAAACCGTCACCCGTTGGATGCGTTCGGACAGGATAAGCGCGCTGGGAGCCGTATTTTCGGTTGCCTGCAACGCCTTCAACAGCGTGGCGGGCGATAAGACAAACGGCAACCGTGCAGCAACCTGAGCCGGGAATTCGACCTGTTCGGCAATCACACGCAAAGTCTCGGCACGATTACCGTGCAGCTCGGGAAGTTGCAGCGGGGCATCGAACTGCTTTAAAAGCGCGACCAGTTTTGCGTCGGCTTTTTCACTGCCGCTTTCAAGATATGACTGAACCAGCAGACCAAAGCCCACCTTTTCGCCATGCAGCCAGTCGTGCACCTCGGGCTGATGGGTCAGACGGTTATGAATGGCGTGCGCCACGCCCGGCGACGAGAATTCATCCCGCATGCTGTTGGCCATGCCCGCGGCGGCGATGTTGGCATCGATAACTTTAATCAACGCCGGCGTCACGCGGTGGTGCAGGTTGTCTTCTACCGCCTGCCGACCAAACTCGTCAAACACCTCGGCCGCATAGCGCGCCGCCTGCACCTTGAAGTTGAGCGCCAGGCTTTCTGCGCTTTTCTGCTGATACGGGCGGAACTCGTACCATTTAGCCAATGAGTCAACGATACCGGCCTTGAGATAACGAACGTCACTTTTAGCGATCACTTCGGTATCGACAAAAACGCGCTCCGGCATTCGGTGCAACGGCAGGCCGCCCACCTGCCCACCGGCTTCGTTGTACAACACGGTCACGGGTGACCAGGCTGCGCAGGTCGCGGCAATCGTCGGGAACGTGATGATGGCAACGTTGTCGAGCCGATTGCCTACCGCCTTCGCGGTGTCCAGCACTCTGCCTCCGCCAATGCCTAATACAACTCCGGCCCCCTGCGCTTTTACTTTGCCAGCATGTTCGGCAATCGCCGCTTCGGTACATTCACCTTTAAGAAATTCAACCTGATAGGCAATATTGTGCGACTGAAGGCTGTTTTCAAGCTCAGGATTAACCGACTTCCATGCCGTCTGGCTGGTAATAATCGCAATGTTCTTAGCCAGTGAAGAAATATATTCACCAACGTGGGCGCGTAAACCGGGTTGATGGAGATAAGTAAGGGGGGATTTAATAGCAAACACGTTGATAACCTATTCGATTAATTCGATATCACCCGGTGGAGAATGATTCAAATGATTAATAATTCTGTACCATTAATGATACAGCGTCAGTTTCAATAGCCGTGAGCCAGGATAATGGAGCTAATTCTCATGCTACGATAAAAAAACAGATAAGCAATGATTTCGTGCCCTATCGCTTTTCTAAAATTCACAAATAGATAGCCATTTTTTTAGTTTGGGAAATACGTGCAATGCCTACTAATGTCTAGGGGGGGGTAAAGCCCAGCCCCTTGGTTGTTCACCGGCCACAGAAAAAATAAATAAACAATAACAAAAAATACGGCCCTGTATATTTCACTTAATTAAACACTAAAGAAAAAATAGAAAATAATTTCTTTCATTTATTATCACAAAAATTATATTCACACTGGAGAAATAACAATGCGTCAATTACCCACTTTTCAAGCTGAGGTTCTTAGAAAGCAGACTGAAATTATTCTGACCGGTTGGGGAATGCCCGATGATATTGCCGCTCAGACGGCTGAGCTTATCATTGAAACCGACCTATTAGGCATCGACTCACACGGTATTTCGATGCTGCCGCACTATCATCGTCTTCTTCAGGCGGGCAAGTGGCGACCAGCCGCACGAGCCAAAATTATCAACGAAACGCCGGCAACGGCGGTCATTGACGGCGGCCACTCTCTGGGCCACGCCACGTCGCTGCTGGCGATAAAAACGGCAGTAGAGAAAGCAAAAACCCTCGGCCTCGCCTCCGTGGTGGTACGTCACTCCAACCATTTTGGCGCAGCCGGTCTTTACGCCCGCTACGCCGCCTCACAGGGTTTGATAGGCCTGGTCACCAGCACCACCCGCGGTGCGATTTTGGTGCCGACCGGCGCAGCCTCAGCGGTGCTGGGCACCAATCCGATTGCTTTTTCGGCCCCGGCCGGAAAAAACGCCGATTTCGTGCTGGACATGGCCACCACCACTGTCGCGGCCAACAAGGTCAAGGTTTATGATTTCTATAGCAAACCTTTGCCGTCAGGCTGGGTTATTGATGAAAACGGTCAGCCGGTCACCGACAGCGCGCTGGCGGTAAATAACATCTTTCAGACCCCCAAAGGCGGCTTGACGCCGGTCGGTGGTGCAGAGGAAACCGGGGGTCACAAGGGGTATGGTTTAGCGATGCTGGCGCAGATACTCGCGGGTCCATTGGCCGGTGCAGCGTTTGGTGCCACCAACGACAAAGAAGGCATGCCGAACGTTGGCCATTTCTTCCTGGTGCTAGACCCCAAAGCCTTCCGCACGGAGAACGGTTTTAAGCAGGACCTCGACGAGATTATCGATACCCTGCACGCCACCTCGCCAAGCGATGTGCAACGCCCGGTGTTAGTGGCGGGCGATCCGGAGAATCGGCAGCACCGTGAACGCAGCAAAAACGGCGTTCCTCTGCCCACGGCGCTGCTCGGTCAGCTACAGCAGATATGCCTGCATGACAACTTTGAATTTATTTTAGGCTAAAAGCCTGAGGCTATGACTCATCCACCACGGCAACGGCCCGCTTTTGCCGGATGCCTATCAGATAAAGGGCACAGCCAAGCACCGCAAACACCATCAGGAAATAGAATATTGCCGCAGGTCGGGCGAGATGGCTATCCAGTAAATATCCAAACAGGATAGCGTTCGCCCCACCGCCCAGCATCGAGATATTTTGGACGCCAAAGTAGGCCCCTTTCATATCTTCCCGCGCGATGGCGTCGATAAACAGAAACTCGGACGGTACGATAATCACCTCTCCGAGTGAAAATAGCACGGTGGCAATAATCCAGAAAATGGTCAGCTCCGAGACCTGATAGAACAACAATCCACTGACTAATAACCCGCTGCCAATCATCACGCTAAACACCATATTTTTATGGGTTATCCTTTTGCCTATCACGTATTGCAGCAGAATAACGGTTGCGGCGTTAATACTCACGATAAGCGTAATCAGCCTCAGCGCCTCCGACTCACTGACCATATAACCCAGATACTGCGAAAGGTAGGTGGCAAAACGTGCATAAACCAGCGCACTAAACAATCCACCGAGGGTAAAAAGTTGCAGACGATTGTCGCTGGCTAAGACCTTAAAGGTCTGCCTGAGACCGGTTTTTTGCCCGCTTTGTGGACGCGTTATCCGTAGATGGGCGCGATAACGGCGATAAACGGCCAGCAGAATCAGCAAAGAAACTACGCTGAGCGCCCCCGAAAGCCACATCGGAGCGCGTATAGCGAAGTGACTGAGGGTGATACCCAGTATCGGCGCGCTGCAAAAAGCGATATTAATCAGCGTATAACTTATCGAGTAGGCCGCCCCCCGCTGCCCCGACGGCAATAATCCCGTCAACAGCGACTTCACCGACAGATGCATGGTGGTAAACGCCACCTCGATGATCACCAGCAGCAAGAACACCTGCGCAAACTGACGAGACGCCGGAAGCACGCTATACACCAGCACAGAAACCACGATGGCCAGCAGCAGTGAACGCAGTGGGGTAAAGCGGTCAATCAGAATCCCGCAATAGACCCCTACCAGCGTGGCGGTCACCAGACTTCCGCCCAGCGCATAGCCGGTCAGTAATGGATTAAAACCCAGGGTATGTGAAAGATAAATGGGGAAAAATGTAAACGTCAGCGCCCTGCTAAAATGCAGAATAAAATCCAGAATAAACAACGGCCATAAAAAAGAATTCCTAATCATATTGCAACAACTCCCTGTGGCCATACTGCGCCGATACGGTCTTTAAGGCGCCGACCAGGTCGACGGGATGCCCTAATGCATCAAGTGATTCACCCAGCGCAGTGACCAAACGAAGTACGTTTGCCGCCCGACACTGCTCGCCCATTTGACCGATGCGTAACAGCGGTGAACCGAATGAGGCTGAAATCTCGACCTGATGCTGTGACAACAGGTGATCAATCAACGCCACAGAGGATAACCAGACCGGCAGCTGAAATCCAACGACGGCGTCCAGCCGCGTTGGCAGCGGTGCCGCCAGCGTTAAACCAAATTGCAGAAGAACCTTCTGTACGCCTTGCGAACTCTGGCGATGACGCTGAATGCGCAGCGGCAATGTTTCTTCGTTCAGCAGGCGCAGCGCCTCGTGCAGAGCGAAAATACCATTGACCGGTGCGGTGTAATGATAACGGTGGTGATGCCAAAACTCCTTCGCCAGCAGGGCGTCATAGCACCACTGCGTTGGCGTAAAGGTGCGTTGAACGACGCGCTCCCACGCCTCGTTCGAGAAGGCAATCAACGACACGCCGGGAATGGACGACAGGCCCTTTTGCCCACCGCAAAACACCACGTCCAACTGCCAGTTGTCCATCAATACCTCGGTGGTTCCCAGCGTACAAACCGTATCGACCACCACCAGCGCCCGCTGTTTTTTACACAGCGCGGCAATCTTTGGCAAATCAGGGTTCAGCGTGGTTGACGACGTTTCGCCGTGGACCAGCGTAACCACGTCAAAAACCTGTTGCTCCAGCAACGCACGAAGCCGGTCCAGTGGAAAGGCCTCCCTGCCGTCGAATTCGAACAGCACCACCTTGGCCTGATGACGTCGCGCCATTTCGCACATCCTTAAGCCAAAATGCCCTGAGCTGATGGCCAAAACGCGCGAGCGGCGATGAACCAGATTACCGATGGCCATCTCTGCCGCCGCCGAACCCGGCCCTGACAGACCAAAAACCCAGGGGGTGGTGGTCTGAAACGCATAGCGTGCCATCACCTTCAGTTGTTCAACCACCTCATTCATTCTCTGGCCTAGGTGGCTGGCAATGTGGGTATTCGCCTGCTTCACCGACGGTGGCTGAGGCACAGGCCCGGCCCCCATCAACAGTGTTTCCTGAGGAAAAAAGCTGTTTCCCAGCGCTGGGAATGTATTGGCAGGGATCATGCGACCTCCCCGGAAGGTGAAAAACGCAGGTCCTCAACCAGCCGAATTTTGCCACTGACCGGATGACGAGCCAGTTTTTGCACCTGAACGACCCTGACGCGGAAATCCAGCAGCTCGATGGCCACGCCGTCACCCGGTCGCAGCGACGGCAGCGCCGCCTGCAATTTTTGCTCCAGCGCCTGCGCATCCACCGGATGTGCAGCCTCAACGCTGACCTGCAGCGTTTCCTGATGCCCCCGATGGCTAATGGTCAGCTGAATTTGCCCTATTCCTTCCTCCGACAGCACATCGGCAACTTGTTGATAGTAAAGTGCCTTACGGCCATTGAGAACAATCAGACCGTCGCCGCGCCCGAGAAACTCGAGCACGCGCTCACCGTTCACTTGTCGGTGAATGCGCCCGACGTCACCGATTTTGTAGCGAATTAGAGGATATTCAAACTTCTGCCAATTGGTCAGCAGAATATGCCCGCGCGCTCCCTCCGCGACCGGCTGCCCGTGGTCATCGACGATTTCAACATAGTTATAATCATCGACCAGATAATGATCGACGCCCTGTAAAGCCCCTGACTGATAGCCAATCTGCGCCCCGTCATTGGCCGCCAGAATGCTGTGAAACGTCTTGATCCCCAGCGTCTCGGTCAGCCACTGTTTGCGGTGCTCAGGCCATAGCGCCCCACCGTAAATCACCTTTTCGATGCTGAACTGAGGATTGATCTCTTTTGCCTGCGTGAGCAAGGTGTCGAGCAGGCTGGGAATGCCGATAACCGTATTGATGCCAAAGGTTTTTTGCAGGTTAACCAACTCTTGCGGGGTAATGTTTTGGCCCACGGTATACGACTCGACCGGCATCAGCGCCAGCTCCTGCGACGAGGTCAACATTCCACCGTACATGTGCCCGCCGTAAAGCGTGTTCACCACCCTGTCGCCCGCCGCCAGCCCGACGTCATACAGCGTCTGTACCGCCTCATGAATCATGCTTTGCCAGTCATCGCGCGAGTAGGGAATATAACGGGTCTTGCCGCCGCTGGACCCCGACACCAGCACTTCGCCGGACGGAAGTGCGTCCGACGCCATCCCCCGGCCATAAGGCGGCGACTCTTTCTCCAGGGCTTCTTTGGTTAACACCGGCAGCTGGTGCAGTTGGTCGAGGGTTTGCGGCTGCGGCGTCTGCTGGTAATGCGGGAGACGTCGAGTTTTGTAAAGCAGGAAACGCAGACGACTGTCGAGTCGCTGGCGACGTTCATCAACACTCAGCTGGCTGCGAGCCTCACTCAGTGAGACCCCCGCGTGGTGCACTTTAACAATCAGCGCTGCGCTCCACGCGTCGAGTAAATCTATCGACAGCGCATAGGCCGTTCGGCCTGCTGGAGTGACCTGATAGCGGCCGCCGACGTTTTGCAACGCCGCCTGCGCCGGGATAACAATCACCGTCGCCGGGTCTTTCGCCACCGCCTCCAGCCGAATGTTAAAGGGGGTAAACACCTTCAGGCGCGATGCCCTTGCCGTTAGCTGCTGCCAAAAGTGGGTAAACGGGCTGACCACAGTGACCTGATTGCCGGTGAGCCAGGCCAGTAGCACGCCGCGCACCTCGCCTTCCAGGCTCGCGCTCCTTAAAGTCACCGCCCCCAGCGGCAACAGCTCGGTAACTTCATTGTTGGCGGGATAGTAGATCCAAGGAAGCGCATGCAGATTGCCCAACCTTATCTGCACCGCCTGCTCTAACGCTGTCGCATCCAGCAGCGCGTTAATCTGCTGCGCCTGTTGCGGCGTGAGCGTCTCTGCCCATTGCGTATTGTGCTGCAAATCGTCAAAGAGTGCCGCCAGGGTAATAATTCGATCGCTGATAAATTGCATAGTGTCGCTCCACCAAAGTGATTGGATGAGTGAATGTTTAGGGCTAATTCAGTGCGCAGAAATTTCCGTTAAACATCGCTGAAGGAAGAGTTGCAGTCGCTGTGGAGAGTCCGCACGAGCAATCAGTGACAACGGGAGGAGATCTTCGTTGTAGGTAAGCGTTCCCGTCTGCCCGCCTCCGCGCTGAAAGCTGACCAGATGCGGGCTGCACAAAAGGCTTTCCGGTATGCTGAGCGTTTTGGGGTCCTGCGCCTGGTGAGCGGGATACAGCACGAAGCCAAAATACTGCGTTGAGTCAGGCTGATGACGCGGCGCGGGAAGCGCGAGATAGTCGCTTATCTCCACCGAGGGAAGATGCACGCCGGTTCTGAATTGATGCGTCTCAACGATACGCGCCCCGCCCAGCCGGTTGGCGGCCTCAAGAAAGATACACGCCCTGCCGTCGTAAAATGCCTCGATGTGGAAACAGCCACGGCGGATCTCCAGTGCGCCAATCACCTGGTCGATAAACGTTCGGAAAGTGTCGTTGAGCGCCACCTGAAACGAGCCGACCGGTACTCCGGCAAGGTACTTCAGCGGAGAGTTGATATAGCGGCTGGCCAACAGGTGCTTGACCTCTCCGGCAACCACAACGCCGTCAAAGTGATAAAGCGGTGCCTCGATAAACTCTTCAAGCTCATAGTTGGCCCAGCCGGTTGTTGACTCAAGGTGCGCAACGGCCTGCGAAAAGCTGTCATGGAGGACGATACCCTGGCTGGAGGCCCCGTCGCGCGGCTTGCTGATGGTTTTTCCCGTCCAGCCGCCGCCTGCGACCTGTTCGGGCGTTTCGATGAAGCGGGGATAACGCAGCGTTCCCTGCTCGGCTATCCGCTGTTTCATTTTGACCTTGTCGCGAACCCGCTCGATTTGCTGATAGGACGGCCCCGGGATCCCCAGTTCGGCGCGAATCTGGCACGCCTCGAGAATGCCGTATTCCGACAGGGCCAACAGCGACGCATAGCCGTCGCTTGGGCTGACCCGCGCCAAAACCGCCGACACCAGAGCGTTTTCTGAACCGGGCGGCAGCACGATTTTTTGCAGGTGCAACGCCTCAGGCAAATCATTCAGATGTTGCTGTAGGCCAATGTAGGTAACCTGATGCTGTTGGTGATCGATAACCAGGTCATAGCGCATCTTCTTAAACGGTGCCTGATGCAAAATCAGTATCTTCATCGCGTTACCTCGAACAGCGAAATTCCCCAACTGAAGCCCATGGCGCTGGTGGCCAGTGCGAGTCTGTCACCCTTGTTCAACTTCCCCGCCGCCAGCAACTGGCGGAGCGCTATCCAGTTATCACCGCCCCCCAGATGACCGTTGGTGTGATAGTTGAAGACACTGCGCTCGGCGGGCAGCCCCAGCCGCGTAAGCAGAGCTTGATGAACGTTAATATCTCCCTGATTAATGAGCAAAAAACGCAGGTCATCGAGACGAGTAGCCGCTTTTGACAGGCTGCTGTCCAGCAGCTTGCTGAGCATATCGACGTACACATGCAGCAGGCCTTTACGCACACTATTTTTACGCGCCAGTACCCGCCCTTCACGGTATTCCCCCTGATACATATCGCACCAGGAAGGGTCTGTTTGCATATCGCAGGCGGTCAGCGTCAGCAGCGGCTGGTCAACGCCTATCAGCAGGGCCGTCGCACTGTCGCCAAAATTGAACAAGGCGCGTGACGCCGCGTCTGAATGGTCAATCAGACCGCTTAGCCTGTCGCAGATAACCACCAGCGCGACCTTCCCAGGATTGGCGTTGACCCTGTCGCTGGCAATGGCGATTCCCGTCGCCCCCGCGTTGCAAAAGTTGACCACTTCAAAGCAGTGCGCCTGATGGGCACCTAACTGCTCGGCCACCTTGGCGGCGGGTGACCAGAAGGGTTTATCCCATACCCCGGAGCCACAGTAGATAATCCACCCCAGCCGCGAGGCGGGCACTGCGCCCTGCTCCAGAGCTCGACTTGCCGCCTCGGTGGCATACTCCCAGTCGGCCTTATCCGCAGCAAATACCGAGAGCGCGGGGGCGGGAAGGATCTCCTCCAACTCTTTGGCTTCTACGCCTGAGAGCCGTGCAATATCCTGCCGGGACAGGCTGCCCGGCGGGATCACAGTTTCAAACGCGGTGATGCCTGCACGCGTCATTATTTCACCGCCACTCGGTGAACCGTGCGTGACTGGTTGTCTTCGACGTCAGTCACCGCATGGTAGGCCGTCTCGGTCTTCCACAGAAGAAGGTCACCCTGGGTCCATTTATGGCGGTAGCCGTGCGCGGGATCCGTCACTAACTCTTCGACCAGATTGAGAAACTCGTGGTTTTCATTGGCATCGAACCCAATCACGTAGTCCAGATAGTCCTTGGCACCGTACAAATAAGGCAGCTTGGTGTAGGGGTCGATTTTTACCAGCGGATGAGTCACGGGAGGATGAAGCTCGTCGGCCTTTTTCATCAATTCGGTAATCGAATAGCCGGCATGTTCAGGGCGGATTTTAAAGCGTTTTCTGACCGTATGAACCGCGTCACGTCCGGCTATTTTATCCTTCCAGTGTGTGGAAAGCCGGTCGTAAACGTTGCCCGCACTCGAGAATAATGTGTCACCACTCCACTCGGGAATATTAATGCCGTGCAACAGCGTATAGGTGGTCGGATTATCGGTATACGACGAGTCCTGATGCCAGAAATTGCCGACTCGCGGCACGCCGTAAGGTTTACCGTTCACGATTTCATTTGAGGAAATCATAATTTCAGGATGCTCAGGATGACGATACTGGCTCATCACAAACGGGACCGGCTCGCCAATAACCTGCGCCAGCTCAACCTGTTCCGCCGGTGAAATATCCAGTCCTTTGAAAATAAGCAGCTCATTCTCATGCAATGCATGCAATACGCGGTCACGAACCTCAGGAACACGAATATCGCGAATAGAAACATCATGAATTTCGGCGCCAATATGATCGCTAACTTTTTCAATTCTCATTGTGTATTCCTCAGGCAAGGTCGAGTGTATTTTTTAGGGCAGCGGCGAAACGTTCGATCTGTTCAATGGAATGATCGGGCGTCACGGTGACGCGAAAACGCTCCTGTCCGCGCGGTACGGAGGGATAATTAATAGGCTGCACATAAATCTTGAACTGCTTAAGCAGTTGGTCGGAGACGGCTTTAATTCTGGCCAGACCGGGGATAATAATCGGCAAGATATGGCTCTCGGCATCGATAAAATCGATGTTTTGCCGACGTAACGCGCCTTTCAGATGACGCACGTTCTGGAAGAGCCTGTTGCGACGTTCTGGACTGGCGACAACTTGATTAATACTGGTCAACGTCGCGTGCAATAAGGCTGGCGGTAACGAGGTAGTGAAAATAAAGCCCGGCGCCAGACTGCGGATGCAGTCAACCGCATCACGATCGCCGACGATAAAGCCTCCCGAGGTGCCAATCGCCTTGCCAAATCCGCCCTGAATAAAGTCAACGTCGCGGACGTGCAATGCTTCGACCAGGCCTAATCCCCGTTCCCCTAATACGCCGAAGGAGTGGGTTTCATCAATAAAGGTCAAGGCGTTGTATTTCTTGGCTAGACGGACTATTTCTTCAACCGGTGCCAGATCGCCATCCATCGAATAAATAGACTCAAACACAATGATTTTAGGACGTTCAAAGGGTTCCAGAGAAAGCCCTATTTCCAGATGCTTCAAGTCGTTGTGTTTGAATATATACTTCTCGACCTTGCTCTTTTTAAGCCCCTCAATAATAGAGCGATGATTTAACTCGTCGGAATAAACTTTAATGTTATCAAACAGCCCAATCAATACGCTCAGACTTTCTGTATTCGCCAGGTAGCCATTATTAAATACCAGCGCACTTTCACGCTGATAAAGATCGGCTAATCTCTTTTCTAACGCCACGTGGGCGGTGGTATTTCCCGAGATGTTTCTTGAGCCACCGGAGCCCGCGCCAAATCGGCTAATTGACGCCTTAAAATCATCGATAACCTGCTGGTTTTGCCCCATCCCCAGATAGTCATTACTGCACCAGACCTCAATCTTTTCATTCTGGTAATCTGCAAGAGGGAAATGGCCTGCGCTACGCGAAAACTCGAGAAAATGACGATAGGCTTCCGTTGATTTCAAATGCTGTAACGTATAAAAAAAAGTATCATTATAAATATCTTTACTCTCTACCTCTATTATCGACATGACTCACCTCTGTTATAAGAAACACCCGTTAATAAAGAACGTCATTTACCCTCGAAGATAACCACTAAGCCAAATTTTCTTAAATAGTTTTAATTGATAAACATTGTTGATTATGACAATACATAATATTTGAAGAAGAAATTAATTAATTTTAGACGAGCGGAAATAGCGCAATATAAATTGCGCTATTTAATCTCCTTAATGATAAATTTATTCGATACTGACTATCGCCTTGCCGATATTCCCCCCTTTTAACATCGAAAGAAATGCCTCGACGATATGATCAAAGCCATAGGTCACCGTATCCTGCGGCACGACTCTGCCACTTTGAATATGAGGAATAATAAATTCCTCCAGCTCTTCCTGTAGATGCTTATAGTCACGCACCAGAAAACCCTGCAACGTTAAGCTTTTGCCAACGACATCGAACAGGTTATAGGGGGCGGACGGTGGCGTTAAGGCACTGTATTGCGCGACCGCACCTATCAGCGCTGCACGCCCGTAATCTTTGAAGGCGGCGATAGCGGCCTCAAGCTGCTCACCGCCCACATTGTCCAGATACACGTCGATACCTTCGGGGATGATGTCACGCAACTGTGCGCTTACCTTGCCGGACTGATAAACAAAGGCGTCGGTATATCCGAGCCTGTCGGTCAGAGTCCTGGATTTTTCTGCATTACGCGTGCTGCCAACGATGCGCTTAGCCCCCAGCAGCGCGGCAAACTGGGCGGCTGCCGACCCCACGCCGCCTGCCGCCGAAGAGATATACACTGACTCGCCGGGCTGCAAACGGGCAATTTTGGTCAAGGCTACCCAGGCGGTCAGTCCCGTTCCCCCCAATACGCTCAGCCATGCCCGCAAAGGCACACCCGCGACCGGCGCCAGAACCCGCACTTCGTCTGCCTCAACCTGGGCGAAGGTGCGCCATCCTTTGCGGTGAAAGACCCAGTCGCCCGGCTGCAATGCCGGCGTATTAGAGCGGATTACCCGTCCAATCGTTCGCCCCTCTAATGGTTCGTTCAGCTCCCAGTCGCCGTCCATGCATTCGCGCATGTAAGGGTCGACTGAGAAATGGACATTCTCGACCCATGCGGCCCGTTCTCCCAAGGGTTCCAGCGGCCGTTGAACAAATTGAAAATGCTCGGCAAGGGGCTCTCCGTGGGGCCTGGAAACCTGATGAACAAAGATATTGTGCTGTTTTTTTACGTTATCACGACTCACATTCACTACCCTGTAGAATTATTAACCTGAAGGCTAAATGTAGTATTGGATTGATGAGGCGTTAAATGCTGATTAAGCAATTATTCTTAAGTTATTAGCATAAGCCTGATGTTGTCAGGGTCTTTGGCCCAATAATGAACTTTGGTCCTACCAATCATCTCAAATAGTCGATCCTGCTCGCAGATGACGCATCCTGTTGCCCGCCCTTCTTGCCACACTTCAACAATTCATTAACTATTTGAACCACAGAGCGCCACATAGCGCCACATAGCGCATTTTGGTCGGACCAAAATAAATACCGGCCTGAGAAATGAGAGACTACGATGCCCGCATCCTCCCCCCGCGTCGCCGACAGTCTGGTCGGCCGCTTGAAAGCCTTTATTGACCAGCAGCAGCTCGAGGGCGGCATGCGTCTGCCCGCCGAGCGTCATCTGGCCGCCGAGCTTGGTGTGTCACGCTCATCGCTGCGCGAGGCTATCCAGAAACTGATAGCCGCAGGCCTGCTGGTCAGCCGTCGGGGAGGGGGCACCTATTTACGCGAGTGGCAGGAGCCCTGGGCCGAGACACGTATCGTCGCCCCGCTGCGCGAGCTCGTGATACGGGATCCGGACTATCGCTACGATATTCTTGAGGCACGGCACTCCATCGAGGCCAGCACCGCCTGGTACGCCGCCCTGCGCGCTACGGAGGCCGACAAGGAACAGTTGCAGTACGCCTTCGATGCCACGCTGATGCTCAACGAAAGCGAAAATCCTGACCTCGCAGCGCAGGCAGACGTGCGTTTTCACCTCGCCATCGCGGCCGCCTCGCACAACGTCGTGCTGCTGCAAACCATGCGCGGATTCTTTGAGCTGCTGCAATCTTCGGTGATGCAAAGCCGTCAGCGCATGTACAGCCAACAGACGATTTTCGCCAAACTCACCGAACAGCACCGCACACTGCTGAACGCCATTCTGCAAGGCGACGCCGAACAGGCGCGGCTGGCGGCAATGGAGCACATCGGCTTCGTTCACTCGACCATTAAAACGCAACACGAAGATGAAGCCAGACAGGCCCGCATCACGCGCCTGCCCGGACAGGAATAACCAGGAACTCAGGAGAATCACCCATGATTATTTCAGCCTCCAGCGACTATCGCCCTGCGGCAGAGCGCATACTGCCTCCGTTTTTGTTTCACTATATTGACGGCGGCTCCTATACCGAGACGACGTTAAAACGCAACGTCGAAGACCTGTCGCAGATAGCGCTACGCCAGCGCGTGCTGAAAAACATGTCAGCACTGAATCTTGAAACCAAATTGTTCAATGAGACGCTGTCGATGCCGGTGGCGCTGGGCCCGGTGGGCCTGTGCGGCATGTATGCCCGACGTGGCGAAGTGCAGGCGGCGCGAGCGGCGGCGCACAAGGGTATTCCGTTTACGCTCTCGACCGTGTCGGTTTGCCCTATCGAAGAGGTGACACCGGCTATTGACCGCCCGATGTGGTTCCAGCTTTATGTGCTGCGCGACCGTGGGTTTATGCGCAATGCGCTTGAGCGAGCCAAAGCAGCGGGCTGCTCGACGCTGGTATTTACCGTTGATATGCCTACGCCGGGCGCGCGATACCGTGATGCCCATTCTGGCATGAGCGGCCCCAATGCGGCGATGCGCCGCTACTGGCAGGCCTGCACGCATCCGCAGTGGGCGTGGGACGTGGGCATCAATGGCCGCCCGCACGATCTCGGCAATATCTCGGCCTATCGCGGCTCGCCCACCGGATTAGAGGACTACATCGGCTGGCTGGCCAATAACTTTGACCCCTCCATTTCGTGGAAAGACCTCGAGTGGATCAGGGAGTTTTGGGACGGCCCGATGGTTATCAAAGGCATTCTTGACGCCGAAGACGCCCGCGACGCCGTGCGTTTCGGGGCGGACGGCATTGTGGTCTCCAACCACGGCGGTCGTCAGCTCGACGGCGTGCCTTCCACCGCCCGCGCCTTGCCGGCCATCGCCGAGGCAGTCAAAGGTGATATTACTATTTTGGCAGACGGCGGCGTGCGCAACGGGCTGGACGTGGTGCGCATGATTGCGTTGGGTGCCGACACCGTGCTGCTCGGTCGCGCGTACCTTTATGCCCTCGCCACCCACGGCGAACGCGGCGTCGAGGCGCTGTTAACGCTTATCGAAAAAGAGATGAAGGTCGCCATGACGCTGACCGGCGCAAAAACCATTGCCGAAATCACCTCGGACATGTTGGTGCGGGAAGGCGTCATTCGCTAACAACGAGCGGGAATTTAAGCAAATATTGCCGGGGATCGCGGCGGGGGGAGAAAGTTTAGTCGAATCTGGTAACATTTTTTGACTTTAGCATTGTCGGCTAACGTTTATGTGATACGTGTCAGATATGTTATAAAGATGTAGCAAAGCGCAGATTACTGTTGTCACCGTGTGAGAAGTGGCGTTAACCTGCCTAACTTGACGTAGTCCCCCCTTTTATCAAATAAAGAGAAAGGTAATATGCACCAACTAGACAAGAAAATTCCCGCTACGCTGATTCCTGGCGATGGCATTGGGCCGGAAGTCGTTGAAGCCACCGTCAGGGTCCTGGATGCGCTAGGGCAACCGTTCGAATGGGATGTGCAACAGGCTGGCGTAGCTGGCGTCGAAGCTGAAGGGGATCCGCTGCCGGCGAAAACCCTGGCCAGTATCCGCGAACGTCGCCTGGCCCTTAAAGGTCCACTGGCAACGCCAATCGGTGGCGGCTTCCGCTCCTCAAACGTGCGTCTGCGCGAAGAGTTCGAGCTGTTTGCCAACGTGCGTCCTGCGAGCACCCTGATCCCGGGTCGTTTCGAAGATATCGATCTGGTGCTGTTCCGCGAAAACCTGGGGGGGTTCTACGTCTCTCACGAATATTACATTCCCATCGGTGACGACCCTAAAGCGGCAGCAGTTTCTACCGGCGTAAACACTAAAGAAGGCAGCAAACGCATTGCACGTTATGCCTTTGAATACGCGGTGAAAAACGGCCGTAAAAAAATCACCGTCGTGCACAAGGCTAACATCCTGAAAGCCCTGACCGGTATCTTCCTGGATGCCGTGCGTGAAGTGGCCAAAGAATACGAAGGCCGCGTTGAGCTGGACGACATGATTGTCGACGCCTGTGCGATGCAGCTGGTGATGAACCCATGGCGTTTCGACGTGCTGCTGTGTACCAACCTGTTTGGTGACATTCTTTCTGACCAAATCGCCGGTCTGGTCGGCGGTCTGGGTATGGCACCGGGTGCCAATATCGGTAAAGATGCCGCTATTTTCGAAGCCGTTCACGGCACAGCACCGGACATCGCGGGTAAAGGCCTTGCCAACCCGATCTCCCTGCTGCTGGCAGCTGGCATGATGCTGGATCACGTAGGCCTGCAGGACTCTGCAACCAAACTGCGTGCAGCAATCTATGCCACCCTGAACGAAGACAATATTCGCACCGGCGACCTGAAAGGCACTGCCACCACCCGCGAATTTACTGATGCGATTATCCGTCGTCTCGAGAAGTAATTTCCCGCCGTTCGGATAAAGCCAAGACAACGCCCCTGCCAACCGCAGGGGCGTTTTTCTATCCCGCCTTTCACTGAGTGCGCGAGGCGCTGCGCTGTGAGGAATAAAAAACGGCACTGATAGCTCAATGCCGTTTTAGAGGCGTGGTCGGTTAGGCCGATAACGAAGACATATCGATCACGAAGCGGTAACGCACGTCAGATTTCTCCATCCGTTCAAACGCGTGGTTGATCTCGTCGATGTTAATCACTTCGCACTCCGGCAGAATATTTTTTCTGCCGCAGAAATCGAGCAGCTCCTGCGTTTCCGCAATTCCACCAATCAGCGACCCGGCCAGACGGCGGCGACCAAACACTAATGGCATGGTCGGCTGTTCGTCGATTGGGCCAATCTGCCCCACCATCACCATCGTACCGTCAACGTCCAGCAGCGGCATATAGACAGAAACATCGTGCTGTACCGGAATGGTGTCGATGATGAAATCAAAGCGGCTCTGCGCTTTTTCCATCGCGCTGGCGTCGGTTGAAATCAGATAATCGTCAGCACCCAGCTCTTTAGCATCTGCAGCTTTGGCGGCAGAACGGCCAATCACCGTGACCGTCGCCCCCAGCCCTGCGGCGAGCTTAACGGCCATGTGACCGAGTCCGCCCAGACCGACCACCGCCACGCGACTCTGTGGACCTACGCCCCAGGTGCGCAGCGGCGAATAAGTGGTGATACCGGCGCACAGCAAAGGCGCAACGCGGGAGTAGTCCAGCGTCTCGGGAACGCGCAGGATGAACTCCTCTCGCACCACCAGATGCTTCGAATAACCGCCCTGCGTAACCTCTTGGGTCAGACGATCCTGACCTGCATAAGTCGGCGTCATACCTTCGCGGCAGTACTGCTCTTCGCCGTGACGACACTGGTCACACTCCTGACAGGAGTCGACCATACAGCCGACAGCGACCACGTCACCGGCTTTGGTATTTTTTACCGCGCTCCCGACGGCGGTCACGCGCCCCACAATCTCGTGGCCCGGCACCATCGGGAAGAGTCCAAATCCCCAGTCGTTGCGCGCCTGATGCAAATCCGAGTGGCAAACGCCACAGTAGAGAACTTCCATCGCCACGTCGTTATCGCGTAATTCACGACGTTCGAATGAAAAGGGTGCCAGCTTGTCGCCGGCTTTGAGTGCAGCGTAGCCTTTCGTCAGCATTTACATTACCTTCAGTTTGAGTAGTTAACGTGTTCTGCGGCCTTCGACCGGATAACCTGGATCAGTATAGCCGTGGGTCGAGGCATGGCCCGGCGCAACTAAAGAATTGATGAAATCTTCATCTTCCTGGGTGATGGAAACGTCCAAACTCTGCATGTAGCTGTCCCAGTGAGCTTCGGTGCGGGGTCCCACGATAGCAGAAGAAATATTCTGATTATTCAATACCCAAGCGATAGCGAAGGCAATCGAGTTAGTGCCGCGGTCGGCGGCGTAAGCGGCAATCTTCTCGGCAATCGAAATAGATTCTTCACGCCATTCAGTCTGTTTGATGCGCATGTCACCGCGTCCTGCACGGCTGTCTGTCGGCGGGGCGGTCTTGGCATTATATTTGCCGGTCAATACGCCGCGTGCCAGCGGACTATAGGGCACCACGCCCAGTCCGTAATGCGCAGCAGAAGGGATCTGCTCAACCTCTGATTTACGGTCAACGATGTTATACAGCGGCTCACTGACCACCGGACGCTCTATCCCGAGCTGGTCGGCGATGCGACACATCTCGGCAATGCGCCAGCCAGAGAAGTTAGACACGCCGTAGTAGCGGATTTTACCCTGATTGATCAGTTCGCCCATCGCGCGAACGCTCTCTTCCAGCGGCAGGTCAAGCAGCGCACGGTGAAAATAAAGAATATCAAGGTAGTCAGTATCAAGGCGCTTCAGGCTGCCTTCGACCGTCTGGCGGATCCACTTTCTTGACTGCCCTACCTGATTTGGCCCCCCGGCAAACGGGAAGCCGAACTTGGTCGCGATAACCCAGTCATCACGGTTCGCCGCCACGGCCTTGCCGACCACTTCTTCGGATTTACCCGCGTGATAAACGTCTGCGGTATCGATAAAGTTTATCCCCTGCTCACCGGCTTTCGCGATGATACGTTTAGACGTTTCTAAATCAGTTTCACCACCAAACATCATGGCTCCCAGGCAAAGCGGGGAAACTTTCAGTCCGCTGCGGCCTAAATTCTTGTAGTTCATATTGACTCCGTTTATCGGTTTGACTTTCAACATCAGCCTGCGCCGGGCGTGTGTCATCAACGCTCAGCGCTGGCGTCGTCAGCTTTTTTTTAATAGTGGCATCCGTGGATTGATTGATAAATAGCTATTCTTGAATAGATTTATGAGCAAAATTCACTAATGGCGCATCATAAAAAGGAGGCGGGCCGGGAAAGAAATAAATAATCTCACGACTCCCCTCAACGTCGTAAGGAATCGGGTATTTATTAAACGAAACTTATATATTGGCGATTATCAGGACTCTGCTTCGAGATTAATTACCTGACTTCAATGAAATGCTTTAATTGAACCTTAAAAAAACATTAAGAGAATGGTTAATTAAATTACCGTTATTTTTCGATAGCGTGGTTTTAACGGGATTTTTAGCGTTAATCATCCCCCTCTCCCGCCGGTGTTTTTCTCCGCAGGCTGCACCAAGGCTAGGATCCCCATGTGAATCAACGAGACTCCCTCCCCGCGACTCGAGGCAGCGGATTTTTATTATTTTGCACCAGGAAATTCAAAGGAAATAATTTGATACAACTGGAAATGAAATAAAGATTTTTTACTTTTTATTTTTGGTCAGATCTTCCAACTAAATAACGATAGTGATATTAATAATAATTATCATTTAATGAATCATTTACGGTTCGGAGTTGCCCCAGTGTTAGCAACCTTTGTTATCGCGTTGCGTGAAGGACTTGAAGCTGCGCTGATCGTCAGTATCATCGCGGCCTTTCTAAGAAAAAATGGCAAAAGCCTGTCTGCAATGTGGGCAGGTGTGGCGTTGGCCGTCCTGCTTTCTATTATTGTCGGCGTCGGTCTGGACTTGACCGAGCGCGCCCTGCCGCAGGCAAGCCAGGAGTTTATGGAGTCCATCATCGGGCTGGTAGCGGTGTTCTTCGTGACCGGCATGGTAATGTGGATGAATACCAACGCCAAAAACATCAAGAAAGAGCTCGAGACCGAAGCGGCGCAAGCCATCAGTCAGTCTAGCGCATTCGCCCTTGCCAGCATGGCATTTCTGGCGGTACTCAAAGAAGGCTTCGAAACCAGCGTATTCCTGCTTGCCACCTTCTCCGTGGCTCAGTCAGCCATGTGGGCGGCGATAGGGGCAGTTGTCGGGCTCATTATGGCCGTGGTTATCGGCTGGGGACTCTATGTTGGCGGTATCCGCATCAATCTTGCGCGTTTCTTCCGCTTCACCGGCATGTTCCTGATTCTGGTTGCCGCAGGCCTTATCATCTCCTCTCTGCGCAGCGCACACGAGGCTGGCTGGCTAAACGTCGGTCAGGCGCGTTTCGTCGACCTCACCTGGCTTGTTCCTCCCGGCACCGTGCGCTCTGCGCTGATTACCGGCGTGCTGGGTATGCCTGCCGATCCACGTCAGATAGAGATAGTCGGCTGGCTGCTTTACATCGTCCTGGTCGCTGTAGTGCTTTACTGGCCTGCCAAACTGCGTCCATCGCCAAAAGCAGCGACCCGTTCGCTGTTTGCCTCTGCGGGCACACTCGCCGCCGCCGCCGTCGCCCTGTTCTGCCTCTATCCGCAGCCTCAGTTGAACGTTCCTGATGCTGCCCCGCTGGTCAATAACGATGCCAGGCCGCTGGGTCAGGCAAGCCTCACCAACGCCGATGGTTCCGGCTATCAGCTGCGCGTCGCGCTGACCGGCGGCAAGGTCGTTCAGGCCGACCTAAAGAGTGCTGACCAAAAAACCGATTCCTACCAGGGTGTTGCGGTGAAGGAATGGAATACTCAGAACAGCACCTCACCCGACGGCGCACCCGCTATCGTGACGCTGGACCAGGTCATGGCCTTCAACGGCAATCGTATTCCTATCGGACTCAATCCCGGCCAGCATCCGGGGCCTTATAACGCTAAATGGACGGTCAACTGCAACCTGACCACCAGGGTCGCACAGGGCACCCTGCTCTCGTCTACCGCTCAGGGCGAGACGCTGGTGACGCTAACAGGCAGCGGCCTACAGTCTCCGCGCACCCTGACCGTTCGCCGCAGTCAACTTGATACCGGCTGCGGCTGGCAGGTCAGCGCCGCGTACCAGCAGGACCTGATGACCCAATTGAAGGCCCAACAGTTGTCGCTTCAGAGCTACGTTTTCTGGGCGCACATGCTGCCGGCCTTTTTAGCGGCGCTGGCCATCATTTTCCTGGTGATTGCCCAACGAAGCCTCAAGCGCCTTCGCCAGGCTCATGCTTTGCCACAACAACAGATGTACCAGAAAAAACAGGGTCTCCAATAGCAGAACCTCTAGATCGACCTAACTCGTACTACCTTGCTGATAACAATAAAGGACAGCGTTATGTTTAAAAAAACTTTTAAGAGAAAAGAAGCTCTGACCACAGCCGGATGTCTGACTGCACTGCTGATGTTCTCTGTTGATGCCTACTCTCAGGATGCAGCACCGGCACCGGTTAAAAACGGAGCCGCGCAGGTCAATATTACGATGACCAGCGCCGACGGCGGCTCATGCGTTATCGACCACAACACGGCAAAAGCAGGCCCAATCACCTTTAACGTGATTAACAAAACCGCGACCTCGCTGACCGAAATCGAACTGCTGAGCGACAACCGTATTCTGGGTGAAAAAGAGAATCTGGCTCCGGGCCTGCCGGCATCCAAATTCACCCTGACGCTGGACGGCGGCACCTATCAGCTGTATTGCCCGGGTGCAAAACAGGAACTGATCAACTTCACCGTCACCGGTAAGAGCGCCGCACAGCCGGTAGGCAGCGCAGGTACCCTGCTGGCCGACGGCACGAAAGGCTACTCCACCTACGTTAACGGCGTGGTCGATGCCATGGTCGTCGCGGTCGATCGTCTGAAAACCGACATCGACGCGGGTAATCTGACCAAAGCCAAAGAAGACTATGCAAAAGCGCGTCCTTTCTACGAGCGTATCGAATCTGACGTCAGCGGCTTCGTGCTGCCGGGCTTCAAGGCCACGGACAACGCGGGCAACCTCGATTACCTGATTGACATGCGCGCCTCCAACCTTGACCCTAAAGTGGGCTGGCACGGCTTCCACGCTATCGAACGCGATCTGTTCGGTAACGGGAAAATAACCCCAGAAACTAAACAGCTGGCCGCAGAATTGCAGAAAAACGTTCAGCAGCTCGACAAGCTGACCAAAGCATTAACCTATAAACCAGAAGATCTGGCAAACGGCGCAGCGGACCTGCTGGAAGAAGTGCAGAGCACTAAAATCAGCGGTGAAGAAGAAGCCTTCAGCCACATCGACCTGGTAGACTTTGCAGGCAACGTGGAAGGCGCACAGCAGTCCTTCGCTTACCTGCAACCGGGCCTCGAGAAGATCGATCCAGACTTGACCAAACGCGTTGCCGAGCAGTTTGATGCGGTTAACAAGCTTCTGGACACTTACCGTGACCCTAAAGTCCCAGGCGGCTTCAAATACTACACCGCCGAAATCAAAGCGGCTGACGGCGCCAAGCTGAGCCGTAGCGTTCAGGCGCTGCAAGAGCCGTTGTCTAAAATCGCTGAGAAAGTGGCCACCAGCGGAGGCAAATGATTAATGAGCAGTAAACAACATCCGGCCAGGGAGGCCGGAGTATTTTCACGTCGAAATTTATTAAAAGGAGCGGTGGCCAGCGCGCTGGCTATTCCGATGGTCGGGTCTGCACACAATAAAACCGTGGCGGACAACGACCCTGAAGATAAGGTGGATTTGTCGCAGGAACATGCGTTTTACGGTACTGCGGAGCAGGCGGGCATCGCCACGCCACCGCAGCGCTATATCATGTATATGACCTTCGATATGACTTCCACCAACCCGCGCGATTTGCAGGTGTTGCTGGCCCGCTGGTCCTCGGCAATTGCCCAGCTGATGAAGGGTGAAACCCTCGGTCAGGTTGAACCGATTCGCGACAGCGGCGTGGGCGCAGACACCGGCGAAGCGCTGGATCTCGGTCCGGCCTCGCTGACCGTCACCGTTGGCCTCGGTCCGCGTATTTTCACCGACGCCTTCGGTCTCGCGAAATACAAACCGGCGCTAATGCGTGAGCTGGTGCAGCTGCCAAGCGACAACCTGAAAGCAGAATTGACCGGTGGCGACCTGTCTTTGCAGGCCTGTGCCGACGATCCGCAGGTGGCTTATCACGCAATCCGCAACCTGGCGCGTATCGCAAAAGACACCGGCGCAGCGGAAACGCGCTGGTCAGTGTTGGGATTCGGACGCGCATCGGCGGGCAAAGGGCAATCGACGCCGCGTAACCTGTTCGGCTTTAAAGACGGCACGCGCAACATCACCGAAAAAGACGATATCGACAAGTTTGTCTGGATTGACGATGGCGGCCCGGCCTGGCAACAGCGCGGCAGCTATCAGGTGGTGCGCAAGATCATGATGCGCATGGAAAACTGGGATACCGACCGTGTTAGCGATCAGAATAATATCTTTGGTCGACACAAGGTTTCTGGGGCTCCGCTAAGCGGAACCAAGGAATTCGATACTCCAGATTTCACCAAAAAAGACGAGTCGGGTAATTTAGTCATTCCGGCTACGGCGCACATCAGTCTGGCTGCTCATGAGAATAATAACGGAATACGTATTCTGCGACGCTCATACAACTTTACTGACGGATTAAACAATGAAGGCATGCTGAGTGCAGGCTTACTGTTTATCAGCTATCAGAAAGATCCGGCGCACTTTGAAACGCTACAGGCCAAGCTTGGCGCATCTGACGCCATGAACGAATATATTTCTCATGTTGGTTCTGGAATATTTTTTGTCCCTCCTGCCCCGAAGGAAGGATCTTATATCGGTGCCGAGATGTTCGAGGCATAAATAATAATAAGCCTGTGACAATGACACAAAGTCGGCAATTGCCGGCTTTTTGTTTTTCTGGCGCGCGGATTGCATAGATCTGTGGCTTTCTTCAGCCGCCACAGGAATACGCCATGTCAGATGTTTTAACTCCGCGTCACGCGTTAACACTTCGCCCCGAGCAACCGTGGTTTGTGCTCAGCGCCGAGCAGCATTATTCGGTGATAGCCTCTGAGCATCCGGCGATTTCTCATTTCTACAGCTTCAACGTTGCACAGACGGCCAGTCAGACCATGGCGGTCCCGGACGGCTGTGTTGATATCCTCTTCGACTGCAATGCGTCTTCGCCGACCGGACGCGTCTGCGGCACGACGCTTGAGGCGCGCAGCGCAGAGCTGATAAGCGGCCATCACTATTTCGGCGTGCGTTTCGTCCCCGGCGTTATCCCGGATTTTCTCGATCTGATGGCGGAAGAAATCACTGACAGAGAGTTCAGCTTCCTCGACGTGATTCCCGGTTCGCGCCTCGCGCTCGAACAAATCGTTGAAACGCCGCTGTTCTCACGGAAAATCGAACTGTTTAACCGTAACTTTACGCCGCGACTGCTGCGCAAATCTTCCGCCAGCACGCCGGGGGTTATTCAGGCCATCCACCAGCAGCGCGGCAATATCAGGATGGAGCAGCTCGAGGCGTTGACCGGATACTCCTGCCGCACGCTCCAGCGCCAGTTCCGCCAGGACACCGGCATGTCACCGAAGGCCTTCAGCCGCATTATTCGCTGCCAGTCGGCCCTGAATACCCTGCATCAGCACGGCAGCATGACCTCGTCCGACCTGGCGTTCGACCTCGGCTTTAGCGATCAGTCGCACTTCCTGCGCGAATTCAAGAAACTGGTAAGTACGACGCCGCTGGACTATCAGCGACGCATCGCGCAGGAAATTTATGATGAGCGCATCCGCTATAACTAAAAGTAGGCCTCAGGCTGACCCCAGAGGGGGCAGCCTGAGCAAAGAGTATCAGTGTAGGGTGCAGAAATTCAGAAACGTTCAAAACGATAAGGCGCAGGGTTAATGATGGGTGGAATCGCACAGAGCAGGTCAGCTGCCAGCTGCCCCGCTGCCGGCGAGGTGCCAAAACCGTGTCCCGAGAAGCCGGTCGCCACGGTCAAACCGGGCAGCGCGCTCACCGGCCCGATGACCGGATTCGAGTCCGGCGTCACGTCTATCGTGCCCGCCCACGCCTGCTCAATTTCTGCTTTTTCAAACGCTGGCCATGCGGCCATCAGGTTATTCATCGCCTCGCGGTTCAATGCCGGGTTAGCCGGCGGGTCGAGGGTGCGAACCTGCTCGAACGGCGAAGGCCGCGACAGGGGCCAACGGCGCGGCAGCGCCAAATCCTTTACGAATACCTTGCCAAGCGAGATGCGCAAAAAGTCACGCTGCGTTTTAAGCTGCGGCAGGTAACGATGCCCTAATAACAGATGATCCAGCGTCAGGCAGGCGTCGAGCGCGCCGCGCTGGGTGATGATAAACCCGCCGTCCTTGTGCTGGCGAAAAGAGAAATCAGGGCCGCCGATGGCAATATCCGTTGGCCCTTGCATCGGTTTTGTCCGCAGCACGGTGCAAATTAGCGGCAGCGTGGGCAGCGAAATGCCGTGGTTGCCGAGCAGACGCCTCGACCACAACCCGCCCGCCAGCAACGCCTGCTCACAGCGGATTTCACCGCGTTCGGTGACCACCCCGCTGACTCTGCCCGCAGAGGTCGCAAGCCCCCGCACCGCGCAATTCTCAACGATGACAGCCCCCTTGGCTAGCGCGGCTCTGGCGATAGCGCTGGCCGCGAGCGTCGGCTCTGCCCGTCCGTCCGAAGGCGTATACAGGCCACCGGCCCAGTGCCCTCGCCCGCCCGGTACCAGATTGGCAATCTCCCGCGCGCTCAGTAATCTTGAGTCGAGGGAGAGATGCGCCACCGACTTCAGCCATCCCTCGTGCATCGCCCTCTGCGCCTGTGTCCGCGCCAGAAACATGATTCCCGCCTGACGGTAGCCTACGTCGCTGCCCACCCGCGCGGACATATCGGCCCACAGCCGGTCTGCCGCCTGCGCCAAAGGAATATCCTCAGCGTGGCGGCTGGTTTTGCGCACCCAGCCCAGATTACGCGACGACTGTTCGCCCGCGATGCGCCCCTTCTCAAGCACCACCACGGGAATGTTGCGCTCGGCCAGCGTTAACGCCGCCGTCAGGCCGACAATACCGCCTCCGATAATTACCACCCCGGTGGCGGAGGGAAACTTCGGCGACGTTTGCACCGGACTTATTTCAGGAACCATAGCTTACCCTCTTGCGGGATAGTTGTTGCTGACGGCAGCGAGCCATCGGCATGATTAAAGCGAGACGGTTATCGCTTCTACCTCAGCACGCGAGGCGCCGCGATAGGCGGTCACCTCAATCTCCACCTTATAAACGGTTGAACCGAGGGGCGGACAGGTCACGGTGCTGGCCGGATTAATGCCGCGAAACTTCTGACCAATAAGCGGCATCACCACCGCGACGTCCTCAGGGTTCTGAATAAACACCCGCGAGCAAATAACATCGGCCAACGTGGCGTCAGCGGCGGCCAGAGCCGCTTCAATGTTGGCGAACACCTGTAGCGTTTGTTCGGTAACGTCGTGCGGAATTTCTTTGGTCTGTGGGTTGCGTCCGGCGGTATTCGAGACATAAATCCAGTTATCTACCGCCACCAGGCGTGAATAACTGGCCTGTTCTTCAAAGGCCGAGCCGGTTTTTACTTTTACAATGCGCGTCATGATGTTGTTCCCGATAGTTTGAATGGACAAGAAAAAGGCACAGCCTTAGCTCAGCACCGGGGTTTCCCACAGGTTGAGTTTTACGCCGATATCGTTTTTGACTGCGTTGCGATAAATCACCGTGCCCCAAGCCACGTCTTCTACCGGCATGCCGCCGACCGACATGATAATAATTTCCTCGTCATTTCGGCGGCCCGGGGCATCACCTGCGATTATTTTTCCGATGTCCTCCACCTCGTCTTCGGTGATTTTGCCCTCGGCTATCATGTCCATAAAGCGCACGCCGATCACCGGAATGGTGTGGTGCGCCGGTTTTGGCACCTCTTCAAACCAGGCTTTATACAGGCCAGTGTTGTCGAGCACCTTGCGCACGTCGCGCTGCTCCATGCCTTCGTCGATGTTGCACAACGCAGGCATCGCCAGAAAGGTTCCCGGCTTGACCCATTCGCGCTTCACCAGAGGATAAGTCTCGGGGTTGCCAACCTCTCCCGAGCTGCAATAGGTCACAATGTCTGAATCACGCACCACCTCTTCAAGCGTATCGACCACCTGCACGCGGGTGATTTGCGGGAAGGTCTGGCTCACCCAGGTGATAAAGTTATCAAGGTTTTTTTGTCCACGACCTTTGATTTTGAGGGTGTCAATCCGCGGGCAAACGGCCATAAAGGCGGCAACGGTCGTTTTACCCATTACGCCAGGGCCGAGCAGACCAATCACCCGCGAGTCTTTACGCGCCAGATGACGCGCGCCAACGCCTGGGATAGCCCCGGTGCGGTAGGCCGACAGTAAATTCGCCGACATATGTGCCAACGGTGCACCGGTGTCGGCATCGTTGAGCGTAAACATCAGAATCGAGCGCGGCAGGCCCTTCTCCCTGTTGGCGATATTGGAGCCGTACCACTTGACCCCGGCGGTACAGAAATTGCCGCCAAGATAGGCAGGCATCGCCATCAGGCGACGGTCGGCCGTGGGTTTTGGCATGGCAGGAAACGGGGAGTTTTCGGGAAAGGTGACCATCGCACCGTGCGAGTCATTGTTAGACCCCGCCATGCGGTAGTCGCCCCGATAAAGCAGGCCAAACATCTCTTCCATGGTATCAACACAGGCGGGCATATCGGTGACACCGGCGCGGATCATGTCCTGCTCGGACAGATAGATAAAATCGATTCTCGTCGCTTCAGACATTTTTAATCCCTCTCTCAACCTAACGTTAATAAGTCATACGCTTTGCCGTTAAATCAAAGTTCTGCGGCAGAGGTAGTCATAAATAACGTGGTCGGCAGAGGGTGTATTGAATATTTGCGACATGCTGAATGATTTTAAAAAGCACCAAAATAGTGCCTGCGATGCACCCCGGGCCTGTCCGATTTTTTCTATCTCTGCCCGCATGGCTGATGAATGATGCTTATCGATGTATGACGAAAAGAACCCCCGTTATTTTAATTCGTTTTCACTGTTAAATAAGGCGCTGGCGATGAGCAACACTCATTCATTAAGAAAAAATACGTTGGGCTTATTTTCACTGGTATTTTTTGTCGTGGCGGCCGCTTCGCCGCTGACCGGCGTGGTTGGCGGTCTGCCGGTGGCGATATTCTCCGGTAACGGCGGCGGTATTCCGGTCATTTATATCCTGGCCTGCATAATTTTAATGGTCTTTTCGGTCGGCTTTATAACCATGAGCCGCTACGTAAAAAGCTCTGGCGCTTTTTACAGTTATATTTCTAAAGGGCTGGGAGAAAGCTGGGGTGGATCGGCATCAATTTTAGCGCTGATGGCCTATTTCTCGGTGCAATTAGCCGTGGTGGCCATGCTGGGGTTCTTTAGCCAACAGTTTATTGAGCAGCACGTCGGAGCGCATATTCCGTGGTGGGCATGCAGTATGCTGTTTACCCTGATAGCCTGGATGCTGGGGGTAAAAAGAGTCGAGGTCGGCGGTAAGCTGCTGGGAATATTAATGATTGCCGAAGTCGCTATCGTACTGCTGATGGACGTGATGATCCTGATAAAAAAAACCGGCCCGCTAAATTTGGGATCTTTCGAACCTGCCGTTTTTCTGCACGGCAATCTCGGTATCGCCTTCGTGTTCGCAATAGCCTCTTTCATCGGCTTTGAGTCAACGGCTATCTACGCCGAAGAGTGCCGCAACCCCGAGAAGACGGTTCCACGTGCCACCGTATGCGCCCTGCTGCTGATAACCGCCTTCTTCTGCTTTACCAGCTGGTCGTTGGTTCAAGCCTACGGCTTCGACAAGATTGTGGCCATCGCGGCGAAAGATCCGGGCAACTTCGTGTTTAATATTACCCGGCAGTACGTCGGCCAGTGGGCGGTTGATACCATGACCGTGCTGCTGATTACCAGCCTGTTCGCTGCCACCCTCGCCTTTCACAACAATATTTCGCGCTATATTTTCAATATCAGCCGCGACGGGCTTATCTGGAAAGAGCTGTGCAAGACCCATCCGACCAACGGCACGCCACACAACGCCAGCCACCTGCACAGCATGATTTTATTGCTGTTGCTGGCAGGCCTCGGCAGCACTCATGTCGACCCTATCCTGCACATCTTTGCCTTCGGTTCGGCGATTGCCACCCTGTGCATTCTGGTGTTGCAGATTGGGGTCTCGGCGGCGGTTATGCTGTTCTTCCGCCGCGAAGGGGCCAGTAATCTCGGTGCATGGAAAGTTTTTTGGGCTCCTCTGCTGTCGATGGCAGGCATGCTCATCACCGTGATTCTGGTGGTGAACAACCTGCAAATCCTCAGCGGAAGTGACTCCAAAGCGGTACAGCTGGTGCCGTGGTTAATCGCCGCCTGTGCCATTGCCGGGTACATGATGTCGATAAAACGCCGGGTGCGCGCCTGATTTAGACGTGTGCCTCACCGCGTATCCGACGCAGACGGCTCACGCTGATGATAATCGCCAGCAGCGTGGCGACCACCGAGATCCACAGACAAAGCCGGACGGCCTGCGCTTCCTCCATCACACGTCCGGCAGCGTCGAGCGAAGGCTGGGCATAGGCCGAGAGGACAACGCCGACAAACGCAGCGCCCAGACACTGGCCGAAGGTGCGCATAATAGCCAGTACACCCGAGGCATAACCGCTGTTTTCACGCGAGGCGTTAGCCAGCATTTCACGGTTATTCGGGCTTTGGAAACACCCAAATCCCAGGCCACACACCAGACTCCTCAGACCGATGTCCCACGGCTGCGCATGCTCAGGAAGCTGGGCCAGCAAGAACAGTCCCACGGCAAACAGACAGAGTCCGGCGGTGGAAATCACCGCTGGACTGAACTTGTCGGCGAGGCGCCCGGCACGCGGCGCGGCGAGCATGATGCCAATCGGCCACGGGGTAAAGAGCAGCGCCGAAACGAACGCGCTGTAGCCATACACGCTCTGGAACAGAAACGGCAGCGCCACGAAGGTCATCCCCTGACTGACAAAGGAGGTCATTGAGGTCAGCGCCGCGAGTGAAAAACGCGAAGACGCGAAGATCTGCAACGGCAGCAGCGGCTCGGCCGCCCGGCGCTGACGCCAGACGAACGCCATTCCGGCAATCACCGCCGTCAAGCCATACGCGGCGGCGGTGGTCAGCGTCTCACGGGAAAGCCCACCGTGGTCGGTATGGGAAAAAGCATTCGCCGCCATGATAAGCGACCCCAGCAGTACGGCTGACAGCACCCCACCGGCGAAATCGAACGGCGCTGACTGACTTTCCTGCACCCGTTGGGTCGGGATAGTACGCCATGAGAGCGCCAACGCCACCGCCCCGAACGGAATATTAATCGCAAACAGCCACTGCCAGCTCAGGGTCGACAGCAGCGTGCCACCGAGGATCGGTGCAATCGCGGTGCTGACGGCGATAAGTAACGCATTCAGCCCGAGTATTCGCCCCAGCAAACGGGTCGGGAACACCGAGCGGTGAATGGCCGGGCTGATACTCAGCGTCGCCGCGCCACCGACGCCTTGCAGGATGCGCATCACCACCAACATGTCGAGCGAGGTCGACATGGCGCATCCCAGCGAGGCAAGCGTAAATACGCACAGGCCAAGCGTAAACAGCGTGCGAAATCCCATGCGCTTGGCCAGTGCGGCAAATATCGCCAGCGTCATGGCGGCCGCCAAAAGATAGCCGTTGGCGACCCAGACGGCGTCGCCGGTTGAAACATTGAGCTCGCGGGCAATCTGCGGCAGCGCGACGTTGACCATCGAACCGTCAAACACGGCCATCGCGGTGCAGGTCATCACCGCTATCATCGCTAAACAGCGCTGGCGGCCCGGCAGTCCGTCGTCCCCGGGTTGGTCAGAAAATAATTCCATCTTGGAAAAACCTCTATTGATCTTTGCTGGTAGAGGGTAAAACTATATCCCGACGCCAGATAAGGCGGAAGACGCAACGTTTGCACTTTATACCTGCATGAAACGCCACATCAGAACGCATGCCTCAAGGACAACAACATGAACGATCCTGATTTTAACCTATTGATAGCGCTCGACGTGCTGCTCGACGAAGGGAGCGTGGCGGGCGCGGCGCGACGTCTTTCGCTCAGCGCCTCGGCCATGAGCCGTACCCTGAGCCGCCTGCGCGAGGCAACGAGTGACCCGTTGTTGGTCCGCGCCGGGCGTAATATGGTACTGACTCCCTACGCAGAAGAAATTCGAGAACGCACCCAGCGCGCCGTCATTGAGGTGCGGGCCGTACTGCGTCCTTCAACGACGGCGCTGAACCTGGCGACGCTGGAACGCACCTTTACCCTGCGTTCCAACGAAGGTTTTGTCGAAGCCTTTGGCGCGCAACTGATTGCCGCCGCGGCCGCCGCTGCCCCGCTAGTGCGGCTGCGCTTTGCTGCCAAGCCGGAGAAAACCTCGAAGCATTTGCGCGAGGGGATGGTCGATCTCGAGATTGGGGTATTGGGTGAAATGGGGCCGGAGATTCGCATACAGGCGCTGTTCCACGACCGATTTGTCGGCGTGGTGCGTAAAGGGCATCCACTCGAGACGCAGGGAGAAATTACCCCCGAGCGTTATGCGGCTTGCAGCCACGTCGTCGCGTCTCGCCGCGGGCTGACCACCGGTCCGGTAGACGAGGCGCTGGCGGTTCTGGGGCTGGAACGTCGTATCGCCTCAGTGGTGCCAAGCTTTCCCGCTGCGCTCGCCGTCGCCCTGGCCTCAGATCTGGTGGCGCTGGTTCCGGCCTCATTTTTGAATAATCAGCGGGTGATGTTGAATCAGTTGGCACAACTCCAGCAGAGCGCGTATACGCCGCTGTATCAGTTTGAACTGCCGGTAAAAACGCAGGGAATTACGATTTCGCAGATTTGGCATCCACGCGCTGAGGCGGACCTCGCTCACCGCTGGCTGCGGCAGTTGGTGCTTAACGTCTGCCGTCCCAGGGGATGAGAAGGCGCTACTTGGGTCGAGATAAATCCCGCGCCGCCGTGGCGGCGCGGGTTAACGCTTACAGTGCGATGTCGTGCTTAGGGGCTGGAGCCGCCGTTTCCTGCTCAGGAGCCTTGGCGTCGGCCGCTTTCTCGGTCATCTGAATGACCGGCGGTTTCACCAGTTGCAGGGTCGCAGCGGTTTCATCCCACACGCGCTGAGTCAACGCCGGATCGTCATTCAGCTTCTGGCCGAAGCTCGGAACGATTTGACGGATTTTGCTCTGCCATTCTGCGGACTTGAACTCTTCCGGGAACAGTTTCTGCATCACGTTCAGCGCAATCGGTGCAGCCGTTGACGCACCCGGAGAAGCCCCCAGCAGCGCGGCGACGGTTTTCTGCCGATCGGTCACGATTTCGGTACCCAGCTTCAGCACGCCGCCCTTGTCGGCATCTTTCTTGATTATCTGTACACGCTGACCGGCCTGAATCAGTTTCCAGTCCTCCTTCTTCGCGTCCGGATAGTACTCTTTCAGCGCCGCGAAACGATCGTCGTCACTCAGCATCACCTGACCTATCAGATATTTAACCAGGTCAAAGTTGTCCAGCCCGACGTGGGTCATTGGCATCACGTTATGGGTCGTGGTGGTCCCCAGCAGGTCAAACAGTGAGCCGTTTTTCAGGAACTTGGTCGAGAAGGTCGCGAACGGGCCAAACAGCACGACGCGCTTGCCGTCAAGATAACGCGCATCCAGATGCGGAACCGACATCGGCGGTGCGCCTACAGAAGCCTGACCGTAGACTTTTTCCTGATGACGGTTGGCAATCGCCGGGTTTTCGGTAACCAGGAACGAGCCCCCCACCGGGAAACCGGCATAATTTTCGGCTTCTGGAATACCGGTTTGCTGCAACAGCTTAAGTGCGCCGCCGCCTGCGCCAATGAAGACATATTTCGCATCTACGCTGCGCTCATCGCCGCTCTTCACGTCTTTGATAGTCACATGCCAGGAGTTGTCGGCGTTGCGCTTGAAGTCGGTCACCTCAGAAGAAGTTTCCAGCTTGAAGTTGCTGTTCTTCTTCAGGCTACCGATCAGCTGACGGGTAATTTCGCCGTAGTTGACGTCGGTTCCGACCGGCGTCCAGGTCGCAGCCACTTTCTGCTGCGGGTCACGCCCTTCCATAATCAGCGGTGCCCATTGCTGGATCTGCGCATGGTCGGTTGAGAATTTCATGCCCTGGAACAGCACGGTTTTTTGCAGCGCCTGGTAGCGTTTGTTGAGGTATTCGACGTTCTTATCGCCCCAAACGAAGCTCATGTGCGGCGTAGAGTTGATGAAAGAGTGCGGATCGTTCAGCACGCCGCTCTTCACCTGAGAGGTCCAGAACTGGCGTGAAATCATAAAGGCTTCGTTGATCTCAAGCGCCTTGCTGACGTCGATACTGCCGTCAGGACGTTCAGGGGTATAGTTAAGCTCCATGTTGGCAGAGTGCCCGGTACCGGCGTTGTTCCAGCCGTTAGACGACTCGAGCGCCACGCCGTCAAGCTTCTCGACCATCAGCTGTTTCCAGCTTGGTTGCAGTTCTTCAAGCCAGGTGCCGAGCGATGCACTCATGATACCGCCGCCTATCAGCAGTACGTCGGTTTTCTCTGGTGAGGTTTCAGCGTGAACCGCTGAGCAAATTAATAATGCCGACAGGGAAAGCGTCGGAAGTAGTTTTGTTGCTTTGTTCATTCCAGATCGTCACTTTGTTATTTATGGTCGTAAAAAAGTGCGGGGAATTTAAGATATTGTTATGGATAAGTTAAAGTAATTTTAGTTTTTTAACTAATAATACCGATTTCCTGTTTTTTTAGTTACAAAAGCGAGGCGGATCACTCTGCTCTCCATCCTGCCGCCCATCGGCGCTATACTGCGCGCCCGGCATAGCGTCTCGAAAGAATAATCACGATGAATCAACCACTGCCCCAGCCAGCGCGGCATAAACGCCCGTTAAAACTCAGCACTCTGGTGAGCCTGATGATAGGTGCGGTCATCATTACCGTGCTGTTGAGCGTGCATCTGCTGTACTACGTGCAGATTGAAAACTTTACCAAAATGCACATTAAAGATAAGGCGATAGCCGTAGCACGCACGCTAGCCTCCTCCCCCGAGATCCAGCGCGGGCTGACGCTGCCGCCTGACAGCGGCATTATTCAACCCATCGCCGTCGAGGTGCAAAAGCGCGACTGCCTGCTGTTTATCGTGGTGGTCAATATGCAGGGGATTCGCCTGTCCCACCCGAATCCCGACAACATCGGCAAGCATTTTGTCGGCGATGATTTCATTCCGGCGCTTAAGGGTGAGGAAAATGTTTCGGTAAACCACGGCGTGCTGGTCGAGGCGCTGCGGGCATTTACGCCGGTGTATAATGCACAACACCAACAGATTGGCGTGGTGGCGGTGGGGATCTCTCTCGACGACGTAACGCAACAGATAAATCAAAGCCGCTGGAACATCTTCTGGACGGTGATATTCGGCGCGCTGGTCGGCCTGCTGGGGATTCTGATTCTGGTGAGACGCCTGAAGCGCATTCTGTTCGGGTTGGAGCCGCACGAGATTTCCACCCTGTTTGAAGAGCGGCAGGCTATTCTCGAATCAATTAAAGAGGGCGTGATCGCTGTCGACGAACACTCGCGCGTGAGTCTGATTAATCAGGCCGCTCGGCAGCTGTTGAGCGAAACCTCTACGCAGGCGCCGTTGACCGGTGACGTGATTCCCGCGTCCTCAATCATGCTCAGCCATTTGCATGACGCCCTGCACCACGGCAGGGCCTGGCACGACGAAAAACTCAACGTTCGCGGCCGCACGCTTATCAGCAACACCGTGCCCGTGCGCAGCGGGCAGCGCATTATCGGCGCGGTTTGTACCTTCCGCGACAAGACCGAAATTAGCGAACTGATGCTGCGTCTGGATGGCATGGTAAACTATGTCGATACCCTGAGTGAGCGCTCTCACGAGTTTATGAACAAGCTGCACGTCATCCTTGGCCTGCTGCACATGAAAAATTACAGCCAGCTCGAAGCCTTTATCCTGAAAACCGCCAACGGTTATCAGACCGAAATTGGCTCGCTACTGCAAAAGATTAAGTCGCCGCTGATTGCCGGATTTTTACTGACCAAAATCAATCGCGCCTCGAGCAGTGGCCACCGGCTGATGCTCAGCGACGCCAGCGATTTGCCCAATTATGGGAGCGAAGAGCAGATTGCGGTGCTGATAACCGTGCTGGGAAATTTAATTGAGAACGCGCTTGAGGCTCTGGGGCAACAGTCACAGGGCGAAATCCACGTCTTGCTGCACTATCAGAATGGCTGGCTGGCGTGTGAAGTCAGCGACGACGGTCCGGGGATCCCGGCAGAACAGCTAACGACAATTTTTGAGAAAGGCGTATCTTCTAAAGGCAGCGAGCGCGGCGTTGGGCTATTCCTGGTTCGCCAGCAAATAGACAGCCTCGGCGGCAATGTTACCGTCGAGTCGGAACCCGGCGTTTATACGCAATTTTTAGTCCAGCTTCCGTGGGGACGAGGAGTCAGTATCCAATGATCAACGTATTGGTAGTTGATGATGACGCGATGGTCGCCGAGCTCAACCGCTGTTATATCGGCCAAATCCCGGGCTTTAGCTGCTGTGGCGTCGCCTCGAACTTGCAGCAGGCAAAGGAACGGCTGGCGAATGGTCGTCCCCCGGTTGACCTTATTCTGTTGGATATCTATCTCCACCAGGAAAACGGGCTGAGTCTGCTGCCCGAACTGCGCAGCGCGGCACATCCGGTGGATGTCATCGTCATCTCCTCCGCCGCCGATGCACAGACCATCAAGACCTCGTTGAACTATGGCGTGGTCGATTACCTGATTAAGCCGTTTCAGTTCTCGCGCTTTGAAGAGGCGCTGTCAGGCTGGCGGCAGAAGAAATCGCTGATGGACAATCAGCCCTTCTATCAACAGGCGGACATCGACAGACTGCTGCACGGCACCCCCGCAGAAGAAGAGCAGAAACGCCTGCCCAAAGGGCTAACGCAGCAAACGCTGCGCACCTTATGCCAGTGGATTGACGCTCATCCCGCCAGCGAATTCTCAACCGATGAACTCGCCAGCGAGGTCAATATCTCGCGAGTGTCATGCCGTAAGTATCTGATTTGGCTGGCACAGATGAATATTTTGTTCACCAGTATTCACTATGGCGTGACCGGACGCCCGGTTTATCGCTATCAGCTACAGCCGGAGCAGCACGCACTGTTGAAACAGTACTGTCAGTGACGCGCTCGCCGGCCTGACAGCGCGGTCATTGAGACACCGAGGAACACCAGCAGCAGGCCGCCCATAAACAGTGTCGAAAGGTGGCTGCCGAGAATAACTACCGAGGCCGCGGCACCCACCAAGGGGACGCCGAGGGTAAAATTGGACATGGCGAAGACGCTGATCCGACGCCCGTGCTCGGTGGCAATCACGAAGCAGACCGAGGTCGCCACCGGCCCGATAAACAGCAGCAGCCACAGCAGGTGCGGGCTAAAAACAACGGTCGACGGCGAGCCGTCAATCAGCGCGGCGAGCAACGTCAGAGGAAGGGTCGCGAGCAGCATCTGCCACGGAGCCAGCGACAGCGGCGTACTGCTCCAGCGATGATGGCGCACGTGAACAATCACCAGCGACCAGGAAATTGCACCAATAATCAGCAGGCTACAGCCCATAATCGCCCCCGGGCGGCCCCAATCCATCTCGGCGGGTGAACAGATGAGCGCGATGCCAATCAGCCCGGTGACCAGCGCCACGATTTGTAGCCTCGACGGCGCTTTGCGCATCAACAGCCACGAGGTCAGAATCCCCCACAGCGGCGTGGTATAAGCCAATAATACCGCGTGACTGGTGTCGGTGTGCTGCATCGCTATCATGCCGAGGCCGGTAAACACCATCATCTGCAACAGCCCGACGCTGGCCACCACCGGCAGGTCGGCGCGTGAAGGCAGACGCAGGCTGCCGCGCAGGGCAACAAAAACAAACAGGCAAAAACAGGCGGATCCGAACCTTATTGCTGCCAGCCACAGCGGCGGTACGACATCGAGTGCAAGCTTGGTCGCGGGCCAGCTCAAGCCCCAGAGGACCACCATGACCACCAGCCAGACCACGGTCGCGGGCTGCGTGCGGTGACTGACAGAATTGTCGACTGGCTCATTGTTTACAGCACTCATTACCCGCTCCTGGCGTAGAAAATTGATAAATTATTTTATGGGAGCGGCTGAAGAAAAACTGTTCTCAATTTTCATACAAATGCTAAATTAAGAACAACTATTTCCTCATAAAACCAAATCAAGGTTTTTTATACCTCAAGAGACGCGTCATGCCTTTAGATAAAATCTCGCTGGATGAAACCAGCCTGCGGATCCTCGACGTTTTGCAACAAAACGCCGATATCAGTAACGCCGAGCTTGCTGAAATCGTTGGGCTGTCGGTGTCGCCATGCTGGCGCAGGGTGGCCGACATGCGCGAGAAAGGCATTATTCGCGGATCGGCGATGCTGGTCGATCCGTTGGCGCTGGGTTTAGCGGTCAACGTGTTTGTGCACGTCACCCTAAAGCAGCAGGACAGAGACTCTCTGAAGCGCTTTACCGATTCGGTAAGCGAGCGCCCGGAGGTGATGGAGTGTTACCTGATGACCGGCGAGTCTGATTTTATGCTGCGCGTGGTGGTCGAGAATCTGCAAAAATATCAGGCGCTGATGATGGACTGCCTGACGCAGATTGACGGCGTCGCCAGTATCCGCTCAAGCTTTGCGCTGAGTCAGGTAAAATACACCACCGCCCTACCGACCCAGCATCTGCGTGAATAACGGCCCACCCCGGCGGCTCTCAGGTTTCATCGCGTGACGTGCACCGACGGGCGGGTATTTTTATAGAAACTGCCGCCGAATGCGCGCTCAAGCTGTGCGGCCACCTGCAACAGCAGGCCGTCATTTGCCTGTCGGGTTTGCAGATGCATTCCCAGCGGCAGCCCTGACTGCTGCGTTGCCAGCGGAATCGATATCCCCGGCGTACCGGTCAGGCTGGCGAGCGGGGTGTAGGAGAAAATGTCCCACAGTTGGTAAAACCAGCTCAGCACGTCGGGATTATCGCTCAGCGTCAAATAACGCGTTTCGCCAATCAGCGGCGTCGGCCTGGAGAACGTCGGCGTGAGGATAAGATCCCACTGCTGATAAAAATTGCCCAAACGCCGTGAGGTGGTATTGAACACCTCCTGCATTTTCCAACGTTCGCTGTAAGACATATCAATCCCCTTTTGCCAGATTTTGATATTTATCGGCTCAACCCACTCGGGCGGCGGGCGGGTTAACCCTTTTTTCTCAAGCAGACGCGCAATAAACTGGGCAAAGTTGCTGATATAGCAGGCGGTTTGTGCGGCAAAGGCGGCCTCAAAATCGATATCGGGCGTAACCCACTCTACCTGATGCCCTAACTCCTCAAGCAGTCTGCCGGTGCGTTCCAGCTCGCTGACGAAGTGTGAATCCGACTGATAAGGCCCCCACTGATGTGAGAGGGCGATGCGCAAAGGCGCGGGGTCGCGCTTTATCAGTTCGGCGTAAGGCTCATCACTGTTCCAGTAAGGCATGAATTCGCCCGGCGCGGCCCCTCGGCAGCAGTCGACAAAAAAGGCCGTATCTCTGACCGTGCGGCTCACACAGCCCTGGGTCGAGACATAGCCGGTGATGTCCGACAGCGCCGGTGCAATCGAGAAAACGCCGCGCGAACTTTTGAGCCCGATAAGGCCATTGGCGCCCGCAGGAATACGTATCGAACCGCCGCCGTCGGTGGCGTGGGCAAGCGGCAAAATGCCAGCGGCCACCGAGGCCGAAGCTCCGGCCGACGATCCGAAGGGGGTATACGCGGTATTCCACGGGTTGCGCGTGATATAGACCTCTGGATTTTCGGCGGAACTGCATACGCCAAACTCGGGCGTCGCGCTGCGGCCAATGATATTCAGCCCGGCTTTTCTGAACTGCTGGGTAAGAAAGCTGTCTTCGCCTGGCCGGTTTCCTTGCAGGAATTTCGACCCCTGCTCCTGAAGCCGTCCTTTGACGCCAGGCCCAAGATCTTTGACCAGAAAAGGCACACCGCCGAACGGACCGGCCATATTTGTGCCGTCGGTGGTGGGTTCGCGAATCGCATCATCAAACAGTTCAACGACTGCGCTAATTTGTGGATTGACCCGTGCCGTTGCCTCAGCCGCCTGCGCCGCCAGTTCGGCAGGCAGCACCTCGCCTTTTTTCAACAGTTCGCTCATGCCAACCGCATCGCAGGCGGTCCATTCATCCCAGCTCATTACGTGGGTCATAGTTACTGATCCTTTTGATTTAAAAGTTAATATCCCATCGTTGAACAGCAGCGGTCAGCCGTTCCCGGCATTCATCGACAGCGCTATCGGGGCGCGTGAAGGTGCCTTGATCAACATCACAGAGACCAGGCAGAGGATATTGGCGGCAATCAGGTAATAGCCCGGTGAAACAGGGTTGTTAGTAAGTTTGATAAGCCATGAAAAGACGATTTGCGCCGTGCCGCCAAACAGCGTAATGCCGAAGGCGTAGGCAATAGAGAAACCGGTGGAACGGATGGCTTTTGGAAAGTTTTCGCAAAGTACCACCAGCACGCCGGAACCGCTGATGCACTGTAGCGCGGCCAAAACGGTAATAACACTGAAGAACACCGCATCACTGCGCCAGGTATTGATAATCTCCAGACCCGGAAGGAGTAACAGTAACAGCAGCAGCCTCGGTGCGATAATCGTGACCTTGCGGCCAAAGCGGTCGGCCATCCAACCACCAGTCAACGAGAAGACCACCACACAGACGCCAATCAGGATGGTCGACACCATGGCGGTGCTCGGCGCAAAATGCAGTTCATTAAGCGCATAGGTGGTCATGTAATTGAGAAAATATTGAGTAATGGTACTGCCCGAAAGCATAAAGATGCCGAGCAGCACCAGTCTGCCATGATTTTTGGCGACGTCGGTCAGCAGCGTTTTGGTGTTTTTACTGGCCGCCCGGTCCTCTTGAGTGAAATTTTCATGCAAATTGCGGCGCAGATAGAGGGCAATAGGCAGCACCAGAAGGCCAAAGGCGAACGGCACTCGCCATCCCCAGCTTGCCAGCTGGTCGTGGGTCAGAAAAACGGTAAGGGAATAACCGATTAGCCCGGCGGTAATACCGGCGATACCCTGTGCCACAATTTGCCAGCTGGTAAAGAACGCGCGTTTGCCTTTCGGCGCAGCCTCCATAATAAACGTCGTCGCTGGCCCGGCTTCGCCTCCCCATGCCAGCCCCTGAATCATACGAATAATCACCAGCAACACCGGGGCTGCCACGCCTATCGTTGCATAGCCCGGAAGAAAAACCAGTCCACCGGTGCCCAGCGTCATTAATACCATCGTCAACAGCATGGCGGGTTTACGGCCTGCCCTATCGGCATAGCTGCCGATAAATATTGCCCCCAGCGGACGCACAATAAAACCTATCCCAAATACCGAAACGGACAATAACAGACTCATAAACGGCGTATCGGAGGGAAAGAAGACGTTTCCTATCATCAAGGCAAAAGTCGCATAAGCGCTAAAATCAAAAAATTCTACGGCCGCCCCCAGCACCACAGCGACCACTTCCTTTCGCGTTGGGGCGGGTCTGATACGACCCAGGGTTATTTCATTCGACATTAAGGCGTTCCTCAATATTGTCAGGTGATATTACCGAGACGGGCATCGCTATTTAAGCTCTCTATTGAATAACAAAACGCGCTTAGCGCCACTATCACTAAATATCATGTTCAGCGTATAAAAAATGTGTGCACCCAATGCTGGACTTTGCTTTAAATAAACATTATCAATTAATATTACCCATTGATATTAATCGATAAAAATAAAATATTTTTTATCATGAATTTTACTGGCGCATTCTCTTTGCGCAGCAATGCACTCAAAATGTGCGCCCCGCGAATAATCGGCAAAACTATTTATTCCGGAAACACAAAGTATGACGATGATTGCCAATCGTTTTTTATAAAGACGCTGCTGTTCAATTAACGGCGTTTTAATTTAAATGCACGGAAAGTGATCTCTTTGCCTCTTTAAAGAGCAACGCTGCCGTTTAAAAAAGGGAATAATATGCAGCTGCGCGCATTACGATATTTCAGTCAGGTGGCAAAATCGAGCTCGCTGCGAGAGGCGGCAGACAAGCTTTTTGTTACTCCCACCGCCGTGACGCGGCAAATTGAAATACTCGAACACTTTTATGGCGCACCCTTGATTGAGCGCAGCCCGCGGGGAATAAAATTAACCCGTGAGGGGCAGTATCTGGCGCAGGCCGTGCAGGCAACGCTTCAGGAGCTGGATTCGGTGAAGGAAAAGATTTCGGCGTCGCAGAGCATCGTCTCCGGCACCGTCAGAGTCTGCGCCGCTGAGAGTCTCATTTCCTCGTTCATCGCCCCCGCCATTGAAGACTTTCGCAAACTGCATCCCAAAGTCACCTTTGAAATAGAAATTGGCAGCGCGCCGCACATTGCCGAGGTATTGGTTTCCGGAAAGGCTGACGTGGCACTGACCTTTTATATGCCGGTCAGCACTGAGGCGATGCAGACTCACGGCTGTAAACTACAGCATAAGGTGTTGATGTCGGTGCATCATCCCCTTGCGGGGCGTGGCTTTCTGACGTTAAGGGACGTGGCGGCGCATCCGATTTCGATTCCCCCCTCAAACTTCTCGGTTAGGCAGCTTTTAGAATCGGCGGCGAAACGGGAAGGACTCACCTTTGATATGCGATTTATCGTGAGCTCACTGGACGTACAAAAGAAGCTGGCCAGCCTGGGATTGGCGCTGATCATTCTGCCGCAACTCAACGTCGGTGATACCGTCGAGAATGAGAAACTGATGGCGATTCCGTTAGCCGACCCGTTGATGGGCGTAGTGAACGTCAGCCTGTGTTTGCCTCGCCAACGCACGCTCTCCATGGCGACGAAGCTGTTTCACGGCCTGCTGGCAGAGCGTATCGACCAGCAGAATACCTGACGTAGCGCGCCTGCATAAACCTTGCTCACCACGGCTTCAGCCGCCAGAGAGCCAGCGCGGCGGTGATGAAGTCGAAGGAAATGGCGCAGCCGAAGAACACCAGGCCGGAAAGCAGCACAAGCAGCGGGCTGTAGATGAACGCCATACAGATAAGCCCGAGGAGCAGCTGGCTCCATCTTGACTGACGTGATAGCGATACTGAGTCACTGATTGTCGTCATGATGTCGTCCCCCTGGCAGACCGATAAGGAGACAAAGCCTGTAGCGTGCCAATAAGACGGAATTCATTTCGGGAGTAACAGGCCATCTCGTTGTTGTGATAGAGTATTTTGGTACTCAGCAACCCGAATGAGAACTATGAACACACGCCAACAGCAAATTCTCGAAATCGTTAATCAGCGTAAAAGCGTCAGCGTCAGCGAGTTGGCGCAGCTTTGCAGCGTGTCTGAGGTTACCGTACGTCAGGATCTCAATGCGCTCGAGAGTCAGCACTACCTCAAGCGAGTCCACGGATCGGCGGTGTCGACCGAGAGCGATAATCTCGATCAACGCATGCAAACCAACTTCCTCACCAAGAAGCTTATCGCAGAGTTTGCCGCTTCGCTGGTGGAAGACGGAGAGTCGGTGTTTATCGAGGGGGGCAGCACCAATGCCCTGTTGGCGCGCACGCTAGCTGAACGTGGCAATGTCACTCTCATTACCGTGAGCTATTACATTGCCAATCTTTTGAAAGATACCGAGTGCGACGTCATCATTCTTGGCGGCTTTTATCAGAAAAGCAGTCAGTCGGTTGTCGGCCCGCTAACCCGCAGTGGCATTCAGCAGGTGCATTTCAGCAAGGCGTTTATCGGTATCGACGGCTTCCACGACAGTACCGGTTTTACCGGGCGCGATATGATGCGCAGCGACGTGGTGAATGCGATTCTGGCTAAATCCACAGAAACTATCGTGCTGACCGACTCCTCAAAGTTCGGGTCTATTCAGCCCTATCCCCTTTCCGAACAATATCCCATAAGCAGGGTCATTACCGATGCTGAACTGCCTGCCGAGTATCAGCATAAACTCGAAGCCATGGGCATTGCGCTTAACATCGTTAATCCGTAAGACTTTCGAATGAAAGTAAAAGGCCCAAATCAATGATTTGGGCTCACACACGGGCTTTGGGGCTTTACGTCGTATTTAGCCGTTTAACGCCAGCGCCCTCTTGCCGATGGCGTTCAGGTCTTGAGGTTTAAAGCGGTTTTGCCACTCGGCCTCGTAATCCTCTTTCGGGAAATCGGCCGGAGAACCACCGCGCGCAAAGGCCTGGGCAACTTTTTTGGCGTATTCGACGTTTTTCTCGCACAGCGGCGCGGCGGGAATATACATCACATTCCCCCAGCCTTTCTGGTCTTCGACCGGGGCTACCGAGTGAATTACGTCGCAGTGCCACCACACGGAGTCCCCCGCCTCTAACGCCGGAATGCTGCTCAGCGCTTTGACTAACAGCGGATGCCATTTTTCAGAAATAGGCAATACTCTGCCGGGTGCGACGCCGCAAAGCTCGTCTTCCGGCACGTCATCCAGCAGCGGGCGCAGCAGGACGTACGCCATCGCTTCCGGGATAGGCACAACGTGCAGTAACCCTTGGTTCAGCGCCATATCCGACAGCGCCGTCCACCCCTGAAACGTCCGGAAAGCTGAACATTTGGTGGTGTTGCCTACCTCATATTCATTGACTTCGGTACGGTATGCCGCATCCCACGGATCGTATTCACTGAAACGTCCGGTGAAGATTTTACGAAACACTTTCTGATAAGCAGGCAGCAGCCAGCGCTCCAGTGCGCCAGAATCGGTGTGGGCGCCGAGGCCTTTGGAGGTCGTCCCCGGACGACGATGGCGGATACGGTCGGGATAGATAATGTTGATATCAGGATCAAACCAGCTTAGGCCGCCGGACTCAAACTTCCAGAGGCGGTTCATGAATGACTGCACGTTCGCCATGCGCGGATCTTGTCGGGCGTTCATCTGCGCCGGAGACCAATAGATTGGGAAAATTTCAGGCTTTGAAGCCTCCAGACTGCCAAAGAAATTGTCACCCGGACCGCGATACTGCTCGTCGAAGTTGTTGGAATCGAGATAATCAATCATCGATTTATCCCACGCCAGCGCCTGCTCACGGGGGAAGTTTTGCCTGACTACCAGGCATCCGCGTTTCTTAATCTGGGCAAGGGTGTTCTGTGAAACTGTCCCTGCCTCAATCTCGGCGTAATCCACCACCGGCCACGCGGTTTGTCCCTGGGCCTTGACGGCACTGATTTCCTCTAACTCTTGCTCAATCTTATTACAAACCTCGGCGAAAAGCGCTTCAACATCGCCAATCTGGCGACGAAGCTCTTTCTTCATTTGTACAATATTCTTTTTATGGTCTTCTGGTAGGGTCTGGCTGGTAAATGACTGTTCCATATTCTGCTCCACATAGGGGTTATCAACCTTCGAATGAAGAATTAAAACCTTCGAACATAAGAATAAGAAGTCATTAACGAAAAAGCAACCTCGTCATGTCGATCAATAACGCACATTTGAGGCGCAACGGTAAGTAAGGGTAAAAAAAACGCGCTCTACATACCGTAGGCGCGCTTTTCCTCAAATCGGGGAGGAAGCTATACAGGTGCGTTAAGGCTGGAGATTATCTCACCTACGTTATAAATGACGCCGCAAAACGCAACGCCCAGCAGGAAAATTGAAGAGGCAAGCTCAAACTTCTTACTGTGTTTAGCAGGGACCCACCTTCTTACCGCCAGGATATAAAGGGTCAGAACGGAAAAGTCGAAGAAGATCCACACCAAGGATAAGGTCATGATACTGCTACCAAAATCACGTGTTACGGTAATGAACTGTGGAAAGAAAGAAACGAAGAACAGGATATCTTTAGGGTTAGAGATCCCGGTCATGAAGCCGCGAAAAAATCCGCCGCTGCTTTGTATCACGGGGGCAGGCAACTCTTCGTCTATTGCCGTCTCCGTCTTGCTCAGGCCTATCAACCCCTGCACGGCCATGTAACCGATGAAGATTGAGCCGACGGTGCCGAGCACATACAGATAGATTGATTTCAGAGAGACCACGCCAGCAAGCATCAGCGCAGCAAAGGCAATCAGTACCAGAGAAGCCCCATTGGTCCCTACGACCGTGGCGAACGCCTTACGATAACCATGGCGCGCCGCCGTGCCTGTGACCAACGCCACCACGGGGCCGGGTGTAAGCAGCAGCATCAGCACTGAGAGAATATAGGCGCTCAGCAGTGTGAGATTCATGCTTTACCCCCTTTATTATGAATATGCAGCGGACACCGCGAGAAATCCGCACTGCCCGGCTCATTCATCTGATACTGCTTCCATTCCAGATTGTGCTCATCGCCGTAAAAGCCCAGCGCCTTCGGCAGATAGCCATTGTTGTAATTGCAGACGCGCCTGCGGATCTTCTCTCTCACTTTCACACCTTTTACATCTTTATGGCTGGCCACAATGTCAAAATGGGCTCGGGGATTAATAACAAAAACAACATGCTGTCCGAGATTCCGGCTTCGCAGCTGGAGATGACTCGGACAGCTGATGTTGATAAAAAGCTCTATGCCCCCAAAGCAAAATGACCATTCGTTGCTTTGCGGATCGGTCGGAATGGCATCCGGCCAACTCTGCGGGTCGCCGTCGTGCATTTCCTGAATGCGCTGCCAGGCAAACTCATGCTCCTGACGCAAATTCTGGAAACCGGTCTGCTCGAAGACCATCAGCAGGGGGCTATAAAGCCTGTCTTCCTCTTTGACTGTTTTTGTACGATGTACAAAGGCCTTTAACGCACTAATCACGTCCACCTGCGTGGAGCTCGTGCTGACAAAGGCAAAGTTAAGCGCTTCACTTTTCCATGCGTTACGGGCAAAAAGACAAGGAAATAAAGGATCGTTCATACACAGGCTGATATCGAAGAAGGCCTCGACTCGCCAGTCAATTTCGCCGGTGAATTTTCCAATATCATGGCCTATCATTCTTAAATCAGCCTGTTTGACCATTTCTCCATTAGCCAATAAACCGTTTTCCATCAACTTTCCTTATTAATTTTGGCTACGCTGACTGAGATTATTCCCAGAGAACGGGGTCTTGAAAAACGGATAAAACTACAGTTAACTGTGAGTAAAACTCACAATGAGCGCCAAGAATGAATCAGTCTCTTCCGCCGCTTTACGCACTGCGGGCCTTCGAAACTGCCGCACGCTACGGCTCTTTTAGCCAGGCTGCTGCGGCACTTAACGTCACGCCGGGTGCCGTAAGCCGACATATCCGCACATTAGAAGCCTGGTTTGAGTGTCAGCTGTTCACCCGTTGCGGCCCGCGCGTCGAGATTTCTGACGCCGGGCGTTTTCTTGCCGGGCAGTTGCAGGAGGGATTTCAGAGTCTGGAAAATGCCTGCCGTGCTTTTCAAAGCAACAGTCACCAGCTTCGTTTGAAAGCGCCGTCGACGCTGACCATGCGCTGGCTGCTCGATGTGCTGAACGTCTTCAGGGAAGAAAACTCAACGCCGACCATCGAAATAACCAGCGTGTGGATGGACATCGATACCATTGATTTCAGTAAAGAACCTTATGATTGCGCCATTCTGTTGGGCAATGGAAAATTTGGTCCTAATACGGAAAGCACGTTGTTGTTCAAAGAATGGTTAATCCCGGTCTGTGCACCGAAGCTTTACCAAAAGGCGCGTGAAAATCTGCCAGACTGTGAGCTTATTCATCCGTCGACCGACCGCAGAGACTGGCGACGCTGGCTCAAGGGCAGTGGAAACCAGCATTCGCTGAATATTGCGCGAGGTAAGGTCTTTGATACCCTTGAACAGGGAAATCTGGCAGCGATCAGCGGCCACGGCGTCTCGGTTGGCGATCTGCTGCTGAGTCTGGAGGCCATCAACAGCGGCCTTTTGGCGTTGCCCTTCGAACAGGCGGTGAGCACGGGGGACGGTTATTACCTCGTCTGGTCGGCCAACAGTCAGCGGAAAAATAATATTGAGCAGCTCTGCACCTTTATGATGAGCCGCGTACCCCGGCATATTCCACAGGGAGTGAAACTGCTGTAATGGCTGGTTTCGGGCCATAGGGTAGCGCCACACTGCTCAGAATAATGTAAACCTCTCAGAGTGGCATAGCGCGCAGGGTGACAGTTTCCGTTAACGGTAAACGGAAATTTTACGGTAGAACACAAACGTCATTACGCCAACGGCGGCAACCAGCCATGCCATGCCCGCCAGCGTCCAATGGGCATATCGATAAAGCGCCAAAACGATCAGTGGCAGCGTGCTCGAACAGAGCGAATAGGCCAGATTGTAGATTAAAGAAATCCCCGTCACCTTCACCTGCGGCGGGAAAAGCTGCACCATCACCGCCGGCACGGCGGCAATCACACCGCAACACAGCCCCAGGAAAAGGTAACAGCCCAGAACGGTCTTCACATTGCTGCCGAGAAACAGGGTCATCACCGTGACGCCAATGGCCAGCATGACGGAATAGACGGCAAAAATGTTCCAGGCGCCAAATCTGTCAACCAGACGACCCGCGATAATACAGCCAATATTGAGCATCAGAATGCCTAAACAGCTCACCTTGAAGGTGGTTGCAGCATCAAATTGCCAGCTTTTCTGCAGGATAATGGGTAACGCGACGACGGCAATAATAACCGCCGAGGTCAACACGGCGGTCAGCAGGGAAGCAGGGATGGCCGCCCTGCGGTGTTTGCGCAAAATGTCCATCAATGGAAGACGTTCGGAAAGAGACTTTTCCTTTTGCAGCGCGATAAACACCGGCGTTTCTTGCAACCAGCGGCGCAGCCACAGCGAGATGAAACCGAGCAGTCCCCCGACAATGAAAGGAATGCGCCACGCCCAGGCGTTAAGCTCATCGGCCGTGAAGTAGCTTGAGATAAAGGTGACGGTCAGCGCGGCCAGCATATAGCCAAACGTCAGGCCAGCCTGAAGCAGACCCAGCGCGAATCCCCGATGTTTAGTCGGCGTATGTTCGGCAACAAAGACCCAGGCATTGGGCACCTCGCCCCCTAGCGCGGCCCCCTGAATTATCCTCGCCACCAGCAGGAGCAGCGGTGCCCAATAGCCAATCTGCGCATAGACCGGCAACAACCCCATCGCCAGACAAGGCATCGCCATAAAAAGCACCGTGAAATTAAACATGTGCTTACGGCCATAGCGGTCAGAGAAATGGGCAATCAGCAGGCCGCCGAGCGGACGCGCCAGATAGCCGACGGAGAAGATAGTCATGCTTTCCAGTAAACGTATCCATTCTGGGGTATCGGCAGGGAAAAAGACGTTTGCGATGGTAGTGGAAAGAAACACAAAAATGATGAAATCGAAAACTTCTAACGCTCCGCCAAGGAGCGAAAGTGAAATGACTTTATAATCCTGGCGGGTCAATGTAGGGGCAATTGCGGTCATTGAGAATGTCTCTTCAGCGGTGCCAAATGAATCCGACGTACTCTAGGGGTTTGTGCCAGACGATACAAAGTAAAAAAAGACATACCCCCATCTAAAAAACTCAGAGGGGGGCGCAAAGTGAAACTATCAGTAACATCATGAAATAGAAGAGATCATGTGAATCCAAGGATCATCTCTTTAATTGCCACCACGGCGGGACTCGCCTGATCCTTCTCTTTAATGTTCATAAAATAGCTTTTGCCGCTGGCGACCTGATGCGCAAATGGGATGACCAAAGATTTATGTGCGATCCTCGAGGCGGCCATTCTGGGGTCAAGCAAGGCAACGCCCAGCGAGTCTGCGGCCGCCGACATGGCAATCTCTGAGGTGTCGAAAGTAATGGTTTTCTCGGTATTGGCCATTTCAAAACCGTTTTCGGCAAGCCAAAGGTTCCACAGTTTCATGTTCGGCAAGATACGTAACTTGCAGGCGGTGTTCACCACCTCTCGGTCGAGCAGTATTTGCTGATAAAGCGCGGGTGAACACATCAGCGTCAACGTTTCTGAAAACAGCTTATAGCTGGTATAGAACGGCAATCCGATACTGTCTCGGGTGATGATAATGCTGCTCACGTCGCCCAACTCGCCGGCCTGCCGCTGCTTGTCATCCGCAGAGGTATCGACCTTGATAATATAATCAGGCAATGCGCGCTGAATTTTATCGAGTTTCGGAAACAGCCACTGCATGGCAAAAGTTGAAGGGGCCTTGATAAGCACAACCTTGTTCATCGCCGATAAGTCGGTCTCTAACTGACTGACTTTGTCCAGTATTGCCTGCGCATTTTCAAGGAAGAAGCGCCCTTCCTTAGTCAGGGTAAGTCCGGTGGGCTCACGTTCGAACAGGTAGATACCGTACATTTCTTCCAGCTGTTTTATCTGCCTGCTGATGGCGCCCTGGCTTCGGTGTAAAAGTTGTGCGGCTTTACTGATGCTGTGCGTTTTTGCACACAGAACCAACGCCTGGAGTGCATTCAGGCTCGGCAGCCGGGTGTTGATTTCCTGGGACACAGGTCACCTGTCGCTTTAAAAGTTTTTCGGAGTTTACCACAGGCCTCGCTCAGGGCATGTCCTGCGTGCAGAATGAGAAACCCTGACACATAATTCAAAGGGGCGTGGCGCAATTTCGCCGCCCGAAACACTTTTCAAGGACGGATAAAATGGGCAAGTTTAATTACCAGCAGGATTTCGACAATATCGACTTTCGCCAGCACCCCGAGCTTTATCAGGTTGGACGCGGCGAACAGGGCGTGCTGATGGTTGAGCCTTATAAATCCGAGATTTTGCCCCACTGGCGCTTCAAAACCCCCGACGTTGCCAAGGCCTCAGCCGAAGCCATTATGACGCTGTTTGAACGCTATCGCGAACAGGATGATTTTGTTGGCATGGATATGGCGCGTAAATTTATCCAAATGGGTTACACCCGCGCCCGTCGTTATGCCAATTATCCCGGAGGAAAGAAATACGCCAAAGACCGCTCTGTTTTGCCGCGCGATATTGATGAAGAAAAAGCCGCCTCCGCCGCTATCTTCAAAACCTACTGGGACCGACTTCGCGCCGATGACGATTACCTTAAACGCAAGAAGGCCCACCAGCAGAAGCAGGGTTAAAAGAGAGTCTGAACAGAGCCTCTCCTAATCCTTCTTTAGCCTTTGCAGAGCTAGCGCATCACGCCAATCCAGCCGTGGATCCCCATATATAAACCGACTATTGCTATCAGCAAGCTCGAGAAATACGGTGCCCGCCGCGCCAGAGTGTTCAGACCGCTCCAGCGTTGGGTGGCCTTGCGCACGCTGTAGGCCGCAATAACCCCAACCGTGACCAGCGTAATGGCCAGTCCAATGCTGAAACAGAAAACCAGTGCGGCACCGAGCGTGAATGCCTTGACCTGGATACACAGCAACAGCACGGTGATGGCCGCTGGACAAGGAATTAGCCCTCCGGTCAGCCCGAAAAGGATAACCTGCCCCGTGGTCACGTCACGATTTGCGAAGCGTCGTTTAATGTCATTGGCGTGCGCCTTCTCATGCGCGTCCTGATACTCCTGAGAAGAAACGTCTAACCCTGCCCGTTCAGCGTGAGAACTTGGGTGCGAGCTTTCTGTAAATTCGACATCATAATCATGCGAATGCCCCGCGTGGCCCAGCGACAGACGAGCCATAAACTGATGAGGTTCGGGAATAGCGCGGACTGACTGCAGAAAATCCCCCTTTTCTTCAAAATCGAAAATCTGCGCAAAACCTTTCTGACGCCGGGTAGTAACAGAAACAGACTTAGCGCTCCAGTGCTGGCCCGAGATACGCTTAATCCGCCAACGTGACTGCCCGCCCTCTTCAACAATCGAGAGTTGAATCTTTCCATGCCCGGTATCGACGAGCTTTGACTCATCGCTGTCCTGATGGACCTGCTGGTAACGCTGCTCGGCCTTCCACTGCTGCTCACCGCGCCAGGTGCGCCAGAACATCCAGGCCGCCGTGGCGACGATAATAAACGCAGAAATAAGCTGAAAGTACGGCTCGGTAGATTCGGCAGAAAACTTGTGGCTCAGCGCCATGCCCCCCATGGCAATCAGCCAGACGATGGCCGTATGTGAAATTGTCGCCGCCAGCCCAAGGTAAACCGCCTGACGAACGGTACCGCGTATCGCCACGATAAACGCGGCCATCATGGTCTTGGAATGCCCGGGTTCGAGGCCGTGCAGCGCGCCGAGCAAAATGGCGCTGGGAATAAAGAGCCAGGCATTACCCATACCCGACTGCAACAGTGCAGAAAAATCGGTCATGCTGATCCTTAGAGATACTTGGTAATTTCTTTGAAAGCGCGAATAACGTCGGCTGACACCTCGCCGTCCTGAATCGCGTGTTCAAGACAGTGGTCGAGATGGTCGTGGATCAACACTTTTTTGGCATTAATGACCGCCTTCTCAACCGCGTGCAGCTGCTGCGCAATATCGAGACAGCTTCTCTGGTCTTCAAGCATTTTGATGGTGCTGTTCAAATGGCCGGACGCACGCTTGAGGCGCTTTATGATTTCAGGATGTGTTTCATGTGCGTGCATTTTACTATCCTATCGGGGGGGATAGGATAATGCTAAGCCATCCTGAAATAGGATGCACGATTTTTAGAGGCAGGAAGTCACCCAAGTCTGAAAGGCTCAAATAAAAAAAGCAGCCTTTTGGCCGCTCTTTGCAAACAGAGTGAGAAAACGCTTTCTTTAACGGGTCACGTCAATCCAGTCTGCACCGGTAATGCTCGCCAGTCTGGCCGGGGCAATGCGAACGCCGGAATTAACGCTGCCGCCCGCAGGCAGCACTTCGTCATAACTTTTTAGACTGTGGTCGCAATACACTTTGACCGCATCAGCGGCGGCGAACGGACAAACGCCACCCGGCGGATAACCGGTCAAAGTTTCGACTTCGTCAGACGCCAACATGCGCGCCTTGACGCCGAAAAGCTGCTTGTACTTTTTATTGTCGATCCGGGCCGTGCCCGCCATCACCAACAGTACAACCTCATCATTCACCCGAAACGACAGCGTTTTTGCTATCTGCCCGCTTTCAACCTCGAAGGCCTCTGCTGCCTCGGCAACCGTAGCGGTACTTTTTTCCAGCACCGTGACCGTTGCCTCAGGTGCATGCTCAGCAAGGAACTGCTGGACACGTTGAACGCTCATGCTCTCTCCTTAAATGCTCGGTTTTAGGAAAAACCCCGTTTTCGATAATAACCGCGCATCGCCGCCTGGGTAAAACCTTTATGTTATCCCCACGCCCTGTTCTGTAGCACCACTCTGTAACTGTCCGTGTCGATGAAGGTTTTACCTGCGACGTCCCAGTAAGGATTGAAAGATTCAACGGCAACGAATCCTGCCCTCAGCATACGCTCACAGGAGGCCTGCCACTCGGAGGTCTCGGGGATGTACAGCACCAGCAAATCTTCGGTAGAGGGCTGAGGTTTGACAGGATGAGAATGGCAGACGGTAAATTCAAGGTGCCAGGCGAGGGAGTCATGGCCCAGCATAATGCCGCTGAAGCCGTCATGGTCAGCAAATTCGGCAATTTTGTTCAGACCTAATCCATCATGGTAGAGCTGGAAACTGCGTGCTAAGTCGGTAACCGGGCGCGCAATGCGCATATGGCAGGGAAACATAGACAATCCTTTGGCTGAAGAGGTGAAATAAGGCTTTCACTCTATCGCAAAATGGCGCGGCGGGAAGTCTCGATAAGATCGTTTAACCGCCAACCTGCTTCAAGTATTCGATATATTTTGCCATCCCTTCACGCAGCGGGGTAAAGCTCGAGGTATAGCCTGCAGCTCTAATTTTGCTGATGTCAGCCTGAGTAAAGTATTGCGCCTTCTCTTTCAACACCTCGGGAAACGGGGCAAAATGGATGTTTTGCTTTCTTTGCGACAGGTCGAAGGCCGTTTTTGCAATAGTGAGAAACGAATTGGCCTCACCGGTGCCGACATTATAAATACCCGACTGAGGCTGGGCGACTAATAACCAGTTAATGACCTGAGTCACATCATCGATATAGATAAAGTCTCTCGACTGTTCGCCGTCATTAAACTCGGGAATTTCAGACTTAAATAATGTCACCGGTTTATCATTTAACACCGACTGACATATATTGCCTACCGAGCTCTTCATGTTGCCTTTGTGGTACTCTCCGGGACCGTAAACGTTAAATAGTTTAAGCCCGTACCAGTGCTTAGGCGTTTGAATATTTTTATTTTCAACGTCGCGAGCCACGCGTAAATCAAAAATATTCTTGCTCCAGCTATAAAGATTAAGCGGGGTCAGTTTATTCAGAAAGCGCGGGGACTGATGGTCTTTGAATCCTTCGGAGCCGTCGCCGTAGGTACAGGAGGAGGAAGCATAGATAAAGGTGACTTCGTTCTCTGCGCAGAATTTCCACAGGCGGACCGAGCGGGAGAAGTTGTTCTCGAGCACGTCATCGGCGTCAACCGCCGTGGTTTCAGATTTAGCCCCCAGGTGGATGATAGCCTCGATTTTTGGTTTCTTCTCTAACCAGGCATCGAGTTTTGACAGTGGGATGAAGTCACTGAATTCGCAATTGCTAATATTACGCCACTTTTCATCACAGCCCATTGCATCGCAAATAACCACATCCGTAATACCGGTTTTATTTAATGATGACAGCACATTAGAGCCGATGAATCCGGCCGCACCGGTTAATAAGATCATGATAAGTCCAGACGTTCTCTTGCGTTAAATTAACGACACGGGGAATTAAGTGTGAAAAATATAACATGAATATCACGAGCAAAAATATCAGTAATTTCTGATAGGCTTATCAAAAATAATAAATCACACAATTCCTTGATCTGACGCACTTTTAATATAACTCATTAATTTACATGGTGTTATTTTAATCAGAATAATTACGGGGATAGACGGAAAGGAAAAATATAACACTTAGTTACCCGAAAATAATATTCTCTGCGAATATTCTCATAAAACGAACCTGCATTGCACAGGTTCGTTGCGGCTATTTTATACGAATAAATTAATGAGACAGAATTTGTTCTAACTGTTCGAGCTTTTCACCATAAGGTGCCCGCAGTCTCAGGCTGGATTCACCGCTCGGACTTTGCTCAACCACAGCTTTGGCGTGGCTAAAACGCAGGAAGCCGTGAATGCCGTGATAGGCACCCATCCCTGACGGACCCACACCGCCAAACGGCAGGCTCTCGACCGAGGAGTGCGTCATGATGTCATTAATGACCAGGCCACCCGAGGTGGTCATATCGGCCATACGACGCTGATTTTCGGCATTATCACCAAAGTAGTAGGCAGCCAGGGGACGAGGATGCGCATTGATGTAAGCCACCGCTTCCTGCTCCTGCTGATAACTTTTCAGCGGCAGAACCGGACCAAACACCTCTTCTTGCATCACGCGCATATCATCGGTCGCGTTCAGCACCAGCACGGTGGCCATTTTACGGGTGGCCGCGTCATAGGCGACTTCACCTTCGGGTGCCAGCGACACAACGGTTGCGCCCTTGCTTTTCGCGTCTTCAAGCAGCGCAATTTGTCGCTCAAAGTGCGCGTCACACACCAGCGAGGTGTAATCCGCATTGCCTTGCAGGGTGGGAAACGCCTGCTGCATAAATTCGCGCGCATGGCGCACAAACTCATCCTGCGCCCCTTCCGGCAGCAGAACATAGTCGGGTGACATACAAATTTGCCCGGCGTTGAAGGTTTTGACTGTGAGCGTACGCTCGACCGCAGTACGTAAATTAGCGTCAGGCGCCACCAGCACCGGCGATTTTCCGCCCAACTCCAGCGTGACCGGCACCAGGTTTTCTGCCGCAGCGCGCATCACGTGGCGACCCACGGCCGTACTGCCGGTGAAGATAAGGTGGTCAAACTTCTGTGCACTGAACGCCGCGCCCACATCGGCCTCACCCAGCACGGTGGTCAGTTCGAGCGAATCAAAATACTGGCTGACCAGCTGCGCCAGCAGCGCGGAGGTTTTCGGCGTCAGTTCGGAAGGCTTGAAAATTGCCCGGTTACCAGCGGCAAACACGCCAGCCAGCGGAGAGAACGCCAGATTCAGCGGGAAGTTCCACGGCACGATGATGCCGACAACGCCGAGCGGCTGAAACTCGATTCGCGCCTGCATGCCTGGCATTGGCTCGCTGTTTTCCTGCGTCTGCATCCACTGCGCCACGTTTTCCTGCGCATGTTGCAAAGATTTAATAGACATACCGACGTCGGCAGCCAGCGACTGATAGCGGCTACGATTGCCATAATCGGCGCAGATAGCCTCGGCCAGCGCCTGATGATTTTCCTTAAGCAGGCGCTCGGCGCGCTGTAGTCGGTCGAGTCGCAGCTCGAGGCTCGCCGGGCCCGCTTCAATGTGCGCCTGTTTCATGGTCGCGACAACGCCAGGAAGCTGGTCGATAGTGATATTTTTAAATTCGTTATTCACAATAATTCTCTTTTACTCATCCGCCGACCAAAGCGGTCGGCGGATTTAAGCGATTTTTAGAAAGGATAAAGACTTAGTGAGCCAGTTTTTTAATCAGTGCTTTAGCAACTGACGCCGAGCTGGCCGGGTTTTGACCGGTAACAAGCTGGCCGTCGACCACCACATAATCCTGCCAGTCGCCAATCTTCGAGTAGTCGGCACCGAGGCGGATAAATTCGTCTTCAACCAGGAAAGGCACGACGTCGGTTAGCCCCACGGCGGCCTCTTCAGAATTGGTGAAACCGGTAACCTTGCGACCCTTGACCAGCGCTGAGCCGTCGGCGGCCTTCACGTGGCGCAACACGCCCGGTGCATGACAGACGAAGCCGTGTGGCTTGTCGGCGTTGGCAAAAGCTTCTATTAAGGCAATCGAGTCTGCGCTCTCGGCCAGGTCCCACAGCGGGCCATGACCGCCCGGATAAAACACCGCATCAAAGTCTGCCGCATTGACGTCGGCAAGCAGCCCCGTGCTGGCCAGTTCCTGCTGGGCCTGCGGGTCCTGACGGAAGCGGTCAGTTTCGGCAGTTTGTGCTTCAGGGGTATCACTTTTTGGATCCAGCGGAGGTTGTCCGCCTGCCGGAGAGACCAGCGTGACTTCGGCACCGGCATCTTTAAAAGCGTAATAAGGCGCAGCGAACTCCTCCAGCCAGAAGCCTGTTTTACGTCCGGTGTTGCCCAGTTTGTCGTGAGAAGTCAGAACCATCAGAATTTTCATGTTGAACCCTTACGTGAGTGATTTGAACGGTGACACGCGGACTGCCATTGGTTTTCAAGCCTGATTTTGCAGAGCAAGCTCGAAGCTTAAAACCAATAACAGACCAGTCGTCTAGAAACTGAATGCAGTCTCTACCTCTCGATTTATGAAGTCAATGGTTTTTTTAAAACGCTTTTTTGGGCAGTTATAGAAAATCGTGCTTGTCGTCGGACGAAAACTAGACGACTGGTCTAGTGAGTGATATTATCGCTGCCATGAAACAAGCATACGATGATACTCGACAGCACATACTTGATACCGGCTACCGAATGATGGCAGTGAAGGGCTTTACCAGCGTAGGGCTCAACGAACTGCTGCAAACGGCCGGCGTGCCCAAGGGCTCGTTCTATCACTACTTCAAGTCCAAGGAACAATATGGCCAGGCTCTGCTGGAGGACTACTTCCGCACCTATCTTGCCGCCATGGACACCCGATTCTCCGCCGCCGACCTGACCGGCCGTGAGCGGCTAATGAGCTACTGGCAAAACTGGCACGACCGCTACTCCTACGACTGTAGCACTCAGGCCTGCGATGCGCTGGAGTGTCTGGTCGTTAAGCTTAGCGCCGAGGTCGCCGACCTTTCCGAGGCAATGCGCCTTACGCTGCGCGACGGTACCACGCAGGTGATTAACCTGATCAGCGCCTGTATACAACAGGGCCAGCAAGACGGCTCCCTGACAGTTATCGATGCCCGACAGACGGCGTCCGCGCTTTATCAACTGTGGCTCGGCGGCAGTCTTCTCAATAAACTGCACCGCGACGGCAAACCGCTGGCCCAATCGATGATTACCACTAAAGCCATTCTCGGTATCCAGGCTTAATCCCAGCCTGGTTTTCCCCTCTTTCTGCCCTCTTTTCGTCTGATTCACCGACGCCGATCACACTCCCGTCACTGTGAAGACGCTATTTTTTGCCCACACCCCGTTTTTCCCCTATACCTCTCATTAAAAACCTCTTCATTTATCGACATTATTTTTATCCCCCTCATGCGGAGCATTTACTGATGGAACACGATAACGCGTTACCGCCGTTCAGTTCTCCTCGCTCGGTTAAAATCGAAAAAATGCAGCAATTAACTGCGACGCCGGTGGTGATTATCGGTGGCGGTATCAACGGCATCAGTACCTTCCGTGAACTGGCGTTGCAGGGGATCCCGGTGATTATGGTCGAACAGGGAGACTGGTGTCAGGCCGCCAGCGGCGCGCTGTCGAGGATGATCCACGGCGGACTGCGCTATCTTGAAACCGGCGAGTTTTCGTTGGTCAAAGAATCGGTGCAGGAGCGCGACCGGTTGCTCAAGAATGCCCCACACTACGTTCACCCTCTACGGACTACGGTGCCCATCGACGGCTGGAGCGGCGGGTTGATTAACGCTGGAAAACGCTTTCTGCGCCTGAGTGAGCGCCCATCGCGACGCGGAGCCCTGATCATTAAAACCGGTCTGTCGATGTATGACCTTTACACCCGGCAATACGGCTCTATGCCGCGCCACGAGCTGAACGGCCAGAGCGCCACACGGCAGCGTTGGCCGGATTTTGCCCACTGGGTTAAATGCAGTGCGACCTATTACGATGCGTGGATTAGCGCACCGGAAAGGCTGGGAGTTGAACTGATTAACGACGCCGAACAGGCCAATCCTCAGGCTCTGGCGCTGAACTATGTGCAGCTGATTGGCAGCGACGGGGAAAATCTCACCCTGCTGGATACGCTCAGCGGTCAGCATTTTACGCTGCATCCTCACGTGGTGGTTAACGCCGCCGGTGCCTGGATTGATCGCCTCAATCGCACATTGATGCAAAATCATCCCGGCAAAAAACTGATCGGCGGTACCAAGGGTTCGCATCTGATTATCCGCCATCCGCAGCTGTTGGCCGAGCTTAACGGCGAGATGGTGTACTACGAAAATCAGGAAGGCCGGGTGTGCATTATGTTTCCGTGGTATGGCAACGTGCTGGTCGGCTCGACTGATATTCGCATCGACGACCCGGATAATGTGGTGTGCGAGGCGGAGGAACAGCGCTATATCCTCGAGTCGCTGCGCTTTGTCTTTCCGCATTTTACCGTCGATGACAAAGACGTGCTTTACACCTTCAGTGGCGTGCGTCCCCTGCCCGCGAGCGACAGCGAAGTGAACGGTCGCATTTCGCGTAACCACTCTCTGGTGCTGCTGCCACCGGAAGCCGGACGCGACTACACCACGCTGTGTCTGGTCGGCGGCAAGTGGACGACCTTCCGGAAATTTGGCCAACAGGCCGCCGATAAAGTGCTGAAGCTGATTGGCGAGCGGCGCAAGGTCAGCACGGGCGACATGGCGATTGGCGGCGGCAAAGACTACCCACAGCCAGAAAGAAAAGCCAAATGGATTCAGCAGGTCAGTCAACGGACGGGCGTGCCTATCGAACGCGTGAGCCAGCTTTTGGCGCGTTATGGCACTCTGGCGGCAAACATTGCGACCTTTATAAATCAACAGCCTGAGCCTGACGGCAATTTATCGCAGTTGCCGGACTACAGCCGCAACGAACTACGCTATCTCATTCAACGCGAACAGGTTGAGGCGCTGGAGGACCTGCTGGTGCGACGCACGCCGCTGGCAATCAGTGGCCAACTCACGCTGGCAAGGGTTAAGGAGCTCGCCGAACTGCTCGGTGACGAGCTGGGCTGGAGCACCGCGCGCACCGCCGAACATCTTGAAACCACCCTTTCACGCCTTGCCAGCCTGCACGGGCTGACCGGGCTTTATCCGCTGCACGCTTCAGAGGGAGTCAGTCATGTCAGCAACCCATAAGGTCAGGCTTAATCGACTGTTTAACAATGGAAAATGTCTCGATGTCGCTATCGATCACGGCATCGCCAACGAACCGGATTTTCTGATTGGGCTTGAAGATATCAGCACCGTGATGAGCAGCCTCATCGCCGCGCAGCCCGATGCTATTCAGGTTAACTATGGTCAGGCTGACTTGCTGCAACAGGTGGTGCAGAAAAAACCGGCGCTGGTGCTGCGTACCGACGTCGGCAACGCCTATAACGCCGCACGTCACCGTGAAATGTGGGCGGTGTTGCACAATCCCGAACAACCTATCCTCGCCGCCTTACAAATGGATGCCGCCGCAGTCGTGGTTAATCTCTACATGATCCCCGATGAACCGGGCATTTTCCGCCAATGCGTCGAAAATATTGGCCGTCTGCGCCACGCCTGCGAAAAATACGCCATGCCGCTGATGATTGAACCATTGGTGATGGCCCCCGCCGGTCAGGGCGCAGCCTACGGATCTTTGGGCGACGTCGACAAGATTGTGCCGCTGGTGCGACTGGCCCGCGAGCTGGGTGCCGATATTATCAAGGCCGACCCGACCGATAACGTTGAAGACTTTCATCGCGTGGTGGAAGCCGCACGCTGCCCGACGCTGGTACGAGGCGGCGGTAAGGGTGAACTGTCGGCAGTATTGGACAAGACCGCCGCACTGATGGCCCAGGGTGCCTCGGGGATGGTCTACGGCCGCAACGTATACCAGCACAGCAATCCGTCACAGGTGGTGAAGGCGCTGATGGCTATTATCCATCAGGGCGCAAGCGGCACGGATGCGCTGGAGATTTATCAGCGGTTCTGATGTGCATATTGCTTGAACTGGCGCTTAAGCGGTGCGCCGTAAACCCTAGATTGCGGGGTATTTATGAGTGAATGTCTGCTTGGGATTGACGCGGGTAACACCATGATCAAGGCGGTGCTGTTTAGTCTTAGTGGCACCGTCTTGTCCGTCGCAGAATGTGCCGGTGAAACGCATCAGCCGCAGCCGGGCTTTGCAGAGCGCCCGGTTGAGGACATCTATTTCGGCGTCACGCAGGCCATTCGCGATTGCCTGTTGCGCGCACCACAGCAAAATATGCGGGTCATTGCCGTCGGTGCCGCCGGACACGGCAACGGCCTGTATGCGCTCGACCCACAGCAGCGACCGCTGCTGGGTATTCAGTCTATCGATCATCGCGCTTTTGCCCGCGTGCATGAACTGGAACTCACGGGACTTGACCGCGCCATTTATACTCGTTCGCTGCAAAAACCCTGGCCTGCGGCCACGCCGGTGCTTATCAGCTGGCTAAAACGCCACCGCCAGGACGTTTATCGCCGCATCGGCCACCTGCTGCTTGCCAAGGACGTGATTGCCCATTTTCTCAGCGGCGAGATTTCGGGCGACTATTCAGACGCCGCCGGGGCAGGTCTGCTCTATTACGCCAGCCGCAGCTATGACCCTGAACTGATGGCGCTTTACGATATTGAAGACGCGCTGCCGCTGCTGCCACCGCTGCATGAGTCCTGCGAAGTGGTGGGCAAGGTCACGCCACAGGCCGCGGCGTTGACCGGTCTACCCGCAGGTATTCCGGTGGTAGCCGGGATTTTTGACGTGGTGGCCAGCGCCGTCGGGTCAGGCGTGGTCAATGTCGGAGAGGCCTCTATTGTCGCCGGAACCTGGAGCATCAATCAGGTGGTGGTCGACAAGCCGGACTATCTGCGCCCGGTATTTATGAATTCGATGATAGAAGGTGACCGCTATATGGCAATTGAGGCCAGCGCCACCTCAGCGGCTAATCTTGACTGGTTTTTACGCGAGTTTGACGACGGACGAGCCGGTCAGGGCGCGGCGCGCAGCAGTGACATCGTCGCCAGCGTAACGCCGAACAATCAGCTGCCGCTCTACCATCCCTATCTCTATTCGGGGCGAAAAGAAGGCCCTGCGAAGGCCGGATTCTACGGCCTGGGCGGCTGGCACACGCGTGCAGATATGCTTTATGCGCTGTTCGAAGGCGTTACCTTTGCCCACCGGGCGCACATAGACAGGCTCCGTGCCGCGGGCATCAGGTTCGAAAAAGCCACGCTTTCCGGCGGTGCGGCGCGCAGCTGCATCTGGCCGCAGATGTTTGCCGACGTTTTAGGCATCCCAATTCGCGTCACCGAGTGCAAGGAGACCGGTGCGCTGGGTGCCGCTATCTGCGCAGGCGTCGGCGTCGGTATCTGGCCGAGCCTGTCGGCGGGCGTCCTGCAGGCGGTCAGCATCTTGCCACAGCCCTTTATGCCCAATCAGCAACAGTTTGCATTTCACCATCCGCGCTATCGGCTGTTTAAAAGACTCGAAACCCTAATGGCCGAGGTCTGGTACGAAGAAGAAGCGGCAGAGTAGAACTCGCCCTCACCTAAGCCAGCCTCCCCGGCTGGCCTTTTTGGTGCATTTTTGCACTGCGCTCGCCCCTCTCTCTCACCTTCTGGCTTATTCATCCTCGCTCAAAAATTCATCACACTGATTTTTATCGACTAAATATTGTTCACCCGTTTGGCATAACAGTTGCATTTAATTAGTTAATTAATTAACGCCGTTTTTTATTGCACCATTAACATCAGGAGAACAGGTCATGACGGTTGATGAAGTGATTGCGCGTTTCGAGCAGGAACGCGAAAAGATCTGGTTTGAACAGCCCGCTGAAATTGCCGACCTCGGTAAGGGTATCGTTCCGCGCGGCACCGGGGCACGCGGCCAGTACCTCAGCACCATCATCTTTGCCGAAGGTGAAGCGCGCACGCTGGCCGACGAGATGCTGTGGGGACTCATTCGTGTGGCCGAAGACAATCCCGAGGCCGATTTGAAAACTCTGCAACTGCTGATTAAAGAGATTATCGGTTACAAGGCAGACTTTTTCGATTTCGTCAGCCTGCCCGAAGCTGCAAAAATGGTTCATCTGTATGTGGCCACCGCCGAGCGTTGTGAAACGCTTGGCGAGCTGGCAAACCTCTCTCACGCCGCCCTGTCGTGGGCAAACCGTCTGCATATGTGGGTCGATTTCATTCTTCCCTGGGGTCTCGGCGACGGCTTCCGCCGCGTAAAAGCCTAATCATCTATTGCTGTTTAATCAGGGGGAACCATGAAATTACAAATGTCCGTCGCCGGTGAGGCCGTCTGCGTCATCGAAGTATGGGAAGATAAAGTGCCGAATCTGGCTAAAGAGCTGCGCGCCAAGCTGCCGATGACCAGCATCTTGCAGCACGGTAAACTGATTGGCGACATGGTGTTCTTTACCATGCCGATCGTTGCGCCGTGGGAAAATAAGTTTAAAACCGAAGAGGTCGGCAGGATGCGCCGTGAGAAGTACGGCGTTTGCACCGGCTCAGTGTGCTTCTACAGCCCACGTCAGCAGTTTTGCGTAGTCTACGGCGACGATACCGCCGAAGAACCGCTGCCAATTTCCTACATTGGGGAAGTGATTGAAGGCTCGCTGCAACTGCGGGTCACCGGATTAGAAACCTGGTTCGATCAGGGCCGTACCGTCGAGCTGGCGGTTATCGAGTAACGCCCGATAGGGCGGCAAACGCCGCCCTCAGTTCAGGCACAACTTTCTCGCAGCAGTTCGCTGATAGCGCACTCTATCTCCGCCGTTTCGCGCGCAAAGCGCCCTGGCGCACCCGCACAGTGACCGTAGGGAGAGACCAACGGCCGCCACTCGCCGACGTTTGCCGGTAAACGGTCAAACTCTATTCTGGCCTCCTCTGGAGTAAAATAACGGTCCGTACTGCCCACCATCACACAGGTTTTAGCGCTCACACCAGCGATAGCGTCGAGGCTGACGTCGCCGCTCTGCCAGGTGGCCAGCATGGCCAACAGATTATTGGCGTCCCAGTTTTGATGGTCTTTTTCCCAACTCTGTAGCAGCTGTTCCAGCGTCTCAAACCCTAAATCACGATAGCGTGCCGCGCGGAAAAACTCGGCGCTGTAGGCCCATCCGGCGTAGACGCGTCCAAACGCCGCCAGCCCGGCCAGCGGCGAGGTGCGATAACGCCCGTGGTGATAAACCGGGTCAGCCTGCAACGCGCCTTTTATGCCTTCAAGGAAGACGTGATTCAACGGCCAGCAGCGCGCCGTGCCGCACACCGGCAATAGGGCCTTCACCTGCTGCGGAAAACTCACCGCCCATTGCCAGGCCTGCATAGCGCCCATCGACCACCCCGTCACCAGTGCAAAAGCGTTGATCCCCAGCGACCTGCTCAGCAGATGCTGGGCGTTAACGTTATCTTTAATGGAAACCGTGGGGAAATCTGCTCCGTGCTGCGCGCCGTCGTGGCTCGGCGAACTCGAGACGCCGTTGCCGAACATATTGGTCAGCACGATGAAATAACGCCTCGGGTCCAGCGCCCTGCCCGCTCCTATCAGCTTGAGATAGCTGCGGTGCGTGCCGGTATAATAGCTGGGGATCAGGATGGCGTTATCGCCCTGCGCGTTCAGCTCACCAAAAGTCGCGTAGGCAAGCTTCGCCTGACGTAATACCTCGCCGCTTTGCAGGACAAAATCCCCCAATGAAAACTGCTGATAGTCCTGCATTGTGCCTTTCCCTCTTGGCCCGCTAATTAATTAACTAGTTAACTTATTGAGATGCTGAGAGTTTTAAAAACACTCTATAAAATGCCTATAAATCATTTCATTAACCCGATTTGTCATGCGAAACTGATTGCTTAAACAATAGACTCTGAACGACAGGATGGCTAATGAAGGAACCCAACGTCACGGCGCGTGCCCCCGCAGCGGACAAGCCGGCCAAAAAGAATCAGAGCGACGTCGCCGCAAAATTGCTGGACTCGGCCTTTGACCTGTTTGCCCATCAAAACTACTCTTCGGTACGCATCAAGGACATCGCCAAGGCGACCGGCCTGAACTCGGCGCTCATTTACTACTATTTTGGCTCCAAGGAAGACCTGTTCCTGAAGGTTATTGAGGCCGCGGTAGAAAAGGCGTTCGTCCAGTTCGACACCATCACCGCCAACGCCGCCAGCCCGCGTCAGGTGCTTTTCTCATGGATTGAGGTGCACATTTTGCAGTTCACGCTGATGCAAAAACTGGCCAAAATCAGCCTCGACTATGCCAACACCCACGAGCATCTCACCAACATCGACAAAGCGATTAAAAAGTTCTACGAGAAAGAGTCGGTGGTGCTGAAAAATACCCTGAAGGAAGGCATTGCCGCCGGGGAGTTCCGCGAGGTGAATCCTGCCGATATGTCGATGTTTATCTCAACCTTTCTCGACGGCGTGCTGTTCCGCACGGTGATGTTCCCAAACTTTAAATACAAACACGCCATCAACTGCATGCGCGAGTTTGTGCTGGAACATCTAGAACCTGTCCAGGCCTGAGGCAACCCCTCATCGCCTCCTCCCCCCTAGCAAGGAAGGAGGCGTAATCCTTTAAAATATCGAACTGTATTTCTCAATCTCCCACTGACTTATGCTCAGGTGATACTGGTTCCACTCCTGCGTCTTATACTTCACAAATTCGTCCTTCAACGCCTTGCCAAGCGTCGCCTCAACGAACGGATCGCTGTCGAAAGCCTCGACCGCCTCCAGCAGATTTTGCGGCAAGAAGTCGATACCCCGTGCATTGCGTTCCGCCTCGGTCATGGCATACAGGTTGTCTTCATTTGGTCTGCGCGGATCAATTTTCTCACGAATACCCTCAAGCCCGGCGGCCAGCGCCAGCGTGGCCGCCAGATACGGATTCACCGCGCCGTCGGCGTTGCGTGATTCACAGCGACCACCGCCCGCAGGCACACGAACCGAGTTGGTGCGATTATTCGAGCCGTAGGAGTTGAACACCGGCGCCCAGGAGAAATAGCTCATCGCTCCCTGACGCACGAGACGTTTATAGCTGTTGACCGTCGGAGCGAAGGCGGCGCACAGCGCGCGGCCGTGGCGCAACAACCCGCCGATAAAGTAGTAGCCAAGCTCTGTCAGCCCCAGACCATAAGGGTCTTCGTCGCTGGCGTCATGGGTTTTAAACAGGTTACTGCCGGTTTTCAGGTCATAGAGCGACATATTGAAATGCGCGCCGGTTCCGGTTTTATCAGAGAACGGCTTCGGCATCATGGTCGCCACCAGCCCCAGCTCTTTGGCGTAATGCTTTGCCATAAAGCGGAAGAACACCATGCGGTCACAAGTGGTCAGCGCATCGGCATAGTTGAAGTCGAATTCGTACTGAGAATTGCCGTCTTCATGGTCCAGCGAATAGAGATCCCACCCCAGAGAGTTAATGCAGGTGGAAACCTTGTCCAGCCAGGCAAACTGGTCAACAAATCCCTGAATGTCGTAACAGGGTTTATTTAGCTTGTTGTCCTTTTCCGGCACGGAAAGCGAGCCGTCCTGCTCGCGCTTAAGCAGATAAATCTCGCACTCGATGCCGAGATTAAAACCGAACCCCATCTCGTTGGCCTGCCTGATAACATTTTGCAGCGCAACGCGGGTGTTCAGGGCATAGGGTTCGCCCTGAAAGGCGTTATCCGCCGGCATCCAGGCAATTTTCGGCTCCCACGGCAGTTGAATGATGTGGTCAAGATCCGGCACCGAGGTCAGTTCGTCCTCGTGCGGCGACTGCCCCAGTCCGTCCAGTGCATAGCCGGTGTACCGTTCGGAGCCGCTCGCCATCTGCTTAAAGTGATTGATAGGCACCACTTTTCCCTTCGGAATGCCGTGAATATCGACATAGGCCCCGATACAGTACTCAACGCCTTTCTCCCTCAGCGACTGCTCGACTTCTGCGATTTGTTCTGCCGTCTTCTTCATTAAGGTTTCCGCCTGTTAAACAATCTCAATAGTGACCGCTAATCGTGCTCAGCGACGTTGTGTGGAATATAGGGTGCCTCCAGCGCGTGAATCTCCTCGCGGCTCAGTACCAGCTCGCTGGCGGCAACGGCATCTTCCAGATGCGAAAATTGGGTGGCACCGATGACCGGCGCGATCACCGATTTATGGCGGTACTGCCACGCCAGCGCCACCTGTGCCATTGGCACGCCGCGTGCGTCAGCGACCCTGGCAACCGCATCGATGACGCGCCTGTCGGCCTCAACCGTCGCGGAATACAAAGTTTCTGCATAGCTGTCGCGACCGGCGCGTGGGCTGTCGGTCGGTTGCTGCCATGGCCGAGCCAACAAACCACGCGCCAGCGGACTCCACGGCGTAACGCCGACGCCCTCGCTTTCACACAGGCCCATCATCTCGCGCTCTTCCTCGCGATAAAGCAGATTGAGGTGGTTCTGCATGCTGATAAACCGCGTCCAGCCGTTGTACTTTGCTACCTGCAACGCCTTGGAGAACTGCCAGGCAAACATCGAAGACGCGCCCAGATAACGCACCTTGCCGGCCTTGACCAGGTCATGCAGCGCCTCGAGCGTCTCTTCGAGCGGCGTGTCGTAGTCCCAACGATGAATCTGGTAGAGGTCGATGTAGTCGGTGCCTAGGCGGCGCAGGCTCGCGTCGCACTCGGTCATAATCGTCTTGCGCGAGAGCCCCTTGCTGTTCGGACCGCTGCGAATCGGGTTGTACAGCTTGGTGGCGATAACCACGTTATCGCGGTCGGCGAAATCACGGATTGCCCGCCCAAGAATCTCCTCGCTGGCACCCTTGGAATAAGAGTTGGCGGTGTCAAAAAAGTTAATCCCCAGCTCCAGCGCCTTGCGGATAAACGGTCGGCTCTCGGGTTCACTGAGCGTCCAGGTGTAGCCGCTGGCCTCTTTCGGTGCATAGGTCAAACATCCCAGACAGACGGCCGACACTTCCAGGCCCGAGCGGCCTAATTTCAACGTTCTCATACTGCGTCCCTTAGTTGATTCGAATCATCGGTTATTGAAGTTGATGGATCATAAAAGTTTGCGTTTCATATAGTTGGCGAGATGCCAAACGGTTCTTTCCAAATGTCCCAGCCTGCCGGGCCTGGCCAACTGTGACCGGCTACCGCGCCGTTGCAGGCTGTTGATTTGCAAATCTTCGGCGATAATCGCCTTGCTGCCGGTTTTCATCGTTTCCGCCGTGACAGCAAAACCTTCCTGAGCCATAGAGGCCTTCGAGACCAGCACCAACCGATGCCAGATCGTTAGGTCTTTATTGACAGGCAACAGCGTGCTGATGCTGATACGGTCAGGGTTAATGCCAATCAGGCAGAACGGATAAATCAGCATCAGATCGATGCGCCGGAGATCTTCTTCGCTCATGCCGTCGAACGGCAGCAGACCGGCGGTTAAGACTTCACTAATCTCGCCGTTTTTACGCAGCGGCTGATGGCAGAAGGTCCAGCCTGGGCCGTCCTCACCGATATAGCTCAGTCGGCCGGGGAAACTGTCTTCAAGCGTGGTGCGGTGCACTGCCGAATGGTGATAACACTCCATGAAAGTCTCGACCGCCATCTTCCAGTTAAACGGGCAGTCGTAGTCCAGCTCATAGGCAGTTTGCAGCTCGGCAAAATGATATTTTTCAAACAGCGACAGGACGGGCTTAAGGCGGGCTAGCAGCGAATCGATGTCGGAGGAGAAGGTGATAAAAATCATCCCGGCGACGATTTCGCTGCGAATTTGCGGCAGCTCGCAGGATTTACGGTCAAAGTCGGCGGCCTGATTCATCAGCGGCGCACCCATCAGCTGTCCTTTGGTGTTATAGCTCCAGTTGTGGAACGGGCAAACGAACGCTTTTGCATTGCCGCTGCCTTCAATAATCGGCACCCAGCGATGCAGGCAAACGCGCGACATCACCCGAATGCCGTCGTCGCTGCGCGTGCACAACACCGGCTCGTCGATAATATCAAGGCTGAAATAATCTCCTACGTTGGCAACCTGCGAGACGTGGCCAATGAACAACCAGTCCTCACGAAAGATTTTCTGGTTTTCCAGCTGAAAGAACGCGTCGCTGTTGTAGGCCTGCGGCGGCAAGGTGCCTGCCAGCCCGGCGTCGGTGCTTTGCGCAGCGGTAATTTGCCTGGCGATGGCTTGGCCATCATCAAATACACAGTCAATTCTTTGAGACAGATCGAGCATGGTGTTGCCTCCATAAATTCAATTTATATAAGACATTGCATCGTGACGATGAATCTATTACCGATTCTTTACCTGACTCTCAGCTACGGACTCTGCCCAGCTCTCTCTCCAGCAGCGGGATGACCTCATTGCCAAAGCGCGTCAAGGAGCGCAGCGCGTGCTCTATGGGCATATCGCCAAACTGAAAAAAACAGTTGTAGTGCGTCGCACCGGTCTCCTTTGCCTCGAGAATGATTCTTTGCGCCACGCTTTGTGGGTCGCCAATCATCAGGTTGTGGCAGATTTCATCGGCGTCCGGCTCGTTGGCGAAAGGCGGCGCGCTGATAAATGCACCCTCGGTGGCGGTTTTTTTCTCATGCAGCGCGGCAATCATGCGGGCGACGAACATCGCGCGCTCGGCGGCCTGATGTGCCTGAACCTGACTGTCGGTAACGTGGATATATTGCTGCACCGCAATCGGTCGATTTACGTCTATTCCAGCCTGTGCCCAGCCGTGGCGCGCATCGCTGACCATTTGGCGCAAACGCGGCGACCCGCGATAACCGGCGGTCACAAAAGGCGTCGGACGCCACGGCTCAAAAGCGCGCAGAATGTGCGGATTGGTCGAGGTCACAAACAGCGGCGGTAACGGCTGTTGCAGCGTATTGAGCAGAAAGTCAGTTTGAAGGGGTTCGCCGTTGTAGCCCGGCGACTGGGTCTTGCCCTCAGTCAACGCGCCGGAGATAATCGCCCAGCCGTCGAGCAACGCCTGATTGCGCTCCTCAACGTCGAGCCCATAGCGGTCGAACTCATAGGCCTGATAACCACTGCCAATGCCCAGCACCAGACGCCCGTCGGTCAGCCTGTCCACCAGCGCGATTTCCTGCGCCAGGCGCATCGGGTGATACAGCGGCAGCACGATAACCGCCGTGCCGAGCTTGATGCGCCGCGTGTATCCGGCCATGTGCGCCACCATCATCAGCGGTGAAACGCTCAGCGAATAGTTGGTAAAATGGTGTTCGGCAAACCAGGCCGTCTCAAAGCCAATCTCCTCGGCCAGCGCCACCATTTTGCGCATATCTTTAATGACGCCCTGAATACCTCCAGGATTGTCTTTAAACGACATTAAATTAAATAATCCAAGTTTCATGATCCCCCCGGCGAAAACTGCATGAATTAACGACGTTTGCCTTTCTGGAAATAACGTTCAATCTTGCTCTGAATAGCGCTTAACCCGGTTGTCGCGACCAGATACCAAATGCAGGCGACGATCAGCAGCGGAATATTTTCATAGGTCCGGGAATAAATGGCCTGCGCCGAATAAAGCAGGTCCGAGAGTGAAATTACGCTGACCAGCGAGGTGCTTTTCAGCATGCCGATAACCTGATTACCGGTCGGCGGAATAATGAACGGCACCGCCTGTGGCAGAATAATGCGCTTCAGCCACTGTACTTTCTGCATCCCCAGGGCGCGAGCCGCCTCCTGCTGGCCTTCGTCTACCGAAGAGATACCGGCGCGGATAATCTCGGCCATATACGCCGCTTCATTTAATCCCAGCCCTAATATCGCCGCCGTCCAGGGCGTAATTAAGTCGTTCATGCTGCCGGAATAGAGCGTTGGCATAAAAGGCAGGCTGACACTGAAGGTTGGATATAACGCCGCCAGGTTGTACCAAAAGATTAACTGCACCAGCACCGGCGTACCGCGAAAGAACCAGATATAACCGCGGCTAAATCCGGCCAACAGCGGATTATGCGACAGCCGCATCACCGCCAGCGCAATGCTTAATACAATCGCCAGCGCCATAATCACCCCCGTTAGCCAAACGGTGACCCACAGCCCTTCGAGAATGGTCGGTGAGAAGAGATATTTGCCAACCGTTCCCCAGGCAAAATTGGGATTGGTTATCATCGAATGGGCCACCATTGCCACCAGCACAATAGCCACCAGCAGCGACACCCAGCGTCCGTAATAGCGCGGTGCGACCACGCTGAGCGGCGGCACCGGCTGCGGCGCGCCCGAAGGCTGAGTGCGCGGCGGGACGTCTTTCTGCGCCAGACCGAGTCGCGGATGAGGCTGATTATCTGTCATCATTTCTCTCATTCTCTCAAACTGAAGGAAGGACTCCGGTTGCGTTGCTGGCAAACTCACAGCACGCGGTTTAAAAAGTCTCGTGTGCGGGCATGGGCCGGTGCGGTAAACAGGCTCTGCGGCGTGCCGGTTTCAATAATCGCGCCGTTGTCCATAAAGGCGACCTTCGTGCACACCTCGCGGGCGAAGGCCATTTCGTGCGTTACCACCACCATGGTCATGCCGTCTTGCGCCAGATTGCGCATCACGTCGAGCACCTCACCGACCAACTCCGGGTCAAGCGCGCTGGTCGGCTCGTCGAACAGCATGATCTCTGGCTTCATTGCCAGCGCGCGCGCAATCGCCACCCGCTGCTGCTGACCGCCCGAAAGCTCCGACGGATAGGCATCGTAGCGGTGGCTTAACCCAACGCGGTCGAGCAGCGCCTTTGCCTCTTCGATGGCCTGCCTGCGCGGGATTTTCTTGACCTGCATCGGTGCCTCAATCACGTTTTCCAGCGCCGTCATATGAGCGAACAAATTGAAGCGCTGAAACACCATGCCGATACGCGCGCGTTTACGCACAATCTCCGACTCCTTGAGAATGTGCAGCTTGTCGCCCACCTGCCGATAGCCGATCCACTCGCCAAACACTTGCAATGACCCCCCGTCGATTTTTTCAAGATGATTAATGCAGCGCAGGAAGGTCGATTTTCCAGAGCCTGACGGGCCGATGAGGCACACGACTTCGCCGCTCTCGATACGTAAATCCACGCCTTTAAGGATCTCGACGCCGTTAAACAGCTTCACCACCTGACGCGCTTCTACGACCGCAATGCTGTCTAATGCCATGATGTTCTCCTGATTTCAGGGGGCCAGATACCAGGTGCAGACGCCACCGCCGTCGACAATCAGCATCTGGCCGGTGGTATAACCGGCGTCTTCACTGGCGAGATAGCACACCGCCTTCGCTACCTCACGCGGCGTGCCGGCGCGGCGCAGCGGCAGCCGGGTTACCTCTTCCGCCAACGCAGGTTCCTGCTGCTGCCAGCCGTCGTCGGCCTCACGAATCGGGCCAGGGCTGACGCCGTTGACCCGAATACCGTACTGTGCCCACTCCATCGCCATCTGAGTCGTGAGATTAACCACTGCCGCCTTGCTCGGTCCAAAAGCGCCTGCGCCGGGATAACAACGATGCGCCGATGCCCCGGCGATGCTGATAATGCTGCCGCCGCGTGCAAGCATGACTTTTGCCACCTCGGTGCTAGTGATAAAACAGCCGGTGGCGTTGGACTGCAAAACCTGTTGCCACTGGCTGTCGTTTAACTCGAGCAGGCTGGCCGGTGCACTGGCTCCGGCGTTATTGACCAGAATATCTATCGCGCCCCAGTCGGCGACGACCTGGGCCACTGCCCGGTTTACACTCTGTCGTTCGGTCAACTCCGCCTGGTAAAGGCCGACCTGTCCGCCCGCCAGTCGGATTTCTTGCACCGTTTTTTCGGCACTCAGACCGTCGCGGCGATAAACCAATGCAATTTTGGCACCCCTTGCCGCCAGCTCGAGACAGATGGCGCGGCCAATGCCTTTGGCTCCGCCGGTTACCAGCGCAATTTTGTCGTTGAGGTCACTCATGACGCTTCTTCCATACGGTGGTGAAACTCGCCCGCCGCCTGTTGCACCAGCGTACGCCCGCAAATATATCCCCAGGTCAGGTTCGGACCGAGCGTCGTACCAGCCCCTACCGCCCTTGTCCCGATGGGATTAGCCATCGCGACGCCCGCGCAGAAAAGTCCCTGAATGATGCCGCCCTCGCGATGGCGCACGCGGCCAAATTCATCGGTGCGCGGTCCTCCCTTGGTGGCAAGAAAGGAGCGATTGAACGGCATCGCCAGAAACGGCGGCCTGACGATTTTCATCAGGCCACCATGGAAACGGGCATCCGCCTCGCCGTGGGCCGTGGACCGCTCGCGGTGGAAATCGTCGTCTCTGCCCCGTTCGCAAAACTGGTTGAATCGGGCGACGGTAGCCTCCAGGCTCCCCTCAGGCAGATTGAGCGCCGAGGCCAACTGCGCCAGCGTGTCGGCTCTAACCATCCACTGAGGATGGCGCAGCGCTATCAGCTTCAGCATCGGTGAACGGCGCAGCAGCTCTGCGTCGGCCACCAGCCACGCAGGCAAATGCAGAGGATTGCCCTGAGCGTCACGCGCGTCCAGGCGCTCGCCAAGATTGAAGATAAATTCGTTGGTGAAGCGTTGACCCTGTGCATTGACCAGGATGGCATTCGGTTCGTAGTGAAAATAAACCGACAGCCCGCAAGGTTGCCCCTGATAACGCCACGGCAGCGCACCGCCGATGTTGGCCTGATCCATATGCGCCAGCTCGGCGCCTATCTCTTCCGCCATACGCTGCCCGTCGCCGGTGTTGGTGTCCGGGCTACAGACGTAATCCACAGGACCGGGAAAATGCGTTGCTCGGCGCTTCACGTCGCCTTCAAATCCCCCACTGGCGATCACTACGCCCTGTGCCGCCCTGAGCTCAATCAGCCGTCCCCGATGACGATAGCGCACGCCTACCACCCGATGGCTGCCCTCGGTGAGCAGGCTGACTACCCGCGCCTGCGTTTGGATACCACAGCCAAGCGCCGCACACCCCGCCAGCAGGCCGGTAATCATTGCGCCACCTTTGGTGCGCAGCCGCCGCCCCCAGCGCCACAGCAGTCTGGGCGAGAGTCGACAGGCAACTTCTAGCGGATGGTGCCAAATGTCCTCTTTAATCACCTCGTGATAGGTATAAAGCTGCGGCAATGGCGAGGGCCGCAGCCTCCATCCGCGATGGTCCAATAGGCTGGCGGCCAACGGTAAAGGGGCGAGCATGCGGCCTCGGGGCTTGGCACCGGCGAAACCCGCCAGCGGATCCGCCTCGTCGGTCAGGGCAAAACGCAGCGGCGAATACTGCTCCACAAAGGCCAGCATCTCAGAGGCAGAGGTGGCAAATGCACGCCACAGGGCGTCTTCCGTTGCGGCCCAGCCTTCGGGCGCCGTCGCGCGAAGATACTGCAACGCCTCCTCCGGCGAGTCCGCCAGACCTGCCGCACGCGCATGATGATTGGCAGGCACCCAGGTCGCACCGCCGGACATCGCCGTGGTGCCGCCCAGCAGAGGGCTCTTCTCGAGGATAATCACCGACAGTCCCCCTTGCGCTGCCCGCAGCGCCGCACTTAGCGCAGCACCGCCTGAGCCGACAATCACCACGTCACAGGTCTCGACGTTTGCGATAGCGGCGTTATGCCCTGACTGACGCATAGTTCAGTCCTCGCTTCAGATTGGGTTGGTTTTCATCAGGTTGATGCCCGGCTTGGCAAGACGTACGTCCGAGAGTTCCCACCTGGCCATTATCTTGTCGTAGGTGCCGTTTTCATGCAGCACGTTGAGCGCTTTAAGCAACGCCTGCGACAGCGCGTCGTTTTCATGCGCGACCACCATGCCGAGATAGTATTTAGGCATCAGAGGCATCTGCACTGTCCGAATTGGCCGCGGGGCTTTTTTCTTGATTTCCCCCGCTGCGGCGGCATCGTTAAGCACAAAATCGACGCGTCCGGCGTAGAGCGCCAGCAGTACTGCGTCCGCCGACGGCAGCGTAACGGTCTTGACCGCCGGTTTGCCCTGCTTAACGCAGTTCGGGGTATAAATCTCGTTGATGGCGTGCTCAAAGTCGGTGCCCGTCTGCACCCCGGCGTTTAATCCGCACAGGGTCAGCGGGTCTGCCTTGACGCGGGTGTTGGTGGCAAGGGTATAGACCTCGTTGGTGGCGTAAGCATAGTTAACGAAGGTCACCTGCTTTTCGCGCTCCAGGCTGTCGGAGATGCATTCGACGGCGACGTCATAGCGGCCGCTTTTCACGCCCGGGATGAGACCGGCAAAATCTATCGATACCGGCTTGACCTTCACGCCGAGTACCTGCCCCATCGCGTCCCACAGGTCCGGTTCGAATCCGACCATAGTTTTATTATCTTCAGCGAAAGACTCGCAGGGGGGATAGTGCGCGTCGGTCACCAGATTGATGACTTTGCTCTGACGAATTTTTTCAGGAAGCTGGGCATGCAGCTCGGCGTTCATCGCCAGAGGCGCTTCTGCCGCAAAGGCGGGTGCTGTCGCCGAAACACTGGCAAGGGTAACGCAAAGATACGACAAGGCAGACACAGCGATAGATTTCATTTTCATGCTTGTAAACCCCGGTAGAAAGTTTGCCATCTCTAAAAAACCCAATTCCATTCTGCAACCATCATGCCAAATTTAACTAACCGATTAATTAACAGTCTGTATGCGGCTCGACAGTTTTGTACATTAAATAACCACTGCGAGCGCCGTAGGAACAATCCCCAACACAGTGCAAGGTGACAGGCATTTGCTATTCAGATGGGGCAAAAGGCCCGCAGGTAGGTGCTTAGCACATTTTGGTGTAATAAAAGCGCGGTCATTCAGGCAGCGAGTGTGATAGTTTTTTGGTCTGCGAGTTATTCTGATGCGTTTCAGGGGTTTACTTTTTACTGGAGTCATTATGTCTCAGTCTTACGATTTTAACGTTGCCTATCCGACCCGGCGCCCGAGCATGATCGGCGCCAATGCGGTTTCCGCCTCACAGCCGCTGGCGGCACAGGCCGGGATGCGTATGTTGATGCTGGGCGGTAACGCCGTCGATGCGGCGGTCGCAACCGCAATGGCGCTGACCGTGGTAGAGCCGAGCGGCTGCGGTGTGGGCAGCGACGCGTTTGCCATTGTGTGGGACGGCAAGGAAACGCATGCACTCAACGCCTCGGGCCGTTCGCCTGCCGCCTGGACGGCAGAATATTTTGCCGGTAAAGACGCGGTGCCGACCTACGGCTGGGACTCGGTCAGCGTGCCGGGCGCGGTATCGGCATGGGTTGAGCTGGCAAAAAAGTTTGGCAGCCTGCCGCTGACCACTCTGGCACAGCCTGCTATCGATTATGCACGCCAGGGTTTTCCCGTTTCGCCGCTGATTAGTCGACTGTGGAAGGCGGCGGTGAATAAGCTGCACGATCAGCCCGGCTTCAGTGAATGCTTTGCGCCGAACGGCGTCGCACCTGAAGTCGGCGAAATTTTCCGTAACCCGGCGCTGGCCGACACGCTGGAGCTTATCGCCAAAAGTGAAGGTGAAGCGTTCTATCGCGGCGAGCTGGCCGAGAAGATGATCTCTCACAGCCAGTCTTGCGGCGGTGCGATGACCCTTGGGGATCTGGCAAACCACAAGGTTGACTGGGTCGAGACCCTGAAACAGCCGTTTGCCGGTGGCACGGTGCATGAGCTGCCGCCAAACGGACAGGGTATCGCCACCCTGATTGCGCTCGGTATTCTCGAAAAGCTGGACTTTGGCTCGCAGCCGGTGGATTCAGTGCAGACGCTGCACCTGTCGATCGAGGCTATGAAGCTGGCACTCGCCGATCTCGACCAGCACATCGCCGACGTCGACCATATGCATTTCAGTCCCGAGCATCTGCTCAGCGACGACTATTTACAGCAGCGCGCCAGCCTGATTGACCCAAAACGCGCCAGCGACGTGACCTATGGCTCACCGAAGCCGGGTGGCACGGTGTATCTGACCACCGCCGACGCAAGCGGCATGATGGTATCGTTCATTCAGTCAAACTATATGGGCTTTGGCTCGGGCGTCGTGGTGCCAGGCACCGGGATCAGCATGCAGAATCGCGGCTGCGGTTTCGTGCTCGACCCCGCGCACGCCAACTGTGTGGCACCGAACAAGCGCCCTTTGAATACCATTATTCCGGCGTTTGCCACCGACGGCGACGGCAAACCGCTGATGTCGTTTGGCCTGATGGGCGGCCCAATGCAGGCTCAGGGGCATCTTCAGCTGGCGATTCGGGTGATGCTTTACGGCCAGAATCCTCAGGCGGCGATCGATGCACCGCGCTGGCGGGTGATTGAAGGGCGGCAGGTCGCTATCGAGTCCACGCTCGACACCAATACGCTCGCGGCGCTGCGTGCCATGGGGCATGAACTGCTGGTCGAGGATCCGTTACAGGGTCACAACTTCGGCGGCGCGCAGGTGATAGTCCGCCATCCACAGGGTCACTACCTCGCCGGAAGCGAATCACGCAAAGACGGTCAGGCGCTGGTGATGTAGCGACAAGATGTGACTCTGCTTCAACTTCTCCAATGAATGCGCTGTAATTTTCCCCCTGCGCTATATAAAAATGAAACATCGTTCTATAAAGGAGGGTGTTTCTTTTTTTATGCGCATGGAGAAAGCAAAATGACAACGTCCCTGTTTCACGGCGTGATCCCGCCGGTCCCGACTATCCTTGACGCGAACGAACAGCTCGATAAAGAAGGCATGAAACGTCTCATCGATTTCACTATTGCTGGTGGCGTAAATGGGCTGTTTTTCCTCGGCAGCGCCGGGGAGTTTGCCCATATGTCCGACGACCTGCGCCACGAGGTTGCACGCTTTTGCACCGCCTACGTCAATAAGCGCGTGCCGGTGCTGATTGGCGCCGCGCATCCGGGTACCGAGGCGACGCTGAGCTTCGCCCGTCATGCCAAAAGCGTCGGCGCTGACGGCGTTGTTGTGGTCAATCCCTACTACAATCCGCTGGCGGAAGAAAACATCACCCTGCACTACAGCTACCTGGCCGAAAACCTCGATCTGCCGATCGTTATTTATAACTTTCCGGCACTCACGGGCCAGTCGATCCCGGTCGACGTTGTCCGCAAACTGGCGCTGAATTACCCGAATATTGTGGGATTGAAAGATACGGTAGACAGCCTTAACCACATCCGTGAAACCCTTCAGGCCGTGTTACCGGTGCGCCCAGACTTTGCCGTGTTTGCCGGATATGACGAATACTTGTTTGGGACGCTGATTTTAGGCGGCGCGGGCTCAATCCCTGCCAGCGCCAACTTTGCCCCGCAGCTCACCTGCGGTATTTATCAGGCGTGGCGCGATAAAGATTTCCACAAGGCGGTCGAACTTCAGCAGCAACTTTCCTGGTTACCGCCACTCTATGCGCTGGATACGCCGTTCTACAACGTGATTAAGTATGCAATTCAGCTGGTTGGCGTGGATATTCCGGTTAACTCACTGCGCCCGGCTCAGCCGCTAAGCGATGAGAAGAAGGCGCAGGTCAAAGCCATTCTTGAGCACGCTAAGCTGCTCTAAAAAGGCAAATTTATGGCGCTTATTTGCGAGCCCTGTAACAGCCAATACAAACAGAAATAGAAATAATTATTATTTCTGTTGAGATTTAGATACTCTGCGTTATCTCTAAAGTATTGGCTGATTCATTTTTTTGATTATGCAGACACTCTTCGATAGCTTTCGCGATGGCCCAATACCCTGGGTTGCCGATCAATTCAAGTTTATGACCCCTGAGGTGGCGGACGCCCTGCCTCTGAGCCTGCTGACCAGCGAACAAGGCTGCACCAGACTGCTCGAACGCTATCTGGCCGTTCACGCCGAGGATGCGGGGCAAATCGACAAACGCCGTGCGCGCATCTCAATGTGGTCTCAGTGGTATTTCGCCAACCTACTGCCAAGCTGGGTCATTATTTCCCTGAGCCACAACTGGCAACTGCCCATCCATCCCGAAAAGCTGTTTATGAGTTTGCAGGAGGAGGGGTTGCCGAGTCAGATTTACCTGCAGGGAGAAGGTGAAGCCTTTACCCCGCGCGCCGAATCGCCGTACCACCGCTTCGAAGAGATGATCGAACAACATTTGCGTCCGGTGTGTCAGGCTCTTGCCGACGCCTCCAGTCTCAAGCCTGGGATTTACTGGGGCAACGCGGCGGTTCGCGTCAATTGGGGCATTCAGCAAGCCGAATTAATTGCGGCCGACACTCGCGACGGCAATGCCTTAATGGATGCCCGCGAGCTGGCGGCAGGAAGGAAAAATCCACTGTTTCAACCGCTGCGCCCTGAAAATCCCAGGGATCCGCAAAGCCCGCTGTATCGCCGCCAGTGCTGCCTGCGCTATGAGCTGAGAGACGTCGCCATGTGCCCTTCCTGCCCGCTGTTGCTGGCCGAAAAACGCCGCCGTATCCCTACCGAATAAACGCTTAGCGGGCAATTTATCGCCCGTTTGCTTCCGTTTTGGATTAACTTAGTTGAAAAAATGATTGGATCTTAAGACCAGAAAAATATAGTAATTAGGTTATATACAGACCAACGAGGTATTGATCATGTCAACACATAAACCTGACGATCGTTCCGCCTGGTATTCAACCGCCGCGTTGAAAACCAGTTTGAGCGACCTGAACTCGCTGGCCTCAGGCGTGCTGAGCACACTGTCGCAACCGGTTAACCTGGTATGGAACCACATCACCGGCAAGCAACAGCCGCTCCGCGCCAAGGTGGTTCATCGCTATGCCGTACCCTCGTCGCGCACCATCAGCGTGGCGGAAGGCTTCTTTGGATTTATTCCCATCGAGTCTTATGAAAACGAAAAATACATTCTGGAAGTGGCCTACGGTGACCAGCAGTATCAGGTTGAAGTCCCACGCGCCTATTACCAGAAAAGCAACATCGGCGATGGCATCGATATCCATACGCTCTGACCGCTACACGCAAACTTTGCCCGCCAGGGATTGGCGGCAAAAAACCTCTCCGCTTCACGCCTTTGTTTTTCTCAAAACCTTGTGCTGCCTCCCTTAATACAATGAAATTCATTGACATTGTTTCGCCATCCCCTTAGAAAATCTGGGACGCTTATAATCAGACAATCACTTTTCAAGGGCGATGATGGCATACGATATTCCCGCAACATCCCTCACTGCCGGGCAGTCTCGCCGCGCATTGGTGGCAGGTTCGGTCGGTAATTTTATCGAATGGTACGAGTTTGGCGTTTACGGTTATCTGGCGACGGTGATTGCCGGTAACTTCTTCACCCTGGAGGGACAAAGCGGACTGACTGGGCTGATGTTGACCTACGCCTCCTTTGCGCTGGCGTTCTTCTGTCGCCCGATTGGCGCGATTGTTTTCGGCCGCATCGGTGACAGGATTGGCCGCAAACCGACGTTAATCGCCGTGGTGGTCTTGATGACGATTGCGACGGCCGCTATCGGTCTGTTACCGACCTATGCCTCGATTGGCGTGGCCGCGCCACTGTTGTTGACCCTGATGCGTATGCTGCAAGGATTATTTGCCGGCGGCGAATTTGGCGGCGCGGTGTCGCTGATGACCGAATTTGCGCCGAAGGGCAAGCGCGGGCTTTATGGCGCATGGCAATCGTTCACCGTGTCTCTGGGCCTGTTGACCGGCGTGGGTCTTGTTGCTCTGCTCGCCCATTTACTGGCCCCCGAACAGTTAACTCAGTGGGGATGGCGCATTCCCTTCCTGCTGGCGCTGCCTATGGGGCTGGTTGCCCTATGGCTGCGGTTGAGCCTCGATGAAACGCCGGCATTTAAAGAGACGCAGGCCGAAGGTGCCGTACCGCTCAACGCCTCGTTTGGCGAAACGATAAAGGCTATCGCGCTGGGCATTGGCCGCATGATGGGCTGGTCGGCCGGTGGATATACCTTTTTGGTGGTGATGCCGTCGTATCTGCAAACCTCGCTGCATGCGACCTTTTTACAGGCGCTGGTGGCCACGGTGCTGGCTAACGTCGGCTTCGCGCTAGCCATTCTGCCAGCAGGTATGCTGAGTGATAAAATTGGCCGAGAAAGAGTGATGATGGCGGCGATGGGGGTCATTATTCTGCTGACCTTCCCGCTGCTGCATCTGCTGCAAGACGCGCAAAGCAGTCTGCTGCTTAAGGGTATTGCGGTGCTGATAGCCGGTGCCGCCATCGGGGTTGTCGCGGGCCCCGGCCCGGCGATGCTGGCAGAGATGTTCCCCACGCACACACGTTACACCGGCCTTGGGCTGTCATATTCGCTATCAAATGCGGTGTTTTCGGGCTGTGCTGGGCTGATTATCACCGGCCTCATCAAGGAGACTGGCAATCTCGATATTCCGGCTTATTACGTGGTTGCTACCTGTGTGGTGAGTTTATTGGCGTTAGGGGGGCGGAGGGCATAGCGGTCCTGATTCGCTTTTAGAGCTTTTGGGTCAAGGGCTTTTAGGTCAAGGGCACGTGCTTTGCACGCTGGGCGCAGTCACGAATCCGCAACCCGCTTCTAAACAAAAATCGGCAGCCTTGAGGTCAAGTCCATGCTCGGTCTAACGGCGGGATTTTTTTGTTTTTCTTTGTTGCCTCAACTGCTGTAAATATGATGTCTTTTCTGCGTCAGATTCACATTGGCGGGGAACGTGCGGCATCTCTAATGCCCACCGTCAGAAATCGCCCTTATTCTGGCAGGCAACGCCCAAAGGCTGAACACGGTTTTACCTAAGAGTTTATTGGCGGGTTCAGGACGGCGCGGAAAGGTAAATACCCCTTGAAGCTTTCAAACCGGAAAAACTCCTCGGAGTTAATTGACCTTGACCTTAAAAAGCAGGTCTAGGGCAGCAGCCCAGTAAGCGGTCGTTAGCAAGAGCCGGCGCGCAGCCAAAAACCTCATTTTTTAAGTTTTCACCAAACTTAACGTTTGAACTCGCGCTATCGCCTCGCGCATCTGCCGGTGCGTTATCTCAGTCGGCATGTTCGCCATGTCGGGCGCTCGCAGGCTTTGATCGATAATCAGACTGAGGTCGGCATCAGACAGGTCGGGAGATATTTCATTTAAATGTACTGGAATAGCACTGGCGCGGGCGAGCTCGAGGGCGACCAGAAGCTCTTCGTCGCTGCGATTCTCCAGCGCCAGCAGGCACAGATTACCAAAGCCGACCAACAGGCCGTGAGCGATGTGGCGGGTTTTCTCGCAGGCGGTAAAACCGTCGTAAAGGGCGTGGGCTGCGCCGGTATGCGCTCCATTGCTCATAATTGAGGTCAACCCTGCATAGAGGAAAATCGCGTCAAGCACCTGTTCGAGCGCCAGGTTGGCCTGCCCTTTTCTTACCGCTTCGCAGGCGTCAGCAGCATAGTGCTTGATGAGCGTAAAACAGAGTTCGCTGTTGGTGCGCGCCACACCAGACAATCCGGTCAATTGACCGAGGTCACTAATGGCACGGTATTCATACCATTTAGCCAGCGTGTCGCCGAGTCCGGCGGAAAGCCAGTGCAGCGGTGATGTGGCCAGCAGGTCGGCGTCAATCACCACCGCGGCAGGCCCGTACGCCAGCGGGTACATATCACGAAACTGCCCATTGCTGTGATAACGAAACGCCAGCGGCGTAACGGCCGAGCAGGTTCCTGCGACGCTCGGCAGCGTGACAACGGGAATATTACACAGCACGCCCGCCGCCTTGGCGGTGTCGAGCGCCCTTCCTCCTCCGGTCGCCACAACCACCTCGACGCCCTGCAATTTTAGCCGGTCGGCGAGACGCTTAATCTCTTCCTCACAGCACTGTCCAGTGAGCATGTCATGCCCGAGATAGCTGACCATTTGCTGGTCAAGCTGTTCGGCCACCTGCTCCTCGACGCTGGCAATGCCGCGCTCCCCTCCCACCAGCAGCGCGCGCTGCCCGAGTCGGCCACACATGGCACCGAGATGCTTTATTGCGCCTCGTCCACGCAGGACGCTGGCTGGAAACACTAATCGATGAGTGAACATAACGCTCCAACGGAGAGAAATAACCATGCAAAGAGTATGGAAGAAGAACGCTAAACTTGCCCGTTAACGCCGCTATTTTGCGCCTTTACGCCCATAAACGTAAAAAGTGATCGCCGCACAGAGCACATAGAACAGCAGGAAGACTTTCATCGCTCCCGCCGGTGAGCCGGTCATCGCCAACGACATGCCGAAGGCCTGCGGGATAAAGAAGCCACCGATAGCACCTATTGAGGAAATAAAGCCCAGTGCCGCCGCCGTATCAGTCACCGCTTCGCGCTGTGCTACCTCGGCGGTTTTACCCTGCGCTAAAGCCCTTTCTGCCGTCGTTTTACGGAATATAACTGCAATCATCTGATAAGTTGAGCCACTGCCCAACCCGGCCGTCAGGAACAGCGCCATAAATAGCGCAAAGAAGGTAACGAAATGACCGCCCTGACCGTTGACCGGCAGCGTCAGGAACAGCAGCGCGGCAAAAACGGCCATCAAGACATAGTTAACCAGCGTCACTCTTACACCGCCGAGACGGTCAGACAGCATACCGCCGCATGACCGCGCCAGCGCGCCGATAAACGGCCCAAAGAAGGCGTAATGCATGATCTCGACCTCGGGAAACTGGGTCTTGGTCAGCACGGCAAAGCCTGCCGAAAAGCCGATAAAAGAGCCGAAGGCCGCCAGATAAAGCACGCTCATCACCCACAGGTGTCCGCGTTTTAACACCGGTAACTGTTGGCGGATTGACGCCTTCGAAGAGGCGATATCGTTCATACCAAACCAGGCTGCAAGCGTGGCGATGGCCAGAAACGGAACCCAGATCCAGGCAGCGTTTTGTAACCATAGCGTACTGCCGTTGGCGAGCGACTTACCTTCACTACCGAACAGGCCAAAGAGGGACACCGAAACGGCAATCGGCGCGACCAGCTGCATCACGCTAACGCCAAGGTTACCCAGCCCACCATTGATGCCGAGCGCACCGCCCTGCCTGGCTTTTGGAAAGAAGAAGCTAATGTTCGACATGCTGGAGGCAAAGTTCGCGCCACCAAAACCACAAAGCAATGCGATAATCAGAAAGGTTGAAAAGGAAGTCTCTGGATTTTGCACCGCGAAGCCCAGCCACAGGCAGGGCAACAGCAGAAATACCGTGCTGATGGCGGTCCAGCGACGTCCGCCGAACAGAGGAACCATAAAGGAATAAGGGACGCGCAGGATTGCCCCTGAAACGGACGGTATCGCAGTCAGCAAAAACAGCTGTTCGGTAGTAAATGAGAAGCCGACCTTGTTGAGATTCACCGCGACGGCGCTGAACAGCATCCATACGCAGAATCCGAGCAGTAGACAGGGCACTGAAATCCACAGGTTACGGCGAGCAACGCGCTGCCCTTGCTGATTCCAGAACGCCTCCTCCTCCGGCCTCCAATCTTTAATTACTTTGGGCGTTTTTGCCGCGTGGTGTGATGTCGTGTCAGTCATTTGTGCCTCAACCTAAAAAAGTCGTACGATTGGCGTGCACATTAGGGAGTAGGACCTGCGCGGTTCTTGATATGTATCAACGGGACCAAAGGTAATGGCCCAAGTAATACTTTATAGGTATAGGGTTCGCTCTAAAGATGGTAAAGAATGCGCCCAGCCCGAAACTGCGGGAAAGGAAACCATGATTAAATCTGCACTGACTCGCCTGTCGCTGGTCAAACAAATCCCCCTGCTCATGCTGCTTCTTGGCCTGTTTGGCATCACCGGAATGAGCATTGCCTCCTGGATGGCGCAAAGTATCCAGGGCAACGCCCATGCCATTAACAAGGCAGGCTCACTGCGCATGCAGGCCTATCGACTGCTGGCCGAATTACCGCTCACGCCCCAGAATGACGACGATATTCGCCAGATTGAGAATGACCAGAACAACGCCGAGCTTTCAAAGGTAGTTGCCTGCGAAGGACTGCAAAACCAATACGCTTCCATACTTGATTACTGGCAGCTGTATCTCAAGCCTGAGCTTCTGCAGGCGCATCAGCCCGAACAGGCGAAAGCTGCGGTGACGGAGTTCGTTCGTCGCATCGACGGACTGGTCGCCGACCTCGACCACAAGACGGAGCGTCACCTGATACTGATTACGGCGGTGCAAACCGTATTCATCATCCTGACGTTGCTGTTCCTGTTATTGACCATCTATTTTCTTCGTCAGCGTCTGAGTAAACCCTGGCAGCTGCTGTTCACGCAGGCCAATGCCATCACGCAGGGCGATTTCAGCCTGCGCTATCGTCGCCGTTCAAAGGGTGCCAGCGCGTTAAGAAACGAAATGGACGTGCTCGGGGAGTCGCTGAACAGCATGTCGCAGGCGCTTGCCGAAATGGTCGAAAATCTGGGCCAGCGCGTCGAGGAGAAAACCGCCAGCCTACAGCTGAAAAACCAGACGCTGGACTTCCTCTACCGCGTCAGTCAACGGCTGCATACCAATCAAAACCTTGAGCAAAAGCTGCCGCCGGTGTTACAGGAGCTGCAAAAACTGACGCCACTGCGTGCGATTCAGGTTCGCCTTTACGATAACAACAGCGCCGAGTTTTTCCACGAGATTGATAGCCAGAAATCACAACCTCAGCGGCTGGAATGGGGAGACCGAGAAGCAGGCTGCGGGCTGGAAGATTCCTATCCGCTCAGTTGGCGGCTGCGCGACGGTGACGTTAACTATGGTTTGCTGCTGGCCCAGCTTCCTCTAGACCAACAGCTGTCTCAGGATCAGCTACAGTTGATTGGCACCCTGCTCGAACAGCTCGCCAGCGCGCTTACGCTCGACAGACAAACCGATAATCAGCAGCAGCTAATGCTGATGGAAGAACGTTCGACCATCGCTCGCGAGCTGCACGATTCGCTGGCCCAGTCGCTCTCCTGTCTTAAAATTCAGATGGCCTGTTTGCAAATGCAAAATCTGCCGCTCAATGAAGATAGCCAGCTGCTTATCAAACAGATGCGCGAAGAGCTGAGCACCGCGTATCGGCAATTACGTGAGCTGCTGACCACCTTCCGGCTCAAGCTAGAAACCCCGGGGCTGCGATCGGCGCTGCAACATACGGTCGATGAATTCTCTAAAAAAATGGAACTGGCGATCACGTTTGATTATCAGCTTCCGCCGCAGCTGGTTCCGGCCAATCAGGGCGTGCACCTGCTGCACATTGCTCGCGAGGCGCTGAACAATATTTATAAGCATGCCCATGCCAGCGAGGTAACGCTGAGCCTGTGCTACAAAGAGGGCGCGGTGACCATGAAAATAACGGATAACGGCCTCGGCCTCCCTGCTATCGCCTCGCGGCAGAATCACTATGGCCTGATGATAATGCAGGATCGTGCAAGCAGCCTTCAGGGTGAATGCCACATCTATGCGCGCGACGGCGGCGGCACCACGGTGTGCGTAAACTTCTCCCCCGATCCCCTTCCCTTTACTCCACAGGAGCCACGATGAGTGACCCAACGCCTTCCACTATTTTGCTGATTGACGATCATCCGATGCTACGTAACGGCGTCAAACAGCTTATTGCCCTCGACAGCGACCTGCAGGTGGTTGGCGAAGCCAATAACGGCGAACAGGGCGTTGAACTGGCACGAACCCTCGATCCGGACCTGATCCTGCTGGATCTCAACATGCCGGGCATGAACGGACTTGATACGCTCGATAAAATGCGCGAAACCGATTTGTCGGGTCGTATTGTGGTCTTTAGCGTCTCGAACAATGAAGACGACGTAGTGACCGCGTTTAAACGCGGGGCCGATGGCTATCTGTTGAAAGATATGGAGCCTGAAGATTTGCTGATTGCACTGCGCCATGCGGCCGCGGGCAAGATGGTGCTGAGCGAGGCGTTAACGCCGGTACTGACCGCCAGCCTGCGCGAAAGACGCCCCAGCACCGAGCGCGATATTCAGTCACTCACGCCGCGAGAGCGCGACATCATCAAGCTTATCGCCGAGGGCTTGCCTAACAAGATGATAGCCAGACGCCTGAACATCACCGAAAGCACGGTTAAAGTTCACGTGAAGCATTTATTGAAGAAGATGAAGCTGAAATCGCGCGTCGAGGCCGCCGTCTGGGTCCTGCAAAGCAACCATATTTAGGCTCAGTCGTCGCCGTTATTGTCGTTGCTGAAACTCAGGGCCGGTTCCTGCGGATAAGCGCTAAGCGGCGGCGGTGCCACGGTCAAGGTTATCCAGTTTGACGTCACGTGCTGCTGTTTGCTGTCAACGGCGGTCACGGACAGATGATAGGTGTTATTCGCATTCGGACTGTCGTCCCACTTCGGCACGATCACCGTCCAGCCATCGGGGTCACTGTTGGTCTTGGCCGAGGTCAGGCTCAACGCCTGCGTATCGCCCTGCCAGCTTAGCGCCTGTATTTTGTTTGCCGCGTGGATCTCAAGCTTCAGCGGCAGGCTCTCGCCGGGCTGCAAGGTCCACGGAGGCGTGGCCAAAAATACCGACAGCGTTTTGCGTTGGCGGAACTCCAGCACCGGAATATTGTTTCTGTCGACTGTATCAAAACGGCTGCCGCGCAGCGAATGGCTGTCGGACACGTAGTCAGGGGAAAGCTGCTGACTCAGCGGCACGCCCAGCTTGTAAGTCAACGAGAGTTGCAGCAGATTTTGGTTATCGCCGCTCTGCCCTTCCTGACGTTCAGCGCTCAGGGTAAACAACGGCACGGGCGTATAGTTAACCCCCAACGAAAGCGCCGACGGGTTGCTTTGATAGGTACCATCGCCAAACAGGTCAACGTGGTCACCGCGATACTGCTGGTAGGTCAGCGTAGCGCCAATCTGGCGATAGAAAGGCAAATAGGCGCGGGTACGAATATCGTAACCGGCAGCCATACGGCGCAGGGTAGTCGCGTTCTCCGACTCGGGGCTGTACCCGGAAATCGGCTGATAATAGTTGGCCGAGAAGTGCAGGTAATCTGTCCAGGCCTCTGCGCCCACGCTGCCACGCTTGAGGTCGCTGACAAAATCATCGTCGATAAACGCGTTATAGCCCAACATCCACGCGCCGCGCGACCAACGCTGCCCCAGCCCGAAGTTGCCGATGTCCGCCCCGCTCACGTGCTGAATTCCTACCTGACTGTAGGTGAGTAACGACTTGCTGGAGTAAAGCGGACTTAACAAAGCCGCCGAGCTGCCGCTGAGATTACCGCCGCTGACGTCGATATTCATTGTCGTGGTGCCGAGAGGAGAAAGTAGGCTCGAAGTCTCTTGCTTCACCAGACGCGCGGCCTGCTGTAGGGCTAGGGTCTCGGCCCCCTCGCGCAGCGGATCGTCGCTGGTGCTGGTGGTCTCACCAAACTCTTTAAGGGTGGTCGCAACTTTGGTTTCGAAGACCTGCGTCTGCGAACTCTGGCCATTCTTCACCGAACTGCCCAAATCGGGCAAGGCATTGGGGTTTGAATCGGATGCTGCGCTGTTGAAGGGGGAATGACTGTCCGATGCAGGAGCCGCATAATCAACGTCAGGATTAAGCGTTAAGGCGGAATCAGTAATAAATGCCTGGGCACTGAACGACATCAAGGCACAGTTAAGCCCAATGCCGACGGCTAACGCCGAGAGGCAAAGCAAACGCTTATCAAAATGGAAAATTTTTGCTGTGACGTTCGTCATAGTCCACACATTTTGTCATTAAGGGGTTAGCTTACCGGACGAGGGCAGAAATTCAAGTCCAGACGCCTTTGGCGACCCGCATTTATCGGCAAAAAATGCCCCAAAATGTTGCAATCTATGTGGTTTTTATACTGTTGAAACAGACAGTTATTGTGGCTGGCTCATCAACCTAGCGGCTTATCGGAGAGCTCCCACAGCTTGTGGCGGATCAACTGCTGCAATGCCAGCCCAACCTGCGACTGCGGCTGATCACGGCGGCTCAGAAGGATAACCTCGAACGGCAATGAATCCACTACCGGCACAATCTTGAGCTGATGGAGATAGCGCTGGGCGGTGAAGGTGTCGACAACGCCGACGCCCCCTCCGGCCAGTACCATGTCGGCAATAACGGAATAGGTTTTGATGTGCAGCGAGGCCTGCGGGGTAAGCCCCTGCTCACGGAGCACGCGATTGAGCACCTGCCCCAGCGGGTCCTGCTGTTGCAGCATTAACAAATTATTTTCGCTGAGCCACTCGAGCGTAACCGGCCCCTCAACCGAAAAGTCCAGCGGCAGCAGTGCGACCATATTCGCGGCATACAGCGTCTCGGATACCAGCTCGGCGGAGACTTGCTCGCCAAACGCCAGAGCAAAATCCATTTTATACTGTAGTAGGTCCTGACTGAGGGTATTAAAGTGTCCGGTCACCAGTTCGACGCTGCCAGCGGGCGTCTTGCGGTGAAAGTCCACCAGCACCGGCGCCATTACGCTATGCCCCAGCGCGTGCGCTGAGCCAATTCTAACGTGCTGCCCTTCTCCCTGCCGGAGTTGCTCCGCCAGAAAACCAATCGCCTGAATGTGGCTAAACAGCGCCTCAACCTCAGGCATCAGACGACGTCCTTCCGGTGTGATAACCAGTCCCTGCGGCGTGCGGTCAAAAAGATTGAAGCCTAGCTGCTGTTCGGCGTGGTTCAGCACACGACTGACGTTGGGCTGCGACACGTTGAGCAACCGCGCCGCACCGCTCACGCTACCGGCCTGCAAAACCGCCTGGAACACTTCAATATGACGCAAACGCATGCTGGCTTTTTCCTTTAAGGCTAAATGTCACCAATACACTGGCTTTTGCCGACTTTATCAAGCCTTATAACAAAAATACCCCCCCGGGTGAAACCTGGCTGAACCTGAGATTTTATCTGTTTGCCTATATGGAGATGTTCACTTCTGCGTCGACGCGAGGTATGAAAATGCGGCAAGCAGGCTGATGATGGCGGCAACGGTTTTACTGGTGTAGCCGACGGTGATGGCGTCGAGACGCGTTACGCCAGGGACCAGGCAAAACAGGTCTGCGAGTACGGGTTTGGCGACCATGAGTTCGAGATGATACGGCGCGCAAAAACGTCTTTCGATGCGCTTTGACGCCGCGCGGACGCTGTCTGCCGCCTGTTGATGAATTTTGTTGCGGGCGAACTCGGGGCTTAGTGACTCGGCGGCGTTGGCTGAAATTGCGCGTTTTACGCAAACGTAGTCAGTCTCGGGATAGAGCCGGTTTACCCACTGCTCAAGCTGGTCGTCACCGGTTACCAGCCACAGTGGAACGTTAAGCTCAGCCCCCACGGCCGCGTAGAGGTCGGTCTCGCCCATGATACTGCCATTAATCCTGATACGATAAAACGCCCGGCCGTTGATGGTATGCGCCAGCACGCCCATCTCACCGGCGGCACTGTGAAAACCCACAAACATCATGCCGTCGAAGCCCTGCTGCTGGAGTCCCTCGAGCATTGAGAGTCCACGGGGTTTACCCTGAACCATTCGCGCCCGTGGGTCGATATTCGCGGCGCGCAGGTTCTGCATCATTGCGTGGCTGTCGGCGACAACCACGTCGACAGCACCTCCCTCGAACGCACCGGCAATGGCCGCGTTGACCTCTTGCTCCATCAGGCCACGGGCAGTTTCATATTCCACGTTGCCCGGGCTGCACTGATCAGGGCGCATGACGCCCGCTATACCTTCAATATCGGCCGATATAAATACTTTCATGGGTTATCTCATCATCCCTTACGTGTCACAAGATAGTCTAAAACGGCGGTTAAACCGAGCCGAGCGTGCTGCTGGAATCCAACCACCGTGTCTGCGGCCAGCATGGCGTCGAGCACCGCTTGCTCGGTGGCGTCAGCGGCCATCGCCAGCAGCGGTTCGAGGTCATCGTCTTGCAGTAAGGTGCCTTCACGACGGGTAGAAAATGCCACCGCGATATCACCTGAGCCGTGCCCCCAGTAGCTCCCAAGTCGCCCGAGCCCCGCTCCCGCGCGGCGGGCGATGCGGGTCAGTTGACGGCTGTCGAGAGGACGGTCACAGGCCATGATAATAATGATTGAACCCGCATCGACCTGCGGCGCAAGATCCGGCAATATGCTTTCGATTTCACTGCCGATGCGCACGCCGTCAAGCGTCAGTTCGGACAAGACGCCAAAGTTGGCCAGCACCAGCACGCCGAGATGGGCATCGAGGGATTGATGATATCGCGAGGCCGTTCCCACGCCGCCCTTAAGGCCGAAGCAGCTCATACCTCGCCCTGCTCCTACGCTGCCGCGCGCAAACTCGGGCCTCGCGGACCGTAAGGCTTCGAGCACGTGCCGTTCATCGACCGCCATCGCCTGAATATCATTGAGAAAGGCATCGTTGCACTCGAGCACCAGCGGATTAATGGTCGCGCTGCCTCGGCCAATCTGCGGGAAGTCGACACAGCTCTGGCGCACCATCGCGTTGAACAACGTGCCCACGGAGAAGGTATTTCCCAGTAAAATCGGCGTTTGCAGCTCGCCGAGTTCCCTCACCTGCGTCAGCCCCATCGGCTTGGCAAAGCCGTTCAACACCGCCGCGCCGCAGGGTAACGGATGAGTATAAAGATTGCAGCCCGGCGGAACGATAGCAGTAACCCCCGTCTGAATATCCCCTTCGCTCAGGGTGCTATGACCCACGGTCACCCCGACCACGTCGCTGATGCGGTTGTTAGCCCCCGTAGGGAAACGCGGGGTAAAAATCTTCCGCTGCGCCCGCCATCTTGCCAGCAAGGCATCCACGCCCTGCTGGTTAAAATCATCCGCAAACATCTTATCTCCCTGTCAACACCCTCTTAGTCATGGCCGCCGTAGCGCCAGGAAAGACGGTGATTTATTTTTTGAGTTTCGGGTCAAGCGTATCGCGCAATGCGTCACCCAACAGGTTAAACGCCAACACGGTCAGAAAAATGGCCAGCCCCGGAAATACGCTCACGTTCCACTTTCCTGCCATCATCATGTTACGGCTCATGGCCAGAATGTTGCCCCACTCCGGCACGTCCGGCTCTGGGCCAAGGCCGATAAAACTCAGGCTGGCCGCCGTTAGAATACTGGTGCCGATACGCAGGGTGAAATAAACAATCACGTTCGACAGCGTACCCGGCAGAATATGGCGCAGCAGCACCACGCGGTCAGGCGCACCGACGCAGCGCACCGCTTCCACATAGGCACTCTGCTTGATAGACAACGTCGAGGCACGCACGATGCGGGCGAAAACCGGCACGCTGAACACCGCGACGGCAATGATCACGTTATTCAGGCCGGGGCCAAGAATGGCAACCACGGCAATCGCCAGCATCACGCCGGGAAAAGCAAACAGGACGTCGGAGCCGCGCATAATCAGCATGTCGAGCCATTTGCCGTAATAACCGGCGAGCAGGCCGAGGAAGACTCCGAGGATCATCCCCAGCGTCACCGACAAAAGACCGACGTAAAGTGAAATGCGTGCGCCGTAGATGATGCGGCTGAGCACGTCGCGACCGAGATCGTCCGTGCCGAACCAATGCGCAGCGGAAGGCCCGGCACCGAGAGCCATCCAGTCCGGCGTCTGTGGGTCATAAGGCGCGAGCCAGGGGGCAAAAATCGCCACCATCAGCAGTAAAAGAATAAAAATAGACGAGACGATCGCCATGGGATGACGAATGAAAGACTGGAAAAAATCCAGCCACGGCGAGCGGATATCATCGGCAGTGCGGTGTGGCGCCGGTGCCGGTGCCGGTTCCAGCTGCGGTAGGGTATTGGCGGGTTGTACCATTGTTGCTCCTAACTCAGTCGAATCGCCGGGTTCACTACCGCATAAAGCAGGTCAACCAGCGTGTTAATCACAATAAACTCGAAGACAAACAGCATCACCAGTGCCTGAATAACCGGCTGGTCTTGTGTTTGAATCGACTGAATAAGCAGCCAGCCCAGACCCGGCCAGCTGAACACGGCTTCTACGATAATCGAGCCACCGAGCAGAAAACCGAACTGTAGCCCGAGCATGGTTATCACCGGAATAAGCGCATTACGCATCACGTGCTTCCAGGTCACCAGCCGCGCCCGCAGGCCCTTGGCGTTGGCGGTGCGTACGTAATCTTCCTGCGCCACGTCCAGAAACGCCGAACGGGTAAAGCGCGCCATCACCGCCGCCACCGATGAACCCAGCGTGATAGCGGGTAAAATAATGTCACTTGGCTTGTTGAAGCCACTGACTGAAAAGATGCCAAACGGCATCGCAACAAACTGGATTAACAGCAGGCCAAGCCAGAAAGGGGGCATCGAAATTCCGCCGATGGCGAAACTCATCAGCGTCCAGTCCTGCCATTTCCCCCGCTTGAGCGCGGCCCAAACGCCGATAATCAGGCCAAGCACCACCGACCAGGCAAAGCCGGCCATGGCCAGATAAAGCGTTGGCATAAACCCGGCCTCAATCACGCTCAATACCGGCTGGCGCGTACGATAGGTGGTTCCCAAATCGCCGTGAAACACACCGCTTATCCAGTGCCAATACTGCGCCGGAAGAGGATCGTTTAAACCAAGCAGTTGCCGCGCTGACTCGACCGCCGCCAGCGTTGCGTCCTGACCGGCATAAATACGCGCTGGGTCACCCGGCAGCAGCTTGATAAAACCAAATATCAATAATGACACCACCAGCAGAACCGGGATCATTTCCAGTATTCGTCGGATAAAATATGTCAGCATAAATCCTGTTCCTCAATAACCAATGACCACCAATCTGTCGCTAAAAACGCATTACGGGCGAAACATTTCGCCCGTAATTAAACTGCATCGATTATTTGAACTGCGCCTGATTAAACAGCAGCGTACCGTCTGCCAGCATAAATACGCCGGAGAGATCTTTGGTCTTACCGACCAGGTTGTCAGGAGAGCCTAAATAGGCAACCGGTGCGTCGGCCCACAGCAGTTTCTGCGCGTCGTCATAGGCGGCTTTACGCTTGTCCATGTCGGCGGTTTGCAGCGCAGCGCTGATGTCGGCATCCACGGCCTTGTTGCTGTAGTAGGAGACGTTGTAGCCTTTTGGAATAAAGGATTCGGTCGCAAACAGCGGACGTAGCGCCCAGTCGGCGTCACCCGTCGAGGTGGACCAGGCGCCGTAGTACATCTGCACCTTGGCGTCCGCCGGATTCGGCGTGCTCCAGAGTTTTTGCGTGATGCTGCCTGCGTCCATCGGGACCTGCTTAACGCGCACGCCAATCAGCCCCAGCTGCTGCTTGAGGAACTGGCCGGTACGAATACGGTCGGTTTTATTCGAACTCCACATTTCAACGTCGAAGCCGTTTGGATAACCGGCTTCCTTCAGCAGCTCTTTTGCCTTAGCGAGGTTATAGCTGTAATCCGGTGAGGTCTGTTTGTGGTAGAACTGTACGTGCGTTGGCAGCGGAGAGGTCGAAGGTTCACCCAGACCGGCAAAACCGACCTTCAGCCAAAGGTTGCGATCAATGGCGTAGTTAATCGCCTGACGGACGCGAGGGTCCTTAAACTCCTTGAGCTGGGTGTTAAACGCAATGTAATAAAGGTAGATACCGGGGTCACGCTGAATATCGAGCTTAGGGTCACTCTTCACGGTATCGACCAAGTCTGACGGCAGCGGATACACCGCCTGCACCGCGCCAGACTTCAGCTTCGCGACCTGCGTCGAGTCTTCCGGCGTTGGGTAGAAGGTCACCGAGTCCACCTTCGGCCAGCCTTTCTGCCAGTAGTTGTCATACTTCACCAGCTTGACGTCTTTGCCCTGCTGCCATTCAACGAACTTAAACGGCCCGGTGCCAACCGGATGCACGCTGAGGTCGGCCTCGTTCGGATAAGCCTTCAGCGACGCCGGGCTGTGCATCACCGCAGAAGGATGTGCCAGTGTGTTGATCATCGCACCGAAAGGTTTGTTGAGGAAGATTTTGACTTGATAAGGGCCGGTCACCTCAACATTTTTAATCATGCTGAACAAGGAATTACGCTTAAGGTGATTCGCAGGATTGGCCAGACGATCGAGGTTGACCTTGACCGCATCGGCATTAAACGGCGTACCGTCCTGGAAAGTGACGCCCTGACGCAGATTAATGGTGAACTCGGTCGCCGAATCGTTGCTGGTGTAGTCGGTCGCCAGCACCGGGATGACTTTCATGCTCTGGTCAAATTCAAACAGACGCTGGAAGATACCGGTCTGCACCGAATAGCTCAGCGTGTCGGTGGTATCGTGCGGGTCAAAGCCCGTCACGTCGGCATACATCGAGATACTGAGGTCCTTGGCAAACGCCGAGGTAGCGAAACAGAGCGTGAGACTGGCGGCCAGTAATGTCTTGCGATTTAACATCGAATGCATGAACTTCTCCTGTGTGTCCCGGAATGTAAAAACAATTAAAAATAAACAAATGCCCTTGTCATGAGCTCTACAGCAAGGCGGTGAGCGAACGCGCCCATCGCAGCGGCAGCGTCAAGGACGAGGGACATCTAGAGCAACCCAGTGGTGTGGTGAAACTTCCCGATACTTCACTTTCTCTATCTGTAATCCGACCGGGTGAACCGGTGATTTCACTTCGGTATCGTCAAAACTGCGCGAGGTTCGCTGCGTGGGATCGGCAATCGGCACCGAGTTAAGCAAACGTTGAGTGTAAGGATGCTGCGGATGGCTAAAAATGGCGTCGCGCGGGCCGATTTCGACTATCTGTCCGAGATACATCACCGCCACGCGGTTAGCGATGCGTTCGACCACCGCCATGTCATGAGAGATAAACAACCAGGCAACGCCGGTATCGCGCTGGAGATCCATCATCAGATTCACCACCTGCGCCTGAATTGAGACGTCCAGCGCCGAGACGGCCTCGTCGGCGATAATCACCTGCGGCTGTAACGCCATCGCCCGCGCTATCGCGATACGCTGACGCTGTCCGCCGGAAAATTCATGCGGATAACGGCGGGCAACTGACGGCTCGAGGCCCACGCTTTTCAGCAGTTTATTGACCGTCGGCGTGGCCTCGGCGAGCGAGCGCGCCAGCCCGTGCAGCAGCAGCGGTTCAGCTATCGAAAAACCGACCGTCAGGCGCGGATTCAACGAGGCGTAGGGGTCCTGAAACACCATCTGAATCTGCCGCCGCACCGCCTGAAAAGGCTTGTCGCGCATCAGGGTAATTTCCTTCCCTTCGAGATGAATGCTTTCCGATTGGCTGCCCACCAGTCGCAGAATCGCGCGCCCGGTGGTGGATTTTCCGCAGCCGCTCTCGCCCACCAGCGCCAGCGTTTCGCCGGGCCAGATGGAGAAATCTATCTGTTCAACGGCGTGCACTTCTTGTGTAATACGCGAGAGAATGCCGGAACGAATGGGGTAGCTGACCCGAAGGCCACGGACATCGAGCAGGGGCGGTACGCTGTAATCGGCGGTCGTCTGCTCATCGAGTGCATCGAGGCCGGCCACATCAGCCAGCGCCGATTCGTCTTTTTTAATCAACGGAAAACGCCGTGGCCACTGCCGCCCACGCATATCGCCCAGTTTAGGCACCGCGGCCAGCAGCGCACGGGTATAAGGGTGTCGTGCGTGGGCAAAAATCTGCTCGACGCGGCCCTCCTCCACGACCTCACCGTGGTACATCACCACTACGCGGTCGGCAATTTCGGCGACCACGCCCATGTCATGAGTAATAAACAGCACCGCCATGTCTGAACCGCGCTGCAAATCACGCAAGATTTGCAGAATGCGCGCCTGCACGGTGACGTCGAGCGCGGTGGTGGGTTCGTCGGCAATCAACAGTGCGGGGTCGCAGGCCAGCGCCTGCGCAATCATCACGCGCTGACGCATACCGCCGGAAAGTTCGTGGGGATAACAGCTCAAAATGCGCTCAACGTCGGGGATGCGCACCTGTTTGAGCAACTGTCGCGCCTTGTTCAACGCATCGTTTTTATTACTGATGCCGTGGTCAATCAGGCCTTCGGTGAGCTGATCACCCACGCGCAGCACCGGGTTGAGCGAGGTCATAGGCTCCTGGAAAATCATCGACATTTCCTGACCGCGTAACCTACGCCGTGCCTCCGTCCCCATCTTGACCAGTGAATGTTTCGCGCCGCTACGGGTGGTAAAATCAATGCTTCCACCATCGATGGTTGCCGAATCGGCCAGCAGCCCCATGATGCCCAACGAGGTTACCGATTTACCCGAACCGCTCTCCCCCACCACCGCAACCACTTCACCTTTATTAATAGAAAAAGAGACGCCTTTGAGTGCCTGAGTCTTCCCCTGTCGGCCGCTAAAACTGACCGATAAATCCTTAACCTGAAGAATGGGCCTGATGGGACTTTCCGACGCTGACAGGTCGGTTGGCTCGACGGCAGGCGCCTCACTCACGGGCATTTCAGTCATCAAAAGCGTGCTCCTCTGTTCATTTCAAGACGTTTTAAAGCCAGACTTCACCGTGCTCGTAGCGCAGCGCCGGTTGAGAGTCCTGAGCCAGCCAGATAGGACCATCGAGGTCCACGCGCTCGGCCTGCACGGCCACCGGCAGCGCGGCCTCCATCGCCAGCGAAGAGCCGAGCATGCAGCCCACCATCAGGCGCAGGCCAAGCGCCTTGGCCTCAGCGGCCATCGCTAGCGCTTCGGTCAGGCCGCCGCACTTGTCGAGCTTGATGTTAATCATCTCGTAACGGTCACGCAGCCCGGCGATATCCGAGCGCTGATGGCAGCTTTCATCAGCGCAGATAGGAATGGGATGCAAACAACGCACCAAGTCTTTATCTTTTCCGGCAGGTAAGGGCTGTTCAATCATCGCGATATTAAATTCGTGCAGCGCATGGAACAGACTTTCGAGATCGAGACCCAGCCAGGCCTCGTTCGCGTCGATCACCAGCGTGGTGTGCGGTGCAGCGTGACGAATGGCGGCAACTTTCTCGATTATCTGCTCACGATCGAGTTTGATTTTCAGCAGTTTCGCCCCACGTGACACGGCGTTTGCAGCCGCTTTTGCCATATTGTCGAGCGTATCGAGACTCAGTGTTTCGGCGGTGACAACGCTTTGAGGGGCTTGCATATCAAGCAGTTGCCAGACCGTCTTGCCCTGTTTTGCAGCATCGAGACGCCACATTGCACAGTCGAGCGCATTACGCGCAGAGCCTACCGGCAGCGCCTGTTGCAGCGCTTCACGCGTTAAACCGGCTTCAACCTGTGGCTTTATGACGGCGAGCTGTTCGCAGACGCTTTCCGCCGACTCCTGATAATGGGCGGTCGGCGTACACTCGCCCATCGCGACAAGGCTGCCCTCGGTCAGGGTAACGCGCACTACGGTCACCGCCGTGCGCACACCGCGAGAGATGGCAAAAGGTCGCGCCAAAGGCAGCTCCAGCGTCCTGAATTCCATGCTAATCATAAGCCACGGTCCTTGATTGACTGTGCCAGCTCACTGATGCCGAAACGCACCGGGTCAGTGGCAGGCACACCAAATTCACGGCTGATTTCGGCAAGCGCGGCTTTGGCTTCGGCTTCATCTACGCCGGAGGTATTGAGCGAGAAACCGGCCAGTTGAACGTCTGGATTGGTTAGGCTGGCGGCGGCGAGGTTGGTATCAACACACTGTTTTAGGGTTGGCATAAACTGATGCGGCAGGTGGCGCATGTGTTTGCGGCCAAGCTCGTGGCACATCACCAGAAGATGCGCCTGCGCCCCGTGGATAAGGCCCATGCTGACCCCGGCGAACGACGGATGATAAAGCGATCCCTGCCCTTCGATGATGTCCCAGTGGTCGTCGTCGTTGGCCGGGGAAAGTGACTCCACCGCACCAGAAATGAAGTCGGCAATCACCGCGTCGATGGCAATGCCCGCACCGGCGACCAGCACCCCGGTCTGTCCGGTCGCACGAAAATCGGCCTTCATGCCAATCTCGCGCATCGCCGATTCGAGCGCCAATGAGGTATACATTTTGCCGACGGAGCAGTCGGTTCCCACGGTCAGAATGCGCTTACCGCTGCGCTTCTTGCCGCTGCCGACGTCCAGTTCAGGGCGCATGTGGCGCACGTCAAACAGTTGCACGTTGTGTTCGGCGGCAAGTTCAACCAGTTCAGGAATATCGTTCAACCCCTGATGCAGACCGTTGGCGACGTTCATGCCGGCGCGGATGGCCGTTTTAATCGAATCAATCCAGTGGCCTGGCAGCTTACCGCCGGCGTTGGCGGTGCCCAGCACCATCGTTTTCGCGCCGCGCGCTTTAGCGGTCGCGATGTCCAGCTCCTCGAGTCCCAGTGACACGGAATCGGTCGCCAGACGAATCTGGCCCACGCAGGACTCGGGACGCCAGACGTGAATGCCGCGCGCCGTTTTCGCCGCCAGCGGGTCCATCACGTCACCTAAGAACAGCAGATACGGCATAGGGATTTGTTGCATGAGTTTCTCTCGTCAATAGTTGTAGGATTGGGCAACCTCGATTGCCTGACCTCACGACTATTTCACGCGCGCCGCCCCACGGCGAATACTTGTTTAGTCAGGGGGTATAACCTGAGGTTATGGGGAGAGAAAAACAGCAGATAGTTGAATGGGAAGGTTTTTTTCAGCATAAAAAAAGGCAGAGCCAGACGGCCCTGCCTTTGAGATTACCTTTTCAGACACAGATAAGGGTAATACGGGGGTGATAACGCGTCGTTTCTGAAGCTTAGAAACGGTAGGTCAGGCTGACGGTGGTCACGTCTTTCTTGTTGCCGCCCAGTTTGCTGCTGTCGCTATCGCTCAGGTTGTTGATTTTGTAGTCAACGTAGGTGTACATGTTTTTGTTGAAGTAGTAGTAAGCACCAACAGAAACGTATTTGTACAGGTACGCATCGCCCACGCCTTCGACGTCTTTCGCTTTGTTAGACACGTAAGCGAGTGAAGGACGGAAGCCGTTCAGGAACTGGTACTGTGCAACGGCTTCAAAGATCTGCGTCTTGTTGGCAAAACCGGCTACACCGTTTGCGGTGATGTTGGTTTGCTTGTGAGTTTCTTCAACCATGGTCGCCAGGTAGAACTGGTTAGCGTCATATTTAACCGCCGCAGACCAGGCTGAAGCCGTGTCGCCGCCGCCGATTTTTGCTTCAGACTGAGCAGTCGTACGGTCAGAACGAGAACCGGCCAATGCGACACCGATACCGGTGCCGCCGATGTCTTCATAGGTCAGAGACGCGCCAGCACCGTCGCCGTTAGAGCGGCTGGTAGGACGTGAGGTGCTTGATACGCTGGTCGCTTCGTTTTTGCCCTGGTACTGTAATGCCAGATTCAGGCCATCAACCAAGCCGAAGAAGTTTCTGTTACGGTAGGTTGCGAGACCGGTAGAACGGCCCACCATGAAGTTGTCGGTGTAACCGGAGTCGCCGCCGTATTCTGGCAGCATGTCGGTGTAGCCAATTGCGTCATACACTACGCCGTAGTTACGGCCGTAATCCAATGAGCCAAACTTGGCGAATTTCAGACCGGCGAAGCCAAGACGGGTTTTGTTACCGTTCAGCGCGTCTGAACCTTCGGAGTTGCTCAGGCTGTTTTGATATTCCCACTGGCCGTAGCCGGTCAGAGTATCGCTAATTTTGGTCTGGCCTTTAAAGCCAAAACGCATATAAGAACCATCGCCATTATTGCTGGTGCTGTCACTGAAATAATGTTTACCGTTAACGCGGCCATACAGATCCAACTGGTTGCCATCTTTGTTATAAATCTCTACGGCATTTGCACCAGTGGTTACAACAATTAAAGAGACCGCTACGGCCAAAACACTGCGCTTCATCATTATTTAAGTTCCTAGAATTTTATATATAGGTTTCCCCGTGCCAAATTTTAAATATCAGGCTGCGAGTTTCTTAATATTTATAATTGCTGCTATCTGTAAATCGAATCGAACATTAGCACTAAGCACGAAAAGTTAAAATGAAAAAGTTCGGCGCTATTGGTTAAATTATCGAAATGATGTGTAACAAAATGATTCAAAATCAGGTTTGTAACCCCCTGATTTTATGCATATTTTGCATAACAGGTTGCACCAAAATAGTGCATGCGCGTTTTTTGGTGCAAACTTCTTAAAGAATTGTCTTTTTACTGTGCTATAGAGCACGTTTTTCAAAGCATTTTTATGTGTTAACAATCATTAAAAAAATTAAATGAGAAATAGATCACTTGCCTTTAAAAAGTGCATAGCAGAGTAAGCGTTTTTTATTATTCCTCTGCTATATCGAAAATCCAGTTAAGCAAATACCGAATTTGACTATCGACTTAATATTTATTATTCCCACCGAGAGGATTATTTAAGTCAAATTACAAATCACGTAAGAGGATCATAATTACCTTGGTTATTAATTTGAACAATACTCCGTATTGATAATGACTGTTTTGCACAAATAACAAACAAGGCCAGGAAAGGGATATTAATAACGAGCGCAGAGAATGAGAGGGTAATCGCGCTCTTCTCCCCTTCTCGCTGACAATATTCAGCAGAGTGGGAGAAGAGCATCAGGAGGTTAACGGTAGCGAGAATTAACGGCGGTTACGCACCAGCTGGTAACGACGAGTGAGGTATTCCACCGGCGCACTCCAGATATGCACCAGACGACAGAACGGAAACAGCAGGAACAGCGTCATGCCAAGGACCATATGCAGCCTGAAGATAAGCGCAACGCCATCAAGATGTGCCGATGCGCCGCCCTGGAAGGTGACAATGGCCTGTGCCCAGCCGACCAGCTTTATCATTTCGCTGCCGTCCAGATGCTGCGCCGAGAAAGGAATGGTGCCCAGCCCTAGACAAACCTGCACCACCAGCAGCGCGATTATCATGATATCGCCAACGCTTGAGGTCGCGCGCACCCGCACATTGGTTAAGCGGCGCTTAAACAACATCGCACCACCGACCAGCGTCATCAGCCCAAAAATGCCTCCCACGACCATCGCCAACTGCTGTTTCGCGGCAATAGAGAGGAAAGGTTCGTAAACCCAGTGCGGGGTTAACATGCCGACCAGGTGGCCGAAAAAGATGCCAAGAATACCGACGTGAAACAGCGGCGAGGCAATGCGTAAGCCTTTTTTATCCAGCAGCTGGCTGGAACCTGCACGCCAGCTGTATTGGCCATAGTCATAGCGCAGCCAGCTGCCGGCCAGAAAAATCGTCCCCGCAATATACGGATAAATATCAAAAAAGAAGCTGCTGAGGAAATTCATGGACGTTTCTCCTCACGGGAGACGCCGGGGTGTCCGGCATCGAGTTGAATGTACTGCGCGGCTACCGCGCCTGCAAAACGTTGGCCGCGTGCCTTTTCTTCTTCACTCAGGCAACCTTGCTCACCGAGGAATTTGATTTGCTCGTCTTCCCACACCGCATCAAGCGCCTGAGGCGTATCGTCACGGCTCTCGTGCTGCAGTTTTTCCGCCACGCTGTCGGCGGTCAGTGTGGCACCCGACAGGCTCAGCAACAGGTTGAACAACAGCGCATAGTGGTTTTCACGCTGGGTCAGGCGCGCACTCAGCAGCGCCAGAATTGGGGCAATGTTCAGCAAACCGGCTTGGGCCTCTTCCGCTGCAAGCATAGCGAGATACTCGAGGTACAGCGGCAGATAGTCCGGTAACTCCTTGCTGTCTATCTCCAGATTCGCGGCGCGGTATTGATCCAAAAGATCGACCATCGCCTGCCCGCGATCCCGCGATTCACCGTGCACGTGTTCAAACAGCAGCAAAGAAGTGGCGCGGCCGCGATCGAACAGGCTACAGTATTCGGCCTGTCTGTCGAGCAGGTCGGCGGCACAAAACTGTCGAATGAAATCGGCCAGCTGCTGCGTTTCTTCAAGGCTCAGCAGTGGGGATTCCGTCAACGCCAGCAGCAGGTCCTGCTTATGCGCCCACAGCGCGTCGTCGGGATAGTCCAGCAGACGAGAGATAATGCGTAAGGCGATCATTTTTCAGCTCCGAACGAGGTTTTAGGGCTCACGTCGATGGCGTCGATACGCTTGCTGTTAAACAGATTAAATTTTCCGTCGCTGCCGTGGCAGCCATCGCCGAAACTGAAGCCGCAGCTTTTACTTTCAGGGAAGGCTTCGCGCGCCAGCTCGCGATGGCTCGACGGCACCACAAAGCGGTCTTCGTAGTTGGCAATCGCCAGATAGCGGTACATCTCCTGTGCCTGCCGTTCGCTCAGGCCGACCTGATCCAGCGCGGTAGTATCGACCACGCCGTCAACCGACTCGGCGCGCTTGAAGTGACGCATTGCCAGCATACGTTTCAGGGCCAGCAGCACCGGCTGGGTGTCGCCTGCGGTTAACAGATTGGCCAGATACTGGACGGGAATGCGCAGACTTTCGACGTCCGGCAGCACGCCGGTGTGCGGTATCGCGCCCGCATCGGCCGCCGACTGAATCGGCGACAGCGGCGGCACGTACCACACCATCGGCAAGGTGCGGTATTCAGGATGCAGCGGCAGCGCCAGCTTCCACTCCATCGCCATCTTGTAGACCGGCGACCGCTGTGCGGCATCAAGAACCGACTGCGGGATCCCCTGCTTTAACGCCTCGGCGACCACCTGCGGATCGTTGGGGTCCAGGAATATTTCCATCTGACTCTGGTAGAGATTCTGCTCGTTCTCGACGCTGGCGGCCTGCTTAATACGGTCTGCGTCATACAGCAGCACGCCCAGGTAGCGAATACGTCCAACGCAGGTTTCAGAGCACACCGTTGGCTGCCCTGCCTCGATGCGCGGATAGCAGAAGATGCACTTCTCGGACTTGCCGCTTTTCCAGTTGAAGTAGATTTTCTTGTAAGGACAGCCGGTCAGGCACATGCGCCAGCCGCGGCATTTGTCTTGATCGATAAGCACGATGCCGTCTTCGTCACGTTTGTAGATGGCACCGCTCGGACAGGTCGCCACACACGCCGGATTCAGGCAGTGCTCGCAAAGGCGCGGCAGATACATCATGAAAGTGTTTTCAAACTCGCCGTAGATTTCTTTTTGTATGTTGGCGAAATTGCTGTCGGCGGAACGGGTTGAGAACTCGCCGCCTAAATCGTCTTCCCAGTTTGGGCCGCTGACAATTTTGTCCATCCGCAGGCCGGTCAACAGCGAACGTGGACGCGCAATCGGCTGATGTTTCCCCTCTTTGGCGGTGTGCAGATGCTGGTAGTCGAAATCAAAAGGCTCGTAGTAGTCGTCGATTTCCGGCATATAAGGATTAGCAAAAATCTTACCCAACAGCTGCAGACGGTTGCCCATACGCGGCTGGAGCCTGCCGCTGATTTTACGGATCCAGCCGCCCTTCCATTTCTGCTGATTTTCCCAGTCGTTCGGGAAGCCAATACCCGGCTTGGTTTCAACATTATTAAACCAACCATATTCGACGCCTTCGCGACTGGTCCAGACGTTTTTGCAGGTCACCGAACAGGTGTGACAGCCGATGCATTTGTCGAGATTTAGCACCATGCCGATCTGTGAACGAATTTTCATTTAACTTTCTCCTGCACGGTGTCGTGACCTTCGCCGTCTAACCAGTCAATGCGATTCATTTTCCGCACCACGACAAAGTCATCGCGGTTGGAGCCTACGGTGCCGTAATAGTTGAAACCGTAAGACTGATGGGCATAACCGCCGATCATGTGCGTTGGTTTAGGCGTAACGCGGGTTACCGAGTTGTGGATCCCGCCGCGCTGTTGGGTGATTTCAGAGCCGGGAATATTCACCAGCCTTTCCTGCGCGTGGTACATCATGGTCATGCCCGCCGGAACGCGCTGACTGACCACCGCCCTCGCAGTCAAGGAACCGTTGGCGTTGAAAGCCTCTATCCAGTCGTTGTCCGTGACGCCAAGCTGGCGCGCATCGTCTTCACTCAGCCAGACAATCGGCCCGCCGCGCGACAAGGTCAGCATCAGCAGGTTGTCACTGTAGGTGGAGTGAATGCCCCACTTCTGGTGCGGGGTGATGAAGTTCAGCGCCCTCTCTGGATTACCGTTAGGCCGCGTATTCAGGAACGGCTGAGACGCACGGGTGTCAATCGGCGGACGGTAAACCAGCAGGCTTTCACCGAACGCACGCATCCACTCGTGATCCTGATAAATTTGTTGGCGGCCGGTCAGCGTGCGCCAAGGAATAAGCTCGTGCACGTTGGTGTAACAGGCGTTATAGGAGACGTGTTCATCTTCGAGACCCGACCAGGTCGGGCTGGAGATAATCTTGCGCGGCTGTGCCTGAATATCGCGAAAGCGGATTTTCTCGTCTTCTTTATTCAGCGCCAGATGGCGATGGTCAATGCCGGTAAATTCCCCCAGCGCTTTCCAGGCTTTAACCGCCACCTGACCATTGGTTTCAGGCGCCAGCGTCAGGATGATTTCTGCCGCATCGATCGCCGTTTCAATCTTCGGACGACCGGCCGCTGCACCATCAGGCTGGGTGTCATTGAGTTTCTTCAGCAGCGCAATTTCGCTGTCGGTGTTCCAGTTGATGCCTTTGCCACCGTTACCGAGCTTGTCGAGCAGCGGCCCCAGCGCGCTGAAGCGGGCATAGGTATTCGGATAGTCGCGTTCGACCGGCACCAGATGCGGCGCGGTCACGCCCGGAATAAGTTCGCAGTCGCCCTTTTTCCAGTCCTCCACGCCCAGTGGCTGAGCCAACTCGGCGGCGGAGTCGTGCTGAATCGGCAGCGTGACCAGGTCAGTCTCTACGCCCAGATGCCCGACACAGACACGAGAAAACTCCTTCGCCAACCCTTTGTAGATATCCCAGTCGCTTTTAGATTCCCAGGCGGGATCGACGGCGGCAGACAGCGGATGAATAAACGGGTGCATGTCCGAAGTATTCATGTCGTCTTTCTCGTACCAGGTGGCGGTCGGCAGCACGATATCGGAGTACAGACAGGTGCTCGACAGCCGGAAGTCGAGCGTCACCACCAGATCCAGCTTGCCTTCGCCGCCCTGGTCTTGCCATTCCACCTCTTCCGGCAGGATTCCACCCTGAATCCCCAAATCTTTCCCCTGAATGCCGTTTTCGGTGCCGAGCAGATATTTCAGCAGGTATTCATGGCCCTTACCCGACGAACCGAGCAGGTTTGAGCGCCAAACAAACAGGTTGCGTGGGTAGTTTTGCGGGTCATCCGGCTGCTCGGCGGCGAAGCGTACGCTGCCGTCCTTTAGGCTGTCGACGGTGTATTGCTGTACATTTTTCCCCGCCGTTTTAGCCATCGCGGCCAGATTCAGCGGATTCACGTTGAGCTGCGGCGCAGAAGGCAGCCAGCCCATACGCTCGGCGCGTACGTTGAAGTCAATCAGGCTACCGCTAAAGCGTGAGCCGTCGGCCAGCGGAGAAAGCAGCGACTGTGGCGTAACGCTTTCATAGCGCCACTGGCTCGAATGATTGTAGAAAAATGAGGTGCCGTTCATCTGGCGAGGCGGACGCTGCCAGTCGAGACCAAAGGCCAGCGGCTGCCAGCCGGTCTGCGGACGCAGTTTTTCCTGGCCGACGTAGTGCGCCCAACCGCCGCCGCTCTGTCCCACACAGCCACAGAAAATCAGCATGTTGATCAGGCCACGGTAGTTCATGTCCATGTGATACCAGTGGTTCAGGCCCGCACCGACGATGATCATCGAACGGCCGTGGGTCTTGTCGGCGGTGTCGGCAAATTCGGTGGCAATGCGGATAATATTTTGCTGTGAAACGCCGGTAATCTGTTCAGCCCACGCCGGACTGTAGGCTTTGATCTGGTCAAAACTCTGCGCGCAGTTGGCGTCATTGAGACCGCGTTCGATACCGTAGTTGGCGAGCGTCAAATCATAGACGCTGGCAACGCACGCTTCACTGCCGTCGGCGAGAAGAATCCGCTTCACCGGCAGTTTGTGCAGCAGGATCTCTTCCAGCGCAACGCTGTTGAAATGCTCGTGAGTGATGCCGCCGAAATACGGGAAACCGACCTCAACGACGTCGTCATGTTGGTCCAGCAGGCTCAGCGCCAGTTTGACGTCCTGCTGATTTTTGCCTTCACGCGCTTCGAGATTCCACTGCCCTTTTTCGCCCCAGCGATAGCCGATGGAGCCGAGCGGGGAAACCAGTTCTCCGCTCTGTTCGTCCAGTGCGATAGTTTTCCACTGCGGATTATTTTCCTGCCCGAGGTTATCGACCAGATCCGAGGCGCGCAGCATGCGGCCTGCGGCGAAGTGTCCCCCTTCGCGCGGTTCGAGCAATACCAGCATCGGCATGTCGGTATATCGGCGAACATAGTCGATGAAGTAGCGGCTCGGGTTATCCAGATGGAAGGATTTAAGGATCACGTGGCCCATCGCCAGCGCCAGCGCGCTGTCGGTTCCCTGCTTCGGTGCCAGCCAGTGGTCGCAGAGTTTAGCAACTTCGGCATAATCGGGGGTGATCGCCACCGTTTTCGTACCTTTGTAGCGTACTTCGCTGAAGAAGTGCGCATCCGGCGTGCGCGTCTGCGGCAGGTTAGAGCCCCAGGCGATAATATAGGAAGAGTTATACCAGTCGGCCGATTCCGGCACGTCGGTCTGCTCACCCCAGGTCATTGGCGAGGCCGGAGGCAGGTCGCAGTACCAGTCATAGAAGCTCAGACACACGCCACCAATCAGGGAGAGATAGCGGGCGCCCGAGGCGTAAGACACCATCGACATCGCCGGAATAGGTGAAAAACCGATGATGCGGTCTGGCCCAAAGGTTTTGGCGGTATAAACGTTGGAGGCGGCGATCAGTTCGTTGACCTCCTGCCAGCTGGAGCGCACAAAGCCGCCGCGCCCACGCACGACTTTATAGCTTTTGGATTTTTCAGGATTGCTGACGATTGAGCCCCATGCATCGACAGGATCGGCATGCTGCTGCTTCGCCTCGCGCCACAGCTGGATAAGCTTTTTGCGCATCAGAGGATACTTCAGACGGTTGGCGCTGTAGAGATACCAGGAGTAGCTGGCTCCGCGCGGGCAGCCGCGTGGCTCGTGATTCGGCAGGTCTGGGCGCGTGCGCGGGTAGTCGGTCTGCTGAGTTTCCCAGGTAACGAGGCCGCTTTTGACGTAGATTTTCCAGCTACAGGAGCCAGTACAGTTGACGCCATGAGTGGATCGCACAACTTTATCGTGCTGCCAACGGCTGCGATAACCCTCTTCCCAGTCGCGATTGGCGTTTAGCGTCTGACCGTGATCGTCGGCAAAGGGTTCGGCCAGCTGCTTAAAATAGCGAAACCGGTCTAGAAACTTGCTCATCCAGGAACCTCCTGAGGCGTTCTGTCTTTATTTGGGTAGCGTTGCAGGCAAAAATCAACGCAATGACATTGCTTAAATTGGCGCTAGGGTAGTCGCGGGTGTGAACAGACGCGTTGATGACGATCAATCGATTCAGGAAGGAAATAGTTACGGCGACGAAACATACCCCCTAGGGGGTATAAACTTAAAATTCTTAACCTATTGTAAAATATAAAAATAGCGCTCGTGATTGAGCGCTATTTAAGAATTGGAGTTGTGGTCAGCTATTTGGGAGTAGGAAAAGGATTACAAAAAATCTTTCGCCTTGCTGAGCAGCGCAGCCTTGGTTATGACGCCGAGCAGGCGACGCGTCTCGGCATTTTCCAGCACCGGCAGACGTTCGAGCGGTGATGAACTGAACACGGCCCACGCCTCTTCATAGCTCGACTGCTGATAGAGCACGGTAAATTCATGCTCGATATAGGGGTCGATGGGCGCCTCTTTATCCAGGCTGCCGTCAATGATGCCGGTTGCCAGCACATTGGTCGCGACCACGCCAACGAAGCGCTCTTCCCTGTCGATAACATAGACGTAACGTGTGCGCTGTTTGAGGCCCTCACTGACTAACTCGACCAGCGTGGCGTCGAGGTACATTTTTGAACAGGGACACATCAACGCGGCGACGGTCCCGTTCTCAAAATCACTCTTGGCGGCGAACCGCGCGTTGAGCCGGGTCAACACTGGGTAGGTACCGCTGGCCTTGAAGCGCGACGCCACAACGTAGGAAATGGCCGTCGCCAGCATCAACGGGAACAGCAGCGAACTGTTGAGGGTCATTTCAAACGCCATCATGATCGACATCAGCGGCGCGTGACTGGTTGCCGCGAGCAAAGCACTCATGCCGATGGCGGCATACAGGCCCATCGGCCCCGGATCAAAGCCCAGCCATTGCAGGCAGGTACAGACCAGTGCGCCGCTGGCGGCTCCGATCAGCAGCGAAGGCGTGAACAGGCCGCCGACCGCGCCAGACCCTACGGTGATAGCGGTGGCAACAATCTTGAGCAGCAGCAGCAGCCCCAGCGAGGTATGCAGGTCGCGGTTATTCAGGATAAGGTCGATAACCTCGAACCCATTGCCCAGCACCAGCGGCGAGACCATCGCCACCACGCCTACCGCCAGTCCTCCGAGGCCAAGGCGCAGCGCCGGATGGGATATCGGCTGCATCGCCCTGCGCACCTTATCAATTGAGGCAATAAACATCGGCCCGAGAATACCGGTCGCCGCGCCAATCGCCAGTACGGTAAAGATAGCGCCGGGCGTTGGGCTGAATACGGCGGAAGAATAGAGGTACAGCGGCGCATAGTGGGTAACGGAGCGCACAGTCAGCACCGCAACCGAGGCGGAAATAAACAGTGGGATAAGCCGCTGTACGGCGGTAACACCAAAGGCAATCTCGGCGACAAACAGCGCGCCGGCAAACGGCGCGTGATACACCGCAGCCAGCCCGCCTGCGGCCGCCATCGCCACCACGTCTGACTGGTGAAGAGAGGTAAAACGGGTAAAGCGGCCCAGCAGGCTGCCGCTCAGTGCAGAAAGCTGCACCATCGCGCCTTCGCGACCAATGGAACTGCCGCTCGCGATGCTGGCAAGTGAAGAGAGCGATCTCAGCAGCGTGCTGACCACAGGAATACCCGGTAAGCGTTTATCGATAACGTCGAGATAGTCCGGCATCTTGCCGTTGCGCGACTCGTAGCGGAGCGCCCAGTGGAGAATAAAGCCCGCCACCACGCCACCCACGGCGGTGATAATCGGCCAGACAATCAGAGGGTATTCGTTAAACGCGCGGGTTATGTCGCTGCCGTCTTTAAACATCAAGCCATCAATGCCGCCGATCGCCAGCCGAAATCCTATCGTCACAAGCGCAGCAATAATCCCGGCGGGAATGGCTATCAACAAGTTTACCCAATCAGATTTTTGCAACGCTTTAAAGCCCATTATTTCCCAAACCGGTTGTCGAATCTAAAGGATTTCCTTAGACGAAATCATAGCATCCCTCAACGATTTAGAAATAAGGAAGTTAGCGCCGAGAGGATCATTGACGAGATTTCATTCGACCAAAGTGCTGAACCGCTTAGCTTGGCACATCACCGGTTCAGCACGCACAATTTTGTTTATGTGAATGAAATCAGGCAGTCAGGTCTTTGAATAACAAATCTAAGACATTTCAACCAGCATCAAACCGGCACGCAGTCCCAGTGCAACGTTCGGGTTCGGGAATAACACCACTTCTTCGGGGTGCTCGACCCGATACGTTTTACCGCTCTGCTCGGCCAGCACGTAGCCCTGCGGATAAGCGGTAAAATTCAGCGCATCGGCGGGCACGTGCAGTTGGAAGTCCGGCTGTTCGCGCAAAATATCCTGCACCACCTGAAAGTGCTTCATCGGCTCACCCTGACGTGCGGGCGCAGGTAAATCACTCACCAGTGCCTGCAACGCCAGCTTTATCTGGATGAACTGCTTAAGGTCATTCTCGCCAAACGGCAGCGCCTTGCCGAGCTCTAGGGTGCAACTTTCGGCATCGAAAACCTCACTGCTAAAGTGCGTAAACGTCCCGCCGGGGGAGCGATGATAGACCAGCGCGTCTAACCCGGCCTGCTCAAGCCAGGCCAGCATTTCGGGCGAGTGCGGGCGCAGCTGGAAAGGCAACAGGCCAAAACGCAGGTACAGCGAGCCGCGAATCGCGGTATGCAGATCATAATGGAAACGCTGCCTGGCGCCGGCCGCACTGGCGCTGCGATAAAACTGCGCCAGCAGTTGCTCAAGCTGCTGCGCACGCCGTGTTTCATCACTTGGGGTGAATCGCACATGGCGACCGCCAAACATACGATTCATGTCCGCCACGAGATAGCGCTTGTTGGCACGCATCGACGGTGGATTGCCCAGCACCACCAGCAAACGCACCCTCAGCGGGCGCGTACCGGCAAGCAGCTCGGCCACCAGTTGATTCAGCAGCTCGATAGGTGCCGTTTCGTTGCCGTGAACCCCCGCCGACAGCACCACCGCCTTTTTACAGGCGTGACGCGGCGACAGCTCAAGCACGCCTTCGGCCAACCACTGCCAGTCAAGATGCGGCAGTTGACCGGAGGGGAGAACAGGCGGCGTTCCGTCCAAAGTAAGCGTTAATACATCAAACATGACACGCGTTCCTTAATCACTTTCTTCAGGCCTGCTGGAAAGGATAGATACTTCCCAGACGCAGGATCTGCGTTAGCTCGTCCAGCGCGCGGCGGACTTCCAGCAGCAGCTGCGGATCGGCTAAATCTTCCTGCTGCATCCGGTCGCGATAGTGGCTGTCAACCCAATCATTGAGGCGAGCAAACAGAGTATCGTCAATCAGTGAACCCTGATTAACCGCCGACAGCTCGGTAGCATTTAATGCCACGCGCAGCCTCAGACAGGCCGGACCGCCGCCGTTGCGCATACTCTCACGCAAATCGAAGACCTGGATATCGTCAATCGGGCCGCCGCTGGCGCGCAGATCCGACAGATAGTCCCATACCGCGGCGTGCTGGCGAGATTCCTCTGGCACGACGATAGTCATTTTACCGTCGGCCCTGCTCAGCAGTTGGCTGTTGAACAAGTAGGTGGCCACGGCATCATCGAGAGAAACGCGCGACTTAGGCACTTCAATCGGTTTAAAGTCCGCCTCAACGCTGGCCATCTTGCGGCGAATTTCGTCGAATGCCGCCTGCTGATTCACAAATGCCTGCTCATGGTGGAACAGCACCTGGCGATTGCTGACCGAAATCACATCGTTGTGGAATACGCCGCGATCGATAGCCTCGGGATTCTGCTGAACGAACGCCGTGCGCACTGGGTCAAGCTGATGTAAACGGGCAATTGCCTCGCTCGCCAGCAGCGTTTGCCTCGCCGGATAGCGTACCGGTTCGTTATCACCGGTCACCAGTCCGTTACGGCCATAAACAAACACCTGCACGCCCTGCCTGTCATACTCGCCGCACAGTCGGTTATGGTTAGCCGCGCCTTCATCGCCGAGATTTGCGACCTGAGGAAGCGCAGCATGGTGCGCGAAGTGCTCGCGATGATTAAAGGTGGCGCGCAGGATAGCCGAGGTGGTGTCGGCTTCAATCGCACGGTGAAACTTGTTATTCAGGTTTGCCACGGTGAAATGCACCCGCCCGTCGGCGCTGTCGGCCGATGGCGATACCGTGGCGGCGTTGGCGACCCACATCGCCGATGCGGAACTTAGCGACGAGAGCAGGCGCGGCGAATAGGCATTGGCTTTGGCCAGCACCTGCGCATCACTCCCCTCAAATCCCATCTGGCGCAGCGTGCTAAGATGCGGCCTTTCATGCGGCGGCAGTACGCCCTGTTTGAAGCCAAGGTCAGCCAAGGCCTTCATTTTCAACAGTCCCTGCTTCGCCGCCAGCTTCGGATTGGCAATTGCGCTTTGGTTGCGCGTCGAGGCTTCGTTACCAAACGACAGCCCCGCATAGTGGTGGGTGAGTCCTACCAGACCATCAAAATTGACTTCATATCCAGACATCATGCTCTCCAGTGACAGCCAGGGTTACCCTTGCTGACCAAAATCGATTCCCGGCGACAGCGCGGAAGGAAGTTCCAGACGGTCGGTTTCCAGCGAGGCCATCGGCCAGGCGCAGTAATCCGCGGCATAGTAGGCGCTCGGACGATGATTGCCCGAGGCACCAATCCCACCAAAGGGGGCATTGCTGGAGGCACCGGTCAACGGCTTGTTCCAGTTGACGATACCGGCACGGGCCTCGAGCAGAAGCTGATCGAACTGTGCACGCTGCGCCGAAATCAGCCCGGTGGCCAGGCCAAAGCGCGTCTGGTTGGCAAGACGGATTGCCTCATCAAACTCGCGGTAGCGAATAACGCTCAGCAACGGGCCGAAATACTCTTCATCCGGCACACCGGCCACGTCGGTCAGCTCGATGATACCCGGCGTCAATAAGGTGCTGTCGGGACGCAGGCGGCTCATCGTCAACAGCGACTTGCCGCCGAGCTCGACCAGTTTGTCCTGTGCGCTCAGCATATTGCGCGCAGCGGTATCGGAAATAACCCCGCCGATGAACGGCTGCGGCTCGTCATTCCATGCGCCAACGCGCAGCGAGGACGTAACCTCAATCAGGCGCTTGAGGAAGGCATCCCCCGCCTGACCTTGTTTGACCAACAGACGACGCGCGCAGGTGCAGCGCTGCCCGGCAGAGATAAACGCCGATTGAATGGTCAGATTGACCGCGGCGTCGATGTCTTCAACCGGCTCAACGATCAGCGCATTGTTACCGCCCATCTCCAGCGCCAGAATTTTTTCCGGCTGCCCGGCCAGCTGACGATGCAGCTGATAACCGGTGCCCGCGCTGCCGGTAAACAGCAGACCGTCAATCTGCGATGAAGCGGCCAGCGCCTCACCGGTAGAACGTCCACCCTGCACCAGATTGATCACGCCGGCAGGAAGTCCCGCTTGCTGCCACAGCTTGAGCGTCTCTTCGGCGGTCACCGGCGTGAGTTCGCTCGGTTTGAACACCAGCGTGTTACCGGCCAAAAGCGCGGGTACGATGTGACCGTTTGGCAGATGCCCTGGGAAATTGTAGGGGCCAAATACCGCCAGCACCCCGTGTGGACGATGACGCAGTACCGCTTCACCGTCCGGCATTGGCGTATGTTTCTCGCCGGTACGCTGTTGATTGGCTTCCAGCGAAATCGCCACCTTGCCTATCATTGCCTGCACTTCGGTGAGTGTCTCCCAGCGCGGTTTACTGGTTTCAAGGCTGATGATTTCGGCCAGTCTGGTTTTGTTTTCAGTCAGCAGCGCGGCAAATTTCTGAATGACTTCGCCACGCTGGGCCAGCGTCAGGCGCGCCCACGCCGGGAAAGCCTCACGTGCGGCAAGGCAGGCCGACTCGACGTCTTCACTGCTTGCGCTCATGGCCGACCAGAGCTTTTCACCGCTCACCGGGTTAGACTTTTCCAGCAGCGTGCCTTGCCCGCTGCGCCACTGTCCCTGAATAAATAGTGCTGGATGGGTCATAGTTCACTCGCTTGTGATAATTGTCGGGTTGAGGTCGCTGTCGCCGCGTCGGGGAACAGCGGCACAACGCGCAAGGGGGTGCCATGGGTGACGCACAGCGCCTCAGCGGTACGCTCGTCGAGCGTTAACCGGCTGATATCTGCGGGCCCCGTGACCAAAGTCGCGCGAAAATTTGCGTAATTTTCGTTGGCGACCAGGTAGAAAGTTTCATCTTCGAACGACGTGGCGGTAGTGATTCTTGCCGGCAATAATTGGCTTTCTTTCACCGCACGCAGGTTGTCTACCTCGCCTTCAAGCGTCGGACCCGCGTCGAAGATGTCCACGTACCCCTGATAGCGCAGGCCTTCTTTTTCAAGCAATGCACGCGCTGGGGCAGTTTGAGGATGAACCTCGCCCAGCACCGCACGCGCCTGCGGGCTTAACAACTCGGTGTAGAGAGGGTGTTTCGGCATCAGCTCGGCAATAAAGGACTTCTGTCCCATCCCGGTCAGACGGTCTGCTTCGGCAAATTCCATGGCGAAGAAATGCTGCCCGACGCTGTCCCAGAAAGGCGAGTGGCCGTTGTCGTCTGATACACCGCGCATCTCGGCAATCACCTTCGGCGCAAAGCGCTCGCGGAAAGCGGCCATAAACAGGAAGCGCACTTTTGACAGCAGCTGTCCGTTGCGGCTATGGCGATAGTCCGGATCGAGGAACAGCGTGCAGAGCTCGCTGTAACCGGTGTGATCGTTACTTAAAAACAGGGTCGGGACCGGTTTGTAGATGTTCAGGCTCTTCGACGCATGGATAAGCGTACCGAGTCGGAAGTTGTACCAAGGCTCGCTGAGCCCCACGGCCACCTCGAGCGCGCTGACGCCAACGACTTTCTGCTGGCTCAGGTCTTCGAGCACGAACAGATAGCCCTGCTCGGCTTTGTCCAGCTGACCTTTCCAGGTTGCCACAGAGCGCTCAATTCGCGTTCGCAGGTGGGCCTCATCCTTAGGCAGAGACGTTAAACCGATGCCGGTTTTCCCTGACAACTGCAGGATATCGGCGATATCGCCGAGCCGCACAGGACGAATCAACATCATGATAATTACCTCATTCAAAGAGATGACGCGGTTTTCAGGAACAAAGCCGCGCGATGGCACGCTCAAGACGGTTCAGACCTTCCTCGACGTCAGCCTGCGGAATAATCAGGGATGGCGCGAATCGCAGCACGTTAGGACCTGCGATTAAGCCAATCAACCCTTCTTCTGCCGCCAGCTGGTTCAGCTGTTTAGCCTGTCCGTTATAGCGTTCGTGCATTACCGCCCCAAGCAGCAGGCCCATGCCGCGAATCTCAGAAAATACGTGATACTGATGATTAATCAGGTTAAGACGCTCGGTGAACCACAGATGGCGCAGCGCGACGCCGCCCAAGACTTCAGGCGTATTAATCAGCTCAAACACCTTACCGGCGACTGCGGTGGCCAGCGGGTTACCGCCGTAAGTGGTGCCGTGGGTGCCGGGTTGGAAATGCGCGGCCAGACTGTCGACGGTAAGCATGGCGCCGATAGGGAAACCACCGCCGAGCGCTTTCGCGGTAGTCAGGATGTCGGGGACAACGTCATAGGCCTGATAGGCATAGAGTTCGCCGGTTCTGCCCACGCCGGTTTGCACTTCGTCAAAGATAAGCACGGCATCATGCTGGTCGCACAGCGCGCGCAGGCCATGGAGGAACTCAGGATCAGCAGGCACTACGCCACCTTCACCTTGTACGGGTTCAACAATGACGGCGCAGGTACGAGAGGAAATATGGTTCGCTACCGCCGATAAATCGTTGAACGGCAAATGCGTGATGGCAGGCGGTAGCGGGGCGAAGTCCTGGGAATACTTAGGCTGTCCGCCTGCGCTAACGGTGAAAAGAGTCCGGCCGTGGAAGGCATTTTTAAAGGCGATAATCTCGTTTTTATGGTCGGCGTTTTTAGAGTGTCCGACCAGACGCGCAAGTTTAAGGGCCGCTTCGTTTGCTTCTGCACCTGAGTTACAGAAGAACGCCTTGTCGGCGAAGGTCGCATCCACAAGCTGTTTCGCAAGCTTCAGTACTGGCTCATTGGTATAACCATTTCCTAAATGCCAGACTTTTTGTGCTTGCTCGGTTAACGCACTTAATACCTCTGGATGGCGATGCCCCAGCGCATTGACCGCAATTCCGCCGGCAAAATCGACATAGTCTTTACCAGACTGGTCCCACAGCCATGAGCCTTCCCCACGTACAGGGATAAAATCAGCCGGGGCATAGACCGGGACCATGTATTCATCAAACGCTTTGCGGGTTACACGCTGTTCCATATCAACCTCATCGTTATTTGCTTATGCCATCGTCTCTCGGCCTTAGTGCAAGCCATTGATAAGACGGTTGACGTTAATTTTTGAGAACGCATTTCCTAAATTAAGGGTGCAGACTCCCTTTCCCTCTTAAAGAGAAGGAAAATTTTTAATGAGTCATCTTTTCTACAAATTGTCTCTGCACGCATAACGAGCAGCTCTTTTAGGGTAAAATCAACTTAACTGTCTGTAAGCGTCTTAGAGTTAAGGGATTTAAAATTTTGTCCCTGATGAATTGATAATAGAGTGCAGACATCGTGCCAGCAACGAAAAAAAGTGAATAAAAAAGGTCGAGACACCAAAAAACAAGGAGTTAAACCCTAACCCTATTCACTTTAACTGCATAAAAAGTGAATATTTATGAAAAACCCCTTTACGGGTCATACTTTAAGAGAATGAGTATGCAACGAAAAATAACTAAAAATATCTGCCGTATTTGTGATCTGTTACACAGGGAAGGCGCAGACTAAGAAAATAAATGCCTCTTTTTAGAGCGAAATCCTCACCAAAATGGTGCACATAGCCATTATTTATTGGCCTTCACAAAGGCCAATAAGAGCTTTCTATTATTAAGTCACTGGATTATCTATTGATAAGAAATTAAAATACATTAATGCCGATAGATTAAATTAATTAAATTAATAAATCCCAAATTTAAGCTGTAACTAGCTTCATATTAAACATTTATGAATTAAATCTAAAAAATCAGAATATATATCGACAGTCGGCATATTTATTATTGTAAATAAAATTCAAGTCGGACATGATCTTACCCGTTAACTAAAAATCAAGGGAATAATATGCGTCATCAGCAAAGGACTCAAGGTATAGGTTATAGATTTTTTGATTTCACTCTGACTCAAGACAATCAGTTGATGAGGAAAAGTACTTTTATCAGGACCGGAGCAAAAGAGCTTGCCGTATTGAGAGTGCTCATAGAGTCTGCAGGACAGCTCGTTGAGAAAAATGATTTGCTCGATAAGGTTTGGGGATCGGCTATTGTTTCAGAGGAGTCTCTTGCACGCTGCATTTATGTATTAAGGAAGATATTCCGGCAAGACAAAGAAAAGGTTTATATCCAAACGATTTACTCAAAAGGGTATGTTTTCGTTGCTGAAGTCTGTGAGTTTATTCCTGTACCCTATGAAATAAGCCCCGACCCCGTGTCTGTGCCCACGCCCATACCCGCGCCCGAGGCCGTCGATTATGAAGAGATTTTACAAAAGATCTTCGGTATGGATATTACCTATATCGAAATATCCGGAAAAAAACACATGGCTATCGGCGTTAAAATTTTATTACCAACAAACGAATTAACAGATAAAAAGAGAAAGTGCTAACCATGCTGTAACCCAAATACGGTAAATTATATTGAAAAATAGCGCCTGGACATTTCGGCCAATGTGCCGATCGTGCTTGATAAGACTTTAACCATGTTATCATAAACCGAATTAGCGTTCGCAAAACGCCCGGTTAAAGATTGAAGCGTCGTTTTTATTTGATCTTCCTGGGCGTTAAAACCCGTCACCCAAGATTCATACTGGGTATTGAGTAATTCGTAGTCATTTGAAGTACTAGAGATAAGATTATCCTTCATCTGTTTTAACGGGGTTAAATCAATCGCAACATAGTACCAATCTCCACCATATTGGGATTGTAATACGCTGCCTGATGGTAATCCCATGTCCTTAGCCCATTTTTCAGCCTCGACCTTGGATACATTATCTTTAGGATCTTTAGGGTAAAGTTGAGACAGCTTGTAACCGTCATCTGCCTTCTTATTGTATTTATCATAAAGATTATCAAGCTTTCCTTGCAACGTTTTAAAGTCGTACTTTAGATAGCCTTCTTTATCACTTTTTTTAATGAGCTTACCCATTTCAGACATAATGTTACTAAGTTCTTTATAAAAATTAATATATTTAGCTAAAGCCCCCTCAAAGATATCATAATACCCTTCTTTAACCTCGCCTATTATTTCACCAATCTGGTCAGAGATGTTTGAATCATTGTCAGAAAGATAGGCCACCGCTGAACTCTTTACCGACAATTTATCCTGCATCTGTTGTTTTAGATTTTTGAACTCAGCGACAAAGACTAGATTATCCTGAGCCTTGACAAGGGTTAACTTACTTTCATATTCCCTAAGGTTTTTAAGCATCAACTGCGTCATAAAGGGGGCATCGGATTTATCCTTGGCAAGTAACGCCTTTTCAAAAGCATTAAGCGACTGCACAAGCTCGCTGTTTTTTTCCGTGACCGATGAATTAACGTTTTCCTCCGTATCAACCCATAACGCCTTAGGGTTAGGTAATACAGGAGCTTGCTGTGCGTCGTATCTAACACTAGAAGTAGAGAGTTGTAATCCAATGCTGGTAGTCATTTTATTATCCTTGGTGATTTAGGGAGCACTAGCATTTTCTCGCGATCTCACCTATGGTGTTTGAAATATTCTCCAGTATTCGATTCATACTGTTAATCAGCTCAGAGGCCGTATTTTTATAGTTATTGCTGCGCTCACGGTTATTATCGGTAACTTTATTTTCAACCGAGGAGCTCATCTCAGCCAATGAGGACTTGGCACGCTCCTCTGAGGCGCCGATAGAAACAGAAGAGGAAATCATATTACCCATTGAATGCGATAGCTGACCTAATGTACGGTATTTTTCAACATTAAGACTGGCATTCATATATCTTTTTTTATCATCGTTAGACAGGGCGTTTCTCTGATTTTCTAACTTTGCCTTTTCTAGTTCGAAATTTGCATTTTCATTTTTAATGTGACCATCTCTCTCTTCACGGATTGGACGTGAGAGAGCACCTCCATACTCATTATCGATTTTAGGATGGATTTCATCCAATTGAGGTTTATACTTTTCATTGATGTCGGCAATGTTTTTATCTCTTTTAGCGCCAATCTGCGAGATGCCGTCTTGCTTTATTTTTTCAGCAGCACCATCAATACCCTTCTGCTTTCTTAACGAGTGCGCTGAGAGTACATAGCTGGCGCCCATGACCGCAATTTGAGTAATTCCCCCAGCGACTGCTGCTGAACAGTTATATATCCCTTCCTGCCGAATTGAGGTCGCCTTACTGTTCACGGAAGACTGCGCATTAATCATGCCATCGGCACTCTGTTTGAGAGCAATTTGGTCCAGCTTTTTAAGCAAGAAAATTAAATCTGTAATCGACAGGCTAAAATCACTCGCCGTGCCTCTTGACCTGGTATTTAGGACTGGGGAACTCGAGGAAGGAGGACGTGACTCCAGCGTTATCTCTTCCGTAATAACCCGACTCAGGTTGATTTGTAATGCCGCAGAAGCAGGCTCTTTATCGGCAAGAGGGCTGACATTGCGGTCGCCTTCAGAGCCCTTAGTGGGAATAAATATTGGAATATGTCGTAGATTTATATAATTCGTGGTCATACTTCTCTCCCAAAGCGCTTATATGCGCTGTAAATTAACAATCGATAAATTAGTTTGCTGCCTTGCAAGATTAATAGAACTCACCGTTTCGATAATATTTAACTTAGCCCTATTATCTGCATCAATTATTTCGATCATCTGCTTGAGATATTTACTAATGAATTTAACATCTGCCATGGCGACTATAATATCCGCTTCTTTATCGGCGACTTTTTTAGTTGAAATGCCTAACTGGATACTGTTCGCGGTCTCTACGGTAGATTTAGAAACCTCGGCACCCATAACGGCATAGTCTATATTACGCCCATAACTTCTTAAAGAAACCACATCATTTTTAAATCCTAGCTGTTCACCTAACCGCGCTACAGATTTACTCATAGAGGTCGAAACTTTACTGGCTGTCCTTCTCACTGCCGCAGGTACCGTTTTTTGGATCACCTTATTGATGACTTTACTCATTATGGGGACGATTCTTTTAAGCAATGCACTTGCCACATTTTTAGCGACCACACCGACGGCAATCATGATTACCGCAACAGTGATGGCAGCAGTAACGGTAGAAATAATATTGGCAATTCCGTCTTTCACCCCTAAATCATTCAAAAAAGATTTAATTTTTTCCGCAACAAATTTCATTATTGGCTGGATCACATGTTCCAGGACTGGCGCCATCACCCTGTCGGTAATACTTTTTCCAGTTACTTTGGCAACAATCGGGTCGGCGATAAGCAATGCCATGCCTACTGCGGCCAGCGCCAGGCTAGCCCCCCCGGTGAAAACGGCTCCGACAATGCTTACTGCCATGATTATTCCGCCTAAAATCTTACCAACACAGCCCATGATCTTATTGAGATGTTCTGCCTTACGGATCTCCTCGGCCTGCTCTTTGGCTTTTGACTCCATTTCTTTTTGCCGTGCTTCCTGCAACTGTCTTGAGAGTTTAGCGCTGGCCTGAAGTTTTTTGTCTGCATTGTCTCCAATCAGATTGGATAGCGTGCCGAGCAACAGAGTCATTGCCGCCAAGCCGGTGAGATGCTGTTCGTTGGTCGTTTTGAGTACGACTCTATCTACATTCGGCTGCTTCTGAAGTTTGTCCCAAAGGCCATCAACGATAAGCATCTTCTCGGTGGCAAGACTAGCTGAAGCTATCGATTTATCTTTTGCTATACCCAGCGCCGTTGAAGCAAGACTGAGTTTTCCCGTTGCCTTATTGAGTGAGTCCTGAGCCTTCCCGTAATCAATATCTGAAGGATTCATCCCTGCCAGTTTATCTTTTGCAGCCTCATAGTCAGATTTAGCACCTTCGTAGTGCTTGTTCGCCGTGACAAACGCATCACCGTCAGCCGTTGCCTCTTGAATTGCCTGGGCGCTCTCAGCGTTTGCCTGGATGTACTCATTTAAAAGCGCAAGGCCACTTGCCGTCTTGGCCAAGCTCAGCGCATTAATCTGGCTAAGTCGATTCTGTAATTTATGGGTGTTTCCGTCAGCAAAAATTTGCATTAACCCTGCCACTAAAGCTGAGAGGCCGGCAGGTTGCTTGGCTTCAACATTTAATGGCGTGGTAGGAAGAGCAAGTCGAGGGATATCCGCTTTAAGCGAAGCCGCCAGTGTCAGATTCGCGGTTTCACTTAATCCAATCACCATCATTTTGACCGCAGTCTGCTGCGCGGCAGCCTGGATATTACTCATTTCAACGCTTTGAGGAGGTTCCTGGGACAAGTCGGCAGCTTTCGGTTTTAAAGTTTCAGGTACCGATAAGGGGGGCCCTTTTTGCAGAATAACCGTTTCACTCATTGCATTTCTCCGGCTGAGTTTTAAACGTATCAGACTTAACGTTCATGGCATCTTCAGAGCAGGGTTTCATATTTATGGTATAAGCTTCAGCCCGCTGAACCAGTTCAACATCATGACTTTGCTCGCAAACCAGCTCAAAACATCTTCTGGCCTTCAGCATTTCTTTCATCATTAGCTGACACTGTCCGGCATGAAATACGCTTCTATAATCATTGCCGTTCATTGCAAAAACCACCGCGTAAAGATCGGCGGCTTTTTGATACTGTTTTTTTAATTGATAGACCGCGGCAAGACCCATAAAATAATCTGTATTATAAAAATCATACATGCATAAAAATTGAAAAAAAGTCTCAGCGTTATCGAGCTTACCCTGCTGATAAAATTGATAAGCATAGGCATAAAGACTGTTCATCATATCATCAGGAATATTGTGAATATCCTTTAATGTTGCCTGTTCATTCAAACACCCAAGCAACATATCTGCAATTTTATCATCGTTAATCGTGTCAGTTCGTTCCATGAATACTCCTTAACTACGCAGACCAAAGTGGGAACTGTTTGATGCTGGAATTACATCATCGATATTTATATGAATCTTATAAAGATCGCTCATTCTCACCATTTTTATTATTAACCTCATCAGAGGCTTCAGAAATTAAAGACGATTGATCTTCTTGCCACGCATTGTCGACCTGTTCAAGCCAAACGAGGATTTGTAAAACGGCATCTAATTCATCAACGCTGATAAATGAATATTTTGAGTGTGACTTATAAATCCGCCTTGCCAGGGCAATGTCTTCCAATACCGGAACGCCCATTTTTTTTGCATATCGCCTTACTGACAAGGCGCACTGATTCGTTTCGAGCACTGAAATGAAAGGGATGGGAACAATATCGGCATTGAAATAAATGCCTATAGCAATATGGGTAGGATTAGCAATAATAACTTTTGAGTTAGTGATATCGAGTTTTGTCTGCTCGTCAAGAATTTCAGAATGCAAACTTCGTCTCGTTGATTTAATGAGCGGATTACCATCCTGATCTATACGCTCTCTTTTAACCTCCTGCTTGTCCATCTTGAGATCTTTGATATATAAAAAGTATTCTGCAATCGCATCTAACAACATGATAATAATCATGCCAAGCAAACATGTAGTTACCATTCGCTGAATAAGGTGCCCCCAAATAACCAGCGTTTGTTGAGGCGTACCGTATCTTTGAAGCAGGAAGAGAATTTTGTTCTCGCTCCAGAGATTCATAAAAATAATGATAAAGACCAAAAGATAAAGTACTGCTTTCACAGTATCCTTAACCGTTCGTAAACTAAACAACTTCTTGGTCCCGTTGATCGGATTCAACGCACCAAAGTTGAGTTTAAATATTTTGGTTGCCAAAACAAATCCGGTTTGCAGCAGTGAAGGCAGCGTGGTGCAGAAAACGCAAAGCAATAAAAAAGGTATGATTATCTTTAGTGCGAGGATAAAGACTGACGAAGCATAGTCTGCTATATTCTGTTTAAAGCCGTCTTCAATTATCATTCCCCAGACGCCGGCCATCTGTTTGATAAAATCTAAAGTAATAATATAATTGACGCCTGCCAATATTAAACAGGTAATAACCAAATCCTTACTCTTAAAGGATTGGCCTTTTTTAACGGCATCACTAATCTTCTTTTGAGTGGGTTTCTCTGTCTTGCTTAATGACATGAGTGATTTACTTCCATAACTGTAGTTTTTCGGTTGTAAAAATAAGGGGTAGGATACTGTCTGAAAAAATTGGATGAAAATAAATGATTAATAGCAAAAAGCCCAGAAAACTCTTAACCGTCAACGCCAATGAAAATGCGTTCATCTGAGGAGCATAACGTGAAAGCAACCCGAGCGTTGCCTCAGTCAATAAAAAAAGAGCAATTAATGGGCTGGCAACCATTATTGAACGAGAAATAACTTCAGTGATTAAATTGAGCAAGGGGATCATATTCGGCAAGGTAAAAGTCAAAGGTTCGAAAAGGTCGTAGCTTTCTTTTATTACCTCTAGTGTCAATATCAACCCTCCTGATTGTAAAAATATTGCAGCGCAAAATATATTAAAAAAATTGGCTAACTCTGAAGTATCAACACCGCTCACGGGGTCAATACTGCTGCTTATCGTCGCTCCGCGCTGATTGTCGATGATACATCCCGCAGCGTGAAGAACCCAGAAAGGTAGGCTAATTAAGCATCCCAATAAGAGTCCAATCATAGACTCTTTAACTAAAAGACCGAAATACATCTCCGCCTGAAAATCAAATTTTACCCCTGCTGTTTTGGGCCAAAGAGAAAGCCCAAGCAACATTGCAACGGGCACACGAATTGAATTATTAAGAGTATTGCTGTTCAGGAATGGGAGCATAATAAATATTGGCAATATCCTCGCCGAAGAGAATGCCATGACGCCCAACCAATGGTAAAACAATTCATTATATTCAGTTAACATGATTAGCCATAAGTTAGCGACTCAAAGCCAGTCTGACGACCTCTCGCCCATAGGCTAAAAGGATTTCTCCGTACCAACCGGACAGTAAAAACAGGCAAAGCGTGACACTTAACAGTTTAATGCCAAAAGGAAGCGTCTGTTCCTGAAGCTGAGTTACCGTCTGAATAAGTCCAACCAGCAATCCTACTACGGTAGCAACAAAAATAGGACCCGCCGATAAAATGAGCACTAGATACAGGACTTTGTTACCAGCATAAAGCATGTCATTCATAGTATTTTCCTAAGCCGGTAAGTCCATATATTGAAGCACCAGACCTTTGGACAAAATGGTCCAACCGTCCATGACAACAAAAAGTACCAGCTTAATCGGTACCGATATGGTCACGGGGCTCATCATCATCATGCCTAACGCAAGCAATATGCATGAAATCAATAGGTCAATGACGACAAAAGGCAGATAAAGGTAAAAACCAATTTTGAACGCATTTTTAATTTCACTTAACGCGTAAGCGGGCAGCAGTGATAAAATTGACAGCTTCTGTGGTTCATCTTGTTCACCATTTTCAGTCGCCTCCCTTCCGGACTGGATCTTTTCAAAAAAGTCGCTTAAGTCAGGATCAGAATAACGCGTCAGGTAATTACGATAAGGGTCAATCCCATTATCGATATAGTCGATCAGTGATGACATTTGCGTAATATCTGTCTTACTTTCTTGATAATTGGTATAGCCACTTTTGATTATCGGACTCATCACAAACATCGCCAGAAGTAACGCGACGCCATTCAGCGTCATGTTTGAGGGAATTTGTTGTAATCCCAGAGCGTTACGGACCATGACAAAAACTATCGAGAATTTGATATAGCAGGTTCCGCAGGCAATCAAAAAGGGGAGGATCGTTGCCAGAGCAAGAACAACAATAAGAGGAATATCATTGTTAACTGGCATGATCGGCTTCCAGACCGGTGACAAGGACGGCCATACAATCGTCAATAACCACAAGCTCTCCGTGGGCGATGGTTAATCCGTTTGCCTGGATTATAATTTTTTTTTCAAAGTCTGGATTGCAGGGGATTGATTGCCCATTATATATACCCTCCAGTTCACCGAGCGTAATAACGTCTTGCTGCAAGATGAAAGATAGCTTTAATGGAATTTTTTTAATGGACTGCGTGTTTTTTGTTTCCAAAAAAGCATCCTCCCCCACGGTCTTTTGAATTGATAGAGTCGTTATATTATTCGTTTCGATATTCATAAGGCGTTCCTTTTGTTCGTAATTCCCTATCTTCAAATTATTAATCAGTACATCATGCAGCATATTTTGGATGAGAAGTGCATCGCCTTTTTTCATGCTGGAGAGCAGCGACAAAGAAATTCGACTTTCCCCCATCGAAAAATCCAGCCTTAGGGGCATATTCTTTCTTCGTGCTACGCTGCCAAGTGAAAGAGAAATATGATTAACCGCTTTAGGTAACTGACTAAGCCATAGCGTGCCCTGCGGGGTGCAAATTTCCGGCATGTCTTTAACGGGAAAATTTTTAACGATAGAGCGGCGGCAAGCTGTTAAACGAACGTAATGCAACTCATCTTCGGTAATATCCAGCGGGCGCGAACAGCCAAAAAAGAGTGCCGTGAGCTGTTCATCATCCCAGCTTTCTTTCGACAACCGGCTGCTGTCCGGGAAGACCATGGCGAACCAGTGATGTAAATCGATTGTGCCACGCCATTTACCTTCGGCACTGAAGGACAAGAGTGCTCCACCCTTTGCAGGGGCTGAAAATATGATTTCTTTACCTTTGGCTTTCCATTGCTGGACCCATTGGTTTTCATTTAGCGAATCAGGGGTGACTCGGCGAAGGTAGTTAGCAATCACTGTTGATTATCACTTTTATCGTCCCTTTCCTGCGAGAATTCAGGGGATAATGACCATTCTGTCGCAATTTCTCGCAGTCCTTTCTTCTGCAATAACAGATTCTGTACAAGGTTTGAGGAAGGATGTAATGACAGTTGCCCTTGAACAACCGTGTTAATTTTTACGCTCTGATTTCCGGGTAAGTGCTGAAAGTGATAGGTAAACGATTCCGATGAGAATGCCGAGCTGTCTGGTTGAACCTCTCGGGGCTGTGGTATTAGTGCTGCGCTCTTCTTCTCGCTCAAAATCGGTGCACCAGGATGATTGGCAACAAATGAAGCACGCCCCATCAGGGACTGAAGTGAATGAGCGTCCGGAGTTTTACGCGAAAACTCATCATCAACATCGGCATTTTCAACGGGTGCTTTAGGCTGAAAGGTGTCGACTAAAGGAGTATTTTTACTCGAGATGCCAGTTGGAGGAGTATTGTCACTCAATGTGTCGGCGGGACGAGTATTTTCATTCGAAGCGAGGGTGGTTCGCTTTGCAACATCGACAGGTGCGCTCTCGACTCTCGTTGCAGGCAAGGTGGTACCTGATTGCCCCTGCTCTTCCCTGTTAAACAAAGAAGTGACGTGTAAAGGTTCAGCAAGGCCGGTTTTTGAAGAAGCGGAACCGTTTTCGTCCATCTGCTTAATAACGATCAGGCGATAATGTTCAAGCATTCGGAAAGGTAAAATTAATGCATAGGGTTCTGCTTTCAGGAGCTTCTTTTGGCCCAGTTTTTTTCTCATTGCTCTTTCAGCTAAAGAAACATTTTCCGTAGGATCACTTTGCGGCCTTGATATACCCGCGGCCGGTTTCGAAGTTACTTTTTCCATAAAATCATCTCTTCCATTTCTGATTCATCCTGCCGACTTTGGGTTTGCCTTTTTTTACTCAAGGCGCCTTGCAGCAGATGTTTGTACTTTTCTGAACGATACATTCCCGTTAGCATGAGTACCCGGTGTTGAATAATCTCACGCTTGATATCATCTAATTTTTCATCAATCTCTTGAACTTGCTGAATAATGGCAAAGAGCTGTCTTCTCAAAACCGCTAACTTACGCTGTTCTGCAAATAAATCTGCCCGAGTCGAAACCCCGGCGAAACTGTGATGTTTGATTAAATTACGCAGTGTTTCGACCTGGGTTGCCTGCGTTTGCTTTTCGCTACTTAACCGTTGCTGACGGCTCTCTAATTCCATTAGTTGCCAATGAAGACGCCGAAGCCGCATCTCGTTACGCTGCAGAAGTGCTGCATATTTATGATGCAAACTTACTCATCTCACTCAGCATTTCTTTGTGGTCGACAATCTCATCGCAGGACTGACAGAGCCATTGATTTAGTGCATCTCGTTGCTTGACTACTCGATCGTTCTCCTGGTTTTCACCAAATTTATATTCCCCCATATCGATAAACATTTTGAGTTCTTCAATCTTCGCCAATTTCCGCCTTACCGCCGCCGCATCGTTAAGATGATCAGACTTGCAGACCTGAGTCGCCACGCGGCTGAGACTGTTTAAAATATCGATTGCGGGATAGTGATTCTGGGCTGCCAATTCTCGGCTGAGATAAATATGTCCATCGAGAATTGATCGGATCTCGTTGGCGATAGGATCCCCTTCATCATCACTTTCAAGCAAAATGGTGTAAAAGGCGGTAATACTCCCTCCTTCTACATTCCCCGCTCGTTCGAGAATCTTCGGTAGATTGTCAAATACCGAGGCCGGATATCCTCTTCTGGCAGGAGACTCTCCTGCCGACAGGGCAAGGTCACGCAAGGCGCGCGCGTATCGAGTAATAGAATCAATAAACAGTACAACGTTCTTTCCACTGTCACGAAAATACTCGGCAATCGTCGTAGCAACCAATACGGCGTTACAACGGTCCATGGACGAATTGTCCGAGGTTGCGCAGACCATCACACAATCTTTTCGCCGCCCGGATTTGCGAAGAATATCCATAAACTCGGTGACTTCCCTGCCCCTTTCGCCTATCAGGCCAATGACGAAAATGTCAGTTTCAATGTGCTCAATGAGCATATGCATCAACGTTGTCTTGCCGCAGCCCGCGGATGAAAATATCCCGACGCGCTGCCCAACACCGCAGGTCATCAGACCATCCAGCGCCTTCACTCCCGTCAAGAGTGGCAGATAGATCCCCCGACGATGCTGCCAGCCAGGCGCGTTGGCTTGAATGGAACACAAATGGCTTAGTTGCGTTTCTGGTGTTTCTGTAAAACGCTCAGTAATGTTTCCCGCGGGATCGATCACGCATCCACACAAAAAATCACCGACAGGAATAACCAGCTCTTTACCCGTAGGGTGCAAAACGCACTCACGTGATAAACCATTGGCATTTCCAAGCAGGCTCAGCACAGTTGTATGTTGGTTGAATCCAATGACCTGCGCTCGAGCAATAACCTTAGGACTGTAAACACTGCCGCGAATCTCACATATTTCCCCAATTTTGACGCCTTTAAGCTCAGCTTCAATAATGCTGGAACGTAAAATCAACGGGTGTACCTGCTTCACCATCAGTTCGGAATATTTCACCTGCCCACCTGCTTAAATGGTCTGTATGACGTCAACGTTGACGTGTTGAGATAATTCTCCAAAGGACATAACGGCGATATCTTTGAATCGAGTCTCAATAAACTTCTTAATGAACCTTCGCACATCTACCGATGAAATAATGACAATGTCCTTAAACTCTGAGTCATAATTTAGCAACACTACCGAAAAGGTATCCATTAGATTTTCTGCTACTGCTGGCTCAATATTTAAAAATGAACCACCAGATGTTGATCTTATTCCTTTGCGAAAGACATCCTCCGTCTCTGCCGTCACCATAATGACACGAAGCTGATTATGAATTGAGAACTTGTCACAGATATAGCGTGCTAATGCACCGCGCACATGCTCGACTAGTAAAATAACGTCTTTTTCTTTGGGTGCCCACAGAGCCAAAGCCTCCATGATCATCTTCATATTACGAATGGAGATCCTTTCACATAACAGACGTTGCAATATTTCTGATATTTTTTGCATGGTCATGTGGCGTAATACTTCTTTGATAAGCTCAGGGCAGGAGTGTTCCAGCCGATCTGACATGCCTTTCGCCTCCTGCACACCAAAGAACTCATTGATATGATGCGACAACTGCATAGACAGGCAAGAATAAAGTTCATCGACAGGCATTCTCAGCAAATATCCCAGCGACTCTAGACTCTCTCTGTCTTTACTCTCTACCCAGATGCCGCTGCTATCTTTTACCGTCTCGATAGCTAACATCTCGATTTCATCTAATTTATTAATGACGCGAAGCTTATCAAAATAGAGTGTAAACTCCGCCGCTTTAATTTCATTAATATGCAAGGTGACTTTATTTGTTTTATCGACTATAGCGCTATGCAATATTATTTCCGGGAGCCGTATACCATAATCGATAAAGAACTGGCTGCGAATATGTTCCGAAAGAGCCTGATCCTTTAACTTTTGAAATTGCTCAATGGGTAAAACAAGAATCAAAGGCACAGCCTCTGCATTGACACTCTCAAAATGGTCTATCATTTTCATCGAGCTTTCGAGGCCCGTGTCTGCCGCCTGATTGTGAGAACTCTCACCCTGAGAAATTTTATTAGTGCTATCCTTGCCTTCCCTAAGCGCCTTTTGCTTATACCAATAAGTTCCTGCAAGTAGTAACGACAGGGTCAGAAATACCATGATCGGGAACCCAGGCAGTAATCCGACGGCAAGGGTTAATATGGCGGCCAAGGCGATAACATAAGGATGATTAATTAACTGAGAAAGGATTTTTTTCCCCATATTGTCACCTTCGCCATTGACGCGGGTAACAATAAATCCGGCGCTGACTGCGATTAACAATGAGGGTATTTGTGCAACCAATCCATCGCCGATTGTCAACATGGTGTAGGTGTGCAAGGCCTGAGACATCGACATGTTATGCTGATTCATACCGACGCTGATCCCGCCTATGAAGTTCACAAAAATGATGATAATCCCAGCAATTGCATCACCTTTGATAAACTTCATTGCACCATCAAAGGATCCGTAAAGCTGACTTTCTCTTTCAAGAATATTTCTACGGCTTTTAGCCTGATCGGCGTCTAGGGTCCCCGCCTTGACGTCAGCGTCAATGCTCATCTGCTTGCCAGGCATGGCATCGAGTGAGAAACGTGCCGCAACTTCGGCAACGCGTTCAGCCCCTTTAGTGATGACCATAAACTGTGTAATGGTGACAATGAAAAAAATCACAAATCCGACAATGAGGTTGTCGCCAATGACAAAAAGACCAAAGGTCTCAATAATCTCCCCCGCATCCGCGTCGTTCAATATTAGCCGACTGGTGCTGATAGATAATGAAAGTCGAAAAAGTGTTGTTATCAACAACACGGCTGGAAAAGTTGAAAAGCTTAATATTCCATCGATATAAAATGAGGACAGAAAAACGAGCATAGAGATAACAATATTCAAACCAATAAGAAAATCCACCAGATAAGTTGGTAGAGGGACAATGAGCATTGATATTATTGTCACCATCAATAATAAGATGATAAGTTCTGGGTGCTCTCTAACGTTTTTCAAAATCTTGTTCATTTATTTTCCATAAAACTCTAATGATTAAGCTTTTTAAATTTGATGATTTCATTTTCGAAATGGAAGGAAATAGAGTCTTTCAAATGCTCTTCAAGCCAAGACTTATCTTCAGACACATCAAAAAATTCGACAGGAATTTTACTGCATTCAATATATAAGGCCTGTACAAAACGAACACAGCCACTAGGCTCCCCTGCCATTAAAAATTCCCCGGCAACTTCGTTCAGATACTCCTCAAGATTTCTCGCGTCCTGCAAGACACAAAAAAAGAATAACAACCAAGCCTCTTCACTCTCATTAACGTTGAAGATATTTTCATTCAATAACAGATTTCCGATGAAATCTCCGTCGACGGTTCTTAATCTTTTTAATTGATTCAATTTTAATAATACATTACCAAATTCCGTCAATGAACAACTTGGATCTAATGCATCGATGTCTGTTAACAAAAACTCTTCAATAAGCTCTAAAATTGTTTTTCTTTTCTTATAGCCAAAAATAGAGATCCAATTTTTATAGATGACCGTCTCTGCATCATCTGACTCAATAAAATACCGGTAAGCGCTTCTCAATAGCTGAGGATTAATATCTAAAAATTGACCAAACAGGCGTGCTTTTACCGCGATGTTTAATCCAGCCTGCAATCTACGTGGGTCGGCAGCCTGAAGCGTATTTTCGAGCAATGTGCTGATGTTCTTTCGTGTTGTTTCATCGAGGTTTTTTCGCTTTAACAACTTACGTAATATCAGTACGCGATCGCTCTCATCTGGGAACAATTTCAGAAATCTGAAGTGCATATCCTGAATACTATTTCCCTGAACACCAGAAACCATTTTTAACAGTAGCGCTATTTTAGGGAGTGTGTTGTCATCCAGGATTGAATCAAAGTTATTTTCAGCATCCGCTCCGCTTTTCAGCGTGAGATCTCGGCGTGATCTAAACTGCGATAACGCAATTAAACTCTCATCGACATTCTGGGAGGCGCGAGCGATGAGATCTGCCGAGGAGTCGTCCTCCGTAAGTGAAAGCGCCGCACTGTCAAGCTCCCCCTCATCCATCACCTTTTCGTTTGACGACTCTTTCTCGGCCTGGGCTTTTGCTCGCTGCTGCTCGCGAACGCGAAGCAACGGACTATGCGAATAATCCCTGTTAATCGAACTCATAACAGACTCATTGAAAAATTCTGTTTCCAGTCCCTTAACGGGGTAGAAGTGAACATTTCAGGAGATAAGGTATTAGCCTCGGAGGCATTTTCTGAGGTTATTTCCCTAGGTTGTATGAGAAAAATACGTACTGTCTTACTGTTTTGGGTAATGCGATGGCGAAATAGTCCCCCAATGAGAGGGATACTGCCGAGAAAAGGGATCTTCACGGTATCGTTTCTATCTTCATCACGCGTATAACCGCCAATCAGTAAGCTCTTGCCTCGCGGAACTCTGGCCACAGTACTGATATTTGTCCTGATCACTAACGGCAGGGGCGAGACCAGATTTTCACTTTCTGACGTCGATCCTGCAGAGTTACCGTCTTCAACATTAAGCATCATTTCTATTTCATTATTTTGAGTGAAACGCGGCAATACGCTAATAGAGGTACCAAAGGTTATCTTCTGAAGTTCAACGTTGTGTTCACCGAGAAGCTTTGTATAGAGGCTATGGCTGTTGTCAAAAATAGCGGGGATATTTTCCTGGGTTAGAATGACAGGACGAGAAATTATATTCGCCAGATTGTTTTGGCTTAAGGCGTTAATTTCAGCGATAAACCGTCCTCCGTCTAACGTACTAGAGAGGTTACCGCCCGTGGAAGAAGCGGAAGCGCCCTGATTCAAAGAAAAACCGAGACGGTCACCAATGGTAAAATTCCCCTTCCAGTTTGCCCCAAGTTGTTCCAGCGCTTTCTTTTGTACGTCAACTATCCATACAGAGAGTTCGATGTGTCTACGCGGTTTATCCATCGCGGCAATAATATTTTTGGCCAGCGCAATCTGCTCCTCGCTACCTTTTATAAGCAGACTGTTATTGCTTGGGTTAGAAATAATCTGCACGGCTGAAGATGTATTGACTATCGCTTGCGTTGCTCTATCAAACGGTTCGATGTCATCAACAGTCGGGAGTGAAGGCGGTGGTAACCTTACCTTTGTTATCTCGGTTGTAGATGTTCTGATATCGCTATAAACAGCGCCCGGAGTTGAGAATAACTTTCTGATCACCGTCGCCAGGCCAGGAATAACAATCACTTTATCCTGATAGGTATAGGAACGGTCTTCAGCAAAAGTATTGCTTAAGTAAAACATGGAGACGGCATCTATGTCGCGTCGACTGGTATCCTGTTCGTCAAGCGTTGCGGCTAACTGAGCAATTGTTTCGACATATATCGGTGGACCAGAGATAAAGAATGTCTTGTTACCCTCTTCTCCCCTTAACGGGTAGCGGTTATCTAGTAACTGTACCTTACCGAGATATTGAGTAAAGTATGAATAAGAAATATTTCTCATCGTAACAATGCGGCTAACTATTTCTGATGAGTCATAAATATAAAGTGTTGCATTATTGCTATACCAAATTAGCCCCAGACGATTGCATACCGTATCTAATTGCAGTCGAGGATTAACTAAAGAGATCTCTCCGCTGATTTTTTTTCGTGCCGCTAGTTTACTCAGAATTACCGGCTTATTAACTTGCGAAGAAAAAGCATTAAAAAAGCCACTGATACTCTCATTATTCGAGACATAGCCCGCGCTGGATAGACTTAAATCTTCGCTTTTTATTTTCTCAGCCTTAACCGGCAAAATAATCATTAAGCTCAACGCTGCAATCATTAAATTTTTCATTGTTATTGATAAGAGTCTATTTATCATTTCATTGCTATATCAAGAATTGACTTTCTTAATGCACGAGGGGTCATGCCCAGCATTTTTTTGACGTCATTTGAAAAATGGGATAACGACGAGTATCCGTGTGCAAAAGCAATGTCGGTCATGTTTTTTGGATCATTAATAAACGCCAGAATCGCTTTCGTCATGCGCCATTCACGAAGCGTAACTTTTGTTGTATGGCCTAGCGCATGTCTTGTAAGGCGACGAAAATGCGCAGCTGACAGGCCATAACGAACGCAGAGCGTTTGCAGACATTGATTATTATCATCAGTTTCTGATAATAAGAAATGCACCAAATTATAGCATTCGGTGTGACGAAGAAAGGCAACAATAGAGTCTACTTTATCCCCCGTCTGCATTGCTTGCTGCAGAAGCCAATACTCCATGTCTTCCGGTTGTATTAATTTTATTTCTTTTGAAAATGAGAGCCAATTACTCTCATTAGAACTGCCCACCTCGATATTCCCGTTAGAATAATCGATAAAGACTTGTAGTTTAACTAGCTTCATTAAATCCATATCAAAAAAACGCAGTCTACCTTTTGATACTTTGAACTGCATAACGTCTAATGCAATTAAACCACGCCAGTTACTCTGGAGTGAAAAAGAGTTTTCTTCATTATTTCTTACAGTGTAAAGAACTTCACAAGGCTCAGAATCAAGGGCTTCAATCAAACACAGTTTTTTCTCTGTAACTTTGATTGTTTCCCCTTCCTTGATAATATACGGAATTGTTTCAAAGCGCATAAAGTCTATTTCCCGTAGATATAGATTAATTTGATGAGTTTGATTGTAGCTACAGGCACTATCCCCATCTTGATGGGAATATGATACTGAAAAATCGAAATAATCTGACACACTCCCGTTATCTCAACGCTGTGCCTAATGAAAATCATCATAATTGATCATAATGAAATCAAGATCTCTAAAGGTGATTTTATTAGCCTGTGCTCCACTGATTTATCATCACCAGGAATTATCGTTAAGATGAAGAATGACAAGGATGCAGTCTTATCATCCTCTTCGAGAAAAAAACTGACGATACGTTTACTTAACGGCCCACTTAGTGGTTGTGAGTTTGAGCTAACGAAAGAAAGTACGTTATTTATTGTCGCTCCAGAAAAAATTCTTGAACAAGGAACACACATTCTGGCGAATGCCTTTATCATTCCTCTTGAAGAAGGCGGAGTGAATTTTCAAGTTATCAATGATGGCTCAGTTGATAATGGCATTAAGATACGTGAACAGCGTCCAGAGGGACAAACCACCACTACGGTTAAATTTCATACCACTATTAATATTGGCCTTCTCAAGGTGGTAATTAAAACGGCTAATGAAGCATGGTTGCCAGAGATTAACCAGCCGATTGCTTTTCGCAGGAGGCGGTTCTCTCTCGGCATTAAGAAGAAGATTTTGACGTTGATGAGCCTATTTTTATTGCTCTTCACTTTTTGTATCTGGTTAAAAGGTGGCGCTGCTGCAACATTAGAGTCGAAAATTAAATTTCAACCTATTGTGACACCCCTTCTACCGCAAAAATTAATTCATTCATTACCAGAAGCTCCGTCACTCTCTAACGTTATTCTCACGGCAGATGATGCGGAGAACGCGCTGCGAGGGATGTCTTTAACCTATACTCGTTCCAATAATAATAATAATGTTAACTTTATTATTAGCGGTCTTATTAATGATGAGTCGTTACAGCAATTAAAATTATTGGTAGTGAGTTATAAAGACCAACCTGTTAACTTCACCGTGAACTTACAGGATGATTACAGGGCTAACAAGTCGTTTAAATTTGGAAATCAAGGTTACATAAAAATATCATCTGAACATTGGTTAATAAACAAACTATAACGTGGAGAGTCACCATGGTTAATATAAGTAAATCCGTCGACCCAGAATTTATCATTGATATGTCCCATAAGTTTAACAAAGGTGCCACCGATCTAAATAAAAAATTGAAAGATGCCCTGGATAAAATTAGAGGTGAGGGTCCTGACGGTAACCCCAGCAACACATCGGATCCTATTGCGCTGGCTGAGTATCAGGCTGCCCTTTCTGCTTATACACTTTTTTGCAATGCGCAATCAAGTACCATAAAGGCCTATAAAGACATCGCGTCTGCCACTATTTCCAACTTTAGATAACATTTAATCTTTATCATTACCCGCAGGAGAAATTATGCTGTATGCACCTGACGTCACGACGACGCTATCTAAAAATATCATTTCTGAGTCTCCCGACGTTAGTCTTACAACGCTCGATCAGAAACTGATTTCGACTCTGGCCAACAGCATCGAAAAATATGATATGCAAAAGCAGCAAGTCTTGAGAAAAATCAACAATGCTGACTCCGTTACCTCGCCGCAGGCGCTATTTGAAATTCAGCAAAAAACCGCCGACTACAATATTGAAGTTTCATTGATCAGTGCACTAACCAGAAAAGCGACCAGTGCCGTTGAGACATTGTTACGTGCATGAAAATTTTATACTCACTCCTTTTCGCCGCAACATTGTTATTGACGGGCTGTAAGCAACAGGAATTATTGAAGGGTTTAGAGCAACGTCAAGCCAATGAAGTGATTTCTCTTCTGCTGAGAAATAATATTGCGTCCAATAAAAAAGATACGGCAAAAGAAGGCTATCAGATATTTGTTGATCTGAAAGATTTCAGTTCTGCGGTCGAACTGCTGCGTATTTATAACCTGCCTTCCAAGCCGCGAATGGAAATCGCGGCAATGTTTCCTGCTGATTCTCTGATTTCTTCCCCCTTAGCGGAGACGGCCAGACTCTATTCGGCTATCGAACAACGGCTAGAGCAATCACTGCTTGCTCTAGAGGGAGTGACATCGGCACAGGTTCACGTGAGTTATCGCATAGATACCTCCGGAAACAGTCGGAAGAACGAACAAGAGCATGTCGCCGCGTTGATTAGCTACGATCGTACTCAGGATTCGTCATTAATGATCAGTAATATTAAGAGGTTTATAAAAAATAGCTTCAATAACCTCAATTACGATGATATTTCGGTGGTTCTGACGCGCTCTCCAACGCCGTCTCCGCCAGCGGAAACGCCGGTTGTGCAGTCAACCTCGCTGATTCGATTCTGGTGGGTCGCCTTATTACCTCTATTCCTGGGGCTTGCCGCTGGCTATCTCTATTGGGTTAAACGCAGTGTCAGGAGCGTTTCTGATGTATGAAATGACCGCTCTGGAAGATATTTTGTTCAATCCCTGTCAGTGGATCCATCCTAAACAACTCAGGATACCGGAGATGTTTGACTCGGCCGACTGTCGGAAAGTACTGAATCAGATTTTGATAAAACATTTCCAACTGTCAGTAACCTGTCAGGATGCGGTGCCGGGAACGTTTGCCGCTGAGGTCGTCGATAACTGGCGACTACTGCCTCATACAGCCTATCTTCTCGCCTGCCGCCACTATCGTGCAGCGCTGGTTTATCAGGGTGATTTCGAAAAATTGCCGCAGCATGCTCAGCAATTCAGTGAGTTATCGGTGTCCTTCAGACAGCCCGTCCGATTCGGTTATCCCGTTGATATCGAAGAACTGGAGCACGGCGGGCTGCAAATCCTCGAGGGATTGACCAGACAGCTTCCCCTGGCTCTGTCACAGAGAATACCCCTGCTGTTTAGCGCCAGCGCGAGGCCCGCATTCTGCACCAAAGATTTGCCAGAGATTGCAGAAATAGACCTCAAACGAGCCATAGAATATGCCAAAAACCGCCCTATTTTCTGAGAAAACGACAGCAATTGAAGGAGTACTTATCCCGGCCTCTTCCCTTGCACAAAGCAAGCGGATTCAAAGCTTGCTGCAACAGGCACAGCATCATGCGGCAAAAATAATCAAGCAGGCGAATGCCGATGCGGTGCTGTTGCGAGATTCGGCTCGCTCGGCCGGCTATCAGGCCGGCTTGATGATATCGATTAAATCCGTTGCAGAATATCTCGATAATAATCAGTCAATTTATCAAAGTTTTTGCAACAAGGCGCATGAAAGCGTGGTGGCCAACCTTCGGCAGGCACTCGGTAAACCGGAGATTTTCCCGCAGCTGCTTCAGGAATGGATAGCGGAAACTTCGCCTGTAGATGCTATTAGCCCGTTATTTGTACTCATACCCGAGACTTCCCACCGTGAGAAAATGGGTCTGCTGTCTTTCATTCAATCGATCTGGAAGGGTGCGGTGATTATTGAGCAACATCGTGAAAACCGCTTTGTGGTGAAATATGGAAATAGCCTTGCCGAATTCTCACCCGAGGTATGGATTGCTCAACAGAAAATAGATACCAGCTTTACACAGCAGTTGGAAAGGGACTGTGAAAGTCTTTCCCAACAGGCTAAACAGCAACTGCTCAATGAATTATCCAAAAGATTAGTTAAAACCTAAGGAATCATGATGCAAAACATAATGATCGCACGCCCAGGCTTAGTAACCACTCAAAATGCAGCGACGTCTGCCCCACTGTCACTTGAAGAGAGAATGAAAAGGCTCAGCAATCCGCAGAAAGAGACTCAAGCTACAGAGGAAGAGAAAGCGGAAGCACGAGCTGGTTTTTTAAAATTCATCATGACGCAGATTAATAACGACTTTGAACAGCGTATGAACGAACTGAAGGAACCTGTTCAGTGGTAGAAAAGATAAAATATTTTAGCCATAAGCGGAGTATTCTTGCAGCGAAGGCTATTTTCCTGATGTCACTGACTGGCTGTACCTCGACCTCTTCCTCTGTATTTTTGCCGCCCGTGGTTGAAGGGTGCGTAACTGACAGCATAAATTTCGACAGCAGGCCCGAAGTTCTATATCAGCAGATGACCCAGTGCATTAAGGACGGAAACACTCAGCAAGCCACGGTTCTCTATGCTGAAGCAGGCACGATGACCTGGTATTATTCTCTGGTAGAGAGTTCCGAAGCGAATAGGATCCGTCACAATGGGTTATTAGCTGAATCACTTGGTGCGTTAAATAAGTCCCAAAAGTCCAGGCTGTCAACCAGCCTGGAACAGAACTTAAATAATTCGGATGCTAAAGCCAGACTCTGTGCCCAAATAATCATTCCTCTAATCCAAACGACAAGAAATGATGCGCCAATACATCAGCAATTTTGGGACATGGCAAAAGAGGGTTATTTGCACTGCAATAAACAGAACTGACTAGATACGTATCACATCTTCCGCAAACGCCGAGGTTATTTTCAACGGCGTAGCGGTTTTTCGATATCTTAACTGCATGTCTTTTTCCTGAAACTGATTTTTGAGATTATCATTTTCAGGATGCTTTTTCTTGTCCAGGACATCATGCACCATTGCCGTAGCACCGTTATATCGCAACATCAGCATCGGGTTTAACGCCCCAAGATAAGCGATATCAACTGGGGTAGTCACCGCGATATCAAAGCCAATGGTCGCTGTTTCTATGATATCAACGACCCTGTCTGGTTTAAAACGTCCACTCATATCAACCAATATTCCCGCCACGTTAATGCCAAAGATAGCGGCATCTTTTATGGAAAAACTATCGACGCCGAGTGTTAATGCGGACGCGCCAAAAAACCCAGCGCCCAGTGCCCTTAACGCTAAATGAGAGATAAATTTAGCCGTATGTTCCGTGCTGTTACAGGGAAAAATCAGCTGTCGCACGGTATCACTCCCTACTTTGGGCTGTCCGGCAAGATTTACCGGCCCGACATCAGCACCGAAACTAGCGTTTCCCTCTACCCGATGGACCGTTTCGATAATGTATTCAAGGTTACCCACACTCCAGGCTTCGTTCTGTATGTTAATCTGCACGCAAAGGCCGAAGTGATTAACCCGCAAACCCGTCAGAACCCCTTTAACGCTGACCGGTAGGTCGATATAATCGCCCAGATTCAGTTCTCCACTCACTCCACCTTCTAGATGTAAAAAAGCTTGTAAATACACCTCACCGACTGATTGATTTTCGGCACCAAATAATTTCCTGAGAACCTCGGTTGAAGAGATAACAACTTGCATCTGAATACCGGCTTTTGAATAGCAAAATGGGAGTGCCGGAATTGGCGTTGAAAAAGCCCCCTGAAAAAGCATTAAAGGTATTCTTAAGCTGGCTCCTTCTGTCAGGATCTGCATTATCGCTCGTGATTTACTAATATGGGGCATCGAATTTATTATTTTTTTTATTTCGGCGCTGAAAGTTTCATCATTATTTATTTGCTTATTATCATATAACTCACTTAGCTTAATCATCTCCCGCTTAGTGAGAACTTTTGCTAACTCACTCTTCGCAACCATCAAAGTATTTTCAAAATTACGAACGGCTTCCAGGATACTTTCTTGATAACTTTTCTTAATATTTTCAGTACCTTTTTCACAAATATGATAAATCATGTCATAAGGTTTTAACAGCATGCCAATCAATGATCGTTGCTCAGAAGATATAGATTCAAGGATACTTTCTGCGGGAGCGTCAGGATCGGCAAGGTCAATAGTGAAGACCCCATCGGGCGATTCACCGAGCGCGATAGGTGTATTTCCTGGAGTCAGTACGTTGGTGTTTTCTAATTGGATAGCAGATGCGCTATTACCTACTTTCATTATTTCCTCACTTTTATTTAATTATATTCCATTAAATATCACAAGGCCTTTAATGAATTTATATTAAAACGCTCAATTCCCTCTATACTCAAGGATGAAAAAGGCGTTTATTAGCGCTACGTCATACTTTACTTCTCTCAATGTCAGCGAACACAATGTCTGCCAGCGTTTCTATAGCGTCTTCGGCACGCGTATTCCACTCGAACGAACTGTTCAGCCGCAAGGAGTGGCGGTAACGATCGTCGACGGCAAACATGGTTCCCGGCGCAACGCTTATACCTCGAGCTAGCGCCTGCTGATAAACCCTTGTCGCATCGACCTTGTCCCCCAAATAAACCCAAAGGAAGTAGCCCCCGCCAGGCTGACTCACACGCACCTGGGGCGGGAAAGCCTTGAGTATTTTGTTACGCATCGCATTTTGGCGGAGTTCGAGTTGGCGACGCAGGCGACGTAAATGCGCGTCATATGCGCCTTGGTGAAGAAAATCGGCCAGCCCGAGCTGCACCGGCACACTCGCCGACAGTGTACTCATAAGCTGCAGGCGCTGTATGCGCGAGGCATACGCACCCGCCGCGACCCATCCCACGCGAAAGCCCGGCGCCAGACACTTTGAGAAAGAAGAACAATGGAGGATCTGCTGACGGTAGGAAGACACCTTCAGCGGCATCGGGCGTTCGCCGTTGAAATAGAGTTCACCATAGACGTCATCTTCGATGATAGCGACATGATGGGCCTCAAGAATCTCCACCAGCCGCTGTTTCTTCTCTGCTGACATTGAGCAACCAAGAGGATTTTGAAAATTCGACATCAGCCAGCATGCCTTGATGGGGTAGGTTGCCAGCGCCTGCTCGAGAGCCTGCAAATCCATGCCCTGCTGCACATCCATCGGGATTGCGACGGCCTTGAGCTTACGCCGCTCAATGGCTTGCAACACGCCATAAAATGCCGGTGATTCTATCGCCACCCAGTCACCGGGCTGCGTCACCACCTGAAGGCTGAGTCCCAGCGACTCCAAAGCACCAGAGGTGATAACAATTTCGTCCGGCGTCACTTCTATTCCCTGCTGGGCGTAACGCTGTGCAATGTTGCGCCGTAACTCCTCGTTGCCCGGCGGAAGATTGGCGATGGCGCTATGCGGCGACATGCGTCTGACGGCGCTGGCCAAAGAACGAGCCAGCCGCGGCTGAGGAAACAACGTCGGGTCCGGGAACGCCGAGCCAAAGGGGACGATGTCAGGATCCTGTCCAGCTTTAAGAATATTGAAAATAGCATCATTGACGTCAATGTCCTCGGCAGCATGCAGATTACTTTGCGCATGATGCACTACGGGAACGTGCTGGCGCGGCGCAACGTAATACCCCGATTGGGGACGTGAAACAATCACCCCCTGACTTTCAAGTAATTGATAAGCCTGTAACACCGTCATCAGGCTAAGCCCTGACTGTTTGCAACTCTCACGTAACGAAGGCAGTTTTTCACCAGGTAGCCAAACCTGCGCGTCAATTTGGCGACGTAGTGTTTGCGCAAGCTGCTGATAACGCATCACGGTCATAGTTTTATCACTTACTTTTTGAGTTGGATGATTGAAAACCTTACGAATTCTAAACACATTCTCCACGATTGCAGAGTTTGTGACACGCCTGCTTTCAGACATTTACAGTACCTAGCACTACTATTCATTTCGCGCGTTAGACTGTATTTCGTCAAGACAGCACGGTGAACCCCCTGCTGAACGTACGCAACAAAACTAGCTGGTACAGAATCTGGCTAAAACAGAACAATGAGGAATTGAATTATGCGCAAACTTACCGCAATGGTTGTGGCTTCAACTCTGGCTCTGAGCTCGGCTTCTTTCGCCTTCGCCGCAGAAACCACCCCGGCGACGGGCGCACCGGCTCAAACTCAGGGCGCTATGGAACACCATAAAGGACCGCGTCACTATAATCCATTTGCCGGTCTTAACCTGACCGAGCAGCAGCGCACACAAATGAAAGCGCTGTGGAAAGAATCTGGACCGCGCCACGATCGCGGTGACATGAAAAAACAGATGGATACTCTGCACGGCCTGGTGGCATCCGATACCTTTGATCAGGCTAAAGTGAAGGCCGAAATCGACAAAATTAGCCAGGAGCAGTCTGCCCGTATGTTGGAGCGCGCTACCATGGAGAACAAGATGTATAATCTGCTGACTCCAGCGCAGAAAAAACAGTTTAACGAAAACTATCAGAAACGTGCAGAAAAAATGGCTGAGCATCATCGTGAGCACAAAGCCGATGCCGACAAACCTGCGGCCTGATAACTACGCATTAATTTAGCGTTGTAAGACCTGATGAACCGGCCCCTGAGGCCGGTTTTTTTATTGCCAAAACTGTGCGCCAAAGCGCTGTAATAATCGCCCTCACCCTACTTGTTCACATAAAGCGTTTACTGCATCACACTTCTGATTTTATGTTTAATTTATCAGCTGTGAAACTGCATTTTTTGCGCTGTAATCTTCAATGTCTGCAATAAGTTACCTATGACAGAACCGGGTATTCTCCTTTCTGCGCCCGTCTGTTTAAACGAAGAATAGCGGCCATACATTAAGGTCGCACATTGAAGGAGTTGTTGATCATGACAAACGTCAAGTCCGGAATTCTCTGGCTGATGGTGGCGTTGGTGGGAGCCTTTTCTTTTGGCATGCTGGCGCTAAGTCGCGGCGAACACGTTAACGCCGTCTGGCTTGTCGTCGCCGCTATCGCCTGCTACAGCATTGCCTATCGCTTCTACAGCCTTTTTATCGCTAAAAAGGTTTTTGGTCTGGATGACCGCCGTATCACCCCGGCACTCAGGAAAAATGACGGCCTCGATTACGTACCAACCAACAAGTGGGTGCTGTTCGGCCACCATTTTGCTGCTATTGCCGGTGCAGGCCCGCTGGTAGGGCCGATACTGGCCGCGCAGATGGGCTTTTTGCCAGGCACCATCTGGATCCTGGTCGGCGTTATGCTAGCCGGTGCGGTGCAGGACTTCCTCATTCTGTTTATTTCCACCCGCCGCGATGGCCGCTCTCTCGGCGAGATGGCCAAGCAGGAGCTGGGTGAATTCGCCGGTGTGGTCACCATGCTCGGCGCGTTAGGCGTGATGATCATCATCCTGTCAGCGCTCGCCCTGGTGGTGGTCAAAGCACTGGCTGACAGCCCGTGGGGCCTGTTCACCATCGCAGCAACTATTCCTATCGCACTGTTTATGGGCGTTTACATGCGTTTCCTGCGCCCCGGAAAAATTGCCGAAGTCTCTATCATTGGTTTTGTGCTGATGATGCTGGCGATTATTTATGGTGGAAATGTCGCTCAACACCCTTACTGGGGGCCTTTCTTTACCCTTCACGGCACGACACTCACCTGGGTGCTGGTGATTTATGGCTTTATTGCTTCAGTTCTGCCGGTCTGGCTGTTACTGGCCCCCCGCGATTATTTATCAACTTTCCTGAAAATCGGGGTTATTCTCGGACTGGCGGTGGGCATTATTTTCGCGATGCCGGAAATGAAAATGCCAGCGGTCACCCGGTTCATTGACGGTAGCGGCCCGGTATTCTCCGGTGGCCTGTTCCCGTTCCTGTTTATTACTATTGCCTGCGGCTCGATTTCAGGTTTCCACGCGCTGGTCGCAAGCGGCACAACGCCGAAACTCATTGAAAAAGAAAGCCATATTCGCTTTATCGGCTACGGCGCGATGCTGATGGAGTCCTTCGTTGCCATCATGGCGCTTATTTGTGCGTCGGTTATCGACCCTGGCGTGTATTTTGCCATGAACTCCCCCGCCGCCCTCATTGGCACGACGGTCGAGAGTGCCTCCCAGGTTATCAACGGCTGGGGATTTGTCGTCACCCCGGAAATGCTGACCGTTATTGCTCGCGACGTGGGTGAACAGTCTATCCTTTCGCGTGCCGGAGGCGCACCGACCTTCGCGGTAGGCATGGCCCATATCATCAGCGACGTATTCAACAGCCGCGTAATGATGGCCTTCTGGTATCACTTTGCGATTCTTTTCGAAGCCTTGTTCATTTTAACCGCGGTGGATGCGGGTACCCGCGCCTGCAGATTCATGGTGCAGGACCTGGTCGGCGTAGCGGTGCCTTCCCTTGCCAATAACCGCTCCTGGATTGGCACAATCGCAGGCACCACGGTTTCCGTGGCAGGTTGGGGATTCTTTGTCTATCAAGGCGTAGTTGATCCGCTGGGAGGGATTAACACTCTGTGGCCGCTGTTTGGGATTGGTAACCAGATGCTGGCATCGATGGCGCTTATCCTCGGCACCGTTGTGTTATTCAAAATGAAGAAACAACGCTATGCCTGGGTCACTATTCTGCCAACGGTATGGCTGTTTATCACCTCTATGACGGCAGGATGGCAGAAAATCTTCCACCAGAGTCCGTCGATTGGCTTCCTCGCACAGGCGAACAAATTCTCTGCCGGCATCGATAACAACATCATTATCAAACCGGCAAAAACTATCGCCGATATGCACACTATCGTACTCAATAACCAGATTAACGCCGCACTCTGTGGGTTCTTTATGCTGGTTGCCGTCACTATGCTGGTTTCTGCCTTCTTCGTGATACGCAGGGCCCTGAAATCGCCACAGCCGACGGTGCACGAAACCAGCCCGCTTGCTAGTCGGGAGGCTCGTCATGTCTGAATATGGTTTACCTTATCGCGCTCAGCCAAGAGCCTTGCTGACGATTACTCGCTGTCAGCCCATGGTGGCACGTCCTCCTCGCCCTGAAAACTTGCGCCAGTGGGTTAAATTTATTGGTAAGGGGATAGCGCAAAGTTTTCGTCTGATGGTTGGCGTACAGGACTATCCTAATTACGTGCGCCATATGCAGGTCCATCACCCTGAGAAAACACCGATGACGGAAAAAGAGTTTCATCGCTACTGTCTCAACGCGCGCTTTCCGAGTGAGGCAGGCAAGCTGGGTAAATGTCCTTGTTAAGGATTTAAGAAATAATCTAAGTCTGAGTAATTTGTGATTTAAGGAATGATAATACGCCTGAGCCTTTTTACAGGCGTATTATTGCCTTACTCTTGTCCGTAATTTGATGAAGCCCCCATGAAAACTGACTCTCCCGTAATTCGACCTGCCACCGCAGACGACGCAGAACAGGTTATCGAGCTCATTAGCTTTGCCGAGGAAAATGCGCTGCTTTACCTCACCGGAAAAAGCGATTTACAGGAGGCGAAAGCGGTTTATCGGCGAGGATTTTGCCGCGAGGACGTTTACTACAGTTATCTGTTCACCCAGGCTTGCTTCATCGAGGGACATCTCGCGGGCTGTATTCTCGCTTTCCCCGGCTATCTGGAACCCACTTTTATCGCGGAGACAGAATCAACACTTCCTCTGGTAAGAGAAGCTGAAGACGACGAGCTGTATATCGATTCTCTGTCGGTTTACCCTGCTTTTCGCGGGCAAGGACTCTCAAGGTATCTGATTGACGCAACCAAAACGCAGGCTCTGCGCTATCAGCTCAGCAAACTTTCTCTTTTAGCCGATGACACCAAGCCGCATCTTGAAAAAATGTACGCTCGCTACGGTTTCATAACGGAAAAAGAAATCACGCTGAACGGCGTAGTACATAAGAAAATGGCCCTTTGCGTCAGAGGATAAATAATCAATTTATTAATCCTCTAAAGATTAAAAGCGGAACTCAATGAATTCCCCCTCATCGACCTAAGCCAGTGAAAGGGGGAGTGAAGGAAGATTAGGCGCTGGCCGTTTTAAAGATAACGAGGTTTTATTTGATGCGAGCCATCTGTTCTTCGATAACTTTTCCCTTAACGGCTCGATTTTTGATTCTGCGTGACCACATCGCGGTTAACACGGGTACTAATACGGAAGTGACGATCACCGAGGTGGCCACCAGCGCCGTTGCGGCCGGTGCTGCCTCTTTAAACTGAGGGACCATTTCGGCTATTAGCACTGGCGTGGCTACGGCCGCCCCCGCCGAGCTAGACGCGGCGATACCTGCGGTTCCATCCCCGCCTCCGATAAATTTATCGGCCAGCATCAGCGGAATGCCGGTGATAATAATGACTGACATCCCCAGTAGCACGCCAAGCAGGCCGGTTTGCGCGATCACGCTCAGATTGATAGTGTTACCCAGTGCGAAGGCAAAGAACGGGATCAGCGTCTGCACCGCCTTGCCAAAAAACTCCCTCAGTTCAGAGTCCAGATTTCCCAGAGCAAAACCTATCAGGAACGGCAGGACTGCACCGACAAATACGTGAGGTTCGAAGGAGGCAATACCTGCCGTTCCCAGAATCACCATCGTCATCAGCGGGCCAGACTCCAGCGACATCAATACAAATGCGCCCGCCTCCTCTTTGGTTCCGTATTGCTGCATGATAGAGGCATAAAGTCCGCCGTTGGTCATGTCCATCGAGGCCACCAGCGCCAGCGTTGATAGCCCGGCGAAAAAGCCGATTTCCACGCCATGTTCCGGGATAAATTTTGAGGCAACGGCCGCAACAATCCAGGCTATCGCGATTTTGGTGACCACCAGCGTGCCGGATTTACGCAATACCGTCCCAGTGGCACTGAGTTTGATTGAAGCACCCATACAAAAAAACCAGACCGCTAAAATGGGCACTGTGCCGGTAATCAGTCCATTGGAGAATGACCCCAAATATTTGCCTGAATCCGGCGCTAGCGTATGGCAGATTGCGCCAATGAACAGCGGCACCAGCATCATTCCGCCAGGGATTTTTTCGATTGCACGTTTAATTCGCATGTTATTCCCACCGGGTCAGTTAAGCAGTCATTGCGGTTAACGAGCTGGCGCTACGGCTGGAAAGCGACAGTAAACTCGCCGATGGGTGCTAAATTAGCCATTTATTGAACAAATAAAAGTGATCGCAACCATAAAAATGAAACAGTGTTTCTATTTTTAAGATCAGTTGTTTCTATTTTGTGAGGCCAACAAAAAAAACCCACATCGGGGAGGATGCGGGCGCGAGTCTCTTGGAAGTGCAAAGGCGGTGATTTTATTGCCCGTAGTAGGCATTCTTACCGTGTTTGCGCAGATAGTGTTTGTCGAGCAGCGATGCCTGCATCACCTCCAGCCGCGGCGTCAGCTGTTGCGAGAAGATCCCCATATAAGCGACTTCCTCGAGGACCACCGCATTATGTACCGCATTATCGGCGTCTGTTCCCCAGGCAAAGGGGCCGTGCGAATGAACCAACACGGCGGGCACGTCTTTTGACGACAGGCCGCGCTCGGCAAAGGTTTCAACAATAACCTCGCCGGTCTGCCATTCATATTTGTCGGCAATCTCATCGTCGGTCATCTTGCGTGTACAGGGGACTGCGCCATAGAAATAGTCGGCGTGCGTCGTGCCCCAGGCTGGAATATCCAGCCCAGCCTGCGCCCAGATAGTCGCGTGACGTGAGTGGGTATGCACAATGCCGCCTATCTCGTTAAATCGCATATAGAGAACACGGTGAGTATCGGTGTCAGACGACGGTTTTTTACTGCCTTCAACGACTCTGCCACTTTCAACCTCAACCACCACCATGTCATCCAGCGTCATATGCTCATACTCCACACCGGAAGGTTTAATCACCATCAGCCCCTGCTGTCTGTCAATTGCGCTGACGTTGCCCCAGGTAAAGGTCACCAGATGATGTCTGGGCAGCGCAAGATTGGCTTCGAGAACCTGTTCTTTCAATTGTTTAAGCATCGGAATGTCCTTTATCTGCCCTTTTACTTATTCTCGGAGCAGGAGGCTTTTAGGGGTATGGTGAAAATAGCTAAAGAGTGCGTGCTGTTCTGCTGCGATGAAAAAACTGACTGCCTTACGGCGTTTTCAAAAGGTGACGCTTTGTGCTGTTAAAAAGAATGAAATTTTAATTAAGACTATTTACCTGTTTTCCCAATGCGGTTATGAGTAATTTACGCTAATCCCGCGGAGATGATTTTTTTTAACTATACTTATTAACGAAATGCTAGTGATATCCTTTCTTAGGAGAACGACAATGTTCTTAAATAAACGTATTGCCACTATTGGTATGGTACTTGCTGTTGTAATGTCTGTGAGCGCATGTGGAAACATGTCACACCGTGGTCGTAATACTGCCATTGGTGCCGGTGTCGGTGCTCTGGGTGGCGCCGTACTGACCAACGGTAGTGCTCTGGGTACGATTGGTGGCGCGGCAGTAGGTGGTGTTGTAGGTCATCAGGTTAACCGATAAGTAAAGGCCTTAAAACTAAGCGAAATAAACCACGTTAAGTTAAAGTAAATTAATTACGGTTTATTTATACTTAATGGCTTAAATATTCAGTTATTAAATCTCTGAGGAATCGGCGACTGTTTTAAAAAAGTTTTAAAGAAACAAAACGGTTGTTTTCTGAAAAGACGTAAGAATTTTATTTATGACCAATCTGCTGCCTTCAAAAGCAGCAGATTGCTATTTAAAGAGAGTTCAGGCTTTACCCACCTGCGAGTTTGACCTTAAAGTTTTTTGCCTCTAACAGCTGCTTTAGCAAATCCCTTTTGTCTCCCTGAATCTCAATCACGCCGTCTTTGACTGCCCCACCGCAGCCACACTTCTTTTTCAACTCGGCCGCAAGCTTGTCTAATGCGGCATCATCGAGGTCAACGCCGGTAATCAGACTGACGCCTTTGCCTTTACGCCCGCTGGTCTGGCGTTGAATGCGAACTACGCCATCGCCCTTCGGTCTTTCGATTTTGGCCTTCGGCTCGTCAATCCTGCCGCTCTCAGTGGAATAAACCAGCCGGCTGTTATCGTCATTTTTCATTAACCCTGTCCTTTTATGCCAGAGAGGTGCGAATATCACGTAGCGTCTGTGCTGGGTCGGCAGACTGCGTAATCGGACGGCCAATGACCATGTAATCTACCCCTGCCAGCTGTGCATCGCGCGGCGTCATCACGCGGCGCTGATCGTCGGCGGCGCTACCCGCGGGACGAATGCCCGGAGTCACCAGCTTAAATGCCTGACCCAGCTGCGATTTGAAGGCCACCGCTTCCTGTGCAGAACACACAACGCCATCAAGGCCACAGTCACGAGTCAGTGTAGCCAGTCGCAGCGCATAGTCCGCCGGGCTAAGGTTGATACCCAAATCGGCTAAATCGCTGGCTTCCATGCTGGTGAGCACGGTAACAGCTATCAGCAAAGGTGCGTCCTGACCAAATGGCTGTAGCGCATTTTTCGCAGCAGCCATCATACGTGCACCACCGCTGGCGTGAACGTTAACCATCCACACGCCGAGATCGGCCGCAGCCGCGATAGCGTGCGCCACGGTGTTAGGAATGTCGTGAAATTTCAGATCGAGAAAGACGTCAAAGTCGCGGGCATGCAGATCTTTCACCAGCTGCGGTCCAAACAGCGTAAACATCTCTTTGCCGATTTTCAGGCGACAGTCGCGAGGGTCAATACGGTCAACAAAATCTAACGCCGCTGACTTATTTGCGTAATCAAGGGCGACTACAATTGGTGATGATTTCAAGTCGTTGTTATTAGGGTTATTTTCGGACTTCATTTCTTCAACCTCTTGTAAGTTTTGAACAAAAATAGTGTACGACAAAATTGTGACGCCCGCATTCTACATGGCATGACCGATAAATCCCAGCCAATCGTTTTCACGACAAATGAACGATGCTTTTGTTACAGTTTTATGAATTTTTTGTGAACGCGTGGACAGCCTGCCTCAGCTGACATACTTTGGTGTTTTATATTTAGGAAAGCTTAAATATGAGTGAGATATCAACGTTAACCATTAAAATCCCTTTGGCGCTGAAAGAGCAAATCCGTGAAGCGGCGTTACAGGGTGAACATTCTCTCAGTGCCGAAGTCTGTGCACGACTCGAAGAAAGTTTTATTGCAGCAGAAGACAAGAAAAGCAGGAAGGTCGCGAAAGTAGAAGAACCAGAGATTGATAATCAGCACTTGGGTGAAAATACCGAACCGGCACTCACCCAAAAAGAACTCAAAAAACTGCGCCAACTGATCAACAAAGCCCCGACTAAAACTCACAGCAAAAAGAAATAACGCCCTTCTTTTTTATTGTCCGTCGAGACCACGAATCGGTTTCACCGTCGCCCAGGCTCGGCATGACGGGCAATGCCAATACAGCGAATGTGCCGTAAAACCACACTTATGGCAGCGATAACGCGGCTTGGTGCGGATCTGTTCACCGACCATGTCACGCAGCAGCACCAGGCTCTCTTTCGCACGCCCCTCCTCGGCATCCGCCAGGTGATAATCCATCAAATGGTGGAATACGCGCATGGTCGGGTGACGCTGAAGCTGGCGGTTGATGTAGAGCTGCGCCACCTCACGCCCTTCTTCCTGTTGCAGGATTTCAGCCAGCATCAGTTCAGCAGTGGCACCGGTATTTTCATCCACACAGCGTTTCAGAAACTCGGCCCACTCCAGACGATTGTCTAAATGCTGATAGCACTCTTGCAGCATGGGCAGCGTTTCACTGACCACTTCTTTATCTTGTTCGAGCACGCGCTTGAGGGCCTCGGCGGCTTTGCCGTATTCCGCCTGCGCCAGCAGAATTCTGCCCTGCATGATGGATACTCGGGCACAGAGCTTATCGGCAGAGGCGGCTTTTTTCAGCAGTCCGCTGGCCTTGTCGAGGTCATCGCTGGACATGGCCTGCAACGCCAGCTCGCAGTAGAAATGCGCGATCTCCTGACGTTTGTTGGTTTTTCCAAGCTTAATGAGCTTCTCGGCAACCTCGATAGCACTTTGCCAGTCGCTGGTTGCCTGATGAATAATCAGCAGCTGTTGCAGGGCAAAGAGCTGGAAGTCTTCCTCTTTCACCAGCTGATTGAACATGTCTTCGGCGCGGTCATAGAAACCCGCGGCCATATAGTCACGCCCAAGCTGCTGCACGGCGAGCAGACGCTGTTCGAAGGTCAGCGACGCGCTCTCCATCAGCGACTGGTGGATACGGATGGCCCGATCGACCTCGCCACGTGAACGGAAAAGGTTCCCCAGCGTCAGATGCGCCTCAACGGTGTTGCTGTCCTCTTTCAACATATCGAGAAACAGGTCTACCGCTTTATCTTGCTGATTGGAGAGTAAAAAGTTTACGCCTGCCACATACTCGCGAGATAAACGGTTGGCATTCTGCTGTTTGTCCTGTTGTGAGCTTCTGCGCCCCATGTACCAGCCGTAAGCGGCGGCGACGGGCAATAACAGAAACAGCAGTTCTAACATAAAAGGTTATTCCTTACTGACCGGGTGCTGCGGCACGGCAGGTTCCGTCGTGACCGGTGCAATTTGCTGCTCTAGACGTTTAATTTTACGCTGTGCACGGCTGAGAGATAGACGTATGCGCAAATAAAATAGACCGCAGATTATCCATCCCAACACAAAGCCGGTCGCAAACAGCACGGCTAACAGCGTTGATACGCGATAATCGCCCTGCGCCAGTAAATAATTAAAAGTCACTACCTGATCGTTGTGGGCACCCAGAGTGATAGAAATCACGACGATGACCAGCACGAACAAAAAAATCAGCAAATATTTCACATTCATTCCTGTAATGCCGGAGAGTCCGGATAAATTATGCCAAAAACTGACGTCCTGACCTAATAAGTTAGCATTTCCTTCCGCAGCTGGGAAACTTTGAGGCCGGATAATGCCGGCATTGCAGAAAGTTCATACAGTCAGGCGATTATGCAACCCGTTATGTGTAACCCTACGGTCACAATACGTTTTCCCGACCGTTTATTTTGTCACCACAATAAATATATGGGGCTAGCGAGCAAAAATTAAAGGTCAGCGCGATTATTCAGGTTCACGCTCGGTTATCTCCTGCTGCTCCTGCGGTGGTGGCGCGAAGGGTCCGCACACTTTTTGTGCTATCCAGCAGGCCAGGGTAATGAGTACCCAGCTGATACCCACCGACGCCATCAGGTCTCTCGGCCAGTGCATGCCCAGCAGCAGGCGGCTGCCCATCACTAACGCGGCCCACACCATCAGCACCGCAACGGTCTTATAATGACGACGTGGCCACAGCAGACCCACACCAAGCAGCGCCCAACTGGCGGCAAACATCGTATGTCCCGAGGGGAACGAGAAGCCGGTGTCCGCCTGCCAACTTTTGGCCAGCCAGCGCGGGATTTGCGCGTTATTTTCTAATTCCTGCTTTACCTGCTGGCCGCGGGCTTTGCTTTTCTGCTGGTAGAAGGCAGTCACGTCCATGTCCTGTGTTTTACCCAGCCACTGCACGTAAGGGCGCGGTTCCTGCACTTGCTGCTTAACGTAGGTCTTGATCCCCTGCCCGATAAGCACCGCCGCGCTCAGCAGCACAATCAAAACAATCGCCGGCTTAATGCGGTAGCGTAAACACCACAGAAACCAAACGCAGAGCAAAATGTTGGTCAATGTGCCCCACGGCGCACTAACCGTCTCTGTTATCCCGTAAAAGGGGCGTAAGATGAGGTCACTCATACCTGGGGCCCACTGCCAACCGCTCATCCACACTAGTACGGGCATCAGTAATAGAAGCAGAGCTGCACCGGTGGTCCTTATAGCGATTTGAAACATTGTATGGCCCTAATATCTAAAGATTCATGAAAATGAAATGTATAATGCGCATTCTACGCAGCGGCCTGCAACGCAGTCCAGCCGGGAATGATATACTTGTGAGTAAGGCTATGTTCGGGGCGCGGCTGATTTTTTCTGGTCAACCCGTTCATCTCTACGTAGGATGCGCCACAAGAATTAAGAATATTTGCAGGTTTTGGAGAGTAACATGCAGCTGAAACGGGTGGCAGAAGCCAAACTGCCAACACCTTGGGGCGATTTCCTGATGGTGGGTTTTGAAGAATTGGCAACCGGACACGATCACCTGGCGCTGGTTTTCGGGGACATTAACGGCGATACGCCGGTGCTCGCACGAGTGCATTCCGAATGTCTGACGGGCGATGCCCTGTTCAGCCTGCGCTGTGACTGCGGCTTCCAACTCGAGGCAGCGTTGAATCACATCGCCGAAGAGGGGCGCGGTATTCTGATGTATCACCGCCAGGAAGGGCGCAACATCGGCCTGCTGAATAAAATTCGCGCCTATGCCCTGCAGGATAAAGGCTACGACACCGTCGAAGCCAACCACCAGCTCGGCTTTGCAGCAGATGAACGCGACTTCACCCTGTGCGCAGATATGTTCAAGCTGCTCGGAGTTGATGCCGTTCGCCTGTTGACCAACAACCCGAAAAAGGTCGAAATTCTGACCGAGGCCGGGATCAACATCGTCGAACGTGTGCCGTTAATCGTCGGTCGCAACCCGAAGAACGAACACTATCTGGCGACCAAGGCCGCGAAAATGGGCCATCTTTTGGACAAGTAATGTTTACTGTGTCCAACAAAAAAGCACCGAAGATTCGGTGCTTTTTTTATGCCTGAATGACCGCTATCAGAGCATTTTACGGATAACATAATGCAGGATGCCGCCGTTCTCGAAGTAGGTTAACTCGTTGCCGGTATCGATACGGCTGCGTGCGTTAATCACCTCTTTTTTACCGTCGGCATAGGTAATATGCACCGGCACGTCCTGACCCGGCTTGAGCGACTGCATACCGCTTACGCTAATGGTTTCATCGCCCTTGAGGTTCAGCGTTTTGCGCGTCACGCCCTGTGGGAACTCCAGCGGCAGGATCCCCATCCCTATCAGGTTTGAACGGTGAATACGTTCGAAGGATTCAGCAATCACCACGCGTACGCCGAGCAGTCTTGGCCCTTTCGCTGCCCAGTCACGGCTGGAGCCGGAACCATACTCTTTGCCCGCGATCACCGCCAGCGGCACGCCCTCTTTTTCATAACGCATCGCCGCGTCGTAAATCGCCAGTTGGTCACCGGAAGGAATGTGTCGCGTCACGCCGCCTTCGACACCGGGCACCATTTCGTTACGAATACGAATATTGGCGAACGTACCGCGCATCATGACTTCATGGTTACCACGGCGCGAACCGTAGGAGTTGAAGTCACCGGGTTTAACGCCATGCTCGCTGAGGTAGCGGCCTGCCGGACTCTCGAGTTTGATGTTACCGGCCGGAGAAATGTGGTCGGTGGTCACCGAGTCAGCCAGAATCGCCAGAATACGGGCATCCTTGATATCCTGAACGGGATCAGGTTCAGCCTTCATGGTGCTGAAGAACGGCGGATGACGAATGTAGGTCGAATCTTCCTGCCAGGCATAGGTCGGCGTGCCTTCGACCTGGATGTTCTGCCAGTCCTTGTCACCATTAAACACTTCGGCATACTCTTTATGGAACATCTCCGTCGTAACCTGCTCAACGGCCTTGGCAATTTCATTCGATGATGGCCAGATGTCACGCAGATAAACCGGATTGCCGTGGCTGTCTTCACCCAGCGAATCATGGGTCAAGTCGACCGACATATTGCCCGCCAGCGCATAGGCCACCACCAGCGGGGGTGACGCAAGCCAGTTGGTTTTAATGAGCGGATGAATACGACCCTCGAAGTTACGGTTGCCCGAAAGCACGGCACCGACGGTCAAATCAGCCTGCTTTATTGCAGCTTCGATAGGGTCTGGCAGCGGACCCGAGTTACCGATACAGGTGGTACACCCGTAACCCACCAGATTAAAGCCCAGTTTTTCCAGCTCAGGCATCAGGCCTGCGGCTTTAAGATAATCGGTCACCACTTTAGAACCCGGTGCCAATGACGTTTTCACCCAAGGTTTACTTTTCAGCCCTTTGGCGACGGCGTTCTTGGCCAGCAGGCCCGCGGCCATCAACACGCTCGGGTTGGAGGTGTTGGTGCAGGAGGTGATAGCCGCTATCACGACGGCACCGGTCTTCAGCTGTAGCGACTGGTTTTTATAGCTAAAATCCACGCTGTCGCGGTGCTGGGTTTTGCTGTTGCTAAATTCGAGTTCGGTCGCGGCCTTAAACGCCTGCGGCACATTCGGCAGCGCGACGCGGTCCTGAGGACGCTTTGGCCCTGCCAGACTGGACTCGACCTGCGCCATATCGAGATGGAGCGTGCTGGTAAAAATAGGCTCATCGCCTTTTTCGCGCCACAACCCCTGCGCCTTGCTGTACGCCTGTACCAGCGCAATCTGTTCGTCGCTGCGTCCGCTGAGTTTCATGTAGCTCAACGTAACTTCATCCACCGGGAAGAAGCCGCAGGTAGCACCAAATTCTGGGGACATATTGGCGATGGTCGCACGATCGGCCAGCGGCAGATCCGCCAGACCGTCACCGTAAAATTCGACGAACTTACCGACCACGCCGTGTTTACGCAGCATCTGCGTCACGGTCAATACCAGATCGGTCGCCGTGATCCCCTCACCCAGCTTGCCGGTCAGTTTAAATCCGACGACGTCAGGGATAAGCATCGATACCGGTTGTCCGAGCATCGCCGCTTCGGCCTCGATCCCCCCACAGCCCCAACCCAAAACGCCGAGGCCGTTTATCATGGTGGTATGGGAGTCGGTGCCGACCAGCGTATCAGGATAGGCCACTTCACGGCCGTCCTGCTGTTCATGCCATACGGTCTGGCCGAGATATTCGAGGTTAACCTGGTGGCAAATCCCGGTACCCGGCGGCACGACGCGGAAACGGTTAAAGGCTTTTTGGCCCCAGCGCAGGAAGATATAGCGCTCGTGATTACGCTCCATTTCCAGTTTGACGTTCTCGCCGAAGGCGGCACGGTCGCCGAACTCATCCACGGTAACGGAGTGGTCAATCACCAGATCAACCGGAGACAGAGGATTAACCTGATTGACGTTGCCGCCCAGGCGCTCAACGGCCTCGCGCATAGCGGCCAGGTCAACAACGGCGGGGACCCCAGTGAAGTCCTGCATCAGGACACGGGCCGGGCGATAGGCAATTTCCCTGTCGGCGTGGCCCGTTTTTTGCCAGTCGACAATCGCCTGCAGATCGTCTTCGGTGACGGTATCGCCGTCAACGTTACGCAGCAGATTTTCGAGCAAAACTTTCATAGACTTAGGCAATCGGTCGATATTGCCTAGTGTGGCGGCGGCTTTGGGTAAGCTGTAAAAGTGATATTCCTTATCGAGGTTTGCCAGCTTATCCTGACTATTCTTGCGAAGATCGGACGACATAGCTTCTCCTTTTAACGCGCTTTTTTTGTTTATGGCATAAACATTCTAGTTCAGCTGACGAGAAAGACCCGTCAGACAGTAAGTGCTCTAATAAAGATAACACAAATTATCATTAACATTTTGATAACAACACGAAAGGCTAATTTCCGAAGTGGCAACCTGCTGTGCCAAAGCCCCCGCCCGTTCCCCCTATCAAACTGAATAAGTCCATCAAATCCCTCGCCTTGTTATCCCTTTCCACGCTTGAGAGAGTCGTGCCATGGCGTAGACCTTGAGACACCTACCAGACGGATGATGAGATGTTTGAACTTGGCGTATAGACATTGGGTGATTTGCGGCGGTGAGAAAGGCGTTAGGACAGGCGTAAAACGACCCAGGCCACACTCTCGGCGGCCTGGGTTAAGGAAGCAGGATTACTTGTGCGGCAGTTTGATGTCTTTAAACAGCGCTTCAATATCCTCGTTCGAGCGCAGTGCGATGGCACTGTCGACCACGTCACGCGTGAGGTGCGGCGCGAAACGCTGGATAAAATCGTACATGTAGCTGCGCAGGAAGGTGCTGCGACGAAAGCCGATTTTGGTGGTGCTATGGGTGAAGATATCGCTGGCATCGACGGTCACCAGGTCTGGATCCTGTACCGGATCGACCGCCATGCTGGCGATAACGCCGACCCCTAGCCCTAAACGCACGTAAGTCTTGATAACGTCGGCGTCGGTCGCGGTAAAGACGATGCGAGGGGTTAATCCGGCACGGTTGAACGCCGTATCCAGCTCTGAACGTCCGGTAAATCCGAAGGTATAAGTCACGATAGGATAGGACGCCAGCTCTTCAATGCTGACTTTTTCTTTGCCCGCCAATGGGTGATCCGGTTGAACTACTACCGCACGGTTCCAGTGATAGCAAGGCAGCATGATCAGGTCATCGTAAAGGTGCAGCGCTTCGGTTGCGATGGCAAAATCAGCATTCCCCTTCGATACCGCCTCGGCTATTTGCGTGGGTGACCCTTGATGCATATGCAAAGAAACTCGCGGATAGCGTTCAATAAAGCCTTTGATAACGTTAGGCAAGGCGTAGCGCGCCTGAGTATGCGTCGTGGCAACATAAAGCGACCCCTTATCAGGATAGGTATGCTCTCCAGCTACGGCTTTAATCGCATCAACTTTCGACAGCACTTCGCGGGCGATACGGATAATTTCCTGCCCCGCAGGCGTAACCTGAGTGAGATGTTTACCGCTGCGGGCAAAAATCTGGATCCCGAGTTCATCTTCCAGCATGCGCACTTGCTTGCTGATGCCTGGCTGTGAGGTGTAGAGGCCTTCTGCCGTCGAAGAGACGTTCAGATTGTGATTAACAACTTCTACGATGTAACGCAGTTGCTGCAATTTCATATCTTATACCATCCTAGTGTTAAACCCTGCCCGAAAGCTCCCGTGGTCATTGCTGACGAACGTATTACTGGTCAAAATTTTGCGCGCCAGCCCGCCGACAGCAAGAAAGGGGTGTTCTGTTGTGTGTAAGCCAACTCATTCTAATAATGCATAAAAACAGTATTTTATATAACAACAATATCATTTATCAATTGATTTTGTCTCGCACCTGATTATAAAAAACTCAAGATTTCTTTATGATGCTGAGTGCAATGCCGCTTCGGCAATAAAGTCTAACGGTGATTGGCCTTATTACAATAAAAAAACCAGCCATTAAGGCTGGTTTTTATGATTCGCAGGTCAGAAAGCCGTTAAGACTTACTTTTTGCCTTCCACCCACTTGCCGTCAACGAAGAACGCCGTCCAGCCTGTCGCTTTACCGTCTTTCTCAGAAGACACGTATTGCTGCTTAGTCTTCCGGCTGAAGCGCACCATCGACTTATTACCTTCTGGGTCGGCGACCGGCGCATCGGCCAGGTAGCTCAGTTTTTCAGGCAAACGGTCTTTGAAGCGCAGCAACTCTTCGACTAAAGGCGCACGCGTTTCGCGCGATTTAGGGAAGGTATTGGCCGCCAGGAACACGCCGGCAGCACCGTCACGCAGAACGAAATACGCATCGGATTTTTCACAAGGCAGTTCTGGCAGAGGCACCGGATCTTCCTTCGGCGGTGCAACATCACCGTTACGCAGGATCTTGCGAGTGTTCTTACAGGTCTCGTTGGTACAGCCCATGTATTTACCGAAACGGCCCATTTTCAGGTGCATTTCGGAACCACACTTGTCGCACTCGACAACCGGACCGTCGTAACCCTTGATGCGGAACTCGCCTTCTTCGATTTCGTAACCATCGCAGGCCGGGTTGTTACCGCAGACGTGCAGCTTGCGATTGGTATCAATCAGGTAGCTGTCCATCGCAGTACCACACTTGGTGCAGCGGCGGCGGGCGCGCAGGGCGTTGGTTTCTGCGTCGTCCCCTTCGAGAACGTTGAGAACTTCAGATTCCGGCACCAGGTTAATGGTGGTCTTACAGCGCTCTTTCGGCGGCAACGCATAGCCGGAACAGCCGAGGAACACGCCAGTGGTCGCGGTACGGATGCCCATCGGACGGCCACAGGTCGGGCAGTCGATGCTGGTCATCACCATCTGGTTCGGGCGCATTCCGCCCTCTTCCGGATCTTTTTCGGCGATTTCAAGCTGCTGGCTGAACTGGGTGAAGAAGTCATCCAGTACGCCTTTCCACTCGGCCTTATTGTTGGCGACCTCATCAAGACCGTCTTCCATGCGCGCGGTGAAGTCATAGTTCATCAGTTCGCGGAAGTTATCTTCCAGACGATCGGTAACTATCTCACCCATTTTCTCGGCATAGAAACGGCGATTCTCGACGTGCACATAGCCCCTGTCCTGAATGGTCGAAATGATCGACGCATAGGTGGACGGACGGCCATACCGCGTTTTTCTAACTCTTTAACCAGCGACGCTTCGCTGAAACGCGCTGGCGGCTTGGTGAAGTGTTGCGTTGGCAGCAGCTGTTGCAGCTCAAGCGTACTTCCGACTTCGATAGGCGGCAGCGTGCGGTCTTCATCGCCCTTGCGTAGCGCAGGCATCACGTGGGTCCAGCCGTCAAAGCGCAAGGTACGACCTTTAGCACGCAGCGAATAGTCGCCGGCTTTCACGGTCAGCGTGGTGGAGTCATACTGTGCTGGCACCATCTGACAGGCGACGAACTGACGCCAGATCAGCTGATACAAACGCTGGGCGTCCGCTTCCATGTCTTTCAACTGCTCGGAAACCACGTTGACGTCGGAAGGACGAATCGCTTCGTGTGCTTCCTGAGAATTTTCTTTGTTGCTGTATTGGTTAGCAGTTTTCGGCAGGTATTTCTCACCGAAATTATCGTTGATGTAGCCGCGCACCATTTCTACTGCATCCTGACTCAGGTTGGTGGAGTCGGTACGCATGTAGGTAATATGACCGGCTTCATACAGACGCTGGGCCATCATCATGGTTTTCTTCACGCCAAAGCTCAGACGGGTGCTCGCCGCCTGTTGCAGCGTAGAAGTAATAAAAGGTGCACCCGGCTTACTGCTGGTCGGTTTGTCTTCGCGGTCAACGACGTCGTAGCGCGCTTTTTCGAGCAGTGCGACGGCGGCGTGAGTCTGCTCACGGTTAACCGGCTTAAACGCTTTCTCGAGGTGATGCGTCACCTCCATCTGCAGAGCGATATTCTCTTTCGACTGCAGATCGGCGTGCAGCTCCCAATACTCTTCAGGAACAAAGGCTTTGATCTCTTTTTCACGTTCGACCACCAGACGTACGGCAACGGACTGAACGCGCCCAGCCGAGAGCCCACGGGCAATCTTTTTCCACAGCAGCGGAGAAACCATGTAACCCACAACGCGGTCCATGAAACGACGCGCCTGCTGGGCATTAACGCGGGCAATATTTAGCTCACCCGGCTGTTCGAATGCCTGTTGAATGGCATTCTTGGTTATTTCATTAAAAACAACGCGGCTAAAGCGTTTATCGTCACCCCCAATCACTTCCCGCAGGTGCCATGCAATGGCTTCCCCTTCGCGGTCAAGGTCGGTTGCGAGATAGATGTGGTCGGCTTTTTCTGCGAGAGATTTTAACTCAGCGACAACCTTTTCTTTACCTGGCAATATTTCATACTGCGCAGCCCATCCGTGATACGGATCGACGCCCATACGATTAACCAGCGCGGTTTTCTCATCCTTTTTTACTTTTTTCTTTGTTTTTTCTTCGGTTGAGTCAGCGCTTTTTTTACTCGCAGAGCCACTGGTTGGTAAATCGCGGATATGACCCACGCTGGACTTAACCACGTAGTCATTTCCTAAATATTTATTAATCGTTTTGGCTTTTGCCGGGGACTCAACTATTACGAGAGCTTTGCCCATAATTACCTTTTACCTAAATTATTCTTCTCGGAAAGAAGATTTTGTCTTGTTTATGCCGCGGCACATTTAATGTCTTTTTTTATATTGCGGCAGTGAGTCAGGAGATCAACTATTTTTTTCTCTCAGCCTATCCAATCGTCCTCCAGAGGGGCAATCTCATGAATTTTAATGAGTTAAGAGCCCGAACGATGGTAAGGAAACCGCAATCATGGTCTAAAACAACCTTCGAGCGTAAACAAATCATTCCACCCGATGCCAGAAAATCCCACACTCTACCTGATAAAATTTGCCACGCAACCTAATTAGCACGTAAATGCGCTTTCTGCCAAGCTGAACATTATATGTTCAACGCTGAGTGAAGATGTCCACACACCGATTGCGGTCTTGTCCGCTGCGGGATTACAATTACGCCAATGATTATAGTGGGGAACACTTTTTATGCACACGAGCACAGCGGCAATAACTTCTGAAGCACTACTTATAGAAGCAAATAAAGCAATCCGCCAGCATGAACATTATCTACCGGGAATGATAGCAACAGAAGTCGAACAAAAAGGCGATGTGTTGGTTTTTAGCGGAGAATTCTTCCTCGACGAACAAGGATTACCGACCGCTAAAACCCCCGCAGTGTTTAATATGTTTAAACATTTGGCCCATCTTTTTTCAGATAAATACCACCTGGTAAAATAGTTTCTTTTTTAGGCGAAAAGATGCGGTTATTAATTAAAAAGAGTTAGACCGTGAGTTAATAGAAAAACGAATTTTTTGAGATTAAAAAAGGGACCGAAGTCCCTTTTAGAAAATTTACAACAGCGGCTTTTCGCTTCGCTGCAACCAGCGTAAAAATAGACGATCGGCGCTCTCTGCTGCACTGCCGGTGAACCTGTCCATCATACGTTTACGACGTGCGTAACGTACTGAGATAACCTCGTGGTTCTGCATTTCGGCAATCAGCAGATCGTCGCTGGTACCCACCGCGTCAATCAGGCCTTTTTCACGAGCCTGCGTACCGAACCAGTGCTCACCGGTTGCCACAGAATCGATGTCCAGAGAGGGACGATTCTCGTGCACGAACTCTTTAAACAACACGTGCGTTTCGTTTAAATCTTCGCGGAACTTTTCACGCCCTTCATCGGTGTTTTCACCAAACAGCGTTAAGGTGCGCTTATATTGACCGGCAGTGTGTAGCTCAACGTCGATATCGTTTTTCTTCAGCAAACGGCTGAAGTTAGGGATCTGTGCCACGACGCCAATCGAGCCGATGATGGCGAACGGTGCTGCCACGATACGGTCAGCGACGCAGGCCATCATGTAACCGCCGCTGGCTGCAACTTTGTCGACCGCAACGGTCAGGCGAATCCCCGCCTGACGCAGACGAACAAGCTGAGATGCCGCCAGACCATAACCGTGCACCACGCCGCCCGGACTTTCGAGGCGCAATAAGACTTCATCCTGTGGAGTTGCCACCGCCAGTACCGCCGAGATCTCTTCACGCAGAGAGGTGACTTCATGTGCGTCCATGCTGCCTTTAAAATCAATGACATACAAATAGGGTTTGCTGGACGTAGTACCGGTTTTTGCCTGCTGCTTTTTCGCTTTAGCGTCGGCTTTTTCCTGCTTTTTAAACGCTTTAAGGCTAAGTTTTTGTTCTGCCGGACTCAGGCGGGCGGTGCGCATTTCGCGCTGCATTTCGCGATATTCTTCACCCAGGTCGGTCAGGCGTAGCTCCCCCTTACCCGACGATTTACGGTGACGCAGCCCAATGACCAGCACAATCAGTGCGCCAATGGCCACCACGACGGTGACTATCTTGGCTAAAAACAGCCCATACAGAGAAAGTAAATCCACAGATACCGCCTTTTCACATTCTGATAAGATACGACGCCCATTCTAGACAATCGCCGTCGATGAGTCTTGTCCCAAACCGTGCTCGAAACAAAGAGACACCGCTTTTATCCCAATAATGCGTTAAATTTTCTAAACATGGTGCGGCTGGAGTTCATTTTTGTTACAAATGATCTGCGCAATCTTGGGTTAATCATTGAAAGTCATGTCCATTTAAGGCATATAACTGCAATTATTCACCCATTTTCAAAATCTATTCTGTCAATTCGTTTGGTCACGGTTGAGGTTATTGCTCCCGGCAAACGAGTTGGTTCGATGCGTTGATGGCCTCTGCCACCGCATCCTGACGCCACTTTGAGGACAAATTCAGTGCATTATCATCCTAAATCCGACCTGCTTCGCCAACGTATTATTCTAGTTACCGGTGCAGGCGATGGTATCGGCCGTGAAGCCGCACTCACCTACGCCCGCTTCGGTGCGCAGGTTATTTTGCTTGGCCGTACCGAAAGCAAACTGGTTAGCGTTCAGCAAGAGATTGCCCAACAGGGTTGGCACCCTGCCGAGTACCTCACGCTCGACCTGCTGCATGCTTCGCAGGAAGACTGCCAGCGCGTGGCCGACCGTATCGCAGAATGGGTTCCCCGCCTCGACGGCGTGCTGCACAACGCCGGTTTGTTGAGTGAAATTGTTCCGGTCAGCGACATCAAACTGCAAGACTGGCACGACGTGATGCAGGTAAACGTCAACGCAGCCTTTATGCTGACCCAGAGCCTGTTGCCTCTATTATTGAAATCTGCCAGCTCATCGCTGGTCTTTACCAGCTCAAGCGTGGGCCGCGAAGGCCGCAGCGGTTGGGGCGCCTATTCCGTCTCCAAGTTCGCTACCGAGGGGCTTATGCAGGTGCTAGCAGACGAGTACAAACATACCAACCTGCGGGTTAACTGCATCAATCCGGGCGGAACACGCACCAGTATGCGGGCATCTGCATTCCCGGATGAAAACAGCCAAAAACTGAAAACACCTGCCGATATCATGCCACTTTACTTGTATCTGATGGGTGACGACAGCCGCCGGAAAACCGGCACCAGTTTCGACGCACAGCCCGGCCGTAAAGCCGGCCCTGCGGAATAATTCAGGCGAAAACAATGAGCGCAGACAGACACCAGCAGCGACAACAAAAGCTTAAAGAACAGGTCGATGCACGTATTGAGGCGGCAAAAGAAACGCGCGGCATTCTTATCGTGCTGACGGGGAACGGCAAAGGTAAAACGACCGGCGCTTTCGGGACCGTTACCCGCGCCGTAGGCCATGGGTTGCGCGCGGGTGTCATCCAGTTTATCAAAGGTGAATGGCCGAACGGCGAGCGAAATCTGCTTGAGCCGCACGGCGTCGAATTTCAGGTGATGGCCACCGGTTTCACCTGGGAAACTCAGAATAAAGAGACGGACACGCTGGCGTGTCAGGCCGTCTGGCAGCACGGTAAACGCATGCTGGCCGATAGCTCGCTTGATTTAGTCGTGCTTGACGAACTGACCTACATGCTGAGTTTTGGCTATCTGGATTTACAAGAAGTCATTGATGCGCTAAATGCACGCCCTGCCCACCAGACGGTTATCATCACCGGCCGTGGATGCCATCGCGACCTGCTTGAACTGGCCGATACCGTGAGCGAACTACGCCCCGTCAAACACGCCTTCGACGCAGGCATCATGGCCCAACAGGGTATCGACTGGTAGACCGGGCCTGATTATCGAAACAAAAAAAACCGCAGCACAATGGCTGCGGTTTTTTTTGGCTGACGTCGATCAGCGCTTGCCTGGACCGCTGCTGCGACGAGCAGGAGCAACCTGAGTATGGCGTTTTACCGCACGGCGAATCTGATTCGCCTTCACGCGGCGGCGATCGCGCTCAACCGGCATCTTGCTCACGGTTTCTTCGGTCATGTCTACCAGCTGACGCAGGTAGTTGATGTCCGGCAGATCCAGCTCTTTATAGCCGCCGCGAGGCAGGCCTTTAGGCAGGTTAAGATCGCCGTAGCGAACGCGGATAAGACGGCTAACCTGTACGCCAACGGCTTCCCACAGACGACGTACTTCGCGGTTACGCCCTTCGGTCAGAGTCACGTTGTACCACTGATTCAGGCCTTCACCGCCCTGATATTTGATGGTGCGGAAAGCGGCAGGACCGTCTTCCAGCTGTACGCCACGGCTCAGCTGTTTGATTTTCTCATCGTCGATCTGGCCAAACACGCGCACAGCGTATTCGCGCTCAACTTCGCGGCTTGGGTGCATCAGGCGGTTAGCCAGCTCACCGTCGGTGGTGAACAGCAGTAAACCTGAAGTGTTGACGTCAAGACGACCCACGGCAACCCAGCGCGAACCGCGCATTTTTGGCAGCCTGTCGAACACGGTCGGACGACCTTCAGGATCACTGCGGGTACAGAGTTCGCCTTCTGGTTTGTAGTACGCCAGCACGCGGCAGACAGTGTCTTCCGCTTCAAGAATCGACAGCACGTGGCCATCGAGACGGATTTTGGTGCCTGCGGTCAGTTCAACGCGATCGCCGAGGGTGGAAATCTTACCGTCAACGCTGACGCGGCCAGCCTGAATCATCGCTTCAACTTCACGACGAGAGCCGTGACCTGCACGGGCTAATACCTTTTGCAGCTTTTCGCTCTGCAGGCCATCGCCATCGTCACGTGCGTTTTTAGGCTTTTCGTACTTTGGCGCTTCTTCTGCTTCGTCATCACTGACTTTTTTCACCACCAGGGACTCGTTACGCGGCTTATTGCTGCGCGGTTTGTCGCCCTGTGGTTTGCCGTTACGTGGTTTGTCACCACGTGGCTTATCGGTTCGACCTTTATCGGCACCGGATTTATCCGCGGCAGGCTTGCCACCACGAACGGTTTCAATACGGGATTTATCCGCACCCGGCTTTTTGCCGCGCGGCTTATCCGACTCGCTGCGCTGAGAACGCGGCTTGTCAGACGAATATTTTTCGTTTTTTTGCTTACTGGAATTAAACTTCTCGCTCATTGAGCAGCCTCTTTTGTCGCCTTCACAGGCGTCGGGGGGAGCGGATGGCGCGATGAATAACATCACCCACCCACTAGAATACAGTGACTTAGCATTAGTAAAAAGTCAGCCGACTATTATACACATTTATTAGTCGAGTGTACTTATGATTGTCTAACAAATCGGCTAACTTTCACGCATCTTTGCGTTGGCTTCGATAACTCAGCGGAACGGTACAGGATCGCCAGCCCCTTCGCGTACCACTTCTGGCACAGAGTCTGTCAGGTCAATAACGGTGGTTGGCTGCTGGCCAATCGAACCGCCGTCAAGAATGAGGTCCACCAGCTTGCCGATGTTGTCCTTGATCTCTTCCGGGTCCGACTCGGCGAAGTCATTACCCGGCAGCATCAGGGTGGTCGACATCAACGGTTCTCCAAGCACGTCAAGCAACGCCAGCGCAATTGGATTGGAGGGTACGCGCAGCCCGATAGTCTTGCGCTTGTCGTTCATCAGACGGCGTGGCACTTCTTTGGTCGCCTTGAGAATGAACGTGTAATTGCCGGGGGTATTATTTTTGATCAACCGGAAAGCCGTGTTGTCGACATAGGCATAGGTTGACAGTTCGGACAAGTCGCGGCAGACCAGCGTAAAGTTGTGCGTGCCGTCAAGTTGACGAATACGGCAAATGCGTTCCATAGACGCCTTGTCTTCCAGACGGCAGCCCAGCGCATAGCCTGAGTCGGTCGGATAAACAATCACGCAGCCTTTACGCAGCATGTCGACGGCCTGGTTAACCAATCGCGGCTGCGGGTTCTCAGGGTGAACGTAAAAATATTGACTCATAGCAAATCCTCTTCACTTAATAAGGCGCCGGGCTATCAATCCCATGTCATTTGAGCTGCAACAAGGCGGTTATAGAGTACAGCCAATGCAGTTGCAGCCTCAAGGACGAAGGACGGGCCAGTCTTTCCAGACGGCCTCGACGTTGGCCGGTAACCAAAGCTTGCGGCCCAGCTCAATCCACGAGCAGGGCTGATGGAAATCAGACCCCTGCGACGCCAATAAATGATAATCTCGGGAAAAAGCGGCGTGCTGCGCTCGCTCATGAGGCGCTTGCTGACACTGCGCGACTTCCATCGCGTCGCCGCCCTGCTCGGCAAAGTAGGCAAGCAGGCGCTTTAACCACTTGGTTGACAGGTCGTAACGTCCTGGATGTGCCACGACCGCCTGCCCACCAGATTGATGAATAACATCAATAGCTTCTTTTATTGTACACCACTGTGGCGGAACGTAACCGGTATTGCCCTTGGCGAGGTATTTTTTAAACACCTTAGCGATGTTCTCGGCAGCACCGACTTCAACCAGATAACGCGCAAAGTGAGCTCGCGTAACCGCGCCGCCCTGTGCATGGCGTAGTGCGCCTTCCCATGCATCTTCGATGCGTGCCTTGGCCAGCCGGCGACCTATCTCTTGTGCACGCTCGACGCGCAACCGCGCCTGATTCTCAAGCAACGCAATCATCGCCGGATGCTCAGGGTCGATGCGCAAGCCAACAATATGGATCTCGTGATTTTCCCATAGCGTGGAAATTTCAACGCCGTTGATCAGTTGAAGCGGCAGATTGTGCGCCTCGATGGCCGCCGCTGCACGAGCCAGCCCTTCGGTGCTGTCGTGATCGGTAATAGCTAAAACGCCGACGCGCATGTCGACCGCACGCTTGACCAGTTCTTCGGGCGTCAGGTAGCCGTCTGAGGCGGTGGTGTGGCTGTGCAGGTCATAAAGGGTGAATGCGGGATTGTCGGATAAACTGGATGTCATAATAATTACAGAAAGACCGGTTATAAAAAACTGTCCCTATCATAACGCGGATGCCTTTGTGGAGTTACCGCTATCTCGATTATTGGCCTGAACAGCATGGTTTTTGAGCAACTCCGCCCCAGATTTGCGCACAACCTCCTTTTTGCCTAAAGAATGTCAAAAAGGAGGTTGACTTTACATCAATGAACTAGTTAACTAGTACGCAAGTTCACAGCACGCTGTGACAACCGAATTCAGGCAAGCACAACTTACTAGAGTGACTGATGATGAAAACCAACATGACTTCTTCTAACAGCTGGTGGCGCGCCTCCCCAACGCGGGCGGTGTAATCGCGCATAGCTGTCATCAGACGCTGCAGATACCCGAAGCCCGCTCATTGCGGGTTTTTTTGTGGATAAATTTTAGGAAAAATCATGAGTAATCAACGATATAAATTAGAATTACTGACATCACAAGGAAGTCACCGTGGCGATCCTACGGCAATTTTCCACCAGCTGTGCGGCGCTCGCCCTGCAACGCTGCTGCTCGAGAGTGCGGAAATCAATACCAAGCAGAGCCTGAAGAGCCTGCTTATCGTCGACAGCGCGCTGCGCATCACCGCACTGGGTCGCGTCGTCAATATCCAGGCGCTGACGACCAACGGTGCATCCCTGCTGCCGCTGCTCGATGCGTCTCTGCCTGCCGATGTGCAGAACGTGGCGCGTCCAAACGGTCGCGAGCTGACCTTCCCGGTCATCGACACTCTTCAGGATGAAGATGCCCGCCTGCGTTCTCAGTCAGTGTTCGACGCGCTGCGCAACGTGCTCAATTTGGTGGAGTCACCGGAAGATGAGCGCGAGGCGATGTTCCTCGGTGGCCTCTTCGCCTACGATCTGGTGGCCGGATTCGAAGATCTTCCGCAGCTTCGTGCCGATCAGCGCTGTCCGGACTTCTGCTTCTATTTGGCCGAAACCCTGCTGGTTCTCGACCATCAGAAGCGCACTAGCCGTTTGCAGGCCAGCCTGTTTACGCCTGACCAGGAAGAGAAACAGCGCCTGACCGAACGTCTTGAGCAGCTGCAACATCAACTGCAACAGCCGCCACACACTATTCCGCACCAAATCGTGAACGACATGCAGCTCAGCTGCAATCAGAGCGATGAAGTGTTCGGTGGCGTGGTCGAGCAGATGAAAGAGGCGATTCGTGCCGGTGAAATCTTCCAGGTTGTGCCTTCACGCCGCTTCTCACTGCCTTGCCCTGCACCGCTGGCAGCCTATGAAACGCTGAAAAACAGCAACCCAAGTCCTTATATGTTCTTCATGCAGGACAACGATTTCACCCTGTTCGGTGCGTCTCCTGAGAGCGCGCTGAAATATGACGCGACCAACCGTCAGATTGAAATTTATCCGATTGCAGGCACCCGTCCTCGTGGCCGCCGTGCCGATGGTTCGCTTGATGCAGACCTCGACAGCCGTATCGAGCTGGAAATGCGTACCGACCACAAAGAGTTGGCCGAACACCTGATGCTGGTTGACCTGGCACGCAACGATCTGGCGCGCATCTGTGAACCAGGCAGCCGCTACGTCGCCGACCTGACCAAGGTTGACCGTTACTCCGTCGTGATGCATCTGGTCTCTCGCGTTGTCGGCACACTGCGTGCCGATCTCGACGTACTGCACGCCTATCAGGCGGTAATGAATATGGGCACGTTGACCGGTGCACCAAAAGTACGCGCCATGCAGCTGATTGCAGAGTCTGAAGGCACTCGCCGCGGCAGCTACGGCGGCGCGGTGGGCTACTTCACCGCTCACGGCGACCTTGATACCTGTATCGTCATTCGTTCTGCCTACGTTGAAGACGGCGTTGCCACCGTACAGGCAGGCGGCGGCGTCGTGCTCGACTCCGTTCCGCAGGCAGAAGCCGACGAAACCCGTAATAAAGCCCGTGCCGTGCTGCGTGCCATCGCCACAGCTCATCATGTTAAAGAGGTGTTTTAAGATGGCCGATATTTTACTTCTCGACAACGTAGACTCCTTTACCTACAACCTGGTAGACCAGCTGCGCTCAAGCGGCCACAACGTGGTGATTTACCGTAACCATATTCCGGCCGAGATCATCATCGAAAAGCTTAGTCAGTTGGAAAAGCCTGTTCTGCTGCTGTCACCGGGTCCTGGTTCGCCATCAGAGGCGGGCTGCATGCCTGAACTGCTGCGCCGTCTGCGCGGTCAGCTGCCGATTATCGGCATCTGCCTTGGCCATCAGGCGATTGTTGAAACCTACGGCGGTCACGTTGGGCAAGCAGGCGAAATCCTGCACGGTAAAGCCTCTTCGATTACCCACGACAATGAAGGGATGTTTGCAGGCATGAACAACCCGCTGCCAGTAGCGCGCTATCACTCATTGGTCGGGAGCCAAATTCCCGATGGGCTGACGGTCAACGCCCGCTTCGGTGACATGGTGATGGCCGTTCGCCATGAAGAAGACCGCGTGTGCGGCTTCCAATTCCACCCGGAATCAATTCTAACTTCTCAGGGCGCCCGTCTGCTGGAACAGACATTGGCCTGGGCTTTGGCGTAACAAGGAGTCGTCATGGAAACGCAAAAAATTGCAGGTATTCTGGAAAACCTTTACCAGGCACAGCCGATGACTCAGGAAGAGAGCCAAACGTTGTTCAGCGCCATTGTTAAGGGCGAGCTCGAGCCTGCGCAGCTGGCCGCTGCACTGATCAGCATGAAAGTGCGCGGCGAGCAGCCGGCTGAAATCGCCGGGGCCGCCCAGGCGTTACTGGCCGATGCCGAGCCATTTCCGCGTCCAGACTATGCGTTTGCCGATATCGTCGGAACCGGCGGTGACGGCACCAACAGCATTAATATCTCGACCGCCAGCGCCTTCGTCGCCGCTGCCTGCGGCGCTCGCGTCGCCAAGCATGGCAACCGCAGCGTCTCAAGTCGCTCGGGTTCTTCCGATCTGCTGGCGGCGTTCGGTATTCGTCTTGATATGCCCGCCGCCGAGTCCCGCGCGGCGCTGGACGACCTTGGCGTGTGCTTCCTGTTCGCGCCGCAGTATCACACCGGTTTTCGCCACGCGATGCCGGTCCGTAAGGCGCTGAAGACCCGCACGCTGTTTAACGTTTTGGGCCCATTGATTAACCCGGCCAGACCGCCTCTGGCGCTGATTGGCGTCTACAGCCCAGAGCTGGTCCGCCCGATCGCCGAAACACTGCGCACGCTGGGCTATGAGCGTGCAGCCGTGGTACACGGTGGCGGCATGGATGAGGTAGCCATCCACGCACCGACTCAGGTTGCCGAGCTAAAAAACGGTGAAATCGAGACCTATGAACTGACGCCACAGGACTTTGGTTTGGAAAATTATCCGATAACCGCCCTGCTCGGCGGCGAGCCAGAAGAAAACCGTGACATTCTGGCACGCTTGTTACAAGGTAAAGGTGACCCTGCCCACGAGGCGGCCGTGGCCGCCAATGTCGCCATGTTATTGCGACTTTTCGGGCAGGAAGATTTAAAACAAAACGCACAAAAAGCTTTGGCAGTAATGCGCAGCGGGGAACCCTTCCGACGCGTTACCGCATTGGCAGCAAGAGGATAAGTGATGCAGCAGGAAACCGTGCTCCACAAGATTGTCCGCGATAAAGAAGTTTGGGTCGCGGCACGTAAAGAACAGCAACCCCTGGCCAGTTTTCAGAACGAAATCAAACCAAGCCAGCGCAGCTTCTATCACGCGCTACAGGGTGCCAGAACCGCTTTTATTCTTGAATGCAAAAAAGCCTCTCCGTCGAAAGGCACCCTCCGCGATAATTTTGATCCGGTTGAAATTGCAGGCGTTTACAAGAATTTCGCCTCCGCCATTTCTGTCCTGACCGACGAGAAATACTTTCAGGGCAGCTTTGATTTTCTGCCGCTGGTGAGCGCCGAAGTGACTCAGCCGGTGCTGTGCAAAGACTTTATCATCGACCCTTATCAGATCCATCTGGCGCGTTTCTATCAGGCAGATGCCATCCTGCTGATGCTGTCGGTTCTGGACGACGAGCAATATGTCCAGCTCGCCGCCGTGGCCCACAGCCTGAACATGGGGGTTCTGACCGAAGCGAGTAATGAAGAAGAACTTGAACGCGCGGTGCAGCTGAAGGCCAAGGTCGTTGGCATCAACAACCGCGACCTGCGCGACCTGTCTATCGATTTGAACCGTACCCGCGAGCTGGCACCCCGCGTGCCGCACGGCGTGACGGTGATCAGTGAGTCTGGCATCAACGACTACGCGCAAATTCGTGAGTTAAGCCGTTTCGCCAATGGCTTCCTGATTGGCAGCGCGCTGATGTCCGAAGCAAACCTGAACAGCGCGGTACGCCGCGTGCTGCTCGGCGAAAATAAAGTCTGTGGACTGACTCGCCCCCAGGACGCCAACGTCGCCTATCAGGCCGGTGCCATCTACGGTGGACTGATTTTCGTTGCAGCCTCTCCGCGCTTTGTAGACAGCGCGCAGGCTCGACAAGTGCAGAGCGGCGCGCCGCTGAAATACGTGGGTGTGTTCCGCGATGCGGAGAAAGCCGAGGTGGCAGAGAAAGCCAAGACGCTGAATCTGTTTGCCGTACAGCTGCACGGTGATGAAGATCAGACTTACATCAATCATCTGCGTGAAATTCTGCCGCACAATTGTCAAATCTGGAAAGCGCTGAGCGTCAAAGATTCTATTCCGGCCCGCAACCTCGAACACGTTGAACGCTACGTGCTCGACAACGGCAAAGGCGGCACCGGCCAGCGTTTTGACTGGAGCAAGCTGGCGGGTGAAAAGCTCGATAACGTGCTGCTGGCCGGTGGCCTGGGCGCGGACAACTGCGTAGAGGCAGCCCAACTTGGCTGCGCCGGACTGGATTTCAATTCAGGTGTTGAAAGCGAACCTGGCATCAAAGATGCGGACAAAATTACTGCCGTATTCCAGACGCTACGCGCTTACTAAATGAGTGTTATAGGAAGAGACAACATGACTTTACTTAATCCCTACTTCGGCGAATTTGGCGGCATGTATGTGCCGCAAATTCTGATGCCAGCGCTTATCCAACTGGAAGAAGCCTTTGTTAACGCACAGCGCGACCCCGAGTTTCAGGCAGAATTTATCGACCTGCTGAAGAACTATGCTGGCCGTCCGACCGCATTGACGCTGTGCAAAAACCTGACCGAAGGTACTAATACCAAGCTGTATCTGAAGCGCGAAGACCTGCTGCACGGCGGCGCGCATAAAACCAACCAGGTGCTAGGTCAGGCCCTGCTGGCAAAACGCATGGGCAAAACCGAAATTATCGCCGAAACCGGTGCCGGTCAACACGGCGTAGCGTCCGCACTGGCCTGCGCCCTGCTTGGCCTGAAATGCCGCATCTATATGGGCGCTAAAGACGTCGAACGTCAGTCTCCGAACGTGTTCCGTATGCGTTTGATGGGTGCCGAAGTCATCCCTGTGCACAGCGGCTCCGCAACGCTGAAAGATGCGTGCAACGAGGCACTGCGCGACTGGTCTGGCAGCTATGAGAAATCACACTACATGCTGGGCACCGCCGCAGGCCCGCACCCTTACCCCACTATCGTGCGTGAATTCCAGCGCATGATCAGTGAAGAAACCAAGGCGCAGATGCAGGAGCGCGAAGGTTGTCTGCCTGACGCCGTTATTGCCTGTGTGGGCGGAGGTTCCAACGCTATCGGTATGTTTGCCGACTTTATTGACGACACCGCCGTGAAGCTGATTGGCGTCGAGCCTGCGGGGCTGGGTATTGAAACCGGCCACCACGGTGCACCACTCAAGCATGCGCCGGTCGGCATCTACTTCGGTATGAAAGCCCCGATGATGCAAACCGATGAAGGCCAGATTGAGGAATCTTACTCCATTTCTGCCGGTCTGGACTTCCCGTCCGTTGGACCGCAGCACGCCTATCTCAACAGCATTGGCCGCGCCGAATATGTGTCGATTACCGACGACGAAGCGCTGGAGGCCTTCAAGGCGCTGTCGCGCCACGAAGGGATTATTCCTGCGCTTGAGTCTTCTCACGCGCTGGCTTATGCATTGAAACTGATTAAACAAGACCCGCAGAAAGAACAGATCCTGGTGGTGAGCCTTTCTGGCCGCGGTGATAAAGACATCTTTACCGTTCACGACATCCTGACTGCCCGGGGAGAAATCTGATGGAACGCTATCAACAACTTTTCAAGCGTTTAGAAAGCCAAAACGAAGGCGCGTTTGTTCCCTTCGTGACGCTGGGTGACCCGAATCCCGAACTGTCTCTGGCGATTGTCGATACCTTGATTGAAGCCGGTGCCGACGCGCTGGAGCTGGGGATTCCGTTCTCTGACCCGCTGGCCGACGGACCGACCATTCAGAATGCCAACCTGCGCGCTTTCGCGTCGGGCGTAACGCCTACGATTTGCTTTGACATGCTGGCTAAAATTCGCGAAAAGCATGCGGATATTCCGATGGGCCTGCTGATGTACGCCAACCTGGTGTTCCATAACGGCATCGACGAGTTTTATGCCAAATGCGCCAAGGCAGGCGTGGACTCTGTGCTGGTCGCAGACGTGCCGCTTGAAGAGTCTGCGCCGTTCCGAGCCGCTGCGATGCGTCACGGCGTGGCACCTATCTTCATCTGCCCACCCAATGCGAGCGATAACCTGCTGCGTGAGATTGCCTCACACGGCCGTGGATATACCTATCTGCTTTCCCGCGCTGGCGTAACCGGCACGGAGAAGCGCGCAATTACGCCTCTCAATCATCTGGTAGACAAGCTGCGTGAATACAATGCGGCACCGCCACTACAGGGTTTCGGTATTTCCGAACCTTCACAGGTGAAAGAGACGCTGGCTGCCGGTGCGGCAGGAGCTATTTCAGGCTCAGCGACCGTGCGCATCATCGAAAACAATCAGGATAATCCTGCCGAGATGCTCGCTCAGCTGTCCCGCTTCGTCTCAGAGATGAAGGCCGCCACCCGCCGCTAAGCACAAGCATTAGCGTTAAAAAGCCCCGTTCATGCTGTGATCGGGGCTTTATTTTTTTCAAAGTTTTTAACTTTTTTACCTGCTGAAATTGTCTATCCCGCACTTTTCAACCACACTTATTTGACTGATTGTTTATTATGCTTAATCAGGTACTTGTCGGTTTATAAGAAAAATCGCGCGTATTTATTACGGTGAGTTTATTAGTTTCTGATAACACATGCATGGAGAGTAAAATTATGAAGCTATTAAAAAGTCTTTCAGCAATTTGCATGGCAGCCGTCGTGGTCACCGCATTGGCAGCCTGTGCACCTACGGCAAAACAGGAAGGCACCGGCGGATATATCGATGACACCGTGGTAACCACCAAGGTTAAATCAGCCCTGCTGGCCGATAAAAACATCAAGTCGCGTGAAATCAGCGTTGAGACCTTCAAGGGTCGCGTTCAGCTGAGCGGATTTGTCACCTCTGCGTCTGAAGCTCAAAGAGCCGTTGTCGTGACGGAGGGCGTTGCTGGCGTGCGTTCCGTTGAGAACGATACCCAAATTAAATAATGCGTTAATACAGTAAGACGAAAGGCGTCTCTTTAGACGCCTTTTCTGTTTTAGCTTGCCGAGTCCGTGCTAAAAATCGTGCTTAGAACTTGTAACCCACGGCGAACATGAACACCCATGGATTGAGCTGCGTACTCACCGACTGTTGCTCGCCACCCGCCTTGAAGCGTGCGGTGGTGTCGATGTCCATCCACCAGACCGAGGCATTCAGCAGCCAGTTGCGATTGATGTTGTAGTCGACCCCCGCCTGACCCGCCCAACCCCACGAATGTTTCATGCTCAGGTCAGACAGTCCGGCATTGGAGCCGGTTTCGTTAAAGCGCGCATGATAGAAGGTGGTGTAGTTAACGCCGACGCCGACATACGGACGCAGTGTGTCTTCTTTATCACCAAAGTAATACTGCGCCATCAGCGTTGGCGGCAGTTGACGCACGGTGGCGATATCGCCCATTCCATTGAGGCCGATTTTATGCCTGAAAGGGGTTGCGGCCAGCAGTTCGGTACCGATGTTATCAGTCCACATGTAACCTAAAGTCAGGCCCATCTGGGTGTTGTTGCTGGCATTAAACGATCCCAGCGAACCCAGTACGCTCGGCGAATTTGCCGAAGGTCTTACCGTTGCGGTACCGACGCGAACAATTACATCCCCGGCCTGATTGGCACTGGCTACCGTTGGCAAAACGGCTGCGGCGAGCAGTGCCCAATGTGCTGCTTTCATTATCCATTCCCTCGTTGTGGTTATTTACGGGTATTTAGCCATACTCCGCAAAGTTTTAGCCGTATCGAGGTCAGGTTTTTATATGAAAACTGATGTAAATGCACATTGTTAAATTGATTCTAACTTACTAATAACAAAGGCATTGATCTGGATCAAAAAATGCTTTTTTTAATCTTTACGACTGGCAATGAAATATCAGTTGTGGAAAAAATCGCGAGCGCGTAATTTGCTTTCTCACAGTTTGTTTTTGGTTTTACGTTTCCGTTTTCGGTAGCTTCCAAGATGAGCGATATTGATAATCCCTGCGTGTCCTGCGGCGCATGTTGCGCCTATTTCCGTGTATCTTTTTACTGGGCTGAATCTGAAGAGGCAGGCGGCGTCGTTCCGCAAGCGTTAACAGAGCAAGTCACCCCTTTCCTGAGCTGTATGCAAGGCACCAATGTTCCCAAGTCGCCGCGATGTGTGGCGCTTGACGGTGAAATTGGCAAATCGGTTTCCTGTTCCATCTATCTGAACCGTCCAACGCCTTGCCGTGAGTTTGACCAGTCTGGTCTCAACGACGTTGCCAACGAAGCCTGCGATCGCGCACGTGCACGCTATGGTTTACCGCCATTAATGCAGGCCGTCTCGCTGGCGACACTTGCCGTTTAGTCAGAGGTCAGAAAGAGATGACAAAAAAAACGCCGGAAATTTCCGGCGTTTTAATGAGATGCGATAATCGCTTCAGGCGGTGAGCAGTACACGCTCTTCAGCAGGCGCTAGCACCCTCGCGCGCAGCGCGGTGAAGTGGCTATAAACGCTGTCAACGTCTAACAGACCGACGTCCTCAGACGGCGCATTGATAACCGCACACGGCACCTTCCACGGCCCCCAGTAGACAGCGTCGCTGTTACCGAACATCGCTACCACCGGTTTTTGTACGCCAGCAGCAATATGCAGTGCGCCCCCGTCGCTGGTGATTATTTGGTCGCAAAGCGACATCGCCGCCATTAACTCACGAATGCTGCGCGTTGGCAGTGCAATCAGGTTGATGTCTGCGCAAGCATCAATAATCCGCTGCGCTTTGCTATCATCGCCAGGATGCTCAGGGTTGTCCTCTGCGCCCGGAGACCAGAACAACACTATCTGGCAGTCTTCACGCGCCGACAGTCGGCGGGTGAACTCGATAAACTTCTCGACCTGCCAACGTTGCTGAGGTTTACGCGCGCTAATTTGCACGCCATAGACCGGCTTATCACGTTTAATGCCATACTTTTCTGCCATCTTGGCAATTTCAGGCTCGGAGACGTAGAGTTCGAGCGGCCCCGGTAGTTGGTCAATACCTAGAGGTTGAGACAGCTTATTCAGTGATTCGACAATATGCTGTCCTTTCACTGAAGGAATTTTATCCGTCACGCAGTCAGGCCAGTGATCGCCGATGGCAATAATGCGCTTCGCGCCCGACATTTTGGCCCATTTTAGCGCCCGCTTGTCGGAACTGCCCACGATGGCCACGTCATAACGTGCAAAACGCACCGAAAAGATGGTTTTTAGTCGAGCGAGATAGACTCCAAGCAAGGTTTGCCCGAGTTTACGGTGATGTGATTTGCAGTAGAGGTGGACTTTACCGATGTGCGGGTTCCCCTCCAGAACATCTTTATTATAGGTATTAACCAGCAAATCAAGCTTGTTCGTTTTTTGCCCTGCAAGCGTGGCAATCAGCGGCGTTGTTAAAATAAGATCGCCAATATTGTCACGTCTAATCAAAAGAATTTTCATATTCGCTGCTAAGGTAGATAAACTCATTGCATCCTAGTTTTGCTAAAAAAAACAATCAAGACTCTTTACGCAAAAAGAGCGAATTTTCATTTATTTATCTTGAAAGTGAATTTATTTTCGAATTAATTGTCTTCCAATTTAATCCTTATAAATCCGCTTTTTAATCCCAAATTCCTGAAAAAAATGCGCGTACATTAAACCAGCAAAAGTAAGAGTTCGTAAGAAGCGTCACTCAAGCGATTGCCGGGGTGCCAGCAAGACCATTACAAGGTACAATCGCGGTTCGGAAAAATTATAGATACCCTTAGGAGCCTTCATGCCTATCACGGCCAGTTCGTTGTACCGTGACAGTTTCAATTTTTTGCGTAATCAACTCGGCAGCATCTTGCTGCTGGCGCTGTTGACCGCATTTATTACCGTCATTTTGAATCACGCTTTTACACCGGACAGCGATCAACTCAGCCTGCTCACCAGCGGTAGCGACTCGCTCTCCGACACGGCAGGGATGAGCATTCAGGAAATCATTCAGCAGATGACCCCTGAGCAACAGATGGTGCTGCTAAAAGTGTCTGCTGCAGCCACCTTCTCGGCATTGGTCGGTAACGTGCTGTTGGTTGGCGGTCTGATGACGCTCATCCAGCAGGTTTCGTCAGGCGTGCGCACCAGCGCGCTGCGCTCTATCGGTGCCTCAGCCCCTATGCTGCCGCGCGTGCTGCTGCTGATGTTCCTGTGTACGCTGATTGTGCAGCTTGGCTTGACGCTTTTCATCGTCCCCGGTCTGATTATTGCGGTCGCAGTTTCATTCGCGCCGATTATTGTGGCGACGGAGAAGGTAGGCGTTTTCAAGTCGATTAAATTGAGCGCCAAACTGGCCTTTGCCAACAGCCGCCTGATTGTTCCTGCCATCATGCTGTGGTTGGCAGCAAAAATGCTGGTATTACTGGCCGTCAGCCATTTGAAGTTCTTGGGTCCTGAAGTGGCTACCGTAGTGCTCAGCGCGGTGAGCAACCTCATTTCGGCCTATCTGCTGATTTATCTGTTCCGCCTTTACACCAAACTGCGCGCCTGACGCCAGGCGAGACAGATTGTCGAAAGAGTCAAAAGGGGCGAAAAACGCCCCTTTATTTCGTCTTCAGCGAATAAAAAACCCGATTTCGCTCAGGATAATGTAACGAACTGAAAACAAACGCCTCATTTGAATAACAACTGTGGCAAAGTCACCAAATTCGACAATGCTCTACTGTACGGGATGAAAAACGGGCCGCATTTTGAAGGCAGAAAAGGATCCGGTATAGTCAGGGCTTACCTAAAATATGGAATGAAGTATGAAGCAGCTCCTTGATTTTCTTCCCCTGATTGTATTCTTTGTTTTTTATAAGCTTTACGACATCTATGTGGCATCGGGTGCTCTGATTGCCGCCACTGCGCTGGCTTTGATTATTACCTGGATCAAATACCGCAAAGTGGAAAAAATGACACTTATTACCTTTGTTATGGTCGCCGTTTTCGGTACGTTAACGTTGGTATTCCATGATGACCTGTTCATTAAATGGAAAGTGACGGTGATTTATGTGCTGTTCTCAGGCGCATTGCTCGTTAGCCAATTGGTTTTGAAGAAACCGCTGATTCAGCGGATGCTGGGTAAAGAGCTGACGTTGCCCGATGCGGTTTGGGGCAAGCTGAACGTCGCATGGGCTATTTTCTTCCTGCTCTGCGGTCTGGCGAATATTTACGTCGCCTTCTGGTTGCCCGAAAACGTGTGGGTTAACTTCAAAGTATTCGGACTTACCGTTCTGACCCTGGTATTCACGCTGTTAAGCGGCATATATATCTTCAGACATATGCCTGAAGAAGAAAAAGAAGAAAAAAAATAGACGTAAACCTGCCGTAGGTCCCTTTCCTCTTCGGTTAGGGACTTAAACTTTAGATTTCTCAATGTGAAGCCCATCGATATGAACGATAAACATAAGTTACCCAATGGCGAAATGGTGTTACGCACATTGGCTATGCCTGCAGACACCAATGCAAACGGCGATATTTTCGGCGGCTGGTTAATGTCGCAGATGGATATGGGCGGCGCAATTCAGGCTAAGGAAATCGCCAAAGGACGTGTGGTTACCGTGCGCGTTGACGGCATGACTTTCCTAAAACCGGTGGCCGTAGGTGATGTGGTTTGTTGTTATGCCCGCTGTATTAAAACCGGCAATAGCTCTATTACTATCAATGTCGAGGTATGGGTCAAGAAAGTCTCTTCTGAGCCTATCGGCCAGCGCTATATCGCGACCGAAGCGGTATTTACCTACGTTGCCGTAGACGATCAGGGGAAATCCCGTCAATTGCCGGAAGGTCGCAGCAACTTCAGCGTAGAAACCGCAGGTTCGCTGGACGACTAACCGCCATTTGTTCTCAACTCTTTTAATGAACGTCGCGGCCAGCCGTGTGGCCGCGACGTATTTCTACGTTACTGCTTCACGTTATGATTCACGCGCGCTCTGTCTTCATGCGCCACGTGATGCAGCTGGGTACGAAAACCCCATACTCCTGCAAAACCGGCAATAACCCCACCGATCACCAGTAAGACGAAGGCGAACCAGCTGGCTTTTGAAAGCTGAGCCGCGGCCTTATCAGCCACTTCACGAGCTTTCTGCTCGGCGTCTGCCTTTAACTGCTGATATTTCTGATAGGCCTGCGTATACGCCTGCTGCGCTTTATCGACGATTTGGTCAGCTTCCTGATCCGACTTACCCGTTCTCGCCTTAATGATATTTTTCAGTGCGTCGCGGTCCGCCGCCTGCAGCGTGCTGTCACCGCGCGAGATAACGCCGCTTAGCCATTGTTTAATATCCTGGTCCGGTGCCTGCGAACTGCCCGCCTGCTGCATAGCCTGATCCGCTGCACCCTGTGCCTGGCCCTTCAGATTTTCAGGCTGAAGCTCTGGTTTACCCGTCTGGCGCAGCGTCGTTGTCAGTTCATTCTGCAGGTCATCGAGATTGATATTAGCCTGCTGGAGCTGATTCTTGACCAAGCTTCCCGCCTGTGGCACCGCGCTAGCAATGCCGCTGCCAACCGCTTTCAGGCCTTCGCCGGCGACGTTCATTGCGCCACCGAGTGCGCTACCGAACAGCGTGGCAATAATATAAGCAGAAATTAGGGTCACGACGCCCCACGACAGCACACCGTGCAATGCCCCTTCTCTTCTTGCCAAATACCCCGCGAAATAACCACCAACCGCATAGGAAAGTAGCACGTTGACCAGCGTCCAGATGAGTGCACCGGTGCCCAGTCCATCCAGCGGATTGGACTCCTTGAGTGGATCAATTGTCGATGCACCAATGGCGGTGCCTAGCATCGAGAGCAGCAAATAGGTCACGATGGAGAGAATAACGCCGGCAAATACCGCCCCCCATGAAATCCGCCGAATATTGAGACGATAGGCCTCGGTAGTTATTCCATCATGTGATGAATAAAGCGTGGGATCATTATGCGTCATAATTATTTCCTCTATAAATTAATGACATGAAGTGATAGATGGCAACAGAAGTCCCCTCGATGACCCACCTGGGTCACGAAAATATGCGACAACCAATTATCATTCATATGAAAGCACTGGCTTTGATAAGGGTATATTCTTATTTAATTTAAATAATAAGAACAAATTACCGCTAACCCTTTAGAGGATAGACAATAAAACAGGAGTGTGTTCGAAAAAACAGCGTTTAAAAATAGGGGCGATCGCAGAAATAATAAAAAAGGGATAAAACCGGCGTTTTATCCCTTCCTTTAGCAGCAGACTGTGGTAAGAAATTATTCCTCGAGGCCACCGCCGCCGTTCATTTTAAATACCAGCGTGACGGTCAGGTTTTTGGCCTGTTTAGGCTCATAGCGCCATTTGTTCATCGCCATTTTCACCTCACGCTCAAACATATTACGCGGCTCGGCAGACAAGATTCTGATGTTGTCCACGCGACCGTCGCTGTCTACATCGAATTGCACCTTGACCCGCCCTTCGATGCGCAGCGCGAAGGCGCGCGCAGGATACTGCGGCTTACCCCGCTCAAGCGGACGCGGACCACTGCTCGCGCCATTGGTTTGCGCTGCCGGTTTTGGCGCCTGTGCCACAGGCGCTTTTGAGGCAGCAAAAGGCGAAGACTCGGCTTTGGCGACTTCCTGCGTTTTCTCGACCGGTTTCTGCTGAGGCTGCGGATGCGGCTTTGGCTTCGGTTTTTCGAGCGGCTTTTTGACCGGTTTTGGCGGCTTCGGCTTTGGCTTCGGCTTGGGTTCTGGCAACGGCACAGCAACGGGTTGCGTCACCACCGGATCGGGTTTGACCTCCGGCTCCGGCTCAGGGTCGGGCTGCGGCTGTACCTCAGGCTGTGGCGTTGGCGGCGGAGCGAAGGTCTCTGGATTAACCATGGTGACGCTCATCACGTGCTCTTCCTGCCTGGGCATCTTAACGGCATCGGTGAGGGTCACGTAGAGTAAGGCCGCAATAAGCGCGGCATGGATGCCGATAGAGAGCAGGGCCGGCAATGTTACTCTGCGAATGATTGACTGATTTTTTAACGGCATGGCATTAGTTAAAGACATCGCTCTTGGCTGCATAATGATTCAATTTCCCCGTGAATCCGCAAGTTTAAATGCAAATAGCAATCATATTCAATAAGGAGATGAAAACTATTCTCAAATACTGCACTTTTGATTCATCCATCCCTCTTTCCCTGAGGACAGGGTTTCGCTATGGTAACTCACCCTAATGAAACGAACGCATTAGGATGTATTCGATATTTTGACAACAAATGACAAGGTGAACCATGCTTTACATGATCTATTCTGAAGATGTTGCCAATTCTCTGGAAAAAAGACGCATCGCGCGCCCTGCGCATATCGATCGTCTGCAAAAGCTGAAAGATCAGGGCCGAGTTCTGGTGGGCGGACCACTTCCGGCTATCGACAGCGAAGAGCCTGGCGATGCGGGCATGACGGGTTCACTGGTGATTGCTGAGTTTGAAAGCCTGGAAGCCGCTAAAAGCTGGGCCGAAGTTGACCCTTATATGCTGGCAGGCGTGTACCACAAGACGACCGTTAAACCTTTTAAGAAAACCATCTAAGCCGTCATTTTGGCCGGGTTTCACAGAAGCAGGGGTACCCTGCTTCTTTCATTCTGAAGTGCCAAGCTAACCTCAGGCTTACGTGGTAGACTGATTCCCCCAACCTGTGAGGTTACCCCATTATGTCATTCTTCGACGGATTGAAGTTTCTGACCAGTAAAACGAGCAAGGTAGTGTGCCCAGAATGCAAGGCAGCGACCGAGCAGTTAAGTGCCAAAGTGCGTAAAAACGCGACGCTGGTTTGCCCGAGATGCGGCGCCCTTTTTCGCGTGGGCGACAACGGACAGGCGTAAAAAAAGGCGCTCTACGCGCCCAATATTCTTTCATCACACGTTGATGACCTATTATTGTCACCTGACGAGAAAGCCCTATTGCCTCATCACCAGACGTGGATGACTCTAAACAGGCTGACACGCTGTTGCTGTAGACAATGGATCGCTCGAATACGGTAAATATGCCGATAGCGTCGAGATTGTCCTTCAAGCCAGCGGCTTTTTCTTCTCTGAGACTGACGCTGCATACGCCAACGGGCCACTTCATTTCTACTGCGTTTCATACAACAAATATTCCTTTAATAAGGGTCTCTGTTTAAATAGCGCGAACATTATAGATCATCTAGACCTTATCATTGAGAGTTTTAGCTACGCTTAATTACATGCTTCGTTGGATTATTACCTTTGTCGACAACTCAATCAGAGCTAGCCGATTGAAGCAGCAGATAAAATTTTATAAAAGGTTTAACCTTTAGCGCACTCTGCGTACACTCACCAAATTGCTCGCGAACAGGATTTTTCGCCCTTATGACAACATTTTATACAGTAATCAGTTGGCTTATGGTCTTCGGTTATTGGTTATTAATTGCCGGCGTTACGCTGCGCATTTTAATGAAGCGCCGTGCCGTACCTTCGGCCATGGCCTGGTTATTGATTATCTTTATTATTCCGTTGGTTGGAATCATTGCCTATCTTTCTTTTGGTGAGCTGCATTTAGGCAAACGGCGGGCGGAACGCGCCAAGGCAATGTGGCCCTCAACCGCGCATTGGCTGAACGATCTCAAAGGTTGTCATCGAATTTTTGCTACCGAAAACAGCGATGTAGCAAAATCGCTGTTCCAGCTTTGCGAACGTCGCCAGGGAATTGGTGGCGTAAAAGGCAATCAGCTGCAACTGCTCACCACCAGCGACGACACGCTAAAATCTATCATGCGTGATATCGAACTGGCGCGGCACAACATAGAGATGGTGTTCTATATCTGGCAACCCGGCGGCCTGGTAGATCAGGTCGCCGAGTCACTGATGGCCGCCGCGCGGCGTGGGGTGCACTGTCGACTGATGCTTGACTCCGCCGGTAGCCTGCAGTTTTTCCGCAGCCCTTACCCGGCAATGATGCGTAACGCCGGTATCGAAGTTGTTGAAGCGCTCAAGGTAAGCCTGTTCCGCGTGTTTCTACGTCGTATGGATCTGCGCCAACACCGCAAGGTGGTGCTTATCGATAACTACGTCGCCTACAGCGGCAGCATGAATATGGTCGATCCGCGCCTGTTCAAGCAGGATGCTGGCGTGGGCCAGTGGGTTGATCTGATGGCGCGTATGGAAGGCCCAGTGGCAACCACGATGGGTATCGTCTACTCCTGCGACTGGGAGATAGAGACCGGTAAGCGTATTCTGCCGCCGGAGCCTGAGGTCAATCAAATGCCGTTCGAGCAGGAGAGCGGGCATACTATTCAGGTTATCGCCTCGGGTCCGGGATTCCCTGAAGACATGATCCATCAGGCGCTTTTGACCGCCTCGTATTCAGCGCGAGAACAGCTGGTCATGACCACGCCTTATTTCGTGCCGAGTGACGACTTATTACACGCAATTTGCACCGCCGCACAGCGTGGAGTCGACGTCAGCATTATTATGCCAATGAAAAACGATTCAGTGATGGTCGGCTGGGCGAGCCGGGCATTTTATAACGAGCTGCTTGAGGCTGGCGTCAAGATTTACCAGTTTGAGGGCGGCCTGTTGCATACCAAAAGCATTCTGGTCGACGGGCAGTTGAGTCTGGTCGGCACGGTAAATCTGGATATGCGCAGCCTGTGGTTGAACTTTGAGATTACGCTGGTCATTGATGACGCCGGTTTTGGTGCCGACCTAGCCGTGGTGCAGGAAGATTATCTCGCGCGCTCTCGCCTCCTCGACCCGAAGGTCTGGCTCAAGCGACCTTTCTGGCATCGTATCGTTGAGCGCCTGTTCTACTTTTTCAGTCCGTTACTGTAAAAGCAGCGGCGAGAATGTTCTAATAGGTCATGTCATAAGGAGTCGGCCACGAGGCGCAGTCGCTGCATCCTGCCGATGGCTTATCACACCACAAACTATTGAATGAGAAGAATATGGATCTGAATAATCGCCTGACCGAAGACGAAACCCTTGAGCAAGCCTACGACATCTTCCTCGAACTGGCTGGAGATAACTTGGATCCTGCGGATATCCTGATCTTTAACCTGCAGTTTGAGGAGCGCGGTGGCGCAGAACTGTATGACCCTGCCGAAGACTGGGCCGAGCACGTTGATTTTGACCTTAACCCCGACTTCTTCGCTGAAGTCGTTATTGGTCTAGCCGACGCAGACGGTGAGCCCATCAACGACGTCTTTGCTCGCGTGCTGCTATGCCGTGAAAAAGACCATAAGCTTTGCCATATTCTGTGGAAAGAGTGATGCGTTAACGCGCGTACCACAAAAGAAAAACCCCGCCACTGTGCGGGGTTTTTTGTCTTTGCGCCGGCAGATTATAACGGATCGACCTTCAAACAAGACACGGCGTGGCGGAAGCTTCCCTCAAGCAGAGGGCGCGTATTGGCGCATTCCGGCCCGGCAATCGGACAGCGGGTACGGAACACGCATCCCGACGGCGGGTTAATCGGCGACGGCAACTCTCCCTCCAGCAGCTGAATGGTCTTGTTACGCTCCTTGTCCGGGTCCGGTACAGGTACCGCCGACATCAGCGCACGCGTGTACGGGTGCAGCGGATTATGATAGACCTCGTCATAGGTCCCCAGCTCCACGGCGTGGCCAAGATACATCACCAGCACGCGGTCGGAGATGTGCTTAACCACCGCCAAATCATGGGCGATAAAGATAAGCGACAGGCCCATCTCACGCTGCAACTGTTGCAGCAGGTTGACGACCTGGGCCTGAATCGAGACGTCCAGTGCCGAGACCGGCTCGTCACAAATCACCAGCTTGGGTTCAAGGATAAGCGCACGTGCGATACCGATACGCTGACACTGACCGCCGGAAAACTCGTGCGGATAGCGGTTGATCAGGTTGGGCAGCAGGCCAACCTTCAGCATCATCGCCTTAACCTTCTCCTTAACCTGCTGTTTCGGCATTTTTGGATTATAGGTGCGCAGCGGCTCGGCGATTATCTCACCTATCGTCATACGCGGGTTAAGCGAGGCCAGCGGATCCTGGAAGATCATCTGGATATCGCTGCGCGTATTGCGCCATTCGGCAGCAGACATATTCAGCAGGTCTTTACCCAACCAGGCTACGCGGCCGTCGGTGGCCTTAACCAGCCCAATCAGCGCACGAGCAAAGGTCGATTTACCACAGCCCGACTCACCTACCACGCCGAGCGTTTCGCCTTCATACAGGCGCAGACTAACGCCATCGACCGCCTTCAGAGTTTTTGAGGGTTGCCAGAACCACTGCTTGCCGTCTTTGATGTCGAAATGCACCTTCAGGTCGGCGACCTCAAGCAGCACTTTTCTCTGGTCCACGGGAGAGGTATCCGGCGCCGGAGTTATACTAATCACTTCGCTCATACTAGTTCCTCCACGGGCTTGAAGCAGGCACGCAGGCGACCATCGCCAAAGCGCTCTAACGCAGGGGCCGTCGCACAGATTTCGGTGGCGTACGGACAGCGAGGTTGGAATGGACACCCCTTCGGCAGGCGCAGCAGGTTAGGCGGATTGCCCGGGATGGTCAGCAAAGACTCACCCTCAGCGTCGAGGCGCGGCACTGCATTCAGCAGACCCACAGAATAAGGATGGCTCGGGGTGTAAAACACGTCGCGCGCCTGACCGTATTCCATAGTCCGCCCTGCATACATCACCAGCACCTTGTCACAGATGCCCGCAACGACGCCGAGATCGTGGGTAATCATGATGATCGCGGTATTAAACTCGTGCTTCAGTTCGTTCAGCAGGGTCATGATTTGCGCCTGCACGGTCACGTCCAGCGCGGTTGTTGGCTCATCGGCAATCAGCAGTTTTGGACTGCACAGCAGCGCCATCGCTATCATCACGCGTTGACGCATCCCGCCTGAAAATTCGTGTGGATACATCTTCATACGCTTGCGGGCTTCGGGCATCTTGACCGCGTCGAGCATGCGAATCGATCCTTCAAACGCCTCGGAACGGCTCATGTGCTTATGCAGCATCAGCACTTCCATCAGCTGCTCACCCACCTTCATGTAAGGATTTAGTGAAGTCATTGGGTCCTGGAAAATCATCGAAATCTGCTCGGCACGCAGTTTATTCAACTGCTTTTGCGGAAGATTAAGAATCTCACGGCCGTTGAATTTTGCCGATCCGCCGATGCGCCCGTTGCTTGCCAGCAGCCCCATAAGCGCAAACGCGGTCTGCGATTTACCGGAGCCAGACTCACCGACGATGCCCAGTGTCTCTCCGGCGCGCAGGTCGAAATTAAGATCGTTAACCGCGGTCACGTCACCGTCGGGCGTGCTAAAAGTCACACGCAGGTCTTTCACGTCCAGCAGAACCGGTGGCGCATCGACCTCGATGGCCTGTGGAGTGCGGGGGGTATGTTCAATGGTGCTCATCATCGCACTCCTTAACGATCTTTCGGATCGAGCGCATCACGCAGCCCGTCGCCGATAAAGTTGAAACAAAACAGCGTCACGACCAAGAAGCCAGCCGGGAAGAACAGCAGCCAGGGTGACACTTCCATCGAGTTAGCGCCGTCGCTCAGCAGCGCGCCCCAGCTGCTTAATGGCTCTTGTGTTCCCAACCCGAGGAAGCTCAGGAAGGACTCAAACAGGATCATGCTCGGCACCAGCAAAGAGGCGTAAACCACCACCACACCCAGTACGTTGGGGACGATATGGCGCAGTACGATATTCCACGTCGAGACGCCGCTGACCAGCGCGGCCTCAATAAACTCTTTACGTTTCAGGCTCAGCGTTTGCCCACGGACGATACGCGCCATGTCCAGCCATGACACCATGCCGATGGCAACGAAAATCAGGAAGATGTTCTGTCCGAAGAACGTCACCAGCAGGATGACGAAGAACATGAACGGGAAGGAGTTGAGGATTTCCAGCAAACGCATCATTGCGGAGTCGATTTTACCGCCCAGATAGCCCGAAACTGAACCGTAAAGCGTGCCGAGCACCACGGCTACCAGCGCGGCAGATACGCCAACCAGCAGCGAAATGCGGCCGCCAATAGCAACGCGCACCAGCAGGTCGCGGCCCGACGAGTCGGTGCCAAAATAGTGACCTGAGGCAATATCAGGCGCGGCCGACATCATGTTCCAGTCGGTATCGTCGTAGCGGAAATGCGCCAGTATCGGGGCAAAGGTCACGAACAAGGCGATAACCGCCAGTACGACCAGGCTAGTCACCGCTGCTCGGTTATGAATAAAGCGGCGACGGGCGTCCTGCCACAGACTGCGCCCTTCTATCTCCAGCTTCTCTGTAAATTGCTCCAGAGCCTCGCTGTTTTTCTTCTTGGTTAACATCATTGGCGTGCTCCAGTATTAATAACGGATTTTCGGATCGATCACGGCATACAGCACGTCAACGATCGCGTTAAACAGGATAGTCAGGGCACCGACCAAAATGGTCAGGCTCAATACCAGCGAGTAGTCACGGTTTAATGCACCGTTAACAAACAGCTGACCGATACCCGGAAGTCCGTAAATACTTTCGATAACCATTGAACCGGTGATAATACCGACGAAGGCAGGCCCCATGTAGGAGATAACCGGCAACAAGGCAGGTTTCAGCGCGTGACGGAAGATGATGCGACGCATCGGCAGGCCTTTGGCGCGCGCGGTGCGGATAAAGTTGGAGTGCAACACTTCAATCATCGAACCACGGGTAATACGCGCGATGCTGGCGATATAGGCCAGAGAAAGCGCCACCATCGGCAGCACCATATATTTGAAGCCACCGTTATGCCAGCCGCCGCCAGGGAGCCACTTGAGCATGATGGAGAAGATCAAAACCAATAAGGGCGCGACCACAAAACTGGGTATTACCACCCCGGTCATGGCAAAGCCCATCACCGTGTAGTCCCACTTGGTATTTTGATTCAGCGCGGCGATGACGCCGGCAGTAACGCCGAGAACGATGGCCAGAATAAAGGCAGCAAGACCTAATTTCGCCGAAACCGGGAACGACGTGGCGACCAAATCGTTGACGCTATAGTCTTTATATTTGAACGAAGGACCAAAATCACCGTGGGCCAATTGTTCTAAATAATGGAAATACTGTTTGTACATCGGATCATTGAGGTGATATTTCGCCTCAATGTTGGCCATCACTTCTGGCGGCAGATTACGCTCGCCGGTAAACGGACTACCGGGGGCAAGGCGCATCATAAAAAACGAAATCGTGATCAGAATGAAAAGCGTCGGAATAGCTTCCAGACAGCGGCGTAAAATAAACTTTAACATTGCTCGTACCTGCTTTGCTCAGCCAGTTGCTGAAGTCTCAATCAAACACAAAAGCAGAGCGGCTCGGGTAACCGCCCTGCTTCCTCATTATTTAGTGCTTGATGATGTAGAGATCTTTGTCGTAAACGTTATCCTGCGGATCTTTACCACTGTAACCCCCCACGTATTGCTTAACCATACGGGCGTTCACATAGTAATAAACCGGCACGATCGGCGAGTCTTTATCCAGCTGCTGTTCCGCTTTCTGATAGAAATCGGCGCGCTCTTCGTCTGTTTTCGCCTTCAGTGCATCAGCAATAATTGTGTCGAACGCCGGGCTCTTATAGTGCGCGGTGTTGTTGCTGCTGTCGGAAAGCATGATGTTCAGGAAAGAGGTCGGCTCGTTATAGTCGGAGCACCAACCGGCACGGGCGACGTCAAAGTTGCCCTGATGACGAGTTTCGAGGAAGGTTTTCCATTCCTGGTTTTCGAGTTTTACGTCTACGCCGAGGTTTTTCTTCCAGATAGCAGCGGCGGCGATAGCCAGTTTCTTGTGCAGGTCGGAAGAGTTGTACAGCAGGTTGAAAGTCAGAGGCTTATCGGCGGTATAACCGGCTTCGGCCAACAGTTTTCGACCTTCCGCGTTACGCTGTTCTTGAGTTTCTTTAAACCATGCTGGCGGCGTCAGCTTGCCATAGGTTCCGTCGGTGTATGGCGGAGTGAAACCGTAAGCCGGCAGGTCGCCCTGGGCTTTAACCTTGTTGACGATAATGTCGCGATCCAACCCCAGCTTGAGGGCGGTACGAACACGGTTATCGTTGAACGGCGCTTTCTGGTTGTTAATCTCGTAATAGTAGGTACACAGATACGGGTCAGCGTGCAGCTCTTTCGGGCTGTCTTTCTTCAGCATCTGGAACAACTCGATCGGCAAGTTGTTGTAGGTCATGTCGATTTCACCGCTGCGGTAGCGGTTAACGTCAGAAACCTCGGAAGAGATTGGCAGGAAGGTCACCTGATTCAGCACGGTTTTCGCGTTGTCCCAGTAGTCCGGGTTACGTACCAGCACGATACGTTCGTTAACGGTCCAGGTTTTCAGTTTGAACGCGCCATTGCCAACATAGTTTTCAGGCAGAGTCCATTTGTCGCCAAACTTCTCGACCGCAGGCTTGTACACCGGCTTCATGGCGGTGTGGGAAAGCATTTTCACAAAATAAGGCACCGGCTCGCTCAAGGTGACTTCCAGAGTGTGGTCATCGATGGCTTTGACACCGAGCGTGTCCGGGCTTTTCTTACCGGCGATGATATCGTCGATATTCACAATGTGGCCGTATTGTAGGTAGCTTTCATACGGAGAGGCGGTTTTCGGGTCAGCCAGGCGTTCCCAGCTGTAAACGAAATCAGCGGCGGTTACCGGCTGGCCATTTGACCATTTGGCGTCTTTGCGCAGATGGAAGGTCCAGACTTTAAAGTCTTTGTTTTCCCAGCTTTCAGCTACGCCCGGTACCACGCTACCGTCTTTGACGTTGGTGTCTACCAGACCTTCGAGCAGGTCACGAATAACGTTGGACTCAGGCACGCCCTCAACCTTGTGCGGGTCAAGCGACTGAACTTCATCGCCGTTGTTACGAACCAGCTCTTGCTTGGCGGCCAATTGAACGCCAGCCGGAACGACGGCGGCGAAGCTGCTGGTGGAGGTTACTGCACCAAATGCAGCCAGGATACCGGCGGCGAGAAGGTGTTTTTTTGTGATGTTGGTCATTAATATCAACTCCAATTGTTATTATTTGCCTGTAAACAGGCCAACCCCTTCCGGGTTTAGTTTCGCGATGAGCAGGAACGAATTACTCACGTAGAAACGGTAAGTAGTCAGTTAATCGCGCTGGATTAACACCCCTATTGCATTACCTTCACTGCGTTATTACCTCACAGGAATAAAGTTACCTTTACCTCGTGAAGCGCTTGTTGACTAAGGCTTTTATTCACAATCCATTGCAGGAAATGTGCAAAGCGTCCCCTTCGATTAATTAAAGTCGTGGGTGAAGTTATTTATATTTTCGAAAAGCAGAGAGAATTGATTTTCAATGTCAGAGTAAAGGCGCGTTGTCGTATCCAGCTGCTTTGAATTTGAGGAATCGCCTTGTATAACGGGCGCTGCAGCTTGATGGGTACATTTTTTGTTCAACCGCGCTCTCTCCTGAAAAAGTGAAAAAGAAGTCTTTAAGCTCTTGGCTGGTAAAGCTCTAGCAAGATCCGTTCTCACTTCGGCGATATGCCGAAACATTTTCCATTTGGGAATGTGGCCGAAAATTATCAGATGAAAAATTTTCGCGCCAATAAATTTTACGGAAATGTTAACCAATTCTCTTTTATCCGACCCTGCAGGTAGACGGACCAGTGAGTTCCAGGCAACAAAAATCAACTTAATATCTTGTTATTAAAATATTTTTTAAAATTTTAGCACTAAAATTAAGTCAGCTTTATGATTAAAAATTGCACTGACACATTACGTTAACATAAGCTTACTTTTAAGAATAAACCCCTGTTAAGTGCGAGGTAAACACTAATAACATCTCGTCACGGCATGTACAAGTGCTACAGAATGATGTGATTAATTTAACGTCAAAACGGGCAATAAAAGTCGAAAAAAGTGCCTGAAATGGCAAAGAAAAGGGTAATAAATAGGAGTCTTAAGGACGATAGAGGGCAAGAGGCAATTTTATGCCACATTTGGGTGCAGCAGCACATTTTAGAGTCATTAGATGCACTATTATAATGCGCCACATTATTAGATTTGGTAATAATTGTTCAATTGTGTGATCGCCATCGGTTTTAATAATCTGATTTCGAATTTAAACACCCTGCACCTATCTTTATAATCCCGCGGCAATAATTCCCCTCCGTTATATCTTATTTAATGTTTAGCGCGGTATTTTACTTGATGGGTACCGCTATAAAACAGAAATGCGCATAAAGTACCACCCTCCACTCTTAGCCCCCTCGGCTATGCTTAAGGTGAATTATCGACTCGTTCAGGGGATGCATGACGTACTGAACCTATAACCTGAAAACAACAGGAGATGTTCAATGCCAACTTTATGCGATATCTGTAACGCCAGGCCTGCTTCAGGCAGAGTCACCATCGTGCAAAACGGTCAGCGCAAGACGATAGCAATCTGTGATTATGATTACCGCCAGCTGATGCGGCACCAAAATGTGCTTAACCCTTTCGACTCCCTGTTAGGTGGAATGGGGGGACGCGATGGGTTATCCGGTTTCTTCAATAATTTCACTCAGGGCAGATCAAACGACGAGAGCACGTTTGGGGAGGTGCCCCGCGAGTCCGTTGACACCACAGAAGCGTTTAGCAAACAGTCGCTCGAGCTTTTGCAGAAAGCAGCCGAAAAGGCCCACGCGCTAAATCGGAGCGAGCTTGATACCGAACACCTTCTTTACGTTCTTGCCGATACCGACGTCTGCACCACCCTGTTCAAAGAATTCAAAATCTCCCCTGAGGATATAAAAAATTATATCGATCAGAATGCCTATTCCGGCGCCACAGAGACCGGGGCATCGATGGATGATATGAGCGTTTCGCCCCGCCTGAAAAAGGCTTTTATGTTTGCATTCCAGGCTTCTCGCGAGTTGGGGCACTCCTACGTCGGCCCCGAGCATCTGCTGATTGGTCTCAGTGAAGTCACCGACAGCGTCGCCGGTTCTTTGCTTAAAAAATACGGCATCTCACCTGAAGCGATTCGCCAGAAAGTGGTAAAAATCGTTGGCAAAGGCGCTGAAGACGGCCGCGTCGATACGCCTACCGGCACCCCGAACCTGGATAAGTTTGGTCGTGACCTCACCGAGATGGCGCGAGCGGGCAAGCTCGATCCGGTTCTCGGCCGAGCCCAGGAAATTGAGAACACAATAGAGGTTTTGGCACGCCGTAAGAAAAACAATCCGGTGCTGATAGGTGAACCCGGCGTCGGTAAAACCGCCATTATTGAAGGGTTAGCACAGCGCATCGTTAAGGGCGACGTGCCTGAGGTGCTGCGCGGTAAGCGATTGGTTGAGGTCAACATCAACTCGATGGTCGCTGGCGCGAAATATCGCGGTGAGTTTGAAGAGCGCGCCAAACAGCTTATCGATGAAGTCACGGCCAAAAAAGGCGAGCTGATCCTGTTTATCGATGAACTTCACACCATTGTTGGCGCGGGTCAAGGCGGTGGCGAAGGCGGATTAGATATTGCCAACGTGCTCAAGCCTGCCCTCGCCCGCGGTGAACTCAGCCTGATTGGTGCCACTACGCTTAACGAATATCAGAAACACATTGAGAAAGACGCGGCTCTGGAAAGGCGTTTCCAGCCGGTGCTGGTGCCAGAACCGACCGTCGACCAGACCATCATGATCCTTCGCGGGCTGCGCGACACGCTTGAAGCGCACCACCAGGTCACCTTTTCCGACGAAGCCTTTGTCGCTGCCGCCGAGCTCTCGGACCGCTACATTACCTCGCGCTTCCTGCCGGACAAAGCTATCGACCTGATTGACCAGGCGGCGGCACGCGTCAGGATTGGCTCGACCTCTCGCCCGGCGGAGGTGCAGGAGCTCGAGGCACAGATTTCTCACGTCAAACGCGAACGGGACTATTCCTCCAGCCGCAAACAGTTTGATGACGTGAAGAAATTTGAGAAAGATATTGAGGATAAACAGAAACGCCTCGATGAACTGACCGAGGCGTGGAATAACAAAACCGGGTCAGAAACCCTTGAGGTTACCGTCGCGTCAGTCGCCGAAGTAGTTTCCCGCCTGACGGGGATCCCGGTCTCTGATTTGACGCAGGAAGAGCGTAAAAAACTGCTTAACATGGAAGAGAAACTGCGTGAACGCGTAGTGGGCCAGGAAGACGCTGTGACCGCCGTAAGCGACGCAGTGCGGTTGTCTCGTGCCGGTCTGGGTCAGGCGCACCGCCCGATTGCCACTTTCCTATTCCTCGGCCCAACCGGTGTAGGTAAAACCGAGTTGGCGAAGGCCATCGCAGAAGCGGTGTTTGGCGATGAGCAGTCCATTATTCGCATCGATATGTCGGAATATATGGAAAGACATACGGTCGCACGCCTGATTGGCGCGCCTCCGGGATATGTCGGCTATGACGAAGGCGGTCAGTTAACGGAACGGGTCAGACGCCGTCCCTACAGCGTTATCCTGCTCGATGAAATAGAAAAAGCGCATCCAGACGTTTATAACGTGTTGCTCCAGGTGTTTGATGACGGCCGCCTGACCGATGGGAAAGGTCGCGTGGTTGATTTCAGTAATACTACGATTATCGCCACCAGCAATTTGGGGTCGGCGATTATTATGGCCAATTCATCGCTACCGGAAAATGAACGCAGGCCGGATAAAGAAATTCGCGATGAACTGATGCAAGTCCTCAAAGGCCACTTCAGGCCAGAATTCCTCAACCGTATTGACGAGATAATCGTATTTAACTCGCTGTCGTCAGAAAATATCCGCCTGATTGTTCAAATTCAGCTGGACCGGCTAACCCGCACTGCGGCGGCGCAGGATATCACCCTCACTGTTGCCGAAAGCCTGGTTAACCATTTAACCGAAGTGGGCTATCAACCTGATTTTGGAGCACGCGAGCTTAAACGCAAAATACGTCAGGAGGTAGAAACTAAACTCGCGAAGGAAATACTGGGCGACAAACTTAAATCAGGGGATTCGGTCGAGATAGGTTTCGATGAAGAGAGTGACAAGGTGGTGTTTGATATCCATTCTTCACCTGCCTCATCTTCTGCAACGTAACCACAGGAGATAAGAGAAAAGTTTCATCGATCTTTATTAAGCAAGGGCGTCAGCGCCCTTGCTTAATTATTTTTCATGCAGGATTTTCTTTACAGCAGGCCGGGAAACGTGGCTTTAAGGCCGGTAACAATAAACTCGATACCTAAGGCCATCAATAACAATCCCATAATACGTGTAATAACGTTAATACCGGTTTGCCCTAAAAGTTTCATCACCAACGGTGCGGCGCGGAACAGCAACCAGCAGCAGAAGGAGAAGATAACGATCGCGAGCGTAAATCCAAGCAGGTTTTCCCAGCTGTGATAGCGCGAACTCCAGACGATGGTGGAACTGATTGCCCCCGGACCGGCCATTAAAGGCAGCGCAAGCGGCACAACGCCTACGTTTTCACGAATTGCGGTCTCCGACTTCTCCTGTTTGTTCTGTTTGTCCTCACCCAGCTTACCGCTAATCATCGACATCGCAATGGTAACCACCAGAATACCACCGGCAATACGGAAGGAATCTATCGAGATGCCAAACAGATGCAGGATGGCGTCACCGAGGAACAGCGAGGTGCATAAAATAATCGCGACCGAAAGATTGGCCGTCATATTGGTTTTATTGCGTCCTGCTGCTGCCTGATAGCTGGTCATACTGATAAATACCGGCAGGATCCCCACCGGGTTGACCAGCGCAAACAGGCCGACAAAAAACTTGATATAACCCGAGAAATCCAAAATTGTCTGACTCACGCAGTACTCCGCATAAGAGGTAAAAAAGGGGGGTGATTAATGGGCGCTAATGTACTGGAATCGCCGCCCATACGCCACGAAGTTATTCAGCATATACCTCTAGATTTTCAGAACAAAGCAGTGAATAACACCAGCATTAAATTGCTGAAAAAACGCTCATTAACGGCAGCGGTCAACGACTAACAATTTTGCTTCAATTAATCGATTCAATTAACAAACAGAGAGCTGAAAGGAGTCAGCTTTAGATTTTAACTTGATCTGGATCATATTCAGCCTACTCATTAGTCGGTAAGCTTATTCCACGGCAACAAAAGCGGCTCGTTTTACCAACAGAACAAATGATGGAGTCGCGATAATTTTAACAATTTATGTCCTGCGCCATCAGAATTGATTAGAAACCTTTTTAGAAAATAGAAAAACAGACCACGCATTCCCTTGATAAATAGTGAGTTTTAAATGTTCCGGCAGCATTGTTGGGCACGACTATACTTGGAGCCTGGCCCGGCTATTTTCTAAAAAAGTTTAACATTCTCAGGAGAACACCATGGCAGTCACAAACGTCGCTGAACTGAACGAGCTTGTTGCTCGTGTAAAAAAAGCACAACGTGAGTATGCAGAGTTCACACAAGAACAGGTTGATAAAATCTTCCGGGCCGCCGCACTTGCCGCCGCTGACGCACGTATTCCTCTTGCCAAATTAGCCGTTGAAGAATCTGGTATGGGTATTATCGAAGACAAAGTGATTAAAAACCACTTCGCTTCAGAATATATCTACAACGCTTATAAAGATGAAAAGACCTGTGGCGTCGTCGCAGAAGACGAAACCTACGGCACCATTACCATTGCTGAACCTATCGGCATTATCTGCGGGATAGTCCCCACCACCAACCCAACTTCTACCGCAATTTTCAAAGCCCTTATTAGCCTCAAAACCCGCAACGCGATTATCTTCTCGCCACACCCACGTGCGGCTAAAGCAACCATCAAAGCCGCGAATATCGTGCTGCAGGCAGCGATTAAGGCCGGTGCACCCAAAGACATTATCGGCTGGATTGACGCACCAAGTGTGCCGTTGTCCAACGAACTCATGCATCACCCTGACCTTAACCTGATTCTCGCCACCGGCGGTCCTGGCATGGTTAAAGCCGCCTACAGCTCAGGTAAACCGGCCATCGGCGTCGGTGCCGGTAATACCCCGGTCGTGGTGGATGAAACTGCTGATATCAAACGCGTTGTCGCATCCATTCTGATGTCCAAAACCTTCGACAATGGCGTAATTTGCGCCTCAGAACAGTCCGTTATCGTCGTGGATTCCGCCTATGAGGCAGTCAGAGAACGCTTCAAATCACACGGCGGCTATATGCTGGCCGGGAAAGAGCTGAAGGCGGTTCAGGACGTTATTCTTAAAAATGGCGGCCTCAATGCCGACATCGTCGGCCAGCCTGCAACCAAGATTGCTGCCATGGCCGGTATCACCGTACCTGCCAATACCAAAGTGCTAATCGGTGAAGTTTCCAAGGTTGACGAGTCGGAACCTTTCGCACACGAAAAACTTTCACCGACGCTTGCGATGTATCGCGCTAAAAACTTCGAAGATGCGGTCGATAAAGCCGAGAAACTGGTGACCATGGGCGGCATCGGCCACACCTCTTGTCTCTATACCGACCAGGACAACCAGCCAGAGCGCGTTCGTTACTTCGGCGACAAGATGAAAACCGCACGAATTCTCATCAATACGCCCGCTTCTCAGGGGGGTATCGGTGACCTCTACAACTTCAAACTTGCACCTTCACTAACGCTGGGTTGTGGTTCATGGGGCGGTAACTCCATTTCTGAAAACGTCGGACCAAAACATCTTATCAACAAGAAGACTGTTGCGAAGCGAGCAGAAAATATGCTGTGGCACAAACTTCCGAAATCCATCTACTTCCGCCGCGGCTCACTGCCTATCGCACTTGAAGAAGTGGCAACAGATGGTGCAAAACGTGCGTTCATCGTCACCGACCGTTACCTGTTCAACAACGGTTATGCAGACCAGGTGACCCGTGTTCTGAAAAGCCACGGTATTGAAACCGAAGTGTTCTTTGAAGTAGAAGCCGACCCAACGCTGAGTATCGTGCGTAAAGGCGCTGAGCAGATGAATTCCTTTAAACCGGACGTCATTATCGCGCTCGGCGGGGGCTCACCGATGGACGCCGCGAAAATCATGTGGGTGCTGTACGAACATCCCGAAACGCATTTCGAAGACTTGGCGCTGCGCTTTATGGATATCCGTAAACGCATCTACAAGTTCCCAAAAATGGGGGTGAAAGCGAAGATGATTGCTATCACTACCACCTCAGGGACAGGCTCTGAAGTGACGCCTTTCGCGGTCGTTACCGACGATGCGACCGGGCAGAAATATCCGCTGGCTGACTATGCACTGACTCCGGACATGGCGATTGTCGACGCCAATCTGGTGATGAACATGCCGAAATCGCTCTGTGCCTTCGGCGGTCTTGATGCGGTAACGCACGCTCTCGAAGCCTACGTTTCCGTTCTTGCCAACGAGTTTTCCGATGGACAGGCTTTGCAAGCGCTCAAACTGCTGAAAGAGTTCCTGCCAGCTAGCTATAAAGAAGGCGCGAAGAATCCGGTTGCCCGTGAACGCGTGCACAACGCCGCAACCATCGCCGGTATCGCGTTTGCCAACGCCTTCCTCGGGGTTTGTCACTCAATGGCGCATAAACTCGGCTCCGAGTTCCACATTCCACACGGCCTTGCCAACGCGATGCTTATTTCGAACGTGATTCGCTACAACGCGAATGACAACCCGACCAAGCAAACCGCCTTTAGCCAGTACGATCGTCCACAGGCGCGCCGTCGCTACGCCGAGATTGCCGACCATTTAGGCCTCAGCGCTGCGGGTGACCGTACCGCGCAGAAGATTGAGAAACTGCTGGCCTGGTTAGACGAAATCAAGGCTGAATTGGGGATACCTACCTCCATTCGTGAAGCAGGCGTACAGGAAGCCGACTTCCTGTCTAAAGTCGATAAACTGTCAGAAGACGCGTTCGACGACCAGTGTACCGGCGCTAATCCACGTTATCCGCTGATTTCAGAGCTTAAACAAATTCTGATTGATACCTACTACGGCAATAAATTCAGTGAAGAATTGCCGCTGAGTGTGGTAACCAAACAGGAACCCGTGACTATCGTGGCAGACGCAGCGAAGGCTCCAGGAATTAAAAAAGCCAAAAAGTAATCGTCAGTCACACGCGTTAAAAAAGAAACCCGCCATATGGCGGGTTTCTTTTTATGCCTTAAGAATGTGCTGAAACATTAAGTGTATTAATGGTTTTTGCTTATTATCACCAATACAAATAATAGAATCGTAAGACTAATGTAAACGAAAGGTTATCATTGCGACCCTTTCAGGCTTTTTCATTCAGCCATGGCTTCTTTATAATGCTTGCGGCAAACGGAGACATACTGCTCATTCCCCCCAATAACGACCTGAGCGCCATCGTGAAGGGCTTTTCCATTCTCGTCGAGCCTGAGGGTTTGATTCGCCTTACGACCGCAGTGGCATATGGTTTTAAGCTCGACCAGTTTATCGGCCCATGCCAGCAAATACTGACTGCCGCTAAATAACTCGCCGCGAAAGTCTGTACGCAGGCCATAGCACAGCACGGGGATATCGAGCCTGTCGACAACCTCGGTTAATTGTTCCACCTGCCCGCGCGTCAGGAACTGGCTTTCGTCTATTAACACGCAGTGCAAGGTTTGCGCCTCATGAGCTTCGCCAATAAGCGCCAGCAAATCGGTATCTTGATTATAAAGTTCAGCGGGTGAAGATAATCCTATACGCGAGCTGACCTTCCCTTCCCCGAAACGGTTATCTATTGCCGCAGTCAGCACTAACGTGCGCATGCCGCGTTCCTGATAGTTATAGGAAGATTGTAACAAAGATGTAGATTTTCCTGCATTCATCGCAGAATAATAAAAATAAAGTTGAGCCATGAGCCCTTAACTCCAACAGTATAATGAATTCCGAAACGCCTCTTGCTTTCAATTGTAACACACCGCCAGAAGCTATAGGCATTGACTATGCCTGCCTGTAACCGGTCCCATAGACAATAAAGCAGCAGGTTGATTACAGAGTTTTACAATCAGATATTGTGATTACTCTTCTTCCTAATTAGTTAACCTAACAGGGAGATTCCCGATAAGATCTCTGGAAAGTGCCCGTATAAATCAATTATTAAGCAATACTCTATTCCAGTAAGGTTATAAATTCGGACCCTTCCTTAGCGGGTTAATCGATCGCTGGAGGGCACATATAGCTAAAATGCTTGAGGGATTTCTCAAGGCTAATGTTGTCAGTTATACGTAAGGTCTATTGATATTTGTAACCTGTCCGCCAAGGTTATAAAAGAGACGATTAAAAGCTGTGGCTCACCGCACAAAAGGACAATCAATTTGCCTTATAGTGCGAACTTTAATACAGAGTTAATCGGGTTTATATTTCTCACAGTGAAAAACAATATTGCTTATAAATGGTAAATTCCCGTCAACATAACAAATTGGCTATTGCAGAATACAGAAGAGCATTCTATTATTACCGAAACGCCCCCCACTAATTAAATTGAGACTTGTATAATGAGCGAAGCATTAAAAATTCTGAACAACATCCGTACTCTGCGTGCACAGGCTCGCGAATGTACCCTGGAAACTCTCGAAGAAATGCTAGAGAAATTAGAAGTTGTTGTTAATGAGCGCCGTGAAGAAGATTCTGCAGCCGCTGCGGAAATTGAAGAGCGTACTCGTAAACTGCAGCAATATCGCGAAATGCTGATCGCTGACGGCATCGATCCAAATGAATTGCTGTCTACTATGGCGGCAACTAAAGCAACCGGCAAAACTAAGCGTGCTGCCCGTCCTGCTAAATACAAATACGTTGACGAGAACGGCGAAAGCAAAACCTGGACTGGCCAGGGTCGTACTCCAGCGGTAATCAAGAAAGCTATCGAAGAAGAAGGCAAACAGCTGGACGATTTCCTGCTGTAAGTTTTTTTTGGCTGTACCCCAGTCTCAAGATAATGTTTTCACAAAACCACCGTTAACGCGGTGGTTTTTTATTTTTTAAGTCAGACGCTGGGCAATAATCCATCAGAGCGCCTTCAGGCTCTCTGAAGTGGACATAAAAAAGGCTGCCATGGCAGCCTGTTGTTATTCGCGCAGCTTCTGCTTTGTGATTAGCAGTGATAATAATCTTTATACCAGCTGACAAAGTTCTTCACCCCTTCGTATACCGAAGTTTGCGGTTTGAAACCTGTAGCGTTATATAACGGCGTACTGTCAGAGCTGGTTTCATGCACGTCACCCGGCTGCATTGGCATCATGTTCTTCTTCGCTTCAACGCCCAGCGCGCTCTCGAGTGCCTCTATATAGGTCATCAGCTTAATCGGGTTGCTATTGCCAATATTATAGAGGATGTAAGGTGCAGAGCTCTTGGAGCCGTCACCCGTCTCGACCGTCCAGTCAGGCTGTGGCTGAGGAATAATATCCTGCAGGCGCATGATGGATTCTGTTACATCATCGATATAGGTAAAGTCGCGGCGCATTTCGCCGTGGTTATAAACATCGATGCTCTGGTCCGCAATAATAGCTTTGGTAAACTTGAACAACGCCATATCTGGACGCCCCCAAGGACCTACACCGTGAAGAAGCGCATTCCGGTTGTCGGCAAACCATACAGGTGCGAATAAGTATGCGCCATCAACTCATTGGCCTTTTTCGTGGCCGCATAAAGCGAGATAGGATGGTCTACGTTATCTTCTGTATCAAACGGCTGCTTGCGGTTCATTCCATAAACAGAGCTTGAAGACGCATAAAGCAGATGTTTAACTTTATTATGGCGGCAGCCTTCAAGTACGTTGGCAAAACCCACGACATTAGCATCAACGTACGCCAGTGGATTTTCGATCGAATAGCGAACCCCCGCCTGCGCTGCTAAATGAATTACGCGGTCAAACTTATTCACGGCAAAAAGCTCGGCCATCCCTGCACGATCGGCAAGATCCAACTTGGCGAACTTGAAAGCGGGTTTGGCTTCAAGCTGGGCCAGACGCGCCAATTTCAAACTGACGTCATAGTAATCATTAAGATTATCAAGACCGGTTACCTGATGCCCTTCTTCCAACAACCGCAGGGTAACAAAATAACCGATGAAACCTGCTGCACCTGTTACTAAATAATTCATGCCTTCTCCTTACAATACCGGATTCACTGATGCACCGCGGCCAATCCCATAATAGGTAAAACCACGTTTTTCGAGTCGATCCGGATCAAACAAATTACGGCCATCAAAAATAACCGGGCTCTTTAGAGAGCTTTTCATCAAATCAAAATCGGGGGCGCGGAAATTCTGCCACTCTGTACAAATAACCAACGCATCGGCACCTTGTAATGCCGCTTCTTTGGTTCCCATCAGTTCTAAATCGCTGCGGTGACCATAAATACGTTGAGTTTCATTCATTGCCTCAGGATCGTAGGCTTTAATTTTTGCGCCCGCCGCCCAAAGTTGTTCCATTAGCACTCGGCTCGATGCTTCACGCATATCGTCGGTGTTCGGCTTAAATGACAGCCCCCAAAGTGCAAAGGTTTTTCCTGCTAGATTTTTACCGAAATGACGTTCAACAAACGTCGGCAGTTTATATTTCTGCTGAGCATTAACCTGTTCCACTGCCTGAAGCAGTTTTGGCTGATAGCCAATTTGTTCTGAGGTGCGGATCAATGCCTGCACATCTTTCGGGAAACAGGAGCCGCCATATCCACAGCCTGGATAAATAAAGTGATAGCCGATACGTGAATCGGAACCAATCCCCTGTCGGACTTTCTCGATATCTGCCCCCAATAACTCGGCCAGATTCGACATTTCATTCATGAAGCTGATTTTGGTGGCCAACATGCAGTTAGCCGCATATTTCGTCAACTCTGCGCTGCGGATGTCCATCACGATCATTCTGTCGTGATTGCGGTTAAAAGGCTCATACAGCTCGCGAATCGGCTCGATAGCGTCTGGATTATCGGTACCAATTACGATGCGCTCAGGTCGCATGCAGTCAGCCACCGCAGCCCCCTCTTTCAGAAACTCAGGATTCGAAATAACGTCAAATGAGAGCTTAATACCGCGCTGTTGAAGAGTCTGTCCCATAACCTGACGCACTTTGTCCGCCGTTCCAACCGGCACGGTAGACTTGTCAATAACAATCTTTGGCGAGGTCATATACTGGGCAATGGTGCGCGCCACGGCGGTTACGTATTTCAGGTCAGCCGATCCATCTTCATCAGGCGGCGTGCCGACGGCAATAAACTGCACCTGAGCATGCGCAACCCCCTCTTCAGCATCAATGCTGAATTTGAGGCGGCCTGATTCGTAGTTTTGCTTAACCAATGGAGTCAAACCCGGTTCGAAAATCGGTATTTGTCCGTTCTTCAAGTTCTCAACCTTTTTGGCATCCACGTCAATGCACAGCACTTCGTGCCCAACTTCTGCCAACACCGCCGCCTGAACCAAGCCAACATAACCTATTCCAAATACGGTGACTTTCATGAGCAACTCCCCAATATTGAAAACTCGCAAGACGATTAAGTAATACGCAAGCGCGGGCTTTTTCCGGATCCTTTGGAATCGCTGCGACGAATATTGGGCGGCAGTATAACAGTTTCAAAGTGCTTCGCGACGTCCAACGTGCGTTGGACAAGGAACAAGACCCAAGATTACTCTTGGAAAATAATCCATAAAATCTGAGGGATAAAGCGGGTTAAGCGGAGTTCTACCCGTTAAAAATCGGCGCTTCGATGAGGGTTTATTCAGCAGAAAGCATTAATCTGAGGCGACCACCGGCCCCCCAAACCTGACATTGCCATGCTTCACAACGCTGACTTACCTGATTGGAGTAAGACGAACCGAGGGTGCCGAGGGGCACTCCGTTACTCAGCTGAATCTGATTTGTGCCGGTATTTATGTTGGCATGTAATCCTGCAGAAACCAGAATTAGATTTTTTTGTTCTGCGTTGTAATAACCCATCAACATCGGGAATTGCCCCTCTAAATGGGCCTGCTTAAACAAATGATTAACCTGTTTCAGCAGCGCAGACATTTGTGGCAGTCGCTGATTTTGATTACTGAGGTGCTCGCGCAGCAGTCCATTGAAGATCGCGCGCAATAATAAAGCGGCCAATACGCCGTTTTCACTGGCACGGGTCACATCGAGGCAATAAAAGCCCAGATCTTTCGCAGAAAGAGCCGCAATGTCCAGCACCAGACCGGCGTTTTGCGCCATAGTCAGTTGGCGGTAGTTAATGCGGCAGTGAGCGAGGGTTTGCTGAACAGGCGGTTGCAACTCTTGCAACAGTCTCGCAGCCTCATGCGGGTTGCGGCACAGCGCTTCCCAGTCTTGCATCAAATCGCTTTTTTCTAGCGCCTGAGAGGAAAACAGTTTGGGATAAAGGCTGGTTAATAGCGCCTCACGAAGGCGATTGAGGTCGTTAACAGGTTTGAGCAGCACGTCTTCTACGCCCAAACGGAGCATAGTCGCGACGTCGGTCATTTTATCCGTGGCGGAGATAACCAGAACGGGGATCTTGCTCCCCTGCAGGCGGAGGCTTTCAACAAACTCGATGCCGCCCATTTCAGGCATTGCCAAATCACAGAGGATTAAATCAGGGGGAAACTCCTCAACCAGAGACAAGGCTTCAAGCCCGTTTGCCGCTTCGGTAAAGGTTGCCCCCAACGAACTCACATAGCCTGCCAGTACCGATCTGAAAACGGCTTCGTCTTCGACGATCAGGATGTGCTTGCTTGTAAGTGGCTTGTCCATCAGGGTCTCCCAGAAATTCTTCCCCCTAATAGTGGCCTATAAAGCGTAATTTTGCCCGTCAGAATTATCAGATAACGCTGGAATGTTGCTAAACCGTTCAGAAATGATTGTTTTTAACCAATGGCAGCAGCTGGTCCATCTGCTTCTCAACCGCCAGTCGCCCCGCCTCAATAGCCTCTTCAGCACGGTGGAAATCAAGGGTAGAAATTTGTGGGCAAAACGGCTGAAGGACCACGTCCGGCGGATCACCCGCCATACGATAGCGCTTAAGACGATTTTCGAGCACCTGAATAGACGTCGACATGATTTCCATCGCGGTTGGGGTTTGGCTGTTCTGTCTGACCACTGGCCGGGCAAGCTTCTGACGAATTTTGTCGCGCCAGTTGAGCTCTTTGACGTCGTCAATGTTGTCGGGATTTGCCTGTACCGACAGCAGATCTTGCTGCATTAAATGTGCCTCATGCTGTAGATCAACGGCGATAACGATATCCGCCCCCATCGCGCGGGTCAGCGAAACCGGCACCGGATTGACCACCGCACCATCAACCAGCCAGTAGCCGTTAAACCACACCGGTGCCAGCAGGCCCGGCATACTGCAGGACGCACGCACTGCCTGATGCAGATCGCCTTTAGTGAGCCAAAGCTCTCTCCCCGTACTGAGGTTGGTGGCCACCGCACCAAATTTTCGATTACATTGCTCAAAGTCTTCGATGCGCAGCAGCTGAGAGACGGCGTTAAAAATCCTCTCGCCGCGCAGCAGACCGCCGCGTCGCCATGAGAAGTCCATCAGCCTTAATACGTCCCAATAGCTAAACGACCTTACCCAGCCTTCCATCGCCGGGAGACGCCCACTGACGTAGGCCGCACCGACCAATGATCCCACCGAGCATCCCGCCACGATATCGACTTCAATTCCCATCTCATGCAGCGCATTGATCACACCAATATGAGCCCAACCTTTTGCTGCCCCTGAGCCCAGAGCCAGACCAATTTTCAGCTGTCGTGCCATTATTTTTCCTATCTCTGCCTGATGACGGAGTATTTGCCGCCGCTTGTGCGTTGTCACTCGGTGACAATGTTAGGTAACATAACGCCCTTTAGCATTCAATAGCACGCACTGCGCGCTGCCAGTTACCGGAGTTAATGTGAACAGTTTATGCCCTTGCGGCAGCGAGTCCGAGTTTGAACAATGTTGCCAACCGGCAATCACCGGCGTGCGCCCTGCGGCGACCCCCGAAGCACTGATGCGTTCACGTTACAGCGCTTACGTGACCGAAAATGCAGACTACCTGATTGCAAGCTGGCACCCTGACTGCCGCGTTCCCGAACTGCGGGCTGCCCTGCTCGAAGGGTTTGCCTCTACCCACTGGTTGGGGCTGAACGTCGTTGCCACCGCAAAGGGTAAAAGCGCCGATGAAGGTTTCGTTGAGTTCGCTGCACGCTATCAGGAAGAGGGCAATCCAGATACCGTGCTAATCCACGAACGTTCACGCTTTCTTCGAGTAAATAAACACTGGTATTATGTCGATGGAATTAAGCCGCAGGTAGGGAGAAACGATCCTTGCACCTGCGGTTCTGGCAAAAAATATAAGAAGTGCTGCGCAAAATAACGCGGCATAATGCCCCAACGCGATAGACGCATAATTAACATATTCCCTCAATAATAATGAGGGGGACAGGATTTAGACTCTGATGTCACATCACAACGTTCAAACCAAAGTTTTACGCACTATTTGTCCTGATGCTAAAGGGCTGATCGCCAAGATCACCAATATTTGTTACAAGCACGAGCTGAATATCGTGCAGAACAATGAATATGTCGATCACCGCACCGGCCGCTTCTTCATGCGCACCGAGCTGGAAGGCATCTTTAACGACAACACCTTGTTAGCCGATCTCGACAGCGCGCTGCCGAAAGGTTCCATCCGTGAGCTACAAAGCACCGACCGTCGTCGTATCGTCATTTTGGTGACCAAAGAGGCGCATTGCCTGGGCGATCTGCTGATGAAATCCGTCTACGGCGGCCTGGACGTCGAGATTGCGGCCGTTATCGGTAACCACGACACCCTGCAAACGCTGGTTGAGCGCTTCGATATTCCTTTCCATCTGGTTAGCCACGAAGGTCTGACCCGCGAGCAGCACGACAGCGCGATGATGGCGCAGATTGACCAATACCAGCCTGACTATGTGGTACTGGCGAAATATATGCGCGTGTTAACGCCGGGCTTTGTACAGCACTATCCGAACCAGGTTATCAATATTCACCATTCTTTCCTGCCGGCGTTTATCGGCGCGCGCCCTTACCATCAGGCCTATGAGCGTGGCGTGAAGATCATCGGTGCAACAGCGCACTACGTTAATGACAATCTGGATGAAGGCCCAATCATCATGCAGGACGTTATCAATGTCGATCACACTTACACCGCTGACGATATGATGCGTGCCGGCCGCGACGTTGAAAAAAACGTGCTGAGTCGCGCAATTTATAAAGTTCTTCAGCAGCGCGTATTTGTTTACGGCAACCGTACGGTCATTCTTTAAGCCTGCCGCGGGCGTTTTTGGTTAGTAAAACGCCCGCACGTGCAAAAAATCGGCATTCGAACCTGTTTTAACTATTTTCTGCGTTTCAAGGCTTTACAGCTGCGTTTCATTTGATATGATGCGCCCCGCTTACCGCGACAAGCCACGCGGCAGGTACTGAAGTAAAGAGTAAAACAAGAAATCCACGAATTTCGTGGTGGGGTTCCCGAGCGGCCAAAGGGAGCAGACTGTAAATCTGCCGTCATCGACTTCGAAGGTTCGAATCCTTCCCCCACCACCATCGCGTTGCCCTCTACAGGTTGTAAAATTCCTTCAAAGTTTGTCTAAAACACTCGACAGCACATTACGACTTCCCTGTTCTGCAATACCTTAAGCCTGTTCGCTATTCTAGCGGCGATCCTGTTTCACAGAACCTCCGCCATGCCACTATTTTGCTTTATCGCTTTTGTTCATTGTCGCCTTTAACTTGCCGACGAGTTCACTGCGAAAATCGCCAAGGCGCGGTTTATCCCCTTCGAGCCACGGCAGCGGACGGCAAAGCTCCATCGTTTTGACGCCCAGACGCGCGGTCAGCAAGCCAGCGCCAATACCCTGTGCCGCACGCGCCGAAAGACGGGCCGCTAAGTCTTGCGAGATCCAGTCCATACCAATCTCCCTTACCAGCTCGGTGGCTCCCGCGAACGCAATATTGAGCAATACCAAACGGAACAGCCGGATCCGGCTGTAATAGCCCAGCTCTATGCCGTACAAACTGGCAATACGATTAACCAAACGCAGATTTCGCCAGGCGATAAACCCCATATCGACCAACGCTAACGGGCTAACGGCAATCATTAGCGCTGATTCTGCGGCTGACTGACTTATCTCGCGACGCGCCTGTCCGTCAAGCACCGGCTGAACCAGACGCGCATAAAGCTCAACGACTTCACGGTCACTGTGTGTTTCGTGCAGCGAAGCCTGCCAGCGCTGAAGCGCCGGATGACTTTGGTCCAACCCTGCCTGACGGGCAAGTTTTTCACAAAATGCGCGTCCCTGACCTAGCGCGTGGCTGTGCAACAGGTCGGTCGCGACGTCGCGCTCATCGGCTCGCTGGCGCAGACGATAAAGGCGTCGCCACTCGGTCAGTACCGACCCGACACCGGCCACAACAATCAATCCCCCAGCAGTGCAGGCACCGAGCGCAATCCAGTCCTGTTGATTCCACGCCTGATGCACCCACTGAACGCCCTGTCCCACTAAGCTTGCAGCAAATACCACCACGCCGAGCCGAACCATTTTACTCCACAAACTGCGGCGCGGTTTCAACGCTCGGCTGACCACCGCCTCGGCCTGTCCTTCCTGCGCAAGCAACGGGTCAGTATCAGGCACGGCCAGGAAATTCTCGGCCTGCGCACCGTCGAAACTTTGTGCCGCCCGGAGCTTATGTTCTTCAGGAGGCTGAATGTTCTGTTCGAAATGAATACGCGGTTTCAGTGGCTCGTTCATCGCATTTTATCTCCCAGTAAAAACTCCATCACAGAATCCATTCTGATATGCGGCAACGGCACATCAATGTTCATCTGGCGTGGGCGGAAGTCGTCAAAGTGAAAACCCTGCTGCTCCCAGAAAGCGTTGCCCGGCAAACGTGAAGGCACCTCACCGGGATAAACCGTCAACGCCTGACCGTCTTCAAGACGGTGCCCTTTGACCGCCGGGATAGACTGGCCCTGATACTCTACCAGTCCGCTCTCGGTAGCCTGCACAGAAGCAAGCCCGGCGCAGTCCATGCTGATACCTTCGAAGGCGGCGTTTTGCCATGCTTCTTGCACCAACTGCTGCAACAGAGAAACCAGATTGGCGTGCTGATCGCCGGTGATATGATCGGCCTTGGTGGCGGCAAACATCAGTTTATCGATGCAGGGGGCAAACAGGCGGCGAAATAGCGTGCGTTTTCCATAGTGAAAACTTTGCATTAGCTGTGTCAGCGCGAGGCGCATGTCGTTAAACGCCTGGGGACCGCTATTTAGGGGTTGCAGGCAGTCAACCAGCACTATCTGCCGGTCAAAGCGGACAAAGTGTTCCTTATAGAAGCCTTTAACAATGTTCGAACAGTAGTAGTCGAAGCGCTGGCGCAGCATGCCCAGATTGCTGTGTTTATCGGCCTGCGCCAACTGGCTGTCGCTAAACTGATGCAGTTCAGGCCATGGGAAAAACTGTAGTGCCGGTGCACCGGCCAGATCGCCCGGTAACACAAAACGCCCAGGCTGAATAAAATGCAGACCTTCGTCTTTGCAGCGCAGCAGATAAGCCGTGTAGGCCTGTGCGATGGCCGCCAGCTGATTTTCATCGGCCGGCGCCAGTGGGTCGCACTGGCGGCACAGTGCAAGCCAGGGTGCCGCCCAATCGGCGCGCTGCCCCTGTAACAGGCCAGCCATCTGCCGTGACCAGCTCAAATAGTCCTGCTCGAGCATCGGTAAATCCAGCAGCCACTCGCCGGGATAATCGACTATCTCGAGATACAGCGTCGAGGTATCTTTAAAGTGGCGCAGGAGAGAGTCATTAGAGCGAAAACGCAGCGCAAGACGGATTTCACTCACGCCTCGCGTTGGGGTTGGCCATGCGGGCGGCGTGCCATAAAGCTGGGCAATGCCTTCGTCGTAGGTAAAACGTGACACGCCAAGGTCACGCTGGGGTACCCGTTTGACTCCCAGCAACCGCTCTTCGCGCACAGCAGAAAACAGCGGCAATCTTGAGCCGCTGTGAACGTGTAATAACTGATTGACCAATGAGGTAATGAAGGCCGTCTTACCGCTGCGGCTAAGGCCGGTAACGGCAAGCCGTAGGTGGCGGTCTACCCCACGGTTGACCATAGAAGTGAATTCATTTTGAAGTCTTTTCATTGCTCTCCCTGGCATAACGCCCGAATACGGCGGTTAACAACCTTCTGACTAAAGGCTCAAGAAACAGAGCCAGCACATAGCGCAGCGGACCTTTACCCAGCAGGCCGAGCACGCGGGCAGCAACGCCCGCCGGTGCGAAGGTCAAGACGACCATAATGATAAATTTAAAGGCCTTCTTCAACAGGCCACTGTTTGCTGATACCGCGGCGGCGGATGCATAACGCATAAACTGTCCTCCTGAAAAAGCGTCAAATCGAAAGTGAAAAAGTGATTGGCTTAGAGATCCTTGAAGCGGCTGCGTACCCCAAAGGTTTCAGAGGTGACATACCGCTCTACCTGCCTCAATCGTTGCTCACTGGCGTTAAGTTCGCGGTCGGCTTCGACCAGCAGGTCATGAGCCGTCACCGGCTGCTCGTCGCCGAAAATTTCCGACGGAACCGGCTCCAGGAGCCAAGCCAACAGGAAATAGGCCACGACGGTGAACATAAACAGGCCTAAGAACAGCGACAGCACCACAATCAGACGCAGCAGTTTGACCGGTACGCCGAGATAGTGCGAGAGCCCGGCGCAGACGCCTTTAAAGACGCCCTCTTCCGGCACACGGTATAGCTTCCTTTGTGACAGCGTGGTTGACATTAAGATTGCCTCCAACCCGGATGCTCGGCATCAAGGATTTCTTCCAGCGCCTGGATCCTTTCGCGCATGCGGCGTGCTTCGCCGGCAAGTTGCTGTAAATTTTGGTACTCGTTCTGGCTTAACTGACCGCCGTTCTGTGACCGGTTGCTGTAGTGTAGCCACAGCCAAATCGGCGCGACAAATAACACAAATATTGTCAGTGGAATGGCTAAAAATAGGACGCTCATGTCTACTCCTTTAGGTCCTCTAGGACTTTTTGTTTTAAATGCAGCTCGTTTTTAAGAAAGCGCATTCGCCAACGCGCAATGAACCGCGAACGTTAGGCGTCTTTGTTGGCCTGCATTTTAGCCTTCAGCGCCTCAATCTGAGCGCTGATTTCGTCATCGGCCTTCAGCTCGGCAAACTGCTGGTCGAGACTTTTCTTTTTGCCAATACTCATCGACTCCGCTTCGGCTTCCATGCTGTCGATACGGCGCTCGAAGTGTTCAAAACGCGCCATCGCTTCATCAATCTTGCCGCTGTCCAACTGGCGACGAACGTCGCGCGAGGAAGAGGCCGCCTGATGACGCAAAGTCAGTGCCTGCTGGCGCGCACGCGTTTCAGTCAGCTTGCTTTCCAACTCGCCAATTTCAGACTTCATGCGGTCCAGCGTTTCTTCAACCGTGATGACTTCATGTTTAAGCGTAGCCACCAGCTCGACGAGTTTTTGTTTCTCAATCAGAGCCGCACGCGCCAAATCGTCTTTCTCTTTACGCAGCGCCAGTTCGGCTTTGTCTTGCCACTCTTTCTGTTGCGCTTCGCCCTGTTCGATGCGGCGGTTCAGCTGTTTCTTCTCGGCCAGCGCACGAGCAGACGTTGAGCGCACCTCCACCAGCGTATCTTCCATTTCCTGAATCATCAGGCGCACCAACTTCTGCGGATCTTCTGCTTTATCAAGCAGGTTATTAATGTTGGCGTTTACGATGTCAGCAAAGCGAGAAAAAATACCCATAATCAACGTTCCTCTTTGACTTTTCATTTAACGGCCAGCTGGCCGACAGTATCGAGACAATCGCCGAGTCGGCGGCCATTGCTGTTAATCCTGCATCAGGTATTACAAGACGCGTGCCAACTTTTTAAATTTATTATCCGACTGAATAAAAACAGTTTTTTTATTTCAGCTTCTGCTAGGCTTACGTCAATGATGATTAAATTAACTAAAGGTTGGTAAATTTCACCATGACAGCGACTATTGATAATCTGCTCGGCGAAGCCAACTCCTTTATTGAAGTTCTGGAACAGGTCTCACAGCTTGCAGCCTTAAACAAGCCCGTGTTGGTGACCGGTGAACGCGGAACGGGTAAGGAACTGATAGCTCACCGTTTACACTATTTGTCCGGCCGCTGGCAGGGGCCTTTTATTTCACTAAACTGCGCCGCGCTGAATGAGAACCTGCTCGACTCTGAGCTGTTCGGACACGAAGCGGGCGCGTTTACCGGCGCACAGAAGCGTCATCTTGGGCGCTTCGAACGCGCCGACGGCGGCACGCTGTTCCTCGACGAATTAGCGACCGCGCCGATGCTGGTGCAGGAAAAACTGCTGCGGGTTATCGAATACGGCCACCTTGAACGCGTAGGAGGAAGCCAGCCGCTCCAGGTCGATGTGCGTCTGGTGTGCGCAACCAACGATGACCTCCCCGCCCTTGCCGCCGCCGGAAAGTTTCGCGCCGACCTGCTCGACAGGCTGGCCTTCGACGTTATTCAACTGCCGCCGCTGCGCGAGCGTCAGCAAGACATCATGCTGCTGGCAGAACATTTCGCCATTCAGATGTGCCGCGAACTTTCGCTGCCGCTGTTCCCTGGGTTTACCGAAGAAGCCAAAGATACGCTGCTTGATTACCGCTGGCCGGGCAACGTGCGGGAGCTTAAAAACGTGGTTGAACGCTCGATGTATCGCCATGGCAACAGTGATACGCCGCTGGACAACATCGTTATCAATCCTTTTAGCCAACAAAAAGAAAAGCAGGCTCCACGTGCGCAGGACGAGGACGCCCCTTTCGCCCTGCCTACGCTGCCGGTAGACAGTAAAAGCTGGCTAAATACGGTGGAGGCGAACTTGATTGAGCAGGCGCTTCGACAGGCAAAATTCAACCAGCGGCGTGCAGCGGATTTGCTAGGCCTGACCTATCACCAGCTCAGAGGAATGTTGAAAAAACACGGGATGCAGGTCAATGCACAGGAAGAAAACTGAGGTAAAGCATTAAATTGCAGGAAAAAAAAAGCCAGCACTCGAGCTGGCTAAGTCATACTGGAAGCAATGTGAGCAATGTCGTATCAACTGAATAACGTCCCGGACGGGTCGTGTCCCAGTCGATGAGAAGATGATAATAGTTATCAGTACACTCTGTAAAGGGGTTTGTTGAGAATTTTTCTCATTACCATACAGAATCTGCGGCTACTCTTGGTGCGAATGTTTGCGCAATGATTGGGGTGTCTGGCAGAGTGCGGTACACTTAGCAGATTGCTTACTTACATTTGAAGCCCTTATGCGTCGTTTAACCCTTTGGATGCGGTCCCTTGCCGGTTTGTCTTCGGCATGTTTTGCTGCCGTTACGCTGGCGGCAGCAACGCCTGCTGCCAATCATGATAGCGTAAAAACGCATCCAGCCTCGTCGTCGATGGCGACCCACGATGTCCGTCAAAGCGGATTCGTCTACTGCGTCAACGGTATGGTGAACACCTTTAATCCGCAGAAAGCCAGCAGCGGGGTCATTATCGACACCCTGGCCGCGCAGCTCTATGACCGTCTGCTGGACGTCGACCCGTACACCTATCGCCTGATCCCACAGCTTGCGCAAAGCTGGGAAGTGCTTGATAACGGCGCGACCTACCGTTTCCATTTGCGTAAAGACGTGCCTTTCCAAACCACGCCCTGGTTTACCCCGACGCGCATGATGAACGCCGATGACGTGGTGTTCAGCATTGAGCGGGTGATTGACGACAATAATCACTACCACAACGTTAACGGCAGCGATTACCCCTATTTTGACAGTTTGCAGTTTGCCAAGACGGTCAAGAGCGTGCGTAAAATCGACGACTATACCGTTGAATTTAAATTGAATAACCCGGATGCCTCCTTCCTGTGGCATCTCGCCACGCACTATGCGCCAGTGCTGTCGGCTGAATACGCCGACAAACTGCAAAAAAGTGGCAATGAAGAGCAAATCGATCGCCAGCCGGTCGGTACCGGCCCCTTCCAGCTTTCCGGCTTCCGCGCGGGCCAGTACGTGCGCCTCGCCCGTAACGGCAAATACTGGAAGGGCGTGCCGCGTATGCAGCAGGTGGTTATCGATATGGGCGTCGGCGGCACGGGACGTTTGTCCAAGCTGCTCACCGGCGAATGCGACGTGTTGGCCTATCCGGCCGCCAGTCAGCTGTCTATTCTGCGCGATGACCCGCGCCTGCGCCTGACGCTGCGCCCCGGCATGAATGTGGCTTATCTGGCGTTTAACACCGGTAAGCCGCCGCTGGACGATGCGCGCGTGCGCGAAGCTATCGCGCTGGCTATCAACAATCAGCGCCTGATGCAGTCGATTTATTACGGCACCGCAGAGACCGCAGCGTCGGTGTTACCGCGGGCCTCCTGGGCCTACGACAGCAACGCCAAAGTCACTGAATATAATCCGGCCAAGGCGCGACAAATCCTCGACAGCCTCGGCAAAAAAGATCTCGTGTTGCATCTGTGGGTGCCGATTATTTCGCAGTCCTATAATCCTAGCCCGCTCAAAACCGCCGAGCTTATCCAGGCCGACCTGGCGCAGGTGGGCATTAAAGTGATTATCGTGCCGGTCGAGGGGCGTTTTCAGGAAGCGCGGCTGATGGAGATGAATCATGACCTGACGCTGTCCGGCTGGTCCACCGACAGTAATGACCCCGACAGCTTCTTCCGTCCTGTGCTGAGCTGCGCGGCAATTCGCTCGCAGACCAACTATGCTCACTGGTGCAGCCCCGAATTTGACGCGCTGCTTCATCAGGCATTGCTCTCGCAGCAGCTGTCCCAGCGCATCGACTATTATCAGCAGGCGCAGGCCATTCTTGAGAAACAGCTGCCGGTGTTGCCGCTGGCTTCCTCACTGCGTTTGCAGGCCTATCGATATGATATTAAAGGGTTGGTGCTCAGTCCGTTTGGCAACTCCTCCTTCGCTGGCGTTTATCGAGATTCGAACGGTATCAACAATGATGCCAGCGACGAAGGTCCTGTAGTGGTGGAGAAGAAACCGTGATTATCTTTATTTTACGCCGCATGCTGCTGCTGGTGATTACGCTGTTTCTGCTCAGCCTGGTGGCGTTTAGCCTGAGCTATTTCACGCCCCATGCCCCTTTACAGGGCGCTTCACTGTGGGATGCCTACCGTTTCTTCTTTATTGGCATTTGCCAATTTGATTTTGGCGTGTCGAGCATCAACGGTGAGCCGATTGGCGAGCAGTTACTTAGCGTGTTCCCGGCCACCATGGAACTGTGCGTTCTGGCGTTTTTCCTCGCCCTGCTGGTAGGCATTCCTCTCGGCATTACTGCGGGTGTCATGCGAGGAAAATGGCCGGACGTGGCTATCAGCACTCTCGCCCTGCTCGGCTTCTCGATTCCTATCTTCTGGCTCGCGCTGCTGTTGATGCTGTTCTTTTCGCTCCAGCTCGGCTGGCTGCCGGTTTCAGGCCGTATCGACCTGCTGTATCAGCTCAAAACGGTCACCGGCTTTGCGCTGATTGACGCCTGGCTGTCTCACTCGCCCTACCGCCATGAGATGATTGTCAGTGCGATTAAGCACATGATCCTGCCCATTGCTGCACTGGCGGTCGCGCCGACCACGGAGGTTATTCGCCTGATGCGCATCAGCACCGACGACGTGCTGTCGAAAAACTACATTAAGGCGGCGGCAACGCGTGGCCTGTCTCGCTTTACCATTATTCGCCGCCACGTGCTGCACAACGCACTGCCGCCAATTATCCCGCAGCTCGGCCTGCAATTCTCGACCATGCTGACGCTGGCGATGATAACCGAGGTGGTCTTTAACTGGCCGGGACTGGGCCGCTGGCTGGTTAACGCGATTCGCCAGCAGGACTACGCGGCGATTTCAGCCGGTGTCATGGTGGCGGGAACCTTGGTCATTCTGGTCAACGTACTTTCCGACATTCTAGGCGCGATGCTGAACCCATTGAAACATAAGGAATGGTATGCCTTTAGATAACGTATACCGTGAAAAACAGGCGCCCAGCACCCTGCGCTACACCTGGCGTATTTTTTATCGTGACAGCCTGTCGATGATTGGCTTTTACGGCGTGATTGGGCTGCTGTTCCTGTGTATTTTTGGCAGCCTGCTCGCACCTTACCAGCTCGATCAGCAGTTTCTGGGGTATCAACTGCTGCCGCCTTCGTGGTCACGCTATGGTGATGTTTCGTTCTTTCTCGGGACCGACGATTTAGGGCGAGACCTGCTGAGCCGCATTCTGAGCGGTGCAGCGCCAACGATTGGCGGTGCCTTCCTGGTCACGCTGGCCGCGTCCGTGTGTGCCATCATCATTGGCGTATTGGCGGGGATTACCCGCGGTATCCGCTCGGCGGTGCTGAACCACATTCTCGATACGCTGCTGTCTATCCCTTCTCTGCTGCTGGCCATTGTGGTGGTTGCGTTTATCGGGCCTAAGCTCGAACACGCCTATCTTGCCGTCTGGCTCGCGCTGCTGCCGCGCATGGCGCGCACGCTTTACGTTGCCGTGCATGACGAGATGGAGAAAGAGTATGTGGTCGCGGTGCGTCTCGACGGCGCAACCACGCTGCAAATTCTGCGCTATGCGGTACTGCCAAACATCGTCGCCGTGCTGGTGACCGAGTTCACCCGTTCCGTGTCGATGGCGATTATGGACATTGCCGCGCTCGGCTTCCTCGACCTCGGCGCACAGCTTCCGTCTCCGGAATGGGGTGCCATGCTGGGGGACTCGCTGGAGCTGGTTTACGTCGCGCCCTGGACCGTGATGCTGCCCGGTGCGGCAATCCTGATTAGCGTGTTATTAATCAATCTGTTGGGCGATGGCGTGCGTCGCGCGATTATTGCAGGGGTGAAATAATGCCGTTACTGGATATTCGCAATCTGACTATCGAATTCATGACCTCGGACGGCCCGGTGAAGGCCGTCGATCGCGTCAGCATCACGCTGACCGCGGGAGAGGTTCGCGGACTGGTTGGGGAATCTGGCTCAGGCAAAAGCCTGATTGCCAAGGCAATTTGTGGCGTAACCAAAGACAACTGGCGCGTTACCGCCGACCGTATGCGCTTCGACGACATCGACCTGCTCCAGCTCAGCCCGCGTGAACGCCGCAAGCTGATTGGTCATAACATCTCGATGATTTTCCAGGAGCCACAGTCGTGCCTTGACCCTTCCGAGAGTATCGGTCGTCAGTTGATTCAGGCTATTCCGGGCTGGACCTATAAAGGTCTTTGGTATCAGCGTTTTATGTGGCGTAAACGTCGCGCTATCGAACTGCTGCACCGCGTGGGGATCAAGGACCATAAAGACATCATGGCCAGCTTCCCCTACGAGCTCACCGAGGGTGAATGCCAGAAGGTGATGATTGCTATCGCGCTTGCCAACCAGCCGCGACTGCTGATTGCCGATGAGCCAACCAACGCGATGGAGCCGACCACGCAGGCACAGATTTTCCGTCTACTGGCGCGACTCAACCAGAACAACAACACCACCATTCTGCTGATCAGCCATGACTTGCAGATGATGAGCAAGTGGGCCAACCGGGTTAACGTGCTTTACTGCGGGCAAACGGTGGAAAGCGCGATGTGCGAGGACTTGCTCGCGGCGCCGCATCACCCTTATACCCAGGCGCTTATCCGCGCGATGCCTGACTTTGGCCACTCTCTGCCGCACAAGAGCCGCCTTAACACGCTGCCCGGCGCTATTCCCTCGCTTGAGCATCTTCCCATCGGTTGCCGCCTAGGGCCACGCTGCCCTTACGCACAGAAGAAATGCATTGAGACGCCGCGCCTGCGCCTGGCCAAGACTCACGCCTATGCCTGCCACTTCCCGCTCAATATGGAGGAGCAATAATGGCTGAGACACTGCTCGAGGTCAGAAACCTGTGCAAAACTTTCCGCTATCGTACGGGACTGTTTCGCAAGATGAATTTGCAGGCGGTCAAGCCGGTAAACTTCACGCTGCGTGCAAAACAAACGCTGGCGATCATCGGTGAAAACGGCTCCGGTAAATCCACGCTGGCAAAAATGCTGGCGGGAATGATTGAGCCGACCGACGGTGAGATCCTGGTTGAAGACAAGAGCCTGAAGTTTGGTGATTATCGCCAGCGCAGTCAGACTATCCGCATGATTTTTCAGGATCCGACGACGTCGTTGAACCCACGTCAGCGGATCGGACAAATTCTTGAAGCGCCGCTGCGCCTGACGAGCAGTATGGAAGCGCACGATCGTGAAGTGCGCATTAACCAAACGCTGCGTCAGGTCGGTTTGCTGCCGGACCATGCCAATTATTATCCGCATATGCTGGCCTCCGGGCAGGTGCAGCGCGTGGCGTTGGCGCGTGCACTGATTCTGCAACCCAAGGTCATCGTTGCCGACGAAGCGCTGGCGTCGCTGGACATGTCGATGCGTTCGCAAATCATCAACATGATGCTGGAATTGCAGGAAAAGCACGAAATTTCATACATTTATGTCACACAACATCTTGGCATGATGAAACATATTAGCGATCAGGTGCTGGTGATGCACAATGGCGAAGTGGTGGAACGGGGGATTACTGAGGAAGTATTGGCCTCGCCGCAGCATGACCTCACCCGCAGACTGGTGGCCAGCCACTTTGGTGAGTCGCTCAATGCGGATGCATCGCGTCGGGACGGTAAAGCGTAGTTGAAACAAAGGCGAGCTAGAACCGACGAGGCATAGTCGGTTTTATCTGCCTTTTTTTATTTTACTATTCCTTTTAGCTATGATTTATCACTTAACAGTATTTTATATGGCGTGAACGATCGGCAAGGATAGAGTCTGAAATTGCCCTCGCAAAGGACTCGATCATGGAACAACAGCGCCGGGCCGCTATCGATGGTTGGTATCACGAAACCCAATCCAGCCAGCAGCGGCATACACCATTGGATCCCTGTCAAACTGAACCTGACAGCATTCTCTTAGGTCTTGAACAAAAGATAGAGCCCTCACTGCGCCGCTTGCTGACTCAGCGCAACGGTTTATTGTTTGCGGCTCAAACCTGTTACAACAAGCTGTTTCCTAAAAGTGTCTCACTCTCACGCTTTCAGACGCTCTCACTGTACGACAGACTCAGCAGCGCATTGACCGTGGCGCAGGTTACCGGCATTCAGCCGCTCTGTAGCCATTATGCCGCACGCCTTGCCCCGCTCAACTGTCCCGACGCCTCTCGTGAAAGCAACATTCGTCAGACTCATCTCGCCCAATACGCCAGACTGCTCGCCACTCAACCGACGCTGATTAATTCTGCGATGCTTAAGCAGCTCGCCGACGTGGGTCTGAGTCCGCAGGATATTGTGCTGTTCTCACAGCTGATTGGCTTCGTGAGTTTTCAGGCTCGACTGCTGGCGGTGGTTAATGCGCTGGCAGGCCGTCCGGCAACGGTATTGCCTGGTTTCCCACGGCCAGAAGATAACGACCAGCGCGGGTTCTCCCTGCAGCTGCGCAGCTGGCACGCATTTTTGCCGGAGGTCGATCTGCATAAAGCCAGCAAAGAACAGCTGGATGTGCTCGACTTCTGCGCCCCCGACGCACGTGAATCCTCGTTTTATCGCCTGCTGTTGCAGGATTCCGCCACCCTTGACGCGCTGTCTGCGGTGACAACGCACATTATGCAGCAGCATGGCGATGAAAAATCGGCGCTTAAAGAGTGGGCTGCCGCTGCCACTTCGCGCATTAACGGCTGCCTGTTCTGTGCCGGTATCCACGGCCGCTATTATCTCGACTGCGGCGGAGAGACCGCGCATATCGACAGCCTGTTCCAGGACAATGAGGTGAAAAATGTGGCTCAGTCGTCGATTGACCCGCTGGTTAAATCCGTTAAAACCTTAACCCAGGCACCGGAAAAATTTGATGCCTCAGCCATCCAGCCACTGATCAATGCGGGGTATAGCTACCCGCAAATTTTAGACGTTTTATTGAGCAGCGCGCTGTTTAACTGGTTGAATAGACTCATCCAGACGCTGGGCGAATCTCGTCCAGCCTAAGCCAACTGTTATCGTGGTTATTGCAGGGGATCTCTCTCTGCAATGACCGTTTTCTAGTCATCCCTCTCGCTCCCTACCTCCTCAACTGATACTTGGCTTAATTCCTATCTAAAATTTAGTGTTAAAAAGTGACGAATATCACATTACAATCGTCACCCAAAAAACGCTTGCAAAATCACAGAGTTTACTTATTTATAAAATCCTGCAAAACATTCTAAAAACAGAGTTTACTCTCAGTTTAATCCGATAAAGTGCCTTCATAAATCTGATATTACACTGTGATCCAGCTTTTAAACCCTCGTTATAAATGATTGATTATTAGTCAGGATATAAATTCAACAATTTTATTAAACATAAACTTTAATCCTGCGTAACAATTCGAACAGAGTTTAATCAGGGGGCGAAGTATAACTGTAACAGGATATGACAAAAAGCTTGCCTGAATACGAAAGATAGTGAACATTACCCGCCGTCACACATCCTATAACTATGCAAAGCGTGCTTGCCCGCACGACATTTGTAATGCCTGTCCTAGAAACAGGAAGAGATAAAAAGAGGTATTAGTGTCTAAAACAAACTCAACACCAACCCAAGAAAGCGTCAGCATGAACGCCTTCAAACAGCCTCGCTCGTTCTACCTTATTTTCTCCATCGAATTATGGGAAAGATTTGGTTACTACGGCCTGCAGGGAATTATGGCGGTTTACCTGGTCAAGATGCTTGGCCTGAGTGAATCAGCTTCTATCACCCTGTTCTCGTCTTTCAGTGCACTGGTCTATGGCTTCGTTGCCATCGGCGGCTGGCTGGGCGACAAAGTGCTCGGGTCCAAACGCGTCATCGTTCTCGGCGCCTTGGTGCTGGCACTGGGCTATGCTCAGGTTGCCTACTCCGGTCACGATATTTTCTGGGTTTACATGGGTATGGCGACTATCGCCGTCGGCAGTGGCTTGTTTAAAGCAAATCCATCCTCTTTGCTGTCTACTTGCTATGCCAAAGATGACCCGCGTCTCGATGGCGCGTTCACCATGTACTACATGTCAGTCAATATCGGTTCATTCTTCTCCATGCTGGCAACGCCATGGTTAGCCGCGAAGTACGGCTGGAGCGTCGCGTTCTCTCTGAGCGTGGTCGGGATGCTTATCACCCTGGTGAACTTCATGTTCTGCCGTCACTGGGTGAAAAACCACGGCTCCAAGCCTGACTTCCAGCCGATGCACCTGGGTAAACTGCTGATGGTTGTGGTAGGCGTGGTTGCGCTGATCGCCGTTTCAAGCTTCCTGCTGCATAATCAGAGCATCGCGCGTTGGGCACTGCTAGTAGTGGCTATTGGCATCGTCTGCATCTTCGGTAAAGAGACCTTCGCACTGAAGGGCATCGCCCGTCGCAAGATGATGGTCGCCTTCATTCTAATGTTGCAGGCTATCGTGTTCTTCGTGCTGTATGCGCAGATGCCAACCTCGCTGAACTTCTTCGCCATCCATAACGTGAACAACCATCTGCTGGGTATCGACTTCCAGCCAGAGCAGTATCAGGCGCTGAACCCATTCTGGATCATGGTAGCGAGCCCGATTCTGGCGACTCTTTATGCCAAGCTGGGTGACCGTATGCCTATGCCGCACAAATTTGCTATTGGGATGGTGCTGTGTTCACTGGCGTTCCTGGTGCTGCCTTGGGGCGCAACCTTCGCCAGCGATGCGGGTATCGTTTCCGTTAACTGGCTGGTGCTGAGCTACGCGCTGCAGAGTATCGGCGAGCTGATGATTTCTGGTCTAGGTCTGGCAATGGTCGCACAGTTGGTCCCTCAGCGTCTGATGGGCTTCATCATGGGCTCCTGGTATCTGACCACCGCGGCGGCGGCAATCATTGCCGGTAAAGTGGCGGCGCTGACCGCCGTTCCAGGCGACATCACCGATGCACATGCGTCTCTGGCTATCTATAGCCACGTGTTTATGCAAATCGGCCTGGTGACCGGCGTGATTGCACTGCTGATGCTGGTGACTGCATCAAAACTGCACCGCATGACACTGGATCGCGACTCCGATGAGAAACATCAGCCACAGGCGGGAGTTTCCACCTCTCGCGCATAATTTCTCGACGTAATCTGCTTTTCAACTCTCCCCTTGGACGATGTATGCGTCATCAGGGGGAGAACGCCGGTGCGGCATCCCCCGCCGCACCGGTGGCAAAAGCGATTAATCCTTGTCCTTTTGTTTCTCATTTCACAGCCTTAGCTATAATTAAATTCCGACAATTTACTCTGAGACAAAAGCAGAGTGTTAAGCTTGTCGAGAAAATAAGGTAATATTACCGTCCATCAATAACTAACAAGATAAGCCTTGTCATGATTATCAAACCTAAAATTCGTGGATTTATCTGTACGACCACTCACCCAATCGGCTGTGAGGCCAACGTGCGTGAGCAAATTGCATACGTGAAAGCGCAGGGCAAACTGAAAGACGGACCAAAACGCGTCCTGGTCATTGGTGCCTCCACTGGTTATGGGCTTGCCTCAAGAATTAACGCCGCGTTTGGTGCAGATGCTGCCACCATTGGGGTGTTCTTCGAAAAACCGGGCAGCGAAAGCAAAACGGGTTCAGCCGGCTGGTACAACTCCGCCGCTTTCGATAAAGCCGCTAAAGAAGAAGGCTTGTATTCTAAAAGCATCAACGGTGATGCATTCTCCAACGAATGCCGCGATACCGTCATTAAACTTATCAAAGAAGACCTGGGTCAAATCGACCTGGTGGTTTACTCACTGGCCTCTCCAGTGCGTAAATTACCTGATTCAGGCGAACTGGTGCGTTCTGCGCTGAAACCTATCGGCGAGCCGTACGAATCAACCGCGCTGGACACCAACAAAGACAAGCTGGTGACCGCCGTTGTTGAACCTGCAAACGAGCAGGAAATTGCCGATACCATCAAGGTGATGGGCGGTCAGGACTGGGAACTGTGGATGAACGCGCTGGAAGACGCAGGCGTATTGGCCGACGGTGCCAAGTCTGTGGCCTACTCTTACATCGGTACCGAGCTGACCTGGCCAATTTACTGGCACGGTACGCTGGGCAAAGCGAAAGAAGACCTCGATCGTGCAGCTCAGGCTATCGACACCCGACTGAAAGCCAAGGGGGGTTCTGCGAACGTTGCGGTGCTGAAATCCGTGGTGACCCAGGCTTCTGCCGCTATTCCAGTAATGCCTCTCTATATTGCTATCTCTTTCAAAATCATGAAAGAGCAAGGCATCCACGAAGGCACTATCGAGCAGATCCAACGTCTGTTCGCGACCAAACTGTACAATAACTCCGTGCCTGACACCGACGACAAAAATCGTCTGCGTCTGGACGACTGGGAACTGCGCGACGAAGTGCAGAAGACCTGCGGCGTTATCTGGTCTCAGCTGACTGATGACAACATCTATGAGCTGACCGACTATCAAGGTTACAAAGACGAATTCCTGCGTCTGTTCGGTTTCGGTCTGAAAGGCGTTGATTACGATGCCGACGTCAGCGCTGAAGCGAACTTCGACGTTATCGAATTAGTCTGATAACTCAGAGATAGAAAAGGGGGGGAACGGCGACGTTCCCCCCCTTTTTTTATCGCTGCCCTTCCCCCGGCGGTTCTTGATGTAAGAGACCGCACATTTTTAACAAAAAATGCTGATATTTTTAAATGCGGCCCAGTATTTGCTTATTCGTTTTGTTATATTTGATTCAATCTTGAATTCACCAGGAATGCCTCCATGGAAAAACGTAAAGTCCTGGATGAAGGACGCCAACTGAAGCGGCTCAATGCCGAGACCCGCAAGCTCTCACACGTGCATAAATGGTTCGCCATCGTCGCCGCGCTCGACTGCGTGCTGGTTTACTTCTACGACCGCGATATGCGAAATCTGGTGTTCTCGGGCGGAGTATGTCTGGTCTGTACCTTCCTGTGGTTAAAAGGACGACGGAAATCCCGGGCCTATCGCCGTGAATTCCGTGAAAAATACTCCAATACCTCTCCCAAACCCTGATCTGTGCTTCGGCATATGCCATTAGCCAGATAAATAATGCTGGCGGCCTTATTAAATCATTCCATTAGCCGACGCCGCCTTTTTACCGCAGACTGTTTGTAAGCTGAAAAGCAGCACGTTTTTATTTGGTTTGTGAAAGCCTTTCCTACAATTTTTTGGATGACCTCTGCGTCAGGCGTATAAATTATGTCAATATTTTCAGGTATTTGGGTTCCACTGGTTACGCCTTTCAATCAGGGTGAAATTGATTTTCCCGCGCTGACCGCACTGTGCCAGCACGTTATGGACAGAGGCGTTGACGGCGTTGTGGTGTGTGGCACCACCGGCGAAGCGCCGATGCTCAGCAAAGAAGAACAGCTGCAAGTCCTCGACGCCGTGCTGACCGTCGTGCCGGGTAATAAAGTGATGATGGGCCTTTCTGGCACCCACATGCCCAGCATTGTGGCAATGCAGAAAGCCATTACCGAGCGTCCAATTGCCGGTATTTTGCTGCCTGCACCTTACTATATCCGCCCTTCTCAGGCTGCTCTGGAGGCGTTCTTCACTCAGCTTGCCGACAGCTCAAGCGTGCCAATCGTGGTGTACAACGTACCTTATCGCAGCGGTATTCATCTCGAGCTGGAAACCCTGCGTCGTCTGGCCAAGCATCCACGCATCGTGGCAGTGAAAGACTGCGGCGGCAGCACCGATTTGACCTATTCCCTGATTGCCGACGGCGAGTTGGACGTGCTGTGTGGCGAAGACGGGCAGATTCTGGCCACCCTGTGCATGGGCGGAAACGGCGCTATCGCCGCTTCGTCTCACCTGTTCCCAGAGAAATTCGTGGCGCTTGTCAAACAGGTTCAGGCCTGTGACCTTGCCGCCGCACGCGAGAACTTCTTCCAGCTGATGCCACTTATTCGCCTGATGTTTGCCGCGCCAAACCCGGCATCTATCAAGTTTGCGCTCTCACTGGGTGGCCTGATGCAAAACGAACTGCGTGCGCCAATGTTGCCTGCCCCCGCAGAAGTTGAAGAAGCTATCGTCAATTATCTCAATACATTCAGCAGATAGATTATAATGTGAACAGCTGCAACCAGACGACGATATAGTTCCTGGCATACCATCTGATAACTCGGGGTTTGTATGAAACTTTATTATAAAGCGGGTGCCTGTTCACTTTCTCCACACATTGTCCTGCGTGAAGCCGGTCTTGATTTCACTATCGTTAAAGTCGATTTAGTGACAAAAAAGACCGAGCAGGGCGAAGATTTCTATCACATCAATCCCAAAGGCCAGGTGCCAACGCTGGTCCTGGATGACGGAACGGTGCTCACCGAAGGTGCCGTGGTGGTGCAATACATTGCTGACCAGAAGCCCGACCGACAGCTTTTGCCGGAATTTGGCTCTCTGGCCCGCTATCATGCGCTGGAATGGTTGAACTATATTGCGACCGAAATTCACCGCAGTATTAGCCCGCTGTTTAATCCCAAAACCCCCGACGAATACAAATTCATGACCCGCGAGGCGCTGCATAAAAAGCTGGCCTACCTGAATACTTCATTGAAGGACAAACAGTTCCTGCTAGGCAACCGTTTTAGCGTGGCGGATGCGTATCTGTTTAACATGATGAGATGGGCCAAGGCGCTGAAGTTTGACCTCTCTTCACTGCCCGATTTGAACAGCTACATTGAGCGAGTCGCGGCCAGGCCGGCGGTGGATGCGGCGCTGGTGGCCGAGGGACTGAAATAATAGAAATCGGTTCCCCCGGAGCCGGGGGAACCTAATAATATCAAAGCTTAACGGCAGGGAAATGGTGGGTCGGATGCACAATCTTGTCCTGCGCTGCCACGACCTGTAGCTCGTATTCACCCATTGAATGAGTGGCCAGCATAACCTCGTAAACGGCCGCCGTCACGTGCTCTAGCGCCTGGTCAAGCTGCTGGCCTTTAAGCAAGTCCACCAGCAGTAATCCGCTGGTCAAATCGCCTACGCCCACCGGTTGACGCGCGCCGAAATCCACCAGCGGACGGTGGATATGCCACGCCGCCTCTGCGGTCACCAGCAGCATTTCGAAACGATCGCTCTGATAACCGGCACGGCTAAGGTGTTTGATAAGCACCACTTTGGGACCTTTGGCAATAAGCTCACGCGCCGCTCTCACCGCGTCTTCGACGTTATTGACCGTGCTCCCGCTCAGCATTTCCAGCTCCAGCAGGTTTGGTGCGATAATATCGCAGTTAACCAGCGCCTGTTTGCAGTGGAACTCAGCCACGCCCGGTGCAACGATGCACCCCTTCTCAGGATGCCCCATCACCGGATCGCAGAAGTACCAGGCTTCTGGATTCGCCGCTTTGACCTGCTTAACGATTTGCAGGATATGCTCGCCCTGCTCCGCCGAACCAATGTAGCCACTCAGCACGGCGTCACAGTCCTTAAGACGGTCAATCTCGGCAATACCGCGTGCGATATCGGTAAGATGGCTGGCGGGCATCACGCAGCCGGTCCAGTGGCCATACTGGGTATGATTTGAAAACTGGACGGTATTCAGCGGCCAAACGTTTGCGCCCATACGACGCATAGGAAATTCTGCCGCGCTGTTGCCTGCGTGACCGAAAACGGTATGGGATTGAATCGAGAGAATATTTTTCATGAGAGTCCGATGCCAACGTCATCAGCGAGATGGCGCAACGGGTCAATGAGATTGCCGACGGCAGGCCTGGAGCGTCCCGTCGGCGGTTCGGTTTATTTCCAGACTGCCAGGCAGTAGTTCTTCTTGCCGCGACGCAGCAGCGTATAACGGCCAAAGAGGCGGTCGCTGTCGCTGAATTTGTATTCAGGATCGGCCTGCTTCTCGCCGTTGACCATCACCGCATTAGACGAAATAGCGGTACGTGCGCGGCCGCGTGAAGGTTCCAGCTCGGCGTTAACCAGCGCCTGCTGCAAATCAACATCACCTTCCAGCTCGATGCTTGGCATACCGTCTTGCGCCAGCTGGGCGAAGTCGGCTTCGCTCATGTCGCTTAATGCGCCGGAGAACAGGCTGGCAGTGATGCGACGCGCTGCGGCCAGGCCTTCTTCGCCGTGAACCATACCGGTAACCTGCTCGGCAAGCACGTACTGTGCACGCGGTGCGGTACCGCTATTTTTGTCTTCTTCTTCCAGCGCATTAATTTCTTCAATGCTCATGAAGGTGAAGAATTTCAGGAAACGATAAACGTCGGCATCCGCGGTATTGATCCAGAACTGGTAGAATTTGTAAGGGCTGGTTTTCTTCGGATCCAGCCACACGGCGCCGCCTTCGGTTTTACCGAACTTGGTCCCGTCTGATTTGGTGATCAATGGAACGGTCAGACCAAACACCTGCTTCTGGTGCAGACGACGCGTCAGGTCGATACCCGAGGTGATGTTACCCCACTGGTCAGAACCCCCAATCTGTAGCTCAACCTTGTGCAGGTCGTACAGAGAAGAGAAATCGTAACCCTGTAGCAGGTTGTAAGAAAATTCGGTAAAGGAGATACCGCTGTCGTCACGATTCAGACGCTGCTTAACCGCTTCCTTGTTAATCATCTGGTTAACTGAGAAGTGCTTGCCGATGTCACGCAGGAAGGTCAGCACGTTCATGCCGCCGAACCAATCGTAGTTATTGGCAGTGACCGCACTGTTCTCACCGCAGTTGAAGTCAAGGAACGGGGAAACCTGATGACGGATTTTTTCAACCCATTCGTTTACGGTTTCGTTGGTATTCAGCTTACGTTCGGTCGCCTTGAAGCTCGGGTCACCGATGAGGCCGGTTGCGCCACCGACCAGAGCAACAGGCTTGTGGCCGTCCAACTGGAAGCGTTTCAGGCACAGCAAAGGCACCAGATGGCCCAAGTGCAGGCTATCGGCGGTAGGATCGAAACCGCAATACAGTGCAATTGGCCCTTGCGCCAGTCGCTCTGCTAACGCATTTTCGTCCGTAACCTGGGCGATAAGCCCCCGCTCCTGCAATTGTTGAATCAAGTTGCTGCTTGCCATCAAAAACTCCATCAATTCTGGAAAATTGTTTATCGGGATTATTCATGCAAAAAAACGCGCCGACACCCTCGTCCACGCGTTTGCGAAATCTGGGATTACAAAGACTGACCGTTAAGGCACAGGGAGTTTGTAAGGGGTATAGAATAAAGCGCCCGAGGGACGAGCGCTAGGTTTTCAGACAACTTTTAGCGGCTTAAGGCGCGAGTCGGTCTATTTTCCAACCAGTTCCCGGCGCATTGCCTTCAGATGCCGTCTCGCGCTGATAAATGAAGCGGTCATGCAGGCGATGTTCGCCGCCCTGCCAGAACTCCATCGAATCGAATTTCACGCGGAATCCGCCCCAGAAGCTTGGCAACGGGACTTCGCCATTGCTGAATTTCTGCTTCAGCTCGAGGAACTTGCTTTCCAGCACGCCGCGGGCAGAGATACGCGTCGATTGCTGGGAGACCCAGGCCCCGATCTGGCTGTCTTTCGGACGGCTGGTGAAGTATTTCATCACCTCCAGCGTCGGTAAACGTTCGGCCTGCCCCAGCACGATGACCTGACGGTCAAGCATGTGCCACGGAAAAAGCAGGCTGATACGCGGATTCAGCGCCAGCTGCTGTGCCTTGCGGCTGCCCAGGTTAGTGAAGAACACCATGCCATGCTCATCGTAGTGTTTGAGCAAGACGATACGTTGGAAAGGCTGACCATTTTCGTCCACGGTAGCGACGCACATTGCGGTCGGATCCGGAAGTTTTGCCTCGCAGGCCTGTCTTAACCAGTGCTCGAACAGCGCCATCGGCTCTGCCGTCAAATCTTTGCGGCGCAAACCACCTCGGGTATATTCACGTCGCAGATCGGCAACGTCAAACTCATTATTTTCAGCCATATAGGTTCAACATTTAGTCAGTAGTGGGATGGGTTTATTTTGCGCCACACTTTAAAAGATAACAATGCTCTATCCCCAAGTAATCGGGATTACAGCAACGCGGCAAGTGAAAGCATTTCCGGACGCTGACTCAGGTAAGTGGCCGGGGTGAACAGGCACGCTGTCGCGCCTAGTTCGCAGGAACGATGACACAATCGTCGATGATCACGTCATCGCCGCGCTGGACTAATGCTGCGTTACCTTTGGACCAGAACGTGTAGTGACCGTCGCTGTAGCGCGTACCGGACGCCGCTTCTACCTGCGGCAGATGCAGCTGAATCCCGTCGAGAATTAAACTGACCTGCCGTGCCGGTTTGTTAAGCGTTACGCTAAGCGGCGTCGTGCCGCATTCATAATGCAGTTGAACGCTGTCGGGAGCGGCGTCGGAGGCCGGTTGATGGCTAAACTGACTGCAACCGGCCAGTACAACGCTGGTTAGTCCGACGAGAATGGCTTTTTTCATTTTGATTTTCCTGATTTTTGCCCGTGCTAACCACTCTAGTCTATTCACGTACAACGTTGGAAAAAACCGGATAAATCGCACCGAGCACCGTTTCGCGGCTCGCACCAGTCACAGAAGGCAGATTGCCCGGCTGTCCCGAAAGCGTGCGAAACGCCAGCCACGCAAAGGCTAACGCCTCCATGTCATCACCGCTCACGCCAAATGCGTCAGTAGGGCTAACCTCGGTGCCGGGCAGCATCGCCGACAGACGCGCCATCACCAACGGATTTCTCGTCCCGCCGCCACACACCAGCAGCCGGTCGCAGCCGCCCGCCAGCTGAACCTGTTCGGAAATACTGGTGGCCGTCAGTTCGGCCAGCGTCGCCTGCACGTCCTCCGCCGCCAGCGGATGCGCACTCGCCAGCTGTCGCTCGAGCCACGCCAGATTGAAATATTCGCGGCCGGTGCTCTTTGGCGCAGGTTCGGCAAAATAGGCGTCGGAGAGCATGTGCTGTAACAACATCAAATCCACCCGCCCTTCACTCGCGAACGCGGCGTCTTTGTCGTAGGGCAGCGCGCGCTGCTGCCAGATCCAGGCGTCCATCAGCATATTGCCCGGACCGGTATCATAGCCGCGAATAGGCTGGCCGGGCAGCAACAGCGAAAGGTTGGCAATACCGCCGATATTAAGGATCATCCGGCGTTCGGTGGGATGCGCGAGCAGTGCCTGATGGAAGGCGGGCACCAGCGGCGCGCCCTGCCCGCCCCATGCCATATCACGACGACGAAAATCGCCGATGGTGGTAATGCCGGTCATCGCGGCAATGCGATTATTGTCACCCAGCTGCATGGAGAACGGCGTGTCGCCTTTCGGCTGATGCCACACGGTTTGCCCGTGGCAGCCGATGGCGGTCACCTCTTCGGCGTCGATCCCTGCCTTGTCGAGCAATCCCAGCACCGCCTCGGCGAAAAGACGTCCCAGACGGGCATCCAATTCGCCGACCTGTGAAAGCGTCACCGCCTGTCCCTGGCACATGCCGAGTACCGCCTCTTTAATGTCCGGCGGGATAGGATGCGAGTAGCTGGCCTGCTGGGCCACCATGCGTTCATCGATCGCCGCCAACACGACGTCAACTCCATCCAGACTGGTGCCTGACATAACGCCGATGTAACGGCCTGACTTCTTGGTTAGCATCTTATGAACTCCCGCAAAAATCCCGAAGGATAAAGGTTAATTAAACAGGCTGTCACAAAGAAAGGGTTTTGGTCGCGTATTTTTTTGCTAATCTCGCAAAAATAAACCAACGTTTATTATTAGTTGATAAGCGCGTCTATAAGATAATCACCAGTTTGAGTTATGATAGTAGCTGACACTATCTACAATGATGTTGAACTGTGTCCCGATTTCAAACGTCGACTCGCTGAACTGCGGGGACGTGACTATAAACAGGAGCTTTTTATGATTAAGCGTATTCTCATCGTCGCTCTGATGGGTTCCACTCTCGCCGGTTGCGTAAGCGACTCACTGTCAGGCAATGTCTACTCATCCTCACAGGCGAAGCAGGTTCAAAACATTTCTTACGGTACTTTGGTGTCTGTTCGCCCAGTGCAGATTCAGGGTGATGACCAAAACAACGTGATAGGCGCTATCGGTGGAGCCGTATTGGGTGGTTTCCTGGGTAACACCATTGGTCGCGGTGCAGGGCGCAGCCTGGCGACAGCCGGTGGTGCAGTGGCCGGTGCGGTTGCGGGTAACGCAGTCACTAATGGCCTGAACCGTGCAAACGGTGTTGAACTGCAGATCCGTAAAGATGATGGCAACACCATCCAGGTCGTGCAGAAAGTTGACAGCAGCACCAAATACTATGTTGGCCAGCGCGTCAGCATGGCGACCAGCGGCAGCACCATCACCGTTTCTCCGGGCGTTTAATCTCCCCTCGCTCGTGACCTTGTTACGGGCATAAAAAAAATCGGAATCCCTGCCTGCAGGGGTTCCGATTTTTTTCCTGGCTACGGTCTTGCTTAAAAACAAATCGAAGATTAAATCACGGTAAACGCATGGCCATCGATGTGGTTCTAATGCTTGCTGTCGTTATGGTTTGTTTTGTAGGGAAGCAATGTTTTTTTCTAATCTTGCCAACATTTCTAACAGCAAATTAATATCGGTAGAAGACATCCCTGAAAGGATCTCTTTGCGGGTATCATCAATCACCGTTTCCATCTGATTAATGATTGGTGCCGCTTCTTCCGTGAGTTTAATGCGCTTCGCACGGCGATCGCTGGCGCAGGTTTGACGCGTTATCAGCCTTTTCTCTTCCAACTGATCCAAGGTTCGCACCAGCGACGGCTGTTCAATACCGATAGCTTTTGCCAATTGAATCTGAGACTGCTCAGGCGGTAAGATATTGATGTTATGCAAGGTAACCCAATGCGTTTGCGTCAGCTCCAATGGCTTCAGCCGATCGTCGATTAACGCACGCCAGACACGAACTAATCGTGCGAGATCTGACCCAAGGTTTGATTCCAATGCACCCTCCTTATAATTAGCATGCTAAGATAACTCCCCAGAGTTTAGCTTAGTTCTCGTGAATTTAATCGTAAAATTACAAATCTAAAACGGTAACACCTTATACAATTAATCTGAGACTCGTGCCCCGAATGCAAAACGCACCCAGAAGCCAGGTTATTTATAACACAACCCGATGCAGAGATTAATATTGTGATTGCGCAAATGTTCCATTCTGGCCCTTTTCTCCCAGATCTTGTGCTGGGTGCCTCTCTATATTTTCCTCCTATTTTTAAAGCTTTTTTACTTGGATTGTTAATTTGGTTGATTATTCACCGATTGTTGCGCAACTGGATCTATTCCGGTGAAATCTGGCATCCCACTTTGATGGATTTATCTATATTTGTCATATCGATATGCGCGGCGCTATTACTGATCGTTAATGAGTAAAAAAGATGAAATTTAAGACACTAAAATATTTTTCAACGCTTGCAGTGCTCGCCGTCGCATTATGCGCGGGTTGGTGGATGTGGAACTATTACATGCAGTCGCCGTGGACTCGCGATGGAAAAGTTCGCGCCGAGCTCGTCGATATCACGCCAGAAGTGTCAGGCAGGGTTACCGATATTACCGTGCATGACAATCAATATGTCCATGCAGGAGAACTTCTGTTTAACCTTGACCCGGTGCCTTTCCAGATTGCGGTGGATAATGCCCAGGCCTCGGTTGACAAGGCACAGGCAGACCTCGATAAAGCCAATCACGAAGCCGAACGCCGGCAGAAACTGGGCCGCGATGTCATCTCGAGCGAGTCGTTAGACCAGGCAAATCTCGAAGCCAAATCAATGAAAGCGACACTTGAAGCGACGAAAGCCATGCTGGAGCAGGCACGCTGGAATCTGAGCAAAACAAAAATTTTTGCTCCGACCGACGGCTACATCACTAACCTGGTGGCGCGTAAAGGCAACTATGCCACTACCGGTACGCCTCTGGTGGCGCTGGTCGATGCGCACTCCTTCTACGTTTTAGGCTATTTCGAAGAAACAAAGCTCAAGCACATCAAGGTCGGCAGTCCGGCCGATATTGTGCTGTATAACGGTAATATCCCGCTCAAGGGTGAGGTCGAGGGTATCGGGCGCGCCATTTACGACCAGAGCGTCGAAAGCGACACCGGCCTGTTGCTCGACGTTAAGCCGAACGTACCGTGGGTGCGTCTGGCTCAACGCGTTCCAGTGAGGATCAAAATCGATAATATCCCGAGTAATCTGGTGCTGGTTGCCGGGACTACCTGCACGATATCGATTCATTATTAAGGGAAAAGCTTGAATTTCTCGTGGCTGGAATGGAAAAACACGCTCTGGGGTCGATCCACGCGAGGACAGTGGCGCTATGCGTTGCGAAACTCTATCGCCATGTGTCTGGCGCTGTGGATTGCCTTTGTGCTACAGCTCGATGAGCCTTACTGGGCCTTTACCTCGGCGGCGGTGGTCAGCTTCCCGACCGTCGGCGGTGTCATAAGCAAAAGTATCGGCCGCGTCTTCGGTAGTCTGCTCGGCGCATCGGCGGCGGTGCTCATTGCCGGACACTGCCTGAACGACCCCTGGCTGTTCACGCTGTTTATCGCCGCCTGGCTGGGCGTCTGCACCTATGCCTCCAATCTGTATCAGAACAATGTCTCCTATGCCTTTGCGTTGGCCGGTTATACCGCCGCGATTATCGCCTTTTCAACCGTCAACGTGACCGATACCGGCACTATCTTTGACATCGCGCAGGCCAGGGTTTGTGAAGTCATTACCGGGATCCTTTGCGGGGGCTTCATGATGATGGTGATGCCCAGCACCTCCGACGGCGATGCGCTGCTGACTTCGTTGCGCAAGATGCACGTTCAGCTGCTGGAACACGCGCAGTTGCTGTGGCGCAGCGAAGTCACCAACCAGATTCGCGTCTCCCACGAGGGGGTAATCAATCAGATACTGACCCTCAACCTGCTGCGTATCCAGGCCTTCTGGAGCCATTACCGCCTGCGTCAGCAGAACAATCTGCTCAACTACCTGCTGCATCAGCAGCTGCGGCTAACCAGCTACATCTCCAGCCTGCGCAGGATGATGCTCAACTGGCCGAATCCTCCCGAGAACCTCAACGAGGTGCTTGCCGCCCTGCTGGACGAGCTGAGGAAACCCAATGCCAGCAAATATCAGCTGGCCAAGACGCTCAAAAACATCCGGCCTGTCGATCCCGCCGACTATCGTCATCACGCTTTCTGGCAACGACTGCGCGATTTTTGCTGGCTCTATTTGCGCAACGAACGACTGCTTCAACAGGTTGAAAACGCCAATGTGGTCTCGGTGGATCAGATTCAGGCCCCCAAGGTGAGTAAACTGACTCGCCACGCCGACGTCTATGAGGCGGCTTACAGCGGATTTCGCACTTTTTTGTGCATCGTGGTGGCCTGCGCGTATTGGATTAACACCCAATGGGACTCCGGGGCGTCGGGCGTCACGTTGGCCGCTATTGGCTGTGTGCTCTACTCCTCGACGGCTTCCCCCATCAACAGCATCAATCTGCTGACTAAGTCGTTGATGCTGCTGTTTATCGGCTGCTTCATTATCAAGTTCGGCGTGATGGTGCAAATCACCGATTTCTGGCTTTTTTGCGCGTTCATCCTGCCGGTATTGGCGACGATGCAGCTGTGCAAATTGCAGTACAAAGCGTATGCCGGTCTGTGGGGACAGCTGATTGTCTTCAGTGGATCGCTGCTCGCCGTGGCGAACCCACCGAGCTTTGACTATCAGTCGTTCATTAATGATGGCTTAGCCGAGATTGCCGGCGTGATGCTGGCCGGACTTTTCTTCCAGGTGTTGCGCCCAAGCTCGGACAGCCGCAAGAGTCGCCGCCAGATTCGCGCCCTGCGCCGCGATTTTATCGACCAGCTTAGCCGCAGACCGCAGATGTCACACTTGCAGTTCGAGTCGCTGATTTACTATCGCGTTAACCAGCTTAATCAGAGCAAGGATCAGGTCTCGCGCACCTGGTTGCTGCGCTGGGGCGTGGTGCTGCTCAACTGTAGCCACATTGTTTGGCAACTGCGAGAGTGGGAAACGCGGTCAAATCCGCTGTCAAAGGTGCGTGACGTGTGCATTCACTGTCTGAAGGGGATTATGACCGAGCGGGGCGTGAGTCATCCGAAGCTTGATGCCAGCCTAAACGAGTTGCAGCGCATCAGCGAAGCGTTGTCGAAGCACCCCGATGCCTCGGCGCGCGAACTGGCGGGTGTCATCTGGCGACTTTACTGTTCGCTGTCGCAGCTGCAGTCGGCTATCAATATAGAAGACGTGGCGGCAGGCGCGTCTGAGCCTGCCGGTAAACCGGCCTGAGGCCGGTTATTTTGCCTCAGGGAACATCGTATCCCAGTGCAGCCTTGCGTATGCGGAACCACTGCTGGCGGTTAATGTCCAGCGACAATGCCTTCCACGCCGAGGCGATACGCTCAATCTTGCCGCTGCCAAGGATCGGTAACGGACGTGACGGCAGACGCATGATCCAGGCATAGACCACTTGATCAATGGTCTCTGCGCCTGTCTCTTCTGCTACTTTCTGCAGTTCATCCCGCAGCGGTTGATATTGTGGATCATTGAAAAGACCCCCGCCTCCCAGACAAGACCAGGCCATCGGCTTGATCCGCAATTGCTGGCATTGATCCAGCGTGCCGTCGAGGATGGCCGGCTGATGAATCGGCGAAATCTCGACCTGATTGGTCACCAGCGAAAACGGCAGGCGCGATTGCAGCAGGGTAAACTGCGCCGGGGTAAAGTTGGAGACACCAAAATACTTCACCTTGCCGCTCTGATGCAGGGCAGTGAACGCCTCGGCGGTTTCGTCTGCGTTCATCAACGGGTCCGGACGATGAATCAGCAGCAGATCGAGGCTGTCAGTATGTAAATTTTTCAGCGAACGTTCGGCCTGCGCAATAACGTAAGCTTTATCGGTAATGTAATGGCCGATCGGATTACCTGGAGCGGCGGTGGTTGAGATCCCGCATTTGCTCACCAGCTGCAGCTTGTCACGCAGCGAGGGGTTGAGCTTCAGCGCCTCACCAAAGGCGGCCTCGCATTGGTAATTGCCGTAGATATCCGCGTGATCGACGGTGGTTATGCCAAGTTCAACGTGTTGATCGATAAACGCCAGCAGCTGTTGCGGCGTCATGCCCCACTCCATTAAACGCCAATAGCCGCAAATCATTGAGGAAAATTCCGGCCCCTGCGGCGCAATACGCGTGCGTTGTTCCATTGTGTATTCCTTTTCTCATTATGGTCGGCCAAGCATAGCCTGTTTTATGAATTTTTCATTGATTTGAAAGGGGAATTAAAACAGTGAGGGCTGTTCGGGAGCCGGATCGTCAGCGGCCCTGGCAGCGCGTTTTAGCCGCAGGAAGCGCTGGTGGCACAGGCGCAATACGTGGCGCTTTTCGGTATCGTTCATGCTCATCCAGCCAAAACGCTCCTCACGACTGCGAAAACAGCCGCGACAATAGCCGTTGGGCCCGGACTCGCACACGCCGCGGCAGGGACTGGGAATGTCGAAAAACTCGAGCTGCTGAGCCAAAATTACTCCGCGCTAACCGATGGATGGAGAGAAAACAGGTAAAGATGCTGATATTTTATACCAAAAATCTGCAAAGGTGACATCTCGACGTAGCAAAATGAGCTGTGGAGCAAAGCCTCAGGTTGACCTAGACTGACTGGTCTATTAACGTGAGCCAAGAATGATTCATCATCCCATCTCATTATTGTTTCAGGAGATAGTTACATGACCAAGCTCTTCACGCCCCTGGTAGTCGGGCATAAAACCCTGCCAAATCGCGTATTTATGGCACCGTTAACCCGTCTGCGCAGCATCGAGCCGGGGGATATCCCTACCCCGCTGATGGGCGAATACTACGCCCAGCGCCATAGCTCCGGCCTGATTATCACCGAAGCGACGCAGGTCTCCTTCCAGGCGAAAGGCTATGCCGGTGCACCGGGTCTGCACACGCCGGAACAAACCGCCGCCTGGAAAAAAATTGTTGCCGGTGTGCACGCGAAAGACGGGCACATTGCCGTCCAGCTGTGGCACGTAGGCCGTATTTCGCACACCAGCCTACAGCCAAATCAGCAGCCGCCGGTTGCGCCTTCCGCCATTGCGGCCGGGACCCGTACTAGCCTGCGCGACGAAAACGGCAATGCCGTCCGCGAAGAGTGCTCGACGCCGCGTGCGCTGGAAACCGCTGAAATTCCGGGGATCGTTAACGACTTCCGCCAGGCAGCAGCCAATTCGCGTGAGGCCGGTTTCGACTACATCGAGCTGCACGCGGCGCACGGCTATTTGCTGCACCAGTTCATCTCTCCGGCTTCTAACAAACGCGAAGACCAGTACGGCGGCAGCATTGAAAATCGCGCTCGCCTAACGCTGGAAGTGGTCGATGCCGCCGTTGCTGAAATCGGCGCCGACCGTGTAGGCATTCGCATCTCGCCGCTGGGCCCATTCAACGGTCTGGACAACGGCGAAGATCAGGAGTCAGCAGCGCTCTACCTGCTCGATGAGCTGAACAAGCGTGGTCTTGCGTATCTGCATATCTCGGAACCCGACTGGGCCGGCGGCAAGCCTTATACCGAGTCGTTCCGCAAAGCGATTCGCGAGCACTATAAAGGTGTCATCGTGGGTGCCGGTGCATATACCGCCGAGAAAGCCGAAGAGCTTATTGCGAAGGGCTACATCGACGCCGTAGCGTTTGGCCGCAGCTATATCGCCAACCCGGATCTGGTTGAGCGTCTGAAAAACCATGCTCCGCTCAACGAGCCGAAGCCAGAAACCTTCTACGGCGGCGGCGCACAAGGCTACACCGACTATCCTACGCTGTAAGTTGCCTCAAAACAGTCTCTAAGCCCGCCAGTGCTTAGAGACTGCTCAGTCGGGATGTCTCTTAAAGACAAAGCGATAGCATTGAGTTAGTCTAGTATTCAATATGTTTTAACTGGCAATCAGAGGAAATTATGCGTTTACTTCACACCATGATCCGCGTTGGCGACATGCAGCGCTCAATCAAGTTTTATACTGAAGTACTGGGCATGAAAGTGCTGCGTACCAGTCAGAATAAAGAATACAAATACGATTTGGCGTTTGTCGGTTATGAAGACGAAAGCGAAGGGGCGGTCATCGAACTGACCTATAACTATGGCGTAGAGAGCTACGACCACGGCACCGCATTCGGCCATCTGGCGCTGGGCGTTGACGACGTTGCGCAAACCTGTGAAGACATTCGCAAAGCAGGCGGCAAAGTGGTGCGTGAAGCAGGCCCGGTTAAAGGTGGTACCACGGTCATCGCCTTCGTTGAAGATCCAGACGGCTACAAAATCGAGCTCATCGAATCTAAACATGCAGGTCAGGGACTGGGTAACTAATCCCGTCTCACCGGTAACTTAAAGGGCGCAATCGAGGCGCCCTTTCTTGCTTTTTATTCTCTCCTCCTGCATCTGGCCTGAAAATTTGCCATAATGCGCGCTGAATTCGTTTAAAGATAAGATACCAATGGCTGACAAAAGTGACATTAACGCCCTGAAAGGTCGTTTCCGCGGGTTTTATCCTGTGGTAATTGATGTAGAAACCGCCGGGTTTAATGCCCAGACCGACGCCCTGCTTGAAATCGCCGCCGTGACGCTGAAAATGGACGAAGACGGCTGGCTGCAAAACGATGAAACGCTGCATTTTCACGTTGAGCCTTTCGAAGGATCGATTTTACATCCTGAGGCACTGGCATTTAACGGTATCGACCCAACTAACCCTCTGCGTGGCGCAGTTAGCGAATACGACGCGCTACACGCCATTTTCAAGGCAATCCGTAAGGGGATGAAGGAGCAGGACTGCAATCGCGCGATTATCGTTGCGCACAATGCCAATTTCGACCACAGCTTCTTGATGGCCGCCGCCGAGCGCGCGGGCCTGAAACGTAATCCGTTCCACCCTTTTGCCACCTTCGACACGGCAGCGTTGAGCGGCCTGGTGCTTGGACAAACTGTGCTGGCCAAAGCCTGCATCAGCGCGGGTATCGTTTTCGACAGTTCTCAGGCGCACTCGGCGCTTTATGACACCGAGCAAACCGCTGCGTTGTTTTGCGAGCTGGTAAACCGCTGGAAACGCCTCGGTGGCTGGCCGTTGCCTATTGCTGAAGAAGAGAGCGTTGAAGAGAAATAAATTCTTCTCGTTAAGATAAATAGTAAGACATAAAAAAAGAGCGGCTACGATAGCCGCTCTTTTTATTTCAAGAGTCGAAGCCGATTATTCTGGCTGCTCTTCCTGAGATTTGTATTTCTCAGCCGTTTCTTTGATCAGCTGCTGCAGTTCGCCACGCTGATACATTTCGATAACGATATCGCAGCCGCCGACCAGCTCACCGTCAACCCACAGCTGTGGGAAGGTCGGCCAGTTGGCGAATTTTGGCATTTCTGCACGGATATCCGGGTTTTGCAGGATATCGACGTAAGCGAAACGCTCGCCGCAGGCAGACAGCGCCTGAACGGCCTGAGCAGAGAAACCGCAGCTTGGCAGCTTTGGAGAGCCTTTCATATAAAGAAGAATCGGGTTCTCGGAAATCTGCTGTTGAATTTTTTCAATAGTAGTGGTCATTTTCTTGCTTCCTCAAGCCATTAATTGGCTGTCACGGTCATTACTTAAATCGGAAAAAACCTGATCAACTGTCTGCCATTGTAACGAGAGCAGCCCTCGGATAAAAACGCCATTTTTTGTGAGGTCTTTAGCGCACAAAAAGGCCTTTAATTGATGCATCCCTGTAATGTCGGTGATAGTATCCCTGATTGTCAAAACAGTGCAAAAATAAAGATTCATATAGAATAACATTTTTATTCTGTGACTTTAACCCAAACGATCCCAAAGGGATCTTTTAGGTAACGTGAATTTAACCCTCTGAATCCTGGTTATTTTTTCGGCGCTATAGCTCATATTTTGCCCAGAAAAAAAGTTATTAACTTTTACTCACAATATGAATTAGAATCGAAGCAATTCGTGCTGTTTTGTCTCCCGCTTTTCGGGAATACTGGGACATCTTTTGATGTTTAACTTCGGCCTAATATTGGTAGCGACGCCATGCGTTTAATGTTTACGCTTTTTGTGCTGCTGTTTACCCAGCTCTTTTTGAATTTGGCGAATGCTTCGCCAAGTCATCGCGTCTCCGCCAAACAGGCCGAAACGCACGTAAGCCAGGCAAAGCCTGATGAGCGACGAAAGCGAAAGGTCGTCGCGAGAAGCAATAGAAAGAACAAGACTGTTCCGGTGAAAGAACAATCGAAAGCCAAAGAACACAGCAGGACGAAAGAGAAAGTGCACGGGAAGGCGAAAGTCGAGCACAAGCATCCTACCAGCACTAAACTCGTCAGGCACAAGGCCGAGAAGCCAACCGCTTCCAGGCTCGCAAGACACAAGGCAGAGAACTCGAAGAAAGAGATAAACTCGATTAGCCGTTCTCTGGCTGCTACCACTAACGTGGTCTGTGCGAAAGAAGGCAAAAAAGCCTACGGACGACACCGAAAGCATAAAACAAAAGAAGATACCTGCACCCCGTTAACGCTGAGTGCAGCGCACAAGAAAAAGTATTTGCATGCTAAAGAAACCGCGATGAACAAGCTGATGCACCAGGTCGGCAAACCTTATCGCTGGGGTGGAACCTCCCCGAATACTGGTTTCGACTGTAGTGGCCTGGTTTATTACGCGTACAAAGATTTAATGCGTATTAAAATGCCTCGCACCGCCAATGAGATGTACCATTTGCGCGATGCGGCCCCGGTTCCACGCGGTGAGCTTGAGTCTGGTGATTTAGTGTTCTTTAGAATTACTAAACGCGGCGCGGCGGACCACGTAGGTGTTTATCTCGGCAACGGTAAGTTTATTCAGTCACCGCGCTCTGGAGAAGACATCAAAATTAGTTATCTGGCAGATAACTACTGGCAAGACCACTACGTTGGTGCTCGCCGGGTCATGACGCCGAAAACGATTCGTTAAATAATGATTTCTCGCTTAACACCTGTGAATAGCATTTAACGAATGGTTTAAGCCTACCCCCTCTCGAGCGGGCGGTAAAATAGAAAAGGGCGATTTCTTTGATAAGAAATCGCCCTTTTTCGTTTCTGCCTGACGGCAAAAGATCAGTGCATGACGGCGGTAAAGCTGAATGCCACGATCGTCACCAGTGCGCACACCACGGTTATCAATGAGTATTTCAGATTGGTATCCACATAGACTCCTTGCCGGATAGAAGATTAAAAACCCTATATTTTATAAGCCTAAATATTTTGCGCGCTTTGCGTAAAAACGTCTACCGATCGTGCACCGATTTGCGCAACTTATCGCGAAAGCGCAAATTTGGCTTTCCCTTTCTTGAGATATAAGAGAAAATTAGCGGTTACCACGCTGTGTGCCCGGTCGGCGTTGTCCGACGCATCTTTCAGGATTCCTGAAACCACCCAACGAATTAACTGCTTAAAATGATTTATGCAGTTGAATGCACGCAGGCAAACGATTAACAAAAAACTAACGTGCTGAAAAGGGTTAGTTCAGGAGTGATTTTTACATGGCCACGATTAAAGATGTCGCTAAGCGCGCTGGTGTTTCGACTACAACGGTGTCGCACGTCATCAATAAAACCCGTTTCGTCGCCGAAGAAACTAAAGCTGCGGTTCGCGCAGCCATTAAAGATTTGCACTATTCCCCGAGCGCCGTCGCGCGTAGCCTGAAGGTGAATAACACCAAGTCCATCGGCCTGCTGGCCACCTCGAGTGAGGCGCCCTACTTCGCCGAAGTCATTGAAGCCGTTGAGAACAGCTGCTTCGCGAAGGGCTACACGCTTATCCTGTGTAACTCGCACAATAATCTGGAAAAGCAGAAAGCCTATCTGGCAATGCTTGCGCAAAAGCGCGTCGACGGCCTGCTGGTGATGTGCGCCGAGTATCCGGCCGAGCTGCTTGCCATGCTCGAGGAGTACCGTTCAATCCCGATGGTGGTGATGGACTGGGGCGAAGCGCAGAACGACTTTACCGACTCGATTATTGATAACGCCTTCGAGGGCGGATATCTGGCGGGTCGTTACCTGGTTGAACGCGGGCATCGCGACATTGGCGCCATTCCCGGTCAGCTGAACCGCAACACCGGCGGCGGTCGCTATCGCGGTTTCCTGAAAGCGATGAATGAAGCCAATATTGCCGTGCGTGATGAATGGGTGGTTCAGGGTGATTTCGAACCTGAATCAGGCTATCAGGCAATGCAAAAGATCCTCAACCAGAAGCAGCGACCGACGGCAGTGTTCTGCGGCGGTGACGTGATGGCGATGGGCGCGATTTGCGCAGCCGACGAAATGGGCCTGCGTGTTCCTCAGGATATTTCGGTCATTGGTTATGACAACGTGCGCAACGCGCGCTACTTCTCTCCAGCACTCACCACGGTACACCAGCCGAAAGAGCGCCTGGGCGAGATGGCCTTTACCATGTTGCTCGACCGCATTATTAGCAAGCGCGAAGTGCAGCAGACCATCGAGGTGAAACCCAAGCTGGTTGAACGCCGCTCCGTGGCCGACGGTCCTTTCCGCGACTATCGTCGTTAATTCTCGCTTTTCTGCGCTCCTCTCACGCCTGCCTTCGCGGGCGTGAGGCTATCTCAGCCATTCTTGATTCAGCGTTTCACTGTCCCCGAGATACTCCAACAACCAGTCTAGCGCCGGGGAATGATTTCGCTGGTCCCACGTCAGACAACACGGGCTTTCCGGAAACACGTTGGCAAGATTAAGCACTGCCAACCTTTGTTGCGCAATCCACGGCGCTACCCTATGTACCGGCAGCATGCCAACGCAGAGCCCTTCACAAAGGCAATCAATGGCGCAGGTCCAGTCCGGCACGACCAGACGACGCTGGTTGTCCAGCGTCCAGGTGTCGCGTTTGGGCAAATTTCTGGAGGTATCCTCTATACACAGCGCCGGATAAGGCCTCAGCGCATCATCGTCCAACGCCCTATTTTGTGCTGCCAGCGGATGCGTGGCGCTGACCACACAGTGCCAGGGTAAAGTCCCCATGTCCCTAAAGCTGAAACGCCCGCCGACCGGCACCGCGCTGGTGGCACCGATGGCGACGTCTGCACGGTCATCGGCCAGCGCGTCCCAAACGCCGTTGAACACCTCTCCTTGAATCAATAACTCGGTGTCGGGGAAAGCGCGATAAAAATCGACCACCAGCTGCCGTATGCGATCGGGTTTTACTATTCGGTCGACCGCCACACGTAGCTGCCCGCTCCAGCCGTTGGCGACCTGCTGACACTGGCGACGCGTGGATAGCATTTTTTTGATAAGCACTCGGGCTTCATCAACGAAAAGGCGACCTGCGGGCGTCAATTCTACGTCGCGATGTCGGCGTTCAAACAGGGGGACCGCCAGCCATTCTTCGAGCTGTCGAATCTGATAGCTAATCGCTGACGGAACGCGATTGAGCTCAAGCGCTGCGGCAGTGAAGCTGCCGTTTCGCGCGACAGCGTCGACGACTTCGAGTGAATATTCAGACCACATAGGCACCGCCTTTTGTCGGGATGATCATTGCAACTCTCTGCTTTCAAATATTTTAATCACATGGTGCAAATATTAACGTTTCACAATCCGCAAGCCAAGCGGATACACTGCGCCACTGGCTTCACCCTACGAAATATTTAACTGCTTTTTTGAATTATAAGAGAACATCATGAAACCCTCATTTGGCTTTTTACTCTATCTGGCCGGGCTGAGCATGCTCGGATTTCTGGCGACCGACATGTATCTCCCGGCCTTTGGCAGCATGCAGGAGAGTCTGGATACCTCGGCCAGCGGAATAAGCGCTAGCCTGAGTATCTTCCTGGCTGGCTTCGCCGTGGCGCAGCTGTTCTGGGGTCCCCTTTCCGACCGCTTTGGCCGTAAACCTATTTTATTAACCGGACTGTCGCTGTTCGCCGTAGGCTGTCTGGGCATGATCTGGGTGCAAAACACCGAGCTGCTGCTGGCGCTGCGCTTTGTTCAGGCTATTGGGGTTTGTGCCGCGGCGGTAAGCTGGCAGGCGCTGGTGGTTGACCGCTATGCGTCTGACGTAGCGAAACGCACCTTTGCCAGCATCATGCCATTGGTAGCACTTTCTCCAGCCCTCGCCCCATTAGTCGGCGCATGGGTACTGAATCATTTCAACTGGCGAGTCATCTTTGCCCTGCTGCTGGTGATAAGCGCCCTGCTGCTGTTCTTCACGCTGACGCTGAAAGAAACGAAAAAGTCTGTTGCCGAAAAAGCGCAGGCAAAAAGCGGTGTCACCGAGATGCTCAGCTCGCCGGTTTATAGCGGTAACGTACTGATTTACAGCGCCAGTTCGGCCGGCTTTTTTGCCTGGCTGACCGGTTCCCCCTTTATTCTAAGTGAAATGGGCTACGGACCTTCTGCGATTGGTTTGAGCTATGTCCCTCAAACTATTGCATTTTTATTAGGGGGTTACGGCTGTAGGATGATTATCAATAAAATTGATGGGGTTCGTCTGCTGCCCTGGCTTTTATTAGGCTATGCTATTAGCGTTATATCGCTTTATCTGGTTGCGACGTTAACTCAGGCTACGCTGGTAAGTTTGTTAGTGCCGTTCTGTTTAATGGCGCTGGTAAACGGTGCCTGTTATCCCATTGTCGTAGCAAATGCATTAATGCCATTTCCTGCCAATACAGGAAAGGCTGCCGCGTTGCAGAATACATTACAGTTAGGACTTTGCTTTTTAAGTAGCATGATGGTGTCGGCATTTATATCCCAGCCATTATTCTCGACGGTGACCGTTATGCTTACGACGGTGGTGCTGGTGGGAATGGGATACTTTATTTTGACGCGTTCAGCGAATAAGCAGAAGTCTGGACATCCAGAAGCAAAGCATGCTAACTAGTTAATATAATACCGTTATGTTACAATAACTTGAAGAATATGTTCGCCTGTTGCGATTTACAGTTGAGAATGCGCGCAGGCGAGCTTATACTCAATTCAACATAAGAAAATAACACTTTTACAAAACTTTTATCACAAGTAACTTTTGTGCGCGCGAATCGCGTCACATTTATTAGTGCAAGGATGATTCACCGCGGCGTATTACGCCTGGTGTCCTTCGTATTTTCCCTCTGTTCATAGTCATATATCAGACAAGGCGGAATATCCGTCTGTTCTCATAAGACCTGCCAATAGCCGTTGCTTTTTAAGCAGGTTAATAAGTCAGAAGAGAAAGTGATGGAGAAGCTATGAGTTCATCGTGTGTAGAAGACCTGAGTATTCAAGATAATCAGTGGTACCGAATCGCGAGCGAAATGTTATCAATGGCTGGCATTGAGGTTAATGGAACACGCCCTTTTGACATTACGGTAAAAAATCCCGATTTTTTTAAGCGCGTACTTCAGGAAGGTTCACTGGGTCTCGGCGAAAGTTATATGGATGGCTGGTGGGAATGTGAAAGATTAGACATGTTCTTCCATCGCGTCGTTGCCGCAGGGCTCGAGAACAAACTCCCACATCATCTTAAAGATACACTGCGTATTGCAGCAGCAAGGCTGACCAACCTGCAGTCCAGAAAACGCGCCTGGATCGTAGGTAAAGAGCATTACGACCTGGGTAACGATCTGTTCAGTAAAATGCTTGACCCTTATATGCAATACTCCTGTGCCTACTGGAAAGATGCGACCACGCTTGAACAGGCACAAGAAGCCAAACTGAAAATGATCTGTGAGAAACTGCAGCTTCAGCCGGGGCAACGACTGCTTGATATTGGCTGTGGTTGGGGAGGTTTGGCGGAATATGCAGCCCGAAATTACGGCGTCAGTGTTTTCGGCGTGACTATTTCTTCTGAACAGCAAAAAATGGCCCAGCAACGCTGCGAAGGTCTTGATGTCACCATCCTGCTGCAGGATTACCGCGATCTCAACGATCAGTTCGATCGCATTGTTTCCGTCGGCATGTTTGAACACGTCGGGCCTAAAAATTACCAGACCTATTTCGACGTGGTAAAACGCAACATCAAACCTGACGGTCTTTTCTTGCTGCACACCATCGGATCGAATAAAACCGATCTGAATGTCGATCCCTGGATCGATAAATATATCTTCCCGAACGGCTGCCTGCCTTCCGTTAAACACATTGCACAGACCACTGAAGGCCTGTTTGTGATGGAAGACTGGCACAACATTGGCGCAGATTATGATAGAACGTTGATGGCCTGGTTTGAGCGTTTCGTTCACGAATGGCCAAGTTTTGCAGAGAACTATTCAACGCGTTTCTATCGTATGTTCAGCTATTATCTGAACGCTTGCGCTGGGGCATTCCGCGCTCGCGACATTCAGCTGTGGCAGGTTGTTCTCAGCCCTAACGGCGTTGAAGGCGGCATTCGCGTTCCACGTTGATATGCTTCACATAATAAAAAAGCCGGCGGCAAGTGATTGCTTCCGGCTTTTTTACTTTTTGCATCTTAAAGAGGGCAATTATTCTTTGTCGTGTTCCTGGTGTTCGATTTCAGCCAGGGCGGCCGCAGCGGCCTGTGCAGCTTCGCGACTTGCCAGCACACGTTCGACGGTGTCGACGATGGCCTGAGTCTGCGGGTCGATTTCGATATTAATTTTGTCACCCAGGCGTTTGGCACCCAGCGTGGTGCGCTCGAGCGTTTCGGGGATCAGATGTACGCAAAAACGGGTTGGCGTGACTTCACCGACGGTCAGACTGATGCCGTCAATACCAATGTAGCCTTTGTGCAGAATGTATTTCATATATTCTGCATGCGGCATACGGAACCAGATCTGGCGATTGTTTTCAGAGGTGAGGATTTTCTGGACTTCGGCAGTGCAGACAATATGGCCAGACATCAAGTGGCCGCCAATTTCGTCATTAAAGCTGGCCGCACGCTCCAGATTGACCTCATCGCCTTCTTTAAGCTCGCCGAGGTTGGTCAGACGCAGCGTTTCCTTGATCAGGTCAAAGCTCACTAAATCCCCTTCAACCTTGGTCACCGTCAGACAGCATCCGTTGTGAGCCACCGATGCGCCAAGCGCCAGATTTGGCAGCATCGCCTCGGGCAGTCTGACCACGTGGGTTCTGAAGTTAGGTTTTTCATCGATAGACACTACAGTGCCTTTGCCTTGCACAATTCCGGTAAACATTAGGCGCGCCTCGTTAATTCAACGTTTATTACCACTTATATTACTTTTTTTGCCATGGCGCGTCACGAAAGCCCAATTAAAATCGGGAATAAAAGCACATCTCACCCATACTCGAGGGATAAAATCTCAGCAGAGTGGCATCTGTTGAAACTTAAGCATGCGATTTGATTAAAAAACCTGACAAGGTACAATCTTTCGGCAATTCCTCACTATATTATCGTCACCCTCGGGTGACTTTTTGGTTTTACTCATCATTATAAAAAAGGTGTATGCGTGCAGAAGTACCTCACAGAAGCGCGTAGTTTATTGGCTCTCGCGATCCCCGTTATCCTCGCTCAAGTTGCACAAACCGCAATGGGTGTCGTTGACACCATCATGGCAGGTTCGGTCAGCGCAACCGATATGGCTGCGGTTGCCGTCGGCACATCAATATGGCTCCCCGCCATACTGTTTGGCCACGGCCTTTTATTATCTTTAACACCCACCGTCGCGCATCTGAACGGGGCTGGTCGTCGTGAAAAAATCGGCGATCAGGTGCAGCAAGGCTTCTGGCTGGCCGCGGGTGTGTCGATCCTGGTGATGGTGGTGATTTATAACTGCGACCTGATGATTGGCATGATGCAAAACATCGATCCCCTGCTGAAAGAAAAGGCCATCGGGTATCTGCGTGCCATTATGTGGGGCGCGCCCGGTTACCTGTTTTTCCAGGTGTTGCGCGACCAGTGTGAAGGGCTGTCAAAGACCAAACCGGGCATGGTGTTCGGGTTTATCGGCCTACTGGTAAATATTCCGGTCAACTATATCTTCATCTATGGCAAGTTTGGCGCCCCGGCGCTGGGCGGCGTGGGCTGCGGCGTGGCAACCGGCACGGTGTACTGGGTCATGTTCATCATGATGCGCATCTACACTAAGCGCTCCTACTTCCTGAAAGATATCGTTGCAACGCGCCCGTTCGCCAAACCTGACTGGGCCGTACTGAAGCGTCTGTCGCTGCTCGGACTGCCGATTGCGCTGGCGCTGTTCTTCGAGGTTACGCTGTTTGCAGTGGTGGCGCTTCTGGTCTCCCCTCTCGGAATAGTTGCCGTCGCAAGTCATCAAATTGCGTTAAATGTCGGGTCTCTGATGTTCGTGGTTCCGTTGTCGCTCGGCGTGGCAGCGACCATTCGCGTTGGGTCACGTCTCGGTGAATCAAATCCATCGGCGGCCAAGGTCTCGGCACTGACCAGCATCGCGACGGGCATTGTTATGGCCTGCATTATTGCAACGATGGTGGTTATCTTCCGCTCCCACATTGCACACCTATACAACGACAATCCGGCAGTCGTCAGCCTGGCGTCGCATCTGATGTTGTTTGCGGCCATCTTCCAGATTTCAGATGCCGTTCAGGTGATTAGCAGCGGCGTATTGCGTGGCTATAAAGATACGCGCTCAATTTTCTTCATCACCTTTACTGCCTACTGGATCCTGGGTCTGCCTATAGGTTACCTGCTGGCGCTGACCAATTATCTGGTTCCGGCCATGGGTCCGAGCGGATTTTGGTGCGGATTCATCATCGGACTCACTTTTGCCGCCACCATGATGTCGCTGCGCATGCGCTGGATCCAAAAACAGTCTTCATTTTCTATTCTGCAACGCGCAGGGCGATAGTTTTTACCCTCTTACGGTGCGCTGTTTATCGCCAGCGCACCGTAATTAATGTTTAAAAAATCAACGTAATGAGCGTTCGCGCACCAATCGCACGCAATATGTCATTAAAATGCATTTTTTCCCTTGCCAGCCATCCGGTAGGTCGTTAATATTCGTCCCCGCTGCCGCACTGGCAGACAGAGATAAACGATGCGTCCGTAGCTCAGTTGGTTAGAGCACCACCTTGACATGGTGGGGGTCGGTGGTTCGAGTCCACTCGGACGCACCAAATCTCAAAACCTTAACCGGTTTAGCCGTAAAAATTGCATTAAAATGTGCGTCCGTAGCTCAGTTGGTTAGAGCACCACCTTGACATGGTGGGGGTCGGTGGTTCGAGTCCACTCGGACGCACCAATGCAAATTCCTGAACACCTCCCTGCCTCTTTCGATAAAATCCAACGCTTACCCTTATTTCCCTGATTAAATCCTGACATTTCACCCAATCTGCTTTACCTACTGAAAACGTCATGCGTAATCCTCAACGTTAAGCAAACGTTTGTTGTTATTGCGCAACAAAGCCGCAGATAACACCTAGGTATTGCGCACCCTGCTATTTTTTGTTTGGTTTCCCTCCCTCTTACCCTCTATACTATCGGCAACAAAAACTGGCACAGTTTCTTAGATTGAATGGATTCAGCCCCTTGATCTATCGATATCGTCATATAACAAGCGTTTTCACCCTCGAAACGAGCAAATGTCGTCCAGACAGTTGCGTGCCCGTCGAACTTTACACTGCATTTCTCCCGCACTCGCCTATTCTTAGTAATGTTTTGCTCATACTGAAGTGTTTCTCAAACCAGGTCATTAACTCATTCAGCGCGTTCGGCGACCGTTCTACCGCACTGCGCACTCTTATCCTATCCATCACAACTTGTAGAAAAAATCGTCATGAAAAAGACTAAAATTGTTTGTACTATCGGACCTAAGACTGAATCCGAAGAGATGCTGACTAAACTGCTTGATGCAGGAATGAACGTCATGCGTTTGAACTTTTCTCACGGTGATTATGAAGAGCACGGCCAGCGCATCAAGAACATCCGCAGCGTCATGGAAAAAACGGGCAAGAAAGCCGGTATCCTGCTGGACACCAAAGGCCCTGAAATCCGTACCATCAAACTGGAAGGCGGCAAAGACGCCTCTCTGATTGCAGGCCAGACCTTTACCTTCACCACTGACCAGAGCGTTGTCGGTAACACCGAGCGCGTTGCAGTCACCTACGCAGGCTTCGCAGCTGACCTGAAAGTGGGCAACACGGTTCTGGTCGATGATGGCCTGATTGGTATGGAAGTGACTCACGTCAGCGACACCGAAGTCACCTGTAAAGTGTTGAACAACGGTGATCTGGGCGAAAACAAAGGCGTTAACCTGCCGGGCGTTTCCATCGCGCTGCCAGCACTGGCTGAAAAAGACAAACGCGACCTGATTTTCGGTTGTGAGCAAGGCGTAGACTTCGTTGCGGCTTCTTTCATTCGCAAACGTTCTGACGTGGTTGAAATCCGTGAACACCTGAAAGCGCACGGCGGCGAACATATCCAGATCATCTCTAAAATCGAAAACCAAGAAGGCCTGAACAACTTCGACGAAATCCTCGAAGCCTCAGACGGCATCATGGTTGCTCGTGGTGACCTGGGCGTAGAGATCCCGGTTGAAGAAGTTATCTTCGCCCAGAAAATGATGATCGAGAAGTGTAACCGCGCACGTAAAGTCGTTATTACTGCGACCCAGATGCTTGACTCGATGATTAAAAACCCACGCCCTACCCGTGCAGAAGCAGGCGATGTGGCAAACGCCATCATCGACGGCACCGATGCCGTAATGCTGTCAGGCGAAAGCGCCAAGGGTAAATATCCGCTTGAAGCAGTGACCATTATGGCCACTATCTGTGAGCGTACCGACCGCGTGATGCCTAGCCGCATCGACGGCCAGAACGACAGCCGCAAACTGCGTATCACCGAAGCAGTATGCCGCGGTGCCGTAGAAATGGCCGAGAAACTGGACGCGCCTCTGATTGTTGTCGCCACCCACGGCGGTAAATCTGCGATTTCAGTGCGTAAATACTTCCCTAACGCCCTGATTCTGGCGCTGACCACCAATGAAGTGACCGCTCGTCAGCTTATCCTGACCAAAGGCGTAATCACCCAGCTGGTGAAAGAAATTGCTTCAACCGACGATTTCTATCGCATTGGTAAAGAAGCTGCACTCGAAAGTGGTTTAGCTCAAAAAGGCGACAAAGTGGTCATGGTTTCCGGTGCTTTAGTTCCAAGTGGCACCACCAACACCTCTTCCGTGCACACGCTTTAACGACGTGCAGGTTAAACATTAATAACAACGCCGCGAAATGCGGCGTTTTTTTTGACCAATTTCTCTGTTTTTTAGAAAAAGCTGTCAAATAGGATGTTCTGAAAATGGGACAAGTCTCATGGAATAAGCCTGTTTTAGATAACGTTTTTCAACTTTTATGTAAAAAAAGATGCTTCTTTGAGCGAACGAACAAAATAAAGCATTTGGCGATAAAAATTTATTCTCATTAGAAAAAGGTTTGTGTAATACTTGTAACGCTACATGGAGATTAACTTAATCTAGAGGGTTTTATAATGAATCGCACTAAACTGGTACTGGGCGCAGTAATCCTGGGTTCTACTCTGCTGGCTGGTTGTTCAAGCAATGCTAAAATCGACCAACTGTCTTCTGACGTTTCAACTCTGAACTCTAAAGTTGATCAGCTGAGCAACGACGTTGCAGCTGTTAAGTCTGACGTTCAAGCAGCTAAAGACGACGCAGCACGTGCTAACCAGCGTCTGGACAACCAAGCTCACGCTTACAAGAAGTAATATTTACTTCTCATAATGAAATGGCGCACATTGTGCGCCATTTTTTTTGCCTCGTTTTCGTTCTCATCCTCTCCTCCTCTGCCAAACCTCTTCAATCACGTTTAGAGCCATCCTCATCCTCACCCTCACTCTTTCAAGACTTTCAAACAAAAACGCCACTAAAGCGTTTTGGTGGCGTTTAAATGGCATCAAACCCGTCAAGACTTACATCGCACCCGCTGCGGGAGGGGTATTGATATCCTCATTGCCCGTATTTACCAGTACGGGCATACCGGAACGGCGTTCAATTGCGTCTTTCAAAACCTGCTTATTAGTCTCGTCGCTAGCACGGAATTTCTTCAGCGCAGCGCTGAGGAGTATCGGCATCGTCTGCGGATCATCCGTTTCCGTCCGTGAGAGCGGCTGGTGAACTTCAACATAGCGCTTGCCGTCCGGCTCGATGTCAAATTTCACCGGCTGATTGATGACCTGAACGCGCGTTCCTTTAGGTACGCTATTGAACAATGCCTCGATATCGTCGGGACGCAGACGAATACAGCCCGAGCTCACGCGCATACCAATGCCAAAGTTGGCATTGGTGCCGTGGATAAGATAGTGCCCTTGTCCGGCCGCCAGACGCATGGCAAACAGACCCATCGGATTATCAGGCCCAGCAGGCACGACGCCAGGCAGCGTAATCCCCTGCTCCTTCAGATAGATTTTGCGAATATTAGGCGTCGGGGTCCAGGTTGGATTCGGGATCTTCTGGCTGATAGAGGTCACCATTTCAGGCGTATTGCGCCCCAGCTGGCCAATGCCTATCGGGTAGACCACGACTTTGTTTTCCCCTTTCGGATAATAGTAGAGACGCAGCTCGGCGAGATTGATAACAATGCCCTCTCGTTTGGTGTCAGGTAGCAACATCTGACTGGGTATGGTGAGCACGGTACCAGGCTTAGGCAGTAAAGGATCGACGCCCGGATTCGCTTCCAGCATCGCAATCAGGCCAATTTGATATTTAGCGGCCACGGCCTCGAGTGGTTTGCCATCATTGGGCACAACGTAAGTGGTGTTCTCGCCGATTAGGCGACTGTTATCGGCGGGAAGTGGATATTCCGCCGCCTTCGAGGCGGTCATTCCGGCGCTAAAAACGCTGGCGAAAAGCATTCCCATAAGAGGCAAAGTCAGTTTCATGCTAATTCCTGCTCATCTAGGTTATTGACCTAAGTATCAAGGTACTCGAGGATCATTCGTTATTAGAGTTAATATTAGCATTGCTGGTCTTAATGACAATTTAGGCTTCTAAAATCAACGCGTTACGCATCAGATCGCCGCAAGGAAATTAAGGAATTAAGCTGCTGAAAAATCAGAAATAAATCAGGGAAAAATCGGAGGGGAAACGAAAATGGCCCGCCCCATTAGCAGAACAATCCTAATGGGTCGGGCCATTGCACGGGGTAAAAGCGGCGTGGTTACGCCATTACCGCCGCTTTGGCACGAATAGCGCGGATCATTGCCTCAAGCCCCTGGGAACGGGAAGGCGTAAGATGCTGACTCAGCTCCAGCTCGCCAAAGAAAGGACGAACGTCAAGCGCCACCACTTCTTCTGCGGTCAGGCCGTGATACAGGCTGAAAACAATCGCCAGCAACCCTTTCACGATGGCCGCATCGCTGTCGCCAGCGAAATCAATCTGACCATTTTCGCCTGCGTGCATCACAATCCACACCTGGCTTTGACAGCCAGAAATCAGATTCTGCGCCTGACGATTTTCGTCGCTTAATGGCGCAAGCAGCGCACCAAGCTCGATCACATACAGGTATTTCTCTTCCCAGTTCGGGCACCGGGAGAAGTTTTTAACCAACTTTTGCTTATCTGGCAAATTTGCCATAAAAAACCATCCTGCTATTTTGCTTTTTGTTAACCCAGCAGCAGGCTAATACGTTTTAGTCCTGCGACCAAACGGTCAACTTCTTCGCGGGTATTATACATTGCAAGAGAAGCACGGCACATGGCCGGAACGCCGAAGAATGACATCAGCGGCATGGCGCAGTGGTGACCGGTGCGAATAGCGATACCGTATTGGTCAAGGAAGCTGCCCACGTCATAAGCATGATGCTTGCCGAGGTTAAAGGCAATGACACCAGAACGTTCTGCAGGTCCATAGATATGGATATCCGGGATATCGGCCATCGCCTCGAGCGCGTAGCTCATCAGCGACTGCTCGTACTCGTTGATAGCGTCCAGACCAAGTTCATTAACGTAGTCGAATGCAGCGCCCAGGCCAATCATGCCGCCGGTGTTTGGCGAGCCCGCCTCAAAACGCCACGGCGCTTTGACGTAGGTGGTTCCTTCGGTCAGGCTCACGTGCTTGATCATCGAGCCGCCGCCTTCCCAGGGTGGCATTTTATCTAGCAGTGCCGCTTTACCGTAAAGAATACCAATACCGGTCGGTCCATAGAGTTTATGGCCAGAGAACACGTAGAAATCACAATCCAACGCCTGCACATCCACCTTGTGGTGCATGACAGCCTGCGCGCCGTCCACCAGCACATACAGGCCGGCGGCCTTAGCCTGTGGAATAATGGTTTCAATGGGATTGCGCGTGCCCAACACGTTTGAGACGTGCGCCAGCGCCAGCAGTTTGGTCTGCGGCGTCAGCAGCGACGCAAACTGACTCATGTCCAGTTCGCCTTCCGGCGTCAGGTGCCAGACATCGATGTGCAGGCCACGTTCTTCGGCAAGCATCTGCCACGGAACGATATTGGCATGGTGCTCCATCTCGGTGATGATAATGCGATCACCGGCGGAAAGCTGGGTACGGCCAAAGGTGTTGGCAACCAGGTTGATAGCCTCGGTCGAACCTTTGACGAAAACAATCTCTTCGGCAGAAGCCGCATTAATAAATGCGGCGGCCTGCTTACGAACGTTTTCCATCTGCTCGGTGGCTTCAACGCTGAGAGTGTGGATCCCACGGTGCACAGCGGCGTAGTCGTGCTTATAGAACTGACTTTCACTGTCAATGACCTGACGCGGTTTCTGCGCGCTCGCCGCGCTGTCCAGGTAGGCCAGTGGCTGGCCGTTAACTTCACGGCTCAGCAGAGGAAAATCACTACGCACTCTTTCCAGTGGAAAACTCATTACTCACCTCGATTCAGTCGGCCTGCAATCCGTGCAATAACAACCTCACGCAGCGTCTCATTTTCAATTGCTTCAGTCAGCTCGGCTGCGAAGGCAAAGATAATCATGTTACGTGCATCAAGCCCGCTGATGCCGCGAGCACGAAGGTAGAACAGCTGCTCGTCGTCCATGCGGCCAACGGTCGCGCCGTGTCCACACTTGACGTCATCGGCAAAAATAACCAGCTGCGGCTTGGTATCGACCTCGGCTTTCGGACTCAGCAACAGGTTGTTGTTGGTCATCTTGCCGTCGGTTTTAATGGCGTTTTTAGCCACTTCGATCATGCCGTTAAACACCGCTTTAGCACGATCGTTAACAATCACCTTGTGCAGCTGATTGCTGTTGCAATAGCCTTTGTTGTGCTCGAGATAAGTGCGGGTATCCGCAATCTCGGCATCAATCGGCAACAGCAGGCTGTTGATGTTCAGATTGCTGCCTTCGCCGTTAAGCTGTGCGCTGGTGTTGTTACGGGTTAACCCGGCCCCCAGCAGGAAGCTGTGGCTGGAAACGCGCGCGTCACGGCCAACGACCAGATCGTTATGGGCAAAGTGGTAGCTTGCCTGGCTTTCGAAGGAGAGCTTGTAGTGCGTGAAATCAGCGTTATCGCCAATGTTCGCCGTCAGGCGTGCACCGGTGAAATGCCCTGCTTCGCCCAGGCTCACATAGTGTTCAATCACTTCGGCATTAGCACCGCGCTCAACCGCAACGTGGTAGCGATGATGCGCCGTGTTCACTTCGCGAGAATTGGCACGACCGCTGCTGATGTGCAGCAGGTAAAGCGGCTTTTCAGCCTGCTTGCCGGCGGCGAGGCGAATGTTGAGGCCATCCTGCGCCAGACTCTCGGTCAGGTGCAGGAACACTTCTGACTGAATCGCCTCTGGCAGCGTTTGCTGGCAGGCCGGGGTCAGTTTCTCAATCTCGAAATCGCCGGTGTCGGTATCGCTAAGCTCAGCGCTGAAACGGCCATCGATGAACACCAGACGGTAAGTATCGAGCGGCAGCGCCACGGATTTCAGCACGTCGGCAGACACCTGCTGTTTTTCAGGGGCAAAGAACTGGTTACCCAGCAGCGGCGCGACAGGCGTGTATTTCCAGTCTTCCATCTTCGCATGCGGGAAACCAAGGCGCAGAACCTGCTGCCAATGGTTGTGGGCATGGGAAGACTGCTCGCCACCTACGCTTTCGAACAGGCGGTAAAACTGCTGCATAGCATGTGAGCTGCCGGCTGCAGGGGCATTACTCTTCGTCGGTAAGCCAGCCATAACCTTGCTCCTCTAACTGTTTAACCAAGCTGAAATCACCGGATTTTACAATGCGGCCCTGCCACAGAACGTGCACGTAGTCAGGCTTGATATAGTCGAGGATACGCTGGTAGTGGGTCACAATAATAAAGGAGCGCTTACCGTCACGCAGGGCATTAACGCCGCTGGAAACGATTTTCAACGCATCGATGTCCAGACCGGAGTCGGTTTCATCAAGAATGCACAGGCTTGGCTCAAGGGCCGCCATCTGCAGAATATCGTTACGCTTCTTCTCACCACCGGAGAAGCCAACGTTAACCGAACGACTCAACAGGTCTTCAGGCATCTTCAGCATCGCAATTTTTTCGTCCATAAAATCGGCGAAATCAAAGCGGTCCATCGGAGGCTGTTCACGGTATTTACGAACCGCGTTTACCGCAGTTTGCAGGAAAAAGTTGTTGCTGACGCCTGGGATTTCAACCGGGTATTGAAACGCCATGAATACGCCTTCGCCGGCGCGGTCTTCTGGATCAAGCTCCAGCAGGTCTTTACCATTGAATTCGACAGAGCCTTCAGTCACTTCGTAATCTTCACGGCCCGCAAGTGTAGCGGAAAGCGTACTTTTACCTGAGCCGTTCGGGCCCATAATGGCGTGCACTTCCCCAGGCTTGATCTCGAGATCGAGCCCTTTAAGAATTTCCTTTTCTTCTACTCGGACCTTTAAATTCTTAATGCTTAACATGTGTATCCTTGATTTGCGTCTGTGCGCTCGTGTTTCTACTTATTCTGTTGTTCTTCAAGTCTGTCGGGTAAGACTTACCCGACGCTGTGCTCAAGGCTGATTGCGAGAAGTTTTTGCGCTTCCACGGCAAATTCGAGCGGCAACTCTGAAAAGACATCTTTACAGAAACCGTTAACGATCATTGAGATAGCATCGTCTTCACTGATCCCGCGCTGTAGGCAGTAGAACAGCTGATCTTCACCAATCTTCGAGGTCGTGGCTTCGTGCTCCAGCTGAGCAGTGCTGTTACGCACTTCGATATACGGGAACGTATGTGCGCCACAGTCTGGGCCAATCAGCATCGAGTCACACTGGGTAAAGTTACGCGCGTTCTCGGCGGAAGGCAGGATTTTAACCAGACCGCGATAGCTGTTTTCACTCTTTCCGGCAGAGATACCTTTGGCAATAATGGTCGACTTGGTGTTTTTACCAATGTGAATCATCTTGGTGCCGGTATCGGCCTGCTGCTTGCCGCTGGTCAGTGCAACCGAGAAGAATTCACCGATTGAGTTATCGCCTTTCAGGATAACGCTCGGGTATTTCCAGGTGATGGCAGAACCGGTCTCGGACTGAGTCCAGGACATTTTGGAGTTTGCACCTTCGCAGATAGCGCGTTTGGTGACAAAGTTCAAAATACCACCGCTGCTCTCTTCGCTGCCGGAGAACCAGTTTTGCACGGTGGAGTATTTTACTTCAGCGTCTTTGTGGATGATGACTTCAACCACGGCCGCGTGCAGCTGATAGGTATCACGAACCGGCGCCGAGCAGCCTTCGATGTAGCTGACATAGCTGCCTTCGTCGGCAATCAGAATGGTACGCTCGAACTGACCTGTCTTCGCTGCGTTGATGCGGAAATAGGTCGACAGCTCCATCGGGCAACGCACGCCTTTCGGGATGTACACGAAAGTACCGTCAGAAGCGACAGCGGCGTTCAGCGCAGCGAAGAAGTTGTCTTCAGCAGGCACAACGGTGCCCAGATACTGTTTAACCAGCTCTGGATAATCGTGAATAGCTTCACCGAAGGAGCAGAAGATAACGCCGGATTCAGCCAGCTTCTCACGGTAGGTGGTCGAAACGGAAACGGAGTCGAAGATGGCGTCAACGGCCACTTCTTTACCTTCACGCACAGGAACACCCAACTGATTGAAGGCTTTTTCAACTTCGGTGGTCAGATAGTTTTTTTCGAGCGCAGGCACAGCCAGCGAGTCTGCGGTTGACTGCTGCGTGGCACCAGGCTGAGAACCACAGGAATCGTCACAGCTGCCGCACGATGGCGCGGAGTAATAGCTGTAGTCCTGATAGTCTAAAGGCTTGTATTCGCCCTTAAGCCAGTGCGGCTCTTCCATTTTGATCCAAGCACGGTAAGCCTGCAGACGGAACTCCAGCATCCACTCCGGCTCATTACGCTTGGCGGAAATGGCACGAACGACATCTTCGTTGATGCCGGATGCGAGTTCATCGGTTGCCAGCGCGGTGAAAAATCCTTCCTTGTATTTATTCCCATCGCCGACCCAAGACTGCACGTTGTCTGGAATTTCTACGTTGCTTCGTGACATGTTAGTTACATCGCTTCGATTACATTAGAATTACAGGCCAAAGCTTTCCCCACACCCGCAGGCGTGTTGAGCTTTTGGATTATTGAACTTAAAGATCTGGTTCAGCCCTTCACGGACAAAATCCACCTCAGTTCCATCGATGAAAGGCATTGCTTTCAACGGAATATACAGGTGAGCACCTTCGCGCTCGAAAACCAGGTCATCGCTCGCCGGTTGTTTAGTCAGGTCTAGCACATAGGCAAAACCTGCGCAGCCCGACTGCTTCACAGACAGCTGTAGCCCTTTGACTTCAGGATCCTGAGTCATTAGATTTTTGACCTGCTTGGCTGCGGAATCAGTCAGCGTCACGCCTTGCCATACGTTGTCATCCAATGAGAACGTGCCGACATTTTCGGTTTGCATCTGTCTACCTCATGAATATCAGGTTATTAATAGACAACCTTCTAGTGTCTATTTTAGTGATTACACTTGTCACTTCAACCTCTTGTTTTAAGAGGGTATAGCCATTACGGACCGCAAACAGCCCTGCTCGCGTCCGTGAATGAGATGCCGCCTTTTCTGGATAGAAACTACGCACCTCATCAACTAATTGAATAAATTGTCAATTTTTTGTTAAAAATTGACAATTTTGGCTTTTATGCCCTCTCTTTGCTGTAGATGTTTTACTACGATAAAACATTCATCGGAAATACCTATTTATGAATTTCTTCTACCCTATCGCCGAATAAGGCTCTTTTTGTCTCATGCCCCTACATTGATCAAGGACAAAAAAGGGCGTAGAAAACATTGATCCGCAGCTTTTTTGCAAATATGATATTTTTTAATATGATAATAGTTATCATTCAAATCGGAATGCGCTCATGGCTCAATCGGTAAATGCGTGGCTTCAGGCTAAAATCGACGAATATAAATTTAACGTCCGAGACGCAACGGTCGACTTTTATTTGGCTGATGCGGCGCTTTCCAGGCCGGAAGCAGATATAAACCAGCTCAAGGGCTACAACAGCCTTTGCCTGGATATGGCGAATCTCTGCCTGCAAAATGGCGATGACCAAAGCTACCTTCACGCCCTATGCAAATTGCATAACCGGTTGATAACGGAAATTAATAATCCTCAGCGCAGCAACCTGTTTCAGGTACAGTGCTACCACTTCGCCAGACACACTCTCAAAATGATTTGCCAGTATTATGCCATGATGGGCATCTGGGAAAAAGCCACAGCTTTCCAAACCGACTTTGTTAAGCGCGTTCCGTTCCAGCTTTAATCGCGGCGAATTTAATTCCCGAAAATAATCACACTCTTTATAGGGTTAATATCTGACCGTATATTTCAACCTATTGTGAAATATTAAATTCCAACTATTAACCCTATAAAGAATAAGGGTGAAGGCGTCACTTCCTTCACCCTGCTTTATTATTCTAGCATTAAAAGCCGATCAAAGTTCGATTACGGCGGTGGTCAGGCGGGAAATACAGCACAAGTTTTCACTTTCATCGAATATCTTGATTTCCCACACCTGATTGCGGCGGCCGACGTGCAGAGGACGACAAACTCCCTTCACGTAGCCGCTGTGCGCCGCCCGCAGATGGTTGGCGTTCACTTCAATCCCCACAATTTGCTGATCGCCACGGGTACATAGATAACCCGCCATTGATCCCAATGACTCCGCCAGCACCACAGATGCGCCGCCGTGAAGCAGCTTAAAAGGCTGGGTAGTGCGCGAATCTACCGGCATCGTGGCCTCCAGACGGTCATCTGCCAGCAGGGTAAACTCGATGCCGATGTGTCCGACCATGCATCCCTGACTGGTTTTATTAAGCTCTTCGAGCGTAGTTTCGCGTTTCCAAAGTGCCACGATGATGTTCTCTCCTTGAGGATTAAATGATTTCTAATAATGCCTGAAGCGGGTGACGCAGCCCGTTGCCTTCGATGCGTTTTACCTGACTGCGGCAGGAATAGCCGGTCGCCAGACAACGCTGACGCGGCAGGCGTTGCAGCGACTGATGCCATGACAATTCATAAATGCCGAGCGAGTTCTGAATGTTCTTCGCCTCGTGGCCATAGGTTCCCGCCATGCCACAGCAGCCCACACTGACGCTTTCCAGTTTTGCACCGAAGCGGGCAAAAATATCGCCCCACTGCTTGCCGCTGGTCGGCAGCGCAGTGCTTTCCGTACAGTGTCCAAACAGATACCACGACTCGCCGCTCTGCTGCATCTCCGGCTTTTCAGCCAGCACGGTTATCAGCCATTCGTGCACCAGCTGGACCTGGAAGGAGCCGCGAGACTCACCGAGGATCTCTTTATATTCATCGCGATAGCACAGCACCAGCGCCGGATCGACCCCTACCATCGGCATACCCAGCTGAGATACGCGGTTGAGAAACAGCGAGGTCTTTCTGGCCGTTTTAGCAAAGCGCTGGAGGAATCCTTTCACGTGCTGAGCCTTGCCGTTCGGAGAAAATGGCAGCAGCACCGGTTTGAGATTAAGTTTCTCCACCAGTCGCACAAAATCGGCGACAACCTTCGCGTCGTAATAACTGGTAAACGGGTCCTGCACGATGAGCACGTACTGCGCGCGCTCCGTCACCGGAATGCTTTCGAGCTGCTCCAGCGTCATGGTCGCGGCGCTGTGTCCGGAAAGTTGCTCCCGCAACGTTGGAGAGGAGAGTAAGGGCAAATCGACCATGCCGACGCTTTTACGGCTCAGCTCACGCACCCACGGCTGCCTGAAGAAGAAGTTGAACACTTTAGGTGCACGCGACATCAGCGGCGCATAGCTCTCAACGCCCGCGACCACGTAATCGCTCACCGGGCGCAGATAGCGTGTGTGGTAAAGCTGTAGGAACCGTGAACGGAACCCCGGGACGTCTATTTTGATCGGACATTGCGTTGAACAGGCTTTACAGGCCAGACAGCCAGACATGGCATCTTTGACCTCATGGGAGAAATCATACTCTCCCTTGCTGGCGTACCAACTGTTGCGCGTTTTCTCGATAAGCGTTCTAAAACTCATCGACTCCTGGGGGAGTGCCTGCTCCAGCGCCAGTGGCTCGACGCCCTGTTCTGAAAGCAGTCTCAGCCATTCACGAACCATACCAGCGCGGCCTTTCGGTGAATGAATGCGGCTACCAGTAATCTTGAACGAAGGGCACATTGGGCTTTTGACGTCGAAGTTAAAGCATAACCCGTTACCGTTACACTCCATCGCCCCGCGAAACGCGGTGCGTACCTCGACCGGAATACGACGGTCAAGGGTGCCGCGCTTAGGCGCATCAACCTTCATCATCGGCTCGTCGCAGTCAAGCGGTGGACAAATCTTGCCGGGGTTGAGGCGGTTGGCCGGGTCAAACGCGGTCTTGATACGGCGCAGTTCGTGGAACAGCTCGTCACCGAAGAACGCCGGACTATATTCGGCGCGGAATCCTTTGCCGTGTTCGCCCCACAACAGCCCACCGTATTTAGCAGTCAACGCGACCACCTCATCGGAAATTTTCTTCAGCAGCATTTCCTGCTGCGGGTCACACATGTCCAACGCAGGACGCACGTGCAGTACGCCCGCATCAACGTGACCGAACATGCCGTAGCTAAGGTTATGGCTGTCCAGCAGTGCACGAAACTCGACGATATAGTCAGCGAGATGCTCTGGCGGCACGCAGGTATCTTCGGCAAAAGGCAGCGGCTTGGCGGCGCCCTTGGCGTTACCCAGCAGGCCGACTGATTTTTTACGCATGTTATAGATGCGCTCAATGCCCGCCAGATCGGCACAGATTTGGTAACCGATCACCCCGCCCTGCTCTTCGGCAATCAGGCCGTCAAGACGTTCACAAAGGGACTCGACCTGCTTCTCGATGAGTTCCTGAGCATCACCGGCAAACTCGACGATATTCAGGCCCTGCATGTCTTTGCCTGGGACATCGGTGATGTATTCACTCACTGAATGCCAAACGATGTCCTCACGCGCCAAATTCAGCACTTTGGAGTCAACCGTTTCTACCGAAAGTGCGTTAGCTTCGACCATTAAGGGGGCGTTGCGTAGCGCAGAGTTGAACGAGTCATACTTAATGTTGACCAGACGTCTGACTTTTGGAATCGGCGTTATGTTCAGACGCGCTTCGGTAATAAAGGCCAGCGTGCCCTCAGAACCGGTGAGAATACGGGTCAGGTCGAAGGTTTGCAGATCGTCACTCAGGACGTGGCGCAGGTCATAACCGGTGAGGAAGCGGTTAAGTTTCGGAAATTTGTCGATGATCCGTTGGCGATTTTCGCGACAGCTTTCGAGCACCGTGCGATAAATGTTGCCGGTGGTCGATTTCTCCTCGCCCAACTGTTCGGCAAGCAGCGTCGGCATAGCTTTGGTATCAAGCAGTTCGCCGCCCAAAACCACCGCGCGCAGGCCGAGCACGTGGTCCGAGGTTTTACCGTAAACCAGCGACCCTTGCCCTGAGGCATCAGTGTTGATCATCCCGCCGAGCGTGGCGCGGTTACTGGTCGAGAGTTCAGGGGAGAAGAAATAGCCCAACGGACGCAGGAATTCATTTAGCTGGTCTTTAATGACACCCGCTTCAACTTTTACCCAACCGGCTTCGGTATCAATATCGAGGATGCGATTCATATGTCTGGACATATCAACCACGATACCGCGGTTAAGAGACTGTCCATTGGTGCCGGTCCCGCCACCACGTGGAGTAAATACCAGCGTTTTGAAGCGGTCCTGACCAGCAAGGCGGGCGAGTAAGGCGACATCGGAAGTAGCGCGCGGGAACAAAACCGCATCCGGTAAAAGCTGATAGACGCTGTTGTCGGTCGCCATAGTCAGACGATCGGCGTAGCTGGTTGCCATGTCACCCGTAAAACCGTCTTTCTTTAACGCTTCCAAAAAGTCGAGCACCCGCTGAATAACGCCAGGTGCCTGAGAAATTTGTGGGATCATTGATTACGACTCTGTCTTTGTTGTTGTTTGCAGGCCTGTAGGCGGCCGCTGGATCCGTAAAACGGACCCACCCTGTCTAAAGCAACTTAAAAACTACCATACTTCGTTTTCTAGTGCTTCTAAAACCCCTGATAATACTCCATGCTTATGAGGATAGATTGATGCCAGTTTTTATGGCCATGATGCTTTGCTTTTGAAACGAGAATGACTGATGAATCTCCCGAACAAAAATTATGATTTGCCACAAATCATGTTTGGCGTGCTGTTTATTGCCTTGATGACCATTGCCAGTATTTGGGTAGTGAAACCATTTATACTGGGCTTTTCATGGGCAGGAATGATAGTCATCGCCACCTGGCCTGTGATGATAAGAATTCAGGCTCTCCTCTGGGGGCGTAGAATACTCGCGGTTATCGTCATGACGGTGCTGCTTATCCTGCTGTTTGTTTTGCCGATTGCCCTTCTTATCAGCAGTGCGGTTGAAAATAGCGCGCCGCTGGCAAAACTGGCGAGCAACCCTTCACAGCTGCACCTGCCTGACTTTACCTGGCTGGAGTCGATTCCGCTTATCGGCAAGAAGACCTATCTTGGCTGGCATACCCTGATCAACAGCGGTGGCAGTGCATTACTGGCGAAAGTACAGCCCTACATTGGGCAAACCGCCGGTTGGTTCGTCTCGCAGGCGGCCAACATTGGTCGCTTCATTTTACACTGTTCATTAATGCTGCTGTTTAGCGCACTGCTTTACTATCGCGGTGAGCACGTTGGGATAGGCATCCGCCATTTCGCCATTCGTCTGGCGGGTGGCCGCGGTGACGCCGCGGTCATACTGGCGGGTCAAGCTATTCGTGCCGTGGCGTTGGGCGTGGTTGTCACGGCCATCGTTCAGTCGGTACTCGGCGGCATCGGTCTAGCCATCGTTGGCATCCCCTATGCCACGTTGCTGACCGTGGTGATGTTTGTTTGCTGCGTGGCGCAAATTGGACCGCTGCTGGTGCTGATTCCTGCCATCATCTGGCTGTATTGGACCGGCGATAACACCTGGGGAACCGTATTGCTGGTCTGGAGCTGTGTGGTTGGCTCGCTTGATAGCGTACTGCGCCCGTACTTAATCCACATGGGTGCCGATTTACCAATGCTCCTTATTCTTTCAGGCGTTATCGGCGGCTTGGTTGCCTTTGGACTTATTGGTTTATTTATCGGCCCTGTGGTGTTAGCCGTTTCTTACCGATTGATTTCTTTATGGGTCAATGAAGCCCCTGAGCCTCAGCAAGACCTCGAAGAGGTTAACAAGTTGCTAGGGGAGTAATCTGTTTATTAATACTGCCCCGGAGTATTAATGACTTCGGGGCTTTTTTTTTATTTTTTCATCCCCCTTTGCAGGCTATTTCTAACTAAATTTTTTTGCTATTAAAAAGGCCTGATAAGAGAATCAGTTAAAATTTCCTATTAAGACAATTCTTAGAGACTAACATCCTGTTGGATCTTAGTATTATTAACAGTTGAATCAACAACCCCATGATTTATATGTAGGCTTTCCCCCAAGCTTGCATTACCAAAGAATTGCTGTGTGTAGTCTTTGCCTGTCATCTCGACGGGCCTTTTTTTTGTCAAAAATAAACTGGCGTAATATATCCAGTGCCCACTGCAGCGCCCGCCTTTATATAATCACCTCTATAACGTAACGCAACACTTTATAAATTTTATTTTAATGATTAAAAATAATTTTGGATTTATCTGAAATATATTTTTACCTAAGACACTCAGTAATAGTTTCTATTAACAACATTTTCTTATTTACATCCGAATAAAAAAGCCGCGAACAACTGTATTCGCGGCTAATAATAAAGACAATCAGACTGTTAGCGATTATTTGCTTTCAGCAAGCGCCAACCAGGTTTGCACCACGGTGTCCGGGTTCAGGGAGAGGCTATCAATGCCCTCTTCCATTAGCCATTGAGCAAAATCCTGATGATCGGAAGGACCCTGACCACAAATCCCGACGTATTTACCCTGGCGTTTTGCGGCTTTTATAGCCATCGACAACAGCGCTTTTACCGCTTCGTTGCGCTCATCAAATAGCTCAGAGACCACACCTGAATCACGGTCAAGACCCAGCGTCAGCTGAGTCATATCGTTCGACCCAATAGAGAAGCCGTCGAAGTACTCGAGGAACTGATCGGCCAGCAGGGCGTTAGACGGTATCTCACACATCATAATCACCTTCAGACCATTCTCTCCGCGTTTGAGACCCTGATTCGCGAGTTCAGCTACTACCGCCTCCGCCTGAGCCACGGTACGAACGAACGGGATCATCACTTCTACGTTGGTCAGATCCATATCGTTACGTACGCGTTTCATTGCTTCGCATTCCAGCGCAAAGCAGTCGCGGAAGTTTTCAGACACGTAGCGACCTGCACCACGGAAACCTAACATCGGGTTTTCTTCATGCGGCTCGTACTTCTCACCGCCCACCAGGTTGGCATATTCATTAGACTTGAAGTCCGACAAACGCACGATGACGCGTTTCGGCCAGAAGGCCGCTCCCAGCGTGGCAATCCCTTCCGTCAAACGGGCAACGTAGTATTCAACGGGTGAGTCGTAACCCTGAATCAGCTTTTTAATCTCTTCCTGTAGCGCGGGCTCTTGTTTATCAAATTCCAGCAACGCTTTAGGGTGCACGCCAATCATTCGGTTGATAATGAATTCCAAACGCGCAAGCCCCACGCCTTCATTTGGCAGGCAGGCAAAGTCGAACGCGCGATCGGGGTTACCAATGTTCATCATTATCTTCAGCGGAAGCGTTGGCAGCTCGTTCACTTCTGAGCTTTGTACGCTGAAGTCCAGCTCGTCCTGGTAGACATAGCCGGTGTCGCCCTCCGAACAGGAAACGGTAACCTTTTGGTTTTCAGTTAAACGTTCTGTGGCGTCACCACAACCAACCACCGCTGGAATGCCCAGCTCTCGGGCGATAATTGCGGCATGGCAGGTACGTCCGCCGCGATTGGTCACGATGGCCGACGCTTTTTTCATGATAGGTTCCCAGTCAGGGTCAGTCATGTCGGTCACCAGCACATCACCCGCTTTAACGTGATGCATTTCACTAATGTTATGAATTATCTTGACCGGACCCGCACCAATGCGATGGCCGATGGCACGCCCTTCTACCAGCACCTTGCTCTTGCCATTCAGCTGGTAGCGCTCCATCACCTGGCCGTTCGAACGCACCGTTTCAGGACGCGCCTGCACGATATACAGCTTGCCGTTGTGACCGTCTTTGGCCCACTCGATGTCCATCGGGCGACCGTAGTGTTTTTCAATCAGCAATGCCTGACGTGCAAGGTCATGAATTTCCACATCGGTCAGTGAAAAGCGTTGGCTCAGCTCTTCGGGCACATCTTCAATCTGCACCTGTTTGCCGTGTTCTTGACTGTCGGCGTAAACCATGCGGATCTTTTTCGACCCCATGGTGCGGCGAACGATAGCCGGTTTATTTTTCGCCAGCGTCGGTTTGTGAACATAGAACTCGTCAGGGTTAACCGCACCCTGCACGACCATTTCACCCAGACCATAGGCTGAGGTGATGAAGACCACCTGATCGAAGCCTGATTCGGTATCAATAGTAAACATGACACCCGCTGCGGCGAGGTCAGAACGCACCATGCGCTGAACCCCGGCAGATAATGCAACGCCGCGGTGATCATAGCCCTGATGCACGCGATAAGAAATTGCGCGGTCGTTAAACAGTGAGGCATAAACGTGCTTCACTGCCGTCAGCACGGCGTCAAAGCCCTGCACGTTAAGGAAGGTTTCCTGCTGGCCAGCAAATGATGCGTCAGGCATGTCTTCTGCCGTTGCCGAGGAGCGAACCGCAAAAGAGGCATCCGGCTCGCCTTCAGACAGCTGCTGATAGGCTTCACGAAGATCCTTTTCCATTTCTGGAAGGAAAGGCGTTTCAACAATCCATTGTCGAATCTGTGACCCTGCCTTGGCCAGTTGAGCCACATCATCAACGTCGGTTTGATCGAGCAGATCATAGATACGCTTGTTGACACCGCTTTGATCGAGGAAATTAATAAATGCCTGAGAAGAGGTTGCGAAGCCGTTTGGCACCGAAACGCCCAGATCGGACAAGTTAGTAATCATTTCCCCAAGGGACGCATTTTTGCCCCCTACTTTGTCAACATCGTGCATACCCAACTGGTTGTACCAGAGAATATTGCGCAAATCAGCGTCAAGATTGGCCATGAAACAATCCTTTCTATTTATAGGGCGAAAATTGGAGAGTATGAGTCAATAACGGATTCATAAATTTTGCGGTTGAGAAGCGCTCAACGTTTTCAGACTAGCATAATGATCCATATTGATAAGACTGGTGAATCGATACAGCTATTCAATAATTTTCGCTTTAAGAATTTTCACCGTTTCTTTCTTTTATCCGAGTCACAAAAAAATGAAATTCTTTTGTAAATCAGCCATCGTCCAGCCTCATATTGCTTGATATTTTAACCTTACGCTAATGGCTGAAGAGAAGCTGAAGTCTGTCGCAAAGTCTGGAACTCTGCCGAAAGATCCGTGATTTGGTTTCACGGTTTGCAAGAGTTTTGCGCAGGGTCTCGAAAACCCGACAGGAATGTGAGACAGCACTTTTTAATTTCGGAAAAACACGTTAATAATGAAAATATTATTTTTACAGACAAAGATAACTCAAAGATTTCACACAACGGGAAAACGGCAAACGCCGCCGCTACGTGAAAGATTAAGAGTTCGGGGAAGCTCATGGACAGGTGTGTATTCTATATTTCCGATGGCACAGCCATCACCGCAGAAGTGTTGGGCCACGCCGTGCTGTCACAGTTTCCGGTCAATGCCACCACCTTTTCTCTCCCCTTCGTGGAAAACGAAGGCCGTGCAAAGGCCGTGTGCCAGCAAATTAACGACATCTACGAGAAAACCGGCGTCAGACCCCTGGTGTTCTACTCCATTATTTCGACCCAGGTGCGCGATATTATCGCCAGCAGTCAGGGTTTTTGTCAGGACATTGTTCAGGCATTGGTCGCCCCGCTGCAAAATGAGTTGGGGGTAGACCCTTCGCCAATCGCCAACAGAACTCACGGTTTAACGGCCAGTAACATCAGTAAATATGATGCACGTATCGCGGCCATTGATTACACGTTAGCGCACGATGACGGCATTTCACTGCGTAATCTTGAACAGGCGCAGGTGATATTGATCGGCGTCTCACGCTGTGGCAAAACCCCCACCAGCCTGTATCTCGCACTACAGTTTGGTATCCGCGCTGCAAACTACCCGTTTACTGCCGATGACATGGACAACATTCAGCTGCCGGCGGCCCTCAAACCCCATCACCACAAGCTTTTCGGTCTGACTATCGACCCTGAACGCCTGTCGGCCATCCGCCAGGAGCGGGTCGAAAACAGCCGCTACGCCTCGCTCAGACAGTGCCGAATGGAAGTCTCCGAGGTCGAGGCATTGTTTAGAAAAAATCAGATTCGCTACCTCAACAGTACCAACTACTCCGTAGAAGAGATTTCGGCAAAAATTCTCGACAGCTTCGGCATGAGCCGCCGCATGTTCTGATGCGACGAACGGACGCGGGAATAAATCCCGATAAGCTTACGCAGGGGAGGTTATTCGGGTCAATGAGCGCAGCTAACACTGCTCTGAGGTCAAGAACGAAAGATTTATGCTGGAATTTGCGGATAGAGGCATTATTACGTGCTAACGGGTGTTGAATTGATCTGATTTTGGGTTATTGTGACATTCATCACTTCCCGGCACTCCTGCCGCTGCGAAGAACAAAATTTCAGAGATTCAATTCACATGTCACAAACAGATGAACTGCGCACCACGCGCGTTGGTAGTCTGATAACGCCAAAGGCGCTGGCAGATACCCTGCCAATCTCTTTGGCCGTCGCAGACAATGTTACCGCATCGCGTCAGCGCATAGAAAAAATCATTAGCGGCGAAGATAAACGTCTGCTGGTCATCGTTGGCCCTTGCTCTATTCATGATATCGAAGCCGCTATCGATTACGCAGGCAAGCTAAACGTATTGCGCGAAAAGTACCAAGACAGCCTCGAAATTGTCATGCGTACCTACTTCGAAAAGCCGCGTACGGTCGTTGGCTGGAAGGGGCTTATTTCTGACCCAGACCTCAACGGCAGCTATCGCGTTAACCATGGCATTGAACTCGCACGCAAAGTCCTGCTGGCTATCAATGAGCTTGGCCTGCCGACGGCGACCGAATTCCTTGATATGGTCATTGGCCAGTACTTTGCCGATTTGATTAGCTGGGGAGCCATCGGAGCGCGTACGACCGAGAGCCAAATCCATCGCGAGATGGCGTCGGCCCTCTCCTGTCCGGTCGGCTTTAAGAACGGGACTGACGGCAACACGCAAATCGCTATCGATGCCATTCGTGCCTCTCGCGTGAGCCATATGTTCCTGTCACCGGACAAAAACGGCCAGATGACGGTTTATCGCACCTCCGGGAATCCTTACGGTCACGTCATCATGCGTGGCGGTAAGACGCCTAACTATCACGCCGAAGATATTGCTCAGGCCTGTGAAAATCTGGCTGAATTTGATTTGCCGCAGCGTCTGGTGGTTGATTTTAGCCACGGTAACTGTCAGAAGCAGCATCGTCGTCAGCTCGACGTCGCGAAAGATATCTGTGAGCAGATCCGCCATGGCGGTAACGGTATCGCCGGTATCATGGCCGAAAGCTTTATCGAGGAGGGCACTCAGAAAATAGTCAACGGTGAGCCACTGGTTTATGGTAAGTCTATTACCGACCCTTGCCTCAGTTGGGAAGATACCGAGACCCTGCTGGAGATGTTGGCAGATGCCACCCGCAGCCGCTTTCAGGCTTAATTGCCTGTAAGCAGAAAAAAGCATGCAGGATTATCAGGGGGCCTTATGGCCCCTTTTTTATTTTCTGCTTTAGATGAAAATTACGCTCAGCCCTTGGCTGACGGCACTTCCCGTTCACAAGGTAATGAAAATTAACTTGATGTAGCTCGACATTAAATTGATAATGATTATCAGATTGATATTGATTACCATTTAACATTAACGTTTTTGTGTCCACTCTTCATTCGCGAGAAACCCCATGACCCAAGTCAGCCATGAAACTTATCTGCAAGCTAAAGCACAAAACCCAGGAAAATATGCCCGGGATTTAGCCAGTATTCTGGGTATTAGTGAAGCCGAACTCCTCAATACACGCGTCGGATACGATGCCGTAAGACTGGATGTCGAGGTACGTACTCTGCTGGCTGCACTTGAAAATGTCGGGGGGACAAAATCAATTACCCGTAATGAATTTGCCGTTCATGAACAACAGGGCGAATACAAAAATCAGCATCTCAACGGCCACGCAGGATTAATTCTTAACCCTCGCGCACTGGACCTGCGCCTGTTCCTGAGCCAATGGCAGTCTGTTTTTGCGCTGACGGAAGACTCGCCTAAGGGGCCTCGTCACAGCCTGCAGTTCTTCGACGCGCAGGGCTATGCGGTCCATAAGGTCTATGCCACCGATGAAACCGATGCGCAGAAATGGGCGGCGCTGGTTGAACAATTTAGCGCACGATCCCCCCTGCCGCTGGCGGTGAGGCCTGCTGACGTCGTTGCACCGGCAGCCGGTGACACGCAAGGGCTCGACGCAGAATGGCGCGAGATGACCGACGTTCATCAGTTCTTCCAGATCCTGCGCCGCCGCGGCCTGACTCGCCAGCAGGCGTTTCGCGCCGTAGGTGAAGACCTGGCCTATCAGGTTGATAACGGCTCATTGACGCAAATCCTCAACGTCGCCTGCGATTACAAAAACGAAATCATGATTTTCGTCAGCAACAAAGGCTGCGTACAAATCTTTACCGGTGAAATTGAAAAAGTATTGCCTCACGGCGAGTGGATTAACGTATTCAATGAGCGCTTCACTCTGCACGTAGTTGAGACGGCGATCGCCGAAAGCTGGGTTACCCGCAAGCCAACCAAAGACGGTTTCGTGACCAGTCTCGAGCTTTTCGCCGCTGACGGCAGCCAGATTGCTCAGCTGTTTGGCCAGCGTACCGAAGGTAAACCCGAACAAAGCGCCTGGCGTGACCAGATCTCAACGCTCACCGTACAAGGCGTAGCCGCATGAAAAAAGGGTGGAAAATCGCGTTAGCCAGCCTTTTCTTGACTCAGTTGGCCTCGGCGCAGGCCGCCGAACGCGTGGTCAGCATCGGCGGCGATGTTACCGAAATTGTCTACGCACTGGGCGCAGGCAGTGAGCTGGTCGCTCGCGACAGCACCAGCACACATCCCTCTCAGGCCACCCAATTGCCTGATGTGGGTTACATGCGCATGCTAAACGCCGAGGGGATTTTATCGACCAAGCCGACGCTGGTCCTGACCTCAGACCTCGCACAACCCTCGCTAGCGCTACAGCAGGTGGCTGAAAGCCACGTGAAAGTGGTGCGCGTGCCCGGCAATCCTACGCTCGACACGGTGATTCAAAAGATTGAGGTCGTGGCCGATGCGCTGAATCGCAGACCGGAAGGTGACAAGCTGATTGCCGAATTCCGCAGCCAGCTGAAAGCCGTTAAAGGCTCCCCGCTGCACGTTAAAGTTCTATTCATAATGAGCCACGGCGGGATGGGGTCGATGGCCGCGGGGCAAAATACCGCAGCCGATTCAATCATCACCACAGCGGGCGCGCAGAATGCGATGCAGGGCTTTAGCCGCTACCGCCCCCTTTCGCAGGAGGGCATTGTTGCGGCCGCGCCAGATTTATTGCTGCTAACGACGGACGGCGTGAAGACGCTCGGCGGTCTGGATAATGTCTGGAAACTGCCGGGGCTGGCAATGACCCCAGCGGGCAGAAACAAGCGCGCTCTGGTCGTTGACGATATGGCCCTGCTCGGCTTCGGGCTGGAAACACCGGCAGTGCTGGCTAAGCTGCGTCTGGCGGCGGAACAGGCGAAATGAGTACCCTCAGCACGCCACTCCGTCAGCGGATCCCTGCTCAGCTTCGGATGTTGCTCGGGCTGGCGTTGCTGTTGATTACCCTGGCGGTGTTGGCGGCCAACAGCGGCGCTATCTCCGTTTCGCTGCCCGCTCTGCTGCGCCAGCCGTTTGATAACGAGCTGTGGCAAATTTGGATGACGATTCGACTGCCGCGCATACTTTTGGCCATGGTCGTCGGCTGTGGCCTCGCCTGCTCGGGCACGGTAATGCAGGGCGTGTTCCGAAACCCACTGGCCGACCCCGGCCTGCTGGGTATCAGCAGCGGTGCAGCGCTGTTTGTTGGGCTGATGATAGTCTTTCCACTCTCTCTTCCACCGGTGATAGTGCTCTACAGCCAGATGATTAGCGCCTTCGCGGGCAGTCTGGTTATCTCATTTATTGTATTCATGCTGAGCCGCATGGGGCAAAACGGCCTGTCGCGCCTGCTGTTGGCCGGTATTGCTATCAATGCCATCTGTGGGGCCGCCGTCGGAGTGTTGACCTATATCAGCAACGACAGTCAGCTGCGCCAGTTCTCGATGTGGGGAATGGGATCCTTAGGACAAGCGCAGTGGTCAACGCTCACGGTTGCGGCGTCGGTGATTGTTCCGGTCAGCATCGCGACCCAATTCCTCGCACGCAGGCTGAACCTGCTGCAGCTTGGCGACGAAGATGCCCATTATCTTGGCGTTAATGTCCGCCGAACGCAGCGTATTTTACTTTTGCTGAGCGCCCTGCTGGTCGGTGCATCGGTGGCGGTTTGCGGCATCATTGGCTTCATTGGACTGGTGATCCCACATCTGCTGCGTATGCAAATCGGGGCCGATCACCGCTGGCTGCTGCCAGTTTCAGCATTGGGCGGAGCCTGCCTGTTACTGTTGGCCGACACCCTCGCCCGCACGCTGGTCGCCCCCGCCGAAATGCCGGTTGGTCTGCTCACCGCTATCCTCGGCGGCCCCTATTTTCTATGGCTGATTTTACGTGCAGGAGGGCAACGCCGTGACTGAGGCTATTTTGTCAGACCACGCGACACAGGCGCAGCATTGGCTTGCGGCGAGTAATCTCTGTTATTCGGTCGCCAATCGCAGGCTTATCAGCAATATTTCTCTACAGCTGTCAAGCGGCGAACTGGTCGCGTTAATAGGCCCAAACGGCGCGGGTAAATCGACGCTGTTACGCCTGTTGACCGGCTATCTGACGCCGGATTCAGGGGATTGCGCGCTGGTTGGTCGTCCACTGACGGACTGGGACCCACTGGAATTGGCCCGCACTCGTGCCGTAATGCGCCAAAACAGCGAGCTGGCCTTTGGTTACAGCGTGCGTGAAGTCGTGACACTGGGGCGGTCGCCGCACAATAACGCGCAACTCCAGCAGGCTTTGCAACAGGTACTGGAGCAAACCGACTGTCTGTCTCTTGCCGAGCGTGACTATCGACAGCTTTCGGGCGGAGAACAACAGCGGGTGCAGCTTGCCAGAGTCTTGATTCAGCTCTGGAGTGCAAAGCCCTCGCCGCGCTGGCTGTTTCTGGATGAACCGACTTCAGCACTGGACCTCTACCACCAGCAGCACAGCCTGCGTCTGTTGCACCGTCTTACGCGACAGTCGCCGCTGGCGGTCTGCTGCGTCCTGCATGACTTGAATCTGGCAGCACTCTACGCCGACAGGATTTTATTGTTGCATCAGGGAGAGTTGGTGGCGGCAGGAACGCCGAAAGAGGTGCTGCAGGCCGACGTGTTACAACGGTGGTACCGCGCGGATCTGGGCGTGATTAATCATCCCGAAAGCCCGGTTCCTCAGGTTTTCCTCAGACAATAATCAGAGTTTCCTCCCTGATACATGGATTATCAGGGAGGATTTCTACCCAAACATTTAGCTCGAGCAGGACACTTCAAGGTGTTTACCCCAGTCCGGGGGCAGCGCTGCCAGCTCATCAAAGCGAGCATCGTCACTGTACGGCTGCTGTAGTGCAAGATGCAGCGCCTGCAAACGCCCGACGTCGTCAACCTCCGCGCCTTCAATCGCCTGCTGCGCCAGATAGTTGCGCAGAATAATACGTGGGTTAATCTTTTTCATCGCCTGCTGACGCGTCGCATCGTCCTGCTCTTCCAGCAACAGTCGCTGACGATAACCTTCGTACCATTGGTCAAACGCCTGGCGATCGATAAACTCGTCGCGGAGTGCCGAACGCGTTTCTCCTTTCTCAACGCCACTCAGCAGGCGGAAGGTGCGGGTGTAGTCACGCCCCTCTTGCGCCATCAGGCTTAGCAACCCGGTCAGGATATTGTTGTCCTGCTTGTTCTCGGTAAAGAAGCCGAGCTTGGCGCGCATCAATCTGCCGTATTCAAGCATCAGGGCAGGCTCGTAAGCCGCCAGCGCTTTTTGCAGATCTTCAGTGCTCATCAGGCCGGAAAGCGACTGCGCCAGACGATGCAGGTTCCAGTAAGCCACGGAAGGTTGGTTGTCAAAGCTATAACGGCCCTGGTGGTCGGTATGATTGCAGATGAAATCCGGTTTATAGTCGTCGAGGAAGCCGTAAGGACCGAAGTCGAGGGTCAGCCCGAGGATCGACATGTTGTCGGTGTTCATGACGCCGTGCGCAAAGCCCACGCTTTGCCATTTGGCAATCAGACGTGCGGTGCGTTCAACCACGTCGGTCAACCACAGGCGGTAGTGGTCAGCCTCGTTTTGCAGCGCTGGCCAGAAGTGTGCGATGGCATAATCGGCCAGCATCGCCACCTGCTCAGGTTGCTTACGATAGTAGAAGTGTTCGAAATGGCCGAAGCGAATGTGGCTCGGCGCTACGCGAATCAGCATCGCGCCGCACTCCGTCGTCTCGCGATAGACCGGCTCGTCACTGGTCACAATGGTCAGCGCACGAGTGGTCGGAATGCCGAGATGGTGCAGCGCTTCGGAAGCCAAAAACTCGCGCACCACCGAGCGAAGTACCGCACGACCGTCCCCCATGCGTGAATATGGCGTGAGGCCTGCGCCTTTTAGATGCCAGTCGAGCATGCGCCCGTCTTCAAGCTTCTGCTCGCCCAGCAATACCCCCCGCCCGTCACCGAGCTGGCCGGCCCACTGACCAAACTGGTGGCCACTGTAGACCTGCGCCAGAGGTTTCATGCCAGGGAACAGCGCTTGGCCGCTCCAGTAGCCTGAATTTTCTGCCGTGAATAACGACGAGTCCAGCCCCAACTCTTCCGCCAGGGGCGCGCTGTGGTACAGCAGTCGCGCGCCAGCGAGTGGCGTAGGCTGCAATTCGGTATAAAAACCGGGGAGTTCGTCGAGATAACGGTGTTCAAATTGTGGCATAACTTTTTGCGACATAACTGCCTCTTAAACCATCCAGCTGCGCATCAATACCTGGCACTGCTCACGGACGTTGCTTTTAATTAATGCCATCTGCTCGGCCGGGAACTGGCGACCTTCTTCGTCAGCGTTAAACACGGGATGTTTCACGGTATAAAACGTTGTAGCCAGCCCAAACAGGGATAACACTCTGATTTGTGTACGTTCATTATCTACCGCGTTGCCCGATATCCTCGAGACCAGTTTGACGCCCGCACGATGGACGTGGTCGATAAGCTTTTCCTGAAACAGCAAGGAGGCCTTTTCCGGGCCCTGCCCCATTTTGATTCGTGCATGAAAAAGTCGGCGCTGATGTACGGCGCGGTTATTCAGCACGCGCTCCAGCACCGTTTCAAGCATCAGGCAGAACATTTCGATGCAGGTATCAGGGTCGGGATTCTCAAGCTTGCTAATTCGCGTAAGCAACGGCTCGAACCAGCCGTAACTCTCTTCGGCAAGATAATCTGCGCAGGTGACGTATAAGCCTTCTTTATTCTCGAAATAGTACTGCAACGCGGGCGTATTGACACCGGCATGCCTGGCGATTGCGCGCGTCGATGCGCCTTCAAAGCCTAATTCGCCAAACAGAACAATAGCGCTTTCGATAATACGTTGTCGGGTTTCGTCACCGCGCGCGTAGCCGCCGGAAGGGGGATGGCGGAGCTGTTTAGAAAGAGCGTTATCGGTCATGAATCAATTCCTGTAGCAAAACATGCGAATTATAACAGTCAAATTGCATAATAAAAGTATATCACTTGACACAATTGTGCCATTTGGAATATTTATCTCGAGCGGAATAATTTCACTAAAAAGGTTCTCACTTTGTTACTTGCATCCATGATTGCGTCCTCCGAGGCCGCCCCCACCGTCAACGCCCAACCCCAATCCAGCAAAAAACGCCGTATTTTGCTGCGACTGGCGTTCTGCGTGGTGCTGGTTTTGGTACTGGCTTCACTCTATTGGTTCTTCATTGCTCGCTTTAACGAATCCACCGATGACGCCTATGTTCAGGCGGACAGCGTCACGCTTGCGCCGAAAATTTCCGGCTACGTCACCAAGGTGCTGGTCAAGGACAACCAGTGGGTCAAGGCGGGCGAACCCGTGGTACAGATTGAAGACGACCAGTATCAGGCGCGCCTCAATCAGGCCAGTGCCAATATTCTGGCCGATCAGGCCGCCATCGACCAGGCTAATGCCGAGATAACGCGCCAGAACGCCCAGATTGAACAGGCTCAGGCGCAGCAGCGGTCTGCTCTCGTGCAGCTTAACTATTCAAATCATGAATATCAGCGCTATCTGCCATTGGCAGCCAGCGGTGCAGAAAATCAGGAGAAGCTCGCCGAGCTTCGTCGCAGCCGTGACCAGGCTCAGGCCGATTATGACGCTAACGTAGCCGCCGTAAAATCAGCTTCAGCACAGATTCAGTCAATGCATGCTCAAATTGAGCAGGCGAAAGCCCAGTTAGCCTCTGCCGAAGCAAACCGCGCACAGTCGAACATCGATTATCACGGCACCGTGGTATACAGCCCACTTGACGGCCGCGTCGGCGATCGTGCGGTACGCGTAGGCCAATATGTTCAGCCGGGAACTCGCCTGCTGACGGTGGTTCCGGAAAACGATCTGTATCTGGTTGCCAATTTTAAAGAAACGCAGTTGACCCATATGCTGCCGGGTCAGAAAGCCACGCTGCACGTTGATGCGTTTCCCGGCCATGATTTCAGCGGCGTAGTCGACAGCTTCGCTCCGGGCACCGGTTCACTCTTCGCCTTACTGCCACCGGATAACGCCACCGGTAACTTTACCAAAATTGTGCAGCGTGTTCCGGTACGCATCCGCATTACCGACAAAAGCGATGCAGCGAAACGTTTGCTGGCCGGTATGTCGGTGACCGTTGACGTCGATACGCATCCTAACCAGCAGGCGCAGCCATGAGCAGCACCGTCCTTCCCGCTACCCAGCAGCCCAGCGCCTCGGTAACGGACTGGGTTGCGGTATTTGCCGGTGCGCTTGGCGCACTGATGGCGACGCTGGATATTTCTATCACCAACTCCGCACTGCCGCAAATTCAGGGCGAAATTGGCGCGACCGGCACCGAGGGCACCTGGATTTCAACCGGGTATCTGCTGTCAGAGATAGTGATGATCCCGCTGGCCGCCTGGCTCAGCCGCCTGCTTGGGCTGCGTAACTTCTTAATGTGGTGCGCCCTGATCTTTATCTGTTTTTCCGTCATGTGCGGTACGTCGGGCAGCCTGACGCAGATGATCATCGGACGTGTTGGTCAAGGCTTTGTCGGAGGGGCGATGATCCCCACCGCGCAGATGATCATTCGTACCCGCTTGCCGCGGCGACAGCTGCCGTTAGGGATGTCGATTTTCGGCGTCATTGTGATTCTCGGGCCAGTAATGGGGCCGGTGTTAGGCGGTTGGCTAGCCGAAAACGTCAGCTGGAACTGGTGCTTCTTCCTGAACTTACCGGTCGGTATCGGGCTGATGCTGCTGTTATTCAACGGCCTGCCGAAGGAGAAACCCCACTGGGAAGGCTTCATGGAGGCCGACTGGCTGGGCATTATTGGCATGAGCGTTGGGCTAAGTTGCCTAACGGTGGTACTGGAGGAAGGTCAGCGCGACAACTGGTTTGATTCGACGATGATTGTCACCCTCTCCATCGCGATGGTGCTCGGCTTTATTCTGCTGAGCATCGCGCAGCTCACGGCGAAAAAACCGGTTATTCGGCTCTCGCTGTTGCGTAATCCGCGCTACGTCAGCGTGCTGGTGATCGTGTTTGTCGTCGGCATGGGTCTGTACTGTGTGCTGTACCTTCTGCCTCAGTTTCTGAGCGGCGTGGCAGGCTACAACTCACAGCAGTCGGGGATGGTGCTGCTGGTTTCGGGGATCCCGAGCCTGATCATGATGCCTATCTTGCCGCGCATGTTGCGTAGCGTGGACACGCGCCTGTTGGTCATCTGCGGCGTTATCCTCTTTGCCGTCAGCTGTTTCCTCGATATTTCACTGACCGCACAAAGTACCGGCGATGACTTCTTCTGGTCACAGCTGCTTCGCGGTGCAGGACAAATCATGGCAATGATGCCGCTGAATCAGGCCTCAATGGCCGCCGTCAATGACGATGAAGTCGCCGACGCAGCCGGTATTTACAACATGATGCGTAACCTTGGCGGCTCCGTTGGGCTGGCCTTGCTCGGAATCTTCATCGATCGGCAGCGAAAAATGCATGACGACGTGCTCCGCGAGTCGGTAACCGCCAACTCTCCGCTGGCAGAGAGCCGTATTTCCGGCAGCGCCAGCCAGTTCTTCAGTCAGACTGGTGATATGGTGCATGCAAAAATGCAGGCCATGGGCCAGCTGGCTAATGAAATCTCGCAGCAGGCGCTAGTGATGACCTATTCCGAGTCATTTTTCGTGCTCGGCATGGCGCTGGTGTGCTGTATTCCGCTGGCGCTGCTGCTGCGCGCGCCGCGTATGACTAATAAGTGACAGACTATGAACAATAAATTGATGCGTTTAGCGCCGCTCGGTGGCCTGGCGATGTTGCTCGCAGGGTGCAGCGTGGGCCCAGACTATCACGGTGCGCCAGGCGTGCCGCTGACGGCCAAGTTTACTCGCCTGCCTAACTCGGGCGTCAGCACCGGGCAGGCCCAGTCGCAGTGGTGGCTGGCCTTCCATGACGAACGCCTTAACCAGCTGATCGTCAAGGCAATGCAGCATAATCCTGATATCGATATCGCGCGTGCTCGTCTGCAGCAGTCGCGCGCGGCGTTGGCTGGCGATCAGGCTCAGGAGATGCCCAAACTCGACGCCAATGGGGCAATGGTGCGTGCGCGTCTGCCGGAAACCGGCACCGCACTGCCTATCAGTAATCCGGTAAATCTTTATAGCAGCGGCTTTGATGCCAGCTGGGAGCTAGACCTGTTCGGACAGAATCGTCGTACTGTCGAAGCTGGACGAGCGCAGCAAGAGGCCAGCGAGGCCAGTCTGGCAGATACGCAGGTGTCGATTGCCGCCGAGGTCGCGAGCAATTATTTGCAGCTTTGCGGCGCACAGGAACAGCTTGCCAATCTGCAAAAGAATATTGCGTTGCAGCAGCAAACGGTCGCATTGACCCAACAGCGCCAGTCGCGCGGAGCAGCGAACGATACTGACGTTCACCGCCTGCAAACCGATTTGGAAAACAGTCAGGCCGAGGTCCCGAATCAGATTGCGCAAATCAATGAGTACAAGGACCAACTGGCGTTTCTCTCAGGCCTGACGCCGGGCGCACTGGATAACCTGCTCTCGGGAGCCGTAGTCTTACCGGCAGAGCCGCAGCAAATTAACGTCGGTGACCCGGTTGACCTGATTCGTCGTCGACCAGACGTACGCAACGCCGAGCGTAAACTGGCTGCCAGTACCGCGACCGTGGGCGAACACGTGGCTGACCTATACCCGAAAATTACCCTGCGCGGCATTCTGGGATTTAGCAGCGATACCAGCAGCGAGATGTTCAGCCACGGAAATGAGTCGTGGCTGCTGGTGCCCATGCTCCAGTGGAATATTCTCGATTTTGGCCGCATCCGTTCGCAAATCAACGTCGCGAAAGCACAGCGTGATGAGGCTGAGGCTGAATGGCGTAAAACCGTGCTCAATGCGCTGCGCGACGCCAATGGCTCTCTTTCCCGCTACGGCGAACAGCGCCGCACGCTGGTGAACTACATGACGGTTGAGACGATGGCAGGTCAGGACGAACGGCTGATGAAGCAGCGCTACGGTGCTGGCGTTGCCAGTCTGATTGACGTACTCGATACCCAGCGTACGCAGCTGAATGCCAGCCAGAAGCGAATCCAGTCGCAGACCGACCTGGCACTGGACTATGTGGCCTTGCAGAAGAGTTTGGGCCTCGGCTGGGAGTCATAAAACGGTGATATAGCGTATCAGGGCAAAATAGGGATATTGCCCTGATACTGCCAAATATTATGCTGTTTCAGCGGCTGGAAGCACCGGAATAAAACATTGTTAGCGAATGCTTTATCAATTGAAATTTGCAAATAACAATTTTAAAGTACCGAATTACCCCATTATTTTCAGTGAATTGTTAATGAGTACTGGTGAGATGTTAGTTCCCGTCGCGGTTATTCTTTGCGTCGCGATGTATTTTCTGCCTTTTTTGATTGCCGATCATAGAAAACATAAAAAATTACCGGTTATTTTTGGCGTAAACCTGCTGCTGGGGTGGACGGTTATAGGCTGGGCGGTGGCGATGGTATGGGCGTTCTCGACTCCGGAAAACGCTTCTGACTCAGCTAAAAATCAGTCGCAGGTCTATTCTGAAGAGTCTTGATGCCAGCATCCGACTCGGGCCATCATGTTGACAACAAATACTTATCCTGCTGGGGGGCTCAGCCCCCTCTTCCATGCAACGTCTGTCTGCTCTTCTGCCAAAGTCTGCTGTTCACGACGTTCATATTGGCTCTTAGAATCATAGGCTATGTATACAACTTAACAAAGGCAGACCATAACAGCGGAATAGCCAATTAACGTTTCCTCCCCTGTCTTATTACTGCACTATCTTAACGCTTAACGAATACCCCCCACCATCCAGCCCTGAAGCTCAGTGAGCTCCGCCCTGAACTCCGGGAAGGCGGCACAGGAAGCCTGAGCGGCGGCGATAACGTCGTCGGCATAATACTTACCGCCCACCAGCCTGTTTGCGAAATCGTGGAGCGGAGCAGGATTAAGGCTGTCGGTGTACAGACGTGCGCGGCTGATGCGCCCTTTCTCGATATCGAAATAGACCGCCACCCCACCCCAGACAAAGCGCTCACTTAATTCATGGCTGAAGTCCGGCGCTTTGCCAAAATTCCAGTCCCAGCTGCGCTGTTTCTCAAACTGCTCGGCAAAACCGGGAAGATCGGGGAAAACGTCGGGAGAGATAACCTCTGGCTCGACGCGGGCACCGTACCACTCAAAAAATGCCTCACTCACTGCCTTACAGACTCGTGCGTGATCGATGTCATGCACCCATTCGTTAAGGTTTGCCACGCGTGATCTTACGGAAGTGATGCCCTTCGCCTGAAGTTTTTTGGGATCCGGATTGAGGTAATTGGCCAGACGACTGAGATCGGCATTCAACAGCAGCGTGCCGTGATGGAAACCACGGGTCTGCGTCTCGCGGTAGGCAGATCCCGAAATTTTGCGCTCGCCTTCGGCAGTGGTCGCGACCAGGTCGTTACGACCCGAGGCGCTGGCCTGAATTCCCAGGCTCGACAGGGCATTGAGGATTATCTGCGTCGAAACGCTTTTATCATACTCGGGCTTGCCGGCCATGAAGGTGAAACAGCTATTGCCGAGATCGTGAAATACCGCGCCGCCCCCGCTGCTGCGACGAGCCAGTCGGATGCCGTCCTGCGCCATGCGAGCGGTGTTGCACTCTTTCCAGGGATTTTGCCCCTGCCCGATGACGACGGTTTCGGCATTACGCCACAGAAAAAGCACGCGCTGGGTGGTCATTTGGCGAAAGATGCAGTCTTCAACCGCGAGATTAAACCAGGGATCGTAAGAATCGGAAAGTAGAAGACGTAAAGCCGTCATAATAAGGTGTCCTGCGAAGCGTGGAGCCTAGGGGAAAATTGCTCTAAAGATTGCTTAAATTATAAACATGGAAATAGCGGACTAAATCCGCCGCGCCTGCCAGTACGTTTTGCGCCAGTATTCGTTGTCCAGTGACGATCGCACCACGCCTCGACTGGTTGAGGCATGAATAAAGGCATCACCTGAATCATAAATCCCGACGTGAAGACCGTTTTCGCCAGCGCCTGTCTTGAAGAACACCAGGTCGCCGGGCAGCAGTTCTTTACGTGATACTTTGGTGCCAACCTCGGTTTGTTCGGCGGTCGTGCGCGGAAGGATAACGCCAAATCTATCGCGGAAGGTGCGGAACACAAAGCCTGAGCAGTCGATGCCGTTACGGCTTAGGCCGCCGTAGCGATACGGGGTGCCGTGCCATCTGCCCAACTGATCGTTTAACTGTGCGACAACAACTCGCGAGTTTGCCAGACTGCCGCTGGGCATCGGCGCGTGACTGCTACAGCCGCCGAGAATAAGCACAGCCAATGCCAACAGTGAATATAAAAGTCTTGAGCGCTTTTGCATGTCTTTTGTTCCCTGGCCGACATCCTGAAATCATTCCACGCTGGAAAATGGTGGAGAAGATAACTTGCCGTTATCTAAGGACTTAAAGAATTTAGCGCTATTTTATCCGCCATCCAACAAAAATCGCTGAGTTTTGCAAAAGAAAATCTGAGAAAGCGCCGTTATTCCGGCGCTTGAGAGGAGGTTTTACTGTGGATCAGCCAGACGCCGAAAAGAATGGATAATGCACCCAATGACTTCATCCAGTGCATATTTTCGTTAAACCACGGCAGCGAAACCGCACCGAGATAGACCAGCGCATAGCTCAGGCTGAGCAGACTGTAAGCACGATTAAGCGGCAGCTGACGCAGCGCGAAGAACCAGCAAACCATTGATAATGCATAGCCCGCAATACCGCAGCAGACAATGAAAACCGGCAGCAGGTTATTCATTACTAATGAATAAAGGTTGGCGTTCAGTGAAAACGTCGGCATGTGGGTCATGCCCCATTTCATCATCAGCTGCGCCATACTGACCAGCAGCAGGCTGGCGATGCCCCATCCGAACCCTTTCATCCGCTTATCCCCATCAGCAAAATACCCAACATAATAAAGGCCACGCCAAGCCAGTGTCTGCGGTCAATAATTTCGCCAAAGAATCCGCGAGCGCTGAAAGTGATGAGCACAAAGTTCATGCTCAGCATCGGGTAGGCAATGCTCAGGGGTAACAGCTGGAGGACGCGAAGCCAGAGTAGCAGGCCGCAGCCCATAAAAAACACGGCGGTAACCATCCAGCGCAGGATAGGTCCCAGATTACCTGAGACCTGTGCCTGCCCTACCTGTGCGGCTTTCTTCTGACAAAGCTGCCCTGCACAGGTAAGAATGCTCACCACCAGTACCAAGAGAAAACCGGTCATGGCAGTTTTTTATAGACCAGAAGCTTGAATCGACCTGAAACGGCTTCACTGTCGGCCGGTGGCAGGTTATCCGTGGTCTGGAATTTATTATCCAGCTTAATCATCACAGAAACGTCACCCTGCTCACGTGCTTTGAGCAACCACGTCGGGAAGTCAGGGCCGCTGATGTAGTGACCTTGCGCATCCGGATAGTTAAGGCCGTACTGCAACTCGCCCTTCTCGTCGAACATCAGGATATCGCTGCGCTTCAATTCCCAGGCCAGGCCTGCGGCAAAACCAACGTCATCGCAAAGCACATAGCGACTCTGTTGCAGAACCTGCATATTTTGCTGGATAAACGCCTGCGGCTGCTTGGACTCGATAACGTGGTTTGGTATTGCCTGTCCGACCAGCAGCGAAAGCACCAGCGGACAAGCTGCGGACCAATACCAGCGGCGAGGCAGCGTGAGACTCAACGCACCGGCCAGCGCCCAGGCAGCGAAACACAGTATGGCGATGAGCAGCTTGTAAAGTTCGTCGTGCCCATAGACAGGCTTGATGTGCAGAGGCAATAACCCGGAGGTCACGAGGAGTGCAATGACCGCCAATGAGCCGAAAAGAACGTTGATGATACCGTTAACTTTCAGCACCCGCGAAGTAACCGACTGGCGAACCTGCTCAAAGTGATCGGCCATCAACAGGGCCAACGGCGCGAAGCACGGCAGGATGTAGGTCGGCAGTTTGCCTTTGGCGATACTGAAGAAAATCAGCGGCATGATTGCCCAGCTGAGCAGGAAAAATAGCTCAGGGCGTAACGCTTTTTTCTTCCAGCCGCTTATCAGCGAACCGGGCAGCAGTGCCATCCACGGTAGGGTCCCAAGAATGAGAACGGGCAGGTAGTACCAGAATGGGGCACTGTGCTGGGCATTCTTTTCGGCGAAGCGTTGAATATGCTCAACCCAGAAGAAATAGCGCCAGAAGTCCGGTTCACGCTCACCGATTGCAATAACCCACGGCAGACTGAGCACAAAAGCACTGACAATCGCCAGTGGCCCCCAGCCAAGGAGAGTTTTGAAGCGTTTTTCACGCCAGACAATGGGTAAAACGGCAATCACCGGCACAGCCAATGCGAGGAAGCCTTTGGTCATGAAGCCCATCCCACAGGCGAGACCCAGCGCAATCCAGCTGATGGCTTTTTGGCGTGTTCCGCTGGCGCGCAAGCAGAAGTAGCTGCTCACCATCGCGGCCGTCATCCACAGCGTAATCATCGGGTCGAGCACCGCGTAGGTGCCGATACCAAAGACCAGCGCCGAGGAGAGATAAATCAGCGTTGCGACATAGGCTTTTTGACGATTGCGCCATATGACGTTCGCCAGCCAGAACACCAGTAAGGCGCTCATTGCCGTTGAGAATACGGAACCAAAACGTACCGCAAAGTTGGAATGACCGAAGATAATCTGGCCAATATTGTTAATCCAATAGCCGGCATCCGGTTTTTCGAAATATCTCAATCCCAGAAACTGGGGAACAATCCAGTCACCGCGCTGTAGCATTTCACGGCTGATTTCGGCATAACGCGTCTCATCAGGCTGCCACAGCGAGCGCAGATCCAATGGGACGAGATAAATCAGCGCGAAAAACACCAACAGCATGAAACCGTAGGCGCGTTTGATACTGTTCGACATTTATTGCGATCCTTTTTCCTGACAGCCCAACCATCCTTCCCTGCCGGGAAACGCCGAACGCACGACCCTTCCCACGGGCAGCGTCTGGCTATCGGCAGGCAGTAAACTTCCCAGTGTGCAAAACTCGATACCCTGCTGCTTTGCACGCGTCAGGAGATCGTCAAACATGGCGGAGAGCGACATGCCTTCGACTTCGGTATGAATGGTATAAACCGGCACGCCTTGGTCACGCGCGATGGCATCAAGAATGAAATCGTTGAAACCTTCTGCGGTAACCTGAGTACCAATCACTTCATCATAAGTCGGCAAGGTCACGGGGATTTGCACCGTACCCAACTCTCCGTTACCCAGGAGCGGTCGGAAAGGTGCGCTGCCGCGGCAGTCGCTGTTATAGCGGAAATTAAACTTTTCTTTCACGTCGATCACCCGCTGATCGGCACGCCATCCTGCTACCGCAGAGCAATCAATCGAACGGCCGATGCTGTTTTCAAGGGCAATGACCCCTTTACGCACCTGCTGTTCCAGCTGTTCTGATGACCATTTTTCAACCTTGGCCTGCCAACCCTGGTGGTCCCAGGCGTGCAGCCCGACCTCATGACCTTCGTCAGCGGTCTGCTTCATCAAGGGCGCGAAATCTTTGGCGATGAGCTTTCCGGGCCAGGCAGTACCGGCGACCAGAATATCCAGCCCATAGAGCGATGCCGCGTTGGATCGCAGCATCTTCCACAGAAAGCGGGGACGCAAAAGGCGCCATAAATGGCGCCCCATGTTGTCCGGCCCAACGCTGAAAAAGAAACTGCCCTTGATTTGATGTTTATCCAGAAGTCTTAACAACTCAGGGACACCCTTTCGGGTGCCGCTCCATGTGTCGACGTCTATCCTCAGGCCTACTTTTTTCATTGCGGTCAAGTCTTTATCCTTTATTTGCAGGCAATTCTACAGAACGCAGGAAGAAGTCCAGAGTGTCATCAATGGTTTTGCTCATATCGACCGTTGGCTGCCAATCAAGCAGACGGCGGGCATTTTTGATGCTCGGCGTACGGTGCTCAACGTCCTGATAGCCTTTACCGTAGTAGCTGCTGCTTTCGATAAGCTTCATGCCGGCAAACGGAGGGAACTGGTCACGCAGCGGGTGCGCATCGAAGCTCTTGAGCAGCATTTCTGCCAGCTCGCGGATGCTCGCTTCATTGGTTGGGTTACCAATGTTGATGATTTGACCTTCGCACAGGTTGTCGCGGTTCTCGATGATGCGGAACAGTGCCTCGATACCGTCGTTGATGTCGGTAAAGCAACGTTTCTGCTCACCGCCGTCGATAAGCTTGATAGGCGAACCTTCAACCAGGTTAAGGATAAGCTGGGTGATTGCACGAGAGCTGCCTACGCGTGCCGCGTCGAGGTTATCAAGACGCGGGCCCATCCAGTTGAACGGACGGAAAAGGGTAAAGCGCAGGCCTTCTTTTGCTCCGTAAGCCCAGATGACTCGGTCAAGCAGCTGCTTGGACACAGAGTAGATCCAGCGCTGTTTGTTGATTGGACCAACAATCAGGCGTGAGCTGTCTTCGTCGAACTCTTTATCGTCACACATACCGTAAACTTCTGAGGTAGATGGGAAGATAATGCGTTTTTTATATTTCACGCAGTCGCGAACGATTTTCAGGTTTTCTTCGAAGTCCAGTTCGAACACACGCAGTGGGTTACGGGTGTATTCGATTGGCGTTGCGATAGCGACCAGCGGCAGAACGACGTCACATTTTTTGATGTGATATTCGATCCACTCAGAGTGAATGCTGATGTCACCTTCAACGAAGTGGAAGTTCGGGTTGTCCATGAAACGGCTGATAGCATCGGAGCTGATGTCCAGACCATAGATTTCATATTTACCGTCGCGCAGCAAGCGCTCGCTCAGGTGGTTACCGATGAAGCCGTTGACGCCCAGAATCAGGACGCGGGTACGACGTTTCATCACAGAGGTCGGAAGCGAAGACAGGCGCACATCAGGCATAATGCCCATTTCCAGCGCAAGACGCGAACCCTGAACATACAGGCCAGACTCGTTCTGACCGGCGATAATTTCCAGCGCACCTTCGCCACAGGCGATTACCAGTGGATCGGCAGACAGTACGGTGCCAGGCTGCTTGTCGTGAGCCTGCTCCAACACGCGCGCACGCCAGATAACCAGCTTGCGTTGACCCAGGTAAGTGAAAGCACCCGGGTAAGGTTCGGTCACGGCACGGATCAGGTTGTTTATCTGTGTGGCTGATTTATGCCAGTGGATCTCGCCATCGGCTGCGCTGCGACGACCAAAGTAGCTCGCCTGAGATTCGTCCTGCGGGGTCAGGGTAATGTTACCCGCCAGCATGGAAGGCAGGGTTTTCTGCAGCACAGACTGGGCCGCTTCACGCACTTTGGCGTGCAGCGTCAGCGCGGTGTCCTGTGGGTCGATAGCCACAGCCTGCTGGGCAACGATGTCGCCAGCGTCAGGACGCTTAACCATTTTGTGCAGCGTAACGCCCGTCTCGGTCTCGCCGTTCACCAGCGCCCAGTTAACCGGCGCACGCCCACGGTAGCGAGGCAGCAGAGAACCGTGCAGGTTGAAACCGCCCTGTGGCGCGAGCGACAGCAGCTCTTCGCTCAGCATGTTGCGATAGTAGAAAGAGAAAATAACGTCCGGCTGCAAATCACGGATGCGGTCAACCCACAGCGGATGGTTCACGTCTTCCGGCGCGTAAACCGGTAAATTCAGTTCTGCGCCGGTACGGGCTACCGAGGCAAAGAAGTTGTTTTCGTCTGGGGAGTCGGTATGGGTGAATACCGCTTGAACATCATAACCCGCTTCAACCAGAGCTTTCAGTCCAACGCAACCAATATCATGGTATGCAAAAACAATCGCTTTCATTATTTATTTTCCTGATCTTCATCGACATCAGCGGCTTGAGCACCGATGACTTTTTGTACGAAATAACGTGGGCGCGCGCGCACGTCGGTATAGATACGGCCGATGTATTCACCGAGCAGTCCCATTCCGACAAATTGCGCACCGACAAACATAAACAGCAGGGCGAACAGCGTGAACACACCTTCCGCTGCCCACTCAGGACCTAATATCAAACGCATCGGGATCAACACCAGCGCCAGCAGGAAGCCGAACAGCGCAATAAAGCTGCCGACAACGCTGAGCATACGCAGCGGCGTGGTGGTCAGACAGGTGATCAGGTCAAACATCAGATTGACCAGTTTCATCAGGCTATATTTTGAATCACCAAACTCGCGTTCGGCGTGCAGCACCGGGATCTCCACGGTTTTGCGCGCAAAGGTATTGGCGAGGATCGGGATAAAAGTGCTCCGCTCGTGGCAGTGCAGCATCGCTTCGATGATATGGCGACGATAGGCGCGCAGCATACAGCCATAGTCACCCATCGATTTACCGGTCGCACTCTGGATCATCATATTGATGACCTTTGACGCACTTTTGCGGAACCAGGAGTCCTGACGGTTTGAGCGCACGGTGCCCACCACGTCATAACCTTCCTCTGCCTTGAGGACCAGACGAGGGATCTCTTCGGGCGGATTCTGTAAATCGGCATCCAGGGTGATAATCAGGTCACCGCAGACCTGATTGAAACCGGCCATAATCGCCGAATGCTGTCCGTAGTTGCGGTTCAGCAATACAGCAACGACACAGTTTTCAGGCTGCTCGGCGGCTTCGGTCAGCAGCTTAGCTGAATTATCCGTGCTGCCATCGTCGATGAGGACGATTTCAAAAGGCTGGGTTAACTGGCGACAGGCGGCAATAGTTCGAGAAAGCAGAACCGGCAGGCTCTCCTCCTCGTTGTAAACGGGAATAACGATAGAAACTTTCTTAATTTCTTCAAACTGAGCCACTACTGCTTCTCCACCAGGGACTTAAGAGCGTCAACTACCCGATCAACGTCACTGTCTTGCATATCTGGGAACATCGGCAAACTGCACAGACGCGCGGTATTCCACTCGCTGTTAGGCAACGACAAATCGGGATAACGTTCACGATAATATTTTTGAGTGTGCGCGGCGCGGAAATGCAGACCGGTACCGATACCCACCTCTTTGAGTTTTTCCATCAGCCTGTCGCGACTGATTCCGCAGCGCATTTCGTCAACTCGGATCATGAACAGGTGCCAGGTGTGCAGGTGCGGGTATTCAGGAACCTGCATCGGCAGGAACGGCGTCCCCTGTAGCTTCTCGAGGTAAAGCTGCGCCAGATCTGCGCGGCGTGCGTTCATCTCGTGCAGGCGCTTGAGTTGCACAACGGCAATCGAGGCGTGAATGTCCGACAGATTGTATTTAAAGCCAGGCTCGATAACCTCCGCCTGAGGGCGACGGCCCTGAACCTGACGGTCAAAGGCATCAACGGCCAGACCGTGAAACTTCAGCGCACGCACTTTTTCAGCCAGTGCGTCGTCGTCTGTTGCTACCAGACCGCCTTCGGCGCAGGTCATGTTTTTAATCGCATGGAATGAGAAAATGGCCGTGCCCTGTGCGCCAATCCAGCGATCGCGATACTGGGTGCCCGCAGAGTGAGCGGCATCTTCGATAAGCGGGATGTTGTGGCGTTGAGCGATGTCGTACAGAGGGTCAAGGTCGAGTGGTGCGCCGGCGTAGTGCACCGGGATAATGGCTTTGGTTCTTGGCGTGATCGCGGCTTCTACGTCTTCGGCCTTAACCATCAGCGTGTGCGGATCAACGTCAATCATGACCGGCTCTGCACCGAGCAGTACAATCATGTTGATAGTAGAGACCCAGGTCTGAGAGGGTGTGATCACCTCATCGCCTGGTCCTATGCCCAATGCCATCAACGTGACGTGCATACCACCGGTGGCGGAACTCACCGCTATCGCGTGCTTGCAGCCAAATGCGGCGGAAAAATCCTGTTCCAGTTGATGAGTTTGTGGTCCGGTGGTTATCCACCCGGAGCGCAAAACTTGCTCAACGGCCTTGATTTCTTCATCTCCCATAGAAGGGCGGGAGAAAGGTAAAAAGTTGTCCATGTAGCATATCCTGTAATTTAAGGACGGCAAAGAGGCATGCAGTTACGCAAACTGTATAGTCTGGTTATTTAACGAAGAGTAAACGCCACCCTACAAATAGTGCAATAGATTATTGTCGTTTAAGCTTAATTTAACATTAAGGATTTTCAAGTATTTGGCAAGCAAAAGAAGATGTTTCGGGCAATTAGTTAATTCATTGTCTTAAATCAACTAAAGTTGGGATTTGGATAACATTTGTGGCGTTTTGAGATTGACTGGCAAGGTTAACGAAAAAAACTTATTTTAGGAACGTCTTTTTTAAATTTTGCGGTTTTTTATTTTTACAAAAAAACGTAGCGGTGAAATTATTTATATTTAATAGTTTCTACATCAAGGGGTCATAATCCATGATTTTCCTGAAAAATGCTGCAATTTAAAATCAACATCGTAAACAGGCGTCAGGTTTTCTGGCTGTAACACGTTCTGTGGTGTCCCCATCGCTACCGTTTTTCCCTTGTGCATCAACCATACCCAATCGGCGTGATGCAGCGTGTGGTTGAGGTCATGGTCGGTGACGAGGGCTATTCCTCCCACGGCGCAAAATTCATCGATAAGTGCGTCCATCGCCCGTTGATGGGCAATATCCAGGCTATTGGCTGGCTCATCGAGCAGTAAAAGCGCACCTTGCGGATTAATTGTTGGCCAAACCTGTAATAATGCGGCAACCAGGCGAACGCGCTGCCACTCACCGCCGGAAAGTCGAGTCACCGCTGTTGAAAGTTTGTCGGCCAAATGTAGCTTTCCACACAGCAGGTTTAACGTTTTTTCAAGCACAACGGGCTCCACGCCGACCGGCTGATGCAAGAATAAATACTGAAATACCGGCATGGTCGAAAGCGGTAAATATTGCTGGCATAAATAACTGCGGTAACGAGAAAGTTCTCTGCCGGAAAGTTTAGTGATTAATTGACCGTCGATTGATACCTCTCCGTTGGCATTTAGCATTCCGGCGATGCTGGCCAACAGACTGCTCTTTCCTGCCCCATTTGGCCCGACAATATGCACGCGAGCGCCCGCAGATACGCGGGTACTTAAGGGCAAAAAGCGTGACTCCAGCGCCAACTGTTTTATTTTCAGCATAAATTAACCAATATCTGTTGCCGGGAAAATAATAAAGTCAGGGCGGAAACTTTCCGCCCTTTTAGCCCAAACAAGATTTATTTCGCCAGCGCTTTTTTAACCGCCTCGAGCAAAATAGGATCTTCCGGCGTCATATCTGGTGCAAACCGTTGAAGCACTTCACCGTCACGTCCGATCAGGAACTTCTCAAAGTTCCATAGAATGTTTTCAGGCTTGACCGGCTCACGGCCTTTGCTTGCCAATCGCTGATAGAATTCGCTGCCCTCAGGTTTTACCGCCTGCGGTTTTGCCGCTGTCAGCGCTTTATACAGCGGATGTCGACCCTCACCGTTGACCTCGATTTTACTAAACAGCGGGAATTTCACGCCAAACTGGGTAGTACAGAAGGTCTGAATTTCCTCCTCGGTACCCGGCTCCTGCGCGCCAAACTCATTGCACGGGAATCCCAGAACCTCAAAACCTTGCTCATGCAAGGACTGATACAGTTTCTCAAGACCTTCATACTGCTTGGTCAGGCCGCACTGTGATGCGACGTTAACCACCAACAACACTTTGCCCTCAAAAGCACCCAGCGTGGTTGATTTGCCGTCAATGGTGGTCAGTGGAGTTGAATAAATCGCATGACTCATAATTCGTATCCTATTGTCGTGGTTAGGGTAAACACTGTGATAATAGCGAAAACGGGACAGCAATCGATGAAAATGCTGCCTAGTCGAGCCGCTCGCCTCTCGCCAGCAGCCAAATAAATAGGGGCGCGCCCAAAACGGCGGTCACGACCCCGATAGGGAGTTCGGCAGAATACAGCGCAATGCGCGCCATCACGTCCGCCGATAATAATACGCCACCGCCGGCCAGCGCGCAGGCAGGAAGCAGTCGCCGTTGATCGGTTATGCCGCTTAAGCGCAGCAAATGGGGGATAACCAGACCCACAAAGCCGATGACACCTGCCAGCGCGACGCTAATGCCTACTATCCAGCCCATCGCGAGCACCAGCAAATTACGCCAGACGGCGACAGGCAGACCAAGCTGCTGCGCCTGATGGGCGCCAAGTGAAAGCAGATTCAGGGGATGCCCCTGCGCGCAGAGCCACAGCAAAACCGGCAACAGCAGCAGGCCAAGCCACGACTGACGCCAGTCGATACCGCCAAAACCGCCCATCATCCAGTACATCAGCTGACGCAGGTCGAGGCTGGAACTAAAGTACACCGCCCACGTCATGATGGCGCTACAGATAATGCCAATCGCGACGCCGACCAGCAGCAGTCGCGAATGCGCAAACAGCCGCCTGCGGGCGAAATACAGCAAGACGAAGGTGACTGCCAGCGAACCGGCAACCGCCGCAAGACTCATTATCCATATAGGAAGCAGGCCGTGGCCCAACAGGACACAAATCACCAGCGCTACGCCACCGCCGCTTGAGACCCCGAGCAGACCCGGCTCAGCCAGCGAGTTTTCAAACAGTGCCTGCATCACGGCTCCGCAAACGGCAAGCCCTGCCCCAACGAGTATCACCGCCAACGCGCGTGGCAGTCGAATCTGCCAGACAAACAGTTTAGCCGAAGGTGTCAGCCATTGATCCGGCCACAGCCAGCTGTCACCCGCGCAAAGGCTGAAAATCAGCACCGCTGCCAACAGCAGAGTCAGCGCCGTTAGCCGTTTAACGTCACGGCTTTTTTGTTGCTGTTCAAGCTGAATGAAAGAAGGGGTAGATGACATGTTAGCGGGGCAAGCTCCTGAGGCCATTCGGTGTTTCTGATTTTCATATTAAACAGTTAATAGCAGATTTGAACGCTAAATAGCGGCTTGCCGGAAAAAAGTCGATAAAAAAAGCTGCCGCACGGGTTGCGACAGCTTCATTGACTCCGCGCTTTTTACTGCGCGAGATTAGCTATGTGGACCGCTGGTTGGCGGAATAGGCCCATGGCCCTCTGCGCCGTGCGTGCCATTGCCCTGGTCAGGACGCATGCCCCTTTCTGCACCGGCAAAGTGTTTTGGTGGCGGTTTAGGGTCCCAACGATCGCCATGCCAGTAAAGACCGCGGCTGTTGCGCTCCCCCAGGCGCTTGTTGTGGTGCTGATGCCACCACTGCGGCGAGCGCCACTCATAACCATCCCAATAGTGACCGCGAGTGTCTTGGTCACCAATATGAATGGAACCGCTCGGCGTATTGACGTCGACGTTTACGGCGGCCTGGGCAACGTTGATTTGCGCGACGGCCGGTAGGGTCAATGCGAGGCAAAGCATCAAATGAGATTTTTTCACAACATCCACCTTAGTTTTATTTCCTGAGAAATTTAATAACAAGATGAATTATAGCTTAATCTAGGAAGACTGGGGATTTTCAGATAAATTGCGGCATGCTTACAATTAAAAAACAGTTGTATCAAAATAGAAATGAATTAATAGACTCTTGCGTAAATAACATTCAGCTTTCATAACTGCGCTAACATCTCTTAACGTTAGTCTGACAACAGATATTTTTCGTTTTATTTATAATCGGGCTGTTTAAACTAACAAAGGAATAATTATGCGTCGTATTTTGGCATTTGTTACCGTGGCTCTGGTTGCCTGTAGCCTCAGCGGCTGCTTATTCCCACCGTTCTGGGGTCCAGGTGGTGGCGGTGGTGGCGGTTATCACGGCGGTGGCGGCGGCGGCTGGCACGGCGGCGGCCCAGGTCACTAATCGCGAGAAATGTTAACTTAAGCGTTTGTCGGTGGCATTACCGATATTAATCTCGCTAAGGTTCATTTTTTCGCAACAGTATTGACAACTTTATCAAGGGGCTTCGGCCCCTTTTTTTATTGTCCTAACGCTGAACAATAAAACAAAAAATCGTGCTCTAAATTAAATAAACTGCATCGTTAAATATTTAAAAAACGATTTAAGATAATTCCCTTTTCTCGATGAAATTTAATCTATCAGACTATTCCTGAAGATCCCAACACCTTAACGTTATCTTTTCACTTTCATTAAATACTTTTCAGTAGACACATTTTGGTCATATCTCGCGCCCCCTCCTTCATTCCCTGGCAGGGGTTCTTTTTTCAAATCGCGAGCAAAAAAAAAGGCCGCATACGCGGCCTTTTTATCAGACTGACTTATTCTTTCGGAGTGGCGTTTTCCACTCTGCTCTTCAACTTCTGTCCTGGACGGAAGGTCACCACACGGCGCGCCGTAATAGGAATGTCCTCGCCAGTTTTCGGGTTACGCCCCGGACGTTGGTTTTTGTCACGCAGATCAAAATTGCCAAAGCCAGACAATTTAACTTGTTCACCGTTCTCTAAAGCACGACGTACTTCTTCAAAGAATAGCTCAACCAGGTCTTTGGCATCCCGTTTGCTCAGCCCGAGCTTCTCAAACAGGTGTTCTGACATTTCAGCTTTAGTAAGCGCCATAGGTTCAATCCCTCAAGGATGCTTGGAATCGCTGTTTTAGAGCCTCTACACATCTTGCAACAGTAGCGGCAATCTCCTCTTCTTCCAGTGTACGAGCGGTATCCTGCAATACCAGACTGATAGCCAGGCTTTTAAAACCATCCGCTACGCCCTTGCCACGGTACACGTCAAATAAGTTTACGCCAACTACCTGATTTGCGCCAACTTTCTTACACTCTACCAAAATATCGTCTGCGGCGACGTTTTCAGGGACCACAACGGCGATGTCACGACGGTTTGCAGGGAAGCGAGAAATCTCGCGCGCGTCAGGCAGGACGCGGTCTGCGAGCTTATTCCACTCCATTTCGAACACCACAGTGCGACCATTCAGGTCAAGCTTACGTTCCAGTTCTGGATGTACTACTCCAATGAAACCAATACGTTCGCCGTGTAAATAAATTGCAGCACTCTGCCCCGGATGCAGCGCCGGGTTCACTTCTGCCTTGAACTGAATCTGGTCTAATTTGCCGGTAAGTTCAAGAATCGCTTCAAGATCACCCTTCAAATCGTAGTAGTCAACTGACTGACGCGCCAGATCCCAATGTTCTTCATTTCTGTTGCCTGAAATAACACCTGACAGCATGAGATCCTGACGAATACCCAAATATGCTTCAGAATCAGGAACAAAACGCAGGCCGCTCTCGAACAGACGCACGCGACTCTGCTGGCGATTCTGGTTGTAAACCACTGAAGTCAGTAAGCCAGTCCACAGCGAAAGACGCATTGCAGACATCTCTACGGATATTGGGTTAGGCAGGATCAGCGCTTCTTCGCCCGGATGCAGCCATTGCTGAACCTTAGGATCGACAAAGCTGTAGGTGATCGCTTCCTGGAAACCGCGATCAACCAGCAGATTTTTCACACGTTTCAGAGAAAGATCCGCTTCGCGATGCTGGGTCATTTCCAGATTGGCTTTAACGGGTACGTCAGGAATATTGTTGTAGCCGTAAACGCGCGCGACTTCTTCAACCAGGTCTTCTTCGATTTGCATATCGAAACGCCAGCTTGGCGCAACGGCAACCCAGCTTTCTGCCTGCACTTCAACCTGGCAGCCCAGACGCTTGAGAATATCAGTCACCTGCGCATCTTCTACGTGGTGGCCAATCAGGCGATCCAGCTTCTCACGACGCAGGGTAATTTTGGCCGCTTTAGGCAGCGTAGCGTCAGTGGTAACGTCAATAATCGGGCCAGCCTGTCCGCCACAGATTTCCAGCAGCAGCGCGGTAGCTCGCTCCATTGCCTTACTCTGCAACTCAGGGTCTACGCCACGCTCATAGCGGTGCGATGCATCAGTGTGCAGACCCTGACGGCGCGCACGGCCGGTTATTGACAGCGGGTTGAAGAAGGCAGACTCCAGCAGCACGTCCTGAGTCTGTGCGTTAACGCCGGAATGCGCCCCGCCGAAAATACCGCCCATTGCCAGCGCTTTCTTGTGGTCAGCAATAACCAGCACGTCGTCATTCAGTTTGGCCGTGGTGCCGTCCAGCAGCGTCAGCTCTTCGTCTTTGTTAGCCAGACGCACAACGATGCCGCCTTCGATGCGGTTCAGGTCGAAGGCATGCATTGGCTGGCCCAGTTCGAGCAGCACGTAGTTGGTGATGTCGACAACCGGGTCGATGGAACGAATACCGCAGCGGCGAAGCTTCTCGCTCATCCACAGCGGTGTTGGAGCGGCAACGTTAATATTTTTAACAACGCGGCCCAGATAGCGTGGGCAGGCCTCGTTAGCCTTAACCTCGATTGGCAGCGTGTCATTGATGGTTGCAGCCACTGGAGACATGTCTGGTTCAATCAGCGGCAGCTGGTTGATAACCGCGACGTCGCGCGCAACGCCGATGATGCCCAGGCAATCAGCGCGGTTAGGGGTGACGCTGATTTCGATAGTGTTGTCGTCAAGCTTCAGGAATTCACGGATGTCGGTGCCAATTGGCGCATCCAGCGGCAGCTCGATGATCCCTTCGCTCTCAACGTCAATACCCAGCTCGGAGAACGAGCACAGCATGCCTTCAGAAGGCTCACCGCGCAGTTTCGCCGCCTTGATTTTGAAATCACCCGGCAGAACGGCACCGACGGTCGCCACGGCCACTTTCAGGCCCTGACGGCAGTTTGGCGCGCCGCAGACGATATCGAGCAGGCGATCGCCGCCCACGTTGATTTTAGTGACACGCAGTTTGTCGGCGTTGGGATGCTGGCCACACTCGACCACTTCCCCCACGACCACGCCGTTGAAAGCGCCAGCAACGGCATCAACACCGTCAACTTCCAGGCCGGCCATAGTAATTTGTTCTGATAGTTCTTCGCTGCTGATGGCTGGGTTTACCCACTCACGCAACCAGAGTTCACTGAATTTCATGTGATATTCCCGCCTTACTTAAACTGTTTGAGGAAACGCAGATCGTTTTCGAAGAATGCGCGCAGATCGTTCACGCCATAACGCAGCATGGTCAGACGCTCCATGCCCATACCGAATGCAAAGCCGGAGTAGACTTCAGGATCGATACCGACGTTGCGTAAGACGTTAGGGTGAACCATGCCGCAGCCCAGCACTTCGAGCCATTTACCGTTCTTGCCCATTACGTCAACTTCCGCAGAAGGTTCAGTGAACGGGAAGTAGGAAGGACGGAAACGAATTTGCAGATCGGCTTCAAAGAAGTTGTTCAGGAAGTCGTGCAGCGTGCCCTTCAGATTGCTGAAGCTGATGTTTTTATCAACGATCAGGCCTTCCATCTGATGGAACATCGGGGTATGGGTCTGATCGTAATCGTTACGATATACGCGACCTGGAACGATGATACGGATCGGCGGCTGCTGGTTTTTCATGGTGTGGATCTGTACCCCAGAAGTCTGGGTACGCAGCAAACGGGTCGCATCAAACCAGAAGGTGTCGTGATCGGCACGCGCTGGGTGGTGGCTAGGAATATTCAGCGCATCAAAGTTGTGATAGTCATCTTCGATTTCAGGACCGGTTTCAACAGAAAAGCCAAGCTCGCCAAAGAAGGTCTCAATGCGGTCGATAGTGCGGGTTACAGGGTGCAGACCGCCGTTCTCGATGCGACGTCCAGGCAGGGAAACGTCGATAGTTTCCTCGGCCAGTCGTGCGTTGAGGGCCGCAGACTCCAGGTCGTTCTTGCGTGCGTTCAGCGCGTCCTGAACTTCCTGCTTGGCCTGGTTGATAACCGCACCCGCCGCCGGACGCTCTTCAGCTGGCAACTCGCGCAGTGAAGTCATCTGTAGGGTCAAATGCCCCTTCTTGCCTAAATACTCGACGCGGACTAAATCTAGCGCGGCGACGTCCTGGGCACTCTCTACGGCTGCCTTGGCATTGGCAACCAGTTCTGCGAGATGTGACATTGCTTTCCTCTTCTTCTGGCCGATGTGACCCGATGTGAAATAAAAGTATGAGTAAATCTTGAATTCGAATGGGCAAGAGCAAAAAAAAAGCCTCCACTAGGGAGGCTTTAGCGCTTTTTTCCGTTTCTTTTCTTACGCGCGAAAGCCTTCCTGAGTCAGGCGCTAAAGTAAAAAAAGAAGCGGAAAATAGCAGCATTCATGCTTGCATTACCTTAAATATTAACGGTTTTATCAATGCAATATAAAAGAGGGAGCAAGCTCCCTCTTTCACCTGACTTACGCCAGAGCTGCTCTCGCTTTTTCGACCAGTGCAGAGAATGCCACTTTGTCGAATACTGCGATGTCAGCCAGAATCTTACGGTCAATTTCAATAGAAGCTTTTTTCAAGCCGTTAATGAATTTGCTGTAAGACATGTCGTTCTGACGAGCTGCTGCGTTGATACGCGCGATCCACAGCTGACGGAACTGACGTTTC